>ERZ838516.2-NODE-2-length-420792-cov-16.971928_pt1 | contig 420792 bp, 328 predicted proteins | sample MGYA00519910_ERZ838516 | MGnify/ENA primary metagenome ERZ838516 (study PRJEB31850, sample SAMEA3708837) | human gut metagenome | biome: human gut; feature: human-associated habitat; material: faeces | place: China | collected 2014 ... | reverse complement strand
ATAAAGTTACAACAATTTTCGCTAATCACCAAATTTACAAATAGTTATAATTCATCGAACTCACGTTATATTAATGGAAATGGAGTAGTATATAAACGGAGCTATACTACATACGGGCTGTAGCTGGAAATGAAAAAGGCGGCTCTGCCAGCAACAGAATGCCCGACAGAGTCGCCGTATGCGTAATAATGCGATGTTGAATTACTGTATTCCCTCCTCACGAAGTTTCTTCTGCCAGTTCCATGCCGACCTCAATGTGTCCTCAAGGCTTGTTTCTGCCTTCCATCCAAGCACTTTGTTTGCCTTTTCCGGATTGGCCCAAACCTTCTCAATGTCGCCGGCGCGCCTCGGTGCATACGCCCAATTCAACTTTACGCCCGTAGCCTTTTCGAACGCATCGATGATTTGCTTCGTGCTGACGCCGTGGCCTGTGCCGACGTTAAACACCTCGAGCTTGTCGCTGTCAGTGTCAAGCACACGCTCCATGGCCTTGACATGAGCCTTTGCCAGGTCGACCACATAGATATAATCGCGTATGCAAGTGCCGTCCGGAGTGTCGTAATCATTGCCGAACACCTTCAACTGCTCACGTATTCCGATGGCCGTCTGAGTTACATAAGGTATCAAGTTCATTGGAACTCCGTTGGGCATCTCACCGATGATAGACGACGGATGCGAACCGATGGGGTTGAAATAACGCAGCAGTATAGCCTTGATGTCAGCACCGCTGTTGATATAATCGCGTATGATTTCCTCGTTTATTTGCTTTGTATTGCCGTAAGGGCTCTCGGCCGGCTTTATCGGGGCATCCTCCGTAACGGGAAGGTTCTCCGGGTCGGGCTGTCCGTATACCGTGCAGCTCGATGAAAAGATGATTCCCTTCACCCCATGCTTTGGCATGAGCTCAAGCAGATTGAGCAGGCTGACAATATTGTTACGATAATACAAAAGTGGCTTTTCCACACTCTCACCAACAGCCTTGCTTGCGGCAAAATGTATTATACCTTCGATGTCGGGGTATTTGGCAAAGACCTTGTCCATTGCGTCCATGTCACGGCAGTCCACTTGTTCGAAAGCCGGGCGCACGCCGGTAATTTTCTCAATCCCGTCAATTACACTCGCCTGCGAATTTGACAGATTGTCAACGATGACCACCTTGTAACCCGCATTTTGCAATTCAACTGTGGTATGTGAACCGATAAAGCCAGTACCACCAGTAACCAAAATTGTCTGTTTCATATTTATCGTTGTTTGTTCTTACATTGCTTCTACAAAGATAATATAAATGTGAAAAAGAAAAGAGGCTGAAAGATAAAAAAAATATAATTTCACCTTTCAGTCTCTTTATATTCAGGCTGTGCGCCGGTCAGTCGATGCCGAACAGCACCCGCAGTCCCCCGTCAACACCGGAGAAGCCCATGAACGCAAGGCTCAGCAGTCCGGCAGTGACCAAAACGATGGCCATGCCGCGCATGCCGCGCGGTATGTTTACCAGCGCCAGCTGCTCGCGCATGCCGGCAAACACCGTCAGTGCCAGGCCAAAGCCCAATGCCGTAGAGAAGGCGTATACTACGCTCTGCAGCAAGTTGTAGTCCTTCTGTATCACAAGTATGGCAACTCCAAGCACTGCGCAGTTGGTTGTTATCAACGGCAGGAAGATGCCCAGGGCCTGATAAAGCGCCGGCGAGACCTTCTTCATGATGATTTCGACCATCTGGACAAGCGCCGCTATGACCAAAATGAACGCAATGGTCTGCAGATACTGTATGCCAAACGGATCAAGCACCCACTTCTGAACCAAGTAAGTGACGATGGTTGCCAACGTAAGCACAAAAGCCACGGCAGCCCCCATGCCCAACGCGGTGTCAATCTTCTTGGATACCCCGAGGAATGGACATATTCCCAGGAACTGCGACAACACAATGTTGTTCACAAATATGGCGGATATAAATATCAGTAAATACTCCATGACTAAGCTTTTTTGAACTTATTGACAATTGCAATCAGAAATCCCAATGTGATGAACGCCCCCGGAGGCAGTACGAACAGAAGCACGTTGTATGTCTCCGGCAGCAAAACAACGCCGAACACCGAACCGGCCCCAAGCAATTCTCTCACCATGCCGAGCACGGTAAGGGCCAGCGTGAAGCCAAGCCCGATGCCAATTCCGTCGAAAAGGCTGGCCACAGGCCCGTTCTTGCAGGCAAAGGCCTCTGCACGCCCCAGGATGATGCAGTTGACGACAATCAGCGGGATGTAAATTCCCAGCGACTTGTTTATGGAAGGCAGGTAAGCCTCGAGACACATCTGCAATATCGTCACAAACGAAGCGATGACGACAACGAACACCGGAATCCTGACCATGTCGGGGGTAAGACTCTTGATAAGAGATATCGCCAGGTTTGAACATATCAGCACAAACATCGTGGCCAGCCCCATCGACATGCCGTTGACTGCCGATGTCGTGGTAGCCAACGTTGGGCACATGCCAAGAAGCAACACGAACGTTGGGTTCTCCTTGACAATACCATTCATTAATATCTTAAAACAATTCATATATCGTTCGGTTTAATCTGTTATAATACAATGCCCTAACGTCACTCTTCGCCGGAATGCGCACGCTTCGAGGCACCACTTGAAGCATCGGCATCCTGTCCGGCATATACGGCATAAGCCTGGTTGACTGCCTTGAGGAATGCCCTTGTAGTGATGGTTGACGCTGTGATGGCGTCAACATCGCCCCCGTCTTTGTCGACAACAAGCGGCTTGCCGTCGGAAAGGTCGCGCCCTATGATGTTTCCCTTGCCGTCTTTCTGGAACCACTTGTCGGCCTTGGCCCCAAGCCCCGGTGTCTCGGAATGCTGCAACACGGTGTAGCCGAGCACCTTGCCCTCGGCATCAAACCCAACAAGCAGCTTCAGGTCGCCGCCGAAGCCCATGCTTGAGCTTTCCACGGCAGCTCCGATGAACTTGCCGTTGGCATCACTCACCTTGTGCAAGACAAACTCGCAATCCTTGCCGTCGACATTCTCGGTGATGGTGTCTTTCTCTGTCACCGTGATGTCATCGACCCCCATTACGCTCTTGATGCCCTCGGCGAGCACGAGCTCCTTTTGTGCCCTTATTGGCTCGGCGGTGAAATTGTTGACCCACGCCAGAAGCCCGCCGGTAATTACCGCCACAGCGACGAGCACGACAACCATGTTTGTAAGCGATGACTCTAACTTCTTCATTTCTGCAATACCTCCCCAAAGCGTTTTGGTTTCACATAAGTATTTATTAGCGGAGTGAATGCGTTCATAATAAGTATGGCAAACGACATTCCCTCGGGGTAACTGCCCCAATTGCGAATAAGGACGGTAAGAAGGCCTATGGCAACGCCGTAGATTAGCTGGCCCTTGTGCGTCATGGGCGATGTCACATAGTCGGTGGCCATGAATATGGCGCCTAGCATGAGTCCGCCGCTGAGCACCACGGCCACGGGGTCGGCATAAACGGGATTGGCCAGGTGCAGCAACCCACTAACCACGAACACGGTGGCTATGATGCTGACCGGGATGTGCCATGTTATTATCTTCTTCCATAGCATGTACACCAGGCCGATGATGAGCGCAAGGGCGCACACCTCGCCAATGGTGCCGGCTCCGCCCATGGCGTTGTTGCCGAGCAACAGGTGGAGCGAGTCTGGAAGGTCGTTGAGCACCGACGCATCGCCGGTCTTTATCGCTGTCTTCATCAGGCTGAGCGGCGTAGCGCCTGTCTCTGCGTCGAGGTAGCTCCCGAGCTGCCCCACCACCGGCCAAGACGTCATCTGCGCCGGGAAACTGACCAGCAGGAAGCAACGCCCTACCAGAGCCGGGTTGAACACATTGCATCCCAGTCCGCCGAATGTCATCTTTGCCACGCCTATCGCCACGAGTGCCCCAAGCACTATTATCCACACGGGAAGGTTTGACGGAAGGTTGAAGCCAAGCAGCAAGCCCGTCAGGATGGCCGACCCATCGCATACGGTCAGCCTGTCGCTCTTCAGCACAAACCTGTTGATGAGCCATTCGAAGAAAACGCATGACACTACGCTTGCCGCGCACACCACCAATGAGCCTATCCCGAAGTAAAAGAACGACACTATCAGGGCAGGCAGCAATGCTATTATCACGCCATACATATTGCGCTCCACGCTATCCGTGCCATGCGCATGTGGAGACAAAGATACTATTAACTTACCCATTTTTGTTTACTTTTTAGCATTACGGGCCCTAATGATGCCCATTACTTTTGACTTTCCGAAGCGTATGTTGTCCAATATCGGCCTGTGCGACGGACATGTATACTGGCATGAGCCACACTCTATGCACGAAGTGATGCACTCGGCCTCCACCTTGTCCCACATCTGCTTTGCCGAAGCCGTTGCCAGCAAGTATGGCTCCAGCCCCATGGGGCACACGCTCACGCACTTTGCGCACCTTATGCACGGGTCGGCGGGCTTGCGCCTGGCCTCGCTGTCGCTTATCACAGTCATGCTGTTCGTACCCTTGCACACGGGCACGTCGACCGAAGTCAGCGCCTTGCCCATCATCGGGCCGCCGGCCAAAAGCTTGTTGTCGCCCTCAGGCATGCCGCCGCAAAGGTCGATGAGCTCTCTCATCGGGGTCCCCATGCGCACGAGGAAATTGCCCGGGTGGGCCAGGCGCTTGCCCGTGACGGTGGTGTAGCGCTCGAACAGCGGCTTGTGCTTCATCACGGCCTGGTATACGGCGAACGCCGTTCCGACGTTTTGCACTATTGCGCCTACATTGACAGGTATGGCGGGCGGGGCCGGAACCTGGCGGCGTATTACGGCGTCTACGAGCTGCTTCTCGCCTCCCTGCGGATAGCGCTGCTTCAACGGAACCACCTCGATGCGTGGGTCGGCTTTCACTTTCTCTGTCAGCAGGGCTATGGCCTTGGGCTTGTTCACCTCTATGCCTATGTATCCCCGGTCTACCTTGGCCGCCTTCATGAGCAGTTGCAAGCCTACGACAATCTCGTCGGCGTGCTCCATCATCAGGCGGTAGTCTGATGTGATGTATGGTTCGCACTCTACCGCGTTGATTATTACGCATTCGGCCTTTGCCGTAGGCGGCGGGCACAGCTTGACAAACGTTGGGAAGCCGGCTCCGCCCATGCCGGTCACGCCGGCCGCCTTAACGCTCTCCACAATGCCCTCCGGCGTCAGTTCGGGGTGGGCCTCAACGGTCTCGAGCTTGTCGGAGCGGTCTATGCCCTCTTCCCACTCGTCGCCTTCTACGTTGACAATTATCACGGGGGTACGGTAGCCGGTGGCGTCGACAGCAGTGTCAATCTTGACCACCGTGCCCGAAACCGACGAGAATATCGGTGCCGACACAAAACCGCCGGCCTCGGCTATCATCGTTCCCACCTTCACCCGGTCGCCTTTCTTCACCACGGGCTTGGCCGGGGCGCCGATATGCTGCGACAATGGGAATATGGCTTGCTTTGGCAGGGGGGCCACAACGGTCTCGACCTCGTGTGTCAGCTTGTTTTCTTCCGGATGGATTCCACCTATCCTAAATGTCCTTATTATGTTCATTGCTTTGCCTCTCCTTCGTTTACAGGTTCCACATTGGCCGCGCCGACGCTGGCGGCAGGCTGGGATGCCGGCTTCGGGGCGGGGAAATTCACCGACACGATGGCGTGGGTCGGGCATGCCTTCTCGCACTTCCTGCACAGGCGGCACTTGGCCGGGTCGATGTATGCCACGTTGTTTGCCACTGTAATGGCATCAAACTGGCACTCCTTCTGGCATTTTCCGCAACCTATGCAGGCTGCCTTGCACGCCTTCATGGCCACAGGCCCTTTGTCGCGGTTGACACAGCTCACATAGATGCGCCTGCCTTTTGGGCCTTTCTTGCGCAACTCGATGATGCCCCGCGGACAGGCTTTCACGCATGCCCCGCACGAGGTGCACTTGTCTTCGTCGACCTCGGTGATGCCTGTCTCGGGATTGACCGAGATGGCGCCGAACTGGCACGCAGCCACGCAATCGCCGCAACCGAGGCAGCCATAGCCGCAAGCCGTCTCGCCGGCACCGCACGCGTGCATGGCGGCGCACGTGCGCAAGCCCGAATACTCGGCTATGCGCGGACGGTTGGCGCACGTGCCGTTACACCTCACAACGGCAACCATGGGTTCGGTGTTGGCAACGGCCATGCCCAAGAGGTCGGCCACCTTTCCCATCACTTCCTGCCCACCGACAGGGCAAAACAAGCCTTCGATGCTCCCGGCATCGGCACCCTTGACCAAGGCGTCGGCCAGGCCGGCGCAACCGGCGAAGCCGCAACCGCCGCAATTGGCTTGGGGCAAGAGCTCGGCAACCTCGCCTATGCGGGCGTCTTCCTTCACGGCGAACTTCTTGGAACACACATACAGGACGGTGGACGACACCAGCCCGATGGCACCAAGAGCTATTACCGCGACCAAAACAAGATCCATAATAAATTGTTTGTTTTAAGTTATAATTTAATCTTTCTCTATGCGAAACGTCATCTTGCTGCGCATCCTGCCACGCAGGAAGTAAAGCACAAGATAATAAGGTGCCAGCGCTGCCATGCCCGATAGCGCCCCGACGGTCTCGTCGGACGTGGCCGCCACCACAGCAAAGAGCACGGCCACCAATATAATGAAAGGCACCCCAAACGCCCACAGCAACGCCTTGAAGGCCACCTCGCGCGAGGCTGTCACCACCACGTGGTCGCCAACTTTAACAGTTGCGGCATAGGCCGTGCCGTAGACATCTATCACTTTCTCCTTGCTCTCCGATGCGTTGCAATATCCGGCCACCTTGCACGATGCGCAAGCTGAGGTCTGGAGTATGCGCACCCTGACGCAATCATCGCCAACCGAGTCTACTATACCAGAATGCCTGATGCTGTCTGTCATGTTATTCATACGCCGGAGGAAATGCAAACCCGACTTTACATTATGCAAAGGTAGCATTATCTTTCGAAAACGCAAATAAAAACAATAACATTTTTCAAAAAACATTCGCAATCGTTTGCGGCTCTTCAAAATATTTTATACTTTTGTATCGCTGTGGATATAAAGCCAAATGAACATAAGGACTATTGATATGAAAGCAACAGAACAAGCACTGCAACAAATCGAGCGCACAATAAAGAAAGTCGCCGACAAGTTTCCGCCAACCGTAGAGGCCACCCTCATGACCGACATACACTTCAGGGCAAACCAGGAGACGGGTGAGCTTGTGGCCTTCGACGACAATGACAAGGAAATAACGCGAACGGTCATCGAGCCGTGGATAAACAATGTTGACGACGATTTCTACGAATCGATAACATCGACAATGCGCAAGTCGCTCGAAAAGCTGAGGTCTACGATAGAGGGGATGTCGCTGATAAAGCCCTTCTCGTTTGTGCTCGAAGACGAAGACAAGGAGGCGGTGGCCGAACTGTACATCGTCGACGGCGACACGGTGATAATAGACCCCGACATGATGCCCGACCTCGACAAAGACCTCGACGACTTCCTCAAGAAGCTGCTCGACGAGAAATGACCGGCGCGGCCCGTGCCCATGGCCCTGGCGGGGCCACCGGGCTAAGCCTCCTCGCCGTAAATCCTGTCGAACACTGCGCGCAGCCTGACCGGGTCAGCCAGGCATGAGCGCACCTCGTTGAGCTTGCGCTCATTGTCAGACCCCGGTATCCACAGTTTCATGTAGCCGTGCGACGAATACTTGTTGTCGAGGTGCTCGCGGAACCGCTGCCACTGCCGCTCCTTGTCCAGTTGCGGGTAATTGGACAGGCCAAACTGTATGGTGCGCCTGAAAACGGTGTCGGGCTCCAAGTCACGGTCGGCCTCGGCCACTATCTTGCCGTAGATGCTGCGCGGCGAGTGTGAGGCCGAAGCCCTATGGTCCTCAACAGCCTCTTTCATTATCTTTATCTGCTCGGGCGAGAACCACCGCCTGAGGCGCATGTCGCGCGCCAGTATCTTGCCGCCGGTGATATGGTGGACGGCCCTCGGGCCCGACATGCCTATATCGTGGTATGCGGCCACGACATAAGCCATGTCGATGTTAGCGCCCACCGACGAGGCCAGTTCCAGCGAACGCTTTATCACCCTGTTCACATGCGCAAGGCCGTGGGCCTTGTCAAAGTCGGCGTATGCCGGTAGTATGCTCGTCTCGATGAATTCGACCAAGTCAAGGCTTGCAGTGTTGCCAATCATAATAACGATACCTATTTTCTTGCCGGCGGCCCGGGCGGAAAAACGCCACTGCCAACTGCCGCCGGTCGTTTTTTGTGGAATATTTTTGCAAATATACATAATAATGCCTACTTTTGCAAATATATTTTGAAGAAAATCATGGAAAAGGAAACGGTAAGACAAAATTCGGCCAAGGCCTGGATGCTGGCGGCAAGGCCCAAGACACTTTCGGGAGCGGCCGTGCCGGTGATGATAGGCTTGGCCTTGGCATACAGCGATGCGGCCGGCTCGGGCCTGGCATTCGACTGGACTGCCGCGGCGCTGTGCTTCCTGTTTGCGATGATCATGCAGATTGACGCCAACTTCATCAACGACTATTTCGACTTCATCAAGGGCACCGACGACACCGAAAAGCGCCTGGGCCCCCGACGCGCCTGCGCCCAGGGATGGGTGAAGCCCCGGTCTATGAGATACGCCATTGCCCTGACCACCATCGCCGCATGCGTTGCCGGCCTGCCGCTGATATTCTACGGCGGTGTAGAGATGATACTCGTGGGGGCCGTGTGTGTGGTTTTCTGCTTCCTATACACCACCTACCTGTCGTACGTTGGGCTGGGCGACGTGCTCGTGCTCGTGTTCTTCGGCCTCGTGCCGGTGTGCATCACCTACTACATTCAACTGCACACGTGTACGTGGGAGGTGCTGGCTGCATCGGTATCGTGCGGCCTGGTCATCGACTGCCTGCTGCTCGTCAACAACTACCGCGACCGCGACACCGACCGCGAAGCCGGCAAGAACACGCTCGTGGTAAGGCTCGGCGCCCACTGCGGGCGCATGCTCTACCTCAGCAGCGGCCTTACGGCATGCCTGCTCGGGGCCGTATCGGCCTTTGCCGGCCACCCGTTGGCCTTCGCCCTGCCGCTGCTGGCCTACCTGCCGCTGCACGTGCTGACCTACCGCAGGATTGTGCGCATAAACAAAGGCAAGGCCCTCAACGCCTGCCTCGGCGAGACAGCAAGAAACATACTCGTCTACGGCATTGCCGTGAGCGCCGGCGTGCTCATCATCTGAAGTAATGGTAGTAAAGGGCGGCGAGCAGGGCCAGCAACACTATGGTTACAACTGTCCTGACAAGGCATCCCGCCACTTTCTTGATTATGACTATGCCGATGATTATCATCAGCAGCGCCGCTCCATAATATACTAAGTTTTCCATTCAATTACAATTAAGATAGCCCATGCCCACTGCCGACGGCATTTCCGTGCGGAGCGCATGGGCTGCTGCATTTTATCAATATATTTCGCCAAAGATGGCCTGGCGAGCCAACTGCCTGTGGGCAAGCGTGTTGCGCAACGGCGCATACGGCCGCGCCAAACGGCCCGCATGGCAGAGCCGTGCGGCCCATGCCGCATGGCAGGCGGGCTATTGTCGGAATGTTTTACCAATCATCTGAACATGCTCCTGAACGCAGACGGCACCGGCATCTCAAACTCCATGCGCTCGCGGGTGACGGGGTGGAAGAAGCAAAGCACGTAGGCATGCAGGCACAGGCGGTGCAGCGGATCGTCGCCGTTGCCATATTTCACGTCGCCACACACCGGGTGGCCTATGTCGGCCGAATGCACTCGAATCTGGTTCTTGCGCCCGGTCTCGAGCTTAAACTCAACAAGCGAGTGGTCGGTGGTGCGGTCGAGCACGCGGAAATGGGTCACGGCATACTTGCCTCCGTTGTCCACGGGCGACGAATATGTGACGAAGGCCTTGTTGTCCTTGAGCCAGCTGGCCACGGTGCCGCCCTCCTCCACTATCTCGCCGCTCACAACGGCCACATACCTGCGGTCGTAAACAATGTCGTGCCAGTTGTGCTCAAGTATCTGCTCGGTCTCCATGTCCTTGGCGTAAACCATCAGCCCGCTCGTGTCGCGGTCAAGCCTGTGCACCACGTGGGCCCGGCAGTTCTGCCTTGACTTGTGGAAATAGTCGTCGAGCACAGCCTTGACGTTGAGCGACGAATGGCCCGCAGCCATCGAGAGTATGCCCGGAGCCTTCTCCACCACAACCAGCCAGCGGTCTTCATACACAATCTTTACAAACCTGTTCTTCAGCACATTCTGGTTGCGCTTGGTCTTGCTGACAGACACCTTCATGCCGGGCATGAGCCTGAAGTCGAACTGCGTGATTGTCTTGCCGTCCACCTTGACCCCGCGCCCCTTGAGTGTTGCCTTCACCTTTGTGCGGCTCTCTTTGGCGTTGGCCAGCAAGAATTCGAGCAGGCCCTGCTCTTCGTCGACGCCAAAATGCCAGTATTCATCCTTGTTGTTATAGTCGGAATAATGTCTCATCTGCTATGCCTGTTTTTAATTCGGGTGCAAAGATAGCGCAAAAAAATCGATTATCCACAACCATTGGCGCAATAATGAGGAGTGCTGGCCGCTGTTTTTTGAACTGACGGCGGCCGAGCCAATATGCCCCGGCACCCCACGCGCACGGCAAGCGCACAGAAACTGGCGCCCACCACAGCAAGACACGGCAGCCGGCAGGCCGCCACCCCACCCCACAATTGGCGCACAGACAGGTCTGCATGGCGACAAAAGCATCAAAACAGGCAAAATATTGCACTGTGCATTCGCACAATTCAAAATTTATTGGTATTTTTGCCGGAGCATAAATGACAGATTATGGACATGATTCCAGAAAAGATTAGGATAAAGGATATAGCCGAACTGTCGGGCGTTTCGGTCGGCACAGTCGACAGAGTGCTCCACAACAGGCCCAATGTATCTAAGACAGCGAGGGAAAAAGTGGAAAAAGCCCTGAAGGAAATGGACTACCACCCCAACATGTACGCAAGCGCACTGGCATGCAACAAGAGTTACAACTTCTACTGCATAATACCCAAACACGAGGCCGAGGCATACTGGGACGAGATTGAGGAGGGCGCCATGAGCGCACGCGACCACAGGCGCGACTTCAACATCAAAGTCAAGATGATGTACTACAAGAGGTTCAACCTCGACACGTTTGCCAAAGTCACGGAGGAGTGCCTTAAGCAAGAGCCCGACGGAATAATAATAGTGCCGTCGAAGCTCGACGCTACAAGGAAGTTTACCGACGCCCTGCACGAGCGAGGCATACCCTTCATACTGCTCGACTCTTACATGCCCGACCTCAAGCCGCTGTCGTTCTACGGGCAAGACTCGTTCTGCAGCGGATACTTCGCGGGGAAAATGCTAATGCTGATTGCCGGCAAGGAATCGAAGATAATGCTGATGAAGCAGACCAAAAACGGCAACGTGGCCAGCAAGCAGCAGGAAAACCGGGAGACGGGATTCCGCCACTACATGCACGACCACTTCCCCGACGTCGACATAATAGACGTAGACCTGCCACTCGACGGCGAACGCGAGGAATACGACACCATACTCGAGGAGTTCTTCGACTCGCACCCCGACGTGCACCATTGCATCACGTTCAATTCCAAGGCGCACATCGTGGGCGAGTTCCTGCTGAGGAGCAACAGGCGCAACGTGCAGATAATGGGCTACGACATGGTGAGCAAAAACGCGGAATGCGTGCGCCAGGGCTCAATCTCGTTCCTCATAGCGCAGCACGGCTACATGCAGGGCTATGCCTGTGTGCAGACCCTGTTCGACGCCATTGTGCTAAAAAAGAAAATCAACCCGGTCAACTACATGCCAATAGAGATACTGACCAAGGAGAACGTAGACTTCTACAGGCGCACCCAACTGTAGGCTCCGCAAACTGCAAATTATTAGTTTTATTACATACAACAAACATTATGGAAAAAACATTCATAAAAATTAATCCGGCCGACACTGTCGTCGTGTGCCTGCAACCCATGGCAATGGGCACAACAATCGATGTTGACGGCACTCAAATCAAAGTAAACCAAGATACGCCGGCGGGCCATAAGATACTTATCAAAGACACGCCGCAGGGTACAAACGTCATCAAGTACGGATACCCGATAGGCCACGCAAGGCAAGACCTGAAGGCCGGCGACTGGGTAAACGAGAACAACCTGAAGACCAACCTTGCCGGCACGCTGGAGTATACTTACAGCCCCGTCGACGAGAAACTGGACATCGAAGACGAGAAACTCACGTTCAAGGGCTACGTGAGGAACAACGGCGAGGTAGGCACCCGCAACGAGATATGGATCGTTCCAACCGTGGGCTGTGTCAACGGCATTGCCGAAAAGCTGGCAGCCATGCTCCGTGCCGAGACCAACGGCGAAGGGATAGACTCTGTATATGCATGGCACCACAACTACGGATGCTCGCAACTGAGCGGCGACCACGAGAACACACGCAAGATTCTGCGCGACATAGCCCTGCATCCCAATGCCGGCGGTGTGCTCGTGCTCGGCCTGGGATGTGAGAACAACCAGCCGGAGCAATTCGAAAAACTGCTCGGCGACTACGACCGCGAGCGCATCAAGTTCCTCGTTGTGCAAAAGGTTGAGGGCGACGAACTGCAGGCCGGCATGGAAATACTGCGAGGCCTCTACGCCAAGGCCAAGGCCGACGAGCGGGTGGACGTGCCCGTAAGCAAGCTGCGCGTGGGACTGAAATGCGGCGGCAGCGACGGTTTCAGCGGCATCACAGCCAACCCGCTCGTTGGCGAATTCTCCGACTGGCTCGTGGCCCAGGGCGGAACGACAATACTGACCGAGGTTCCCGAAATGTTCGGGGCCGAGACAATACTGATGAACAGGTGCGAAAACGTGGAGCTGTTCAACCAGACCGTAAGCATGGTAAACAACTTCAAGGAGTATTTCCTCAGCCACGGCGAGCCCGTGGGCGAGAACCCTTCGCCGGGCAACAAGGCCGGAGGCATCTCCACTCTCGAAGACAAGGCGCTCGGATGCACACAGAAGTGCGGCAGGGCACCGGTAAGCGGAGTGCTCGAATACGGCGACCGACTGAAAGCCAACGGGCTCAACCTGCTCTCGGCACCGGGCAACGACCTCGTGGCTTCTACGGCGCTGGCATCGGCAGGCTGCCAGATTGTGCTGTTCACAACAGGGCGCGGCACGCCGTTCGGCACCTTCGTGCCTACCATGAAGATTGCAACCAACCCCACACTCGCCGCACGCAAGCCCAACTGGATTGACTTCAACGCAGGCCAGCTCATCGAGGGCAAGCCGATGAAAGAGCTGACAAGGGAGTTCATCGGCAAGATTCTGTCGGTGGCAAGCGGCGAGAAGGCTCGCAACGAAATAAATGATTACCGTGAGATAGCTATCTTCAAAAATGGCGTGACGCTCTGATGGACAGGAAAGGCTTCATCGCTTTAAGCCCCCTACTGGTGTTCATCGGCCTCTATCTGGTCACCTCTATCATTGCAGGCGACTTCTACAAGGTGCCAATAACCGTAGCTTTCATGATATCGTCGATATACGCCATTGCCGTGAGCGGAGGCATTCCGCTCCGGCGGCGCATCGACATCTTCAGCCGCGGGGCCGGCACGGGCAACATGATGCTCATGCTATGGATATTCATATTGGCCGGGGCATTTGCCAACAGCGCCAAGACGATGGGCAGCATCGACGCCACTGTCAACCTGACTCTCGACATTCTGCCAGGAGGAATGCTCTTAGAGGGGCTCTTCCTGGCCGCTTGCTTCATCTCGCTGTCCATAGGCACGAGCGTGGGAACAATCGTTGCGCTGGCCCCAATAGCCGCCGGCATAGCCGAATCCACGGGGGCAAGCGTGCCGATGCTGACGGCCGTTGTCGTGGGCGGGGCATTCTTTGGCGACAACCTGTCGTTCATCTCTGACACGACGATAGCCGCCACGTCGACACAGGGGTGCAAACTGAGCGACAAGTTCAGGGTCAACGCTTTCATAACCATCCCCCCTGCCATCGTCATTCTTGCCTTGTATGCTGTCTTGGGCCACGGCATCGAGGCGCCGGGCAATATCCCCGAGGTTCAATATGCAAAGGTGATACCATACATCGTAGTGCTTGTCACAGCACTGCTGGGCATGAACGTCATGGCCGTGCTCACCGTTGGGATAATGCTCACAGGCGCCATCGGCATTGCCGACGGGGCTTTTGACGTCTTCGGATGGATGCAGTCAATGGGCAAGGGCATAGCCGACATGGGCGAACTGATTATCATCACCATGATGGCAGGAGGAATGCTTGAGCTCATAAAAGAGAAAGGCGGCATCGACTGCATAATCAACGGCATCACGCGACACGTCAACGGAAAGCGTGGCGCCGAGCTTAGCATAGCGGCACTCGTGAGCCTTGTCAACGTGTGCACTGCCAACAACACTGTTGCCATCATCACTGTCGGTGGCATAGCAAAGCGCATCGGCGACAGGTTCGGCATCGACAGCCGCAAGAGCGCAAGCATTCTCGACACCATGTCGTGTTGCACCCAGGGCCTGATACCATACGGGGCACAGATTCTAATGGGCGCCGGACTGGCCTCCATAAACCCGGTCAGCATCATGCCCTACCTCTACTACCCGGCTGCCATAGGCATAGCCGCGGTCTTGGCAATATTGTTCAGATACCCACGCAGATTCTCATGATGGTAATGGAAGTGATACAGCGCAATTTCTTCCGCCTGTTGCGCGGAGGAGCCTTCGGCTGCACGGGCGAGGCAATCGAACCCATGTCGCCATGGAAATGGAATACGCTGTACAACATATCGTTAATCCACGGAGTGGCAACGCTCGTATATGACGGCATAAAGCTATACGGCGACGACTTCTTCATGCAAATTCCACCAGGCCTGAAAGCCAAATGGGAAAAGACCAAAGACCAGACTGTCAAAGCCTACACTGAAGGCCTTGACGGCCTGGCCAGGCTCTTCGACGCGATGAACCACGAGCAGATGCGCCCCATACTGATGCACGGGCAGAGCCTGGCTGCTCTCTACGACGAGCCGTCGCACAGAACCAACGGCGACGTAGACATATTCCTGCCCTACGCCCCGCAAGCCAAGAAGGCCGAGGCATGGGCAAAGGCCAACGGGCAACAGGCATGCAAGACCGAGCGAGGCACACTGCAATACTCTTACAACGGCCTTGAGGTGGAACACTACACGCAGGCCATCAGGCTCACCAACTTCTTCTTGAACAAGAAACTGCAGGGCATCATCAACAGGGAGGTGCGCTGCTGCGACTCTACCTACATATACATAGGCGACTCAAAGATTGAAACGCTGCCGCCAACGCTGGGCCTGCTGCTCACTATGTTGCGCATAGCTCACTACACCATCATTGAGGGCATCAGGCTGAGGCAGCTCGTAGACCTCGGCATGACGCTGAGAAAAGCCGGCAACAGCATTGACTTCGTGAAGCTGCAAAAATGGATTGACCAGCTACACTTCAGGAGAATGGCCCAGTTGGAGGGCGCCATGCTGGTTGAGTTCTTCAAATTTGAAGAAGACGAGATACCGTTCATGGACGCCAAGGGCAGCAAAGACACAAAGAAAGTGAACGACGACATATTCAGTTTCAAGGCCGGACACAGCGATGACTGGTATTTCACCCAAGGCAAGAACATATTTGTGCGCACGAGCGACTCGGGGGCGATGACATGGCAACTGAAGCATGTGGCGCGCTTTTTCGGCTATTATCCCGCTGAGTCAATCACGGCCTTGTCATCGTCGTTTGCCCACTCTCTGTCGCACATCGAGGAATAGCCCTGCCGGAAAACGACCTTGGCAAACGCCTGCACGCACATTGGCGATTTCGTCCGTCAACCATACAAAACCCGGAAACAAACAAAAACCCGGAAACATCGAGATGTCTCCGGGATTAGAAAGCTATGATATAACGCGCCTTGCAGCGATGAATCATTCTGCAGCCTGTGCCTCTTCCTGTGCAGGTGCCTCTGCGGCAACCTCCTGTGCAGGAGCTTCCTGAGCGGGAGCCTCCTCCTTCGGAGCGTTCTCTGCAACCACCTTTACAGGCAGCTCAACGGCAACTTCCTTGTGGAAGTGGATTGTTGCAACATAGTCGCCAACCTTCTTGATGTCGCGCATCACGATAATCTTGCGATCAATGTCGTGGCCGAGCTTCTTCAGTTCGGCAGCCACCTGGGCGGCATTGACAGAGCCGTAGGTAACACCGGTGGCGCTCACCTTTGCTGCTATGGTCAGGGCAACGTCCTTCAGTGCCTCAGCCTTCTTCTCAGCCTCGGCCTTCAGGGCAGCCAGCTTGTGAGCCTGCTGCTTGAGGTTTTCAGCCAACACCTTCTTTGCCGACGGCGAAGCGATGACGCCCTTGCCTGTGGGGATGAGGTAGTTGCGGCCGTAGCCAGACTTAACGTTTACAATATCGTTCTTGAATCCCAGACCGATGATATCTTCTTTCAGTATTATTTCCATTCTGTCTCCTCCTTATTATTTCATCAAGTCAGTTACATAAGGCAGCAAAGCTATCTGGCGTGCACGCTTGATAGCCTGGGCCACACGGCGCTGATACTTAAGTGAAGTGCCCGTGATGCGGCGGGGCAGAATCTTTCCCTGCTCGTTGAGGAACTTCTTAAGGAACTCGGGATCCTTGTAATCGATATACTTTATGCCACTCTTCTTGAAACGGCAGTACTTCTTTTTCTTCGTATCCACTGAGGGTGGAGTCAAATATCTAATCTCTGATTCTTGTGCCATGGTTTAAGCCTCCTCTTTTTTAGCAAGTTTGTTTCTTCTCTTCTCTGCATACTCAACGGCATACTTGTCGAGTTTTACAGTGATGTAGCGAATAACTTTCTCGTCACGACGATAGCCGGTCTCGAGCTTCTTAACGATTGTTGGCTCTGCCTTGAACTCCAACAGGCAATAGAAACCCGTTGATTTCTTCTGAATAGCATAAGCCATTTTCTTCAGTCCCCAGGTCTCTTCGTTCAGAATCTCCGCGCCATTGTCGGTAAGGAGGCTCTTGAATTTTGCGACCGTTTCCTTCATCTGTTCATCAGACAAAACGGGAGTCAAAATGAAAACGGTTTCGTATTGATTCATACTTGAATTGAATTGATTAAATTATTATTTTTGCAAAATGCGGTGCAAAGGTACTGCTTTTCTGTGAAACGGCCAAACTTTTGATGCTTTTTTGCTCGCAATATCGTAAAAAACAGGGCGCCGACCCGCCCGGCACTGCCGCAGGCGCTACGCAATGGGAAGTACGGGGTGTGGCCACAGCACGTCAACAGGCCACTCCGCCCTGCTGCCTGAAGCATGCCGCCACAACCCGCTGGCCTGCAGGACGTTGGGAAACGGGCCGTATGGCAATGCGGAACGGGCCGTATGGCAATGCAAAACGGGCCATGCGGCAATGCAAAACGGCCCGAATGACAGGATGGCCCACCGGCTGCCATTCCGTGACGGGCGGCGCGGCATGCCTTGCCAAAAGCCGTCAGCATCAACGGCAGCCCCGCCGAAGCAAATCAACGGCAACACAAAGCCACAGCGTCGGATGCAAACGAAAAACAAACGATGGGCTTGGCCAATATGCAAAATAGCATTATCTTTGCAGCCGGTTGCGCCCGGTGGCAAGACGGCGGGCGCAGGAGAACCATCACTAAAATACGTCAGTGAAATGAAGAATCGGCTGAAAGACATCGGCATAGCCCTCGTGACCATTGGGGCTCTGCTGCTTGTGGCAAGCTATTTTGCCGGATGGACCGACAACAACAAGGTGCTGCTGTCTGGCCTCGGATTGATAATGGCGGGCATAATAATGCACGTAGCTGCAATAAAACACGAGAGCAAGTACTGACCGACGTACCGCCCCGTGGCGTTTGCCCCGGCATGTGGAAACGAAGCAAGCCTGAAACCCGGCAGTTGCCAGTACCGGTTTCAGGCTTGCATTACATCGTGCGCTTCCGTCCGTCAGCCTTGGCTGCTCCACACTCTGCCATGTGGTGCATACCACGGGCCTTCGGGCCGCATCACGCCATCAGTCTTCCTCGGGGGCAATGAGCTTGTAGCCCTTGCCATGAATGTTGATGATTTCAATCTGGTCGTCGTCCTTCAAGTGCTTGCGCAGCTTCGTGATATACACGTCCATCGACCTGGCGTTGAAATAGTTGTCGTCAATCCAGATTGTCTTCAAAGCAAAGTCACGCTGCAATATTTCGTTGGTGTGGCTGCAAAGAAGGGCCAGCAGCTCGTTCTCCTTGGTTGTCAGCTTGGTCTGCTTGTCGCCGATGGTAAGCAACTGCTTCTGTGTGTCGAACGTGAAACGCCCTATGTGGTATATTGTGCTCTCCTTGTTCTTCTTGCCGCGCACGCGCCTCAGTATGGCCTCTATACGGAAAACAAGCTCTTCCATTGAGAATGGCTTGGTGATATAATCGTCGGCTCCGATCTTGAAACCCTCAAGGATGTCTTCCTTCAGCGTCTTGGCAGTGAGGAATATGATAGGTATCTCAGCGTTGGCCGCACGTATTTCCTGCGCGAGAGTGAAACCGTCTTTCTTCGGCATCATCACATCGAGCACGCAGATATCAAACTTGCTCTTGAGGAAAGCCTTGTAACCGGCTTCACCATCGGGGCAAAGCTCAGCCGTATAGCCCTTGGCAGCAAGGTATTCCCTAAGCAGCATGCCTAAGTTCTCGTCGTCTTCGCAAAGAAGAATCTTCAGGTTCTCGTCCATAATCTAAAATTTTTAAGTGTTAATATTTTGTTTGCCAATCAGTCTTTTATCACCGGGAGCGTGATGACGAAGCACGTGCCCTTGCCGTATTCGCTGTCAACGCGTATCTCGCCCTTGTGCAAGTCTATTATCTTCTTCACGTAAGCGAGCCCCAGGCCGAAGCCCTTGGCGTCGTGACGGTTGCCTGTGTGCACCCTGTAGAACTTCTCGAAGATTTTCTTCAGGTTCTCTTTCTTTATGCCTATTCCCGTGTCGCGCACCGAAAGATAAAGGTGCTCGTCGTCATTCCAGGTCTTGAGGTATATGTCGAGCGGCTTGTCGGGATTCCTGTACTTGACGGCATTGTCCATGAGATTGAAGATAACGTTCTGGAAATGCATCTCGTCTACATATATCTTCGAGTTCACCGCCTCGATGTCGGTGTATATCTTGCCGCCCGTATGCTCCACCCTGAGCGAGAACGAATGGGCCACCCCCTCTACCATCTCGTTGAGGTCGAGCTCCTTTTTCTTGAAGACGGCCTTCTCTTTGTCGAACATCGACATCTGCAACACCTTCTCGACAAGGAACCGCAAGCGCTTCGACTCGTCGTTGATGACGCCTCCGAGGTGTTTCATCATCGTGGGGCTCTTTGTCACGCTGTCGTCGTTGAGCATCTGCGAAGCCAGCGAGATGCTGGCGATGGGCGTCTTCAGCTCGTGCGTCATGTTGTTGATGAAGTCGTTCTTTATCTCCGTATAACGCTTCTGGCGGAATATAACGATTATCGTAAACAGGAAGGTGATGAGCAACACTATCGTAAACACCACCGAGGGTATCATGAACCGTATGCTCGAAAAGATATAACTGTTTATGTCGGGGAAATGTATCTTGAGCACACCCATCTTGGATGAGGGGTCGTTCCTGAACAGAATCTGCGAGTAAGTGTACGCCTCGCCCTCGTCGGTATAGTCTGGGCAGCGGTACACCTCGCGCCCGTCGGTTGTCGACACCGTGAAGTGGTAAGGTATGTTAATGCCATTGTTGAGCAGCTCGGCACGCAGGTCTTGGTCCAGCAGGCGGAAGTTGATGCGCTCCTTCAGCGGGCGGTCGCTCGCCGTGTAGAGTATGTTGTAAACCACTTCGTCGAGCAGTGTCTTCTGATACACATACCTGTTGCGGACAATCTCCTGCAAAGACTTCGACGCTTCGCTTATGGTGTTCTTGTCTGAACGCAGTATTATCGCCTTTGGCACGGCAGAAGGCTTGGTCGTTATGGTCTTTAGCTGGAACGAGGAATACACGGTTCCGTCCTTGCCGGCCACCGCATACTGATGCGAATGCTGCACGACATCATTCAATTTACCGGACCGGGTCATCACCGAATCCTGCCTGAAAGCGCGCCGCTCGGTCTCATTGACGTCTTTCTCCAAATATCGGAGCGTCTCGTTAACCTCAAGGTTCCTCGACGCTTGATACAAACTGCGATTGACAGATTCATCGAATTGCTCCTTCTTCATCTTCGCCATCTCTTCGATGTACGACAGTTGCATGAAAAGCAATCCCAAGAATGACAGGCCCATCACAATTGCTATCGCCCATATCGTTGATTTTTTCATGTCGGCAAAGATAACTTAAAACCTGAAACTTTAACCCTAATCAGTTAATTATTTCAGCCTCATTTAACATTATTAACCCAAAGGCGAGTTTTTACTTTCATATATTCAATTATAAAGAACGGCATCAAGGCAAGGCCTGGAACATTGTCATGCCACCACGAGCCCACGCCCGCGGCAGTGCAGCAAGGCCATGCCGGACCAGCCGCGTTGCCCCACAAAGAGACCGTGGCCACCCGGGATGCCTCTGCCATCAGTTGAATGTGACACACTCCCGGGCCGCCACGGCTCGTAATATCCATCAAAACCAGTCCGGCCCGCCGCACGTATGCCGCAAGGCCAGGGCTTCGTCAATCCTCACTTGCCAGCTCGGCCTCGTGCTCCTTGACAAGCTGCTGCTGTATGTCGTTGGGCACAAGCTCATAGCTTGCGAACTTCGTTGTGAACGAAGCGCGCCCGCCCGTGATAGAGCTGAGTGAGATGCTGTAGTTCGACAATTCCTTCAAAGGAATCTTAGCCTGCAGCTTCTGGTAGCCGGCCTCGCTGTCCATGCCCATTATCATGGCCCGGCGGCCTTGCAGGTCGCTCATGACGTCGCCCATGAAATCGGCCGGCACATATACCTCCAGGTCGTAGATAGGCTCAAGAATCTTCGGGCCTGCCTCCCTGAAAGCGGCGGCAAAGGCGTTGCGGCCGGCAAGCATGAACGACAATTCGTTGGAGTCTACCGGGTGCATCTTGCCGTCGTACACAATGACACGCACGTCGCGGGCATAGCTTCCGGTGAGCGGGCCGCGCTCCATGCGCTCCATCACACCCTTGAGTATGGCCGGCATGAACCTGGCATCGATGGCGCCACCGACAACGGAGTTGATGAACACGAGTTTTCCGCCCCACTCAAGGTCGATTTCTTCTTTGTTCTTGACGTTGATGCGGTACTCCTGGCCTCCAAACTTGAACACTGTCGGGTCGGGCATGCCGTCGGCATAGGGCTCCACGATGAGGTGAACCTCGCCAAACTGACCGGCTCCGCCCGACTGCTTCTTGTGGCGGTAGTCGGCACGTGCGGCCTTGGTGATGGTCTCGCGGTAAGGAATCTTCGGCTCCTCGAACTTGACCTGTATCTTCTCGTTGTTCTCCATGCGCCACTTCAGCGTGCGCAGATGGAACTCACCCTGCCCGTGCACAATCGTCTGGCGCAGCTCTTTGCTCTGCTCCACCACCCATGTCGGGTCTTCCTGGCGCATCTTTATCAGCGAAGCCATCATCTTTTCGGTTTCCTGCTCGTTGACGGCCTTGATGGCGCGCGAGTACTTCGAATTGGGGTATTTTATGAAATCATACTTGTATTCACAGTCCTTGCCGTTGAGCGCATTGCCAGTCTTCACGTCCTTCAGCTTCACCGTGCAGCCTATGTCGCCTGCACACATCTCGTCGACCTGTATTCGGTTGGCCCCGGCGCAGGCAAATATCTGTGCCAGACGCTCCTTCGAGCCGCGGTCGGCATTGGTCAGGTCGGCACCGGCCTTTACCGTACCGCTCATCACCTTGAAGTAAGACACTTCGCCGATGTGCGGCTCCATGCCGGTCTTGAAGAAGTAGAGCGACGTCGGGCCGTTGCTGTCGGCAGCCACCTCCTCGCCTCTTGTGTTGTGCACCTTGGGCATCTCGCTCACAAACGGCACCACGTTGCCAAGGAACTCCATCAGCCGGCGCACGCCCATGTCCTTGCCTGCGCACACGCAGAACACCGGGAAGATGCTCCTGGTCACAAGTCCCTTGCGTATGCCCTCGCGCATTTCGTCTTCCGTGAGGGCCTCTTCCTCGAAGAATTTCTCCATAAGGCCCTCGTCGTTTTCGGCCGCCGCCTCCACCAAAGCCTTGTGCAGCTCCATGGCCTTGGGCATCTCTTCGGCCGGTATGTCCTCGATTATCGGTGCGCCGCCCTCGGGCTTCCACGAGTATTTCTTCATCAGGAGCACATCTATGAGCGAATTGAAGCCCGGGCCTGTTGTTATAGGATACTGTATCTGGACGCACTTCGGGCCGTAGATGTCTTTCATCGACGACACGATGGCATCGAAGTCGCACTTGTCGCTGTCGAGCTGGTTAACGAGAAAGATTACCGGCTTCTTCAGTTTCTCCGTATATCTGAAGTTGTTCTGTGTCCCTACCTCGGGCCCGTACTGCCCGTTGATGAGTATCACGGCCTGGTCGGTCACATTGAGTGCCGTTATCGCGCCGCCCACGAAGTCGTCGGCACCGGGGCAGTCGATGATATTCAGCTTCTTGTTGTTCCATTCTACGTGGAACACCGTAGAGAAAACAGAGTAGCCATACTCCTGTTCCACGGGGAAATAGTCGCTTACGGTGTTCTTTGCCTCAACGGAGCCGCGGCGCTTTATGATGCCGGCTTCGTAGAGCATTGCTTCGGCAAGAGTTGTCTTGCCGCTACCCGCACTGCCAAGCAGTGCAATGTTTTTAATCTCGTTTGTCTGATATACTCTCATATCGTCATAGATTTAAGTTGGTACTTAAGATATAATCGGCCTCTAAGGTAATGTTTTTCTTCGAGAAAGGCAATTAATACAAGGCAAAGTTTTCTGCGGTTAAGCAAAATTAGTATTTTTGCATTAAAATTCAAACTATGCCAGGATTATACGTACACATACCTTTTTGCAAAAGCCGCTGCATATACTGCGGGTTTTATTCGACCACCGAATCGTGTGCCGCAAGGCGATACGTCGACGCCCTGTGCGGCGAGATTGAGTTGCGACGCGACTATCTCGGCGAGGCTCCGCAAACGATATACCTCGGCGGGGGCACCCCCAGCCAGTTGTCGCCCGAGTTGCTGAGCCGGCTGTTCGGGGCCATCGACACCGGCAAGGCCGAGGAAGTGACGGTGGAGTGCAACCCCGACGACGTCACCCCGCAACTGGCCCAGGCACTGGCCGGGCTGCATGTCGACAGGGTGAGCATGGGGGCCCAGACGTTCGATGATGCCAGGCTGCGCTTCATCCGCCGCCGCCACAATGCGGCGGAGGTGGGCCGGGCCGTCGAAACACTGCGCCGGGCCGGCATCGGCAACATCAGCATCGACCTGATATATGGATTCCCCGGCGAGACGCCCGGGCAGTGGGCGGCCGACATCGAACGTGCGCTGGCCCTCGAGCCCGACCACATATCGGCCTACTGCCTGTCGTTCGAGGAAGGCACGCCGCTGTACTCCATGCTGCGGCGGGGGCTCGTGGCCGAGGCCGACGAGGAGACCTGCCGGCAGATGTACGATGACCTGGCGTGCAGGATGGAGGCTGCGGGATACGAGCACTATGAGATTAGCAACTTCGCGCTGCCGGGCCGACGCTCAAGGCACAACGGAAACTACTGGCGCGAGGTGCCATATATGGGAATCGGGGCGGCCGCCCACTCGTATGACGGGGGCAGCAGGCAATGGAACGTGGCCGACGTCGACAAGTACATCGAGGCCATCGGGCATGGCGTGGTGCCTATGGAAAGGGAGGTGCTCGACGAAAGGGCGCGATACAACGACAGGGTGATGCTGTCGCTCCGCACATGCGAGGGCATTGACCTCGACAAGCTCTGCAGCGACTTCGGCCGCCACTACCTGTCGGTGTGCCTGCAGGCTGCCGGCAAATACATTGCCGACGGACTGCTCGAACGCCGTGGCGGCCGACTGAGGCTCACCCGACGCGGCATCTTTGTGAGCGACATGATTATGAGCGACCTCATGGACGTGTAGGCAAAGGCGTGGCAGAGCCTGCGGGCCATTGGCTTGGCAAATGCCCCGCCGCGCCGCTGACACAGTGCTGCAATGCCTACATTATGTAAAGATAAGTCAAAAGGCGGACTTGCACGTGGCGCGTCCGGCTAACTGCCTGACAACCAACCGGTTGGCAAGAAGCGCATGACTGTGATTCAAAACGGCCCTTTCCGCATTGCCATACGGGCTGTATTGAGGTGCAAAACGGGCCGAACGGCCCGCCCAAACGGCACCGCCCGCATCGCCGGGCACGATTTGTAAGGAAAAGGCACCGTCCTGACGGGCTTATTCCCACGGCAGCCCGGCCCGTCCAAACGGCAAAGGCCGCCGGCATTGCACCACTGTACAATACCGGCGGCCATCCTCAGCATTATCCCAAATACCTATCTAAGCCTTTGGCGCATGCCTGTCACCTGACAGGCACGTAGCCGCTTTTCATCACAATCTTCTGCCCTGCGTCAGACAGCAAGTAGTTTATGAACGGCTTGACCACATTGTCTTTGTCTGCCGTATAATAGTAATACAGCTCGCGGATGATAGGGTAAGTGTGGTCTCTGCCCGTCGCCATGCTCGGATAGACGAAGCGCTTGCCGTCGTACGACACCTTTATGGCCTTGACGCGCTTGTTGACATAAGCCATGCCCACGTAGCCGATGGCGCCGCGCGTCTGGCTCACCGACTGTATCACGGCTCCCGTGGCCGGCATCGAGAGCACTCCGGCCATGTAGTTCTTCTCGTGCAGCACGCTGGTCTTGAAAAACTCATACGTGCCCGACGACGTCTCGCGCGAATAAACAATTATCTTCAGGTCTTCGCCGCGCTTGCCGGTCACTGCGTCGCGCACCTGGCTCCAGTTGGTTATCTTGCCCCTGAAAATGTCTTCCAGCTGCTGGCGCGTCAGGTTTGTCACCGGGTTGCCCGGGTTGACAACCACAGCCAGCGCGTCGTATGCCACCACCGCCTCGCGCAACTGCTTGCCGCTCTTCTTCAGTTTCATCCTCTCGCTAAACTTGATGGAGCGCGAAGCCATCGCTATGTCTGTAGTGCCGTCGAGCAAGGCTGATATGCCCACACCCGAACCGCCACCTGTCACCGTGACACGTGCACCCGCATGTTGGTTCATGTATGTCTCGGCGGCTTCCTGTGACACAGGCAGCACTGTGTCGCTGCCCTTTATCTTCTGTGCGTTGGACAGTTGCACACAAGCGGCCATCACTGCAATGGCAATCAGTCTTGTAAATTTCATGTCGTTGTGAGTTTATGAATGTCTTGTTGTTTCGTTTACGCCGCGAAATAACAACTAATATGTTACGGCGAATATACACATGTGTTACAATTGCATTACAACCCTCGCGCCGCCCCACATGTAACACAATTGTAACCTCCGTGTCATTGTTTGTTCATTTGCCATGCCTACTTTTGCGGCCGAATGAAGTAAACGGCAATACAAAACAATGAAAAAGGTATTTGAGAAAATTATCAGCGGGATTATCACCTGCAGCGGATTCCTCACCAGTGTGGTGATTCTGCTCATCGTGGTCTTCCTTTTCTCTGAAGGCCTGGGGCTTTTCTCACAAAAGACTATAGAGGAGGGCTACACGCTAGTTGTGAACAAGAGCAACCCCGTTGAGGAGCTTAACGCAAAGCAAATCAAGGAAGTGTTCGATGAGGACGTCACCAACTGGGAGGAGGTAGGCGGCAAGCCGGGGCCGATAATGGTGTTCCGCTTCGAAGACATGCAGAAGTATTTCAGCGAAGAGGAGCTCGGCCCGAACTATGAGAACGCCACGGCCTGCATCAACTCGCTGGTCGAGAAGAACCCCGGCATAGTGGCCTTCGTGCCCGAAGAGTTTGCCGGCGGCGACGGATTCAGCGGCAAGCGGCTTAAAGACCACACTATATCTGCCGGCGAAGTGTTCGGAGGCAACGAATGGTTTCCGACGGCCACGCCCGCAGCCCAGTTCGGATTCATGCCCCTGATACTCGGAACCGTGTGGGTGACTGTGTTCGCCATTCTCTTCGCATTGCCTTTCGGACTGTCTGTGGCCATATATATGTCTGAGGTGTCTTCGGCCAGGATGCGCGCCATACTGAAGCCCGTCATCGAGCTGCTCAACGGCATTCCGTCGGTTGTCTACGGCTTCTTCGGGCTCATCGTGGTCGTGCCGCTGCTGCAAGATGTGTTCGGGCTGCCTGTGGGCGAGAGCGGACTGGCCGGAGCTATCGTACTGGCCATCATGGCACTGCCCACCATCATCACCGTGAGCCAGGACGCCATGCAGAACTGCCCGCGCTCGCAGAGAGAGGCAAGCCTGGCTCTCGGCGCCTCGAAATGGCAGACTATATATAAGGTGGTGATGCCGTATTCCATCTCGGGAATAACCTCGGCAGTGGTCCTGGGCATAGGCAGGGCCTTCGGAGAGACCATGGCCGTGCTCATGGTTACGGGCAACGCGGCGGTCATCCCGCTGTCAATCACCGACCCGCTGCGCACCATACCGGCCACCATAGCGGCCGAATTGGGCGAGGCACCGGCCGGCGGGCCACACTACCAGTCGCTGTTCTTGCTCGGCGTGGTGCTCTTCTTCATCACACTGATCATCAACTCGAGCGTTGAATACATTTCATCCAAAAACAAGTAATCATGGACAACAAGAACATAAGCGTAAACAACCACGCACGCAAGATGCTCGCACAAAACGTGGCCTTCACCACGTTCAGGATACTGAGCGGGGTCATCGTCACCATACTTTTCATCATTCTGGCCTTCATCATCATTAAGGGTGCAAGGGTGCTCAACTGGGACTTCATCACCACTCCGCCCACCGACGGCATGAAGGGAGGCGGCATTTGGCCGGCAATAGTGGGAACGTTCTACCTGATGGTGGGCAGTGCGCTCTTCGCTTTCCCCCTCGGCATCATGAGCGGAATATACATGAACGAATACGCTTCGCACGGAAAGATTGTCAAGTTCATCAGGATGATGACCAACAACCTGGCCGGCATACCTTCGATAGTGTTCGGTCTGTTCGGCATGTCGCTCTTTGTCAACTTCTTCGGCTTTGGCGACAGCATCCTCGCAGGCTCGCTCACGCTCGGCCTCCTGGCCCTGCCGCTGGTAATACGAACCACCGAAGAGGCCCTCAAGGCCATCCCCAACAGCTTCAGGGAAGGCAGCCTTGCGCTTGGCGCCACCAAGCTCCAGACAATATGGCACGTCATACTGCCCATGGGAATGCCCAACATCATTACCGGACTAATACTTGCCCTCGGGCGCGTGTCGGGCGAAACGGCCCCTATCCTGTTCACCTGCGCGGCCTACTTCCTGCCGCAACTGCCCGAGAGCGTGTTCGACCAGTGCATGGCTCTGCCCTATCACCTGTACGTGCTGGCCACGAGTGGCACCGACATGGACAAGCAAATACCAATAGCCTACGGCACGGCGCTGGTGCTGGTGATCATCATTCTCTTTGTAAACCTGCTGGCAAACGCGCTCCGCAACTATTTCCAAAACAAGCTGAAAACGAATTAATACAACATAGAACCGACTTATGAGTAAGATTGAAGCACAACACGTCGACTTCCACTACGGCTCTTTCCATGCCCTGAAGGACATCAACATGAGCATCAAAGAGCATGAGGTAGTGGCTTTCATCGGCCCGTCAGGATGCGGCAAGTCCACTTTCCTAAGGCTGTTCAACCGCATGAACGACCTGATACCCGACACAAGGCTTGACGGGCAGATCACCATCGACGGACAAAACATATACGACCGCTCTGTCAACGTCGACGAACTGCGGAAGAATGTGGGCATGGTGTTCCAGCGCCCCAACCCATTCCCGAAGAGCATTTACGAGAATGTGGCCTACGGACTGCGCGTCAACGGCATCAAGGACGAGGCGTTCATTGCCGAAAGGGTTGAGGAATCGCTGCGCGGGGCCGCCCTGTGGGACGAGGTGAAAGACAAGCTCAAGAAATCGGCCTACGCTCTCTCCGGCGGGCAGCAGCAGCGGCTCTGCATAGCAAGGGCCATGGCCGTGTCGCCATCGGTGCTGCTGATGGACGAGCCGGCGTCGGCACTCGACCCTATATCGACGGCCAAAGTGGAAGAGCTGATACACGAAATCAAAAAAGACTATACCATCATCATCGTGACGCACAACATGCAGCAGGCCACGCGCGTGAGCGACAAGACGGCGTTCTTCTATCTCGGCCAGCTGATTGAATACGACAACACGAACAAGATTTTCACCAACCCGTCGAAGGAGGAAACGCAAAACTACATCACAGGACGATTCGGATAATAACTTTTAAAGACTGAAGCTATGGTAAAATTTGTAGACGAAGAACTCGTAAAGATACGCAAGGAGATACTGGACATGTGGACTCTTGTCTACGACCAGATGAGAAACGTGTGCGAGGCCATACCCACCTCTGAGAAGGAGAAGGCGTGGGATGTGTTGATTAGGGAGAAGAGGGTGAACGCCAGCGAACTGAAACTGGACTGTGACGTAGAGGACTTCCTGGTGCTGTACAACCCTGTTGCCATCGACCTGCGCTTCGCCCTGGCAATGCTCAAGATAAACACCGACCTGGAACGCATAGGCGATTTCGCCGAGAACATTGCCAGGTTCATCATCAAGCAGGACGGCAAGCACATAGACCCCGAGCTGCTCAAGCGCATCAGGCTGCAAGAGATGGTCGACGGGGTGCTCGACATGCTGGTCACATCGAGGCTCGCCCTCGAGAAGGAAGACATCTCAATGGCCAACAGCCTGTTTGAAAAAGACAACCTGCTCGACGAAATCAACGCCGCGGCTACCGACGTCCTGGCCGAGTACGCAAAGGAACACCCCGACAAGGTGGCGTTCTGCATAGACTTCAAAGGTGTGTTCCTGCGCCTCGAGCGCACGGGCGACCACATCACCAACCTGGCCGAGGAGATTGTGTTCTACATCGATGCCGAGGTGCTCAAGCACTCGTCGGACAAGACAAAGATGCAGATGGCCATAGCCAGCCGCATGAAAGAAGGCCAGAACTGACCGCCGCCACAATGAGCGCCACACCCGCCGCGGGCCCCTGCCGGGTCGGCGGCGGGTGTGGCTTTTGTGCGCCCGGGCCATGGGCGAGCCTATTCTTTCCGGGGCATGGCCTCCCAGCAGCGCCCCAGTTCGGCCAGCAGGCGCTCGTAGTCGCTGTCGGTGAAAACGCTGTCTGCCGATGCCAGCATTGTATATGTCACCCCGCTGAAGGTGCGCTCCAAGCCCGTGTCGCGCAAACCGTGGCGCAGGTAGAACGCATGGCGGCGGCGCCTCTGCTCCAGGTTGGCACATTGCTGCCGCGGCGACTCTATGTCGAGCACGAGCACCCTGCCCGAATAACGCGCCATGACGGCCTTGAGCACCATGCTGCCGTAGCCCCTGCCGCGCATGCCGTCGGCCACGGCAAAATACCAGAACCAGTTGGCCGTGGGCCATTCGCACACCAGCGTAAGCCCCACAAAGCTGTCGCCGGCATACCATGCCGAATAGGCTATGGGCATGACAGGCAGAAGCCTCACCAAGTCGGGGTAAGGTATCTGCTCCTCTACAGGAAACGCCGTCTCGTACAGCCGGCGTAACTCCGGCATCAGGGCTGCATCGCTGTCAACCCTCACTTCACGTATCATGCTTTCTCCGCTCATGTGCCTATTATCCGTTCTATCTTCTTCTTGCCTGCATCAGGGAACAGTCCTGCCATGTGAGCCGCCATCAGGTCGAACGACTGGCGCGGTGTACGGCCGCCCGCTGCCTCAGCCCAGTCGGTCTCGTACATGGCCTCGGGGGTGCAGTAGCGCGCCACGCCCCACCCGTAGGGCTCGCCTTTCTTCGACAGAAGATACTCGAAGTCGGCTATGCACACGTAGGTGCCCATCTGCAATGCCTCAATGAGCGAGTCGAAAGCCGTGCCGTTGCGCCTGTTCTCTATGGGCGAGGCAGGGTCGTCGGGGTTGAACCGCGTGCGCTTGCGGCTGAGGGTGAACCCGCTGGCCACCTTCAGTTGCTTCGACAACATCGACTCATGCTCCACAAGCACGTCGAGTATGTGGATGGCATCGGCGCCCATGCTGTCTATTGGATACAGCGACCGCCGCCAGTTGATGAAGTCGGGCAGCCACCTGAGGCTGACAAAACCAGCCTTTCCGCAGAAAAACTTGCCATAGGCACACTGCCAATGGCTTATGATGGGGCCTTTCCACTGCCATGCGCCCTGCTCGCCGTGCTCGCCGAACAGCAGGTCGGGCGCCACCTGCTCCTCTATAGAAAAGCCCTCTATGCCGTTTTTGAAGAATGGCATAAACCCCCACTCTTCTATGAGCGACTCGAGTTGTTCTTGTGACTCAACCATGATGATGCCGTTGTTTAGTTAATGCCTGCCACCCGCCGCCGAAACACGGCCGCCGAAAGGCAAACTGCCAGTCAGCCACCATGCAGCCCGCTGCCAGCCGGATTGCACCCGGCCATGATGCCAGACGCACAAAGTTAGCCATTTTTTGCGACATTTCCACCATGCGGAACGATTATTTTCCGCACCGGCCCCTGTGCCGGCCCGTTACCGGCACACGCAATGCAGACAACAGCACCGCTACCCGCCGGCAACGGCCGCTGCAAGGCGAGGTCGCAAAACGGCCCATATCGCACTGCAATACGGGCCGTTTCGCATCATAAAATGCGCCGTTTCGCTAAGCAAAACGGCGCACGCTCATAAATCATTGTCTTCCAAACGGTTAAGGCTGCCGGCCAAACCGGTCAGCCATAGCTGAGATGCATCACGGCCGATGGCGGCCCGGCACAATGCTGCCGTTAGAAATGCATCGATAGGTCAAGCCCGACCTGCAGCGGATTGCCACGCTGGGCAAACGAGCGCTGTACGCGGTCGACGGAGCTGTTTACGAGAAATGTGTTGTACTTGGTGTCCGTAAGGTTGCGCCCCCAGATGTTGACGGTTGCCTTGCCGAGGTCGAACTGCACGTGGGCACCGAGCAGAGCGTAGAACTTCTGCGAGTTCTCGTTGGCCACATCCCAGTATGTCTCGCCGTTGCCGGCAACGTCGGCACCCACCGTGATGGCCTTGACAAAGCCGTCGCGCGAGAGCATGAAGCTGTAGTCGGCCACCACGCTGAATGTGTGCTTGGGCACAAACGGCACGCAGTTGCCCTCGTAGTTGCGGAGCACATTACCCGAGCCGTCGGCAGCCTTCACGCTGTCTGAATACTGGCTGAACGTAGAGCGCGTGTAGCTGTAGGTGGCGCTCCACGCAAGCCTGTCGGCCGCCGCCTTGCCGCGCAGCGCAAGCTCTACGCCGCAACTGCTGCTCTTGCCGGCATTGACCATCATGCGGCCGTAGCCATAGTTGCCTGCCATGACCGAAAGCTGCTGGTTGCTGATGCGCGTGTAGTACACCGATGCGTCGGCGTGCAGCTTGCCTCCGAAGAGGTTGAGGTGCGCTCCGAGCTCATAGTTCCAGCTCACCTCGGGCTTGTATGTTATGGTGCGGTTGATGTTGTCGTACTCGGCGTCGGTGTGCGTCAGCGTCATGTCGCCCTTCATCAGCTGCATGAGCTTCATGCCGAGCGCGCTCTGCTCGCTCTTGAATATGTCGGAGAACATCTGAAGGTTGTAGCCTCCGGCACGGAATCCCTTGCTCACGGTGGCATAGACGTTTGAGCCGTCGTCGCTTATCCTGTATGTCAGCGCAAACTTGGGCAGCAACTGGTCGTAGCTCTCTGCCGTGCCGCCCTGCATTACAGAGCGGAAGTGGCTGCTCACGGCCGGCCGCGGCGGCATGTTGAGGCCGAGCAGGAAGTGTGAGTATGAGTCGTAGTTTATCTCGACGCGCTGATGGTCATATCTCAGGCCGAGCGTGAGCATGAGCCTGTCGGCAATGCTGAAGTTCGACTCGTGGTAAACGCCCACGTTGAGCTGCGGCGTCTTGAACTCACCCGGCACGTAGTTGTCGGTCAGGGTCATGGCCGACGCCACCGTGGGCGGCATGCCCATCGACGACAGTATCTGCTTGTTCATGGCCTCGCCGAAGTAAACCGGGCCGTCGGTGTGCAGCCATTGGTAGCTGAAGAAGGCGCCCGAGGTGTGCTGCCACCGCCCGTTGCCGGCACTGCGCAGCGTCACCTCCTGTGTCAGCACGTTGAGCTTCTGCATCTGCTCCAGGCGCATGTAGTCGGCAGGCAGGTAGTCTTGGTCCATCTGCATCATGTCGTCAAGGAACTGGTAGCCCGTTGCCAGGCTCAGCAACAGTGCATCCCACTTGTACGAGATGCTCAACCCGGCGTTCACCATCTGCCTGCGGTATCCGTTCATAAACGTGGTAGAGGGGTCGGCAAAGTCGCCAGTCTCACTGTTGTACTCGCCATACGGGAATGCGTTCTGGTTGACATACTGGTAGTCGGAGGTAAGGTCGAACGTCAGGCGGCTGTTGGGCGTAAATACAAAGCGCATCCTTCCGCCTGCCTCGTTGCTCAGGTCGGCTTTCTCGCCAAGGTTTGTATTGTCGAAGAATCCGCGCTGCCCGCTGTAGAAGGCGGCTGCCGAGAAGGCGAAGTTCTTGCTCGGGCGGTGGTAGTGGGCCACCTCTGTCGTGGCCGCCATGCCCGTGCCGATGCTCACGCTGACGTCGGTTCCCTGGTATTTCATTGGGTTCTTTGAATACATTCGCACTATTCCGCCCTCGGTGTTCATCCCGTAGAGCGTGCCCTGCGGCCCGCGCAGCACGTCAACACGGTCGAGCATGTAGAAGTGACGGTTGTATGTGCTCTTGTTTACAAGCGGTATGTTGTCGAAATATACGCCCATCGCCGGGTCGCCCGAGCGCGAACCGATGCCCCGCACGTATATCGACGACGTGAACCTTGAGCCGTAGGCCGGCACGACAAACGACGGGACGTAATATGACAGGCGGCTTAGGCTATGCACGCCGAGGCGCTGCATCTCCTTGTCGGTGAACACCGTACTGCTCAACGGCTGTCGCCTCAACCGCAAGTTTTCCTTCGGTTGGGCCACCACTACTACCTCGTCGAGGTCTACCACTCGCGATGTGTCGGCCGCAACTGATGCAACCGGCACGGCAACCATAGCGCCACCGCGCTCACCTGAAAAGTCTGTCGCCCCACCGGCAGCCCACATCTGGGTTGCTGCGGAGGTCACGACGACGCACAAAGCCATTCTAATCATTTGATATAAGTTTTCTTGTTTGCGTGTGCAAAGGTAGGCAATAACGCCCACCCCGGCAATCCTCATTTATATGGATTTGGGCTGCCGGCCCGCAAAAACATCATTCGTTGTATGCGCCGCAGTGCGGACAGACGCCCTTGTCGAGCATCTTGGCACCGCAATTGCCGCAGATGTAGCGGCAGCGGGTGTTGCGGAAGTAACGGCGTATGGCAAATATGGCATACGCGACAAAGAGCGGATAGCCCACGTAATACAGCGTCGAGATGCTGAAAACCACGTAATCGATGGCGCACACCGCAGCCAGTCCGCACAGGTAGAGCAGCGTATCGACAAACGAGAGCTGCCGTGCTATCTCCTCGACGGCTGCCAGCGACACTATGATGATGGCCCAAACAAGCGATATGAACAGGCCGAGGTGTGGCGGAAGGGCAAACGGGTTGAGCGACGGATGGTAGTAGAAATGGCGCCACGAGTCGGGCCCGAACAACTGTATCGACGCATACAGCGTGGCCGCCCCCGCCACAAGCAGGGTGAGTAGCGTCGGGTAGAACGAGTCGATGTCGTGGAAATGCACTATCATGGCATTGCGCTTGAACAGCGAACGGAGGCCGTAGGCGGCGCCTACCGACACCACCAAGGCGAGGAAAAGCAGCAGATGGACGTCAGAGAATGTGTCGATGAACTGCGAGATGTAGTTGTCGGGCTCCACGCCGGGCAGCATGGCACGCTCCCGTATCCACCCCTGCGTGATCTGGTCGCGGGCAATCTTCACCCACACCGAGTCGATTGTGTCGCCGGGCATGGTCATGAAGTCGGCCACAACGACGTAGTCGCCGTTGTAAACCGTGACGGAATCGAATGGCAACTCGTCGGGAGCCTGGCACACCAGGCACAAAGAGTCGGCCTTGACCACGAAGTTGTAGTTCTGCGAATAATGGTGGGTGGTGGAAAACGAGATTGAGTCTATCTGCCGCTTGGTCAGGTCCCAGGCGTCGGGCGTGGCGCTCGACTGATTGTAACAAGACGAAAGCATGGGCGCAAACAGCAGCAACACTAACCACGGCAGCAGCGCCGCGGCAAGATTTACGGGCGACTTGCCCACTGTCTTTTTGGCTTTTTCCATGCTTGCTATCGGTTTATGATTGTCTTCTTCCTTTCGTGCCGCTACCCTCGGCGGCATAAACGTTCATCTGGCAACGGCTGCAATCGAACTCCAGCCTGAAGCGCCTGCCGTCAGGCAGGGCCAGAAACAGCGGTTCTTCCCAATGCGGGTCGGTGCCGCCGCGCCTCACGCAGTGGCCTAACGCGTGGCGTATGCAATAGCGGCACTGCATCAGCAACGCCCCGCCTACGGGCCTCTGCTCGAACGACGGGGCCACCCCGGGCACGCCGTGGGCCGCATAGAAAGCGCCCGCCTCGGCGTTGGCCACGTTATAAAGATACTGGAAGCGGCCGCACTGCGGGGCATCGGGCTCAACGTCAGCGGGCCTGACTCCCACTGGTATCATGCCCGCCACGGTGCTCTGCTCAAGGGCCTCGACCGCGCTGCGGCGCAACTTGGCCAGCACGCTCGAGGGTATGAAGCAGTCGAAGCCTTCGGGCAGTTCAACGCCGGAGCACTCGTATACCGTGGTGCCGAGCTTCGTGAGCTGCCTTACGATGTTCTCGCGCTGGTCTTGCATGGCGGCCTGGTGGTCTACGGCGGCCTCGACACGCGCCGAAGGGCCGCCGTCGATGGCGGCGGTCAGGGCCACGCCGGTGGGCGTTGCCTCCAGTTTCATGGTTATGGCTATCTTCCTTACGGCGCTCTGCCGGCCGAGCACCCGCTCAAACTCCTGGTCGTTGTTGCGGTAGAGGGCCATGCCCGGGCGCAGCCCGGCAGGCATGCGCAGTGGGAAAAGGCGGTTGTTGTCGGCCCGGTTAACCCTGAAGCCCTCAAGCCGCCCGCCGTCGGCCACGAAGCAAAGGCCGTCGCCATTGGCAAACGCTGCCAGCCCTGAGACCGTGAACGACGCGTCGCGCACCTCCTTGACGTGACCAACAAACTCGCCCTTGGCCTTGGGCGTGTCCATCGAGGCCATGTCGGCCTTGCGCCCTTCAAGGAAATATGTGGTGTAACCACGGTTGAAGGTCTTGCGCAGGTCGGGGGCGAACGAATAAGAGCAGTGGCCGAGCGAAGCCCTGCGATACTTGCCGGGGTGGCGTCGTATCACCTCGTCGAGCCGGCGGCTGTAAGCGGCAGTGACATTCTTGACGTAGGCAGCGTCTTTGAGCCGCCCTTCAATCTTGAACGACGTTGCCCCCGCCTCGGCCAGCTCGTCCAGAGAGCCTTGGCGGCACATGTCTTTCAGCGACAGGAAATAGCGCCCTGGCTCAATCACCCGTCCGCCGGCGTCCTCGAGGTCAAAGCGAAGGCGGCAGAACTGTGCGCACTCTCCCCTGTTTGCCGAGCGCCCGAAGCAATGCTGCGAGGCATAGCACTGACCGCTGTAGCTCACGCACAGCGCCCCGTGCACAAACACCTCGAGCTCTACATCGGGCACGCGCTCATGTATGGCGGCAATCTCCGACACTGACAGCTCGCGGGCCAGCACCACCCGGCTGAACCCTATGTCACGCAGCCAGCCCACTTTCTCTGCCGTGCGGTTGTCGGTCTGGGTGCTTGCGTGGGCGGCCATGCGCCCGCCGCGGAGCATGCCCAGCACCGCCATGTCCTGCACGAGGATGGCGTCGGCGCCTGCCGCGTCGAGCTGTCCGAGCAGCTGTCTGGTGGCCTCGAGCTCACCGTCGTATATTATTGTGTTGACCGTCACGTATACACGAGCCCCGAAACGGTGGGCGTAACGGCACAGCTCGGCTATGTCGTCCACCGAGTTGCCGGCAGCGGCGCGTGCGCCGAAGCTCTCGGCCCCAATGTAAACGGCATCAGCCCCATGGTCGATGGCTGCCCGGCCGCACTCAAGGTCGCGCGCCGGAGCAAGAAGTTCGAGCGTTGTCACTATTCAATCCGGTTTATGTCGTAAGGCGTCTCTTGGTATACGTAATAGTTTATCCAGTTGCTGTAGAGCAGGTTGGCGTGGGCCCTCCAGGTGACGAGGGGCGGGTTGTCGGGGTTGTCGCCTACGTAGTAGTGCCTCGGCAGCTCCACGTCGTCGCGCACGCCACGGTCGCGCCTGTACTCAGTGTCGAGCGTGTTGGGCGCATACTCCAGGTGGCCCGTTATGTAGAACTCACGGCCGCCGCGCGCCATGACCATGCTTACGCCGCACTCCGGCGACTCGGCAATGAGCTGCAGGCCCGGGCATGCCAGTATGTCCTCGCGCCTAACCTCGGTGTGCCGGCTGTGAGGCATGTAGAAAACGTCGTCGAACCCGCGGAATATGGGCAGCAACGGGTCGAGCGGCCGCTGGCTGAACACGCCGAACATCTTTTTCTCGAGCGGGTATTTCGGTATGCCGTAGTGGCAGTAAAGCCCGGCCTGCGCAGCCCAGCAGATGTACAGCGTCGACGTGACGTGGGTGCGGGCCCATCGCAATATGCCGCTCACCTCGTCCCAATAGGTCACCTGTTCGTAGTCGTATGTCTCCACGGGGGCTCCGGTCACTATCATGCCGTCAAACTTCTCGCCTGCCATATCCTCGAAGTCGCGGTAGAACATCATCATGTGCTCTATCGGGGTGTTCTTCGGCGTGTGGCTCTTCAGCTTCATGAAGCTCACCTCCAGCTGCAAGGGGGTGTTAGACAACAGCCTCACGAGGTCGGTCTCGGTGGTTATCTTCAGCGGCATGAGATTCAGTATGACTATCCGTAGCGGACGGATGTCCTGCGTGGTGGCCCGCGTGTTGTCCATCACAAATATGTTCTCTTTCTTCAGCAGCTCTATTGCGGGCAGCTTGTCTGGTAGTCTTAATGGCATTGTATGATTCTATTTTAGCCCCACAAAGATAAGCATTTTTATGGAGAAGACAAAATTATGGATTCAGAAATGAAGCAACGGGCCACGGCGCAGCCACGGCCCGACGCCGCCCGAGGCCGGGCCGCGGCCCACAAAGGCGTGCGGCCAACGATGCTCCGGCGGCCGTAGACCAACTTTGCCGCGATGCTGAAAATACGCTACAATGGTGAGCCCGCGCACCGGCAAAGGCCTTGTGGCATGGCAAAACAGGCCATGTGGCATGACGGAACGACCCGTTTCACGCCCCGAAACGGGCCCGGTTGCGGCACTTCAAGGCAGGCGTCGCAACACTCTGAGTGACAGATTGTTGCAGCAAAAGCACCATTAGGTAAAAGCGATTTACAAAAACAGCCTTGCCACGCCTTGGCCACCACCACGCCCCATGGGCTTCATGGCTGCCGCCTCGGGCAGGCACAAAACAAGGGCCGCCATCGGCTTTGATGCCAATGGCGGCCCTGAATGGTCAGTCACGTGGCCTTGCGGCACAGATTACCACAGCTCGAGGCGCTCGGACTTGGGTATGAACATCTTGTCGCCCGGCTTCACTCCGAAAGCGTCGTACCACATGTCGATGTGAGGCAAAGCCCCGTTGACACGCCACTTGTTGATAGAGTGCGGGTCGCTCTTGGTGCGGTTGCGTATGTCTTCGTCGGTAGAGTTGGCCGACCACACCCCGGCGTAGGCCAGGAAGAAGCGCTGGTCGGGCGTAAATCCGTCGATGGTCTTGAGCGGGGCGTTCTTGGTTGCATTCTTGTAAGCATAGAAAGCCACCTGCAGTCCGCCGTGGTCGGCCAGGTTCTCGCCCAGCGTCAGGCGCCCGTTGGCGTTGAGGTCGGGCAGCACCTTGATGGCCGAGAAGAACTCGGCGTACTTGTCGGCGCGCTCGGTGAAGTTCTTGGCGTCGCTCTCAGTCCACCAGTCCTTCATGTTTCCGTCCTTGTCGTAGTGGCGTCCGGAGTCGTCGAAGCCGTGGGTCATCTCGTGGCCAATCACCACGCCTATGGCACCATAGTTGAAAGCGTCGTCGGCAGTTGGGTCGAAGAACGGCGGCTGGAGTATGCCTGCGGGGAAGCAAATCTCGTTGGTGGTCGGGTTGTAATATGCGTTAACCGTCTGCGGGTACATGAACCACTCGTCGCGGTCGACGGGCTTGCCGGCCTTGGTGTCAACGCTCCACTTGGTCCAGAAGCGGTTGCACTCTACAATGTTCTCGTAGTACGACTTCGAGGGGTCGATGTTCAGGTCGGTCATGTCTATCCACTTGTCGGGATAGCCAATCTTTACGTAGAAAGCGTCGAGCTTGTCGAGCGCGTTCTTCTTGGTCACGTCGCTCATCCAGCTCTGTGCCTTGATGCGCTCGCCAAGTGCCACCTGCAGGTTGTGCACGAGCGTCTTCATGCGTTCTTTCGACGATGCGGGGAAATACTTGTCTACATAAATCTTGCCCAAGGCCTGCCCCATCATGCTTTCCACCTGGCCGGTTGCGCGCTTCCACAGCGGGAAATTCTCCTTGCGGCCAGTCAGGGTCTTTCCGAAGAAGTCGAACTGTGCCGCAACGATTTCATCGCTCAGGTAGTTGGCAGAGCTCATTATCTGGCCCCACTCCATGTAATCGCGGTATTCGTCGGGAGTGAGCGAGCCGATGAGCTTGTCGGCCCCGGCCACAAACTCGGGCTGGCCCACCACGAGTTCCTGTATGTACTCGGTCTTGACGCCGGTGGCGTTCATCACCTGCACGAGCTTGACGTTGGGGTACTTGGCGTTGAAGTCGGCCAGGGTCATCTTGTGATAGTTGGCCTGCGGGTCGCGCAGCTCGGTGGTCGACTTCGACAGGCGTGCCAGCTCGGTCTCGAGCTTCATCACGTTCTGCATCTTCTTCTGTGCCTGCTGCTCGGTGAAACCGTAGAGACGGAACATGCGCACGATGTGCTTCTTGTAGGCTTCGCGTATGCCTGCCGTGGTGGAGTCGGTGTCGAGGTAATACTCTTTCTGCCCGAGTGTTATGCCTCCCTGCGAGATGTTGAGTATGTTGTGGCCGGCATTCTTCTCGTCGGCGCCTATATACATGCCCATGAACTCGCTGTCGCCCTTGGGGGCAAGCTCAAGCTGTATTGCGAAAAGCTCGCCTACGGTCTTGGCGGCCTCCATCTGGCGTATCACCGGCATGGCCGGCTCAACCCCGAGCTTGTTGCGCCTCACCGAGTCGATGGCGAGCTTGTAGAGGTCGCTCAGCTTGCGCTCGGTGGTGCCGGCGGCAAACGAGCCGCTCTTGAGCTCGTTGAGGATGGTGTTGATGCGCTTGTCGTTGTTCTCGGCCAACTGGTCGAAGCTGCCGTAACGCGCATAAGCGGCGGGCAGCGGGTGGCTCTTCATCCATCCGCCACAGGCAAACTCATAGAAATTCTCAGCCGGGCTGACGCTCCGGTCGAGGTTGGCAACGTCGATGCCTGACTTAAGGTCGCCCTGTGCCAACGCCACGACGGACATCGATGCAAAGGCTACTGCTGGGATAAGTCTTCTGATTCTCATAATTGTATATTTTAGTTTGTACAATGTATCAATGCTGATGCGGCTGAGCGCCGCCCCGGGCTGTCGCCGGCCCCGCCCCGCGGCGAATCGAGGCTGCGGACGGCCAACGCCAAGGCCGGCTACTGGCTGACCGACTCGAGCTCTTCTGACAGCCGCTCCCACCGCTCAACCTCGGCATCGAGGTCTCTCTTTACCGACGTGTATTCGGATATGAGCGCCATGTCGGAGGCATTCTCCGGACGGCACAGTATGTCGTCGAGCTCCTTCAGGCGGGCCTCCATCTTGCCGATGCGCGCCTCAGACTCCTGCACGGCCCTCTCTGCCTTGCGTATTCGCTTCTGGGCCTCCTTGCGCTCGGCGTAGTCCATCTTGGCCGCCTCGGCAGGCTTCTCCTGCTGCGCCGGGGCTGCAGCGGGCTCGGCCTGGCGGCCGGCCGAAGGAGCCAGGGCGTCGAGGCTGTCGATGTTGCGCTCGCGCAGGAAGTCGTAGATGCCGCCCAGGTGCTCGCGCACACGGCCCCCGCCAAACTCGTAGACCTTTGTCACAAGGCCGTCGAGGAACTCGCGGTCGTGGCTGACAATGATTGCCGTGCCGTCGAAAGCCTTGATGGCCTCCTTCAGCACGTCCTTCGACTGCATGTCGAGATGGTTGGTGGGCTCGTCGAGGATGAGCAGGTTGACAGGCTCGAGCAGCAGCCTTATCATGGCCAGGCGGCTGCGCTCGCCGCCGCTCAGCACGCTGACTTTTTTGTCGGAAGCCTCGCCCCCGAACATGAAGGCGCCCAGTATGTTCTTTATCCTGAGCCGTATCTCGCCCCGCGCCACCCTGTCGATGGTGTCGAACACGGTGAGGCTCTCGTCGAGCAGCTGCGCCTGGTTCTGCGCGAAATAGCCTATCTGCACGTTGTGGCCTATCTTCAGCGAGCCGGTGAAGGGTATCTCGCCCATTATGCACTTGACGAGCGTCGACTTGCCCTCGCCGTTCTTACCCACGAAGGCCACCTTCTCGCCGCGCTTTATTGTGAGCGTCACGTGGTCGAACACGGTGTGCGCACCGTAGTCCTTGCGCACGCCGTCGCATATCACGGGGTAGTCGCCGCTGCGCAGGCACGGCGGAAACTTCAGGTGCATGGCCGAATTGTCTACCTCGTCGATTTCGATGGGCACTATCTTGGCCAGCTGCTTGATGCGGCTCTGCACCTGCACGGCCTTGGTGGGCTTGTAACGGAAGCGCTCTATGAACTCTTTCATGTCGGCAATCTCCTTCTGCTGGTTCTCGTACGCCCTGAGCTGCTGCTCCCGGCGCTCTGCGCGCAGTTTGACATACTCGTCGTACTTCACCTTGTAGTCGACCACCCGGCCGCAGCTTATCTCGAGTGTGCGGTTGGTTACGTTGTTGATGAATGCCCTGTCGTGGCTCACCAGCACCACGGCCTTGGCACTCTGGGCCAGGAATTGCTCCAGCCACTGTATGCTCTCGATGTCGAGATGGTTGGTGGGCTCGTCGAGCAGAAGCACGTCGGGCTTCTCAAGCAGAATCTTGGCCAGCTCGATGCGCATGCGCCAACCGCCGCTGAACTCGCTCGTGGGCCGGCCGAAGTCGGTGCGGGCAAAGCCCAGTCCCATGAGCGTACGCTCCATCTCGGCCTCGCAACTCTCTGCCCCGAGCATCATGTAGCGCTCGTGCTCGGCCGTGAACCGCTCGACCAGCTTGAGGTAGTCGTCGCTCTCGTAATCGGTGCGCTCCGACAGCTCACGGTTGAGCGCATCGACGCGCTCCCTCATCTTGGTGACAGAAGAAAACGCCTTGCGCGTCTCGTCTATCACGGTGGTGTCGTCCTGCAGCTTCATCACCTGCGGCAGGTAACCTATTGTGGTGTCGTTGGGAACAGCCACCACCCCATCGGTGGGCTTCTGCATACCACAAAGAATCTTCAGCATGGTTGACTTGCCGGCTCCGTTCTTGCCCACAAGGGCTATACGGTCGCGTTCGTTGATGACAAAACTCACATCGCTGAACAGCGGCTTCACACCAAACTCAACCTTAAGTCCTTCAACGGAAATCATCTGTATCTCTTTTCTCCTTAATCGTCTGTTAGGTGCAAAATTACTCTTTTTTTGCATATCACACAAGCAAATCAAGGATTTAGAGCCAATAATTAAGATTTTATGTGACTTCGGGGGCGGCAGGCGGCACAGCCAGAGGCCGTCTGCACCACCGGCAGGCATGCCGGCGGGAGGCCCGTTTGCCGTGGTAACAAATCGCAACAAAACAGGCGCAAGCCGGACGTGCAGCCCCAGGCAGGCCGCCACCCGGGGCGAACAAGAAGCCGAAACGGCCCATATCGGAGTGCTAAATGGGCCGAACCGCGACGTAACGGAGGCCGCCACATAACACCCTGTGGCCCAGAGGATTGCTCAGCCATGACTAAACGGTAACAAAAAACTTACAAACCCAGGCTGTGGCATGCCCCCGGCGGCGACCGCGGCCTGCAACTGTGGTATAACGAACAATATTGAAGAAGTACGCATGAATTATAGTTTAATCATGTTAAAACCTCTGTATTAGTGTAAAATAAACACTACATGGGCAAAAAAACAGGCAAATTGCTTTGCAATGTCAGAATTAAGCAGTAAATTTACAGCCTGTTAAACAAGAGGCAATATCTATAAACAATAACTAAAATACTATTTTAAATGAACAACCTTAAGGTATCTATTGCAGGGCTCGGCATTGCTGCGGCAATGTTCACGGCCTGCACATCAGAGCATCAGACGGCTGTGACTGTCTCCGGACTGAACCCCGCCGCCTTCGACTCTGTAATCAACGGCAAGAAAACAGCCCTGTACACACTGACAAACAAGAGCGGCATGGAAGTTTGCATAACCAACTTCGGCGGCCGGGTGGTATCGATTGTCGTGCCCGACAAAGACGGCAAGCCCACCGACGTGGTGCTCGGCTATGACAACCTGGCCCAGTATGCCGACACGGTGAACTCGCCAAGCGACTTCGGCTCGTCGGTAGGACGCTACGCCAACCGCATCAACAAGGGCCGGCTGACCGTTGAGGGCAAGGAATACCAGCTTCCGCAGAACAACTTCGGCCACTGCCTGCACGGCGGGCCCAGCGGATGGATGTACCAGGTGTACGACGCCGAGCAGCCCAACGACTCGACACTGAAACTGACCATCGTTTCGCCCGACGGCGACAACGGATTCCCCGGCACAGTAACAGCGACAACCACTTACACCTTATTAAATAACAACACACTCGACATCAGCTTTGATGCCACGACCGACAAAGAGACCGTGATAAACATGACAAACCACAGCTACTTCAACTTGAACGGCGACCCGTCGACCGAAGGCATGGACATGGTGCTCTACATCAACGCCGACAACTACACACCGGCCGACTCTACCTACATGACCACCGGCGAGATAAGCCCAGTTGAAGGCACGCCGATGGACTTCCGCACACCGAGGGCACTTGAGCAGACCGTGAACGACACCACCTTCGAACAGATAAGGAACGCCAGCGGCTACGACCACAACTGGTGCCTCAACACCTACAAGGACGGGAAAGGCGACGACAAGACCGTTGCGGCATCGCTCTACTCACCCAAGACGGGCATTTTCCTCGAGATGTTCACCAACGAGCCAGGCGTGCAGGTGTACACCGGCAACTTCCAGGGCACAGGCGTAAGCTGCAAGCACGGCGTGAAATACCCGAAGCACGTGTCGGTATGCCTTGAAAGCCAGAAATACCCCGACTCGCCGAACAAGAAAGACTGGCCGTCGCCCTACCTCAAGCCGGGCGAGAAATACCACAGCCACGTGGCATACAAGTTCAGCGTAAAATGAGAGACACCAACAAACAGAAGCATAAAACACATACATACAACTTAAGGAAATGAACTGGAACACAAACGAATTCATTTGGCTCGACTGGGCTGTGCTCGCCGTAGGAGTGGTGGCCATAGTATGGGCAATATACCGCAGCATAAAGAAAGACAGGGAGAAGATGAAGGGCGCCGACAGCCAAGACTACCTCTTTGGCAAGGGAGAGCCATGGTATATCATAGGCGCGGCCATCTTCGCGGCCAACATCGGCTCCGAGCACCTGGTCGGACTGGCCGGCACCGGAGCGAAAGACGGCGTTGGCATGGCCCACTGGGAGATGCAGGGATGGATGATACTAATCCTCGGCTGGCTTTTCGTGCCGTTCTACCAGCTGCTCAACACCAAGATGGGCAAGATCATCACCATGCCCGACTTCCTGAAGTTCCGCTACACACAGCGCACGGGTTCGTGGCTGTCGATAATCACCCTGATTGCCTACGTGCTCACAAAGGTGTCGGTGACGGCGTTCACCGGCGGCATATTCTTTGAATACCTGCTCGGGCTGCCGTTCTGGTACGGCGCCATTGGCCTCATAGCCATCACGGCGGTGTTCACCGTGTTCGGCGGCATGAAGGGCGTGATGACGCTGTCGGCCATACAGACCCCCATCCTCATCATAGGCTCATTCCTCGTGCTCTTCCTTGGCCTGAGCATGCTCGGCAACGGCAACATAGTGGAAGGATGGTCGCAGATGATGGATGTGTGCAACGCAGCCCACGACGGATTCGGCACGACACACATGTTCCACACCAATCCCGACGACCCGATGTACCCGCAGTTCCCGGGCTACGTGGTGTTCCTCGGCGCTTCGATAATCGGTTTCTGGTATTGGTGCACCGACCAGCACATCGTTCAGCGTGTGCTCGGACAGACCAAGGGTGAGGACAATACGACCGTGATGAAGCGCGCGCGCCGCGGCACCATAGCAGCCGGCTACTTCAAACTGCTGCCCGTGTTCATGTTCCTCATACCGGGAATGGTGGCTTTCGCCCTGTCACAGAAAGCAGGCAGCGGCATCATCATGGACATAACCAACTCTCACGACACCGACGGCGCGTTCGCAATGATGGTAAAGAACATCCTGCCGGCAGGCGTCAAGGGCCTCGTGACCATCGGATTCATCTGCGCGCTGGTGGCATCGCTGGCCGCATTCTTCAACAGCTGCGCCACCCTCTTCACCGAAGACTTCTACAAGCCGATGAAGAAGGGCATGAGCGAAAGCCACTATGTGTTCGTTGGCCGCGTGGCCACGGTAGTGGTGGTGCTGCTCGGACTGGCGTGGATGCCTATAATGATGAACATGGGCAACCTGTATTCTTACCTGCAAGACATCCAGTCGCTCATAGCCCCGGCCATGGTGGCGGTGTTCACCCTGGGCATATTCTCGAAGCGCATAACGCCGAAAGCCGGCGAATGGGGCCTCATCGGCGGCTTCCTCATCGGCATGCTCCGACTGCTGACCAACGTGCTCACCAACTCGGGCAAGGCCACCATGGAGGGTGCCTTCTGGGAGAACACCACATGGTTCTGGCAGACCAACTGGCTCATATTCGAGGTTTGGCTGCTCGTGTTCATCATTGTGGCCATGTTCATAATCTCGTGCTTCACGCCGAAACCCAGCAAGGAGCAGATTGAGGCCATAACTTTCACAGGTAGCTACAAGAAGGCCATACGCGACAGCTGGAACGTATGGGACATCGTGGCATCGCTCGGCGTAGTGGCCCTGTGCGCCGCCTTCTACATCTACTTCTGGTAAGCAACATGCCACCGGGCCGGCACGGCACTTACGCCTGGCTGCCCCGGTGGCATCAATACAATCAAAAGAATACTGATGACAACATATTACGAAGAATATTCCAAAGTACTTGTGTCTGTCGACTGCATCATCTTCGGCTTCGACGAGGGTGAGCTGAAGATACTCATCGGCAAGCGCAAGATGGATCCGGGACGCGACCAGTGGTCGCTCTACGGAGGGTTCATCCACGACGACGAAAGCGTTGACGACGCAGCCAACCGCGTGCTGTTCCAGCTCACGGGCCTGAGAAACATATACATGAGGCAGGTGGGGGCCTTCGGCAACGTAGACCGTGACCCAGGAGAGCGGGTAATATCAATTGCCTACTATGCCCTGATAAACGTGAAAGACTACGACAGCAACCTGCAGGAGGAGCACGGGCTGAAGTGGGTGCCGGTCAACGACCTGCCGCAAATGTATTCAGACCACAACACCATGGTGGCCAAGGCTCACAAGATGATGCAGCGCAAGATATCGCACGAGCCGATAAGCTTCAACCTGCTGCCGAAACTGTTTACGCTGACGCAACTGCAAAAGCTCTACGAAGCCGTGTGCGGCGAGAAGGTCGACAAGCGGAACTTCCGCAAGAGGATAAAGGAAATGGACTTCATCGAGAAGACAGAACTGATAGACAAGACCAGTTCGAAGCGTGGGGCCTATCTCTACAGGTTCAACAAAATGGCCTACAACGAAGACCCCAACTTCAAGCTGTAAACAAAACAAAAGCATACAATCATGTTAGAAGAACTGAAAGAAAAAGTATTCAAGGCCAACTTGGACTTGGTGAAGCATAACCTGGTGATATTCACATGGGGCAACGTCTCGGCGATAGACCGCGAAAAAGGCCTCGTGGTAATCAAGCCGTCGGGCGTGAGCTATGACACGATGAAGGCATCAGACATGGTGGTGGTTGACGTAAACACGGGCAAGGTGGTGGAGGGCGACCTCAACCCCTCGTCAGACACACCCACACACCTTGTAATCTACAGGGCCTTCCCCGAGATTGGCGGCATTGTGCACACCCACTCTACCTACGCCACGGCCTGGGCGCAAGCCGGCAAGGACATACCCAACATCGGGACGACGCATGCCGACTACTTCCACGACGACATACCCTGCACCGACGACATGACCGAAGCCGAAGTGAAAGGCGACTATGAGCTGGAAACGGGCAACGTCATCGTGCGCCGCCTCAACGAGGGGGGCATCAACCCCGTGCACACACCTGGCGTGCTGGTGAAAAACCACGGGCCGTTCGCATGGGGAAAAGACGCCGACAACGCCGTATACAACGCCGTGGTGATGGAGCAGGTGGCCAAGATGGCATTCGTGTCGTTTGCCGTCAACCCCGCCACAACCATGAACCCGCTGCTCGTCGAGAAGCACTTCAGCCGCAAGCACGGCCCTAACGCTTACTACGGACAGAAAAAGAAGTAAAACCGGAACAAAAGACATAACAAAACATTTCATAACTAAAAACAGACAGACAACTATGGTTAAAGCATTCGAGAACTTAGAAGTATGGTTCGTAACAGGAGCTCAGCTCCTTTACGGAGGCGACGCCGTCGTACAGGTTGACGGTCATTCAAAGATAATGGTCGACGGACTCAACGAGTCGGGACGGCTGCCCATAAAGGTGGTTTACAAAGGGACGGCCAACAGCTCTAAGGAAGTGGCCGACATCTTCGCACAGGCCAACAACGACAAGAAGTGTGTAGGCGTCATCACATGGATGCACACCTTCTCGCCTGCAAAGATGTGGATTCACGGCCTGCAGATACTGCACAAGCCGCTGCTCCACCTCCATACACAGTTCAACGCAGAGATTCCATGGGACACCATGGACATGGACTTCATGAACCTGAACCAGAGCGCACACGGAGACCGCGAGTTTGGCCACATCATCTCGAGGATGCGCATACGCCGCAAGCTCGTTGTGGGATACTGGAAAGAGGAGAAGACGCAAGACCACATAGCCGTATGGGAGCGCGTGTGCGCTGCTTGGGCCGACGCACAGGACATGCTCATCATCCGCTTCGGCGACCAGATGAACAATGTAGCAGTGACCGACGGCGACAAGGTGGCCGCCGAGCAGGTGATGGGATACCACGTTGACTACTGCCCCGTGAGCGAGCTGATGGAATGCCAGAAGCAGGTGAAGGACGAAGAGGTGAAGGCTCTCGTGGCCGAATACTTCAAGCTCTATGACCACGACGCCGCCCTCGAGGATGAGAGCAACGAGAACTACGCCGTCATCTGGAACGCCGCCAAGGCCGAGCTGGCCATACGCGCCATACTGAAAGCCAAGGGCGCCAAGGGATTCACCACAAACTTCGACGACCTCGGACAGACCGAGGGCAGCCACTTCGACCAGATTCCGGGTCTCGCATCGCAGCGCCTGATGGCCGAAGGCTACGGCTTCGGAGCCGAGGGCGACTGGAAGTCGGCCGCACTCTACCGCACCCTGTGGGTAATGAACCAGGGCATGGGCGGCGGATGCTCGTTCCTCGAGGACTACACCCTCAACTTCAACGGTGAGCAAAGCGCCATCCTCCAGGCACACATGCTCGAGGTTTGCCCGCTCATAGCCGCCGCCAAGCCACGCCTTGAAGTCCATTTCCTCGGCATAGGCATACGCAAGAGCCAGACCGCACGCCTCGTGTTCACATCCAAGGTGGGCAAGGGCGTAACGGCAACTGTGGTCGACATGGGCAACAGGTTCCGCCTCATTGTCAACGACGTCGACTGCATCGAGCCCAAGCCTCTGCCCAAGCTCCCTGTGGCATCGGCACTCTGGATACCCCAGCCCAACTTCGAGGTGGGAGCCGGATGCTGGATATATGCCGGCGGCACACACCACAGCTGCTTCTCTTACGACCTTACCGACGAGTATTGGCAGGACTATGCCGAGATTGCCGGCATAGAGTGTGTCATCATCAACGACAAGACCACCGTCGACGACTTCCGCAAGGAACTGCGCTTCAACGAGGTTTACTACATGTTGAACAAGGCGCTTTGCTAAGCCCCGCGGCCTCAACATAAGCTAAAAGGAGTTCCAGGGCTGTCTCGACAGGCAGCCACGGAACTTCTTATGGTTACTTTCATCACCATACATTATCAACTTATAATTACCAATATGAATACTGACGCTAAATCAATTATAGAAAACGGCAAGGCCATACTCGGCATAGAATTTGGCTCAACACGCATCAAGGCCGTATTGATAGACCCTGAAAACAGACCAATAGCACAAGGAAGCCACACTTGGGAAAACCAACTGGTGGACGGATTGTGGACTTACAGCATCGAGGCGATATGGTATGGGCTGCAAGACTGCTATGCCGACTTGCGGAGAAACGTAAAAGAACAATACGACATAGAAATAGAAACCCTTGCTGCAATAGGCGTGAGCGCAATGATGCACGGATACATGGCATTCAACAAGCAGCAAGAGATACTGGTGCCGTTCCGCACATGGCGAAACACCAACACGGCCAAGGCTGCCGCCGAACTGTCTGACCTCTTTGTCTTCAACATACCGCTCAGATGGAGCATATCCCACTTGTACCAGGCCATTCTCGACAACGAGGAGCACGTGAAAGACATCGACTACCTCACAACGCTGGCCGGATACATCCACTGGCTCATCACCGGCAAAAGGGTGCTGGGCATAGGCGACGCATCGGGAATGCAGCCCATCGACCCGCAAACAAAGAACTACTCGGCTGCAATGATAGAAAAATTCGACAACCTGGTAGCCGACAGGGGATACCAGTGGAAACTGGCCGACATATTGCCAAGGGTGCTGCCGGCAGGCAAAAACGCAGGCTTCCTCACACCCGAGGGCGCCAAGCGCCTTGACGTGTCGGGGCACCTGAAGGCCGGAATACCCGTTTGCCCGCCCGAAGGCGACGCCGGAACAGGCATGGTGGCCACCAATGCTGTCAAGCCGCGCACGGGCAACGTGTCGGCAGGAACGTCGTCGTTCTCGATGATTGTGCTCGAAAAAGACCTGTCAAGGCCCTACGAGGTGATAGACATCGTGACCACACCCGACGGCAACCCGGTGGCGATGGTTCACTGCAACAACTGCACGTCAGACCTCAACGCGTGGGTCAACCTCTTCAAGGAATACCAGGAACTGATGGGAATGCCCGTCGACATGAACCAAGTCTACGAGAAGCTGTACAACCACGCGCTCAAGGGAGCGGCAGACTGCGGCGGACTGCTGTCGTACAACTATTTTTCCGGCGAGCCCGTCACCGGCATGGCAGAAGGCAGGCCGATGTTCGTGCGCTCGGCAAACGACAAATTCACTCTGGCAAACTTCATGAGGGCCAACCTCTACGCAGCCGTCGGCGTGCTCAAGATAGGCAACGACATACTGTTCAACGACGAGCACATCAAGGTGGACAAGATAACCGGGCACGGTGGTTTGTTCAAGACCAAGGGCGTGGGACAGCGCATCCTGGCAGCAGCGCTCAACTCTCCGATATCCGTAATGGAGACAGCCGGCGAAGGCGGACCGTGGGGCATGGCCATCTTAGGGTCGTATCTCGTCAACAACACGGCAAACCTGTCTCTGCCTGAATTCCTCGACGAGAAGGTGTTTGCCGGTAACCAAGGCACCGAGATTGCGCCGACACCAGAGGATGTGGCCGGATTCAACGCCTACATCAAGAAGTACAACAGATGCCTGCCCATAGAAGCAGCAGCAGTGAAATACAACTGACATACGTATTATTAATAGAACATATCGACGAATGAGCAACAAACTCTTTGCCTGTGGACTGTTCCTTGCCGCCAGCCTTTATGCCTCGGCCGGCAACACAGCCCAAATCACCATATCGACCGACGGTGGGAAGAACATTATCCACAAGGAGATATACGGACAATTTGCCGAACACCTCGGCTCTTGCATCTATGGCGGACTGTGGGTCGGCGAGGATTCGCCCATACCCAACATCAAGGGTTACCGCAAAGACGTATTCGACGCGCTCAAGCAGCTGCAGGTGCCGGTGCTGCGCTGGCCCGGCGGATGCTTTGCCGACGAGTACCACTGGATGGACGGGATAGGCCCAAGGGAACAGCGGCCAAAGATGCAGAACAACAACTGGGGCGGAACGATAGAAGACAACTCGTTTGGCACACACGAATTCCTGAACCTTTGCGAAATGCTGGGCTGCGAACCATACATCAGCGGCAACGTCGGCAGCGGCACGGTAGAGGAACTGGCCAAGTGGGTTGAGTACATGACAAGCGACGGTGACACCCCGATGGCCAACCTGAGGCGCAAAAACGGGCGCGACAAGGCGTGGCGCGTAAAATACCTCGGCGTGGGCAACGAGAGCTGGGGATGCGGCGGCAACATGAGGCCGGAATACTACTCAGACCTCTACAGGCGCTATTCGGTTTACTGCCGCAACTACGACGGCAACAAGCTCTACAAGATTGCGAGCGGCGCAAGCGACTACGACTACAACTGGACTCGCGTGCTCATGGACAACATAGGCCACCGCATGGACGGCGTCTCGCTGCATTACTACACCGTGACCGGATGGAGCGGCAGCAAAGGCTCAGCCACCAAGTTTGACAACAACGACTATTACTGGACCATCGGAAAGTGCCTCGAGATAGAAGACGTGATTGAGCGCCACGCGCAAATCATGGACAAGAAAGACCCGAAGAAGCAAATAGGGCTTCTCGTAGATGAATGGGGAACATGGTGGGACGAGGAACCCGGCACCGTAAAAGGCCACCTCTACCAGCAGAACTCCATGCGCGACGCCTTTGTGGCTGCGCTGACGCTCAATGTCTTCCACCGCCACACCGACCGGGTGCGCATGGCCAACATCGCACAGGTGGTCAATGTGCTGCAGTCTATGATTCTTACCGACACCAAGGGAACCGGTCACATGGTGCTCACACCGACATACCACGTGTTTGAGATGTACAAGGGGTTCATGGGAGCCACCAGCCTCCCCCTCACGCTTACATGCGACAGCATGGACGTCAGGGGCGACAGCCATGCCAAGGACGGGCGCCGCATACCCCTGGTGAGCGCGTCGGCAGCTAAACAGGCCGACGGTTCGCTAATCATCTCGCTGGCCAATGTGAGCCTGGACGAAAACCAAGACGTTGAGATTGCGCTCGGAAACAACGCTCCCAAGGCAGTTAGCGGACGGATATTAAGCTGCAAGTCGATTGTCGACTACAACGACTTCGACCACCCCAACGTCGTTGCGCCTCAAGAATTCAAAGGGGCCAAGCTCAAGAAAGGAACGATCAAGATGCAGATACCTGCCAAATCCATCGTGGTAATAAACGTTAAGTAACGCTCAACGGCATGAACAAAATCACCAACAAGACCATACTTGCCGCAACGCTTATGCTGTGCACGGCTGCCATTTCGGCTGCCGGAGCACGCAAAAGCCACAGGCAGGCATCGCCATACAAAGGATACATATTCGCTTACTTTGAGGGAACGGGCGACGCCGACAAGCAGGAACACCTGAGGTTTGCCGTCAGCGAAGACGCGAAAAACTGGTTTGCACTCAACAAAAACCGCCCTGTGGTAAGCTCAGACACCATCAGCGAGAGCGGCGGAATACGCGACCCGCACATCCTGCGAGGCGAAGACGGCCACACGTTTTACATCGTTGCCACTGACATGAACACCAGGGAGCATGGCTGGAAGGAGAACCCGGGCATCGTGCTGATGAAGTCCGACGACCTCGTCAACTGGACGCATGCGAAGATTAACCTGTCTAAAGACTACCCGGAGAACTTCGGCGACGCCTACTGGGTATGGGCTCCGCAGACCATATACGACAAAAAGGCCGGCAAGTACATGATATACTTCACGCTGCAACGCAACGACCGCAAGTCGCTCATAACTTACTACGCTTACGCCAATGACGACTTCACAGGGTTTGAAGGCGAGCCCAAGGTGCTTTTCAGCGCCAAGTATGGCAGCATTGACAACGACATCATCTACAAAGACGGCACCTACCACCTCTTTTATAAAGGCAACACAAAGAACGAAGAGGGCAAGGAGGTGAAGAACGGCATACAGCAGGCCACCTCGCGCAGCCTGCTCGGCAAATGGAAAGAAGACTTCAAATATGTAGACTCTTACGCCGGCACGAAGACTCACGTGGAGGGTTCAAGCGTGTTCAAGCTCAACGACCGCGACGAATACGTGCTCATGTACGATCTGTATTCCAGCGGAAGGTATGAGTATCAGACATCGAAAGACCTCAAGACGTTTACAAGCAAACCACAGTCTTTCAGGAAAGACTTCTTCCCAAGGCACGGGACGGTGACTTCGCTCACCGCCGAAGAACTTGACCGGGTGCAGTCAAAATGGGGCTATGTGCTCAAACACGACATCGAGAGCAACGGCAACCCGATATTCAAGCACAAGTTCACGGCCGACCCGGCGGTATTAGTACACAACGACACGCTGTGGCTCTTCACCGGCGAAGACTTTGCCGGCAACCAGCGCGGCTACACCATGAAAGACTGGCTGGTGTTCTCAACCACCGACATGAAGCACTGGACCGAATACCCCGTGCCGCTCCGCCCCACCGACTTCAGCTGGGCCAAGAACAGACCTGCCTACGCCGGACACGTGGCAGAGCGCAACGGCAAGTTCTACTGGTATGTGAGCACCAACTCTGGCGGCATCGGCGTGGCCGTGGCCAACCGCCCCGAAGGGCCTTACACAGACGCCTTGGGCAAGCCTCTGCTCACAAAGAAAGACTGTTTCGCCTCTACCCACGGATGGGCATGCATCGACCCGGCTGTCTTCATCGACGACGACGGGCAGGCTTACCTGTTCTGGGGCAACCGGGAGTGTTACTATGTGAAGCTCAAGGAAAACATGATTGAGACCGACGGCGACATACACCAAGTGGCCATTGACGCCTCGCACCCCTTCACCGAGGCTCCTTGGGTACACAAGTACAACGGCAAGTACTACCTTACTTACGCCTCAGAATGGCCTGAGAAGATTGCCTACGCCATGGCAGACAAGGTGACCGGCCCATACGAAGTGAAAGGCATAATATCCGAAATTGCCGGCAACAGCAACACAACCCACCCTGCCATCGTAAACTTCCGCGACAAGTGGGTGTTCTTCTCCCACAACGGCGGCCTGCCTGAAGGCACAAGCTACAGCCGCTCTGTGGTGGCCGAACCGATGGAATACAATCCCGACGGAACGATAAAGAAAATCAATCCATCAACAGAAGGCATGCAGTTCAAGGAGTGGAGCGGCAACCCGATACTGCCGGGCATGCACGCCGACCCCGAGATACTGTACTCTGAGAAAACCGGGCGCTACTACATCTACTCCACCACCGACGGACATCCAGGATGGGGAGGATGGTATTTCACATGCTTCTCGTCCGACAACCTGGTCGACTGGCGCGACGAAGGCATAATACTCGACGTGTGCAAAGACACCAAGTGGGCAAGCGGCAACGCCTGGGCACCGGCAATCATCGAGAAAAAGGTTGACGGACAATACAAGTATTTCTTCTATTACAGCGGCAACGCAGGCAACGCCAAGGCCATCGGAGTGGCCGTGGCCGACAGTCCTACAGGGCCTTTCGTCGACTTGGGCCACCCCATTGTCAACAAAAGGCCGGCCGGACTGAAGAACGGCCAGCAGATTGACGTAGACGTGTTCAACGACCCCGACACCGGCATCGACTACCTATACTGGGGCAACGGCTACATGGCCGGAGCCAGGCTCAACCCCGACATGACGTCGATAGACACAACCACGCTGAAGCTGATGACCCCGCGGGGCGGCAGCCTGAGCGACTACAAATACCGCGAAGCCCCTTACGTGTTCAAGCGCAACGGGCTCTACTACTTCCTTTGGAGCGTCGACGACACAGGCTCACCCAATTACCACGTCGTCTACGGCACGAGCAAGTCGCCGCTCGGCCCCATTGAGGTGGCTAAAGACCCCATCATACTCATCCAAGAGCCCGAATCCGAAATCTACGGCCCGGCGCACAACAGTGTACTCAAGGTGCCGGGGAAAGACGAATGGTACATAGTATACCACCGGATAAACAAAAACTACCTGCCCAAGGACAAAGGGCCGGGCTACCACCGCGAGGTGTGCATCGACAAGATGGAGTTCAACGCCGACGGAACGATAAAGCGCACGATACCTACCCACAAAGGAATCAAGGCAATCAAATAACCACATAAAAAAACAAACAATCATGAACGACAAGAAAGTTATGACACTTGCAGCCGACAACATACGCATACTGGCTGCATCAATGGTCGAAAAAGCCAAGTCGGGCCACCCCGGAGGAGCCATGGGCGGAGCCGATTTCATCAATGTGCTTTTCTCGGAATTCCTTGTTTACGACCCCGAAAACCCGTCATGGGAAGGCCGTGACCGCTTCTTCCTCGACCCGGGCCACATGTCGCCAATGCTCTATTCGGCACTCGCCATGCAGGGCAAGTTCTCGCTCGAAGAGCTGAAGCAGTTCCGCCAGTGGGGCTCGCCCACCCCGGGACACCCCGAGCGCGACATAGAGCGCGGCATAGAAAACACGTCGGGCCCCCTCGGACAGGGACACACGTTTGCAGCAGGTGCCGCGATAGCAGAGAAATTCCTTGAGGCCCGCCTGGGCAAGGAGGTGATGAAGCACAAGATATATGCCTACATCTCCGACGGCGGCATAGAGGAAGAGATATCCCAGGGCACGGGCCGCATAGCAGGCATCCTGGGCCTCAACAACCTCATAATGTTCTACGACTCCAACGAGATACAGCTCTCAACCGAGTGCAACGTGGTGATGAACGAAGACACCGAGGCCAAGTACAAGGCATGGGGATGGAACGTTATCAACATCAACGGCAACGACGCCGACGAAATACGCGAAGCCCTCAAGGCTGCACAGAAAGAAGAGAAGCGCCCGACGCTCATCATCGGCAAGACCGTAATGGGAAAGGGAGCGCTCAAGGCCGACGGCACGAGCTATGAGCACAACATCGGCACCCACGGCGCACCGCTTGGCGGCGACGCTTACATCAACACTATAAAGAACCTCGGCGGCAACCCCGACGACCCGTTTGTGATTTTCCCCGAGGTGGCCAAGATCTATGCCGACCGCCGCGAAGAGCTGAAGAAGATAGTTGCTCAGCGTCACGCCGAAGAAGCCGAGTGGGCAAAGGCCAACCCTGAGAAAGCCGCCCTCATGAAAGAATGGTTCAGCGGCAACGCACCAAAGGTAGACTGGAGCGTGCTCACCCAGAAAGAAGGCGCTGCCACCCGCGCTGCCAGCGCAGCATGCCTTGGCGTGCTGGCCGAGCAGGTGCCAAACATGATATGTGCCTCGGCCGACCTGTCAAACTCCGACAAGACCGACGGTTTCCTGAAGAAAACCCACGCGTTGCAGGCCGGCGACTTCAGCGGTGCGTTCTTCCAGGCAGGTGTGGCCGAGCTGACCATGGCCTGCATGTGCATCGGAATGTACCTGCACGGCGGCGTCATACCTGCATGCGGCACGTTCTTCGTGTTCTCCGACTACATGAAGCCTGCCGTTCGCATGGCTGCCCTCATGGAGGTGCCCATCAAGTTCATCTGGACACACGACGCCTTCCGCGTGGGCGAAGACGGCCCAACCCACGAGCCTGTTGAGCAGGAAGCCCAGATACGACTTATGGAGAAACTCAAGAACCACCACGGCAAGGACAGCGTACGCGTGTTCCGTCCGGCCGATGCCGACGAGACAACGGTATGCTGGGCCATGGCCATGGAGAACACCGAGACGCCTACTGCCCTCATCTTCTCACGCCAGAACATTGCCAAGCTGCCCGCCGGCAACGACTACGAGCAGGCCCGCAAGGGTGCATACGTGGTGGCCGGATCAGACGACGATTACGACATCATCCTGCTGGCCGACGGTTCCGAGGTGTCAACACTGGTGGCCGGCGCCGAGCTGCTGCGCAAAGACGGCGTCAAGGTGCGCATAGTGAGCGCCCCGAGCGAAGGCCTGTTCCGCAGCCAGAGCCGCGAGTATCAGGAGAGCGTGCTGCCCCAAGGCGCCAAGGTGTTCGGCATGACAGCCGGGCTGCCTGTGACCCTTGAGGGCCTGGCAGGGGCCAACGGGCGTGTGTTCGGCATGCCGAGCTTCGGTTTCTCGGCACCCTACAAGGTGCTCGACGAGAAACTCGGTTATACGGCCGAGAACGTCTACAAGCAGGTGAAAGACTTCCTCGCAGAATAATGCAGCCATGGAGACAAAGACAATAGGTCTGGCATCAGACCACGCCGGATACAAACTGAAGCAGTATGTCATTGAATACTGTAAGGCTCACGGCTATGCCTACAAAGACTACGGCACCCACTCTACCGACAGTTGCGACTATCCCGACTATGGCCACGCCTTGGCCAGGGGCATTGAGGCAGGCGACGTTTATCCCGGCATTGCCATCTGCGGGAGCGGCGAAGGCATAAGCATGACTCTCAACAAGCACCAGGGCATACGCGCCGCCTTGTGCTGGATGCCTGAGATTGCTCACCTGGCACGCCAGCACAACAACGCCAACGTTCTGGTGATGCCCGGGCGATTTATCGACAACGCCATGGCAAAGAGCATAATGGACGAATTTTTTGCCACCGAATTTGAAGGAGGGCGCCACCAGAAGCGCATCGACAAGATTCCGGTAGACTAATGGCAAACTCTGTTTATAGGGGCCGCGACGGTTGTCGCGGCCCCTTATTTGTTTGAGCAGGCCATGAGACGCCATGCCGTCACATTGAAACAATGAAGCCACCTCGCCAGCATGCCACCCCGACACGGCGGGCGCAACGGCTGCCAACCGCGCCCACGGCACTCAACCCAGACCTGGCTTCATGTTCCCGGATGCAATGCCTTTAGCAAATCACCACATTTGGGTATTGCCCGACAGCCCCATTACCACTACCTTTGCATCGTGACAAGCCATCAAGGATGCAAGTAACAAAAGACCATATACGGAATGACATAATGCAGGCCTCGGCAAAGTTGTTCTTGGCCAAGGGCTTCGCAGGGGTGAGCATGCGCGAGATAGCAGCTGCCGCACACACCGGAGTGGGCAACATCTACAACTACTTCCGCAGCAAGGATCATCTGTTCTGTAGCCTTGTCGCCCCGGCCGTCAGAGACCTCGAGACCATGCTCGAGGAGCACCATGGCAGTTGTGGCCGCGACATAATGGACATGTGCGACAAGAAATACCTCGACTGCATGGTCAGCCAGTACACCGAACTGATTTGCAACCACAGTCACCGCCTCGCCTTGCTGCTTTTTAAGTCGCAAGGCTCGTCGCTCGCCACATTCCGCGAACGCTTTACCGACAGGGCCACGTCACTGGTCAAGGCCTACTTCGCCGACATGAAGAACCGCCATCCCGGCATTTGTTCAGACGTGACCGACTTCTCGTTGCGCATCCACACCATCTGGATGTTCACTCTGTTTGAGGAAATCATCAGACAGAGAGTGGCGGCACAAGAACGCCGAAAGGCCATTACCGAATACCTGACCATAGAAATTGCTGGATGGAGAGAGCTCATGAAGATATGAGCTCTCTCCTTTTTTGTGAACAAAACCGCCGTACGTTCATTATTCAGCCTGACCGACCTACAGTATATAAACATAAACAACAAACAAAAATGAGAATGAAACTGATAAGCAGAATCTTGCAAAACACGCGCAAGCCCCACGGCTTCTGGGGCCGGATGATGCTGCGCGGAATGAACTGCGGCCACGCCAGAGTGGCCGAATGGGGCATGAGCATGCTGGAGTGGATGCCTCAGTGGGATGCGCTCGACATTGGCTGCGGAGGCGGGGCCAACATCAGCCGCATGCTGAAATTGTGCAGCCGGGGGTGCGTGTGTGGCGTCGACTTGTCGCCGGAGAGCGTGGCCTTCGCCCGGAAGAAAAACCGCCACGCCTTGGGCCGACGCTGCGCCATAGAGCAAGGCAGTGCCGACTTGCTGCCCTACGCCGACGCTTCGTTTGACATTGTGACTGCCTTCGAGACCATTTATTTCTGGCCAGACCTCAACGGGGCATTCCGACAGATAGACCGTGTGCTAAAAGACGGAGGCCTGTTCATGGTGTGCAACGAGGCAAGCAACCCCAACAACACTTTCTGGACCAACCGTATAGAAGGCATGACCGTACATTCGGCCGAAGAAATAGGCCACGTGCTGACAAACACCGGCTTCGATGACATAAGCATCAACTATGGCCGTGGCGAGGAGATATGCATCATCGCCCGCAAGCCACATGCCCGCACCCAGGCCGAGAAGTCCCGTCGCCAAGGAGCAACAGCCGGTTAGACGTCAGCCAAATAGGCTGCAAGTGCCGTGGCCGCCCATACTTAGCGCAAGCCGGAATCATCCGTTCGGCCGCACGGAACAGCCGGTATGGACGAGCATACAGGGCAAGGCGGCATTCCGACTTGCCGACGGCATTGTCATGACACGGCAGACAACATGCTTTGTCGTAAACCAAACTACACCATAAATGAATACATTAAACAAACTGACTCACTACATGGGCAACCGCAAAAAACTATTCCCGGTTGCCATCATCCTGTCGGCCGTGAGCGAGCTGGCAGGCATCGCGCCATACATACTGATATGGCTTATAATGCGTGTACTGCTTGCCGGTTCGCCGGTGCAAGCCAACGGCAACATCGCGGCATACGTCCTGTGGACAGGCATTGCCGCCGTGGGCAGCGTGGCGCTCTATTTCGCCTCGCTTGAATGTTCGCATCTCGTGGCCTTCCGCGTGGAGACCAACATCCGCAAGGAGTCCATGGCCAAGGTGGTGGCCATGCCACTCGGCTTCTTCGACACCACAACGAGCGGCCGCATACGCAAGGTCATCGACGACAACGCCGAAGTGACCCACTCGTTTGTGGCCCACCAAATGCCCGACCTCGCCGGAACGGTGCTCGTGCCGGTGGCCTCAATAGTCCTGATCATGTTTTTCAACGCGCGGCTGGGCCTGGATTGCCTCATCCCCGTGGCCATTGCCATGGCCATAATGGGCCACACCATGAACACGCGAGGGCGTGAGTTCATGGCCGCCTACATGAACCTGCTCAAAAAGATGAACACCGAAGCCGTTGAATATGTCAGGGGCATACCTGTGGTCAAGGTTTTTCAGCAGACGGTTTACTCTTTCAAAAACTTCTACAACGTAATAATGGAGTATAAGCATACGGCCTCGCGCTACACCGGACTGTGGCAACTGCCCATGTCTCTCTACACCGTTGTCGTCAACAGTTTTGTCTTTGCCCTCATACCCGTGGCAATATTGCTCGCCACGGGCGGCGAGAGCCTGGCCGGAGTGATGCTCGACATGCTGTTGTTCATACTCATCACTCCCGTATTCTCACAGAGCATAATGCGCAGCATGTACATAGGGCAGGCCGTGGGCCAGGCAGCCGAAGCCATAGACCGGCTCGACAGCATGCTCGCTTTCAGGCCGCTTGAAGGCATGCAAGGCCGGCTGCACCACAAGCCGGCACGGCTGGCAAGCTACCGGCAGTGGAGCCACGCCTTGGGCGAGTCATGCCTGACACCACAACGCCGGTGGGCCATGGCCTGCAGATATTGCAAGCCATGGCCCACCGGTCTATGCCACGACGAGTGCCTGGCGACGCCTGTCAGGCGTTGGGCAGATGCACCTCGCCCGAACGCTCAAACACATCGCGCACCTTGTTTATTTCAAGGAACGACGTGCCTCCGCCGACGGCGAAGCTGCCGCTGAGGTGCGCAATCTTGTCATCCATGCTCAGATAGCCTTTCTGCCTGAGCATGCGCAGGGCTGCAAGGAACTGTTCCTTCTGACCTATCTGCTCGTGCTGTGCCACCGAAATCACTCCGTAGCTCAACGCCAGCCAGCGCTGCACCTTGTCCTTATAGCAGATGGCCAACACGGGGTTGGGCCCGCGGAAGGCAGCCAGGTTGCGGGCTGTCTGCCCCGTCTTGCTGTCGGTGATGATGCCTTTCACCCCCAGGCGCTCGGTAGCCTCGATGGCGTTCCAAGCAAGAAACTCCGACACATCGCAGTCGGCCCTGAGCGGCACCGCAATGTTGTGCTCCTTCATCTTGTCTTTCTCGGCCTGCTCGGCAATGGCAGCCATAGTCCTGACAGCCTCGACGGGATATTTGCCCGAGGCAGTCTCGCCGCTTAGCATCAGCGCGTCGGTACGGTAATATATGGCGTTGGCAATGTCGGTCACCTCGGCACGCGTGGGCCTCGGGTTGGTAATCATGGTGTGGAGCATCTGCGTGGCCACAATCACAGGCTTCTTGGCCTGTATGCACTTGTGTATTATCCTGCGCTGTATGCCCGGTATGCGCTCTATTGGCACCTCGATGCCAAGGTCGCCACGGGCAATCATGATGCCATAAGAAGCCTCGATAATCTCGTCGATGTTGTCAACTCCCTCCTGGTTCTCTATCTTCGATATTATCTTGATGTCGCTGCCACGGCTGTCGAGTATCTCCTGCACCGCAGCCACATCTGCCGCGCTCCTCACAAACGAGTGGGCTATGAAGTCTATGTCTTCGTCGATAGCCAGGTTGATGTTGGCCTTGTCCTTCTCGGTAAGCGCAGGCAGGTCGATGTGCACCCCGGGCACGTTGACACTCTTGTGCGAGCCCAGCACCCCGTCGTTCTGTACCTGTGCAATGACGGCCGGCCCGTTGATGCCTATCACCTTCATGTCGATAGCTCCGTCGTCGAAGAGGATGTCGTCGCCAACGTGGACATCATTGGCGAAGTTGACATACGACAGGTTCACTATGTCGTGCTCGGTGTCCATTTCCGGCCGCCCGAATATCTTCACCACGTCGCCGGCCTTGTAGCTGATGGGCTCCTGGCAGCCGGTAGTCCTTATTTCCGGCCCTTTGGTGTCAATCAGTATGCCTATGTGATGTGACACCTTGCGGGTATTCCTTATTATCTGGCGTATGCCATCGGCCGATGCGTGCGCAGTGTTCATGCGCACTACGTTCATCCCTGCATCGAAAAGCTCACGAATGAAGTCTACACTGCATCTCCTGTCGCTGATGGATGCCACAATCTTTGTTTGTTTCATCATTTGTATTATCCGGATTTGTTGTAAACACAATGCAAAGTTACACTATTTTTGCGAGACCGCAAAATAAATGCCGAAAAGCTTTAACGGCCAACATGCATAGCTGCCCCACCCGATGGCTGCCCGGCATTGGCCGACGACGGCCACCGCCCACGTCCCGCAGCTACGGCGGCCCACGGCAGACACACATTTTTTCTGCCAGTGTGGCACATGTTTATCATTTTTTCCTTACCTTTGCACCTGAGAATATAAACTACAAGTTTTAAATATTTCTATTATGCTTACACTCAAACTCATCACTGAGGAGACCGAACGTGTGATTCGCGGACTTGAAAAGAAGCACTTCGAAGGTGCCAAAGAAACTATCGAGAAGGTAATCGAAATAGACAGGAATCGCCGTGAAGCGCAGCAGAAACTTGACAAGGCCAAGCAAGAGGCCAAGCAACTGGCCGCGCAGATAGGCAGCCTCATGAAGCAGGGGAAGAAAGACGAAGCCGAAGAGATAAAGGCCAAGGTGGCCGTGATTAAGCAGGCCGACAAAGCGCTACAGGAAACCATGGAAAACGCCGAGAAGGAGCTCCACGACTTGCTGTGCACCATCCCCAACGTGCCCAACGACGACGTGCCCGAGGGCAAGGACGCTTCCGACAACGTGGTGGTCAAAGAAGGCGGCGTGATACCCGAACTGCCTGCCGACGCCCTGTGCCACTGGGACCTCTGCAAGAAGTTCAACCTCATAGACTTCGACATGGGTGTGAAAATCACCGGGGCCGGTTTCCCCATCTACATCGGCAAGATGGCCCGCCTGCAGCGCGCCCTCGAGGCTTTCTTCCTCGAGGAGGCACGCAAGAGCGGCTACCTCGAGGTGCAGCCGCCCTATGTGGTCAACGAGGCATCGGGCTACGGCACAGGCCAGCTGCCCGACAAGGAGGGGCAGATGTATCATTGCAACCTCGACAACCTTTACCTCATACCTACTGCCGAGGTGCCGGTAACCAACATCTTCCGCGACGTCATCCTCGATGAGAAAGACCTGCCCATAAAGCGCACGGCCTACTCTGCCTGTTTCAGGCGCGAGGCAGGCTCGTATGGCAAAGACGTGAGGGGGCTCAACCGCCTGCACCAGTTCGACAAGGTGGAGATTGTGCGCATCGACACGCCGGAGCACTCATACGAGAGCCTCAGGGAGATGCTCGACCACGTGGAGGGCCTGGTCAAGAAGCTCGAGCTGCCCTACCACATACTGCGGCTGTGCGGAGGCGACATGAGTTTCACCTCGGCAATATGCTACGACTTCGAGGTGTGGAGCGCCGCACAGAAGCGCTGGCTCGAAGTTTCGTCGGTGTCCAACTTCGAGAGCTACCAGGCAAACCGCCTGAAGTGCCGCTACCGCCGCGCCGACGACAAGAAGATTGAACTATGCCACACGCTCAACGGCTCGGCCCTGGCCCTGCCGCGCATAGTGGCCACCATACTCGAAAACAACCAGACGCCCGAGGGCATAAGGGTGCCTAAGTGCCTCGTGCCCTACTGTGGCTTCGAAATGCTCGACGACAAGAACTTCTAAGCACAATGCTACGCCCGCCGGCAAGGCCACACACCTGCCGGCGGGCTGATGCAAGCGTGCGAAACGACTACACGCAACACATCAGAAAAACTAAACAATGAACAAAATCATCCGCAAAGAACAGTTCTCGGAAAACGTATTCCTGTTCGAGATTGAAGCCCCGCTGATAGCCAGGAGCCGCAAAGCGGGCAATTTCATAATCGTGAGAGTCGGCGAGAAGGGCGAACGGGTGCCCCTTACCATTGCCGACGCCGACACCGACAAAGGCACCATCACCATTGTGGTGCAGCGCGTGGGCCTGTCGTCTGTCAAGCTGTGCAGGCTCAACGCGGGCGACTGCATCACCGATGTTGTGGGGCCGCTTGGCAATCCCACACACATCGAGAAGTTCGGCACGGTGATCTGCGCCGGCGGAGGCGTGGGCGTGGCCCCAATGCTTCCCATCATCAAGGCGCTCAAGGCGGCCGGCAACAGGGTGCTGTCGGTGCTGGCCGGACGCACAAAAGACCTCATCATACTCGAGGATGAGGTGAGGAAAAACAGCGACCAGACCATCATAATGACCGACGACGGCTCCTACGGTGAGAAGGGCGTGGTGACAGTGGGCATAGAGAAGCTCATCAACCAGGAGCACATCGACAAGGTGTTTGCCATAGGCCCGCCTGTCATGATGAAGTTCTGCTGCCTGCTGACGCAGAAATACAACATACCGACCGACGTGTCGCTCAACACCATCATGGTCGACGGTACGGGCATGTGCGGCGCCTGCCGCCTCACCATCGGGGGCAAGACCAAGTTCGTTTGCATCGACGGGCCTGAGTTCGACGGTGCCCTTGTCGACTGGGACGAGATGTTCAAGCGAATGGGTACGTTCAAACGGGCCGAGAAAGAAGAGATGGAGCACTTCGAGGAGCACATCGACGTCGTATCGGCCGGCAACAGCCGCAAGGCCGTGGCCACCACTGCCGACGAGCCGCAGGGCAGCGACACCATTGAGACGCTGACCGACCGCAACGCCCAGTGGCGCCAGGAACTGCGCAAAAGCATGAAACCCAAGGAGCGCACGGCCATAGAGCGGGTGGCCATGCCGGAGCTCGACCCGGCCTACAGGGCCACCACACGCACCGAAGAGGTGAACATCGGGCTCACCCGCGAGATGGCAGTCAGAGAGGCCAAGCGCTGCCTCGACTGCGCCAAGCCTACATGCGTTGAGGGCTGCCCGGTGGGCATCGACATACCAGCGTTCGTGAAGAACATTGAGAGGGGCCACATACTCGACGCCGCCAAGGTGCTCAAGCACACGTCGTCGCTGCCTGCCGTGTGCGGCAGGGTGTGCCCACAGGAGAAGCAATGCGAGAGCAGGTGCATCCACCTGAAGATGAACGAGCCGGCCGTGGCCATAGGATACCTGGAGCGTTTCGCAGCCGACTACGAGCGCGAGAGCGGCAAGGCCGTACTGCCCGAGATGGCCCCGTCAAACGGCATGAAGGTTGCCGTAGTAGGATCGGGCCCTGCCGGACTGAGCTTTGCGGGCGACATGGCCAAGAAGGGCTATGATGTCTACGTGTTTGAGGCTCTCCACGAGATTGGCGGAGTGCTGAAGTATGGCATACCTGAGTTCAGGTTGCCCAACAGGATTGTCGACGTAGAGATTGACAACCTGCGCCGCATGGGCGTGCATTTCCAGACAGACTGCATCATCGGGAAGACTATCACCATCGAACAGCTGGAAGAAAGCGGATTCAAGGGGATATTCATCGGCTCCGGAGCAGGCCTGCCAAACTTTATGGGCATACCAGGCGAAAATTCTATCAACATAATGTCGTCAAACGAATACCTCACGAGGGTCAACCTGATGGACGCCGCCAACCCTACTGCCGACACGCCGATAAACTTCGGCAAGCACGTGCTCGTGGTCGGCGGAGGCAACACGGCCATGGACTCGTGCCGCACCGCAAAGCGACTGGGCGCCGACGTGACGCTGGTCTACAGGCGCTCGGAGGCCGAGATGCCTGCCCGACTCGAGGAGGTGAAGCACGCCAAGGAAGAGGGCATCAACTTCCTGACGCTGCACAACCCGATAGAATACAAGGCCGACGAGAACGGGGCCGTGTGCCAGGCAGTGCTACAGGTGATGGAGCTCGGCCAGCCCGACGAGAGCGGACGCCGCAGCCCGGTGCCGGTGGAGGGCAAGACGGTAACGCTCGACGTAGACCAGGTGATTGTGGCCATAGGCGTTTCGCCCAACCCGCTGGTGCCTAAATCGGTGAAAGACCTTGTGCTCGGCCGAAAGAACACCATCGTGGTAGACGAGAACATGCAGAGCTCGCGCCCCGAGATTTATGCCGGAGGCGACATCGTGCGCGGCGGGGCTACCGTAATCCTGGCCATGGGCGACGGGCGAAAGGCTGCCGCCAGCATGGACATACAACTATCAACCAAAGGCAAGCAATGAACGGTCTGTACACTATCATACTGCTCGTAATGAGCAATGTGTTCATGACGCTCGCCTGGTACGGCCACCTCAAGCTGCAGCAGTCGGGCACGTCGGCGGGCTGGCCGCTCATAGGGGTCATCGCTTTCTCGTGGGGCATAGCCTTCTTCGAGTATTGCTGCCAGGTGCCGGCCAACAGAATAGGATTCGAAGGCAACGGCGGCCCCTTCAGCCTCGTGCAACTCAAGGTGGTGCAAGAGTGCATAAGCCTCGGTGTGTTTGCCGTCATTGCCAACATTCTGTTCCAAGGGCAGACGCTGCACTGGAACCATATCCTGGCGTTCTTCCTCATAATATGCGCCGTCTACCTTGTTTTCATGAAGTAAGCGAACAGTGATGACAGACGCCGAAAAGCACAAACTGGAACAGAGAATACTGAAAAGGTTTCACAAAGCCCTTTCCGCCTACAGCCTCATCGAGGACAACGACAAGGTCCTCGTGGCGCTGTCGGGCGGAAAGGACTCTCTCTGTCTGCTCGAACTGCTTGCAAGACGGATGCGCATACAGCGCCCATTGTTCAAGGTCGAGGCCATACACATAAGGATGGAAAACATACACTACGAGACTGACACAGCCTACCTGCAGAATTTTTGCAGCGGCCTCGGCGTGCCGCTCCACATCGTCACAACACGGTTTGACGCCTATGCCGGAACAAAAAAGCCGGCCTGCTTCCTGTGTTCATGGTACAGGAGGAAGGAGATATTCAACAAGGCGCAAGAGCTTGGGTGCAACAAGATTGCACTGGGCCACCATCTCGACGACATTGTGCAGACGGCACTGATGAACGTATTCTCGCAAGGCCACTTCTCTACCATGCCGGCCAGGCTCACCATGCGCAAGATGCCGCTTACCATCATACGGCCGCTCTGCCTCGAGACCGAAGCCGACATTCAAGCGCTGGCCGAGATAAGGCAATATGAGAAGCAACTTAAGACGTGCCCGTATGAGAAGGCTTCGAGCCGCGCCGACATCAAGCTGATGCTGGCCGAGGCCGAGAAGATAAACCCCGACGCAAAATACTCCATCATGAATGCCCTCGATGCTGAAGGCAAGCTGGTGGAATGACTGTCGGCTAAGGGTATAGCAAGCAATTGCCCGACTACGATGTGGATGAGCCAGGCAATTGCTTTCCACTGGAAAACAGGAAAAGACCAAAACAACAAATAACAGGAAAAACACCATACCACAATTGGAAATCGAGGAGGCTTATTAGTCGTTAAGGAGTCAGGTAGTTAAGGAGTTAAGACAATAGTTCTTGGTCTATTTGGAGGCGGGAGACCGGAGACAGGAGTACGGACATTGGGTATGGAAACATGTAATCTCTGGGAGCATTGGGAAAGTGGTGCAGGAAGATAGTCAAATACGATTGTCTTAACTCCTTAACTACCAAACTCCTTTACTCCTAAAAAGCCAACTATATTTTATCGGGTGTTCCAACAATACACGACAATACTGAAGCTATGACATGCCAAAGGCCAAGCTGCCCGGCAATACCCCAAATACTTATATTCACATAGCAAATGACAGAACTAAGCCGGGTCTGCAACCGGCAACAGACAACGCCACCGACAGACAGCATCCAAGACACGCCCCATGGCAACCAGCCACGGGGCTGCCCACAAAGCAACCCAAAACGAAAATGGCGGGGCAGCATGTCGATGCTGCCCCGCCATCATATTGCATGGTGATGGTTGTCAGAAGAACATGTAACGGTTGTCTACCACATCAGCCTTGATGTAGAGCTCGTTCATGAAGCGGCTTGCAGCCTGCATGGCCTGCTGGCGCAGCTGCATCTCCATGGCCTTCTCGTCATACTTGGCTCCCTGGCGCTGCTTCTTGTCAACCACTTGGAACATGTATGCCCCGGCGTTGCCCTTGATGACGCTCGGGCAGAAAGCACCCTTCTTGGTGGCTGCAACGGCACCGCTCAAAGCAGGCTCGCTGGCACCTGTAGACGACACGAAGACAGGGGCGCTGAACGTTATCTGCCTTACTGTGTCTACGCGGGCGCCCTTGGCCTTGGCGTCGGCAACACTCTTGGCACCGGCCAGCTTGCCCTTGAGCATGTCGTACTTCTTGTCGCGAACCACTTCGGCCTTAACGATGTCCTTCACGTCGTCGAGTGCACGGTAGCCCACGGGGTGAATCTTTGTCATGGCAACCACGAGCAGATGGTCGTTGGCTCCGCACTCATACAGGGGCGAAACCTGTCCTGCCTTGGCGTCGAATATCCACTTCATGGCCTCGCCCGTGCTGCTTATGCCTGCCACAGTATGCTCTGAGTTGAACAGGTCTTTGCGCTCAAGCACCTTGTAGCCAAACTTGCCGGCATTCTTCTCCATGTCCTCAACGGTCTGGTTGCCGCTAACAAACTGGCTGAACTTGTTGTAGGCGGCAGAATACGTGGCCTTGGAGAAGTCGATGGTGTGCTTCACAACGGCAGCGACATACTTGTCGACCATGGCCTTGCGGCTCAGCACCTGCACGATGACGTTGCCCTGGGCAAACGAAATGTTCTTGATTTCGTTGACGCCCAGCGTGTTGAGTGTCTCAAGATAGATCTTCGAGTCGGCGTCAACGGTCTGCGAATTCTCATACATGGCCGATGTGAGCCACTGCTTTGCGCCAGTCTGGCTGTATTTCTTGGCAATCGAGTCGAAGGGCGCTCCGGCCTGCAGGGCAGCATACACGCTGTCGGCGGTCTTGCGTCCGGCCTCTACTGTAGCGCCCACTATCTGTATCTGTCGATACTCCACCGAGTCGGGGAGCTGTGTCTTGGATATGAGTTTCACCACATTAAGGGTGTTGTCGGCAGTGGTCTCAAACGGAGCGGTGGTCTGCCCAACGGCCATCGAGTCAATCTTGGCTGCTATGTCGCGCGGGAATGCCTTGCGGGTAACGGGCAAGCCAACGTAAGCATACTGCGACTGTGCCTTGCGCACCACCTCGGCGGGCTCGTTGCCGGCCTGCAGTTTCTGCTGTGCCTCGGTCATGGTGGCCATCATGGCCTTCCTGTCGGCAGCCGAGGGCAGCACCTGGAACTCAACATACTTGATGTCGCGGCTCTCAACATACTGCTTGTACATCTCCTTCTGCTCGTCATACTTGGCCTTGAGGTCGGCGTCGCTAACCTTCACGTCGTTGTCGTTGATGGTTGAATATGCCATAGATGCCAACTGTATGTTGCTCTCATCGGTCTGGCCTTCAAACGCCATCTTGGCAGAGATGGGGTTAGACAGCAGACAGCCCGTCAGCAGGTTCTGGTACTTCATGGCCAATGTCTGCTGGCGGAGCGACTTTTCTATGAACTTCCAATACTTGTAGATGGTGTTGTATTGCTCTGCCATCTGCGGGTTCTGTCCGCCCTCCATCTTCTTGTAGTCGTCGAGGAACTTGGTCAGGAGCGTGGCATCGAAACGACCGGTCTGCTGGTTTACAAACGGAGTCTGCATGAGAATGGGGTTTGTTCCTTCCCTCAGCATGTTCTGCAACTCTTCCCTCGTCACCGTAAGGCCCAGTTTCTTGGCCTCCGACTCGAGGATGGCGTTGTTCACATAATTGTTCCAAACCTGGTCTTTCAACTGGTTCATCTCGTCTTCGCCGAGGTTGTCGCGACCCTGTGTCATCTTGATTACCTCCTGGTATTCGTCTATCAGGCTCTGGAAATCCTGCACAGAGAGTTTCTCACCTAACACTTCGCCTACCTGCAAGCGCCGCTCATTGTTTGTTGCCTCGCATGAGCGGAACATCTCTTCGGCAATGAATGCAAAGAGGCCCAGACCTATTATTATAATCAAGGTGACGCCTCTTTTTCTGATTGTTCCTAATGCTGCCATTACTTTTTTACTATTATTTTTTGTTTTATATTTTAGTCTATGGATTCATCTGCGGCAGGGTAAAATATGCCCCCAGCCACTTTAGTTGGCAAAATTACTAAATTTATGCCAAATGGCGACATAATTTACGGAAAAAATACTCTCAACCAAGTTTTCTTGCATATCGAAACACGTTGAGAAGCAGCATAATGGGCGGCCACGCAAGCACAGCGGCAACACAGCCAACACCGCCAACGACTAACGGCAGACATGGCGGCCTGAAGACGGGCAGCGCCACGCCTGCTGTATGGGCGGCACCGCCACCCGGCACCGATGGCGCCGAAAGGCACCGGCGCCGATGGCCCGGGGGGGCAAAGGAGGGGGCCAGCGGAGGCATGAACGACCGACGGGCAGCGTGAAAACGGGCAGGAAGGGAACGCAGAACGGGTTGTTTGGGAATGCAAAACAGGCCGGACGGGAATATGAAACGGCCCGTCCTGCCTTGCCGGAGCTGACAATCCGGACATGGCAGGACGGTGAAATGAATCATTGGGGCGCAAGGCCCGGCAAACATGTCCGGCGGCTCGCCGCCCGCCGTGATGCCGGGGCAAAGTCTGCCTCACGTGACTTCGGAATGCACTGGGGCCAAGGGCATTGCGCCGCAATGTGGCTTGGCGCCGGGCACGAGGCTCACCTCGGCTTGTTGGTGGCCGCCCGGGGCACGGCGGCAGGTCGCACTGGCGGGGCAGCCACTGCCGTGTCGCCGCCCTTTGCCGTGTCGGCCGGCGCTGCGGGCTCGCTCTCCATGTCAGACTTTACAAACGACCCCTTAGAGTTAGACACAGTGTAGTGGGTCATGTGCTCGTCGCTGCGGAAGTATGTTCCCTCAAGCGTGCGCTCCGGGGTGACGAGCCTTGAGAACTTGTTGGAGTACATCTCGTGGGTAATCCCGTCCCAGAAAAGCTCCTCGCTGCGGAATATCATGCCCCTGACATTGCGCACACGCACCCGTCCGCGCAGCTCCCACAGCTTCATCTTGTCGTAATACCAGGCTGTGTCGGCCTGTATGTAAGCCTCTACATGGAACTTCTCGTCAAACTGTTCGAGAAACAAGCCCTTGATGAAAGTCCAGCGTGACGGCTGCCTGACCTGGTTCACATCCCACCGTTCGGTGACAATCCTGTACTTGATGACACCAGAGTCGGATATGAGCGTATTGACACCGTAGCTTACCATCACCGACACCGAGTCGCGGTCGTAGATGGCCGGCGCCGGATGCTCCTTCTCTTCGGTGCACGAAACCATGGCAGGCAATGCCGAAGCCAACGCCAGGCACCACATGCAAAGCCTCATAGCAACACTCTTGCCAAACGTAAACACTGCCTGACTACGATTTACTCTACCTTCCACTTCATGAACCAGCGCTCATTGAAGGTAATGCCAATGTTTATCCTGAACATGTTCTCGGTGACGAATGCCTTCGACTCGGAGCGCACCCATTGCCCGCTTATGTTGAGGAAAGAGCGGTTTTCCCACGAGTTGGTGATGGGTATGCCGAATCCGGCGCTCACGCTGTACTCTTTCGGGCCGTCCATGCCGTTAATCTTAATATAAGGTGTGGCATACGAGGCGCCTATCCTGTAGCGCACCCTGTCGAAAAACCTGAGGCTCGTCGGGTTGGGCACCCACTCGCCACCGAGGGTAAACTTGTGGCGGTCTTTGAGCAAGCCGCTGCGCAGGACGTAGTCGCCCGTGGCCGCATCGGTCTCGGGTATGTCTACCGAACCCCACTGCTGCAGGGTGTAGTCAACACCTATTGTGAGCCTGTCGGAGTGGGTCCATGCCAAGCCCACGCCGTAGGTCATGGGCACAGCCAGGCCGTTGCCCACCGTAAACGTAGAGTCTGACGACACACCCGTCTGGCTGTTCGACGTCGTTGTGGTCACCTGCGGGTCGGCGTTGAGCTTGTGGCCGATGCCGACGGTGGCGCCGAGGGTAAGCCAGTCGGCCTTTGCCACTTTTTGCTGCCACTGCAATCCGAAATCAAGCTTGTAGTTGCTGACATTCGCACTGTACGTCCGCTGCATGGTGTTCACATAACTGTCGCTGCTCGAAATGGACACAGTCTTGTCGTAAGAGCCCCAAAGGTAAGAGAAGTTTGCTCCCACCGACAGCCCACCGAACACGTTCCAGCCCACTCCGATGTAAGCCTGGTGGATGCCGCCCGAGCCGGAGTGCGTCTCGGTGGTGGTGGTCTCAGACGTCCCCACCCTCGATGAGTTGGCGTAGTTGTAGCCGATGTTGGTGTACGGAATAAGTCCAACGCTGATGCCAACCTTGGGGAATGCGCGGAAAGCAGCCACTGCATACTCGAAGTCGGCGTTCTTGGCATTGCGGCTTATGTTGCCTTCCTTGAAGTTGGTAATCTGCCCCGAGAGCCCCACGTCGAATATCATGCTCAGCGAGTCGATGGCCGAATAAGACGCAGGGTTAAGTGAATTGACCTGGTTGCCATAGCGCAAGCCGAGCGCCAGGCCGTTCATGCCGCGGTTGAAGCCCTGCGACTGGTCTGAGAGAATACCTATGCCATACTGGCTGTATGGAGAGTTTGTACCACTCTGAGCCATGGCCGCCACCGAGACAAAGCCCAGCGCGATACTACAAATAACTGTTCTTTTCATTGAAAGCGATTTCTTCATTGTAGAGGAGAATACGGTTGAGACCGTAAGGAACTATGAAATTGTCTGCAAAGATGCACTTTTTTTCTGGGATATGCAAATCAAGTTGCACTCCACCCGTTAAATAAACAAAAAGCCCGGGGCATTTTAATATAAAATCACGAATATAGCTTTCTATTTCGTAGGTTACGCCCCGCATCACTCCACTTCTGATAGCTGTCTCGGTGCTGTAGCCCATCGGCGGCGTGTCGCCTTTTCTGTCGACCACGGGCAGCGCCCCGGCAAAAGCCCCGAGGGCCTTCAGGCGCATTGTTGGCCCTGGCGAGATGTTGCCCCCGAGATAGTCGCCTGCGGCAGTGATGAAGTCGTATGTGATGCACGTGCCCACGTCAATGACCAGCGCATCGCGGCCACCGCTCTTGAAATGGGCCCCGACCACTGCCGCCAGCCTGTCGGTGCCGAGGGTCAGCGGGGTGGCATACCTGTTGTTGACAGGCACGGGCGTCACCCCCGACACAAGCCTCATGACCGGGAAAGGGGCTGCCTCCAGCCTGCGGCGCAAGCCCTCTGGCACGTCGACCACCGACGAACAGATGCCGCGCTCGAAGGGATAGCCGGCACAAAAGCCGTCGAACTTGTGCAGCTCGCCGTCGTCCATCCTCATCTCTCCGACAGGCTCGTCGCCGTCGAAAGCGACAAGCTTGGTGCAGGTGTTGCCTATGTCTATCGTTAGGTTCATCGTGCTGTCCGTTCGCTTACCGCCTGCAAAATTATTGAAAAAAATCGGAATAATGGCACGGCGAATGGAAAAAAGAAAGTAATTTTGCAGCGTGAAACAGTCAGCATACATATTGAAAGCCTTCATGGCCGCCGTAATGGCCGTCGTTTTCGGTACGCCCATTACCGCCGCCGCCCAAGAGCAGGCAAGGCGAACAGACTCCATCGAGGTGAGTTTGCTGACCTGTGCCCCCGGCAATGAACTTTACAGCCTCTACGGCCACACCGCCCTGAGGTACCACGACTTGCGCACGGGCGAAGACTGGACATTCAACTATGGCGTGTTCAGCTTCAGGAAGCCGTTTTTCGCGCTGCGCTTTGTGTTCGGGCAAACCGACTATGAGCTCGGCGTGATGCCCTTCAACGCCTTCCGCGAGGAATACCGCAGGGAGGGGCGGGCCGTCACCGAGCAGGTGCTCAACCTGTCGGCAGACGAGAAAAGGCGCCTCTATGATGCGCTGGCCGACAACTACCGCCCTGAAAACCGCACATACAGGTACAACTTTTTCTATGACAACTGCACGACAAGGGCACGCGACATGGTGGAGAGATGCATAGCGGGGACAATAGAGTATGCACCCAACGACAGTTTGGAGGCCACAACCTACAGGCAGATGATACACGCCATGGCCGGCAACCACCGCTGGGCGACGTTCGGCAACGACCTGTGCCTCGGCGCCAAAGCCGACACGCACGCCGACAGCCGGCAGCAGCAGTTCCTGCCGGAATACCTGATGCGCGACTTCGACAGGGCCACCATAGCAACCACCGAGGGCCGGCGCCCGCTGGTGAAGGAGACACGCGTGGCCGTCGACACTGTGCTTCCTGAGGCAAAAAACCCGTTTCCGCTCACTCCACGCCAGTGTGCAACCATATTATTATTAGTGTCGCTGGCTGTTGCAGCCGCAGAACTGAGGCGGAAAAAGGCATACAGGGCCTTCGACGCCCTGCTGCTCACATGCACCGGCGTGGCAGGCATCATTGTCACGGCACTGCTCTTCTCCGAGCACCCGACCACGAGCACCAACCTCCAGGTGCTGCTGCTCAACCCGCTGCCGCTGTTCTTCATGCCATCGGTGATGAAGGGCCGGACCACCTACTGGCGGCTGGCCGCGGCACTGTCGGTGCTGTTCCTGGCCGGGGCAATATTTCAAGACTACGCCGAGGGAATGGAAATTGTGGCACTATGTTTGCTGTCCAGATGCATGGTGCATCTGGCGTTAGCACATAAACAACACCCAAACAGACATAAACAAGGATGAAGTATAGATACATTTCACTGACATTGCTCGCCGCCTTCTCCGCCACCGGAAGCAAGGCAGAGATGCCGCAGACTATACAGTCGGCCCCCAAGCTGGTGGTGAACATAGCCATCGACCAGCTGCGCACCGACTACCTGGAGGCCTTCGCCCCGCTTTACGGCAGCGACGGCTTCAAGATGCTCTTTGCCAAAGGGATGGTCTATGCCAACGCCTCCTACCCCTTCTCGCCCATAGACAGGGCATCGGCCGTGGCCGCCATAGCCACGGGCACCACCCCCTACTACAACAGCATAATCGGGGCGCGCTGGCTCGACAAGGAGACCCTGCGCCCGGTGTTCTGCGTTGACGACAGCAAATACGGCGGATACCTGACCCAAGACTGCTCGTCGCCCAAGAACCTGGGCACATCCACCATTGGCGACGAACTGAAAGTGGCCACCAACGGCGGTGCCGTGGTATATGCCGTGGCCCCGTTCCGCGACGCCGCCGTGCTCTCGGCCGGCCATGCCGCCGACGGCGCCCTGTGGATAGACAACAACAACGGCTACTGGTGCTCGTCGAACTATTACTTCAAGACCACGCCGTCATGGATACAGGCGTACAACAACATACACTCGAACAGCATCGACAACAAGACATGGGAGCCTGTCAACATGCTGTCGGGCAACTTCAGCTACTTCATGAACGGCGGCGTGCAAAAGCCGTTCAAGCACACCTTCGACGGCGAACGCCGCTACAGGGAGTTCAAGGCCAGCGGCCTTGTCAACCAACGCGTCACCGACATGGCGCTGCAATGCGCCAGCACCAATGCCATGGGCATCGACAATGTGACCGACCTGCTCAACGTGACATACTATGCCGGCAACTTCGACCACAAGACTGTGACAGAATGTCAGATGGAGCTCCAAGACACATACGTGAGGCTCGACAAGGAATTAGGCAGGCTAATAAGGGAGCTCGAGCGCAGGGTGGGCGCACAGCAGGTGCTGTTTGTCATAACGAGCACGGGCTACAGCGACGAGGAAAACGCCGACTACGCCAAATACAACATACCGTCGGGCACATTCAACATCAACCGCACGGCCAACCTGCTCAACATGTATTTCGGGGCACTGTGGGGCCCCGCGCAATATGTCGAGACATGCTTCGGCACGCAGATATTCCTTAACCACAACCTGTTTGAGCAAAAGCGCGTGAGCTTCTCGGAAGCTACGATACGCGCCAAGGAGTTCCTGGCCCAGATATCGGGCGTGCGCAACGTATACACATCGCTGCAACTGCTCTCGAGCGGCGACGAGAACATTTACAAGACCCGCAACGGCTTCCACCCGGAGCGCTGCGGCGACATACTCATAGAAGTGGCCCCGGGCTGGAGGCTGTACAACGAAAACAACCTTGAGAGCCAGCTGCAACGGGCCTCGTTCACACAATTCCCCATCATAATATATGGCGCGGGCACAAAGGCCGAACGCCTTTCCGACCACGTCACCATCGACCGTATAGCCCCAACCATTGCCAAGGCCATACGCATTAGGGCACCCAACGCCTGCTCATCGGCCCCGCTGTTCTGACAGGCATGCCTGTGTGAGACAGCGCGCACAGCATGACGCAAACCTACAGACACAGGCAAAGCGCCACCGGGGCCGCAGTGGTGGCACAACCAGCAAGGATTCTTTTTTTACAAAACACAGCATGGCACGACGCCACGGCGCCGGAAGGCCCGCAAAACGGGCCGTTTCGGCGTACGGAACGCCCCGAAAGGCCAAGCGATACGAGTCGTTTCGGCCCGCAAACCGTGAACAGGTGCACAACCGCCTGGAAGTAAGCCGCATAAGGCCGAGGCACAGGCATCCAGGCACAACAGCCCGACGGGTGAAACATGCTTACAACAGAATCAGCAAACGGCTGTGGCACCCAGCCACAAACCAAGGCAATGGCGGCACGCAGAGGCCGAAACTGCACCGCAAACACAAAAATAACGCCGCCACGCCAAACTCACACTCCAATTTACAAGGCTAATTGCCAATAATTAACAAAAAAAGCGTAAATTTGCAGGCGACAGCCTAAACGCCAACAAGACGAAAATAAAAAAACGACATAAAATGAATTTCAACAGTATCCTTAAGTCGCTGTTCGGTGACAAGTCGACACGCGACATGAAGCTCATCCAACCCCTTGTGGAGAAAGTCAAGGCCGTTTACCCCGAGGTAGAGAAGCTTGACAACGACTCGCTCAGGGCCCGGACGCAAGAAATCAGGCACATGGTGCAAAGCTCTGCGCAAAGCCAGAGAGACCAGATTGCCGAGCTCAAATCGAAGATTGAGGACACGCCCATCGACGAGCGCGAGGGCATCTTCAACCAGATAGACAAGCTTGAAAAGGAAATACTCGACATCTACGAGCAGAAGCTCAACGAGGTGATGCCCGAAGTGTTTGCCATCGTGAAGGAAACGGCTCGCCGCTTCGCCCAGAACGAGCAGACGGTGGTAACGGCCACCGACTTCGACCGCGAACTGGCCGCCGACCCCCGCAAGGACTTCATCACCATCGACGGCGACAAGGCCATATACCACAACCACTGGACGGCGGGAGGCAACGACCTCAAGTGGGAGATGGTGCACTACGACGTGCAGCTCTTCGGAGGCGTGGTGCTGCACCAAGGCAAGATTGCCGAGATGGCCACAGGTGAGGGAAAGACGCTCGTGGCCACGCTGCCGGTGTTCCTCAACGCCCTCACAGGCAACGGCGTGCACGTGGTGACGGTCAACGACTACCTGGCCAAGCGCGACTCCGAGTGGATGGGCCCGCTCTACGAGTTCCACGGACTGTCGGTAGACTGCATCGACAAGCACCAGCCCAACTCGCCGGCCAGGCGCAAGGCATACCAGGCCGACATCACCTTCGGCACCAACAATGAGTTCGGCTTCGACTACCTGCGCGACAACATGGCCATATCGCCGGCCGACCTCGTGCAGCGCGCCCACAACTACGCCATCGTCGACGAGGTCGACTCGGTGCTCATCGACGACGCCCGCACGCCGCTCATCATCTCTGGCCCCGTGCCAAAGGGCGACGACCAGATGTTTGAAGAATACCAGCCGCTGGTAGAAAGGCTCGTCGACGTGCAGCGCAAGCTGGCCACGCAATACCTGGCCGACGCCAAGCAGAAGATAAGCGAAGGCCGCGAGAAAAACGACCAGAAGCTCGTCGACGAGGGTTTCCTCTCGCTCTACCGCTCGCACAAGGCCCTGCCAAAGAACAAGCCGCTCATCAAGTATCTCTCGGAAGAAGGAATCAAGGCCGGCATGCTCAAGACAGAGGAGATATACATGGAGAACAACAACCGCCGCATGCCCGAGGCCGTCGAGCCGCTCTACTTCGTGGTAGAGGAGAAACTCAACTCGTGCGACCTCACCGACAAGGGTACGGAATGGCTTGCAAGGCAGGTCAACGACAACACGCTGTTCGTGCTGCCCGACATCGCGTCGCAGCTCTCGGAGCTTGAGACCGAGACCGGCCTGACCGACCAGGAAAGGCTCGACAAGAAAGACGCGCTGCTCAACCACTACGCCGTGCAGAGCGAGCGCGTGCACACGCTGCAGCAGCTGCTCAAGGCCTACACCATGTTCAACAAAGACGACGAGTATGTGGTAATCGACGGCGAGGTGAAGATTGTCGACGAGCAGACGGGCCGCATCATGGAAGGACGCCGCTGGAGCGACGGACTGCACCAGGCCATCGAAGCCAAGGAGCACGTCAAGGTGGAAGCCGCCACACAGACCTTCGCCACCATCACCCTGCAGAACTACTTCCGCATGTACCACAAGCTGGCGGGAATGACGGGTACGGCCTCGACCGAGGCCGGCGAGTTCTGGGACATCTACAAGCTCGACGTGGTGGAGATACCCACCAACCGCCCCGTGATACGCAAGGACATGGACGACCGCGTCTACAAGACGGCACGCGAGAAGTACAACGCCGTGATCGAAGAGATTGAAAATATGCGCAACAGCGGGCGCCCCACCCTCGTCGGCACCACGTCGGTAGAGATATCCGAGCTGCTCTCCAAGATGCTCAGCATGCGCAAGATACCACACCAGGTGCTCAACGCCAAGCTCCACCAGAAGGAAGCCGACATCGTGGCACAGGCCGGACAAAGCACCAACGGCCTCGGAGCCGTGACCATTGCCACCAACATGGCCGGACGCGGTACCGACATCAAGCTCTCGCCCGAGGTGAAAGCCGCAGGCGGACTGGCCATCATCGGAACCGAGCGCCACGAAAGCCGCCGCGTAGACCGACAGTTGCGCGGACGTGCAGGCCGCCAGGGCGACCCCGGATCGTCGGTGTTCTACGTGTCGCTCGAAGACAAGCTCATGCGCCTATTTGCCTCTGAGCGCATTGCCAAGGTGATGGACAAGCTCGGGTTCAAGGAGGGCGACATGATTGACAGCCCGATGATATCGCGCAGCATCGAGCGCGCGCAGAAGAAGGTCGAGGAAAACAACTTCGGCATACGCAAGCGGCTGCTCGAATACGACGACGTGATGAACAAGCAGCGAACAGTGGTCTACGAGAAACGCCGCCACGCTCTGATGGGCGAACGCATCGGCATGGACATATCCAACATCATCTGGGACCGCGTGGTGAACATCATAGAGCAAAACGACTACGAGGGTTGCAAAGAAGAGTTCCTCAAGATTCTCGCCATGGAAGTGCCGTTCACCGACGAGCAGCTGGCCAACGAGAAGCGCGAAGACCTGGCCGAGAACGCCTTCCAGGTGGCCATGGCCGACTTCAAGCGCAAGACCGAGCGCATCCAGTCCGTGGCATGGCCCATAATAAAGCAGGTGTATGAAACGCAAGGCTCTTTGTATGAGCGCATCATGGTGCCCATAACCGACGGCCGCAGGATGTACAACATACCCTGCGACCTCAAGGAAGCCTACGACACCGAGTGCAAGAGCGTGGTGAAACAGTTTGAAAAGGTGATACTGCTCCACATCATCGACGACTGCTGGAAGGAGAACCTGCGCGAGCTCGACGAGCTGAAGCACAGCGTGCAGAACGCATCCTACGAGCAGAAAGACCCGCTGCTCATCTTCAAGCTGGAAAGCGTGAAGCTATTCGACAGCATGGTCAACACGATGAACAACCGCATCACGAGCATACTTATGCGCAGCGCCATACCCGAAATGCAGCAGAGCGTGAAGGAAGCCGAGCCCGACGAGAAGCCGCAGCAGCCACGGTACACCGAGACCAAGCGCAACCTCGACGAGGAACAGCTCACCGACCCCAACCAGGCAGCGGCTGCTGCGCAAGACACGAGGGCCCAGCAGCAGCGAGAGCCCATAGTAAAGGACAAGTTGCCGGGACGCAACGACCCTTGCCCGTGCGGCAGCGGAAAGAAGTTTAAGAACTGCCACGGACGCGGACTCGTCTGACGGCACGCCAAAAAGCGTTTGGAGCAATGCCGCTCCAAACGCTTTTTTCATCACCCCAACCCATGCCACGCCCCCGCGGCGAGGCGCCCGCAAGGGCACCGGCAGCGCCAAAGGGCATGGCAAAAACCATGAAACGATGATAAGCATAGCAAACCTCAAGAAGTCGTACGGTCAGACCACGGCTTGCGACATTGAGTCGCTGGACATTGCCGACGGCGAGATAGTGGGCATTGTGGGCAACAACGGGGCCGGCAAGACCACCCTGTTCAGGCTCATGCTCGACCTGGCCAAACCCGACACGGGGCACGTCACCACCACACCACCACCCCACCGCCAGACGGCATGCGACGTGCAAGGGCCTGTCGACGTGGCCGGCAGCGAGGAGTGGAAGCTGTTCACCGGGGCATACCTCAACGAGAGCTTCCTCATAGACTACCTTACGCCCGATGAATACTTTGCGTTCCTGGCAAAGATATCAGGGCTGGGCACCGACGAGATGAAGCGCAACCTGGAGCGCTTTGAGGCTTTCGACGCCGGCGAGGTGCTCGGGCAACACAAGCTCATACGCGACCTGTCGGCCGGCAACCGACAGAAGGCGGGAATCATGGCCGCATTCGCCACATCGCCAAGCGTGGCCATACTCGACGAACCGTTCAACTATCTCGACCCGCAAAGCCAGAACAGGCTGAAGAGGGTGGTAGAAGAATACAACCGCGAGACAGGCGCCACCATACTGATAAGCAGCCACAACCTTGCGCACACAATCAACATCAGCACGCGAATCATACTGCTCGAGCACGGACGCGTGATATCCGACATACCTAATAATGGTGACTCTGCGGCACGCGAGATTGAAAATTATTTCAGTGCCGACTGACAGCGATGGCCATTTATAGGTATTTTGGCAAAAATGGGGGGCAGCCTTTCGTGTTTCTTGCCGCTAATTTGTAATTTTGCATCATATTAGCAGAAAAATGAGACTTTCAGAACTAAAGACAGGAGAATACGGAGTCATCGTCAAAGTCCTCGGACATGGCGGCTTCCGCAAGCGCATAGTTGAGATGGGGTTCATCAAGGGCAAGGTGGTAGAGGTGCTGCTCAACGCCCCGCTCCAGGATCCCGTGAAATACAAGATAATGGGATATGAGGTCTCGTTACGCCACAACGAGGCCGAGATGATAGAAATCATATCACCCGAAGAGGCCAAGCTACTTGAAAAAGAAAACTCAGAACCCGACTTCAACAAACCGGAGATATCCACCGAAAACGAGGGCGGTGCAACGCAGCTCACCGACAAGCAGCTGCACGATGCCGCCATGAAAAAACGCCGTACCATCAACGTGGCGCTGGTGGGCAATCCCAACTGCGGAAAGACGTCGCTGTTCAACTTTGCCTCGGGAGCCCACGAGCGCGTGGGCAACTACTCGGGCGTGACTGTGGATGCCAAGGAGGGCCACGCCGAGTTTGAGGGTTACACATTCAACCTGGTCGACCTGCCCGGCACATACTCGCTGTCGGCCTACAGCCCCGAGGAACTGTATGTTCGACGGCAGATAATAGACAAGACCCCCGACGTGGTAATCAACGTCATCGACTCGAGCAACCTTGAGCGCAACCTCTACCTCACCACGCAGCTCGTCGACATGAACCTGCGCATGGTTTGCGCGCTCAACATGTTCGACGAGTTTGAGGAGCGAGGCGACAAGCTCGACTACAACAAGCTCGGCCAGCTGTTCGGCGTGCCGATGATACCCACGGTGTTCAAGACGGGCAAAGGCGTCGACCTGCTCTTCCACATCATCATCAACATGTACGAGGGCGTCGACTTCATCGACAAGGACGGAAACATCAACCCCGAGGTGGCCGCCGAGATACAAAACTGGCACAAGCGGTATGAGGGCTCGCACGAAACCGACCACACGGAAGACTTCGCCCACGGCGCCAGGCCCAACAACAGCGTGTTCCGCCACGTACACCTCAACCACGGAAAGACGCTCGAAGAGAGCATCGAGGCCATAAAGCGCGAGGTGCAGAAAGACGAGCAGATACGCCACAAATACTCCACCCGCTACCTGGCCATCAAGCTGCTCGAGATGGACAAGGACACCGAGCAGGCCGTAGAGAGGCTGCCCAACGCAAAAGAAATAATGGAAGTGCGCGACCGCGAGGCGCGCAAGATACTCGAAGAGACCAAGGAAGACTCAGAGACGGCCATCATGGACGCCAAGTACGGACTGATACACGGTGCACTGCAAGAGGCCGGCTACGAGCCCGGCAACAAGCAGGACACATACCAGCTGACGCACTTCATCGACAAGATAATAACCAACAAGTATGCCGGCTTCCCCATCTTCTTCCTGCTGCTCTACATCATGTTCGAGGTGACATTCACCCTGGGGCAGTATCCCATGGACTGGATTGAGGCCGGTGTGGGCATGATTGGCGAGTGGGTCAGCGCCACCCTGCCCGACGGGCCCCTCAAGGCCATGATTGCCGACGGCATCATAGGCGGCGTGGGGGCGGTCATTGTGTTCCTGCCGCAGATACTCATACTCTACTGCTTCATATCGTTCATGGAAGACTCGGGCTACATGGCGCGCGCCGCCTTCATCATGGACAAGCTGATGCACAAGATGGGGCTGCACGGCAAGTCGTTCATACCGCTCATCATGGGCTTCGGATGCAACGTGCCGGCCGTCATGGCCACGCGCACCATCGAGAGCCGACGCTCGCGACTAATCACCATGCTCATACTGCCGATGATGAGCTGCTCGGCGCGGCTGCCCATCTACATAATGATCACCGGCACGTTTTTCGCCGTTAAATACCAAAGCCTCATCATGATATCGCTCTACGCCATAGGCATCGTCATGGCCGTGGTGGTAAGCCGGGTGCTCAGCCGGTGGCTCATAAAGGGCGAAGACACGCCATTCGTGATGGAGCTGCCGCCCTACCGCTTTCCAACGGCCAAGGCCATTGGCCGCCACACATGGGAGAAAGGCAAGCAATATCTGAAGAAGATGGGAGGCATAATTCTCTTTGCAAGCATAGTGGTGTGGGCGCTGGGCTACTTCCCCCACGACGACAGCCTCAGCCAGCAGCAACAGCAGGAACAAAGCTACATAGGGCGCATAGGCAAGGCCATAGAGCCAGTGTTCCGCGCCCAGGGCTTCGACTGGAAGCTCGACGTGGGCCTCGTGGCCGGCGTAGGGGCCAAGGAGATTGTGGCCTCGACAATGGGCGTGCTCTACAGCGGCGACGAGAGCGTGGCCGACGACACGGCCGACGACAACACGCCGAAGTATGCCAACCTGTACGACAAGATGACAGCCGACGGCATAACGCCGCTGATAGCCTTTGCCTACCTGACGTTTGTGCTGCTCTATTTCCCATGCCTGGCCACCATTGCAGCCGTCAAGAGCGAAAGCGGCTCGTGGAAATGGGCTGCGTTCACAGCCGTCTACACCACCGCGCTGGCATGGATTGTGTCGGCACTGATATACCAGATAGGCCGCCTGTTCGTGTAGGCGCCCGACACCCCCCGCAGCAGGCCTCAGCCCGTGACAGCAACCACGGGCCGAGGCCTGCGGGCTACATGGGCCGGGGCACACTGACGCCCCACTGCGCACCAATGCCAAAATTGCCTAACAAAAGCAAAAAAGGCTGCGCTTTTTCATGTTTTCAAAGTCATTTCCGTATCTTTGCAATATTCAAGCCGCACGCGGTAATGGCCAGGCCAGCTTGCATCAGGGCCGATTGCATTATCAGGCGGACTACATTTAAATCTACAAGAACATGAAAAAGAACAATCTCGCAGCCGTCATATTCTCCACCATCGTGGGGCTGACGGCATTCTCGGCCACATCGTGCGCGCAGGAGACCGTATTGCCCGCACCACAAAAAAGCACCACCGAAGGCTCGCTGAGCAAGGCACTGCAAGACCGCAAGTCGGTGCGCAAGTTCAGCGACAAGACGCTAACCGACCAGCAACTGGCCGACTTGCTGTGGGCTGCCTGCGGGGTGAACAGGCCCGACGGCCACCTCACCGTGCCATCGGCACGCAACAAGCAAGACATAACTGTATATGTGGGCAAGGCCGACGGCACCTACCGCTACGACGCCAAGGGCAACAAGCTCGTGAAGATTGGCAACGGCGACCTCAGGGGCGAGGCTGCCAAGCGCAACGCCTTCATCAAGACGGCGCCCGTGGTGATAGTCATTGCCTCTGACACTTCGCTGCAAGGCGGCAACATGGCAATATGCGGCATCGACGCCGGCGCCGTGATGCAGAACGTTTACCTGCACTGCGCTGCCAACGGGCTGGCCACGGTGTGCTGCTATGCTGGCGACGACGTGACGGCCATGCAGAAGTTCCTCGGGATAAAGGCCGAGCTGAAACCGCTCATCTGCATGCCTGTCGGCATTGCCGAATAGGCCGTTTCATACTGCAAGACATGCCGTTCCACCCGCCGGGACAGTCCATTCGGGGCTCCCCGGCGGGTGGAGTCTTTTCAGAAAAAACAGCCTGTTGGGCAGCAGCAGGTCAACCAGCATTTCTACATATCCTTCCAGACAAAAGCCACCCCGGCCTTGCCGTCACCACGCCGGCAAGACAGCCTGCCGGCGAGGCAACCTGCCGCAGGTGTTTTTTAGGCACCTACGCTGGGCACATTGCGCGCTTTTTTGTACCTTTGCAGCCAAAACCGAAAAAAACAATGGCAGAACAAGACAACAACAGGCCGCGACGGCAACGAAAACCGGCGGCCGTCGACAATACCTACGGCCACCTGCAACCACAGGCCACCGACGTGGAGAAGGCTGTGCTCGGGGCACTAATGATTGACAAAGACGCCTACGCAGTGGTCTGCGAGATGCTCTACCCCGAAAGCTTCTATGAGCCGCGCAACCAGAAGGTGTATGCAGCCGTGCGCGACCTGAGCATGGCCGAGCGCCCGGTCGACGTGCTCACCGTCACCGAACAGCTGGCCAAGAACGGCGACCTCGACGAGGTGGGCGGCCCGGTATATGTGGCCGAGCTGAGCTCGCGCGTGGCCTCGTCGGCCAACATCGAGTATCACGCTCGCATCATCGCCCAGAAATACCTTGCCAGGCAGCTCATATCGTTTGCCAGCGTCATAGAGACCAAGGCCTTCGACGACACTACCGACATCGACGACCTGATGCAGGAGGCCGAGGGTTCGCTGTTTGAGCTCTCGCAGCGCAACATGAAGAAAGACTATACGCAGATAGACCCTGTGATAAAGAACGCTGTCGAGGTGATACAGAAAGCGGCCGCCAACAAGGACGGACTGACGGGCGTGCCCACCGGATACCACAAGCTGGACGACATAACCAGCGGATGGCAGGCCAGCGACCTTGTCATCATTGCCGGGCGCCCGGCCATGGGAAAAACGTCGTTCGCACTGTCGATGGCCAAGAACATTGCCGCCGACTACAAGGTTCCGATGGCTTTCTTCTCGCTCGAAATGAGCAACGTGCAGCTCGTAAACCGACTGATATCCAACTGCTGCGAGATACAGGGAAGCAAAATACTAAACGGACAGCTGCAGCCCGACGAGTGGGACCGGCTCGACAAGCGCATGAACAACCTGATAGGAGCACCGCTCTATGTGGACGACACACCGGGCCTGTCGGTATTCGAGCTGCGAACAAAGGCCCGCCGACTGGTGCGCGAGCACGGAGTGAAGCTCATCATGATTGACTACCTGCAGCTGATGAACGCCAACGGCATGCGGTTCAGCAGCCGACAGGAAGAGGTTTCTACCATCTCGCGTTCGCTGAAAGGACTGGCCAAAGAGCTCGACATACCAATACTGGCACTGTCGCAGCTGAACCGTGGCGTGGAGTCGCGCGAGGGACTGGAGGGCAAGCGTCCGCAACTGAGCGACTTGCGCGAGTCGGGAGCCATCGAGCAAGACGCCGACATGGTGCTCTTCGTACACAGGCCGGAATACTATCACATCTACGAAGACGAAAACGGGCGCGACCTGCACGGCATGGCGCAAATCATCATCGCCAAGCACCGTAAGGGTGCCACGGGCGACGTGCTGCTCACATTCCGCGGAGAGTTCACACGATTTGAGAACCCTGAGGACACACGCCTGGGCAAGTCGACGCCGGCGGCCGGCGGCGAGATACTGGGGTCGCGCATCAACGGCGACCTTGGCCCTGCACCCGACCTGCCCAACGACTACGACCCGTTCGGCGGAATGCTGCCACCGGGCGAGGGACCGGCGTTCTGACATAAAAACGGGGCAGTTGCACGATGGGCGCCACGGAGCTCTCATCATGCAACTGTCCTCACCACGGTGCATCGCCCTTTGGCCAAGACACACCGAAAGGGCCATTCACGCCGAATGGCCAAAAGAAATGGCATGAACGAGCGAAACGACACCAACTGCCGGTGGCACGGGCTTTTCACTTTTATGCTTATTTGAAAGGCGAAACATCATAACATTACTATCAGCTATCATCCGGCCATTTCATGAAACGAACCCAAAGCGAGCCAGATGCCTTGAACCCGCCTTGCGCCAACCGGAAACGACAACAACCAGTATGCTTTTTCCCCGACCCTGTCGACACGGCAAAATGCGGTTCCATCCTGTTGCCTGGCAGACGGGCCTGCACATTTGGCCCGGCCATTGCGAGCAGGCGTCGTGGCGACAACAGGATGGAATGTATTGGGGATGTTGCCAACGGTGCAAACAAACCGGGCCAATGCAAGCCCGGTTTGCCTGAAACGGAGTCACTTGATGACGTCAAGTTCCTTGCCTACCTTCACAAACGCAGCGATGGCCCTGTCAAGGTGCTCACGCTCGTGCCCGGCCGACAGCTGTACGCGGATGCGGGCCTGCCCCTTTGGAACGACAGGGTAGTAGAAACCTGTAACATAAATACCCTCGTCCTGCATCTTTGCAGCAAACTCCTGCGAGAGCTTTGCATCGTAAAGCATCACGGCACAAATGGCACTCTGCGTAGGCTTTATGTCGAAGCCGGCGGCAATCATCTTGTCACGGAAATAGTTTACGTTCTCCACCAGCTTGTCGTGCAGCGCATTGCTTTCCTTGAGCATCTTGAACATCTCTATGCTCGCCCCCACTATGGCCGGGGCCACCGAGTTAGAGAACAGGTAGGGGCGCGAGCGCTGGCGCAGCATGTCAATTATTTCCTTCCTTCCTGTTGTGAATCCTCCCATGGCACCACCGAAAGCCTTGCCAAGGGTACCTGTAAAGATGTCTATTCGACCGTAGACATTGAACTGCTCTGCCACGCCGCGGCCGGTCGGGCCTACCACGCCGGCAGAGTGCGACTCGTCAACCATTACCAACGCGTCGTATTTCTCGGCCAGGTCGCATATCTTGTCCATCGGCGCCACGTTGCCGTCCATCGAGAACACACCGTCTGTGGCAATGATGCGGAAGCGCTGGGCCTGGGCCTCCTGCAGGCAGCGCTCCAAGTCGGCCATGTCGGCATTGGCATAGCGATATCGCTTGGCCTTGCACAGACGCACGCCGTCTATTATTGAGGCATGGTTCAGCGAGTCGGAGATGATGGCGTCTTCCTCAGTAAAAAGAGGCTCGAACAATCCGCCGTTTGCATCGAAGCAGGCAGCATAAAGAATGGTGTCTTCCGTGTGGAAGTAGTCGGAGACAGCCTCTTCGAGTTGTTTGTGCAAATCCTGTGTGCCACAAATGAACCGCACCGACGACATACCGTAGCCATGGCTGTCCATGGCCTGCTTTGCTGCATCAATCAGCCTCTTGTTGTCAGAAAGGCCCAAATAGTTGTTTGCGCAAAAGTTAAGCACACGCTCCCCGGCATTGACCTTGATGTCTGCACTCTGTGGAGTTGTTATCACACGCTCTCTTTTGTACAGGCCGGCAGCCTCTATGCCAGAGAGTTCATTAGCCAAAAAGTCTTGAAATTTACCGTACATACATGTAAGTTTTAGGATTCTTATGCAAAGGTCTCATTTTTTTTTGATATAACAAATAAAATCTCTTGAATATTCTCTGAAACAATTAAGAATAATGTACTATCTTTGTACATCTTAAAATTTAGATATAAAGAAACGACAAAGCATGAAAAATGTATTGATTATCGGTTCAACCGGCCAGATTGGTTCAGAGTTGACCATGAAATTGAGAGGGCTGTACAACGGCAACATCGTTGCCGGCTACATCCCGGGTGCTGAACCTACAGGTGAGCTGAAAGAGTCGGGTCCGAGCGCCATCGTAGATGTCACCAATGAGCAGCAGATTGCAGAAGCCGTTTCCAAGTACAAAATCGACACTATCTACAACCTGGCGGCATTACTGTCTGCCGTTGCCGAGTCAAAGCCGCAGATGGCTTGGAAGATTGGCATGGGCGGGCTGTTCAACGTTTTAGAGGTGGCACGCACGATGCACTGTGCGGTCTTCACCCCCAGTTCAATAGGCGTGTTTGGCGACGACACACCAAAAGACAAGACCCCGCAAGACACCATCCGCAACCCACGCACCATGTATGGCGTTACCAAGGTGTCGGGAGAGTTGCTGAGCGACTATTACCACAACCGCTTTGGAGTAGACACTCGCTCGGTTCGCTTCCCCGGACTTATCTCGTATGTGACGCCCCCGGGTGGCGGCACCACCGACTACGCCGTTGACATATATTATTCGGCAGTGAAGGGTGAGACGTTCAAGTGCCCCATTGCCGCAGGCACCTACATGGACATGATGTACATGCCCGACGCCCTGCGCGCCGCAATTGAGATAATGGAAGCCGACCCCGACAAATTTGTCCACCGCAACTCGTTCAACATTGCCTCCATGAGTTTCGAGCCAGATACCATATACAATAAAATAAAGGAGTATATACCTGAATTCAAAATGGTTTACGAGGTTGACCCGCTACGCCAGGCCATAGCCGAATCTTGGCCAAACTCACTGGATGACACTTGCGCACGCCAGGAGTGGGGCTGGAAACCCGAGTACGACTTGGACGCGATGACCAAAGACATGATTGAGAAACTGAGAATCCGCTTTGGCAAATCGGACGCGCCAAGCGCATGCAACCAGCGCCAGGAAAGTGTATTGACGCTATAGAAGCAGCCTTATCTACCAAGCCGACCTGAGTGTCTCTCCGGTAGTGCCTGCCCGTTTGTTTCGCCACATAGGCAGCCATGCCACAAGGCAAACGCACAAGCCGCCTAAGAAATTCAGCTCAAACCGGCCGCTGATAATACAAAGACAGCCTATAACTATATTCAAGACATATAAGGATACGGGATGGATGTGCATCACGTATCCTTTTCATTTGCCCGCAACAGGCAGTTAGAGTGCAAGCCGCATCATCCATTCCCCTGCAAATTGCCTGCAGTCTTTGCAGCAGGCATAGCGGCCTATGCCGCAACAAAGCGGCCGAGTTGGTGCCGACGGGAGCGGGGAAAGAGTTTTGTGGCGAATGTAATGGATGCCATGACTGCATCGGGCAGCCCTACGGACAATTGCGGCCAGAGTGTATGGATGAGGGGAAACATCATTATCAGAGAAAATGTAGCGAAATAGAACAGGCAAGACAGACATGCCCCGCAGGCAAAGCGCCGTATTGGCGCAAGCCTACGGGGCATGCCCTCCCGCCGCCGGCCCATTGCCGTGCAGGCGCCGTCAATTGGCATACTTGTCTATCAACTCCTGTGCCTGGGTGTCGCCCAAGTCCTTTGCCTTCTGCAGGTTCTGCCTTCCGGCGGCCTTGTCGCCCTTAAGGCACTGCGCCAGACCAAGAAACATGTAGCCCTCGCCGAGCTTAGGGTCGACGGCAATGCACTGCCCGGCCGTCTTTATGGCATCGTCGAACAGGTTGACACGTATCTCGAGCGACGCTTTCTCGCAATAGTAAAGCGTGTTCTTGGAGTCTTTGCCAATGGCTGTTGCCAAGTCGTTGAGGGCGGCCTGGTATATGTGCCCGTCTATTTCGGCCCTCGCCCGTATGTAGTAGAAGTTGGCGTTGACCTCGGTAGGCATCAGCTTCTCATACTCGTTGAAGTCGACCACTGCCTTGCGGTACTCCTTCATGCTGAGCAGCGCCTGCGCCCGGGCAAGGATGTAAGGCGCCGCCGACTTGAGGTAAGGCTTGCTGAAGGTATTGACGGCGCTGTCGAGCAATGCCAGCATGGCTGTCGTGTCGCTCATCATCTCCTTGCAGCGCGCCGCCGCGAAGTACGTTTCGGCATTGCGCATGTCGCCGCCCAGCAGCTCGGTGTATATAGAATAAGCCTCGTCGTACCGTTTCTGGGCAAAGCGTATCTGCGCCTCCAACTGCCGGTACAGGCTCACCTTGTTTATATCATAGGCTGCGCGGGCCTCGGCGGCAGCGGCGTCGAATGTCCACTTGTCGTAAGGCTTGGCATCAGCAAACATCAACTTCTGGTACATCAGCTTGGCATAGTTGAAGTGAGCGTCGTCTTTCTTGTCGGCCACCTTTATCGCCTGCTGCATGTCGGCATCGGCGGCGGCGTAGTCCTGCGCCCCCACCGACAGCTGCGCGCGCGAGATGTAGCCGTCGGCCGCGTTCGGAAACTTGGCAATGAAGTCGTTGACGGTGGCTGCGTAGGCCGCGGAGTCGAGCACCGAGCCGGCCACATAGAGCGTAAGCACGGCCTGGTTGAGCTCGTCGGGCAACTCCTTCTTTATGGAAGTAGAGTTGAGCGTGGCGTCGTTTATGCTCAGCCCGTTGGTCTTAAGCGAGTTGGCGAAGGCCGCGCTGACGGCATAGTTGGTAGTGTCCTTGGCGTCTACCGGCTGCTGCATCAGTCCAATCACCTCGCCATTGGCGTTGAACAGCGGGCAGCTGACGGAATTCTCTATGCCCTTCATGCCGACGGTGTAGTAAGCATAAGAGCCCTGGAACGTCTCGATCTTGCTCACCCGGCCCTCGATGCAATCAGGCGACTTCTTCGTGCTGTATGGCAAGAGCCACACTGCGCTGCCCTCTGCGGCATTGGCTGCAGCTATGGCCAAGGGGGCGGTCGACTTAGCCTCGACCCTGAACTTGGCCACATCATACGTGCTGTTTGCCCCGATGATGCTCGCCACGGGCATCTCGTTGCCCTTCGTGTCGATGACTACAGCCCTCGCGGCCCCCTTGAAGGGCGCGAAGCTGCTCAGGGCCTCACCCTGCTCGCCAACGAAAAACCCGTTGGAACTGGCAATAAGATTGCCGTCGGCATCGAATGTCTTGAGGGTGAACACAGACTTTGAGGCCTTCTTCACCCAGCCCGGCTGGGCCTGTGCCGCACACCATGCGAGCGCGGCCATAATGCAAATAAGTGTACGTCTCATTTCCTAAGTAGTTCCTTTGCGTTGTTAATGGCGGCCTCCGACACGTCGCTTCCGCTCAGCATCTGTGCGATTTCCCTCACCCGGGCATCGCCGTCGAGCAGTATCATACGGCTTGTCGTACCGCTGTCGGTCTCCTCCTTGTATACCTTATAGTGCGTCTGCCCCACTGCTGCAATCTGCGGCAGGTGGGTTATGCTTATCACCTGGCGGTCGCTGCGCCCCATCTGTTGCATTATCAGCGCCATTTTCTCGGCTATCTTGCCGCTGACACCGGTGTCAATCTCGTCGAAGATGATGGTGGGCAGCTTCACGGCCCCGCTTATCATAGCCTTCAGCGAGAGCATTACGCGGGCTATCTCGCCGCCCGACGCCACCTGCGACACAGGCTGCATGGGCGTGCTGCGGTTGGCGCTGAACAGGAAGGCCACGCGGTCGCACCCGTTGCGCGACGGTTGCTCGGCGTCGACGGCCACGCTGAAGCGCACACTCGGCATGCCCAGCGGCACAAGCCTCTGCTGCATCTCGCCCTCAATGCGCCGTGCGGCGTCGGTGCGCAAGGCAGTGAGCCGCGCCCCACAGTCGAGGCAATGCTGCCGTGCGGCGTCAACCCTGGCCTGCAGTTCGGCCAGCGCCTCGTCGCTGTTGTCTATGTTGTCTATCTGTTCACGCAGCTCGTTGCGCCGCGCCAAGAGCCCCTCGACGCTTTCGCAGTGATATTTCTTCTCGAGGCTGTAGATGGTGTCAAGGCGGTCGTTGATGGCGTCGAGCTCGGCAGGGTCGAAGTCTATGCTTTCAAGCAGGCGACTTATCTCCTGCGACACATCCTTGAGCTCTATGTATGCGCTGTTGAGCCGCTCTGCCAGTTCGGCGGCCTGGGGCAGCATGCTTGCCACGGCCTCCATGGCACCGCCGGCCGAGCGCAGGTTGCCCACGGCCCCGGCGCCTTCGGCAGCCAGCATGTTGTCGGCCTCGTAGAGCGCGCTTTTTATTTCCTCCGAATGGCTCATGGTCGACGCTTTCTGCTCGAGCTCCTGCTGCTCGCCTTCCGCGAGCCTGGCCGAGTCGAGCTCGTCGTACTGGAACCTTATGAAGTCGGCGTTGGCCCTGTCGCGCTCTATCTTTTCATTAAGCTCGCCGAGGGCCTTCACCGAGTCGGTGTATTCCGAGAAAGCCTCGCGGTAAAGGGCCAGCTCTGCGGCGTCGTCGGCAATGATGTCCACAACCTCGAGCTGGAAGTCCTGCTTGCCGAGCAGCAGGTTCTGGTGCTGGCTGTGCACGTCGATGAGCCTCTCGCCCAGTTCCTTGAGCAGGGCCAGCGGCGCCGGGGTGTCGTTGATGAAAGCCCGGCTCTTGCCCGATGCGGCCAGCTCGCGCCTCACTATGCAGTCGTCGGGGTCGTACTCTATGTCGTTTTGGCTGAAAAACTCCTCCATGTCGTAGCGCGAGAGGTCGAAATGGGCCTCGATGACACACTTCGACGCCCCTGCCTTGATGGCCTTGGTGTCGGCCCGCTGACCGAGCAGCAGACCAATGGCACCGAGTATGATGCTCTTTCCGGCGCCCGTCTCGCCCGTAATGACCGAGAAGCCGGGGTTGAACCTTATGTCGAGCGTGTCGATGAGGGTGAAGTTCTTTATGATTAGTTGCTTAAGCATTGTTCATTCCTTGATTTTGTTCCACGAATTGCTTTGCGAGGCATTGATGCCGAAGAGAATGTTGTAAACGCTCTCTTTTTCCTTCTGCGTGCCCTTGCCCTTGTAAATGTTGGCCAGTTCGTCGCGCTTATAGTCGGTCCATATCTGCGGCAGCATGCTCAACGGCTTGTCTTCGTGAGCCTTCTTCAAGTCGTTTTCGAGCGCGGCGGTTATGTTGGTGCGCCCGCGCTCCACGTTCGAGGCCATCTCGTCGAGGCCCGTGCGGTAGTAGTCGTACTGCAGCTGGCGGAAAGGCTTCATGGCTTCGTCGAGGTAGTCGTTGATGATGGCAAACCTGTTCTTGCTGTCCTCAAACGATTTCCAGCCAGTAAACTCAAGGTTCTGCGCGTTGTTTACAAGGTTGAGGCACCTCTGCAACACGTCGGTGCCGCCCATGGGGGCAAAGCTGTCGAGGTTGATGCCTATTATCAGGTATGCGTAATAGGCGAAGAGGGCCGTCAGCTGGTTGTCGATGACATCCTCGTTGAAGTTGAGCTGGTCGAACTGAGCGAACTGAAAGTTGAAGTTTGCGTCCTGGTTGTTGTAGAGCGTCGAGTTGTACTGCGAGTTGTACACGGGGCGGTTGGCCTGTATCGTGGCCGTACACTCAAAGGTGTTGTTGGTCTTGTCGTACTTGTTTACCGTGATGTTGAAATTGCAGACAATGCGCTCGTTCTTCTGAAACTGCAGGTCTGTCCACTGCCTGTCGTTTACAAACTGCTCCAGCGTCTGCTGCAGGTTGTCGAAAACGCTGACGTCTGTCACTCCCACCTTGCTGTGGTTGATGTTTATCTTGGCCTGCAGCTCCTGCCCGTGCGAGGCCGTCACGATGAAAGCGGCCACAGCCGCAAGCAACAATCTCTTGGCGTCCATTGTATTTGTAGGTTTACATTATCTCGGCCAGCCTGCCTATGATGTCCTCGGCCACGCCCTCCTTGCTTTTCTTCGGGTATTCGGTCATCCCCTCGCGTGTCAGTATGCACACCTGGTTTTCGTCGGAGCGGAAGCACGTTCCCTTGTTGCGCAGCGAGTTGAGCACAATGAAATCGAGGTTCTTGCGCTCCAGCTTGCCCATGGCGTGGGCCTGTTCGTCGTCGGTCTCGAGCGCGAATCCCACGAGCCTCTGGCCTGGCTTTTTCATCCGCCCGAGCTCCGAGGCAATGTCGTGGGTGGGCTTGAGCCTCAGCACCAGGTCGCTGTCGCCGCGCTTTATCTTGCTGTCGGCCACAGTGTCGGGCCGGAAGTCGGCCACGGCGGCACAGAGTATGGCGGCGTCGCACCCCTCAAACTCGCTCACGGCGGCCCTGTACATCTGGTCGCAGCTCTCAACGTCGATGCGCCTTATGCCCCTGCCCTCCTTCAGGGCCACCGGCCCTGCAATGAGAGTCACGTCGGCCCCGCGCCGGGCGCACTCGCCAGCAAGGGCAAACCCCATCTTGCCGCTGGAGTAATTGCCCACAAACCTCACCGGGTCTATGCGCTCGAAGGTAGGCCCGGCTGTTATCATGATGCGCTTGCCGGCCAATTGCCCGGTGTTGCCGCGGAAATAGTCGTCGACGGCCTTGACAATTGCCTCGGGCTCTTCCATGCGCCCCTTGCCTTCGAGGCCGCTGGCGAGGTATCCGCTCTGCGGCTCAATGATGTGGTTGCCGTAGGAGCGCAGCCTCTCGAGATTGGCCTGTGTTGAGGGGTGGGCATACATGTCGAGGTCCATGGCCGGGGCTATGAACACGGGGGCCTTCATCGACAGATACGTGGTGACCAGCATATTGTCGGCCACCCCGCCCGCCATCTTGCCCAGGGTCGATGCCGTGCACGGCGCAATGACCATGGCGTCGGCCCACAGCCCGAGCGCCACGTGGCTGTGCCATGTGCCGTCGCGCTGTGAGAAGAAGTCGCTGATGACGGGTTTCTGCGTCAGCGCCGACAGCGTGATCGGCGTTATGAACTCCTTGCCTGCAGGTGTTATCACCACCTGCACCTCGGCCCCGGCCTTCACCAGGGCGCGTATGATGTAGCAAGCCTTGTAGGCCGCTATCGAGCCGGTGATGCCCAGCACTATCTTTTTACCTTTCAGCATATTTCGTTGTCAGCCTAATTTGCTCTCGCGCAGACGTATGCGGGTGAGCACCTGTTTAGTGTTGTAAGTGAAGTCGCCCGAGAGTATCCAACTGTAATAGCCGGGGTCGTAGCGCAACACCTGCGCCACGGGCTCTCCCTTGTGCTTGCCGAAGTTGAACACCTCCACCTGGCGGGGCTTGCCGTCGGGCCCTGTCACCACATTGCCTTGCGCGTCCTTCATGTCGGCCCAGACCACACGCCCTGCAAAGTCTACGTTGTTGTTCTGCCGCGAGAAGTCGGCCAGGAAGGCGACATCGTTCTGCAACTGCCGCTCCGGGTCGGGCTCGGTCTCTGGACTGTACTTGTCGAGCTCGCCCATCAGCACCCTGTAGGTGGCCTCGGTGTCTTGGTCGGCCCTGTGTGCCTCGAAGTCGTCTTCCATTGCTCGCCCGCAGTAAAACTTGTATGCCGCTGCCAGGTTGCGCCTCTCCATCTTGTGGAATATGGTCTGGGCGTCTATGAGGTGGCACTTTGAGAAGTCGAAGTCGATTCCGGCGCGCAGGAACTCCTCGGCGAGCATGGGTATGTCAAAGTGGTTTGAGTTGAACCCGGCGAAGTCGCACCCGCGGAACTCATCGCAGAGCCTGGCCGCAATCTCCTTGAACAACGGCTTTCCGGCCACGTCGGCATCGCTGATGCCCGTGAGCGCAGTCACTTCGGCCGGTATGGGCTTGCCGGGGTTCACGATCAGGTTGACGCGCTTCTCCTGCCCGTCGGGGCTCACCTTTATGTAAGACAGCTGTATGATCCGGTCTTTCACCAAATCCAGACCCGTGGTTTCGAGGTCGAACACCACGAGGGGCTTGTTAAGGTTTAGTCTCATCCTGCCAGCGTTGTTATTCGTTTAAGAGCATTGGCATGAGCAGCATGAGCACATCCTGGCCCTCGGGCTGCTCCGACGGCACCAAAACGCCCGACCGGCTCGGGTCGGCCAGCTGTATCACTATGTCCTGGCACTCAAAGTTGCTGAGCATGTCGATGAACGAAGAGCCGTTGAACCCGATGCTCATGGGCAGCCCGTTGTAGTCGCACGCCATCCTCTCTGTGGCTGTCTTCGAGAAGTCGTAGTCCTCGGCGTCGAGCTGCAGCACGCTGTTCTCTATGTGGAACCGCACAAGGTTGCTCGAGCTGGCAAAGGGCTGCACACGGCGCAGGGCGCTCAGCAGCGCCACCCTGTCAACTGTCAGGTGGTTGGGGTTGTTGAGCGGTATCACGGCGTTGTAGTTGGGGTAGCGGCCCTCGATGAGCCTGCAGATGATGATGCAGTCGTCGAAGGTTATCTCGGCGTTGCGCTCGTCAAACCTTATGGTCACTTCGCTCACGTCTTTGCCGAGCATGTTCTTGAGCAGCGTGGCCGGCTTCTTGGGCAGGATGAACGACGCGGGCACATCGCTGCTCACGGCGAACACCTTGTTGCGCACGAGCCGCTGGCTGTCGGTGGCCACTATCGACAGGCACTCGGGCGTGAGGTCGAAGTAAAGGCCGTTCATCACGGGGCGCAGCTCGCCCTGGGCCGTGGCGAAGATGGAGCGGTTGATGCAGTCGCCGAGAAGGTCGCTGCCTATGGTTATCGTGCTTGCGCCCTCGCCCACCTGCAATGCCTGCGGAAACTCGTCGGCGCTCTCAATAGACAGCGAGAACTGCCCGTTCTGGTAGACAATCTTGGCCAGGTTGCTGCTGCGGTCTACCTCGAATGTCAGAGGTTGCTCCGAAAAGCCTTTCACGGCCTCGAGCAGGTCATGGTTGCCAATGGCAAAGCTGCCGTCCTCGTCGCTCTCGTTGAGCTCCACCGACGTCTTTATCATGTTCTCGCTGTCTGATGCGGTCAGCTTCAGCGTGTTGCCCTCCACCTCGAACACGAAGTCTGACAGTATGGGCAATGAGTTCTTGCTGTTGATAACCCTCGACAGGGCAATGAGTTTGCTGCTTAGCGCAGTGCTCGACAAAGTAAATCTCATGTGTGCTTATTTCTTTAATTAGTTATCTATCCTTTGATTAAAATGTCTACAAAAATACAAAATAACAATGTGAAAAGCAAAATTATCGCACGAAAAGTTGCCCAATTTAAAACTATTTTTGTAATTTCGCAATCGCTTAAAAGCATTGTACAATAAAAATTACAGCAACTTATGGAATTCACCGGAAAAATAATCGCCGTCATGCCCCCGAGGACCGGCACATCCAAAAGCACGGGCAACGAGTGGAAGGTGCAGGAGTATGTCATCGAGAGCCACGACCAGTATCCCAAGAAGATGTGCTTCGAGGTGTTCGGCACCGACAAGATAGCACAGTTCAACATACAGATGGGCGAAGAGCTCACCGTGTCGTTCGACATCGACGCGCGCCAGTGGCAAGACCGCTGGTTCAACAGTGTCAGGGTGTGGGCCGTCAACCGCAACGCCATGCAGCCGGGGGCACCGGCCGCCACCGACTTTGCCACGGCAGCCCCGTTCCCGCCGGCACAGCCCGGTGCTGCCTCCGACGACCCGTTTGCCGCCGGCTCAAACACCGACGACCTGCCGTTCAGCTGAACGGGCGGTGCAGCTCTACAACCGTTTAACAACAAACTCAACACACGCAAATGGATTTTACAGGAAAGATAATAGCCATACTCAACCCGAAGACGGGCACGTCGAAAAGCACGGGCAACGAGTGGAAGGCACAAGAATACGTAATCGAGAACCATGACCAATACCCCCGCAAGATGTGCTTCGAGGTATTTGGGGCCGACAAGATATCGCAGTTCAACATACAGATGGGCGAAGAGCTCACCGTGTCGTTCGACATCGACGCACGACAGTGGCGCGACCGATGGTTCAACAGCTTCAGGGCATGGGCCGTCAACCGCGTGGCACAGCAGCAGCCGGCAGCAGCCATGGGCGCAGCCGCCGCAGGTGTGGCACAGGCACCGTTCCCGCCGGCACAGAATGCCGCAGTCAGCGACGACCCGTTTGCATCCGACTCGGCAGCCGGCGACACCAGTGCCGACGACCTGCCCTTCTGACGCCCTGCAACGACAAACAAGCAGACGCGATGCGCAACAGGTGCGCCTGCCGTGGACAGTTCCGCGGAGGGCGCACCTGTTGCGTCATGGCAGCTGCCAAGCAAACTCTGCCTTGGCAATGGCCCAAGCACGGGGCGGAAAACGGATTTGTCGTAAAAAATGCAAGGCTCGGCGCACCAGCCTGCAACGCCGGGCCTCACGCCCACACAGCACGGGCCGAAACAAAGGCCCGGAAGGGCCATGCGGCAGGGCGGAACAGGCCGTATTGCGCTGCAAAACGGCAGCACACATACAACCTGCACGGCCAAAGCCCTGCCGGACAGGCCAACAATAATCGTTTAGTATATATTTAGGAGTTAAGGAGTTAGGAAGTAAAGGAGTTAAGACAATAGTTTTTGTGTATAATAGAGTTAGAGGGAGGTAGAAGGAGTTACAAGGAGTTATAGGACAATAGCATTGGCTATCTCTTTCTGCAACACAATAGCATTGACTATCTCTTCCTGTAACACTTCCGGTTCCCGTGCTCCCAAAACTATTGCCTTAACTCTGAACAAAGAGTTAAAAATTAAAAGAACTTCCAAAACTATTGTCTGTACTCCTGCCTCCCGCCTCCTGTCTCCTAAACATACACAAAGGCTATTGTCTGTACTCCTGTACTCCTGAACTCCTAAAATGCCACCCATGTTTATCGGGTGCCCCCTTGCGCCTCAGCGCGACAACAGGTGGCGCAACGCCTCCAACGGGGCGTAGATGAGCATGCGCGGCCCGGCCCACCGCATGATGCGGCGTATCTGCGTGCGCCTGGCCGGCGAGTAACAGTGTACGGGGCAGTTCTTGCACGCCGGCTTGCCCTCGCCAAAGCGGCAGCGCTCGAGCCTGCGCATGGCGTAGTCGGCCAGTTCGGCATACTCGCCCACTATGCCGGGCAACCCCAGCTTGCGGCGGCAATACAGCTCAATCATGCGGCGCACGGTGGCCTTGTCGCGCTCTATGCGGCTGCGCCCACCAGATTGGAGCCTCATTTCACCACGGGGCGCGCTGCCTTCTGCCACGCCATGATGCCACCGTCGAGGTTTACCACCCGGTAGCCCGATGCAGCCAGCCTGCGCGCGGCGTCGGCACTGCGCCTGCCGCTGCGGCAATACACTGCCACCACGCGGCTGCGGTCGAGCCTGGCAGTGGCCACGCTATCAAAGCCAGCAGACTTTACGTCGATGAGCATCGCCCCGGGCAGATGGCCATCGGAATACTCGGCTTCGGTGCGCACGTCGACAAGCTGAACGCCCGACGAGTCGGCCAGGGCCGCAAAACCGTCGACGCCCACCGTAGAGAACGGCTCGCGCGACGACTGCCCGTGAAGCACTGCGGCAAAGGCAACAACGGCCAGCACCACAATGCAGACAAACAATTTATTCATAACATAATGATTTGAAAGGTCATAAATCTTCGGCCTCGATATATCCCTTGGTGAACATATCGTAGCTCATGGCTTCGAGCTCTTTGAGCGTCATGCCCTCAACGCAACGCTCGATGACACGTATCAGGTGGTCGCGCCTGTAGCTGTCGGTCTCGCTCACGCGCCCGCTTCCTGCTGCCATGGCGCCCTGTCGGCGCTTGGGTGAATTACTGTCCATGGGCGGCCTTCAGTTGCTTCGACAGTTTTCTCACGGCCTTGTCGCGTATCTGGCGCACACGCTCGCGCTTCAGCCCCATCTCGGCGGCTGCCTCGGCCATGGTGAGCCGCTCGCAACCTATGCCGAAGACGGCGGCCACTACCCTGCGCTCGCGCTCGTCGAGCACGCCGAGGGCATCGGCCAAAAGGCTGCCGTGCGGACTGTCTTCAAACATGGCGTCGGCCTCCGGGGCGTTGGGATTGACCAGCAGGCTGAGCAGGTTGATGTTTTCCCTGCCGCCAAGCGGGGCGTCGACCGACAGCGCACGGCTGCGGCGCTTCTCGGCTGCGGTGGCCTCGCCACGCGGCACACGGTAGAGCGCGCCCTGCGACTCTACGGCCTGCTCCATGGCACGGCGCACCATCGGCACGGCATACGACACGAAACGGCTGCGCGAAGCGTCAAACTTGGCGGCCGCGTTCATCAGGGCAATGTTGCCCTCGCTCACTAGGTCTTCAACCTCGACCCCGCGCCCGCGGTACTTGTTGGCCATTGAAATGACGAAACGCAGGTTGGCCGTGACGAGCTTCTCGGCGGCCTTGCCGTCGCCCCGGGCTATGCGCCCGGCCAGCTCGCGCTCCTCGTCGGCCGTGAGCACCTGCTCGCGGCATATCTCCTCGATATACCTGTCGAGTGAATTTCTGTCGTTATCTTGCATAGTTTTTTCTTGGTTTACCTGTGGGTGCCACCCTTGCAACGCCGGGGGCGCCCGCAACACGGGAGTAAAGTTAATGGTTTTTACTGTAACACGGAGCCATGCTGAGTAAAAAACGGCATTGCTTTAAGTCTTTTTAACCCATCATTCCATCATATCCATATCCCGCCTGACCCTGTTGCCGGGCAGGCAGTCAACACATACGGCCACAACGGAAGCCGCCGCACGGCCTGCACTGCAAACGTGGTGCAGGCCGAACGGCGGCAAAAGCAAAACATGTGACCATCCTACCGGCCTACAGCTCGGAGCACTCTTTGAGCCAGATGTCGGCCGAGGCGTCGCTGGCCATGCGCCAGTCGCCGCGCGGACTGAGGCTCACGCTGCCCACCTTTGGCCCGTCGGGCAGGCAGGAGCGCTTGAACTGCTGGCTGAAGAACCTCCTGAAGAACGTAGTGAGCCAGTAGCGTATGGTCTCGTCGTCAAAGCGGCCTGCCTCGGGGTGCGAGCCGTTGAAGGCGCGGCGGGCCAGCATGTAAATCTTGGCCGGGCGGAAGCCGAAGCGCACGAAATAGTAGAGGAAGAAGTCGTGGAGCTCGTAGGGGCCCACCAGGCTCTCGGTCTTCTGGCTTATGTTGCCCTGCTCGTCGGCCGGTATCAGCTCCGGGCTGATGGGCGTGTCGATGATATCGAGCAAGGTGTCGCGCGACGTCCCGTCTACCTCCGTCATGGCTATGTGCTTCACGAGGTGGCGTATGAGCGTCTTTGGTACCCCGGCGTTGACGCCGTACATAGATATGTGGTCGCCGTTGTATGTGGCCCACCCAAGGGCGAGCTCGCTGAGGTCGCCCGTGCCGACGACGAATCCGCCCAGCTCGTTGGCCAGGTCCATCAGTATCTGTGTGCGCTCGCGCGCCTGGCTGTTCTCGTAGGTCACGTCGTGAACGCCCATGTCGTGGCCTATGTCCATGAAATGCCGCTCCACACTGGCCTTGATGCTTATCTCACGCGACGAAACGCCCAGCGACTGCATGAGCGCCACGGCATTGTCGTGGGTGCGGTCGGTGGTGCCGAAACCGGGCATGGTAACGCCGATGATGCCGCAGCGGTCTATCTTCAGCCTGTCGAAGGCCCTAACGCACACGAGCAGGGCGAGCGTGGAGTCGAGCCCGCCGCTGATGCCCACCACCACCTGGCGGCACTTGGTGTGGGCCAGTCGCTGGGCGAGGCCCAGCGTCTGTATGTCGAGCACCTCGTTGAGGGCTGCCTCGCTGTCGCTGCCCTGCGGCACAAAGGGCCACGGTTCGACGTCGCGCAACAGCATGAAGTCGCGGGCCTCTACGGGCTTGGCCTGCACCACCGTGGCGCCGGCCGTACGCGAGGCGTTGACAAACGTGGTGTTGGAGCGGCGCTCGGAGCGCAGCCTGTCCACATCGACCTGAGCCACCAGCAACTGGGGCTCGAGCGAGAAGCGGTCGCCCTCGCCCAGCAGGGCTCCGTTTTCATAGACAAGGGCATTGCCCCCGTAGACCACGTCTTGCGTGCTCTCGCCGAAACCGCTGCCTGCATACACATAGCCGCTGATGGTACGGGCGCTCTGCTGGGCCAGCAGCGACTTGAGGTAGGCGTGCTTGCCTATCAGCTCGTTGCTGGCCGAGAGGTTGAACACGATGTCGGCACCGGCCAGGGCGAGGTTGTTGCTCGGCGGAACGGGTGCCCACACGTCTTCGCAAATCTCGATGCCAAACCTTGTGCCGTCGACGGTGACAAACACTTTGGGGTCGGGCGACAGCACAACCGAACTGCCGGCAAGGTAAATCTCGGTGGGGCGCAGGTCGCGCGACGAGGCAAACCAGCGCTTCTCGTAGAACTCGTTGTAGTTGGGCAGGTATGTCTTGGGCACTATGCCGAGCAGGCACCCCTTCTGCACCACGGCGGCGCAGTTGAGCAGCAGTCCGCCCACGGCCACCGGAAGGCCCACAATGGATATGACGTCGAGCTTGCGGGTGAAGTCGAGCAACTGCAGCAGGGCTTCCTCGGCCTTGTCGACGAGGAGCTGCGAGCGGAACAAGTCTTGGCATGTGTAGCCCGTGAGGCTGAGCTCGGGAAAGCACAGCACCTCGACGCCCATGCCCTCGGCGCGGGCTATCTGGCACTCTATGGCGCGCAGGTTGAAGTCGGTGTCGGCCACGCGCACCGACGGCACGGCAGCGGCCACTGTAACGAAACCATGTCTCATGATGCCATCACTTTATTGTAACCTGTGTGGCCCCGTAGCCATACTCCTGGAACGAGGCGTCCTGATACTGGCAGCTCTTGAAGCGGTAGCGCAGCTCGTTGACCAAGGCGTGGCGCAACACGCCCTCGCCCTTGCCGTGGATGAACACAATCTTCTTGCCCTTCTGCTTCTCATACTGCCTGATGGTGTTGCGGAATGTCTCCAGCTGATAGTTCAGTATGTCGGCGGCCGACATGCCAGCAGTGGTCTCGAGCAGTTCGCCGGCATGCAGGTCGACCACGAGCGGTTCGTCCTTGCCGTCGGCCCCGGCATGCTTTGGCTGCGGACGGGATGGCTGCGAGTCGGCAGCCGCCTTGCCCATCATCTCCTGCTTGAGGCGCTTGGCGTCGATTACCAGCGGGCGGGCGGGCTTGTCGTTTTCAATGACGGCAAGCACGAGAGCCGGCTGCTCGAAGAAATCGTTCTCGCAGAAAGTGTGCAGCTTATAGAACTTTACAGGGTCGATGCGCAGCTGCACGTCGACCGCCGGCTTCATCAGAAACGGTTTGTCGCGCTTGTAGGCCACCAGCTGTATGCAAACGCGCTCCATGGTGCCCAACTCGTCGCGGCCAAACTCCTCAATGAACAGCTTGGTGTTGGGTTCCACCTCGCCCGTTGAGCGCAACTGCCACCCGGCGCCTTCGGCCACAGAGTAGACGTAGTGCATGTAGTAATTGCTGTCGTTGACGAAATATGTCTCGAAGCGCGACGAGGTGATGGCCTTCACGTCGACAGGCACGAAGGCCAGGTAGGCACTGAGCATGTCGCCACCCTTGCGCTCCTCGGCGGGGGCCTTGAAGGTGACGGGCCTGTCGGCCGGGTCGTAATCGCTGTCGTCGTCGGCAACGGTGGCAGCCGGCTTCATCTTGTTCTCAACGATGCGGCGCGTGCTGTAGTCATCGTCGTCGACCACAACCACGTCGGCCACGGCAGTGGGTATCTGGAAGCCGTCTTCGTCTTCAACCAAGACGACGTCCTTGCCTTGGAAACCGGCGACACGCCCGCCGCCGACTTCGCTCAAAAAGCGTACTTTGTCTCCTATCTTCATAAATCAGTTCTTTATCGTGTCAGGGTATAAGCAGTGAACTGTCGCCATAGCTCAGGAACCTGAAGTCGTGGGCCAGAGCATAGTCGTAGATGCGCCTCCAGTCGCCGTTGACAAATGCACTGACAAGCAACAGCAGCGTGCTCTGTGGCTGGTGGAAATTGGTGACGAGCATCTTCACTATCTTGTATTTGTAGCCCGGGGCAATTATTATCTGCGTGCTTGAGTGCAGCGAACCCAAACCGTAGCGGTCGAGAAACCTGAGTATGTGGCCCAGCGCCTCGACAGGTGGCAGGGCCGCGTCGGTCTCATAGGGCTCCCACTGGCCCACGTGCAGCTGCTCCTCGCCCAGGTCGGGGTTTGCGGCCAGCTTCAGCCCCATGTAGTAGAGGCTCTCGAGCGTGCGCACGCTGGTGGTGCCCACGGCAATGGCCTGCGCCCCGTGGGCAATGAGCCGCTCTATGGTGTGGCGGTGGACGCATATATATTCGGTGTGCATCTCGTGGCCCTCGATTTCGGCGCTCTTCACCGGCTTGAACGTGCCGGCACCCACATGCAGCGTGAGCTCCTCGCGCTCTATGCCGCGCTCGTCGATGGCCTTGAGCACCCTGTCGGTGAAGTGCAGCCCCGCCGTCGGGGCAGCCACGCTGCCCTTTATCTTCGAGTACACCGTCTGGTAGGTGGTCTTGTCGCTCTCTTCGGTCTTGCGGTTGAGGTATGGCGGTATGGGCAGCTCACCCACGGCATCGAGAATGTCGGCAAAGGTCACCTCGGGGCAATCCCAGCTGAAGTCGATGCGGTGGCTGGTGTGGTGCTCGGAGCCACGCTCCACGCTCAGGGTCACGTTGTGCCCCCTGACGGTGAAGCTGCGGCTTAGCCGGCCCTCCTTCCATTTCTTGAGGTTGCCCACAAGGCACAGCCACGAGCAACAGCCCGTGGCCTGGAACATCTGCTCATAGTCGGCCGGGGCGGCAGGCTCGAGCAGGAAGACCTCGATGAGCGCGCCCGTGTCCTTGCGGAAATGTATGCGGGCCTGAATCACCTTGGTGTTGTTGAAAACCATCAATGCCCCTGCGGGCAGATGTGAGGGGAGGTTGCAGAAAATGTCGTCGCCTATGCTCCCGTGGTCGTAGACGAGCAGTTTAGAGTGGTCGCGCTCGGCCAACGGGAACTTTGCTATGCGCCCGTCGGGCAGCGGATAGTCGTAATCGCTTATGCGTATGTGTTTTGTATCCATGTTGTTTGTCAATTAATGATGGCCGCGCCGCACGGCGCGACATACGGCCTAAGCCTGTGGCATGACGGTCGCCGGGGCCTTGCCGGGGCCCGGGCCATGTGCCATGCCGGCGGCCTGCAGGCAGGCTAAGCCAGGGTGAGACAGCCGCGGAAGATGCAGTAGACCAGCGTGAAGGCCAGCACCGACAGCACTACGTTGATGTCGGAATGCTGATAGCCGGTGGATGTGTACTGCGAAGAGATGAAGCCCTTGCCCACCTTCATGCGCACGTAGATGCGGCAGTAGGCCCAATAGACGGCAAAGCCCACAAGACCGCCCCACAGCAGTCCGCAGAGTATGTCACCGGGATAGTGAACCCCGAGGTATACGCGGGTCCAGCAGTTGGTGAGCGACCACGCCACCAGGGCCACCGAGAGAGCCCTGCTGCGCACGAGCAGGCAGAAGAACACGGCCACGCTGAACGTGTTGGCCGCATGAGCCGAAAAGAAACCGTACTTGCCGCCACGGTAACCATCGACCACATCGACCAGGATGCCTATCTGCGGGTCGTGGGTGGGCCGCCAGCGGGCAACGAGCGGCTTGACGAGGGTGTCGTCGACGGTGCCGGCAAGGAGCACGCAGGCTGCCGCGCAGGCCACCACAAGCAGTATCTGGCGCACGTTCTCGTTGTTCTTGAGCACAAGGTAGAACAGCGCCACATATAGCGGCACCCACGTGGATGCCGTGGTCAGGGCCATGGCCAAGCCGTCGAGAAATATAGAGTCGCTGCCGTTGAGCGCCAGCAGCAGCTGCTTGTCGAACTGTATTATCGGCTCAAAATCCATCAGCGGATGTCATTTATATTATTTCAATCTTTGAAGTCTCAATCCAGCCTTCCTTGCCGTCGGCCACACGTATCTCCTTCCAGCCGCGCATGGTGCCGTCGGTTATCTCGACCTTGGTGCCCTCGTGCAGTATGAACAGGTCGGTGCCGCTCTTCGAGGGCGTGCTCTTTACAGGCACGGCCGACGAGATGATGATGGCGCCTGTGCGGTTGACAAGTTCCTGTCGCTGCTGGTAGGCGAAGAGGTTGGCCAATATGAACACGGCTATGAAGGCCAGCCCGCCGAAGAAACCCACCTTGCGCACCCATATACGGGCCGAGAACAGGTAGGCCAGCGCGAGCACTATGGCCAGCGCAAACGAGACGAGCGCCGTCCGCGCCCACCCGTCGACGCTCATGATGTTGACCAGCGCGTGGTACCATGTCACGAAAAACATCTCCGACTCGGGCGTTATCTTGTCGATGGTCTTGCTGCGTGCCATCTGCAGGTTGAACCGTATGTCGCCGTCGCCGGGCGAGAGCAACAGGGCTCGCTCGTAGTTGAGCACGGCCCGGGTGATGTTGTCGGTGCGGTAGTAGGCGTTGCCCAGGTTGTAGTAAAGCTCGGCGCTGACGCCGTCGTGCAGCAGTTCCTCGTAGTCTTTGATGGCCTGCTGGTACTGCTGTCGGGCGTAGGCGCTGTCGGCGTTGGCCTTGGTTATGGCCCCGGCGTCAGACGGCAGCCACGCCATGAGGGCGAGCAGCAACACCGTGGCCGTGGCGGCGGCGCTCTTCTTGCGTTTCTTCATTGTCTCCTCTATTCTCATTATTGCTGTCATGGCAGCCTCGAACGTCTTGCTCATGTTGCCCTTGACGTCGCCCGGGGCGTAGCGCTCAAACTCACACTCGTCGAGCGCCCCGATGAACAGGGCTATGGTCTCGTCGCCCACGCTGCGCTCGGCGAGCCGCTGGCTGATGTTTTCGCGCGACAGTTTCTCGACGGGTATGCTGAGCTTGTCGCCCACATATCCCCACAGGGCGCGCAGCACTTCGTCGTAGAACAGCGAAGCCTTGCCATCCAACATCAGGCGGTTGGCCTTCTTCAGGCGCTTTGTGGCCACCTTGTTGGCTTTCTTGCCGCGCATGCGGTCGATGTTGGCGTTGGCTATGGCGCGGTGGCGGAAGACTACGAACAGCGACACGAAGATGGCAGCGAGCACGCACATGGCCACCCAGTAGGCTGTAGAGCCGAAGAAGAAGTCGCCGATGTCGTGAACGTCGGCATCGCCTGTCTTGATGCCGCGTATGTCTTTGTTGAGCTGGTCGTCGGCAGCATCGCCCGTATAGTCGCTCACGCTGGCACTGCCCGAGCCCTTGGCCACGTTCAGGGTGAAGGCCTGCGTCTTTACAGTCTTATAGGCGTTGGCCTCAGTGTCGTAATAAACAAACTCTATGGGCGGTATCTCATACTTGCCCTGGTTGCGCGGCACGGCAAGGAAGTCGTAAACCATGTTGCCCTCCACGCCGTTGCTCGTGAGCTTGGTCTTGTCGGTCACCTTGGCGTCGTAGGTGTCGAAGTCCTTGGGGAACTTCACCTCGGGCTTCTTTATCAGCTTGAGGTTGCCCCTGCCGCTGACTATGACACGCAGCGTGACGGGGTTGTTGGCCTTGATGTCGGTCTTGTTGAGCTGGGCCGAGATGGTGAAGCTGCCCACTCCGCCGGAGAACCCTGCGGGGCGCGCCGGCAGCGGGTCGACCTGTATGGTGAGGCCCGGAGCCTTTATCTTCTTCTTCACCTCGACATAGCCCGAGCCTCCGTTGAAAAACGCCTCGAACGGGTCGACATCGCGGTTTTGCTGTATCACAATGCCGTCGAAGGTGATGCTCGGTATCTCGAGCTTGCCGGTAATCTGTGGGAACATCACATACTGGCTCCATGTCACCGTGCGGTATGGGCGCCCGTTGACAGTCTCTATCTTGTAGCTCTTCTGCTGCGGCAGCTGCACCTCCTGGGTGTGGAAGCCCTTGAGGTCGGGCATGTTGCCCTTGAGCGACGTCAGGTCGACGAGCGTGTAGACCTTGTACGTAAGCAGTATGGGCTCTTGCTCGTGCACCCTGCGCTTGTTGGCGCTGACCTTTATGAACAGGTCGGAACCGCTGATGCGCGAGCCTGCCGGCCGCAAGCCGCCCTCGCCCTGGCCCTGCTGGCCCTGCGCCCCCTGCCTCGATGCTCCGCTAACCTTGATGCGGAGCTGGTTTGAGGCAATGGTCTTGCCCCCTACGCTGATGTGGGCCGCAGGTATCGAGTAGGTGCCGGCCTTGTTGGCGCATATTATATATGTGTAAGTGATTGACGACGATGAGCTGGTGTGCCCGTTAACCATCTGGAAGCTCGACTGCGACGACGTGCTCGGCCCCATGAGCACCTCCAGCTCTGCCGGTATGGTGCCCACGCGGAAGCCGTTGACGTTTTGCGTGTTGACGGTATATGTAAGGCGGAACTGCTCGCCGACGGCCACCTCGGCCGGGGCGTCGGCCACCAGCCTCTGTGCCGCTGCCGCAATCACGGCCATGATAAATGCGAATAATACAGATGCTCTTCTCATAACGTTACTCTATCACCAGTTTTTCTGCAACTTGCGCGAACGCGGCTGCTGCATGGCTTTCTTCATCCGCTCCTGCGTGCTCTTCTCCTGCTGCACGGCAGCGTTGAGCAGCTGCTCGGCGTTCTCCTTGCTCATCTTCTCCGGGTCTTGCTTTTGCTGCTGCTGCTTGTTGTCCTTGTCTTTCTTGTTCTTGTCTTGCCCGTCTTGCTTGTTGTCCTTGTCTTCCTTGGGCTTGTTCTGCTGCTGTTGCTGCTGCTTGCGCTGCTGCCGCTTGCACAGCTCGAGGTTATAGCGGGTGGTGTCGTCCTTGGGGTTTAGGCGCAGGGCTGCCTTGTAGGCCTCGATGGCCTCGGCATAGAGCTTGTGGCCCTGGCACACCACTCCGATGTTGTGGTAAGCCTGCGCCTTTCGCAAAGAGTTTGACTCGAGCTTCGTGGCCGCCTCAAACGAGGTGATGGCCGCCGAGTCTTTCTTCTGTGCGAGCAGGGCGTTGCCCAGGTTGAACTCAGCCTGCGGGTTGCGCGGGTTCTTCTCGATGGCCTTGCGGTAGGCCACCTCGGCCCCGGCATAGTCGCCGGCACGGAAGAGGCGGTTGCCGTCGCGTATGTACTGGCGGTCGGACTGCGCCATGGCCGTGGCCGTTGACGCGATGAGCAGCGCCGCCATGGCTACGGCCTTCTTGCGGCGGGCAAAGAGCCTTACGTTGCGGAACAGCGGGTTCTTCCTGTCGAGCAGGCATGTCTCGATGATGAGCAGCAGCAGGGCTATGAGCCCGAAGGCCTGGAACTGCTCGTCGTAGTCGCTGTAAATAGTGCTCGATGTCTCTTTCTTTGCCAGCTTGTCGAGCTCAGAGTTGAGCTGCTCCTGGGCGTTGCTGTTGTTGTCGACGTGGATGTATGCCCCGCCTCCGGCTTCGGCTATCTGCTTGCACATGTCTTCATTGAGCGCCGACATGACGGTGTTGCCCGCATTGTCCTTTATGTAGTCACCGGTGTCGGGCATGCGTATGGGCGAACCCTTGGGCGAGCCCACACCGAGCACATAGACGCGCATGCCCTTCTTGCGGGCGGCCTCGGCAGCCTCGACGGCCCCACCCTCATGGTCTTCGCCGTCGGTAATGACGATGATGGCCTTGCCTATGCCTTGCTGCTGGGTGAAGCTGTGAGTGGCCATCTCGATGGCCCTTGCCACATCAGTGCCCTGTGTGGCTATCATCGATGGCGATATGTCGCTGAGAAACATCTTTGCCGACACATAGTCGCTGGTGATGGGCAGCTGAACGAAGGCGTCGCCGGCGAAGACTATCAGGCCAACCTTGTCGTCGGTGAAGTTGTCGACAAGGTTCTCGACCATCATCTTGCTCCTGTCAAGGCGGCTCGGCTCCACGTCTTCGGCAAACATGGAGTTGCTTATGTCCATGGCAATGATGGTTTCTATTCCGGTGCGCTTCTCGTGGCTTATCTTGGTTCCCATCTGCGGCCGCGCGAGCATGACCACGAGCAGCGCCAGCACGGCTTCGAGAAGCCAGAACTTGGCATCGGGCCGCCAGCGCGACACGCCTGGCATGAGCTGGCGCAGCAGCGCCGGGTCGCCAAACCTGCGCAAGCGCCTGCGCTGCCTGCGGGCAAGCACGAAGCGTATGAGCGCCAGCACCGGCACGGCGGCCAAAAGATACAGGTATGCGGGATCTTCAAATCTGAACATGATTACTCACTGTTTTCTTTATCCTTGATTAGGTTACGGTATTCTCCTGAAGACGGTGATGCGCAGCAACAGCTCCAGCAGCAGCGCCAGGGCTGCAGCGGCCGCAAACGGCTGGTAGGCGTCGTAGCGCTTGCTGAACTGCGTTACGCTGAGCTTCGACTTCTCGAGCTTGTCAATCTCCTTGTAAATCTCGTGCAGCTCGCCCGTGTTGGTTGCCCTGTAGAAGTCGGCGTTGGTGGTGGCGGCGATGTCGCTGAGCGTACGCGTGTCTATCTCGACCGGCACGTTGACATACTGCACCCCTCCGGCCACCGGCATCGGGTAAGGCGCCACCTTGTTGGTGCCCACGCCGATGGTGTAGACCCTTATGCCGAGGCTCTTGGCTATCTCGGCCGAGGTCATTGGCGACAGGTCGCCCATGTTGTTGCTTCCGTCGGTGAGCAGTATTACCACCTTGCTCTTTGCCTTAGAGTCCTTGAGTCGGCTCACGGCGCTGGCCAGGCCCATGCCTATGGCCGTACCGTCTTGTATGAGGCCGCGCGCGGCTATGTCGGTGCGCACGTTCTGCAGCAGGTTGAGCAACGACGAGTGGTCGGTGGTCATGGGGCACTGCGTGAAGGCCTCGCCAGCGAAAATGGTAAGGCCAATGTTGTCGTCGGGCCGTCCCGATATGAACTCGGCGGCCACCTGCTTGGCAGCCTCGAGGCGGTTGGGCTTGAGGTCTTCGGCCAGCATGCTGGTGGAGACGTCGATGGCGAGCATGATGTCGATGCCCTCGACGGTCTTGTTCTTCCACGAGTTCTGCGTCTGCGGGCGAGCCAGCACAATGACCAGCATTACGAAAGCCACCACGCGGAGCAGCATCTGCAGCGGCATGAGCCGCACCTTCCAGCTCTTCGGGGCAAACCTGTAGGCAAACGTGTCGGCCACGCGCATCGTGGGCTCGCTCTTCTTCCTGTACATCAGGTACCACAGCAGGTAGGGTATGACGAGCAGCAGCAGGAAAAGGTATTCTTTATTGGCAAATTCCATCTTTCGGTATCCTCTTTATCTTTATGTCAGCCTATGCCCGCGGGCGTTCAAGCCATCAGCCTGTACATGGCGTAGACCACGTAGACAAGTATGGCGGCGCAGGCGGCGGCCAGCAGCCACACTGCCACGCGCAGCACGCGCCTCGTCTTGACCGTGCGCACCTGCTCTGTGGTGAGCTGGGGGCGCACCACCTCTTCGGCGGGCATGTTCTCGAGCTTGGTCTGGTTGATGAACTCAATGGCATTGACAAGGTTCATGTCATTCTCGTTGATGAGCGTGGAGTACTTGGCAAACTTCACAAGGTCGGCCGTACGGAAGAGCGCGCGCAACTCGTCGAGCGACTTGTCGTCGGCCACGGCCATCAGCCGCTCTATAATCTCGCTGCTGGTCATCTCCATGGCACTGAAGCCGTAGCGCTCCTCTATGTACTTGCGCAGAGTGTCGGTGAGCCGTGTGTAGTATTCCTTCTGGTTTTCCGACTGCACCATCTTCTCCTCCTTGATGTGCTCGATGGCCTTCATGGCCTTCTGGTGGGGCAGCAGGCGCTTCACCACCTTTATCGAGGCTATGACGGGCTTGCCCGTGCGCAGCCGAACATAGAGGTAATAGCCCAACGCGCCGAGCACGAGCATGAGCACGCTGAGCCAGAACGGCAGGCTCCAGTCGCCCCATGAGAACGGGTTGTCCTGCACGCCCTTGGGCCCGAAGAACTTGTCGACGTTGGCCGTGTCTACCGGCACCTCGATTACCTTCAGCGCAAGGCTCTTGCTCTTGTACTGCTTTCCGTCGACGGTCACGGCAAACGGTGGCAGGTAATACAGCTTTCCGTCAAACGAGGTCAGCGTGTATATGCGGCTGTATGAGGCCATGCCGTTGTCGAGCGGCTCCTTGCCTGTCTCGGTCGAGCTGAGCACCTCGACCCCGGGCGTGACCATCTGCTGCGGCTTGAACACGGGGAAGGCCACGTTGGCCTTGTCGCCGGCCGTCACCGTCAGCGTGACGTGCACCTGCTCGCCGATGAACATCTCGATAGAGTCTATGCGGGCCTCTACCGACACTTGTGCCGAGAGCGGCAACACAGTGGCCATCAGTAATATAAAAGCTACAATCTTCTTCATCAATGAGTGTCTTTGTTTGCATTCATGGCAGCCATGGCGGCGCCACGACTAAAGCCGTCAGCCGCGCTTCTTGAAGAGCAGCAGCAGCGACTTGACGAAATCTTCGTCGGTGGATATTGATATGTTGTCGACGTTGCTCTTGTTGAACGCATCCTGAAGCATGGCCTGGCGGTTGAGCCAGTACTGGCGGTGGGCCTGGCGCAGGCGCCTGCTGCCCGTGTCGATGTACTGCTCGAAGCCGGTCTCGGCGTCGACCACCTTGAGCAGGCCCACATCGGGCAGCTCCTTGGCAAAGGGGTCGTAGACCTGTATGGCAGCGATGTCGTGCTTGCGGTTGCAGATGGTGAGCGACTGCGAGAAACTGTCGCGCACGTAGAAATCGCTGAGCACGAAAGCGGTGCAACGCCTCTTGATGACGCTCGAGAGGAACTGCAGCGCCACGTTGATGTCGGTACGCCGGCTCTCGCCCTTGAAATCGAGCATCTCGCGGATGATGTAGAGTATGTGCCTGCGCCCTTTCTTGGGCGGTATGTACTTCTCTATCTTGTCTGAGAAGAATATCACCCCGGTCTTGTCATTGTTCTGTATGGCGCTGAAAGCCAGCGTGGCGGCAATCTCCGTCACCATGTCGCGCTTCATCTGGCGGCGCGTGCCGAAGTCGAGCGAGCCGCTCACGTCGATGAGAAGCATCACCGTGAGCTCACGCTCCTCCTCGAACACCTTGACATAGGGGCGGTGGAAGCGGGCGGTGACATTCCAGTCGATGTCGCGCACGTCGTCGCCAAACTGGTAGTCGCGCACCTCGCTGAAAGCCATGCCACGGCCCTTGAACGCCGTGTGGTACTGCCCGGCGAAGATGTTCGAGCTCAGCCCGCGGGCCTTGATCTCGATTTTGCGTACTTTCTTTATAATCTCCTGGGCTTCCATTGTCAAGGCACTTCAACCTTATTTATTATCCGGCTGATGATTTCCTCGCTTGTCACGCTGCTGGCCTCGGCCTCGTAGGTCAGGCCGATGCGGTGGCGGAGCACGTCGTGGGCTATGGCGCGCACGTCTTCGGGCACCACGTAGCCGCGGCGCTTGATAAACGCGTATGCCCTCGACGCCTTTGCAAGGCTGATGCTGGCGCGGGGGCTGCCGCCAAAGGCTATCATGTCCTTGAGCTCCTTGAGCCCGTAGCGGTCGGGATAGCGCGTGGCAAACACGATGTCGGCAATGTACTGCTCTATCTTCTCGTCGATGTACACCTCGCGCACCACGCTGCGCGCCTGCAGTATCTCGGCGGCCGTGGTCACTGGCATCACCTTTGGCAGGCTGCCGGCAATGTTCTCGCGTATGATTTTCTTTTCTTCGTCTATCGTGGGATAGCTTATCACCACCTTCAGCATGAAGCGGTCAACCTGGGCCTCGGGCAGCGGGTAGGTGCCTTCCTGCTCGATGGGGTTCTGCGTGGCCATGACAAGGAACAGCTCCGGCAGCCCGAACGTCTCGCTGCCTATGGTCACCTGCTTCTCCTGCATCGACTCGAGCAGCGCGCTCTGCACCTTGGCCGGGGCGCGGTTTATTTCGTCGGCCAGCACGAAGTTGGCAAACACCGGGCCTTTCTTCACCTGGAACTTCTCTTCTTTCTGAGAGTATATCATCGTTCCGATTACGTCGGCAGGCAACAAATCGGGTGTAAACTGGATTCGGTTGTAGTCGGCATCAATAAGTTGGGCCAATGTTTTGATTGCCAACGTCTTGGCCAGTCCGGGCACGCCTTCGAGCAGTATGTGCCCATCGCTGAGCAAACCGATGAGCAAGGTGTCCACCAGGTGCTTCTGGCCCACTATCACCCTATCCATGCCGGAGGTGAGGTTGGTAACAAACGCGCTTTGTTGTTCTATCCGCAGGTTAAGTTCGCGGATATCAATAGCTTCTGCCATAATTATGTGTCTATTTGTTGTTTATGTTCTATGCTGCTTAAAAGTAGGTGCAAAAATACTCAATAAGTGGGTGAAAACGGAATATAGCTATCTAAATTATATTAAAAACGTTTTTCAGACACTACATTTTAAGAAACTTTTCAGAATAGGCAAAATGCGCGTCAGACACGGGCAATAAGGCTGTGGCCGGCAGCCACGCGGCATCGGTAGCACCGCCCCGGCACAACTCAGGCCCGCCACCGGCGCCCATGGGCTCCGCAGGCGGGCTTTATGCCCAAGTCGGCCGGTTCCGCCCTGTGTCTGTTAACAACGGCGACTGTGACCTGAGCGCGGTTTCCGCCAACACCCAACCGTGTTGTGCTGCCGGAAAACGCCGCGGCCCTAACGCCGTTTCTTGCGCAGTTCAAGCTTGGGTATCTTCAGCGCCTGCCCCTCCTTGAGGTCGGCATTGGCAGGCAGGCCGTTGTAAACTTCTATGTAGCACTCCATGCCCGGGCCGAGCATGCGGTCGCTGATGCGCTGCAGGCTCTCGCCCTGCTTCACTCTTACCACGCGGTCGGTGCCCACTATGCGGTATGCACCTGTGCGCACCCTGCTGTCCATGGCGTCATACTTTGCCGGGTCGAACGCCTTGGCCTCGGCAGGCCGGGCCTTGCCACCTTCATCATTGCCTGCTGCTTTCTCCGCGGGGGCAGCGGCCTTGCCAGCAGGTGGCACCGCCGTGGCGGTATCGGCAGGTGCAGCCTTCGCCGCGGCCGAGTCGGCTGTTGCGGCAGGCTGCACACTCTTTACCGGCTGTTCCGCCGGCTTTGCCTGCGTAGCGGTCTGCCCGAGGCCGCCGTCCTTGGCCAGGGCCGGGCCGTAGGCTTTGTAGAGCCCGAACAGATAGCCGCCGTAAGCCGATGCAGCCATGAGCACCACAACCAGCAGGCTGAGCATAGCCGCGCGCACGCCGCGCCCCCGGCCTCCGGTCTCCGGCACGGGCACTGCCTCGCCATCGTCTGCCTTTTCCGCACAAGCTGTTGGCGAAGAAGGGGAAATGCCTGTCCCGCCGGCGCTCTCTTCCACACGGTCAACGGCCGGAATGACGGTCTCGCCAGCGTCTGCCTCTGCCTGGGCTTCGGCATCCGAAGCCGAAGACTGCCCCGCATCGGGGCCAGCCACGCTGACGGCAGCAGGTTGCGCGTGGTTTTCCAAAGACCCAGCTGCGGCACGTTTGTCGCCGGCATCGGTCACAGCCCCGACAGAAGGCCCTGCAACGGACGTGGCGCCCGTAGCTTCGGGCCCGGCCTCCACATCTGCGGCGTCTGGGTCGGAAGAGCCACCGTCGACAGCTTCGGGCCCGGCAAGACCACCATCCGGCTCACGAGACGAGCCCTCCTGCCCAAGGCCATTGGCAGCATTGCCGTTCATGCCGCTGCCATCGCCGGCATCGGGTTCGGTATCGATTTCGGCCGCCGGTTCAGCCTCTTGCTCGGCATCCGAGTCGGCATAGCCTTCGGAAATGTCGCCATCAGACTCTACGGCCGGTTCCGGCACGGGTTCACTCCCCTGCTGCTCTATGTCGTCGAACTCCACCCCATCGTTGAGCACCACGGTCTCAAACTGCGAGAAGGGCTTGTTGACAATCTCCTTCATTATGGAGTCGGGCGTGAATGTAATCTTTCCGTAACTGCCAATGAGCATGCGCTCGCCACTGTTAACGTTGACGCTTTCCCTTGCGCTCACCTCGATAAGCTTGAACGTGCCCAGCCCCTTCACCTTGACCAGCTTGTCACGTTCGAGGGCAACGCGCACCACGTCGAACATCGTGGACACGAACGAGCGTGCCACGCTCTCCTCGAGCTTCTTTCTCTCGGCCAGCACACGGGCCAGCTCCTGCACAGTAATCATGTTCATGGGCGGCAGTGTCATTGCAATTGTGTCTTAACCTTGTCTTTCCAGTCGTCTACGGGCCTGAAGCCCAGCACCAGCTTCGGGGGCACGAGCATCCGCTGCTGCGTGCTCGGGTTGACCATTATGCGCTCCATCTTCTTGCGCACGTCGAAGGTTCCGAAGTCGTCGATGGCCACCGCGGTGCCGTCCTGGAAAGCATCGCCGAGCGCGTCGACGATGGTGTTGACCATCTTCTGCGTTGCGGCTGCGGTGTACCCTGTGCGCCGCGACAGTTCGGCTATAAAATCCTTGTTGTTCATGAGAAACAGAGTCAGTCGAATATTGTTGTGGCATAGAGGTCAAATTCCTCCGCACCTGTTATCTTGGCATCGTAATAGTGGCCCACGGCCAGTTTCCGCTCGGCTTCGGGCAGCAGCACCTCGGGGTCGACCTCCGGCGAGCAGAACTCCGTGCGGCCCACGTAGTAGTCGCCCTCACGGCGGTCAATGACCACCTTCATGACACTGCCCACCTTTGCAGCCTCCACCTCGGCGCTGATTTCCTGTTGCAGCGCCATGAGCCTGTCGAGCCGCCGCTGCTTCACCTCGGGCGGCACGTCGTCGGCGTAGTGTTCGGCAGAGTAAGTGCCGTCTTCCTCTGAATAAGCAAAGGCCCCCATGCGCTCGAACCGTGCCCAGCGCACAAAGTCCATCAGCTGGTCGAAGTCGTCGTCGGTCTCGCCCGGGAATCCCACCATGAGCGTTGTCCTGATGTGTATGCCCGGCACCTCGGCGCGCAGTCGCTCGACGAGCCTGTATGTCTCGTCCTTGGTGACGTTGCGGCGCATTCTCGACAGCATGTTGTCAGAGATGTGCTGCAGGGCTATGTCGAGGTAACGGCACACATTGGGCCTTTCGGCCATGACCTTGAGCAAATCCCAAGGGAAATGCGCCGGGTAGGCGTAGTGCAGCCTCACCCACTGCACGCCCGGCACCGACGCTATCCTGTCGACGAGCTCGGCAATGTGCTGCCTGCCGTCGATGTCGACGCCGTAGTATGTCAGTTCCTGGGCTATCACCTGGAACTCTGTGGTGCCCCCGGCCACGAGCTGTTCCACCTCGGCCACTATCTCGTCGACGGGGCGGCTGGCATGCCTTCCGGTCATGATGGGTATTGCGCAGTAGGCGCATGTGCGGTCGCAGCCCTCGCTGATCTTCAGGTAAGCGTAATGGCGGGGCGTGGTGACATGGCGCGTGGCGCCGCACACCTCGGTGCCCGGGTTGCCCATGTCGGCAATGAGCTGCTTGTAGTCAAACTTGCCGTAATACTTGTCTACCTGTGGTATCTCTGCCTCGAGCTCCGCCTTGTAACGCTGCGACAGGCACCCCATCACATAGAGGCGGCTGATGCGCCCCTCTTCCTTGGCCTGGGCGAACTCGAGAATGGTGTCGATGCTTTCCTGCTTGGCGTCTTCGATGAATCCGCACGTGTTGATAACCACTATGTCGCCCTCGGGCGTGTCGCTGTCGTGCGTGCAGCTATATCCGTTGGCCTCGAAGAGCCCCATGAGCGTCTCGCTGTCCACGAGGTTCTTGGAGCACCCCATGGTTATGATGTCTACCGTTGGCTTCTTCACTGTCAGTCTTTCTTGAATAATGAATCCACAAACTGGCGCTTGCTGAAGAGCTGCAGGTCTTCCATGCCCTCGCCCAGCCCGATGTACTTGACAGGCACCTTGAGCTGGTCGCTGATGCCTATGACCACCCCGCCCTTGGCTGTGCCGTCGAGCTTGGTGATGGCCAGCGATGTGATCTGGGTGACGGCCGAGAACTGCTTGGCCTGCTCGAAGGCGTTCTGCCCTGTGCTACCGTCGAGCACGAGCATCACCTCGTCGGGTGCCTGTGGCAGCACCTTCTTCATGACGTCCTTGATTTTCTTAAGCTCGTTCATCAGGCCAACCTTGTTGTGCAGTCGGCCGGCGGTATCGATGAGCACCACGTCGGCCCCGTTGGCCTTGGCGCTGCTGAGCGTGTCGAATGCCACCGACGCGGGGTCGCTGCCCATCTGCTGCTTGATGACTGGCACGCCGACGCGCTCGCCCCATATACACAGTTGCTCTACGGCTGCGGCACGGAAGGTGTCGGCAGCGCCGAGGTATACTTTCTTGCCGGCTTTCTTGAACTGGTAAGCCAGCTTGCCTATGGTGGTGGTCTTGCCCACCCCGTTGACGCCTACGACGAGTATCACGTATGGCGAATGGTCGGCGGGCAGTTCCCAGTTGTCGTTGTCGTCGGAGTTGTTCTCGGCCAGCAGCGCCGCTATCTCGTCGCGGAGTATGCCGTTGAGCTCTGATGTGCTGATGTACTTGTCACGCGCCACGCGCTCTTCGATGCGCTTGATGATCTTGAGGGTGGTGTCCACTCCGACGTCGCTCGTGATGAGCACCTCCTCGAGGTTGTCGAGCACATCGTCGTCAACCTTCGACTTGCCGGCCACTGCTCGGGCCAGTTTGTCGAAGACGCTTGTCTTGGTCTTCTCAAGACCTTTGTCGAGCGTTTCTTTCTTGTTTTTGTTGAAAAAGCCGAATATTCCCATATCGCGATATTTTGTGCTGAGACAATGCCGGCCGGCGCGGGGCACGGGCCCCTGGGCGCCGGTATGCACTTATCATCTGCAAAGATACGAATAAAAACCGAGAGTCGGAAAGATTATGGGGATAAAACAGGGGGTATACCGGAAGTTGGGAGAGCTGGGAGAGCAGGGAGAGCTGGGGGAGCAGGGAGGACTGGGAGAGCTGGGAGAGCTGGGAGAGCTGAGAGGGCTGGGAGACAGCCACCATACAAAACAGCAAGCAGGCCACCCTGTCGTGGGGTGGCCTGCCGGATGTTATGAATAAAAGTATCTTAGTTCTTGAAGAAGTCCTTTACGGCCTCGTTGGGAACCATCTGCTCATCAAAGATGTAAGCACCCGTCTTCGGGCTCTTGACCATCCTTATCACTTTTGAGTAAGCGCGACCATCCTTTGAGCCTTCGTGGAGGGTTGCGACGGTTTTCTTTGCCATGTGTAAAGTGCCTTTAAAAAATTATTTAATCTCTTTGTGGAGAGTCATCTTCTTGAGGATGGGGTTGTACTTCATGAGCTCCATCCTGTCGGGAGTGTTCTTGCGGTTCTTCGTGGTGACATAGCGGCTTGTGCCGGGCAGTCCACTGTTCTTCATCTCAGTGCACTCCAGTATAACCTGTACGCGGTTGCCTTTAACTTTCTTTGCCATAATGAATTAGTCTCCTATCACTTTTATTTCCTTCCAGTCGCAGTATCCTTTGGAGACGGCTTGCTTCAATGCAGCGTCGAGCCCTACCTTGTTAATCAAGCGGAGGCCTGCAGCGCTGATCTTCAAGCTTATCCAGCAGTTCTCCTCAACATAGTAGAACTTCTTTCTGAAAAGGTTAACGTCAAAGCTGCGCTTTGTGCGGTGCTTTGAGTGAGACACATGGTTGCCTATCTGTGCCTTCTTACCCGTAATCTGACAAATCTTCGACATTTCTATCTAAGTTTTCTTTGTTCTTTTTAGTAACTTATTCCAAACAGGTTGCAAAGGTACGGCATTTTTTTCTAAAAACAAAATATTTGCCCTAAAAATCAGCGTTTTAATGATTTTTTTCTTTCGCTGTCACCATGTGCCGGCCTTGCTGGCGTTGTGTCGGCAGCCTGAGCTTGCCGTGCTGCCCGCGGCTCGGCGCGGTCACTCGCCTGCCCCTCCGCCGTTGTCGCCGGCCTGCTCGGTTTCTTCTTCCCGCAGGAAGTCGAGGAACAGTTGCATGGCCTTCTTTGTGGCTATGGCCAGGTTGATGTCACGCCCGTGGTCCTCTTCGACCTTGAGCGTCCTGACGCTGCCCGGCGATCCGCACGCCACCCAGATGGTGCCTACGGGTATCTCCTTCGACCCACCTGTGGGCCCGGCCAGTCCGGTTGCGGCTATGGCGAAGTCGGTGCACAGAGCCCTGCAAGCCCCCTCGACCATTGCCACGGCCACCTCTTCGCAAACGGCCGTCTTCTCTTCGATGAGTTCGTGGGGCACCCCGAGCATGCGCTCCTTTATCTCGTTGGCGTAAGAAATGATGCCCCCCTTGAAATACTTCGACGCCCCGGGCACCGAAATGATGGCCTCGGCTATGCGCCCGCCGGTGCAGCTCTCGGCGGTGCCGAGCGTCTGCTCCCTCTCCCAAAGCAGCTGGCTTATCTCCCTGCTTATTATCTTGCTTTCAAACTCCATGATGTGCTTTTGTGTATGTATGAGTGTAGTAAGTCTGTTTGTCTATTGGAACGTCACCTTCGAGAACGCCGGTGCGTCGATGCTGCAATGCACCCCGTCGAGGTACTTGTAGTAGCCCGTGATGGCAATCATTGCGGCGTTGTCGGTGGTGTAGCTGAACTTTGGTATGTATATGGTCCAGCCGTACCGTTCGGCATGGTCGCGGAAGGCGGCCCTGAGCCCGTTGTTGGCGCTCACCCCTCCGGCCACGGCCACGTGCTTTATACCGGTCTGCTTGACAGCCTTGCGCAGTTTCTTCATGAGTATGTCTACTATGGTGTGCTCAAGGCTTGCGGCCAGGTCTTCCTTGTGGCGCTCGATGAAGTCGGGCTCTGCCGCCACCCAGTCGCGCAGCGAGTAGAGGAACGACGTCTTGAGGCCGCTGAAGCTGTAGTCGAGGCCCGGTATCTGCGGTTCGGCAAACTTGTAAGCCAGCGGGTTGCCCTGCCTTGCGAGCCTGTCGATGATTGGCCCCCCGGGGTATCCCAGTCCCATCACCTTCGAGCACTTGTCGATGGCCTCGCCTGCGGCGTCGTCGATGGTCTGGCCCAGCACCTCCATGTCGTTGTAGGCGTTGACCCTGACAATCTGCGAGTTGCCCCCGCTCACGAGCAGGCAGATGAATGGCAGCGGCGGCGCCGAAGTGTCGTCATCGCTCTCTTTGATGAAATGCGCCATGACATGGCCCTGCAGGTGGTTGACATCGATGAGCGGTATGCCCAGCGAGCGCGCGAACCCCTTGGCGAAGCTCACGCCCACGAGCAGCGAGCCCATGAGCCCCGGCCCGCGGGTGAAGGCCACGGCCGACAGCCTGTCTTTGGTGATGCCCGCCCGCTTGAGGGCCTGGTCGACCACCGGCACCACGTTTTGCTGGTGGGCCCTCGAGGCCAGCTCGGGCACCACGCCACCGTAGGCCTTGTGCACATCCTGGCTGGCGGTGACGTTGCTCAGCAGCACCCCGTCGCGCAGCACGGCAGCCGAGGTGTCGTCGCAGCTGCTCTCTATGCCTAATATATATATGTCTTTGTTCTTTTCCATAGCATCCGTTATCAGTATGACAGTATCTCAACCCCGTGTTCGGTCATGAGGAAAGTGTGCTCCCACTGGGCGCTGGGTTTCTCGTCGCCCGTGATCACCTCCCAGCCGTACTCGTCGTCGGCGTCGATGAACACCTTCCACGTGCCCATGTTGATCATGGGCTCTATGGTGAACACCATGCCAGGCACGAGCAGCATGCCCGTGCCGCGGTGGCCGAAGTGCACCACCTCGGGCTCCTCGTGGAACTGAAGCCCCACGCCGTGGCCGCACAGGTCGCGCACCACCCCGTAGTGGTATTTCTCGGCGTGCTTCTGTATGGCGTGGCCTATGTCGCCCACGAAGCAGTAAGGCTTGGCGGCCTCGGCCCCTATCTCGAGGCACTCCCGGGCCACCCTTACGAGCTGCTCCTTCTCGGGTGTTGTCTTTCCGATGACATACATGCGTGAAGCGTCGGCGTAGTAGCCGTCGAGTATGGTTGTGAAGTCAACGTTGACGATGTCGCCCTCCTTGAGCACCACGGTATCCTTGGGTATGCCGTGGCACACCACCTCGTTGATGCTCACGCAAACGCTCTTGGGGAATCCCTCGTAGCCGAGGCATGCCGGCACCCCGCCATGGCCCACGCAATAGTCGTGGCAAATACGGTCTATCTCGAGCGTGGTCATGCCGGCGTGAATACGGCGGGCCACCTCGTCGAGCACGCCCGTGTTGACCACGCCGCTGCGGCGTATGCCCTCTATCTGCTCGGGCGTCTTCACCAGGTCGCGCGTTGGCACGAGCTTGCCTTTCTTCTCCCAGTACATCACCTGCTTGTCAAGCTCGGTGAGCTCCTGCCCGGGCAGGGCGTGCCATCTTTTTTTCTTTGAAAACATAATCTGTGTTGTCCTAAAGCGTTAAAACAATGCAAAAGTACAACTTTTCCGCCAAACCGCGGCATCATTCGCCCATTTCTTTGCCTGCCGGTCAATATTTCCGGCCTTGGGGCGACTGCCGGCGCTGGCCGCGCCCCTCGCCGGGGGCATGCCTCAGGCAAGCATACGGCTCATATACCGCCTCATCTCCTTGCGGGCGGCCCCGAGCCTGTTTTCAACGCTCTTGTAGGCCACGCCGAGCGTGTCGGATATCTCAGATACCCGCATGCCGCCCACCACGCTCATGGTGTAGATGCGCCTCGACTTGGGCGACAGCCGTGCCATGCCCCTCTCGAGCAGTTGCATTATCTCGGCCGGCGCATACACCGATGCCGGCCCGCTGTCGGTGCCACAGTCGCAGTGGCTCTTCACGTAAGTCTCGTGCCGCTCCACCGACTTGCGGTGGCGCCAGTAGTCGGCCACGATGTTGCGTGCCGCCGAGTAGACCAGGCACGGCAGCGTGACGGCCGATATCATCTTGTCGGTCTGCAGCAGCCGCAGGAATATTGTCTGCACCATGTCCTCGCTGTCGGCGGGGCTGCCGGTGCACTTGGCCACGAAGGCCCTTAACTCGCCGAGATGGAGCGCGTAGTATTCGGCTATCAGGTTCTTAGAGGTTTCTGTCATTGGTTCGTTATAGTTTTAGTTTTTCAGTAATGCCCCGCCGCGCAGGAGCGGGACGCGCCGGGCGGCCGAGGCTTACGGCGTTGTTTTTGCGTGGATAACGCAAGCGGGCGCCAAGGGGGCCTGGCCCATGGTTGCCCGGGTGCTGATTATCTATTGCAAAGATAACACATAAAGACGACAAGATGCAAATAATGGCGGTGGAAAATTGTGCAGAAAACAAAAATTCCCCTTTTCCAGACGGAAAAAACACCACCCCGGCGACAACCAAGCCACCCACGCGCCACGGCACTGGCCGAACCGCACCGCGGCAAGGGCCATACGTGAAGGCCGGACGGCCCACATCGACCGGCCATACGGCACCGGCCGCCCCGGGGCGGCTGACCGGGCACTGCCCCCACCCCGGCCGGGGCACCCGGAAACCGATTCGGGCCACGGCGGCAGCCGGCAGCCTCGTGGACCGACAACCACCTGCCGCCCGCCTTCATGCCGGCCTGGCACACCGTGTGGACAAGCAAGCGGCAAGCAGCCTGCCGACGGGCAACCGCACTGGCAACGACAGGCAGCGGCAGGATGGCCAAGGCAGACACATGGTGACAACCAGGGACAGGCGGAAATACGGTAGGTATAGTAGTGCCAAAATGTAATAGATATCTATATATACTATTACATTTGGCACTATACCGTAAAACAGACAAACCGTAACTTTGGTGTCACCACTTGTCACCAACGCCCGGACCACCGGCCACAGCCACAGCCACCACAGCCAGCCGCAAGGCAGGCAACTACCGCGACAGGGCCTCGCCAAGCAGTTTGGCACGCTATTTGCAAACAAACCATCGGTTGCTGCAGCCCGGCAAGGGCAGGCGGCACACCAAGGCACAATGACCAATAAACATAACAACTAAGACATATCATGCAAAAAGGCAACATCGGGGTTACCACAGAGAACATATTCCCCGTCATCAAAAAGTTCCTCTACTCAGACCATGAGATATTCTTGCGCGAAATGGTTTCAAACGCCGTAGACGCCACGCAGAAGATGAAGACACTGGCCGAAAACGGCGACTTCAAGGGCGAGCTGGGCGACCTGACCGTGCGCATATCGGTAGACGAGAAGGCCGGCACCATAACCATCAGCGACAGGGGCATCGGCATGACCGAGGAAGAGATTGACAAGTATATCAACCAGATAGCCTTCTCGGGCGTCAACGACTTCCTCGAGAAATACAAGGACAACGCCAACAACATAATAGGCCACTTCGGACTGGGCTTCTACTCGTCGTTCATGGTGAGCAAGAAGGTCGAGATAATCACCCGCAGCTACCGCGAGGGGGCCAAGGCCGTGAAGTGGAGCTGCGACGGCAGCCCCGCATACGAGATTGACGACGCCGAGCGCGACGGCCGCGGCAGCGACATCGTGCTGCACATAGACGACGACTGCAAGGAGTTTCTCGACAAGCACAAGCTGCAGGGCCTGCTCGACAAGTACTGCAAGTTCATGCCCGTGCCAATAGCCTTCGGCAAGAAGACCGAATGGAAAGACGGCAAGCAGGTGGACACCGACGAAGACAACATCATAAACAGCGTGGAGCCGCTGTGGACCAAGGCCCCCAGCACGCTCAAGGACGACGACTACAAGCAGTTCTACCGCACGCTCTACCCCATGCAGGACGAGCCCCTGTTCTGGATTCACCTCAACGTCGACTATCCATTCAACCTCACCGGCATACTCTACTTCCCGAGGATAAAGTCGAACATCGACCTGCAGCGCAACAAGATACAGCTGTACTGCAACCAGGTGTTCGTCACCGACCAGGTAGAAGGCATCGTGCCCGAGTTCCTCACCCTGCTGCACGGAGTGATCGACTCGCCCGACATACCGCTCAACGTGAGCCGCTCGTACCTGCAGAGCGACCGCGACGTGAAGAAGATATCCACCTACATCACCAAGAAGGTGGCCGACAGGCTGCAGGGGATATTCAAGGAAGACCGCAAGGCTTACGAGGAGAAATGGGACGACCTGAAGCTCTTCATCAACTACGGCATGCTGAGCGAGGAAAGCTTCTACGACAGGGCCAAAGACTTCGCCCTGTTCAAGGACACCGAGGGCAAGCATTTCACCTTCGACGAATACCGCACGCTAATCAAAGACAACCAGACCGACAAGGACGGACAGCTCATCTACCTCTACGCCACCAACAAGGAAGAGCAGTACAGCTACATCGAGGCTGCCCGCGCCAAGGGCTACAGCGTGCTGCTGCTCGACGGGCAGCTCGACGTGCCGGCAATATCGATGCTCGAGCAGAAGTTTGAGAAGAGCCGCTTCACCAGGGTGGACGGCGACGTGACCGACAGGCTCATCGTCAAGGACGACGCCAAGAAGACAGAGCTGGAGGCCGACGAGGCTGACAATCTGTCATCTGTGTTCAGCAGCCAACTGCCAAAGCTCGACAAGGCCGAGATCTATGTCGAGGTGCAGGCCATGGGTGAGCAGGCACAGCCCGTGGTAATAACACAAAGCGAATACATGCGGCGAATGAAGGACATCAGCCGCTTCCAGTCGGGCATGGGATTCTATGCACAGATGCCCGACAGCTACAGCATGGTGCTCAACAGCGACCACCCGCTCATCAAGAAGGTGCTGGCCGACTGCGACAACGCCACCGCCGAGGCGCTGAAGCCCATAGTCAGCGAACTGAAAGGACAGCAGGCCAGGCTCGCCGCCATACACCAGAGCCAGGGCAAGAAGAAGCCCGAGGAGATAACGCAGGAAGAGAAAGACGACCTGGCCAACACCGAGAAGGCCGTGGGCGAGCAGCGCGACAAGAAGAAGGCCGTGCTGGCCGACTATGCCAAGGGCAACAGCATAGTGCACCAACTCATCGACCTGGCACTGCTGCAGAACGGCATGCTAAAGGGAGCCGCCCTCGACGCATTCCTGAAGCGCTCGGTCGACCTGATAAAAGTCAAGGATTAAGAGTTTAGGAGACTTGTTAGGAGTTAAGGAGACTTGCTAGGAGTTAAGGAGTTAGGAAGTTAAGGAGTTAAGACAATAGTCTTGCTACTTAATTCCTAACTCTTAACTTTAACTCTTAATTCTTACTTCTTACTTCCTAATTCTTACTCCCTAATTCTTACTCCCTAATTCTTACTCCCTAATTCTTACTCCCTACCCAACGGCACTATTGCCCTCTAACTCCCTACAACCCGGGCCACCCGACAAACATAGGGGGCTTAAGCGCACAGGGAGTTAGGGAGTTATAGGACAATGGCAATATTCAAGGAATTGTTTTCAGGAGTTAAGGAGTTAGGTAGTGAAGGAGTTAAGACAATAGTTTTGTGGGCACGAGAAGCCAGGGGCATGTGGATACAGGAAGAGATAGTCAATGCTATTGTCCTCTACCTCCTTGTAACTCCGTCTACCTCCATCTACCTCCCTCTACCTCCCTCTACCCCCATAATACACAAAAACTATTGTCTTAACTCCTTCACTACCTAACTTCTTAACTCCTAAACAGCTCCTTAACTCCTAAATAGCTCCTTAACTCCTAAATAGAAAACAAGCTGCATATCATTGACATGCAGCTTGTTGCAAAGTGTGATTCCGCAGGGATTCGAACCCTGGACCCACGCCTTAGAAGGGCGTTGCTCTAATCCAACTGAGCTACGGAACCAAACTGGCCGCAAAGTTACACATATTTTGGCAAACAAGCAAACGTTGGCGACATTTTTTAACAAAAACTTTCAACACACCTTCAAGCACTCCCCATGCTCCCCCAGCCCGCAACGACAGGCACGGAAAGAGGCCACGATGCCGCTTTATCATTTTTTAACCAAGCACACCGCAACATTATCCGCAAAAAATTAGCATTCCCGAACTTTATTTCGTATCTTTGCTGATGGTTGGCGGAAACAGCTGCCACGGCCCACGGGCCACAGGGCGACGCCCCGCCATCCACCGAGAACAAGAACAATGTAAACAACAAAAAAATCAAGAACAATGACAAAGCAAGGACAAATTTATAAATGCGCCGTATGCGGCAACATCGTAGAAGTACTTCACCCGGCAGGCGGCACACTGTCGTGCTGCGGCCAGCCGATGGACCTCATAGCCGAGAACACCACCGACGCAGCCGTTGAGAAGCACGTGCCCGTGATAGAGAAGACAGCCGACGGATACAGGGTGACCGTTGGCAGCACCGAGCACCCCATGCTCGACGCACACTACATAGAGTGGATTGAGCTCTGCACCGAGACCGAGACCATGAGGAAATACCTCAAGCCGGGCGACAAGCCGGTGGCAGAATTCAAGACCGACGCCAAGGCCGTCAGCGCACGCGAATACTGCAACCTGCACGGGCTCTGGAAAGGCTGACCGAAAGCCGGCCCGGAGCACAGGCGCAACCGGCACACACAACGGCGTGCGGGCACAAGGGGACATGTCCCCATGCCCGCACGCGCTGCGTCAATGAGGCAGCATGGCCCCACCGCATTTTGGGCAAAAAAAGCAAAAACTTTGGAAAATACACACATATATAGTTTTTTCTTTGTAACTTTACAAGCCGATTCGGCCAATGACAGGCCAAACGCACAGACAAAGAAGAAAAGAAAAAACATATATAATGCATTTTAAATGGAATTACAAACCACAGACAACAGAGGAGGAAAAGGCCGCGAAGGAGCTGGCTGAGAAAATAGGCATGAGCCCCATACTGGCCGACTTGCTAATGCGCCGGGGCATCAGGACCGAGTCGGCTGCCAAGCGCTTCTTCAGGCCCATGCTCAACGAACTCAACGACCCGTTCCTGATGAACGACATGGACGTGGCCGTCGACAGGCTCAACGACGCCATGGGGCGCAAGGAGCGCATCATGGTCTACGGCGACTACGACGTCGACGGGTGCACGGCGGTGGCGCTGGTCTACAAGTTCCTGCAGCAGTTCTACTCAAACATGGACTACTACATACCCGACCGCTACGAAGAAGGCTACGGGGTGAGCCGCAAGGGAATAGACTACGCCAAGGCAACAGGGGTGAAGCTCATCATCGTGCTCGACTGCGGCATCAAGGCCATCGACGAGATTGCCTACGCCAAGATGCTGGGCATTGACTTCATCATCTGCGACCACCACGTGCCCGACGAGGAGATGCCCCCGGCCGTGGCCATACTCAACCCCAAGCGCCCCGACTCCACCTACCCCTTCAGCCACCTGTCGGGATGCGGCGTGGGGTTCAAGCTCATGCAGGCATTCGCCAAGAACAACGGCATACCTTTCTCAAGGCTCATACCCCTGCTCGACTTCTGCGCCGTGAGCATAGCCTCGGACATAGTGCCGGTGACGGGCGAAAACCGCATACTGGCTTACCACGGACTGAAGCAGCTCAACCAAAACCCGTCGGTGGGCCTCAAGGCCATCATCGAGGTGTGCGCCCTGACGGGGCGCGAACTGACCATGAGCGACATAGTGTTCAAGATAGGGCCGCGCATCAACGCCTCGGGCAGGATGCAGAACGGGCGCGAGGCCGTGGAGCTGCTCGTGGAGAAAGACCTGAACAGGGCAATGAAGGAGGCCGGGCTCATCAACGAATACAACGAGCAGCGCAAGGACGTAGACAAGCAGATGACCGAAGAGGCCAACCTCATCGTTGCCAAGCTCGAAAACCAGCAGCACCTGTCGTCGATAGTGCTCTACGGCGAAAACTGGAAGAAAGGCGTGGTGGGCATAGTGGCATCGAGGCTCACCGAGCTGTACTTCAGGCCCACGGTGGTGATGACGCTGAGCAACGGCATGGCCACGGGCTCGGCCAGGAGCGTGGCCGGGTTCGACATATACGAGGCCATAAAGAGCTGCCGCGACCTGCTCGAAAACTTCGGGGGCCACACCTACGCCGCCGGACTGTCGATGAAGACGTCGAACATACCTGAGTTCAGGCGGCGCTTCCAGCAGTATGTCGACGACCACATACAGCCGGAGCAGACGCAGGCCATACTCGACATTGAGGAGATGATAGACTTCAAGGACATCACCAAGAAGATGCACGCCGACCTAAAGAAGTTCGCTCCGCACGGGCCCTACAACCCCAAGCCGCTGTTCTGCACCCGCAACGTCTACGACTACGGCACAAGCAAGGTGGTGGGCCGCAACCAGGAGCACATCAAGCTCGAGCTTGTAGACAGCAAGTCGAGCAACGTGATGAACGGCATAGCCTTCGGCCAGAGCGCCGCAGCAAGGTACATCAAGAGCAAGCGCAGCTTCGACATAGTATACACCATAGAGGAAAATGTTTACAAGCGGGGCGAGGCGCAACTGCAGATAGAAGACATCAAGCCGTCGGACGACAGCCAGGAAGCCCTGCAGTGACAACGCCAAGCCACAACTACGGGCCATGCAAGACAAGTTTGACAACATACTTCAGAAATACTGGGGCTACGCCGGCTTCCGTGGCATACAGCGCGAGATAATAGAAAGCATAAGCAGCGGGCGCGACACGCTGGGACTCATGCCCACAGGCGGGGGCAAGTCGATAACGTTCCAGGTGCCGGCACTGGCCATGACGGGGGTGTGCATAGTAATCACACCGCTCATTGCCCTCATGAAAGACCAGGTGATGAACCTCAGGCGGCGCAACATAGCGGCAGCGGCCATACACACCGGACTTACCCACGACGAGATTCTGGCCACGCTCGAGAACTGTGTCTTCGGGGCGGTTAAGATTTTGTATGTGTCGCCCGAGCGGCTGTCGTCTGAGCTGTTCTGCACCAAGCTGCGGCACATCAAGGTGTGCTTCGTGACCGTCGACGAGGCCCACTGCATCAGCCAGTGGGGCTACGACTTCAGGCCGTCATACCTGCGCATAGCCGACATCAGGGCCATGCTGCCCGGGGTGCCGGTGCTGGCGCTCACGGCCACGGCCACACCGGCAGTGGTCGACGACATACAAGACAAGCTGGGCTTCGGCAGCCACAACGTGTTCAGGATGAGCTTCGAGCGCAAAAACCTGGCCTACGTGGTGAGGCACTCTGCCGACAAGGAAGCCGAGGCCCTGCACATACTGCAGCGCGTCGACGGGCCGGCCATCGTTTACGTGCGCAGCAGGGCCAAGGCCAAGGTGGTGGCCGAATACCTGGCCGGGCAAGGCATTAGCGCCACCTACTACCACGCCGGACTCGACAACGCCGACAAAGACGCCCGGCAGAAGGCATGGGTAAGCGACAAGGCACGCGTGATGGTGGCCACCAACGCCTTCGGCATGGGCATCGACAAGCCCGACGTGCGCACGGTGATACACACCGACTGCCCCGACAGCCTGGAGGCCTACTTCCAGGAGGCGGGCCGGGCGGGCCGCGACGGCGCGAAAGCCTATGCCGTGCTGCTGTACAACGGGGCCGACAGCCGGAAGCTGGCAAAGCGCATCGACGACAATTTCCCTGAAAAAGAATACATACGCAAGGTGTATGAGCACTTGGCGTATTTCTTCCAGGTGGCCGAGGGCTATGGCGAGAACATCACGTTTGAGTTTAACATCGAGAAATTCTGCCATACGTTCAAGCACTTCCCGCTGAGGGTGAACTCGGCGCTGAAGATTCTCGACCGCGCCGGATACATTGATTACGCCGAAGAGCAGGACAATGCTGCGAGGGTGATGATGACCGTGACGCGCGACGAACTGTACAGGCTTACCAACAACACGCCCAACGAAGACAAGGTGATAATAACGCTGCTGCGCAGCTACGGTGGACTGTTCAGCGACTTCCGCTTCATCGACGAGGGCATCGTGGCACAGCGGGCCGGACTGATGCAGCCACAGGTGCACGAGGCGCTGAAGGCGCTCGGCCGCAAACGGGTATTGAAGTTCATACCGCGCAGGGCCACACCTGTCGTCAGGTACAGGCGAAGGCGCGAAGACCCCGCAAGGCTCGTATTCCCCAAAGATGCCTACGAAGAAAGGCGAAGGCAGTTTGCCGAGCGCATCGGTGCAATGATGCGCTACGCCAACAACGACGACAAATGCCGGAGCCAGCAACTGCTGGGCTACTTTGGCGAAGACAGGGCACAGCCCTGCGGCCACTGCGACGTGTGCCTCGACAGCAAAGGCAACCCTGCCGACACAGCCGGGGCCGAAGAGGTGAGGGCCGCCATAGAAAGGCTGCTGGGCGACGGCATGCGCCACCACATCACCGAACTGCTGGGCATAAAGCAGCCACCCGAGACTGTTGACGCCACACTGAGGCGGCTCATCGAAGAAGAACACATATACCAGGAAGACGGATTCATATACAAAGGGCATTAACCACACTAAGACAAACAATGTTCACAGTCATATCATCAATGCTCGCCGGCATGGCCGCGGGCTTCGCGCTGAGGCGCCACAAGTCACGGTGGCAGCAGCACGCGGTGACGGCGCTCATCTGGGCGCTGCTCTTCATGCTGGGCCTGGGCATTGGCTCGAACGACGGCATATTCAACTCGCTGGGGTCGATAGGGCTACGGTCGGCAGCCATCGGCACGGCTGCCACCATCGGCAGCGCGGCGGCATCGTGGCTGCTGTGGAAAAAGACAGGGAGGGACAGGCAATGAAGGCAAATGCCGGAATAATAGGTTTCTTCGTGGCAGGCATAGTGCTGGGCCGGCTTCACGCCGTGCCCGCCACGGCAGACCTCGACGCCATAAGCCTCGGGGTGCTCTGCACACTGATATTCTTCGTGGGCTACGGCATAGGCAACGACACCACCATGCTGGCCCGGTTCCGCAGCCTAAGCCCCGGACTGGCACTGCTGCCGGCCGTGTCAATACTGGGCAGCCTGGCCGGAAGCCTGGCCGTGGCCATGCTCGCCGGAGGCCACAGTCCGGCCGAATGGCTCGCCGTGGGCAGCGGCATGGGCTACTACTCCATATCAAGCGTGCTCATCACCGGCTACCGGGGCACGGAACTGGGCACCATAGCCCTGCTCTCGAACATTGTGCGCGAGATGATTGCACTGCTCGGGGCACCGCTGCTCACAAGGCTGTTCGGCACACTGGCACCCATAGCGGCTGCAGGGGCCACGGCCATGGACACCACGCTGCCCGTGATAAGCCGCACATGCGGCCCGAGGCTCGTGCCCGTGTCTATATACTGCGGCATGGCCACCGACTTCAGCGTACCGTTCCTCGTCACGCTCTTCTGCTCGATGTGAGCCCACGGCGGCAGCCACGGTCAGCCAGGCCACGGCCGACATCACAGGAACAGGGCAAACACCGAGGCGCCTATCACCGTGAGTATGCCGCTCACCACTATCGACAGGCCGCTCGTGGCTCCCTCGACCACACCCATCTCCATGGCCTTGGCCGTGCCTATGGCGTGTGAACTGCTGCCTATGGCTATGCCCTTGGCTATGGGCTCCTCTATCCTCAGCAGCTTTAGGAACTTCTCGGCGAAGATGTTGCCGAGCACGCCGGTGACAATGATCGACACCACGGTGACCGACACTATGCCGCCCAGCTCTTCAGACACGCCCATGCCTATGGCCGTGGTTATGGACTTTGGCAGGAAGGTGACGTATGCCTCGTGGCCGAAGCCAAACGCAAGGGCAAGCAGCAGCACCGTGACAAGGCTTGCAAGGGCCCCGGCCGCGATGCCGCACACTATGGCACGGTAGTTTTTCTTGAGCAGCTCCACCTGCTGGTATAGCGGCACGGCAAGGCACACCGTGGCCGGGGTGAGCAGGTAGCTCAGCCATGCCGCCCCGCGGCTGTAAGACCCGTAGTCGACACCGAGCACAAGCAGGGCGGCTATCACGAGCACTATCGACACGAGCAGCGGGTTCATGAAGCCCCAGCCCGTCTTGCGGCGCAGGGCCACGCCAACGGCATAAGACACCAGACTGATGCAAACGCCGAAGTAGACCGAATCGCAGAACAGGCGTTCCATCAGCGACCCTCCTTTCCGCGGCGTATCATCCGCTGCGTAACCAATCCGGCCACGCCCATGACCACAAACGTGGTAAGCACGGTCACGGCCACATAGGCCACCAGATGGCCGGCAATGTCGGCCCACGAGTCAACCAGCCCGACGGCCGCCGGAATGAACATCACCGGCATGACAGCTATGAGAAACGTGCTCACCTCGCGCACATCCTTCACCTTGACCCATTTCATCTGCAAAGCCACAAACAGCATCACGATGCCGTAGATGCTGGCCGGTATGGGCAGCGGCAGCATGGCGTGCAGAGCCTCGCCCGCAAACGAGAAGGCGAGTATTATCAGAAACTGTGTGATATACTTCATGACAAAGCCCTCACTTTATGCCAATGCCTTCGATATACTGCCTTATAAGCGCCACGGAACGCTCGGCCCCGAGCCTCACGCTGTCGAAGCACAGGTCGTAGTCGCTCGAGTTGCCCCACTGCAGGTGGGTGTAGTACCTGTGGTAGCGCACCCGGCTGTCGTCCATGTCGCGGACTATCTCGCGTGCCTCGGCCATGCCTATGCCCTGCTCGGCGGCCACAGCCCTGACACGCTCTTCCTCGCGCCCCTTGAGGAACACCGACACGAGGTCGGCCCTCCGGCGGAATATGTAGTTGCCGCAGCGGCCTATTATGATGCAGTTGCGCTGCCCTATCATGTCAGACAGTATGTCGAGCGCCCTGCTGTGCACGGGGCCCTCGCTGTGGCCGAGGGCCGAGATGGCAAACAACAGTTCGTCGACGGGTCGCTCCTCAAAGAAGTCGTCCATCTCTTCGAGCACACCCTCTGCGCGGGCCATCTCCAACAGGCCCTTGCGCGTGTAGAACGGTATGCCGTAGGCGGCGCCAAGCATCTTGCCGATGGCCAGTGCGCCACACCCGTATTGCCGGGCTATAGTGATAATCATTGGCGTTTGATTTTAAGAAAACGGGTGCAAAGTTAACAATATTAGCCGAGAAGCGTATGCACCCGGCCATATTTTTTGCCTTGCGCCCGCCGGCGACGCCACGCACCACACACTGCCGGGCAGCCATGGCGGCCCACCCAAAGGTGCTTGCCCCCATGCTGCCCGGCAGCGGCTATGGTATTTTAACAAAGACATGCTGTCAGCCCATGGCCACAGCCTGCTCCAAGGCCACGGCCCGCGGGAAGATGATGTTGTTCTCGAGGTGTATGTGCTCGTGCAGCGCATCCCTGAACTGGCGCAGCTGCTGCATGGCCAGAGCATAGCTTGCACAGGCGTCGGCCGGCGCGGCAAAGTCGGCGGTGAGCGCGGCTATTCGCTCAAAGCGCTCTCCCTCGCCGCTGTGCTCCATCTCCATGACCGCTATTGGGTGTTCCACTGTGCCGCAGCCGAACGGCGCTATGGACGTGCCGCGCCTGTGGGCGTCAAACAGTTCGTAGATATATGGGAAGAGCACCTGCTCCTCTTTCGACAGATGGCTGTCGAGGTCGGCCAGCGACTGGCTGAACAGCCGGGCCACCTCGGCCAGTTCGGGGTGGCGGCTGCCGTGCACTTCTACCACACGCCCCAGCAGTTGGGCCGTCTGCGGGCCTCGCTCGCGTATGTTGCGGTGGTGAATCTTCAGCACATAGTCTACGAGCAGGTCGGTAGGCCACTCGGCAAACGGGCATGCACCCGCCCCCTGTCTGTCATTGTGCGCACAGAGTTCACGCTCTACCTCGGCAGGGTCGAGGCCCTTTTGGCGGCATGCCTCGCCGAACATCACGCCGCCGTGGCAGCAGAAGTCGATGCCGAGGCGGGCGAACACCGCCGACGCCCCGAAGTCGGAGGCCACTATCTGGCCTACGGTCTGTGAACGGTAATCAGTCTGTTTCATTTCTTTTCCTCCTTTTTTTCATGCCAAACCGAATTTCTCCATGTCTTCGTCGACGGTTCCCACGCCGCTGATGCCGAAGTTGTCGACCAGCACCTTGGCCACGTTGGGCGACAGGAAGGCCGGCAGCGTGGGCCCGAGGTGTATCTGCTTCACGCCGAGGCTGAGCAGTGCGAGCAGCACGATGACAGCCTTTTGCTCATACCACGCGATGTTGTAGGCAATGGGCAGCTCGTTGATGTCGGCCAGCCCGAACACCTCTTTCAGCTTCAGGGCTATGACGGCGAGCGAGTAGCTGTCGTTGCACTGCCCGGCATCGAGCACCCTGGGTATGCCGGCGATGTCGCCCAGCTGCAGCTTGTTGTACCTGTACTTGGCGCACCCGGCCGTGAGTATCACCGTATCCTTGGGCAGCCTCGACGCAAATTCGGTGTAATAGTCGCGGCTGCGCATGCGCCCGTCGCACCCGGCCATGACCACAAACTTGCGTATGGCCCCGCTCTTTACCGCCCCGACCACCTTGTCGGCCAGCTGCATCACCTGGTTGTGGGCAAAGCCGCCCACTATGCTGCCGCGCTCAATCTCCGTGGGTGGCAGGCAATTCTTTGCGGCGGCTATCACTGCCGAGAAGTCCTTGCGCCCGTCGGGCCCTGTCTCGATGTGCCTGCATCCGGGGAATCCGGTAGAGTTGGCGGTGAACATGCGCTCCTTGTATGCGGCTCCGGGCAGCGGCGGCACTATGCAGTTGGTGGTGAACACTATCGGGCCGTTGAACGTGGCGAACTCCTCGCGCTGCTTCCACCATGCGTTGCCGTAGTTTCCGGCAAAGTGCTCATATTTCTTGAACGCCGGGTAATAGTGTGCGGGCAGCATCTCGCCGTGGGTATATATGTCGATGCCCGTGCCGGCCGACTGCTCCAGCAGCTGCTCGAGGTCGCTCAGGTCGTGGCCGCTGATAAGTATGCCCGGCCTGTTGCGCACGCCGATGTCTACGCTGGTGGCCTCGGGGTGGCCGTAGGCCGATGTGTTGGCCTCGTCGAGCAGCGCCATGGTGCGCACACCGGCCTCGCCGGTCTTCAGGGCCAGGGCGGTGAGCCCTGCCGCGTCGAGCCCGCCCACGGTGACATCGGCCAGCGCAGACTGCATGAATCGGTGCAGGTCGGCGTCGTCGTGGCCCAGCCTCATGGCATGGTCAAGGTAGGCGGCCATGCCCTTCAGTCCGTAGACAATCAGTTCCTTGAGCGAGCGCACATCCTCATCGGGCTCGCTGAGCACCCCCACCTCGCCGGCCTTGGCGTCGAAGCCGTCGCGTGAGCCCGCCCACTCCAGTTCGTCGGCTGCGGGCAGCCCCACCCCCATGGCCTCGGCCTTGGCTTTCAGAGCGTCGCGCACGGCCAAGGCCCTCTCCACGCGCCGCTCTATGCTCTCGCGGTCGAAGTTGGCGTTGGTGATGGTGCTGAACAGGGCGTCGACCACAAACTCGTCAACATCGTGGGCCACCTCAACGCCGCTGTTGCGCAACCTGTCGGCAGCCACGGCAATGCCGCGCACCACAAACAGCAGCAAGTCCATGCTGCGGGCCGTCGCGGCGTCTTTTCCACACACGCCCTTCAGTATGCATCCCGTTCCCTTTGCCGTCTCCTGGCACTGATAACAAAACATCCTATTCTCCATTTCTTTCTGTTTTTATTTAAATTATTTGATTACTGTTGTCGCCAAACTAAATGTTTTTATTATATTTGTCTGTCGCAAAGCATGCCCCGGCGGCCATGGCCAATGCACGGGAGCGCCCCGGCTGCTTATCGGCGGCAAAGGTACGGAAGCAAATCCTATAAATCTGTACCATAGGTTACATTCGGTACGAATAATAGTTAAATGTCACAATGGAACTGTCTGCACTGCTAAAAATAGCCCCGTTCAGGGGGATGGACGAAGACGATCTGATAGCCTTTCTGTTTGCAACGCCAAACAGCCTGAGGCGCTATGCCCCGGGCGACATCATCGCCCTGCAGGGCGACCGCTGCAAGGGGCTCTACATACTGGCCTCGGGGGCCGTGCGCGCGGGCATGGTCAACGCCGACGGCAAGGAGCTGACCATCGAGGAAATAAAGGCGCCGGCGCTACTGGCCTCGGCGTTTGTCTTCGCCACCGAGAACAGGTTTCCGGTGATGATAGAGGCCACTGAGCCGTGCGAGCTCTTCTTCGTGGGCCGCGACCGCTTCATGCAGGCCATGCTCTCGTCGCCCGTCATGCTGGGCAACTTCCTCACCGACATATCCGACCGCAGCGTGTTCCTGAGCAGGAAGGTGAGCGAGTTTGCGCTGCTCGACCTGAAAAAGCGGATAATGAAATACCTCGATACCCACGGGGCCATACACAACCAGCGCGAGGTGGCACAACGCCTCGGGGTGACACGGCCCTCGCTGGCCAGGGCCCTGGCTGAACTGGCCAAGGAGGGAAAGCTCGGGGGCAACTGACGGCAACAGGGGCCGGCATGCCACAAGCGCACGGCGGCAAGGCCAAACGGACAAAGAAAGACATAAACACCACATATATGGAACGACTGAACAACGCCGGACAGGCTGAAGGCCCAATGCACGTGATATTCAACTACAACGACGTGTTCTTCAGCTTCTTCTACGACGATACGAGCGGATGCACACACCGGTCGCACGACTTCGCCATCAACTACGTCTACTCGGGCATGATGATTGTCGACAACGGCAAGCAGCAGATACGCGTAGACAAGGGAGAATGCGTGTTCATTCCGCGCGACCACCACATAACGCTCTACAAGCGCACGGCCAACGGCGAGCGATACTGCGGAATATTCCTCAACTTCAAGCGCGGCTTCCTGCGCGAGATGTTTGCCAAACTGGGCAACAACCATGCATACGACAACACGCCGAAACTGCCGCCGCAGGTGATGAAGCTGCCAAAGACGGCCGAGATAGCAAGCCTGTTCACGTCGCTCACCCCTTACTTCGACACCGAAGTGAAGCCCCACGCCGACTTCATGCACCTGAAGCTGCAAGAGGGGCTGCTCGCGCTGCTGCACATAGACAAGCGTTTCGCCCCAACACTGTTCGACTTCAACGAGCCGTGGAAGATTGACATTCTCGACTTCATGAACTCTAACTATATGTATGAGTTCACGCAAGAGGAACTGGCCCACTACACAGGGCGGAGCCTGGCCACGTTCAAGCGCGACTTCAAGAAGGTGAGCGGGCTCACGCCCGAGAAGTGGCTAATACAGAAGAGGCTCGAAGTGGCATACAACATGATACGCGAAAACGGCGCCAGGGTGGCCGATGTCTACGCCAAGGTAGGCTTTAAAAACCCGTCGCACTTCTCGACGGCGTTCAAGAGGCAGTATGGCGTGCCGCCGACGGCGGTGACCGCCACAATGTAAGATGGACTTCAGGATAAAGAACTTTGAGCCCCACAGCAACGACGCCGTGGGGCTTTTTGCGTAACTTTGCAGGCGAGAAACGGCAACAGGCCATCAACGACCGGCAGCCACGGGGCTGCGCAGGCTGGCCGCAAGCCAGACAACTTGAATGACAGACAACAAACAACCAGCAGAAATGAAAGTACTGATGATAAACGGAAGCCCACACGCCAAAGGCAACACGTATGTTGCGCTGCGCGAGGTGGCGGGAGAATTAGAGAAAAACGGCATTGACAGCGAAATAATATCCATCGGGGCCAAGGCCGTACAGGGATGCATAGCCTGCGGCAAATGCGCCGAACTGGGGCGGTGTGTATTCAACGACACGCTGTACGACAAGGTGAGGACGGCACTGCAGACGGCCGACGCCATCGTAATAGGATCACCGGTCTACTATGCCGGGCCCAATGGGTCGCTGTGCGCCCTGCTCGACAGGCTGTTCTACTCGGCCTCCGACCTTATGCAATACAAGCCAGCGGCAGCCGTGGCCGTGTGCCGCAGGAGCGGTGGCAGCGCAACCTTAGACCGCCTCAACAAGTATTTCACCATAACAAACATGCCTGTGGTGAGCTCGCAATACTGGAACATCGTGCACGGGCGCACTCCGGGCGAAGCCAGCCAAGACGCCGAGGGGCTGCAAACAATGCGCACGCTGGGCAGGAACATGGCGTGGATGCTGAAGAACATGGAGGACGGCAGGCACCCGGCACCGACGCCGGAACCGAGAGTAATGACCAACTTCATAAGGTAAACCGACACCCGGACAACACAAAACTAACTATAATAAGTAGGTGTTCAAAATTAATTGCCATCAAATTGTGCGCTATGTAGGAGATGCATGCCAAAGTCCGAAGAGAGAGCGTAGCGGGCTACGCGACCGATGAGACTTTGGCATGCGGCCCGAAAGAGCACACAAGATGGTGGCAAAGATATAGAGGTATGGGGCACAGAACGAAACGTATAATGACGGAAAAGACGTAAAATGGTGGAATGCTTTGAGTGCCAAAGAGTTACGGGTATAGCGCCAGGATGACGACGCAAAACGAAACGTTTACATGGGCTTAATTTTGGTTTAATTTTAGGCAAAGTTGAGGCTTGTCAGGACTACACAATGTTTATAAGTGGCTTGCATGAGATTTACATGGGTGGATTGGTGAGTGGAGTGACGACATGGATAGGTGGTGCAGACTGCTTTTTTATATCCATTTATAAAATATTATTTATGATTTTATTCCATATAATTATTATTTGGTATATTTGCAGATGTAAAATATAAGGATATGGCAAAGGTTATACACGTGCATCTGATACATGGAATAGAGGGAAGGAAACGTAAGGACTGGTATTTCAGCAGTATTTCAGCGGTTTATACGGTTCTGACGGCCGAACAAGTTGGCGCGACGAAGAACTACCTGCTGCACGCCGGGCTATCAGGAGGCGGCTCAATTATCACAAAACGAGCTGTAATAAAGCAATCTACGCTTATTTCATGTAGCCGTGGCGCATTGGAAAAGGGATGATTTTAACGGCTTTAGAAGTGAAATAAAACGCCATTCAGGCGATGTTTACGATGGAGGCTCACACGCCTCCTTTTTTGTGCCCGAAATAGGGCATTTTTGAGGGTGGAAGGACAGCTGGACGGACAAAGTGGACGGACAAAAATTATGAACTGGACGGACAAAAGTAGGTTTTTAGGGGGTGCGATAGAGAGGGGGTAACATACCATTTTTTTTACGATAGCCTCGAAAAACGAGCCGATAGATACCCCCTAAATGCCACCTCTTTTTTGGAACCAGCCTTGGAAAAGCCGCATAAACAGGGGCTTCCCGACCATAAGCGGTGTGTAAATGCAGGGGGAAACACGTTTTCTCATGGATTCCGAGGGTACAAAGGGGAACATTTTGTTTTACACGATGCGGACGAGACCGCGGACGAGGGCGACACCGTGGAACTGGTCTTTGGAAAGTTCAAAGGGTTCATAAGCGGGATTGTCGGACACAATGAGAACATGCTGCTCATCGGAGCCACGCCGGATGCGCTTGATGAGCGGCCCCTGGAGCGTATCGAGGACATACGTTTTGTTCCACTGAAAGAACAAGTCATTTAGTGGTATGCGCTGGCAAGCGACGAGGTCGCCGGAATAATAAGTGGGCTGCATGGAGTCACCGCTGACTTGCATCAGGAAGTCGGCACCCTTGAAAGCAGGGATGACATAGCGTTCGCATTCATATTCCATGACCGAGATGTCATCGGTAAAAGCCCCGGCCATTGCACTTATTGGAAGAAGTGGTATTCCCTCTTGGCTACCTTCGGGGACATGGCTTGCAGGTTCTGTTGGCCGTTCATCAATGGGAGTGCTGGGAGAGCTGATAACTGAAGATGAATTAGAATACATATCGCCTTTACCTGTTAATATCCAATCAGGATTTACATTGTAGATGGATACAATATTCTGTACAGCAGAAAGTCCAACACTACTACGTCCTTTTGATATTTCTGTTACCATAGAAGGACTTATCCCTAATTTAGTAGCAAAATCTCTCTTTCCCTCCACCGTGTCAGTTTCTACGAGGTCGAGATAAACCTTGATAAAACGCTCAGAAATATCATTCTTCGTTTCCATAATACAGAATATTGAATTTTTTAGCTTGAATTATTTGGTTTGTAATACAGAATATTGTATCTTTGCAACGTGTTAAGTAATTAACGAGCGGCCAAAGATACGAAAAAGGCTTGAGATTAACGAATATTTAAGATTAAAGAATATGAACGAGGAAATCAAAGAATGGAAGACGCAGAGCTACAAGTCACGTGTTGCCCACCTGCTGATGCTGGACTGCGTGAGCTTCAGCTACAACGAGGAGGACGGCATAGTGTTCACTGCCCCGGCGGAGTACGTGGAGAGGCTGAAAAGGGTACTGATAACTTGTTACGGATGCAAGAAAGCGCCGGTGATAACAGAGTATTAACGAATGAAAGGGGCTGCCCGGACGGCGCGGCCGGAAAGTTGGAATAGCGTAATGTGAAAGCGTAGGACAGCCGCCGGGGTTCGACTCCCCGCGCCCCACAAGACAATTAAGAATTAAAAATCAAGAATTATGGAAAATAAATCTTATCAATCAACGGAAGCATGCCATCCTCAGACTTGTCCGATTCGGAAAAGACTTGAAGAGCTTGAGAGGCAGCGTAGGAATCTACTCTTCTTAGTATGCCGTATTCTTCCAGGTGCCCCTGGATATAAGCTACGTCCATCAGAACTTGCAGCTGAAAACGTCGGTGACTTATCCTGCCTTTCTGCTGAGGCGAGAGCTTGTCTGTATAATCAAATGGTAAAAGATTAGCCCGTTCAAACTCCCACATAAGATATTTGGCAAGCCAAACCTTGTCGTCCTTGCGTGGGTCATCCTTGAAAATTACAGGCAACAAAGACGTAAAGTAAGTACGGAGAGCCTCGAATTTGGCCTCCAATAAAATCATATCAATATCCATAATACAAATGTTTTAGTGCGCTACAAAGTTAGCGAAAAGCCCGGAAGTCCGGGAGGATACCCGGGACATTTTGAAGTAAAACCCATAAAATTTAAGATTAAGATATGAAAAAGTACATTCATGTGACGAAAGAGACGCGCGAGCTGTTGGAAAAGACGTTCGGTGTGACAAGTACGATGGTGTGGTACGCATTGTCGTTCAACCCGAGCCGTGGGCAGTCAGACCTCGCAAAGCGCATAAGGAAGGCCGCGCTGGAGCATAGGGGCATACTGATGGCCGACGAGTGCGTTTTAGAGAACACCCTGTTTGACGCGGACGGCTATATCCGCCACTACCCGACATTGGACACGATGCTTGAGTTCTCGCGCGAGGACGGCGGCTGCGACGTGTTCCACAAAGGCAAGAAGGTGCGCCACTACGACAACGTGGCGATAGCCGACATCAAGGACATACAAAACTGGGCAAAGGCGATAAAGTAAGAAGGAGGCGGCCATGATTGGGTATTACGGCAATAAACTTTGCATTCCGGCGCGTGAACTCGTTGAAGGCGGCTATATGACAAAGGCTGCATACGAGAAGAACGTGACCCGTCGTAAAATCACCGTGGTGCGCCGCGGTGGCGGAGCGAAGGGTCAATGCGCCCTTGTTGCCGTAGACAGCCTTCCAGCACCTTGCAGGGAGAAGGTCGAGGAGAAGTTCGGCTGCGACGAGGCGCGCATCATGGGCTGGGTGATGTCGAACTACGAGCTTGACCAGGCTGCGCTGGCCTTCTTCATGGACTGGGCCGCCGGCCACAAGAGCGACCACGCCACGGCGGAGCTGGCGCACAAGTATGCTGTGAACGCCTCGGTGTTGAACACCTGCATCAGTCTGTATGAGCGCGCGAAAGACTGCGCAAGGCTGTTCGGCGAGAAATACGACTGGGCTAAGATGGCGAAGGCCATCGAGACGTTACGCGAGGAGTTGGGGCACGACCTGCCGGCCAGCACGCTGCGCTTCCGCAGGAAGGTGAACGACTACAAGAAGTTCGGTTACGAGTGCCTGATTACAGGTAAGTTCGGCAACCAGTGCGCCCGTAAGGTGGACTACAAGACCGAGCGGCTCGTGTTAAGCCTGCGAGTGCTGCCCAACCAGCCATACGGAAGCGACGTTCATGAGATGTACATACAGTTTGTGTGCGGCGAGCTTGAGGCCTGGGACTTGGAAACCGGCGAGATATTCAACCCGGACGACTTTACCAACAAGAACGGGGAGCCGAAAGAACTCAGCGAAAGCACCATCCGCAACATCCTGAACAAACCAAGCAACAAGCTGCTTGTGGAGCACGCCCTGCGCGGCTATACCGAATTCATGCACGAGCAGATGCCGCACATGCACCGCCACGGCGGCGAATGGTCGCTGAGCCAGGTAACGATGGACGACGTGGACTTGCCGCGCCGCATGAAGGGGAATGAGTACGTACACGCATACTACGCCTACGACGTGGTGAGCCAATGTAGGATAGGACTGGCCTACGGACGCGGCAAGGATGACGCCCTTGTAGTGGAGTGTTTCCGCGACATGTTCCGGCTGATTGCACGGCACGGCTGGGGCATCCCGGCAGGCATCGAGGTTGAGCAGCACCTGATGAGCAAGTACAAGGGTGGCTTCCTGAAAGCCGGCGAGGTGTTCAAGTTCGTACATTTCTGTGCTCCGCAGAACTCGCAGGAAAAATACGCTGAGCCTTTGAACGGCGCGTTCAAGACCACGATAGCGCACAAGAACCACGAAGGCGTGGGCCGCTGGTACAACAAGGGCGCGCGCAGGGTGGACCAAAAGAAAATCAGCGACAGCGGCAACCATACATGGGAGGACAAGAAATACTACACCTTCGAGGAGCTGGTGGCCGACGACCGCCGTGACTGCGCTGAATGGAACAACTCACTGCACCCGAACCAGAAGAAATATCCGGGCATGACCCGTTGGGACGTGCTCGTGGCGAAGATAAACCCGACCCTCCGCCCATACGACAGCCTGACCCTGAGCCGCTATATCGGCGAGAAAGTGGAAACCAGCATACGGCGCAACTCGACGGTGCGCGTGGCCTACGCGGACTGGTGGATAAGCGGCCCGGAGGTGCTGGAGGAGCTGGAGCCGAACAACCGCAAGGTGACGGCCTACTACCTGCCGGACGAGGAAGGGAAGCCGACCGACGTGTACCTGTTCCAGGGCGACCGCTACATTGACAAGGTGCGTCCCGTGAAGACCTACAGCCGCGTGATGGCCGAGCAGACGGACGAGGACGTGGCGAACTACATCGAGCAGCAGAAATACGTGTCGCACTTCAAGAAATACCTGCGCGACAATGCCATCGCGAAAGTGGGCAAGGCCGAAGCTGGGCCGCAGGCCTACGCGGAAGAAGTGGATACGGAATGCTACACCCTGCCTCCCGTCCCGGTGCAGGACGAGCCGGAAGATTACGAATGGAAGCCGGACATGGACAGCACCAGGCGGGCATTGGAAGACCTTTAGCAAGCTGATTGTCGGCTGCGCTCGGTCAAACGAGCAAGCTCATTGACGCTCACTTATACGACAATTAGAACAACATTAAAACAGCGTTAGATTATGATTACAGAAGCGCAAAAGCAAAGGATTATGGAGGCGATAGCCGCAAACCGCGCGAACTATCCGAGCGACGCGAAGCACGCCGCCTCCCTCGGCATCACCACTTCGGTGTACAGTGCCGTAAAGAACGGACAGACGGACAAGGTATTGAGCGACGCCAACTGGATAGGCATCGCCCGGAGGCTGGGCGTGAACCTGCGCGGCGGCATGGAGTGGAAGGCTGCCAAGACACCCACCTTTGAGTACATCACCTCGCAGCTGGAGATTTCGCAGAAGTCCTGCCTTTCGGCCATTCTCTGTGACGTGCCGAACATAGGCAAGACATTCACGGCCCGGTACTATGTGCAGACCCACAGGAACGCGGTTTATATCGACTGCTCGCAGGTGAAGACCAAGCTGAAGCTGGTGCGCAAGATTGCCGCCGAGTTCGGCGTGGACAGCAAGGGCCGGTATGCAGACGTGTACGACGACCTGGTGTATTACCTCCGCTCCATCGAAACGCCGCTCATCATCCTGGACGAGGCGGGCGACCTGCAGTATGAAGCCTTCTTGGAGTTGAAGGCTTTGTGGAACGCCACCGAACGGTGCTGCGCCTGGTACATGATGGGGGCCGACGGTCTGAAGGAGAAGATAAACCGCTCGATCGAGTGCAAGAAGGTGGGCTACACCGAGATGCTGAGCCGTTACGGCGACCGCTACAGCAAGGTCACCCCGGACGACGGCAAGGAACGCGAGGCATTCCTGATGACGCAGGCGCGGATTGTAGCCAAGGCCAACGCTCCTGAAGGCGCGGACATCGCGCAGATAGTGCGCAAGACGCGCGGAGGGCTGAGACGTGTATATACGGAGATTGAGAAACTTAAAATGACAGCACAATGATGACCAAGATAGAACAGCAGGCGATGGAGGCCGTAATCGGCATCCACCGCGAAATGAAGAAAGCGAACGAACCGGATTGGGAACAACGCCGTTACGAGCTGGCCAAGGAGATATTCCTGCGCCGGATAGTTTCCTATTCTTCAACGACATTCGAGGAAGATATAACGGACTCGGTCGCTTGGGCAGACCGTCTGATAGCCGAACTGCAAAAAGGGAAATAAGACAATGAAGCGCGCGTACAGTCCGAAAGAGATAGCCGCCAAGAAATGGGTGACGCTGCCGTGGGGCGAGAAGTGGAGCAAGCCTTTCGGCTTCCCTGCCGAGAACGCCTCATGGTTCATCAGCGGTGCCAGCGCACAGGGCAAAAGCTCATTCGTGATGCAGCTTGGCAAGGAACTGTGCAATTACGGGCCGGTACTGTACCTAAGCTACGAGGAGCGCGTGAACCAGAGTTTCCAGCGCAGGATGTGTTACCTGCACATGGACGATGTACAAGGCAAGTTCCGTGTAGCCACGGACGACAGCTACGAAGAGCTTGTCGAGCGTTTGAGAAAGCCCAAGTCGCCGAAGTTCGTCATAGTGGACTCGTTTCAAGTGGCCAAGGACGATGCTGGATTCAGCTACGACAAGGCCGTTGAGCTGATACGGCGTTTCCCGAGAAAATGTTTCATCTTCATCAGCCAGGAAAAGAAAAGCTCGCCGATGGGCAGCGACGCGCTGCGCCTGAGATACATTTGCGACATGAAGGTTCGTGTGATGGGCTACAAGGCATACTGCATGGGGCGCGCCATCGGAGAGGCCGGAAGCTACTACGTGGTGTGGAAGGAAGGCCTTATACAGACAAGCAACGGATTATGAAAACGAAGTAACAAAACCAACTATATGGAAAAGAATGAAAGGTGCTGCATTTGCGGCAATGACATTGAGGGGTACGGCTACAACCCGTTCCCTGTGAAGGAAAAAGGCCAGTGCTGCCGTAAATGCAACTACACGGTAGTGCTGTCGGAGCGTTTCAGGAGGATGGAAGAAGACCAAAAAGACAAATGCGATGAATAAGAAAGTTTACATCAGCGGTGCGATAGCGCACCATGACATCGACGAGCGCAAGAGGGCGTTCGCCGTGGCCGAAGTGCAGTTGAGGCGTTTGGGCATGGAGCCTGTAAACCCGTTCAGGAACGGGCTGCCGGAGGATGCTGACTGGCGCGAGCACATGAGGATTGACATAGCCAACCTGCTGTGCTGCGGCTACATCTTCATGCTGAAAGGTTGGGAACTCAGCAAGGGAGCCAAGCTGGAACTTGACGTGGCCAGTTCGTGCGGGATAAAAGTGCTGTTCGAAATGTAAAAACATACGCCATGAAGGAAGGGACGAACTATGCAAGGTTCTACGCCTTGCTGAAAAAACTGAAGGGTGCAGACAAGGAAACACTGGTGTACCAGTTTACCAACGGCCGGACAGAACACCTGCGCCTGATGACAGATGCCGAATATGGAACCATGTGCCGCGAGATGGAGCGCGTGGCAGGTTACGAAGAACGCCGCGAAACCATACGCCGCGAGCTGAGGCGATGGCGCAGCACCTGCTTGAGGCTGATGCAGCAGATGGGCATCGACACCACGGACTGGGCGCGCGTGGATGACTTCTGCCGGAATCCACGGATAGCCGGCAAGCCATTCGCCCGGATAAGCCAGCCGGAACTTGAAGCCTTGAGCGTGAAGTTGCGTTCCATCAGGCGCAAGGGCGGGCTGAAAAGGCCAGCCAAGCCCGAACTCGCGCCGCGCCAAGAATACGTGATAGTGAATATGACAAACAATGAAAAAGCGAACTGACGATGACGAACAGGCAGATAGTGAAGGAACTGATGGATCACATACACAAGTATTGCAGGGAACTTGACGATGCCCGTTATATGGACATATTAGAGGGCCTATGGTTCGAGATTGAGGATGAGCGCGGCAAGCTCTGTATGGAAGTTCCGGACATGGAAGAGAATTGAAACATATTGTTTAACCAAATAAAACTTACGACAATGGTAACAAAGAGAGCGAAGAAAGTGATTATCACGGGAGTTACGAGGGAAGCGGCAGACGAGGCGTTCGCAACATACGCCAAGACGGCGGCCGAGAGCGCGAAGATAACGGCGGACATCGAGCTGCAATGCGCACGTATCCGCGAGAAATACGCAGGGAGGCTGGCTGAGCTTGAGGACGCAAAAGACAAGGCGTTCGACACGCTCCAGGCGTTTGCCACGGAGAACCAGGCCGAACTGTTCTCGAAGAAGAAAAGCCTTGAGATGGCCCACGGCACGATAGGCTTCCGCACGGGTACGCCGAAGCTGAAGACGCTCAAGGGCTTCACATGGGCAAGTGCGCTGCAGCTTGTAAAGGAATTCCTGCCCGGCTATGTCCGCCAGACGGAAGAGATAGCCAAGGACAAGCTATTGGCCGACCGCGATGTGGAGGACATGGGCGGCAAGATGGCCAAGTGTGGCATACAAGTGTCACAGGACGAGACCTTCTTCGTGGAACCAAAGAAGGAGGATGCCGCATGAAGCAGGAAGTGAAGAAAGACCCGAAAGTAGCCTTGTGCCGCAAATGCCGCGGCACGGGCAAAATCGTATCAGGACGTTTCATACGCAAGATGGAAACCTGTCCGCAGTGTGAGGGGAGCGGTCGTGTGACGGTAAGCTGCGAGATGACGCTTGACATCCGTCCTTACAAGCCAAAAAGTGAACAGGTTATGGACTGACATTAAAACAAATTATGGGGAACCGGCACGGTGTGAGTTATCAGAAACGCGTCGCTGACATCAACAGGATATATGACCTCTACGTCAAGAAGGGAGTCCCGAACAGGGAGATATGGCGGAGGTACATATATCCTGTGTATGGTATCAGCGAGAGGACTTTTTATAACATATTGAAAGCGTCCGCCAACCCCAAGAACGACCTGCCGGAAGACACCCAGCTGTATTTGAAGTTTGACACATGAGCGGAACGGACAAGAATACCAGAGCGGTAATACGCCGGATATTGTCGGATATCCGGGTGGAGCTTGGCGACGAGTTTGACAGGAACTTCGAGCGCCAGGCTTTTTTCAGCGATGCGTGGGCACGCCGGAAAAGCCCGACCCGTCCGGGCGGGACGATACTGGTGGACACGGGCACGCTGCGGCGCAGCATCCGCAGCCGGACAACGGACGACAGTATCACGTTCTACACCGACCTGCCGTATGCGGCCATCCACAACGACGGCGGGGAAATAGTGGTGACGGAGAAGATGAAGCGTTTTTTCTGGCACAAGTATTACGAGGCCACCGGAAGTTTCGGCCGGAAGAAGAACGGCCAGCGGCGGAACGACAAGCGGACGCGGCAGTTGGGCACGGAGGCCGATTTCTGGCGTTTTATGGCCTTGAAACGTGCCGGGACTACCATCCGCATACCCCGGCGGAGATTTCTCGGCACAGGGCCGGAGGTTGAGCGTATTGTGCGGGAGATTATCGAGGACAACCTGAACGAGTATTTTGACATGGATTTTAGCATAGAAAGAAAATGAGAAAAGAACTGTATCAGATGCTGTGCGACCGTCTGAAGGAGGTCGGCGGCGGTGCGATCAAGCACATAGACCTGTGGAACCACAACGTGGAGTTCATTGAGCAGGAGGAAAGCTGGGCGCGTCCGGCGGTGTTCGTTGAGTTTCGGCCTATAAAGTGGAACGCCATAGTGAACGGCGTGGAGTACCGCGCCGAGCCGGAAGTGGCCCTCCATGTGGTGACGGACTGGACGGGCAGCGTGAGCGACGGCAGCCCGTTCAAGGAAGAGAGCCTGGAGGTGTTCGAGCTGTTGGAGGAGATACACGCCGCGCTTGCGTGCATGGAGGGCGAGACCTTTAAGGAGTTCGACCTTGTGGAGAGCGACACCAACCACAACCACGAGGACATCGTTGAGAACATAGAGGTGTATCAATGCGTGGCGATAAAGTCGCTGCAGTAGCAAAGAACCCCGCAAGCCGGAAACGGCCTGCGGGGTTCTTGTCAGATGTCAGAGCAGCATCCAGATGACGCTTGCCGCGACGCCTCCACCCACTGTAAGAAGCCAGTCAGTCCAGTCCCACGGGCTGCCGTGCAGCTTGTCTTTCAGTTCGAGGCATGATGCCGCCACGGCAGCCGAATATACGGCACCGAACGCGGAACATGCGCACAATCCAACCACAAAGCCCCCGGCAAGGTGTTTCCACCGGTTGCTTTCCTTCAAAAAGGAGATAATTCTGTTCATAATGAATCGGTTTTGAAAAATTGTTTGTATATTTGCACTGAGAACGACGGGTTACCCACATGTCGGCTCGCAAGAGCGCAGGCTTCGGGTATGACGGTCGTTCTTTTCTTTTATATGAATGTCATATTGTAAAGCAGCTCCCCATCCGTTATTTTGCATTTGAATTCGATGGTATGCCCGTTCCATTCGACATGGTAAACTGAAAATCCGAAGTCGTGATGTCTTCCTTCTTCGGTGCGTACTCTGTTAGCCTGCGGAATCCATTCCCTGAAATTCATGGATGCTTCCACGATGTCCGGCAGCTCCGGATTCCGCTTGTTCTTGGCCATCATTTCATTGAAGAACTTTTTCCCGACCCCTATTCTGTATCCGTCACCGCTTGTCACATAAGAGCGTTTTGCCGGATTGCCAGTTTCGGCTGAGTCAGGTAACTGCACGGTGTCAAGATTGCCGTCTGCCCATCCGTTTACCTTTTCTGAAAGCTCCCTGAACTCCTGGAGTGTGGGCCGTCTGTTGCATCTTCGTTCCAAGGCCTGTCTAAGCGTCTGACACGCTTGGCACAGTTCGTTGTCCGGGATGAACGCCTTGGCGAGCTTTGCTTTCCCTTTGGCAATGTCGCAGTCCCTGCACCGGCTGATGGTGTACGGATTATAGTCCGGCACGGCCTTCTCCTGCTTGCCGGGATTGAAACGGAACATCCCATTCGTGTCGCGCTGCAGGGCTTCCTCGCCGAGTGCCATCGCCTCGTCGTGCGGTGTGGCCGGATAACGCGACTTGCGCACCTGCACCACGGTACAGCGGCAGTTCCACCCGTTTGGCGGATAGTATTCCTCCCAGAAGGAATCCGTTATCGGCAGCGTCACTCCGTGGAGTGCGGCGTGTTCCGGTCGCACCTTATTGTCGTGCGCCGTGCGGTACTGCAGGTAGTAGCGGTCGCCGTCCTGCATGAACCCCTCCCACTTGGCCGCCATCTCCGCAGAAGCCTGCACGAAATTGAATTCCGAGCGCAGGTAGTTCGAGTTGTAGGTGGCGTCGATGCTTCGCACGTCCTTCAGGAAGCGTTCGAACGTCTTTCTATTGCCGTTCTCATCCAGCAGGGACGGGAACGCCTCGTTCAGCTCATGGAAAGCCTTCATGCCGGAAAAGACGTAGTTCGAGCGGCTGAGCCTTTGGCGCATGATGTCGGACATCTCCACCTGCTTGAAGGAACCGTCCAGCGTTTCCGCGTGCAGGCCGATGAATTCCTGTGCGGCCGGTTCCGCCAGTATGCCGATGCGGAGCGACGCGCCTTCCTCCTGGTAAAGGGCGCGCATCATGCCCTCGAACTTCTGCCTCAAGTCCTCCGACGGCGTGCAGAGGTCTTTGCCGGAGGCGTAGCCGAGCAGCTTCCCGGCCAGTTCATCCATCTTTTCCGGGGAATTCAAATTGGAATAGGAAAGCAGCTCCTTGGAGAATGTCCTGCCGCGCAGGGTGGCGCTGATAAGTTCCGCCTCGAATTCGGCCCGGTTCTGCAGGGCGTATCTGGAAAGCTCCTTCTGTATGAGTTCCTTGTTCACCCCCTTCATGTCCCACTGGTGCTCCACGGTGGAATACGCCTTCGGCTCCAGCATACAGTCGATATGGTGGCCGAGTTCGTGCAGGAAGGTGTTGTCCTGCGCCCCCGAACCGTATTTCATCTTCTTTTCCCTGTAGCTCTTGTAGTCGCGTTCGCGCCTTTCGTTGAAATACAGGATGCCGTCAAACCCCTCGCCGATAGGGGCGCTGTATTCAGCCCCGACAGTCGCGCCGAGTTTTTTCTTCATGAGCCGGGGCAGCTTTATGCCGTGCGACAGCAGAATCCTTGCGGCGGCTTCCGCGTCTTTCCGTGCCTCGACGTTCTTAATGACGGATGCCCACTCCCTGGCCGCCTTGTCGATGTCGTCATTCTTTCCCAGCGTCAGACGGCTTTCTCCGAGCAAGGCGTTGTAACGTAGGTGCAGCCCCGAATAGTCATCGGGGCTCAGTCGAAAAAAAGGCGTGCGTTTTTTTGCTGTTTGTTGTCATCTTCCTCCCCATCCTTGCTTGCCGGAACCTGTGCAGTGCGCCTTTCTCCGACGGGCATGTTGTACTTTTCCGCAAAATACTTCGGGTCGACTTCGTAGCGGTCTGATACCATCTTTTCGAAGGCCACCTGCTGTTCCGGGGTATAGTCCACCGAATCGTCCCATTCAAAGCGCAGCCCCTTGACCGGGAAGCCGTGCTTCGCCATGCGCGGGATGAGCTGGTTGTTCACGATGTCGGCCAGCATGGTGCGGTCGCTTTCCACGAGGTTCTCGAACACTTCGAGGTGCGTCTGCGACTGCGACAGGCTGGAGCCGTCCTCAATGGTCATGGTCTGTCCGATGATGAGCTTGGACAGTTCGGAGTTCGCCCTGTCCACGCGCTTGTCATACACGTTGAAGGCGTCGCCCTTGGTGCTTTCCACGACCTCAATCTCCGTGCCTTCCTGGAACACGCCCCAGAGACTCGCTCCCATGCTGTCCATCATGTGTTCCATCTTGGCCAGTTCCTTCTCGTCGCGGGTGGTGGTCTTGGCAATGCGCATGGGCATGCCGAAAATCTCCGCGAAGGTATCCCAGAACGCCAGCGCGTTCTTCTTCGGGATGGTCTGCGTGGCCGCCTTGAGGAACAGTCCGAGGTCGTCCGGCTGTCCCGCCTCGATGAGCCAGTCTGCGAACGGGGCGCGGCGGTATTCGATGCCGGTCGTCCAGTCCTGTCCGAGGTCGGTGACGACACGTCCGTATTCGGGTATGACGTGCTTGCGGGGGATGAGCTTCACACCGTCGTAGCAGACGCAGCCGTCCCCGTCCGTCACGAGGTCGCCCAGTTCGATGAGCGAATGGCCCCAATAGACCGAATCGAGCGACAGCTTCATCAGCTGGCGGAACCATGCTTGGTTGAAGTAGTGCGCCGCTTCCTCCACCTCCTTGCCGTCCGTGCCGACAATCTTGAACGAGCGCGACATGACGAACCCCTTGCGCTGCTCGATGCAGCCGGAGAGGTGCAGGTCGGCGTCCACGTCCCGGTAGATGTCGTACAGCAGCTTGCGGTTGGGGCTGTCCACGTTGATGGCCAGCTGCCAGGCGTTCCGCCAGTCCTGTATGTCCTTGCGCGTGAGCGCGTCGGTCGTGCGTTGCAGGTTTACGACCATCTTCCGCACTTTCCTGCGGTCACCTTCCTTTGCGAGGTTGAAGTCGCCGTATCTTGTATGCAGTACCCGGTTGTCATGGCCGGTGAAATACTGCCTGATGTCATTCCATATTCCCATATCCTTACCAGTTATAACGTTGTTTCTTCTGGCAGCCATAGATGAACGTGCCGCTTACCGGTTCCCCGTCCTCGTCCAGGACGACCGGCAGATCCGGCACAATCTTCCCGGCCTGCACGCCCTCCAACCACTTGACGGCCCTTTCGTACCGCTCCTTGCGTATCTCCATGCCCATCTTCTGCGGCAGGGATGCCGCCATGTGGTAGAGTGCGATGTCGCAGCAGTACATGACCACGAGCCGGTTGCGTGCGTCGCCTTCAGCGGCGAATAGGGTCGCGCAGTCAAATTTCGGGCGCAGGTACCCGGCCATTTCCTCCTGTGCCTCCATCTCGGCGTTGGCCCGGTTTTCTGAACTGACTTGTGAAACCACTTTCAGCGCACTCTCGCCGATGACCACCTTGTAATCCTCGTCTGTGATAAACATAAGCGCCTCCTTTCAGTGGGTAACGAACAATGCCCGTTTTTCGATGTCCTGCACGGTCACCCCTTTGCGGAACCGGCGGCGTGCCACCAGTTCCTTGACAGCTTTCTTGGGTACGACCTTCAATCCACCATTCAGGTAAACCACATAAAACTTCATGCCGTGTAGCTTTGAAAGTTTCACGGCCTTTTTCACGGCACGCTTGTATTGCCATGCAAAAATCAAGTCCTTTATCAGTCTGAACATATCACCAGCTGTTTTTTGAGGAATGGCGCCTCATGCCAAGCCTCGGTTTATAAATCTGTTGTCTTGTATGCTTCTGGAGTATCCAGATGGCCCCCTCGTCCGCATCCGGCGCATCATCATGCACCCGGCTTCCACGTTCGAGCGCGAGCGTCTGTTCTATGCCGACCTGCATGTCCGGGGTGTCCTTCAATGCCTCGTTATAGAACACGAAGCCGCGTTCCCACAAGGGCGACACGGCCTCGATGCGTTGGAGCTTCTCCGGTTTCTTACGCATGTCCGGCGTGATGGGAAGCTGGTAGCCTCTGCGTTTGCCTTCCTCTGTGAACTCGTCCAGGATGATGTCCTGCATGAAGTTGGCCTCCATGAAGAAAAGGATAGCCGCCTCGTCGCGCGTGCGCTCGTACAGGTCATAAAGCCAGCGCACCATGCCTGTAACGGTGTCCTGCCGGACATAGCAGTCTATGAGGTGGAGTTCCGAGCCTATCTTTCCCCAAAAGCGTGAGGCCTTGTAGTCATTGGCCGTGGTTGACTTGAACGAGGGGTCGGTATAGCACACGAGCTGGTCGTACTTTTCAAGCGGCAGCACCTTCTTGAAGCGTATCCAGTCGTGGCGGAAGATGGTGCCGTCCTTGATGGGGTTGTGCATCATCTCCTTCTCCCATGCCCGGTAGCCCACGAAGTCGCGGTACTCCTGTGCCTCGTCCTTCGTCCACTTCTCCTTCCAGACGGGATTCCCGTCGCGGTCGACCGCCTTCACTTCCGACACATATACACCTTTTGTGGCCGCGATGTTGGCCAGTACGGAAGTCTTGGAAATGAGGTTGCCCACCATGATGAAGCGTCCGCGCCCTACGTCCAGCGCTCCGAAAAGCGCCTCCTTTACCCAGTCAGTCAGGTCTTTGACGCGCTTCTCGTTGCGGCAAAGCTCGTCGTCGTCGAGGTCGTCGATGACGATGTAGTCCGGGCGTGCCTCACGCTCACGGAGACCGCGGGGCGATTGGCCGCGTCCGCAGGCCAGGAACTTGACTCCGGACTGTGCCGTGAACTCCCCTTCCTGCCAGTCGCCGATGCTTTTCTGCTCTCCGAAATCGGCGATAAGTCGCTGGTTGAACTCCAGTTCCGCCTGTATGTCCGAAAGCAGGCGGATGGCACTGTCTTCGCTTTTGCCGACCACGACCATGAAGTTGATGAGCCTCTTGGGCTGGAACATCAGCCAAAGCGGCATGAAGATGTCGAAATGGGTGGACTTGGCATGTCCGCGCGGCCACTTGAACACCGCCTTCAGGTTCGGGGTACTCTTGACCTTGGCGGCCGCCGTGTTGTGGAACGGCGCGTTGTGTATGGTGCGGACGACCTCGCCCGTCACCTTGTCGCGCAGTTGCAGGAAGTGCGGGAAATAGTATTCGCAGAATGACGCATAGTCCTTCTGCAGGCGGCGGATGCGCCTGTCCTTTTCCACCGGCGTTTCCCTTGCCAGCAGCGCGGTGTCGGTGATGGACTGGACATGCCTGCAGTGTTCCTGCCATTCCGCGTACCTCTGTTTAATCTCAGCCTGTGTCGCCATGCGTCACCTCCCCAGGCTCGTGCCCATGCTTTCGACGATATACTTGTCCTGGTACTTGTTGATGGCCTTGATGAGGTCGGGCGTGAGTTCGGGGTCGGTCTGCGCCCGGTGCTCCAGCCACTTGGAAAAGGCCATGAACACTTCTATGGCATCCACCACGTTGGCCTTCTTGTCGAGCTTTTCAATGACCGACGATAGTTTAGCCAGTTTGTCGCCGAGCCCGGCGATGAGGTTGGCGTCCTCGGATGCGTTTACTTGTTCTATGAGCTTGTCAATGGTCAGCAACAGCTTGTTGACCAGTTCCGGGCGTGTGATGCTCTTGGCCGCCCTCGCCTCCTTCCATCCCTCGGCGGAACACCATTTGGAGACGGTGACGCGTGATATGCCTATCTTGTCGGCAATCTCGGTTTGCTCCATCCCGGAAAGGTACAACGCCCTGCCGAGCGACTTCTTCTTCTCAATGTCTGCTTTCTTCATATCTGGTAAAATCTTGAATGCGTGCGTATCTTACGGCAAAGTTGCGGCGTTTCGGGCTGAACGCCAAAAAGATAGGAAACAGTTGCATAGAAGTGTGCAACCGTTTCACACTTTTTTGGCGGCCAGCCCTTTGCGGTGTAATATTGCAGTCAAAAACAGCGACTGTCGGCTGCGTTCGGCATAATCCAAACGAGTTTGGCTCTGCCCTCACTTGCACGACAGTTGCAGCGTAAAACGCAAAACGCGAAAACAAAATGAGTGCAAGACGAGTAAGAATTTCAAACGACAGCCTGAACAGCTACGGCTCCCGTGTGCTGACCGCAGGCATGAACGTGGAGCAGTACTGCCGGAATCCCGTGCTGCTTTACATGCACGAGCGCGGCAACGTAATCGGCTATGTGAAAGACCTGAAGTCCGAGAACGGCGAAGTGACCGGCGAGCTGGTCTTTGACGAGGCCAGCGAACTATCGAAGCGGTGCAAGAAACAGTATGAGTTCGGCAGCTTGCGCATGGTCAGTGCCGGGATAGACATCCTGGAACTGAGCGACGCAAAGGAACACCTCGTGCAGGGACAGACCCGGCCGACGGTGACGAAGAGCAAGCTGTTCGAGGTGTCGCTGGTGGACATAGGTGCCAATGACGATGCCATCGTCCTGAAAAGGGACGGCACAGTGATAAATCTCGGCAAGGACGGCGAATGCCTCCTGCCATTGTTGAATAACAAACCCCAAAAACAAAAAGTTATGGATCAGAAAATGCTGGCCCTCCAGTTGGGCCTGCCGGAAACGGCTGACGAGGCGGCCATCAGTGCGAAGCTCGCGGAACTGAAAGCCTCCAAGGAAGATGCGGACAAGCTCCGCAAAGAAAACGAGACGCTACAGCTCGGACGTATCACGGCGGCGGTGGAAAAGGCCATCGCGGAAAAGCGTATCGGTGAGGACAAGAAACAGCAGTTCATCGAGCTTGGCAAGAAAATCGGAGTGGAAGACCTGGAAAGCACTTTCGGTGCCATGTCGCCGCAGGTGAAGCTGAGCGCGGTAATCGGACCTCAGGGAGGCGCATCAACCGCAACGACGGCCACTTATAAGAAATTGAGTGAAGTTCCGTCGGATAAACTGGAAGAAATGCGAGAGAAACAGCCGGACGAATACAAGCGCCTGTACAAGGCGGAGTACGGCATGGAGTGTGAAATCTGAATGTGAAACCTGATAAAGACAATGACAATGAACAAGAAAATCATGATGGTGCTGGCTGCCGTCCTGTTCAACTGCATGACAGGCGGTTTGCTGGCAATGGCGGCCGGCATTTCTCCGGCCATCGGTGCGGCCGGCATGAATGCCGTGGCCGTCCTGTTCGGCGGCACCGTGCCCCAAGGCGTGCTGCGTGCCGGAGTGTATAAGGAAATCTGGACGGGCGAGCTGGTGAAGGCCCTGCGCGGCCTGCTGGAAGGCACGTGGCTGGACGGCATACCTGACAGCTCGTCCCTGGTGAACAATGACATCATCCACCTGGTAGAGGTGGGAGTTGACCCGGAAGTGCTGATTAACAACACGACCTACCCAATCCCGTTGCAGGCTCTGGACGATGCGGACATCGCAATCGAGCTTGACAAGTTCCAGACGAAGGTGACCCCCATCACGGACGATGAGCTGTATGCCATCAGCTACGACAAGATGAGCCGTGTGAAGGAGAGCCACTCGAATGCCATCAATGACGCCAAGTTTGCGAAGGCAGCCCATGCGCTGTGCCCTACGGAAAATACGGACGCCACTCCGGTATTGGTAACGACCGGCGAGCGTGATGCCGACACGGGGCGTCTGCGCCTTGTGCCTGGTGACATCGTGCGCCTGAAAGCCGCATTGGACAAGTTGCGTGTACCGGCAGACAAGCGTCGCCTGGTATTGTGCAGTGACCATGTAAACGATTTGTTGATGGCAGACCAGAAGTTCAAGGAGCAGTACAACCTGAACCAGACGGAAGGCCGGATAGGCCGCCTGTACGGTTTCGACATCTATGAGTTCGGGAATACTCCGCTCTATACCGTTGCCGGCAAGAAGAAAGCTGTCGGTGCCTTGGCCGAAGCCGGGGAATTCCAATGCTCGTTCGCCTTCTATGTACCGCGTGTGTTCAAGGCCACCGGCTCTACCAAGATGTATTACAGCGAGGCATCGACCGACCCGGAATACCAGCGCAACAAGATCAACTTCAGGCACTACTTCATCTGCATGTTCAAGAAAGCGGATGCCGGTGTGGCAATCCGCAGCGGCTATCAAGCATCGTCGGACGGCAGCATCACGGCAGACCCGACTACCGTGACAATCCCGGCCGAGGGTGGCAGCAAGAACGTGACAGTTACTGCGAGTGGTGCATATACAGTGGGTGCAGCCCCTGAGGGCTTCAGCGTAAGCAAGAAGGGCAATACCGTGACTATTTCGGCAGAAGCCAATGAAGGTGAGCAGAAAAGCGGAACCCTGACATTGACCTTGCAGTCCAACAACAGCAAGACGGCGAAGATAACGATAACCCAAACGGCCAAAAGTGAGTAAACTATGGCACTGTTGAAACGTTTGGTATTACACTGCACGGCCACTCCTGAAGGCCGCGAAGTGAGCGCGGCGGACATCCGCCACTGGCACACCGACCCGGTGAGCAAGGGTGGCCGCGGGTGGAAGCAGGTCGGCTATACCGACATGATACACCTGGACGGAAAGGTGGAACGCCTGGTGGACAACAACGAGGACGCACAGGTGGATCCCTGGGAGATTACCAACGGGGCAAAAGGGTACAACACCACATCCCGGCACGTTGTGTACGTCGGCGGCGTTGCCGCTGACGGCAAGACCCCCAAGGACACCCGTACCCCGGCGCAGAAGAAGGCGATGGAAGCCTACGTGAAAGACTTCCACCGGCGTTTCCCCTCCATCCCGGTTGTAGGGCATAATCAGCTGGCGGCGAAAGCCTGCCCGAGTTTCGATGTGCCTGAATGGCTGGAATCGATAGGAATCAAACAATAAAAACATAGTATCAGATGGAACTCAGTGAAATTCTCAATTTCGTACTGGGTGGCTCACTTCTGGCGACCGTTGTTGGCATTGTGACGCTCCGCGCGACGGTGCGCAAGGCCAACGCGGAAGCCGAGAAGGCGAAGGCGGACGCCGAGACCGTGCGGATTGACAACGCTGAGCACGCCACCCGGATACTTGTGGACAATATCGTTGAACCGTTAAAAGACGAACTCAATGCGACGAGGAAAGACCTTCAGGCGACGAAACGCGAGATGGCACGCCTTCGCAAGGCCATTGACACTGCCAATTCTTGCAAGCATCATGACGATTGCCCTGTGCTTCGCGGGGTGCGCGAGCACCCGAAAGACAGCGCGGGAAACGGCACGGACGGAAACGGCGACGGGCCGGGCGGACAGCATGAGGAGCGAAGTCCGCCTGGTGCGGACGGAAACGGTGCCGAAATCGGAGGTGAGTCTGAAGATACCGGCTGACAGCCTTCTGAGGCTTCCTCCGCTGGCCTCATACAGCGGGAAGAGCGGACAGGCCAGCGTGTCGGTAAGCCGTGACAGGGACGTGATAACCGTGTACGCGAGCTGCGACAGCCTGCAGCTCCTGGTGGAATACTACGAGCGGACATCCTCCGTGTGGCAGGAACGCTACGAGGAGATGGCCGGCCTGTACGAAGAGGAAAGAAAACAGCGTTCGAACCCCGTTAAAATCTTTTTCTACGGTTTCGGGGCGGGAATACTGACAGGGATTTTAACCACAATAATCATCATTCTAAAACGAAAGAACAATGGCAAATAAGAAATTCATATACGGCATAGCCCTTGTAAAGTTCAACAGCAAGGAAATCGGCTACATCGAGAAGGGCAGCTGGGACTGGGGCGGCACGAAGCCTGAGCCTATTGACGTTGATGCCGAGCAGGTGACGGACGCTCCGGTGCTGACGATAATAAGCAAGAACGGTACGATAGCGCCGACATTCAACCTCATCCAGCTGGACTACGAGAACATGCAGGCCGTGATGGGCGGCACGCTGGTGGGCAGCGCGGGCAGCTACACCGGCTGGAAAGCCCCGACCGACCTCGTGGAGCTGCGCGGCCCTTGGGAAATCCAGTTCGTGAGTGGGCAGACGATGAAGATACCGAACGGCACCATCCTTGCGAACCTGGGTGGCAAGCTGACGCTGACGGAGGTGTCGAAGATAGAATGCCAGCTGAAGGTGAACAAGCCGGAAGAGCCGGACACATCTACATACGAGGTAAACAACACCGCAGGCGAATAACTTTATGGACGCTAAGACTGCACGCATGATAGAGGCCGAGGGGGCGGCCGCGCTGCTTGACGGCGGCGTGTCCGTCCCCTTGAAGGAAGTGCGCATACCGTTCCGGAAGAAGCCGCTGCGGTTGCGGGCCATGATGCGGCGTCCGCGCCTGGGCGGACTGATAAGGCTGTCGAGGGTGTACCTGCGCCTGGGCGTGACTGCGGCGGAGATGGAGAAATTTACCAAGGAGGAGGAGATGGCCTTCATCGCGACCCACGGCAAGGACGTGAGCCTGATGGTGGCTTACACCCTGTGCCGCGGATGGCTATGGCGGAAGCTGCTTGTGCGGCCCACGGCATGGTGGATAAGGAACATGATGGAGCAACGGTACCTCATGGCGTGCATGCGGAAGTTCGTGCTGCTGCTTGGTACTGACCCTTTTACGAGTATTATCAGGTCGGCGGAACGGACGAACCCGATGAAGCCGAGACTGAGCCAAAAAAGGAAGGGGAGTTAAAGACGGTGTACGAACCGTCCCATAGCCCCTTTGGGTTTGTATGGCAGATAGCGGCGGCGACGGGTTGGAGCGTGGGCTACATCCTTGAGGGCGTGAACTACCAGACGCTGATAATGATGCTTGCGGACGCGCCGCGCTACGTGCGCAAAAAGAACGGCGGCAAGAGCGCGGAGGACGAGGCGAACGAAATAGTAGGATTTTTCCAGAGTAACCTGAAGAAGTGAAGAATTAAGAGTTAAGCCCAATGGGCAAATAGGACAAATAAGCCCAATGGGCCGAATACGACGAGGCGAGAAAGACTATGGCAAAACCTGTAGAGATAGAGATACTGTTGAAAGACCGTATGAGTGCGGGGCTGGAGACCATGCAGCACAAGCTGGACGCGCTGATGGGCAAGGCATCCGGCACGGACGAGCGCGTGCGCATCCTCAGCACGGCCATAGCCGCGCTCAACGCGCAGCTTGCCGAAATGAGGAAAACCGCCGAGACCGCCGTTCCCGACCTCGACCAAAGCAAAAACATCTCGGCTATGGAAGCCCTGAAATCGAAGATAAAGGAGCTTCAGGAGCAGCTGCGGCAGCTTGACGAGACGGCGGAGAATACGGATACAGTACCGGCCAGTGCGACACAAGCCGGCCGACAATACAACGGGCTGCACATGAGCGTCCAGCAGATAGCGAGGGAACTCCCTGCGGCCACTATGGGACTAAATATGTTCTTTCTGGCCATAAGCAACAACCTACCCGTATTGACAGACGAGATAAAGCGCGCCAAGGCGGCCAACGAGGAACTGAAGGCCTCAGGCCAAAGCACTGTACCGGTATGGCGGCAGCTCATATCGTCAATATTCTCATGGCAGACCGCCCTGATGGTGGCCATTACCGTTCTGTCCATGTACGGTAAGGAGATTGCAAGCTGGGTGGGCAGCCTGTTCAAGTCAAAGGACGCCTTGGAGGAAACACGGCGCGAGCAGGAGAAACTGAACAAGTCGATGGCCGACGCAAGGACATCCGCAGCAAAGGAGACGGCGGGGCTTCGCGTACTCTACGCCATGACCCAGAACGCCAACGCATCGATGCGTGACAGGACGGCGGCGGTCAAGGAACTGCAGTCGCAGTATCCGGCTTATTTCGGAAGCCTGTCACAGGAGGCCATATTGGCGGGCAACGCCTCCGCCGCGTACCGACAGCTGACGCAGGACATCATGTCCGCCGCCTATGCGAGGGCTTACCAGGAACGGTTGGAAGACCTCGCGTCAAAGAACGTGGACGAGCTGCGCGGCTCGCAGGCCGACTACAACTATATGTCAAGGAACAAGAAGGCGTACGACGATGCGGTAGCGTACATGAACAGCGCACAAGGCAAGGCGGACCGCAACCAATATGCCTTCTCCAAGACTGATGCCCATACGAGGGCGCAGTCCGGCGTGACGATAGACCCCGAGGCCATCGAGCGGTATGAAAAATACGCAAAAGTTATCGATGACTTCGAGACGCGGCGTGAGCGCTGGCAACGCCATAACGAGAACTATAAGCGCAACGAGGCCACCATGCAGTCTTATGAAGATGAAATCCTGAAACGCCAGTCCGCAGTGGAAAAGACCACGCAGGGCGCATCCTACGAGCAGGACAGGAAGGAAGCGGAGCGTGAGGCCGAGAGACGCGCGAAAGAAGAAGAGCGTATCGGCAAGGAACGCCTGAAGGCCCGTAAAGACCTTGACAAGGACTTGCTCGCCCTGCAGCGTCAGAACCAGGACGACGAGACAGCCCTGATGCAAGACGGCACGCAGAAGAAACTGGCCGAAATCGACAACGACTATAAACAACGCATTGCAGAGATAGACAGGCAGGAGACCGAGTTCAGGAAAAAGAACAAGGAGGCCGGACTTGCCGGGCTTGGTGCGGACGGTCTGACGGACGAGCAGGCGGATGCGCTGCAGAAGGCGCGCGACAACGCCGCAAAGGAACAGGAGCACAAGACACAGGAGGTGTACGCTTCGGAGGCACGGGCCATGCGGAACTACCTCAAGGAATATGGTACCTACCAGCAGCAGAAGCTGGCCATCGCAGAGGAATACGCGGAAAAGATAAGGAACGCACAGAATGAGGGCGAGCGCCTGTCGCTCGTCGCCGGCCGTGACCGCGCCCTGCAGCAGGTGGAGATAAACGCCGTCAGGCAGCAGGTTGACTGGGGCAGCGTGTTCGGGGACTTCGGCACGATGTTCAAAGACCAGCTGCAACCTACGATAGACCGCTTACGCCGCATGGCTCAAAGTGACACGTTCAGACAGTCGAGCCTTGAGGAGCAGCAAATCCTTTATTCCCTGATAGAGAAACTGGAGCGCTCCGGCACGGCATGGGACAGCGACATATTCAAACGTGTGTCCGACGACCTGTCGGCATACCAGGAGGCGATGGGCAGATACTCCAAGGCCGTAGATGCCGCACGCGCCGCCGAAGAAAACCTCGTAAAAGCTGAAAAAGAGCTTGAAACCGCACGCAATGAAAACCGCGGCGAGGAGGGCATACGCTCCGCGCAGGAAAACGTAGACAAGGCACACGAGGCATTTGACGCCGCTTCCGAGGACGTGCGGATTTTCGGCGGGCAGGTACAGGAGACCACGGCCGCCCTCAACTCGTCCGCTACGGAGGCGAAAGCGATGTTCGACAATCTCGGCGAGGGCTTGCGCGGCCTGACTTCGGGAAACCTGCAAGGCATAGGCCAAGGCTTGATGAAGCTTGACGGCCTTTTCGGCGACAACAAGCTGACGGCCCAGGCCGGCAATGCCTTGGCAAAAGGTTTCCAGTCGCTCCTCGGCAAGGACAGCGAGGCTGCCAAGACCCTCACTGCAGCGCTTGGCGACAGCGGGCTTGCCGGAGAAATCATATCGGCAGTGCTCGGACTGCTCGACATGTTGGCGCAGGACGGCATCGGCGGAATAGTGTCAAGCCTCATGGACACTGTGCTTGGCTCTGTCAGCGGCGTGCTTGACGACGTGCTTAGCGGCGGCATAATAACCAAGCCCATGCAGTCAGTCGTCAATGGCGTGGGGAACATCCTCGACTCCCTTACGTTCGGCGGCCTCGGCTCGTGGCTCGGCGGCAACGACAAGGAGGTGATGGAGACGGTGAACCGCCTGACGGAGAGCAACGAGTACCTGCGCGAGAGCATAGACAGCCTTGCAGAGCGCATAGGGCAAGGTGACAACACGAACGCCGAGAGCATAGACTATTACAACGACGCGCGGAAAGCGGAGCTTGAGTGGGAGGAGAACCAGCGGAACATCATCAAGGGACTGGCGTCAGCCTGGACTAACACGGGGTACGGCTTCCTCGGTTTGGGCGGCAAAGGAAGCTTCAACAAGCACTCGCCGGACAGCGGCTGGGAGGGCTGGGACGCCTTCACGGAGACGCTCAGGAAAAACGGCTTCAACATAACGGTGGACAGCACGGGCGACCTGTGGAACCTGACGCCGGAGCAGATGGAGCTGCTAAGGGACTCGAACCCGAAGGAATGGCAAAAGCTGTTCAGCGGCGACGGCCACAAGAACCCGAAAAGTGCGGTGGAGGAATACATAGAGCGCGCGGGGACGCTGGAGGAGCTGACGGACGCGCTGAACGAGAAGCTGACGGGATACACGTGGGACGGCTTCTTGGAGAAGTACAAGGAGATGGTGAGGAGCGCTGAGGACATAACGGAGGAACTCGGCGACTTCATAAGCGAGACTGTGACGGACGCGCTTATAGAGAGTTTCGTGAACGAGGAGCTGAAGGACGACATCAAGGAGCTGTACGAATACATAGCCGACGCTGCGGCCGACGGTATAAGCGAGGAGGAGAAGGCCCGTATAGAGGCGATGAACTCGGCGATAGCGGACAAGGCGGAATCATGGCGCGAGGCCATGACGGACTCAGGCATGATAGATCCCGGGAGCTACGGTACGTCGCAGAGCGGCAGGGCCGGGGCGTACACGGCGATGAGCCAGGAGCAGGGCACAAAATTAGAGGGGCTATGGACGACGAGTGCGATGCACCTGTCGAGCATGGACGAGAAGATGCAGGACGTAAGTGCGCAGATGGGCACTGCTGTGGACAGCCTGCGGCGGATAGAGGAGAACACGAGCAACAGCGCGAAGCATCTGGGCGAGATAAAGGATGACATCAAGAAAATAATCAGGGACGGACTTAAAATGAAGTGACTATGGCAATGGACGCGATACTTGGAGGCAAGGTGCTCATCAACGGCACGGACATCTGGAAGGTATACGGCGCTTTCCTGGTGGAGAAGAAACGTGGCGACCGGAACAACCTGAAGGCCATCATGGCCCCGGCGAAGACGAAGACCCACGTGGCGGTTGACATCCGGGAGGAGGACGGCGAGAAATACTCGTCCGCGCTGGACGTGAGGAACCAGGCGCGGGACGTGAAGCTGTACTTCGCCCTGTATGCGGACACGCGGGATGAGTGGCTGTCACGGTACAAGGCGTTCATCTCGTTCCTGAAACAGGGCGAGGACGGGTGGCTGGACATCCGCTTTCCCGACCTCGACATGATGCTGCACGTTTTTTACAAAGAAAGCAGCGACTACGAACCCCTGACCTACCTGTGGCAGGCGGGGAAACAGGCCAGCCGGTTCTACGTGACCTTCCGGGAACCGAAGCCGGGGATTTGAACGACAATATAACTGCATTTGAACGGCATTATGATAACGATATACGGAAGCGACGGCACAGCCAAGACACAGGTGCCCTGCGACGACAACTCGACGCAGGCGAAGGAACTGCAGGGTGACAATGTGCTCACCCTGTCGTTCACCCTGTACGAGCACATCGCGCTGGAGGTGAACGACTATGCCGAGTTCATGGGCGAGCGGTACTGGCTCATGGAGCGTTACAAGCCGGAGCAGGTGTCGACCGTGGAGTGGAAGTACGACGTGAAGCTCTACGGCATCGAGAGCCTGCTGAAGCGCTTTCTCGTGCTGAACGACACGGACGGTGCGGACGAACCCGTGTTCACGCTGACCGCGCCGCCGAGGGAGCACGTGGCCCTCATCGTCAGGAGCATCAACAACGGCATGGACAACACCACCGACTGGAAGGTCGGCACAGTGGAAGGTACGGACAACATCGTCATAGACTACGAGGGCAAGTACTGCGACGAGGCCCTGAAGGAGGTGGCCGAGAAAGCCGGGAACCGGGCCGAATGGTGGTGCGAGGGCCAGACGGTGAACGTGTGCCGCTGCGAGCAGGGGGAGGAAGTGACGCTGGGCTACGGCAAGGGGCTGACAGGCCTGGAGTGCGACATGGCCGACAACGCCAAGTTCTACACCCGGCTGTACCCGATAGGCAGCAGCAAGAACATCGACCCGGAGAAATACGGGCACAGCCGCCTGCAGCTTCCCGGCGGCGTGAAGCACGTGGACGTGAACGTGGAGAAGTACGGCGTATGGCACCATTACGAAGCGGATGCCTTCTCCGACATCTACCCCAAGCGCACCGGCACGGTCAGCTCGGTGCGCAGCGAGGAGGTGAAGGACGAGGACGGCAACCCGTTCAAGATATTCTACTTCAAGGACAACAGCCTGGGCTTCGACCCGAACAGCTACGAGATAGGCGGCAAGGTGAAGCGAGTTTCCTTCCAGGAGGGCTCGGAACTGGCCGGCTTGGGCGACGAGGAGGACGGCACCTACTATTTCGAGGCCAATTATAACAGCGACACGCACGAGTTCGAGCTGATAACGACATGGCCGTATGACGACGACACGCAGCTTCCGAACGACACGCTCTGCCCGAAGCCCGGCGACAAGTACATCCTGTGGAACATCCGCATGCCGGACGAATACTATCCGCTGGCCGAGCAGGAGTTCAAGGAAGCGGTGGACAAGTACAACGAAGAGCACGCCATCGACGTGAGCCGTTACAAGGCCCCGACCGACCACGTGTACATCGAGGAGAACGGCATCGACCTGTACGTGGGCCGCCGCGTGCGCCTGGAAAGCGAAAAGTACTTCCCAGAGGCCGGCTTCCGCAGCAGCCGCATCACCAAGGTCACGCGCAAGGTGAACCTGCCCTCGCAGATGGACATCGAGGTCTGCGACGCGACGAGCACCGGCGCGATGGAGGCCATAGGCGACAGCATTACCGACGCGAAGAACTACGTGAAGACCGCCACGTCGGGGAGCTTCCCCGACCTGATACGCAGCTGGGACAACACCTATCCGACCGACAACAACGTGTTCTCGGCGCGCCGGACGTTGAAGGAAGCCCTGAGCAGGCTGCGCGAGGACACGGCGCAGGAGAAAATCCATTTCCTGAAGGGAGCCGACTTCGGAAGCCACAAGGCCGGGGAGAGCGGCGCGGCGGTGGATGGTGACGGCAACGCCGAATGGCTGACCGCCGTCATCCGCGAGCTGCTGCGTTCGGTGAAGTTCGTGGACGGCATGACCGGCGAGGGCTGGCAACTGTGGATGGACGCGCTGACCGGGCTGAGCAACCTGACGATAGACAAGGTGACCATCCGGCAGACATTGGTGGCCCTGGAACTGCTGATAGAGAAGGTACGCAGCGTGGGCGGCCAGCTGGTGGTCAGCGCGGCCAACGGAAAGATAAAGACCGTCACCAAGGACGGCGACAACTACAGGATCACCTTCGAGCAGGAAAACGAGTTCGCGGCGCACGACCTGATGCGCTGCGCGGAGTTCACCGGCGCGTCGCTGCGCGGATATTGGGTGGAAATCTCCGCCTCGAACGGGGAAGGCGTTACCGTGCCCGTGAGCGAGTTCGGCGGCGTAGAACCCAAGGAGGGCGACGAGTGCGTGCTGATGGGCAACACGCAGAACCGTCTGCGCCAGAACCTCATCTCCATCGCGGCCACCGAGGACGGACAGCCACGGGTGGACGTGCTGGACGGTGTGAGCACCAAGAATTTCGACGGCTGCCTCCGCGTGCGGCTTGGCAACCTGGACGGCATCAGCGACAGCCGTTTCCCTGCAGACAACCAGCCCCACGGCAACGGCCTTTACGGCGACAACGTGTACCTGATGGGCACGTTCGTGCTGACCACCGGCGAGGACATCCTGACGCGGTTCGAGATAACCGAGGGCAAGATAGAGAGCGCCGTGGAGGGGCTGCGCAAGGACTTCACCGAAGACCGGAGCTATTTGGACAATGCGTCGTTCGGCGACGGCATGAACAAATGGGACACCGAGAACGAGGCCACCTTCTTCCTGCTCGGCAGCAAATGGATATGGGCGAACGGCGCGCCGCTGTCCGACAAGCGGAGCTACGCCAGCGTGAAGACCGACGGCGGTCGCACCACCGTATATATAAGGAACAAGTACATATTGCAGAAGCACGCGAACTTCCGCTTCATCCCCGACTACACCGACGTGAACAACGAGGGGCAGAAGAAGCCTGAGGCGGTGTACCTGAGCTTCTTCTACCGCGTGGCCAAGGCCGGGCGGCTGACCATCCGGTTCGAGGGGCTGGACAAGACCGGGTTCGAGAACTTCAACGAGTTCAGCTACGACGGCGAGCTGGGCGTGACGGACGGCTACCAGGTGTTCAACCACAGCGGGCTGTGGAACGGCACGGGCGACTTCAAGCTGGCGTTCACGGGCGAGATATACCTGTACATGCTGGTGCTGAGCACGGACAGGGCCGAAGCCCTGGCCTACAAGTACAAGACCCTGTTCGAGCAGTCCGAGAAACTGGTGAAGATAGCCGCGGCGAACTTCGACAAGGACGGCAATGTCATCGAATCGTCAAGCATAGTGACGACGGCGAAACACAACGAACTGATGTCGCAGTATTTCGACGAGGACGGCCAGCTGAAGAACAAGGCCGGGCTGGTGACCACCGCGATGGCAAACACGCTGTATGCCTTTGACGCGGACGGGAACATCGTGTCGATGGTGGAACAGACAGCGTCCGACATAAAAATATCCGCCGCCAACATATCACTGGAAGGGCTTGTGACGGCGAACGAGAATTTCAAGATACTTGAGGACGGGAGCATTGAGACGAACAACGGGGTTTTCAGGGGCCGCATAGAAGCAAGCGGCGGTACGTTTTCCGGCAAGGATGGCCTATACGAGCTGCGTATGGACGCTGACAACAGGACCATATCAATAAAAGGGCCGGACTTGGTGGTCGGTGAAAATGACTTCAGCGCGGCCGAAGATGCCGAAGCATACGAATACATAACAATAGGCAACTTTGTATATACAGGCAGCACAAGATACCCGTCAGGCAAGACCGAACATTATATAGCACCACAAATAGTGGTAAGGCAGCCGATAATGGGATACACTCCCTCAAGTTGCAGATACGTAAAGATAGACCCATACAACGGGGTTGTCATTGGTACTGTACTGGATGGCACGGACACGGCAGCAGCCTTACTGGCTGCGGACGGCAGCATGCTGAACGCCAGCCTGCTGCTGTTGAAAAACCTGCCCACGGACGGTTCCTTGTGCGACACAGGGCAGGTTTACAGGGACGGCAGCACATTGAAGATAAAGACATAAAAACGATGGAAACATGGTAAAATTGAATTTCAGACAGTTTACGGTGCCGACAGGCATAAACGGCAAGAACACCCGTACAGGTGACGCAAGTGAGGATTTTGCCGACATCATCTACTTGAACGTGAACGGCATCCGCGCGCACGCCCTGGCGATGAAGATATACAAGAGCAAGGGTGCGGAGGAATTCACTGATGAAGAGGTGCGTATGATGGCAGGCGTAGCGGAACGTTACTGCACGCCTGCGTTCATTGACGGGCTGCGCGCCCAGATACAAGAAGGAGGCTGCGATGAGGGTGATATATAACAAGGTGATACCCTTCAAAAGCTTCAAGTGCGTGAACCTTTTCGGCGTACTGTTCGTGCGCGAGGGCTGCACGATGAGGGCGGAGGACTACAACCACGAGGCCATCCACACGGCACAGATGAGGGAGCTGCTTTATGTACCGTTCTACCTGCTGTACGTGCTGGAATGGCTGTGGCACTTGGCACGGCTGCGCGACATGAAGGCAGCCTACCGGGCAATCAGCTTCGAGCGGGAAGCCTACGCCCACCAGTACGACGCGGACTACCTGAAGACAAGAAAGAAGTTCAACCAGTATAAAATGCAATAATATGGCCATATCACAGGAAGACATACAACAGGTGCTCAACGCCATCAAGGCGGAGAGCCAGGGCGTGCAGGAACTTGAGACCGTTGACAGCCTGAACGGGGTGAACTCGCTGCCCGGCGTGAAAGGCGAGAAACTGGTAAACGTGCCGATGGAGCTGCTGCAGAAGCCGGCGACGGACGCTGCGGCCAAGGCGGAAACGGCGGCAAGCAACGCCACGAGCGCGTCGCGGCAGGCGGAAAGCTCGGCAATGGTGGCCGAGGGCGCGGCGGAAGAAGCCCGTAAAGCCACTGCGGCTGCCGAGGAGGCTGCGGAAAAGGCCGAACAAGCGGCAACGTCATACGAAAGCACGGCGAAAGCCGCGCTCAAGGGGGCGACGGCGCGTTTTGACGGCTTCGTGGAAAGCGGCACTACGGAAATGCAGTCAAGCACACAGACTGGCGGCACTATCGTGTACATAAAGAGCCTGAAACTGTTTGCATACAGCGTAGGCGGCAAATACTACAACAGTTGGAGCAGCGCGGTAGCGGCATCGCCCGACCTGTTCCTTACCGACACCCGCACGGCCATCTTGAAAGACAAGGTTTATATCTGCGGCGACACGCTCTACACATGGAGCGAGGAAGAGGGCGACCTCGCAGTAGTGAGCGGCAGCGGAGGGTCAGGCAGCGGCTTCTACAACGTCACGAAAGAGATACCGCTGCCGGGCGGTTATTACACCAAGGAAACCGCCGTGGCGGCACTTGCCGGGGCTGACATCGACGATGACGACAAGCAAGGAATGATTATCACTATCGAGGGCAGCGCAGGGAAATGGGAAGAATACCGTTTCGAGGGTACTGACACATCGTCGTTCCTGACCGCTTCGGCATGGAACAGGTACGGCGGCGCGGACGCTATCAAGAAAATCACGGTGACGCGCGGCACGGCCACGGAGCAGCACACAGCCGACGAACAGGGCGGCGTGACCATCGATATACCCGTAATGGAGGTTGACCAGTCGGTTAACGAGAACTCGACCAACGCCGTAAGCGGAAAGGCAGTGGCGGCAAAGATAAACGAGGAAAGCAAGAACTACGTCGCAGGGCTAAGGCTGAACGAAATCGGCGAGGGAACGGACAAGGCTTATTCCTTCACGATGCTCGACAAGGACGGCGAGGAAATGGGAACGACCGACATGTTCACAGGCGGAGGTGGCGGCAGCGTGGCGACCACGAAAGTTGTACTCACACGTGTAACGCCAAACAAGACCGTCAAGAGCGGCGACGAGGTGAAGCTGACCTACACCTACGACCAAACGGACACCACGACAGGCGAAAGCACGGGAAACCCCGGGCGTGTGACCGTCACCGTAACGCAAGGTGCAAACAGCAACTCGTTTACGGCCAACATATCGGCAGGCAGCACGAACACGGTGGACGTGACGAAGTATATGGGCGTGGGCACCAATACCGTGAGGGTGCGCGTGGAAGTCGGGGACGGCGCGGAGATGCAGGTGGCCCAGGTGACGTGGAGCATCAACGTGGTGCAGCTCACGCTGAGTAGCTCTTTCAACATCGCCACGGCCATAACACGCGGCCAGACCCTCAGCATACCCTACGCCCTGAGCGGCGCGGGCACGAAGACCCTGCGCTGCTATGTGGACGGCACGGACACCGAGGACAGGAGCATCACCAGCTCGACGGCCAACGGGTCTTTCAGCATAGCGACGACCAACCTGGCTCATGGCACGCACACGGTGCAGCTCGTGGTGGAGCTGGAGCTGACGGACGGCAGCACCATCAAGTCAAACAGCATCCTCTTCGCCGTGGGCGTCAGGGAAGCCGGGAACAACACCCCGTTGGTGTCCGCAAGGTTCGACTATTCCGACGGCACCGTCATAGAAAAAGGCGTCACCCCCTACATCCCGACAAGGCAGTACGACAGCTACACGCTCCAGTACGCGGCCTACAACCCGGAGGAAACCCCGACACGGGCGGACGTGTATGTAGGGAGCACGCTGGCCTCGTCCGCCTCCGTGCCGTTCACGGCGCAGAGCCTGACGCTGCGCGCCTCCAACTATGGCGAGGAGCAGTGCCGGATTGTGGTGGGTGACACGACATACAACTTCCGGCTCATTGCGGAGAAGAGCGACCTGAACCTCAGCGAGCCGACGGACGGGCTGACGCTGAAGCTGACCGCCCAGGGCAGGAGCAACAGCGACGTGAACCGCGAGGAATGGACTTATAACGGCATCCGGACAGTGTTCGAAGGCTTCAAATGGGGCGGCGACGGATGGACTGGCACCGCCCTGCGCCTGACGGACACGGCGCGGGTCACCGTGCAGCACCGCCCCCTGGAACAGCCGGAGCAAAATGTCACCAACGCTATGGCTTTCATTGTGAAGTACAAAGTAAGCGAGGTCGTTGATGAGGACGCGGAGGTCATCCGTTGTGTGGACGCCGACGGCACCGGCTTCGTAATCACCACGCAGGAAGCGCGCATGGTGACGAGGGGCAAGAGCGAACTGTCAATGAAGATGGCGGCCGGGGAAGTGTACGAGGTGGCCTTCGTGAGCTTCCCCAAGAGCACTGACGGCTCGTCCGACTACGAGAAGCTGAACACGGAGATGGTGTACCTGTACATCAACGGCATCATGTCCGGAAGCGTACAGAGGGCGACGAGCGACAGCGTGTACCAGGCCACGCCTTCGTACATCGGGCTTGGCGCGGACGGCGCGACCACCGACGTGTACCTCATGCGTGCCTACGACACGTACCTGAGCGACTCGCAGGTGCTTGAGACCTACATGATAGACCAGGACAGCTCGGACGGCATGATGGCCTTGTACGACAGCAACGACGTGATCGACGACAGCGGCAACGTGACGGTGGACAGCGTGCCGGACGGCATGAGGTACATCATCATCACCGGACGGCAGGACAACGGCGTGCCCACGGTGCTGCAGGCGGCGGTGAACAACGACAAGGACCCGAAGTACGACGTGGACGAGATGCTGTGCGTGGTGAAGGGCAGCCAGGCGTTGAACTTCCGCTGCGTGGGCGGCTGCATCCGCCTGCAGGGTACAAGTTCGTTGGCTTATCCAATAAAGAACTACCGCATATACTTCAAGAATGCCTCAAAAGTTGCAGGCCAACTTTATTTGGGATGTGACGAGCAAGGGGTTGGCGGAGTGTTGCAGGAAAAGGCGGTTTACTCATTCCGTCCTGCCAATGGCAGCCAGAAACAGGCCGCGCCGGTGGACTGCTTCTGCCTGAAGGCCGACTTCGCGGAAAGTTCCAGCTCGCACAACACCGGTATGGCAAAGCTGGTGCAGAACATATTGACACAGACAGGGGAGCTCACCCCGGCGCAGAAGCACTGTGACGACAGTTACCAGTATGATGTGCGTACAACGATAGACGGCGAGCCGTGCTATCTGTTTTACCGTGGCAGCATTGACGAGACGCCGCAGTTCCTTGGGAAGTTCAACTTCAACAACGACAAGAGCACGGAGGCCGTGTTCGGCTTCCTGGACATACCGGGCTACCACGACCAGGAATGGGTGACGGAGAAGTTCGGCGGACAGAACCCGACGGAATGCTGGGAATTCTTGAATAACGACTATCCGATGGGCATGTTCCTTGACGACGACTTCACGACGAAGGGGGATGACGGCACACCTAATTGGATGAAAGTGTTTGAGGCACGCTTTCCTGACGATGACGACATCAATGCCCAGTATGAGGCCGGCACGAAAATTCCAGCCAATCTGCAACGAGTTGTATCGTGGGTAAAGTCCACTCAAAACGATGGAGCGAAATTCAAAGCCGAACTGGCCGACTATTTTGATGTGGATTACCTTTGTGACTACTATATGTTTACGGACATTATGGGATGTGTTGACCAGCGTGTGAAGAACATGATGATGGCGTTTTGGTATGACCCGGACAAGGACAAGACGCTTGCCTACATGATATTTTACGATTGCGATACAATCCTTGGTGTACGTAATGACGGACGTCTGAAGTACAATTGGGACGTGGACGAAAATACCACGGACCCCGAACTTAGTACGGATGAAAAGACTGTATATGCCTATGCAGGTCATGACAGTGTACTGTGGAAGAACCTGCGCGAGCAATTTCCTGACAAACTGGAAGCGGCATACAAGCGTATAAGGGAACGGATGTCGAACTCTACAATCTTCAATATGTTCGACACGGAGCAGTCGGCCAAGTTCTGCGAGCGCATATACAACTTGGATGCGCAGAACAAATATGTAGAGCCTAAGACGCTGGGCGTGGAAGTAAACCAAGACGGAAGTGTCACCAATGTAAAATATTCCTATCTGGAAGCTATGCAGGGAAACCGTAAGGCGCACCGCCATTGGTGGGTGACAAACAGAATGGGACTTTTTGATGCACGGTACAGTGCTGGGCAATACACGGCCACGGACATCAGCTTCAAGGGCAACAGCGCGGCAGGAGCGACTGTGAGGGCAACCCCTGCGCGTGACTTCTATTTTGAGTTCAGACGTGAGGGCGATACGATGACCCACGATGCGGTGGCGAAAGACAGGGAGTGGAGTTATACCTATGGACAAATGGCGAACATCGGTACAATCTTCCACCTATACGGTGGCGAATGGATGAAGAAATTGGACTTGGGCGACTGGGGAGGTTTCACTGACATGTCGTTGCCTAATCTGCCAGTATTAGAGGAACTTGTCCTTGGCAACAGTTCAAAGACCTATGCTCTGACCGAACTTGTATTGGGAACAAAGTTGCCGATGTTGCGGAAATTGGACGTGGCGAATTATACAAATTTGCCGAGCTTGGACCTTTCGGGCTGTAACCGTTTGGAAGAAGTGAACGCGTCGGGCTGCACGGCATTGAGCACAATCACCTTTGCCGAGGGTGCTGCGGTGAACAGACTGCACCTTCCAGCGAACTTCCAGACGCTAACGTTGCGTTCGATGCAGTATATAAAGTGGAGCGCGATAACCTTTGACAACAAACGGAACCTGACCGGCATTTGGATAGAGAACTGCGCCCTCATAGACGGGCTGTCTGTGTTCAAGGAACTATTCTCCCTTGGCGGCAGGCTGAAATATGTCCGCATCACCGGGCTGGAACTGGAGGGTGACGGCAGCGACCTGAAGGAGTGGTACGACGCCGGTCTGGGCGGCTTTGACGCGAGCGGCAACACCACGAACACTCGGTGCAAGCTGGTGGGCACGTACCGGCTGACCAAGTATCTGGACGAGGCGGAGTACCAGAAATACGTGGAACGCTTCGACGAGCTGAACATACGGCAGCCGCAGTACACGATGATAGAGTTCGACGACACGGTGAGCGACGATGCCAACATCAGCAATCCCGACAACGAAACCGGTTACAAGTACGGCAACCAGTATGTCCCGAGCGCACATGTGGCGGCCATATTGCGGCAGCGGCACAGGGTGCTTGGCAAGCAGGCCGTAAAGGGAACCATGACAATCGCGCAACTTGACGATGCCGACAGCAACAAGTACGCCGACGGCACGGCGGCGAAGCTGGACGGCACGGAAGGTGACATGTTCGTGTATGAGCCGCATTACTGGTACAAGGGCGTGAACGACTACCTGAACAACAAGAAATACGGCTGTTACAGCTCGCAGGACGGTATGCCGGACAGGCCGGAGTGCACGGTGCTGGACCACGACTGGCTGCTGGAACACCGTTTGGTGAAGTCCGGCACGAAGATATTGACGGGTGGCACGGATGTGGACGAATCGTATTCGGCGGACGGGAATTACGAAGCCATAACGGTTGACGTGTCAGGTTACAGGCGTGTGAGGTTCCCGTCAGTATTGGGCAGCAGCCTTGTGGGTGCGGTGTTCGCCGACGACGGCGGCCGGATAGTCAGGAGCGTGATAGTGGAGACGCTGAACGCCCGTTTTGTGGACGGTATGTACTTGATATGCGACATACCGGAAGGTGCGACGAAGCTGCATTTCTCCGTCAGGACGAGTTCCGACTTCGACTGCGTGGTGCTGAGCAACAGCGACAGGATAGAGGACATGGAGCCGGACTGGGTGGAGCACGAGGCGTGCCTGTGCGGGGCGTTGCAGGCCGTGGCGAAGGGGACGAAGCTGTACAGCGCCGTGACCGGGGGAACGAGCGTCGCAAACCTGACGCAGCCGGACATGGTGCGCTATGCAAACCAAAGGGGCTTGCAGCTGGTTGATTGGGAGATGCATAAGGACGTGGCCAACCTGTTCTACGCGAAGTACGGCCGCCGTGATGCGCAGGACCAGTGCGGATACGGGCAGAACACGAACGCGCGTATAATGGGCACGACGGCGATGCTTGGCATGGCGGACACTGTGAACCCGGAGCACAAGACGGAGTGGTGCTGGTACAAGATACAGGATGAGTACGGCGGAGACAAGTACGTGCAGATAGCTTCGAGCAACTGCCTGGGTTATGAGAACTGGTTCGGCAACAAGGCGGAGTGGATGGACAAGGTGAGCCTTCCGAACAGTCCGTCGAGCGAGCAGTACAAGCTGTATATAGAAATGCCTGACGGCACGACGCGGAAGGTGAAAAGCACGACGACGAGCGGCTATATGACTGCCGTCGTCCACCAGAAGTGGATGGACATAGTAAGCGCGGCCGGTGCTGGAAGCTCCACGACATACTATTGTGACGAGTTTGTGCCCAGTTCGGCAGCAGGCCGTGTGGTCTTTCGGTCGAGCGGCCACGCGAATGCGAGCGCCGGTGTCGGTCGTGCGTATTGCGGTATCGATTCGTCGTATGCGGACGCGTACATCGGTTCTCGTCTCGCCTTCCGCGGCAAAATCGAGGTCGCGGAAAGCGTCGTAGCGTTCAAGTCGCTGAGCGTTCCGGAGGAGTATGCGTGAGCGTAAGGCGGAGCGCGCCAAAGCGGGAGCGAAGCGACAAAGCGAAAGCAGGAGGAATGGCAAAATACGGGCGTAAGCCCGTCGAATTTTGAAAATTAGGAAGTTAAGATGAATAAAAGTGTTAATTTTGCAGTTCGTAGGCGGATTCCCCCATAGGCCGTGTGGTCTATCGGTCGAACAACAACGCGAATGCGAACGCCGGTGTCGGTCGTGCGAATTGCGGTAACGATTCGTCGAATACGAACGCGAACATCGGTTCTCGTCTCGGTAACAGTCCAAGGGAACTCCATTCGGCGTACAGGGCCGGGCACGCGTGCCCAATCCGGTGCCGAGGGGGATGAGCCTCGCCAGCAGCGGCCTATGGCCGGAAAGGCGGAACATCAAGTGTCGGGCGATAGGGTTTGGTAGGCCGTAAACGGCTCGAAGAAGCCTGGCCCGGAGGATTGAAGGCATTAACAGTAAAGCTACAGCAATGCACAGGGAAGGACATCTGATGGAAGAGATAACGGCGTATCCGAACATGGAGGAGTCGTTCAGGGCGGTAGTCCGCGGCAGCCGCCGCAAGGGCAGCCGTACCGGCCGTGCGCTTCTTGCCCACAAGGAAGAAGTCATCGCCGAACTGTCGGCCCGTCTGGCCGACGGGAGCTACACCATCAGCAACTACCACGAGATGGAAGTGACGGAGGCCGGCAAGCTGCGGCGCATCCAGGTGCTTCCCATGAAGGACAGGATAGCCATCCATGCCGTCATGAACGTGGTGGACGGACACCTGCGACGCAGGTTCATCCGCACGACGGCGGCCTCGATAAAGGGACGCGGCATGCACGACCTGCTGGGCTGCATACGGAGAGACATGGAGGCCGACCCTGAAGGCACCGCCTACTGTTACAAGCTGGATGTCCGCAAGTATTATGAGAGTGTCAGCCAGGACAGGCTGATGGAATGTGTAAGGCGTGTTTTCAAGGACAGGACGCTCCTTGTGCTGCTGGAGCGGTTCGTGCGCATGATGCCTTCCGGCATCAGCATCGGGCTGCGCAGCTCGCAGGGGCTCGGCAACCTGTTCCTGTCGGACAACCTTGACCATCATGTGAAAGACAAGTGCGGCGTGCCGTATTATTACAGGTACTGTGACGACATCGTCGTGCTCGGTAAAGCGAAATCGGAATTGTGGAAAGTCCGTGACATCATACACGGGAGGCTGTCGCTTGCCGGGCTTGAGGTCAAGCCCAACGAGCGCATCTTCCCCGTGAGCGAAGGCATAGATTTCCTGGGATACGTCATCCGCCCGGGCTACACCCTGCTCAGGAAGCGCGTAAAACAGAACTTTGCCCGGAAGATGCACGACATCCAGAGCAAGCGAAGGAAACGTGAACTGACGGCCAGCTTTTACGGCATGGCCAAACACGCGGACAGTATAAGGTTGTTTAACAAATTAACAGGCAAAGAAATGAGAGACTTCAAGAGTTTGAACGTGTCTTACAAGCCCGAGGACGGCAAGAAACGTTTTCCGGGCACGGTAGTGAGCATCCGCGAGCTGGTGAACCTCCCCATCGTGGTGAAGGACTTTGAGACCGGCATCAAGACGGAACAGGGTGAGGACAGGTGCATCGTCGCCATCGAACTGAACGGCGAGCCGCGCAAGTTCTTCACCAACAGCGAGGAGATGAAGAATATCCTCGCGCAGATAAGGGAAATCCCCGACGGTTTTCCGTTCGAGACGACCATCAGGACGGAGAGCTTCGGGAAAGGACGAACCAAGTATGTATTCAGTTAGCTATGAAACGAGTGGAAGGAAGTGCCGGTGTGGCGTTGCTTGAATGCACGAACCCGGTGTTAGGCAAATGGCGCGTCCGCTGGGGCGTGGAAGCGAAGGAGGACGGTTCGGCCACCTACATGGAAGAGGAACTTGACCACAGACCGGACGCTGATGAAATCCGGTCATTGGTGTCGGAATGGTACAACAGCCGGACCGACGAACGAATACTGTCCGGCTTCGAGTACGACGGGCAGCCCGTATGGCTGTCAAGTGAAAACCAGTTCAACTACAAGGCGGCCTACGACCTTGCAGTACAGACAAACGGCAAGAACTTGCCTGTGACATTCAAGTTCGGCACGGACAACGTACCGTACTACAAGACATTCGACACGGTGGCAGACCTTCAGGACTTCTACGTGAAGGCAATGAAGCACATACAGAATGCCCTGTCGGAAGGATGGATGAAGAAGGGTGCGCTGGACTTGGCTCTGTATGAAGCCGGGTAACGAATGAATCCCCACGGGGGAGGGATGGAAAAAAGCCCCCGGCCTGTTAATAGTCATCTCACCTACATATTAACACATAAACGCCACAAGTGCGCGACCGGGGGCAAATACCCTCTGGCCGCACTTGTGGCTATTTTTATGTGTTGTATGTAAGTGAGATGCTGCAAAGGTACAAAATTTTGTGAAGATGAAGGTGTTTGAACTGATAAACTTCAACCGGGAACTGCTTAAAAGATTGCAGGAGGCTGGAATACGCCTCGATGATGCCCGGTATGTCGACTTGTATTCCGACTATTTGGCCATGCACCGCAACGGCGACAAGGTGTCCTACATAGTGGCCGCATTGTCTGAAAAGTACGCCGTGAGCGAGCGGAAAGTGTATGGGCTGTTGAAACGCTTCCAAAGTGACTGCAAGCCGTTTGCAGTATAAGCAGGGCGTTTTTTAGTGCCGATAATGTACCGGCAGCCTACCTTTGTGCAGTCATAAAACGAAGGAGGCATAAATGAACAAATACTATCGCATCCTGGCGAAGATACTTTCAGAGGGGAAAGTACAGGAAAACAAGAAAGGCAGGATTCGCTACCTGCTGAACGAGCAGCTTTGCATGACCCCGGCAGACTTGCTCGACATATTTGAGGGACATGGAATAGCACGCAAGAAACTGAAGGATGAATTGAGGCTGTTCATGCAGGGTGAGCGTGATGTGGAGAAATACCGTGATGCCGACATTACCTGGTGGAATTATTGCGGCCATACGCTGGTGAACAGTTATCCGACATACTTTGAGAAGCTGCCGTCACTTATCGCCAAAATCAATATGGAGAAGCGTAACAGCAAGAACTATGTGTTGTTTTTGGGTGCGACCGGGGTGGAAAGCAACCAGGCCCCGTGCCTTAGTCTGGTGCAGTTCCAGATAGAGGACAGCTGGTTGGTACTGTCGGCCTACCAGCGCAGTTCCGATGCCAATCTCGGCTTGCCGGCTGATATATACCATCTGTATCTTATGTCGCGGCAGATAGAGCTGCCGCTGAAATCCATTACGCTGTATCTGGGCAACGTGCATATCTATGAGAACAACGAAAGGAAGACCCGCGAACTTCTGGACGGCAAGGCGGACGTCAAATTTGAGCTGAACGTATGAAAAAGAAACTGTATATGTCCGCTCCGCTGCCGTTTGTTGGGCAGAAGCGCATGTTTGCACGGGAATATATCAAGGTGCTGGAGCAGTTCAAGGACAGTACCGTGTTTGTGGATTTGTTTGGCGGATCTGGGCTGCTTTCGCATATAACGAAGCGGATGCGCCCTGATGCAAAGGTGGTGTATAACGACTTTGACAACTACCGCAAGAGGCTGGAAAACATTTCACGGACAAACCTGCTGCTGGCAGACTTCAGGCGGATAGCGGAAGGCGTGCCAAGGCACAAGCCGATTACAGGGGAAGCGCGGGAAAGGATATACAGGCGTATTGAGCAGGAGGAAAAGGAGTGGGGGTATGTGGATTATATCACCATATCGTCCTCGCTCATGTTTTCAATGAAGTACAAGATGAGCTTGGACGGAATGCGCAAGGAAATCCTTTACAACAACATACGCAAAGCTGATTACGCTCTGTGCGATGACTATCTGGAAGGGCTGGAAATCACCAGCTGTGACTACCGGAAAGTATTCAATGAATACAAGGATGTGCCCAATGTGGTGTTTTTGGTTGACCCGCCTTATTTGAGTACGGATGTTACGACGTATTCGATGTATTGGCGGCTGTCGGACTATCTTGACGTGCTGACCGTATTGAACGGCCATTCGTTCGTTTACTTCACGTCCAACAAGTCATCCATTGTGGAGCTGTGCCAGTGGATGGGGAAGAACCGGACGTTAGGCGACCCATTTGAGGGCTGCGTGAAATCTGAATTCAATACGCACATGAACTACAATGCCGGGTACACGGACATGATGCTATACAAACGTAATGATGGTCTATGTACGAATTCTGCGGCATAATAGAATGCTGTTATAACAGCCTTGCAATGGCATTGTAACAGGATACGACAATCCCTTTATTTGTAGTAAAGTTAGTGATTTTTGGCAAGATAGCCAAATAATAAGACAATAAAAAGCACCAGAGAAGTCTGTTCTTTTGGTGCTTTTTTATTGGGTTGATGGGGGTGATAAAAAGATTCACGGAGGTACGTTTCGTTTTGAGAAATGGAACATTTTGTTCTGAAACGCCGGAACATTTCGTTTTGCGGATTATAGAGGACACCTGCAAAGTATATTGTATCGGTTAATTTTTAACAGCTACTTATGAACAGGAAAACAAACTTACTGGCCGCCGCCGTGCTCGCCATGGCATGCAGCACGGCGGCCTGCGCCCAACAAAACAATCCTAACGCAAATAGATTTATGGAAGAGAAACTGAACTTGACTGAGGCGTGGGACAAGGTCTTCACGCAAAGCGACAAGGTGGAACACACCAAGATAACGTTCCACAACCGTTACGGAATAACCCTGGCGGCCGACCTCTACGCCCCTAAAAACGCCACGGGCAAACTGCCTGCCGTGGCTGTCAGCGGCCCGTTCGGGGCTGTGAAGGAACAGGCTTCGGGCCTCTACGCGCAGACCCTGGCCGAGCGTGGATTCCTGACAATAGCCTTCGACCCTTCGTTCACCGGCGAGAGCGGTGGGCAGCCGCGCTATGTGGCATCGCCCGACATCAACACCGAAGACTTCTGCGCCGCGGTAGACTACCTGTCGTCGCGCGACGACGTTGACCCGGGGCGGATAGGCATACTGGGAATATGCGGATGGGGTGGCATGGCCGTGAACGCCGCTGCCGTGGACACGCGCATCAAGGCCACCGTGGCGGCCACGATGTACGACATGAGCAGGGTGACGGCCAACGGATACTTTGACGCTGCCGACAGCGCCGACGCGCGCCACGAACTGCGCCAGCAGCTCAACGAACAGCGAACCGAAGACTACAGGAACGGGGTGTACGCCCTGGCAGGAGGGGTGGCCGACACGCTGCCGGCCGACGCGCCGCAGTTTGTGAAAGACTACCACGCCTACTACAAGACAAAGCGCGGCTACCACCCGCGCTCGCTCAACTCTAACGGCGGATGGAACAAGACGTCTAGCCTTTCGTTCCTCAACATGCCGCTATTGGGATATGCGGGCGAGATACGCAGCGCGGTGCTGCTCATTCACGGCGAGAACGCCCACTCGCGCTACTTCAGCGAAGACACACGCAAGAAACTGAAGGGCGACAACAAGGAACTGCTCATCATCCCCGGGGCCAACCACACCGACCTCTACGACAACATGGTGAAGATTCCATTCGACAAGATTGCCGAGTTCTACGGCAAGTATCTCAGGTGACGCCCGGCCGCAACCGCCGGCAGCCACCGCCAAACGCCCCCGGCCCACCCCATGCCATGCGGCATGCGAGGGAGGAGCCGGGGGCCGCCATGCAGTGCCGTCAGCCGCCGGCGGGGCGGGCTGCGCGGCGCGTGAGCTCGAAATAGACGGGACGCCCCGGTTCCTGCAGCTTGGTGGAATACAAACCGAGGCGGCCGCACAGCTTTCCGGCAATGTCGTCGAACACGATGTCTATAACCCGATTATGCTACTTGAAAGCTAACTTATTGAAATACAATCAAGAAAATGGAGAGAAACCTGCGGACTTCTCCCCATTTTCCCGATTTCGTGCAGAAAACCGTCATAAATGACAGTTTTCGACTTGGGGTGACTATCTGCGGAAGCGAGCTTGCAACTCTGTCATTCGCTCCAACATCTGATTAAAGGGGATGGCATTTCCTGCCAAAATCATCTTTTCCCTCATGATGTTGTAGTCCTGCTCCCATACTGACAGATATTCTTCGGGTGGCAACAAAGTAATGACCTTTCTGATGTCGGTGTCATAATCTATACCCTTCATCGAAGTATAATGCTTTCTGTGGTGACTTATGCTTTGCCACAGGGCATCATCGGTCACGGCCTCACGTGCAAAAGGCTCATCCATCATGCGCTCTAAGTCATACAAATGCCTTGACTTACGATTAGCATTGGCACATCTGTCGGTGGAGAAGAGTTCGTGCAACAAGAAGGCTTTCTCCAAGAATGTTTTTGCCGGGAGGGCGGTACGGATATTGGACTGCAAAATTTGAGTATCTACTTGCGGATAAGCCTCTGACAACATACTGTTTACTGTTGCATCTGCGTGTGGCTCCATGAGTGATCGTGCGCTCACCTCCAACATAACCGTTGGTTTGATGTACTCAGAGGTGATTTGACCATACTCTTCGGGAAACAAGCTCTTATAGGTTACATATACCTGACGAGGCTCGGGATAAGTGTTGTCGCCTTCGCCATCTTCTTGTGGCTCTACGTTACACCAAGCATCCAAGCCCAGCCGCACGATTGCTTCACGCAAAGAATCGCAGAATTCCGTGCGGACAAAAACCGAGGAAGCCTTGCGCAACTTCTTGATTTGTTTGATGGTAGGGCTATCACCATTAAATGTGCCAAAGTTGTCGCCGTACGCGAGGTCTATGTCTTCCGACATTCGGTTTATCAAGCCCCACACCTTGCTTAGCGATGAGCCACCCTTGAACACCAACTTGTCTGCAAACGGCAGCTGGAACACCACTTGCAGCATCAGCGTAACCCAAAGGTCTTTCTCGACAACGGTTTTGGGCAAGCCCACATGAATGGCTGTCTGCTCAATGAAGAGCCGCTTGCCATTGTCGTCCAAATCAAAGTACTTAGTCATAGAATGTCAATATGTAGTTCCGAATCCATGCCGGCATGAGCTTCAAGTCCACCTTGGTTTGCTCCAATGGAATATTTGCCAGCAGCTTTCTGATGCGGTCTGTCTGTTCGGACAGAATGTTGTCCTTGCCTATTTCCTTCAAAGCAAAGGTGATGAGCATCAGGGTGCGGTTCGTGAACGTGAAGTTTTTCAGCGGAGCGTGGATAAACTTCAAGGTGCGACCATTGCTCATCTTTATCTCCTTTGAGCTACCGTCCGTTAGAAAACATAGGTTCATCGGCACTTGTGTGGATAATCCTAACAGATTGGCTGCATTAGCCCCCGTAGGCTCAATGCGAACCTTATCCCTTTCCGCCAGCCTCCTTGCTATCTCTTCCAATGAGGGGTAGATAATGCCCAGACCATACACATCATCAACCTTGGGCTTATAATAGATGCCCTGCCCAAGGCGCATAATTCTCCCGGCATTAGTTTCACGTTCCAATACCTTTTGTATCAGTGATGACTTTACACCTGTGTCCGACAAGTCGGACGAGAAGAACACTGTTCCTGCTTCCAGTCCACTAATCTGCTTACTTATGATGCTACTTTGTGTAGGCATAATTGTTAATTGTGTCGCAAAAATACAACAAATTTCCGACAAATACAAATTTATCCGTTGATATTTTATGGGCAATCTGGTAGTTCACCTTATCTTACTCTATTTCCTCATTGTTAATACATTACAGAAATGGATACCTTACCTATCTTGAACTGTTAATGTACCCCTCACTTCCCACCGATTTCTGTCCGTACACCGTAAAGAAAAAACATTTTTAATGGATGCAGATAACGGCTTTTTCGGAGAGGTAAATGTCGGTAAATATTATGGAGGTTGAGCCACGCCTATTGGAATGTATTTTTGCACGATGGCGGGAAAAAAGGCGGAAAAGATGCGGTTAACATCCGTTGAAATCGGTGGTTTATAGATAATTACGAAGAATTAACACCATCAGAAGACTTGTATGCAAGCGCCCCGCTGCGCTCATACCTCTCGGCAAGCGTCAGCTGCCCGCCGGTGAACACCAGGCGGCCGTCGGCAGCAATCTCGCCGCTGTAGGCCACACTGTCGGTGCCCGTAACGATGGTGCCGCTAACCCGGCGCCCGCATCGGTCTACCGCCATGGACATGCGCCAGAGCGCCACCAGCCTGTCGCCGCTGTAGTCGTACATCACCATGAAGCCCTCGTAGCGCCCAGGGGCAAGCATGGTGTCGGCAGAGGCCGGAACGATGTCGGGCATGGATATGGGCAAGCTGGCATATTTCTCATCATCACCATATACGTTGCTGAGGTATGTCTCCTCATGCTTGCGCACCATTTCGGCCCTGGCATCACGGCACTTGAGGGCAATGGCGCGCCGAAGGCAGTAATTGGCGGCTGCCGAGTCTTGCATGCACCCGAATCCGTTGCGGTGGCAGATGCCCAACATATACCACGACATTCCATCTTTCATCCCTGCAGCCTCACGAAAGGCAGCCACTGCAGCGGCATAGTCTTGCCCGCAACCCAATCCCTTGTAGAGCATATAGCCCTTTGCATACAGGCACTGGCGATTGCCGGCATCGGCTCCTTTTGAAAAACAAGTATATGCACGGACAAAATCACGGGCCACGCCTCCACGACCATCCTTGTACATCATCCCGAGCACATGATATGCCTTGGCATAGCCCGCACCGGCGGCCTTGCCCAACAGTTCGGCCGCGCGATTGCCGTCAGCGGCAACGCCACGGCCCAACAGGTAGACATTGCCGAGGCAGAACATCAGGTTGGCTGCCGAATCGGCCTCCACGGCTTTTTCGAGCGTCCTGGCGGCACGCTGCAACTGTGCCGGCGAACTGTTCCGGTTGCCCAACACCTTGATGGCACCGACAGCATCTTGGTTGTCGTACATGGGGTTGAGATGGGGCGACGAATTTTCATGGATTAGGTCCGACGGCTTCTCGCGCTCAGCGGTCAGCCTTATTCCGCCGTCAACAAGCATCACTGAATCGTTGGCGACAAACCTTCGGTTGTCCCACTCCCACATATACCGCTTACTGTCGACAACAAACTGTGTGTATTCTGCCAGCCGCTTTTCGGCTTCCTCATATCTTCCTGCCTGGTATTCCATGTATCTCAACTCCGCGTTTGACATCGTTTCGTCTGACATGTCGGGATTGTCGAGCCCGGAATTGGAGTAACACTTCACGCTGCCCGGGTCAACCTCGGTTGTTATCACGCCGCCCGCCACACTGTAACGGCCACAGAGCCTGATGTAGATTGTGCCGCCGCCAACCGTGCCAGCCTGACGGCCAGACCTCTTGCCGCGCACAGTGGAAACATGCCGCCTGCCGGCGGCGGTGCTACCCGATACGTTCAGCCTGAATGTACCATCGTTGCGGAATTCGAAAATGCCTTTATATTCATTGCATACTGCCGACAGATACAGACTGTCGAGAAAGGCTTGCGAACAATACCACTTGCCAACGACACCACTGGCCCTGCCCGGCTGCAACAGCCCAAACATCATTGCTACAATCAATAACGCATTCTTCATACACTACTTCATACAAATCTGCATTCACAACAATACTGCGCCCGACTGATGGCATGAGGCATCACAGCCATGCACGGGCTGCAATGGACATTGGCGGGCACAACCATGCGCAACACCGGGATGCCCTGCAAGGGCACTATATGCGTTTGTGCGCAAACTTAACAATTTTTATCAACAAAAGCAAACGTAACCCGGACGAAGTGCGGACACCGCCCAACATTTAACAATCTTTACGGAATGGGGCAAAAAAGACTTTTCGGAAAAGCTTAAATGGGTTATTATTATAAGTATCTGTTCAAAATTAACCGATACAATATACCTTGCAGGTGTCCTCTATATCTTTGCCACCATCTTGTGTGCTCTTTCGGGCCGCATACCAAAGTCTCATCGGTCGCGTAGCCCGCTACGCTCTCTCTTCGGACTTTGGCATGCATCTCCTACATAGCGCACAATTTGATGGCAATTAATTTTGAACAACTACTTAGCCCTGCAAAGCAACATTCCACGGCCGTTGTTCGGGGGCCGACGCCCGATTGGGGACAATACGGTGAAAAAACATGTACAACTTCAGGCAAGCAAGAACGCCACAGGAAGCAACCACGACGGACGCACAGAAAGAATATGCAGCGTTTGGGATTGTGAAACGACACGTATCGGGATGCGATACGGCAAATATGGAATTGCCATACGGCAACATACGCAATGACAGCAGCGCCCACTAAACGCACGACATTGCCCACACTGCAAACGGCCATCACGAAGACAAGGGCGCAGCATGCGGCAAGCCCCCCACTACACTGCCTTTGGCAGGAGGGGAGGCCCGCCTGCACTACAGCCTGCACAACGGCAAACGGACGCAGGCGCAAGCCTTTGCTCAATGAGGCGCTTCACGGCATGCACGCTGCCATCGGCCATTAATGACTTCCAGATAGAGCCTGGTGTCCGGCGACCCAATGCGACGGCCCTGCATGCAAAACGGCACGGCCCTGCATGCAAAACAGCACGGCGCGGCACAACCGGCCATGCCCATCAAACGCCCCCATTGACTCACGCCATGTGGCATCGCTCCACCAAGTACAGCCACAGGCTTTCTGCACCATGGGGCAATGGCAAATGGCCGCCCGCATTGGACATCCATCAGGCAAGGCTATGGCATAGGGGGCATGGTGGCGGCTGATAGCGCTGCACGCCGCATTATTTATGGATGAGGGCGGCAAACTCTCTGAACCGGGTGAGGTTGTCGAACAAATCGAGGTCGAAGACCACCTCCGACCCGTCGGTGAGCTCTACCGACAGCAAACCGTCGTCTTCGTCATAGCTGACGGCCGTGATGTCGGCTATCAACAGCTCGCGCATCTCCGACTTGCGCCTGCCTGCAAACGGATAGGTGATGCGGCCGCCGTCTACTGTGATTACGCCTCCGGCCTTGGCCAGCAAGCGCGCATGCCTGATGGCCATGAGCACCCTGATTATCAAGACATGCCCCGCAACAACGAGGATGACCGTGGTTGGAAACGGGTCGAGGATGCGGGCGGCGCCAATTTTTATACCGAAAGGATGGACAATCGGTACGAGTATGAGCATCAACGACAGAATAATGTTGACCAAGTTGTCGCGGTAAACGGACTTGGCCACGTAATTGAATGTTTTCATCGAGTAACAGTTTATTTTGATAATAAGCTATTGTATCTTCAGACGGTCCGACATAAGGCCATGCCCTACTGCGGGCATGGCCCCAAGACAAGATATAACCATGTGGCGGAACAATGGTCAATCATCCAACGACACGGTGCCGTCGGGATTGACATTGACATCGGCCGTGTAATATACATTCACCACCTTGCCGGCGCTTTCCTCGGTCTCCTTGCCGTCTTCGGTGAAACCGATGGATATGGATTTCTTTATCGAACCGACTTCGGCTTCGTCTACACCCAGCGACAACTTCTCAGGAAGCACCTCATTCATGTCGAAAGACCTGACCGACTTGAATGTGCATCCCTGCGGAACGAGCTTCTTTGCCTCGGTGATGTATTTCTCCAGCTGAGCCGGGTCTATCTCCGACAGCTCTATGCCCTTCAGCTTTTTGTAGTCAACGTCGTTGAAAGACATGCTTTTTTCGTCCATGTCGCCCACAGTGCCGTCGGTATAAAACGTCTGTTTGAACGCCATGTTGTCGGGATTGATCATCGTAAGGTTCACAAACAACATGTTGTTGGTCAGTTCTCCTTTCTCGCAGAAGGACATAGCCACTATCTTAAACCGCTTCTGGTCAACCTTTTCTTTCAGCATATCTATCAACTTGGCATACGACTCGGCCTTGTCCATAGGATATTCTTTTTCTTTCACAAGCGACCCGATGTCGCCCTTGCACGCAGCCAACAGCACTACCATGCAGAACATAACCATTGAATTGATAACTCTCTTCATTTTCTTGGATTTTAAAGTTAATATTTTATTTTCTAAAACTACGCCATCACTCGCCACCGACAATGCCCTACGGTGGGCCACAGCCGCCACATCCGACATGATGAAGGTGCAAGCCGGCCGTGCCGTCAGGCTGAGGGCCAGGCATAGAGGTCGGCAGGGATGCACCTGATGGTGCCTTCCCAGCAGAAGTGGGGCACTATGCCGTCGGTGGGAAGATATCCATTTGGCAACTCCCTGTCGTCGATGTCGATCCGACACACAAATGCCGTTGCCCCCTCGGCCACGGCCTCCGGCAGAGCCATCTCGCCACGGTCGCCCTCGTCGGCAATCATGTCGATGATGCGCTCGCACCCCGGCGCCACGTGCTGCTTGCCCTCGCTCATGTTCCTCAGGGCCAGGGCCACCCGGCTCACCCACCCTGCGTTGCAGGCATGGGCGTCGTCTGTGGCATACACGCCAACGACAGTGTGTGTCGAGGCATCGTGTTTCTCGCCCTTCCATGCCTCGGCCGGGGCTTTTACCACACCGACATACACAATGTGCCCCTCTGTGTACTTGCGCAGCCACTTTATCTTTCGGAACCAAGGCGCCCTGCCGGCCATCCTCTTGAAAAACTGTGTTTTAATGCTGCGGGGTATCGCCACGTAGGGCGTGAGTCTTTCGAGCGATGTGGGATTGTTCCACCTCGCCCTGTCGCGCCTCTGCTGTTCGGCTTCGCGTGCCCTGCGTTCCGCCAGCTGTTCGCGGTACGCACTCACGTCGAGCCCTTGCGCCTCGAGCTTGTCAAGGTCGTTCTCGGTCATTTTCCTCTCCCATTCAGATGCAGCATACTTAACAACTCCCATAGCTATACCATGTCTGAACTTTCACCTGTCAGCTTGATTGCCGTGCCACACTTGCCTCCATCGGGGCCGCCCCCGGTGCCACAGGCGCGGGCACCCCACAGCGGCAAGCCGCCGTCCGGGATGCCCGCCCTTCTGCTTAGGGCCTGGCCATGGCATCTGGCGCGGGCCGAAGTATCATCTTACCACCTGCTTACGTGTTACAACGCTTCCGTCGGGCATGGTCGACTTAACCACATACAGTCCGCCCCGCGGCGAGCTGACGCTGCGCCCCTGCAGGTCGAAGTATTCAGTGCGCACGGGGACCGTGGCGGCATCGGTGCGGCCTATGCCCGTTGCGGCCATCCACCATGTGATGCCCGACTCATTTGTCACGCCATCCACCGTGTAAACGCTCTGTATGCCCAGCCCGTCGACATTCTCCTCGTAGAGGTAGAAGCGGTGGTAATCGCCGTAGGCCAGCGGGAAGTCGTAGTCGTCGGAGAAGTTGTAAGATACCAGGCTCATGGGCTGCGACAGCTTCACATACTTATCCGTGGTGAAGGTGTACACCGACTCCGGGCCCATGTAAACTCTGTACGACAGTCTGTTTGCGCTGATAGGGTTGCCGTCGACGTCCTTGCTTGGCAGGTTGAACTTCACCTCCCGCCCAAACGACGGGCTGTAGCTGCCCACATCGTAGAACTCGGGTGCAGCAGGCACGGCCGGCTTCAGGTCAACGCGCGAGTATGTGGGGTGGAAATAAGCCTCCAGCAACTTGCCTCCCGTGATGTCGGCAGTGATGGCATAGAGGCAGTCGTCGGCCGATGTTATTGTGCCGGCGGCCTCGTCGAAGGTAAGCTCAATCTTGTCTGCCAAGTCAAGGTGGGTGCCGTCTTCGGCCTGGCGCAGCTTGCCCGGCACGAGGAAGTAGTGCAGGCCCCACGATTCGTCGGCCCCGACATACTGCGGCTCAACCACTATGCGTCCGTCGGCATAGCTTCCCTTTATCCAGTAACCCTTGCCGGGGTTCTCCGGGTCGCTGATGTACACGGTGTTGCCGTCGATGGCCACCTCGGCCTGCGCCGACAGTTTCTCGTTTTGCCGCGTGGTGTAATCAAAGCCGTAAGGCTTGGGTGTGAGCCCCTCGGGCAGTGTAGTCAAGTGGTAAGGGCTTGGCATCACCGTCAGCTCGCTGACGCCTGTGCCAAGGAAAGTGCCTCCCCTGAGCACAATGCCCAGCAAGGCCTTTGGGTTGCCGAACGTCTCGCCCTCGGTCCTCTGCTGCCTGAGCACGCCTTCGCTGTAGGTGAAATAGATGTCGGTGTCTACCGTGCCGTCTTCCTTCACGTCGGGCAGAACCTGGGCAGAGCCGCCGTCGTAGCTCACAGCCATCCTCATCACGTAAATCATGTCGCCCTCGTCATAGTCTATCGCCTGCGGCGTATGGGCCACGTAGCGCCCGTCGCCCACTGGCTCGAGCTTGAGGTAGGAGTTCGAGCGGTAGCCCGGTATGGGGTTCAACACATACAGGTTGCCGTCGGCACCCTTTACGTATGAGGCTATTCCGTTGTAGGTCTGCTGCATGTATAGGTTTCCCGAGTCGTAGATTAAAGAGAAGTTCTTGCCTATGACGTCGGTAACGTCCTCTCCGTCGGGCTTGTCATAAATGATGTCCGACTCTCCCGGCCATGTCACCTGTGCGGCCGACGGTGCCTGGGCATTGGCAAAACATGCCATTGCCATCAGTCCAATACCAAGTAAAGTTTTCTTCATACGATGCTGTTTTGTGAGGCAGGCCTGCTTGCGGGTAGCGCCAAGCCCACCGAGGTTAATACTTTGCTGTTGCTAATCGGCTGTCGATGGGCGCCAAAACAGGGTTATGGTTGCTCTCATCGGCCGTACATTTGGATGCTGTTGAATCTCTATGCCGTTGTTAATGTATGTAGAGCGACAAGGCGCAACCAAGCCCTCTGGGCCACAGATTAACACGGGGCGGCATCATTTCCCCCTACTTTACGGCGGTCAACAATGAAAAGCGCCATGCCACAGCCGGATTGTGGCCGGCGCCCCATCGTGACCACTGCCTGTCACTCTTGCTAATTACAAATCCATTAAACGCTCCCTTTTGCCTTACTCCCAGTGGCATCACGCCATGCAGATGCAGCCTCCGGCTTGCTGCACCATGGGGTTCAGGACATAGGCCCGCCGGCCTTAAGCTTCTCTTTAACAAAGGATTTCTGCATGAGATGCCCGGGAGCCAAACAACTACTGTAATCCCCTACTGATGAAACGCAGAAGATAGGGTACTTGCTGTCAACCAAAACCATTCTAAACCTACTTTCCATTTGCATCTGACAAGCTGAGCTCACGAAATAACTCGCTCGCAAATATAACGATTTTATGTGTTAACGGAAAATAATTTTTATTCAAATATTGCATTTGAACGGTCATTTAACATACTTTGTATGCGTTTATTCGCATTTCGTACATAAAATAAAACAAAACAAACAAGCACGTTTATACACTTATTTACATCCATTGCAAGTTTTCATGACGTCCGCTTAATGTGGCAGAGACGAAGGCAATGTTGCGCCAGATGGATGTGCGCGTCAACAGGCCACCACCTCGGCATGGCGGCGATGGCTGGCGGCGGCAGGCAAGTATGGGCCCGCCGTTTACAAAATAATTGTACAACGCGTTGAAAATAACGCCCGGGCGTTGGCCGCATTTGAAATATTTCGTAACTTTACCAACCGTAAACCATAACAAATCGGTGACAAGAACTACAGTTGGAATGAAAAACTACAGACATGGAACCTGCCTGTGGCAGCGACTGGCTACGGCCGTCGTGGCAGCCTTGTGCGCCCATGCGGCTTGCGCCTCAAAGCTGGCCGAGCGCATCGACTCTATAATTGGGGACAAAAAGATGACGGTGGGCGTGGCCGCGGAATACGCCGACATGCACTTCGTGCTCAACGACTCGGTGCGCTTCCCGCTGCTCAGCGTATTCAAGACCCACGTGGCCATGGCCGTCACGGCAAGGATGCAGATGGACGGGATAAGCCCCGACAGCGTGGTGCACATTGACAAGGGGCGACTGAAGAAAAACACCTACAGCCCGCTGCGGCAGAAACACCCCGACAGCGACATTGACATAACGATAGCCGAACTGATGCGCTACAGCGTGGCCGAGAGCGACAACAACGCCTGCGACATCCTGATAGACCTCGCCGGAGGCATAGACTATGTAGACATGTACATCAGGAGCCTCGGCGTCAGCGGTTTCAGCATTAGCGAGACTGAGGCTTCGATGCACGCCGACAGGCAGCTATGCTATGCCAACTGGAGCTATCCCGAATCGATGCTCGACGTGCTGAAGGTAGTGTTCGCCCCCGGCGACACCCGGTTTGCGCTGCTGCGCGGCATCATGCTCGGCACGTCTACCGGGCGCGACAAGATTCCCGCCGGTGTGCCCGAGGGGATTGCAGTGGCCCACAAGACAGGCAGCTCCGACCGAGCCGGCGGCATCAAGGCAGCCGACAACGACGCCGGCGTGGTGATGCTGCCCGGGGGCAACTGCTACATAGTGGTGTTCATAATGGACTCTGCCGAGACCGACAGCACCAACGCCGCCACCATTGCCGCCATCACCCGGGCAGTGCTGGCCGAGGCCGGGTGCGCTGGCTCTGCCAAGCAGTGAGCCAGGCAAAGGCAATCCGCCGCCGATGCGGGCCAGAATGGCTCGCTCCGGCGGCGGATTGTGCTGTCGTCAACGCCTTGCAGCGGCCTGCGCTCAGAGTTCCTTGCGCAGGGCCTCGGCCATGCTCGCATACTCTGCCTCGGTGAGGTAGGTCTGCTGAGGGTTCATGCGGAACACACCCCCGAAGTCGGGGCCGCCCACATACTTGGGAACGAGGTGGAAGTGAAGGTGCTCGAGCGTGTCGGCGTATGCCCCGTAGTTTATCTTGTCCGGGTTGAACACCTTCTGCATGGCCCGCGTAACGCGCACCACGTCGCCCATGAACGCATTGCGGTCATCGTCGCCGAGCAGGTTGATGTCGTCTACATGGTCTTTGTAAGCCACGAGGCAACGTCCGCGGTATGTCTGCTCCTTGAATATGAAAACACGCGAAACGCTCAGTTCCGCCACTTCAATCATAAGGTTGTGCAATGTCTCATTGCTCTGGCAATAGAGGCACTCCTTTGGGTCACTCTTCATAATAATATGGTTTAAATGGATTAGTTCCGTAATTCGTCACAAATATACGAATAAAAAACGGAAGCGACAAGCCTTTTGCCAACAAAAGTGGCGGGCAGGCGGCGCCGTGGCGGCAGCCGTCTGCAAGGCCCCCGCAATAGCTCAGCCGCCGGCATCGAGCAGCCGCTCCATGGCGTCGACTATGTAAGGCTTCCACCCGGCGAGCAAGTCGGCAAACGTCTCGCCTTCGTCAAGCAGCACCGTACGGCACAGGTTGCCGGCCACAAACGGCATGGTGAGCATCGAGTAGAACGTCAGGAACAGGTAGCGCATGGGCACCTGCCTGAGCCGGCCGCTGTCCATCTCGCCCTGTAGCCCCTGCCTTACCGACTCGATATACTGCCCCAGCCTCAGCTCCATTATTGTTCGCACCACACCGTCGAAGTCGCGGTGCATCTCACGGACAATGAACATGGGCAGGCCCGGGTTGGCCCCGAACACATCGTAATACGCGTCGACAACGCTCGCCACCCGCTCTCCTATTGGGCGGTCGGGCTGCAGCACAATGTCTTTCACCCGCGGCACCAGCGTGCCCACTATGCCGCCGAACACAGCGTCGAACATGCGCTCCTTGGTGCGGAAATAATAATGCAGCGTGGGCCTGTTGATGCCGGCGCGCGAGGCAATGTCGCTCATGCTCGTGCCAACGAAGCCCCGCTCGATGAACAGTTGTCGGGCAGCGTCGACAATCCTTGCCTCAAGCCCCCCGGTGTGGTTCTTGTCTGTTACCATAAGCTAAACACACTCTTTAAGGTTGTCGACGAAAAGCAGCAAGCGGTTTCTCACATTGACATCGCTAACGCCGCTGTCGAAGTCGAGCGACAGTATGCTGAGCCCGGGATAGAGCCTCTTTATGCGCTTCTCGATGCCCTTCGACACGATGTGGTTGGCTATGCACCCAAACGGTTGCAGGCTCACCACGTGGGTGACGCCCTGCCTGGCCATCGACAGAATCTCGCCCGGCAGCAGCCACCCCTCGCCAAACTGTGCGCAGAGCGAGACGACGCTCCCGGCCTCGGCCGCCTCGTCGAAGATGTCGGCGAAAGGCGTGAAATAGCGGAAACGGCTACCCGCGGCGTTGGCCCTGTCTATGCGGCGGCGCACCCACTTGTAAGCCCACCGCATGACGGCACGCGGCACGCGGCTCCGCTCCAGCGAGCTCTCGGCGTTGACCTTGCCGTTGACAAACGCCTGCATGAAGAAGTCGGTGAGCATGGGCGGCACCACCTCGATGCCCTGCTCCGTCAGCCAGTTGGTCATGTCTTTCTGGGCGAAGGGGTTGAACTTTAGGAATATCTCGCCGACCACGCCCACTCGCGGTGCCTGGCGGTCGGTCACAATGCCGTCGAAGGCCTCGGCCGCCTCGCCCAGCGCCGTCCACAGCGCGCCGGTGTCGTTGGCCTCGATGGCCCCGACGGCCCTTTCCATGTACAGGTCGCGCAGGCGTGCAGCCTGTCCCTTCTCGCGCTCCCTTACCACCGAGGCGTAATAAAACTTGGCCAGGCAGTCGCTGTATAGCAGCGAGGCCAGCACAATGCGCAGTATTCGCGCCCAGTTGACCCTGAAGCCGGGCTGGTCGTTGCTGATGCCCGAGCCCGAGGCGAGCGATATGACTGGCACCCCTGGATACCCGGCCTCGGTCAGGGCCCGCTTTATCAGCGAGATGTAGTTTGAGGCACGGCACTGCCCGCCGGTCTGCGTCATTATCACGGCCGTGTCGCGCGGGTCGTAGCGTCCCGACCTGAACGCCTTTACTATGTCGCCCACGATGAGCGTGGCCGGGTAGCAAATCTCGTTGTTGGCGTATTTCAGCCCGTACTCGGCCGAATGTGCGTCGCTCACAGGCAGGTTTTCCACGTCGTAGCCTGCCCGCCGCATCAGGGGCGGTATGAGTGGCGAGATGAACGGTGTGAAAAACGGTGCTATAATCTTGCGCCGGCGGTCGGCCGTGCCAAACACCGGCGTGCCGGCAAACGCTGCCCCGGCCTCGGTCTTGCCGCCGCTCAGCGAGTATCTCATGCTGTCGATCACCGACCGCACGCGCAGCCTGATGGAGCCGAGGTTGCTCACATCGTCAATCTTGAGCAGGGTGAGTGCCTTGCCGTGCTGCCTCAACAGGCTGCGAATCTCGTCGGTGACGAATGCGTCGGGGCCGCAACCAAACGAAGTCATCTGCATGAACTGGACGTTGGCTCCCTGCCGCCCGGCCCAATCGGCAGCCTTGAGTATGCGGTTGGTGTATGCCCACTGCGACACGAAGTTGACATCTTTCACCGTCGTGTCGGTACACCTCACTATGTCTTCAGTTATCACGTCGACGCCCATCGAGGCTATCATGTCCGACAGCTTGTGCTGTATGAGCGGGTCTGAATGGTACGGACGGCCGGCAAGCAGCACCACCAGGCGCTTGCCCCCATTGGCTGAGAGCACGCTGCTGTTGTAGTCCATAAGCTCGCGGCCGTAGCGGTCTAACTCTGCCACAGCCTCGGCAAAGGCCTTGCGGGCCACGCCGCGCCCTATGCCGAGCGACGCGAGGTAGGCCGCACACTGCCTGCCGAGCAGCTTGCGGTCTTTGAACGTTATGGCAGGCGTGTCTATAGGCACGCTCCCGGCCTGTACGCTCTTCACCACCTCCGAGTAGCCCGACACCACGGGGCAGTTGAAACTGTTCTGCCCGCCCTCGAGCTTCTCGTAGACCACGAACGGCATGAATATGCGGTCGACACCTTTCTTCACCAGGTTCTCTATGTGGCTGTGGGCCAGCTTGGCCGGAAAGCAGATGTTGTCGGACATGACCATGCGCGCACACGACTCATAGCCGCCAAACGACGATGGGTCGGACAGCACCACCCGCAGGCCGCACCGCGAGAACAGAGTGTGCCAGAAGGGGTATTCCTCATACATGTTGAGGCACCGCGGTATGCCGATGGTGGGCGCAGTCGGAGCCACGCCGGCGCTGCGGCCGAACAGGGCCTCCAACTTGTGGGCGTAGGCGTTGACGCCCGGTGCCACCTTTGCTCCCTTGTTGGTGAATATGCGCTCGCAACGGTTGCCCGAGTAATAGCGGTTGCCGTTGCCGAAGGCATACGACACCACCATGCACCCGTTTTCGCAGCCGTGGCAACGGTGGCGGCCGGTGGTGCAGGCCGAGCTGGCCAGCATATCGCCCAAGGCCACACTGCGCCCGCGGTTGGCCCGGGCATAGAGGGCGCAGCCTATGGCGCCCATCAGCTCGGGGCGGTCGCTGCGGTAGACGTGGCGGCCGGTGAGCTTCTCGAACGCGCGCACCACGGCGTCGTTGCGCATGGTTCCGCCCTGCACCACGATGTGGCTGCCCAGCTCCTCGGGGCCCTTTAGCCTGAGCACCTTGTAGAGGCAGTTTTTCACCACCGAGTAGGCCAGCCCCGCAGCGATGTCGGCCACGGTGGCCCCCTCGCGCAAAGCCTGCTTCACCTTTGAGTTCATGAACACGGTGCAGCGTGTGCCAAGGTCGCAGGGGGCGGCAGAGCTGCAGGCCGCCGACGCAAAGTCGGCCACGGTATATCCCAGCGACTTGGCGAAGGTCTCGATGAACGAGCCGCAGCCCGACGAGCAGGCCTCGTTGATTTCCATCCTGTTTATCACACCCCCGCTCACGAATATGGCTTTCATGTCCTGCCCGCCGATGTCGAGTATGAAGCTCACGTCGGCGGCAATGTGGCGTGCCGCCATGTAGTGGGCCATGGTCTCGATGATGCCGTGGTCGAGCCTGAAGGCCGCCTTGAGCAGGTCTTCGCCGTAGCCCGTTGAGCAACTGCCGGCCACCACGGCCTCGGTGCCTGCCTCGCGGCACCTGCCGGCAAATAGTTCCAGCCCCCTGCGCGCCGTGGCTATGGGGTCGCCGTCGTTGTTGTGGTAGTAGTCGAACACCAGCTCGCCGCGGTCGTTGAGCACCACTATCTTTGTGGTGGTCGACCCCGAGTCGATGCCCACCACCACCTCTTCCCTGCCAGCCGCCAGCGGTGCCCGGGCCATGCCGTGGGCACTCATGCGCCGCGACCACCCGTCGTGGTCGGCATCGCCGCTGAAGATGGGCTCCAGGCTACCCGAGGGCCGTCCCGACGAGACAAGGCGGCTGCCTACGAGGGCCGACAGCTCCGACAGGCTCGTGAACGACCGGGCCCCGGCCGACAGGGCCGCGCCGTAGGCCGGCATGAGGTGGCCTCCGTCGGGTATCACCACGTCGGATTCCGACAGGTTGAGATAATCTACAAACGCCTTGCGCAGGGCCGGCAGAAACGTCAGCGGACCGCCGCAGAAGAGCACCGGGGGCTTGATGTCGCAACCGTGGGCCAGGGTGACCACCACCTGCACGGCCACGGCATGGAACACAGAGGCGGCAATGTCGGCCTTGGGCACATTCTTTGATATGAGGTTCTGTATGTCGGTCTTGCTGAACACACCGCAGCGCGAGGCTATGGTGTAAACGTTTGACGCCTTGTCGGCCAGCGCGCTCAGGTCGGCCGTGCCTACGCCGAGCAGTATTGCCATCTGGTCGATGAATGCCCCGGTGCCGCCGGCGCAGTTGCTGTTCATGCGGAGGTCTGACGCCCGCCCGCCGTCGAGGAACACTATCTTGGCGTCCTCGCCGCCGATGTCGATCATCGAACGCACGCCGGCATGGCCCTGCCCGACGGCCCGGGTGGCCGCCACCACCTCTTGGACAAACGGCAGCGAGCAGCGCTCTGACACGCCCATGCCCACCGAACCGGTGATGCACACCGAGGCCTGCACGTCGCCAAAACGGGCATGAAGCTCGTCAATGAAGCCAAGCAGCACCTCGCGGGCCTTGGCGTTGTGGCGCTTGTAATCGGAATAAAGGCGTTGGCCGCCGTCGCCAAGTACAACAATCTTGGCCGTAGTCGAACCTATGTCGATGCCTACTCGTATCATCTTTAAATAGCTTGTTTCCATGTCTGACACAATTGTCAGACACAAAAGTAAGTAAAAAAGTGCAAACGGACTTGACGCCTGCCCTCCTTTAAACATTGATTAAATGCTTTTAACAGAGAAAAAGAACAATAAGCAAGTCAAACAGGAGGCTTTCAGGAGTTAAGGAGTTAGGAAGTAAAGGAGTTAAGACAATGTTTTTTTGTGTGTGTTTAGGAGACAGGAGGCGGGAGACAGGAGTACAGACAATAGTTTTGGAAGCTCTTTTAATTTTTAATCTTTGTTCAGAGTTAAGACAATAGTTTTGGGAGCACGGGAACCCTGGGGGCATGTGGAAAGTGTTGCAGGAAGAGATAGTCAATGCCATTGTCCTCTAACTCCTTGTAACTCCTTCTACCTCCCTCTAACTCCATCATGCACAAAGGCTATTGTCTGTACTCCTGCACTCCTGTACTCCTGTACTCCTGAATTCCTAAAAAGCCCCTATGTTTATCAGTGGCCCAAACAAGCCAGCCAAAACAAACATCAAAACGGCCTTTTCCACACTGCCGCCGGGGCCGTTTCGAGTGTCAAAACGGGTGGCACGGCAATGCGCAACAGACTGTTTTCCAACATGTTGACCAACAAGACAACAGCAGGTTTGGCCAAGCTCCGACCGAGGCAGGCCCACGCCGGCGGAGCCTGCAGGTGGAGCCGGGCGCTACGGTCGCAACGACCGCTCACGCAGGCGCGACCATGCGGGCGCATCCCACAGGCAGCACTCGCGAAGCGTGCCGGCCATCTCGGCGAGGCGGTGCATGGGTATGGCAAAGCCGAGTTCGCCGGGGGCCACGTATGGGCGGGCCGAAATGTCGACCATGCCTATGAACGTACGGCGCCCGCGGCGTTCGTTCTCGCCCACAATGTTGGTTATCAGCGAACTGCATCCGGAGCCAAACAGGCAGGACACGGCGTCGGGCGAGTTGTTGTCGAAAAAGGCCCATGCGCACAATCCCGACAGCGCATCGGGCTCGGCCAGGAAAAACACTCCGTCGATGCCGTCGAAAGAGCCGATGCGGTCGATGCGCGCCATGTTGAGGCATGGCTGCTCCGCCGGCCTGATGCCGAGCGAATCGATATACTCGTCGACCATGGCCGGCGTCTGCTTGTAGCGCTCGCGCTCCGACACAAAGCGGGCCACGCCCGGGTTGCGCGGCGCAAAGCCGCAATACAGCCGCCCGCCGCCGCAATGAAGGTTTGACAGCGTGAACGACACGGCGCCGCCAGCCTCAATCTCGGGCAGCGCCGCAAAAAGGCAGTGAGGCACGGCAGCCATGCTGCCCGCGGCCTCGGCCGACCGCCACACGGCCACCGGCGGCTTCAGGCTGCTGCCGAAGGCATGGCGCAAGTCGGCCATAAACTCAGTAGGGTTTGTCATATCAAAACGATGTAATCACAGCTCAACGCCGGCGACGCTGTCCGCACGGCCGGGGTGAAGAGGGCATGTCACGCATGCACCGCAGGGGTGATGCAATGCAGCCTGCAGCGACCCAACCGCCCGGCAGGCCCGCGCCCCAGGCCAGCCACGCCGCACAAGCGGCGCCACCCCAACCGGCAAAGAGACTGGCCAGCCCCGGCAACCCGGCGGCAACCGGCGGCGGCAAGGCCCGCAGGCCCCAAATCACAAATGCCGCCCGGCATAGACATAGCCCGTGTCGGTGCCGAAGGCCTCTTCGGTGCATGCCACGTCGTTGATGACGAGCGTCATGTTGCGCAGGCGGGCCGAGAGGTACAGTTTCTCGACATCGGGCAACACAGAGCGGTCGGTCATGCCGGCGCGCAGCACGAAGACGGTGTTGTCGACATTGCGGGCAATGATGGCCGTGTCGGCAACGACGTTGACGGGCGGGCAGTCGATGAGCACGTAGTCGTAACGCCGCCGCATTTCATCGACAAACGGCTCCAGGCGGCCCGACGACAGCAGTTCGGTGGGATTGTCGGGCAGGGTGCCCACGGGCATGATGTCGAGCCCGGGGCACTTGGCATAGGGGCAAACCAGCTCGGCGGCATCGGCATACGTTCCGGCCAGGTAGCCGGCCAGGCCCTTGTTGGGGTTGCCTACGAAGCCCGACAGCGACCCCTTGCGCATGTCGCCGTCGATGGCCAGCACACGCTTTCCGCCCAATGCCAGCACAGCGGCAAGGTTGGCCGTGGCAAAAGTCTTGCCCGTGCCGGAGGCAGCCGACGTAAACATGGTCACGCTGCCCGCAGTCTCCGACGCCGCCATAAACTCAAAGTTGGTGCGCATTATGCGGAATGCCTCGTTGGCAGAGTTGCGGCTGCCGGCCTCGACCACTATGCGGCACTCGCCTCCCACGGCCTGCCTGATGCCGAACGACGCCTTGAGCTGCGAAACGTTACGGCTGCCTCCGCCAATGCGCGGCAGTTCGCCCAGCATGGGCGCCGTCACGCTGCCCTCAACGTCGCGGCGGCCCCTTATGGTGGTGTTGCTCACCTCGAGCAAGTATATCACGGCCGTGGGCAGTGCAAGCCCGGCCACGAGGCCTATGAGCATGATGACAGAGCCCTTGGGGCTGATGGGGGCGTTGCTGCCCGTGGGCGACTTTATCACCTGGGTGTTGTCGGCGTTGAAGGCCCGCGCCAGCTCGTTCTCCTCGCGCTTCTGCAGCAGGAAGAGGTAGAGAGCCTCTTTCACCTTCTGCTGGCGCTCTACGGAGAGCAGGAACTTGGCCTGCGTCGGGTTGGCCGAGATGTTGGTATTGGTCTTCTGCTCGTCGTTTTGCAGGTGGCTAATCCTTGTCGACAGCGACATCATCATGTTGTCCATCGAATAGATGATGGCCCGGCGTATCTGCGCGAGCTGCTTGTCCATGTCGTGCACGAGCGGGTTTTGCCTGCCGCTGTTGGCAATCATCTGGTTGCGCTCAAGCTGTATGGCGTTGTAGTTCTTTATCTGCTCGTCTATCTTGTCGTTCTCGAGGCCGAGGTCAACGGGTATGAGCTGGTTGGTGTTTGCCTTGTCGGCAATGTAGTCGCGTATGTACCTTGCCACCGACAGCCTCGTGTTGAGGTCGAGCAGCGTTGCCGAGTTCTTGTCGGCCCGCTCCATCGACAGCGTGTAAGCCATCTCCACGTCGGGCACAAGGTTCTTGCTCTTGTAGTTGGCAATGTCGGTGTCCACGTTGCCGAGCTCGCGCTCGATGATTGCCAGTCGCTCGTCGATGAAGCGCGACGTGCTGTTCGACACCCGGCTGCGGTTCTTCACCCACACCTCGTTGTATGTGTCGACAACGGCGCTCAGTATGTCTTCGGCGCGCTTGGTCGACAGGTCGGTGTACGACAGGTTGAGTATGGTCGACTTCTTGTCGCCTATGGCCACCGAGAGGCCGCCCAGGAAACGCCCCGTGGCCGAGTTTAGGTCGCTCTTGCGCACGTCGATGCGCTTGCCCTTGCCACCGGCCTTGGCGTAGTAATCGGTGGGCGCTATGGTCAGTATGCCCAGCGGCGTGTGCACAGTCTGGCCCACGCGGCACTGCAGCGGCTCCGAGTCGACCGCCTTGCCGTTTTTGGCGAAGCCGGCCATCTCTACGTTTCCGTCGCCCAGCAGCTTGAGCGTCATCGACGCAGTCTCGTCTTCGTCGATGTCGCGGAACTTCACCGTCACCGGCAGCGTCTTGCCGTAAAGCGTTGCGTCGTAGAACGTCCCGGGCGACGTGTACGACACGTCGATACCGAGAGTGGCCACCACCTCGCGCATCACGTCGGGCGACTGAATGGCCGCAATCACGTTGTTTACGTTGGCTTTGTCGGAAAAGGAGAATCCCATGTCGGTGAAGTCGGCCAGCATCTTGCCCAGTGCCGACGACTCCTGGCGGCCGTCGAGCACCATTATCGACGCATCGCGCTTATACATTGGCGGCGTGGTCTTGACATAGAACGCAGCTATTGCCAATGCCACGACCACCGTGACCACGTACCACCGCCACCGGCGGAGGCACAATATGAGCAGGTTGCGCATGCCAAACTGCGCCCCGCCATCTTCCATCTGATTGTTTCTTGATAGTTCGTCCATTATTCGTAGATTGTTTAAAACGACGGGCGCCGGCCTACTTGCCGCGGCGCGCACGCAGCGGCTCGATGTATAATATGTCGGTCTGGCGCAGGTAGTATGCCGGCGACGAATAGACACTGGCTCCCGAGCGCAGGTCGATGCGGTAGGCCCGGCGCACGTTGCCCTCGCGGCGCATCACGAGCACGTTGCTGCGGTCGCCGTTGGTGGTAAGGTCGCCGGCCATGCTTATGGCGTCGATGACGGTAAACCAATCGCGCTCTATGGGATACCGGCCGGGGTTGCGCACCTCGCCGAGCACGGCCACGAACAAGTTGCTGAACTCAATGTTGACCACAGCGTCGGTGAGCAACTGCCGGCTGACGAGCTGCGCCTTGATGTACTTGGCCACAGAGTCGCGCGAGAGGCCGCCCACGTGCAGCAGCCCCATCACCGGGAAGTCGATGTTGCCATCGCTGTCGACGGTGTACATCAGGGCGTTGCGGCGCTCGGCGCGCTCTCCGCCGCCCGAGTCGGGGGCAGCGGCCACGTCGGTAAGGTTGAAAAGGTCGGCCAGTTTCTGGTCCTTGCTGCTCACCACTACGGTTATCTTGTCGCCTGGGCGCAGGCAAATCTCTTGCTGCTCGCCGACAGCCACAACGCTCTCGGGCTGCATGTCGCTGAAGTAAGTCAGCCTGCCGGTAGTGGCGCAGGAAGCCATAAGCAGGGGTATGGCAATAGAGAATACACTTAGCTTCATCATGTAACAATCAAAGTTAAAGTATAAGATGCAAGTGCCCGTCACACCCAATAAGTGCGGGCACGCCTGATTTTCGCCTGCAAAAGTAATAAATTCCGTATATATGGCCAAAGGCGTTCACTCTTTTTAACCACCATGCCCAAAGGCGCGCCGCCACGGCCGATGGCCCGTGGCGGACGGCGGATGTCAGTATGCGTTCTTGTCGTGTACGAACACCTGGATGGCCGTGCGCAGTATGATGCGTATGTCGAGCCAAACGCTCCAGTTCTCGATATACCAGATGTCGCGCTTCACGCGCCCTTCCATCTGCCACAGCTCACGCGTCTCGCCCCTGAAGCCCGTCACCTGGGCCCACCCGGTGATGCCCGGCTTCACGAAGTGGCGCACCATGTACTTGTCGATGAGCGGGCGGTATACCTCGGTATGGTAGAGCATGTGAGGGCGCGGACCCACTATGCTCATGTCGCCGCACAGCACGTTGAAGAACTGCGGCAGCTCGTCGATGTTGGCCTTGCGCATGAAGTTGCCGAAGGCAAACTTGCGCGGGTCGTGCTCGGTGCACTGAATGCGGTCGGCGTCTTTGTTGACGTGCATCGAGCGGAACTTGTAGCAATAGAACTGCTTGCCGTTCATGCCCGTGCGGGCCTGCCTGAAGAACACCGGGCCGGGGCTCTGCAGCTTTATGCACAGGGCTATGAACGGCATGAACGGAGCCAGGCACAGCAGCACGGCCAGCGACACTGCAATGTCGAACGAACGCTTTATGAACCTGTTGGCTGGCACCATGAGCGGGTCGTCGCAGTTGGTGAACACCGTCATCCCGCCCACGTTCTCGGGCTTGAGCATGTGGCCGAAGTTGCGCGAGATGGCTGGTATGTAGTAGAAATGCACCACGTTGTTGTCGCAATAGCGCATGATGCGGCGTATGCGGTCGGTGTCGGTCACGGGCAGGCAGCAATACAGCTCGTCGGCGGCGTGCTCGCCGTCGCGCAACTCGAGCTTGACGTCGAGGGCGGCCAGCGTGCCGCGGTGGCGCAATCCCGGCGGGCAGTCCTGCATGGGGGCATCGGCGTAGTAGCCCGACACGCGGTAGCCCGTCGACGGGTCGCCCACAAGAAACTCGTAGATGGGCAGAATAGACAAGTCGGCACCCACGAACACCACACGCCGGATGTTGCCGCCCGTGCGGCGGTAGCGCTTTACAAACCAGCGCTCGGCATAGCGGGTGACCAGTATGCCGGCGTAAAGCATGAGCGTGAAATATGCTGTGAACGAGAAGGCTGGCGAGGCCATGCCGGTGAGATAAGCCACCACCTCCGACGCCACAAGGGTGGTGGCGCCCTGCAGCAGCACGAGATAGGTTGTCTGCCTGAGCACCTGCTCGGCCGTGGAGCGGTGTTCATGGATCACGGTGGAATAGAAATACTGGGCCACAACCATGCCGATGTTGGCAACAAAGAGCGGCCTGAACACGCTCACGCTATGCGACAGCTGAGCGCCCTGCCGGTCGTATTGAAACCAAAGGCAAAACAATATGTTGAGCACAATGAAGTCTGTCAGTATGACTATGTCGCGTATAATATTGTTGGCCTTAGAATCTTGCCGCATGATTTACCTCCAAATTTAATGTACGTATAAACATCACTTGATACAAATGAGAATCGATAGCGACTGCAAATATATTAAGAAATCGTGACAATAAAGCAACTAATACGAAAAATCAACCGTAAAACGCATACATTTAGGCCAGAATGGACGGCAAGAGGGCACGTTTCGGGAGCCCAAACGGCACATATCGCATTGCAATCCGGCCCGTATCGCAACACACTGTGAACCAAGGTGATACACGCGCGACAACTACGGCGGCGCGGAAAGCCGCCTTGGGGCCGCCGGCAGAGCCCGCACGGGGCCCGAAACCGTGGATTATCAATTAATTGGACTGTGCCGGCAAAAAAAAGCACAAGCCCGTGCAGAATATGAATTTATTTAGTATCTTTGCATTCACATTTAGAATTTAGGACAACAAAAGATTACTTTACAAGCAATATGGCAGACAAGAGCGTTACAGACAACGGAGAAAAGAAAAGTTTGAGTTTCGTTGAACAGATGGTCGAAGCTGACCTGGCCGAAGGCAAAAACGGAGGCCGCATACAGACACGCTTCCCGCCCGAGCCCAACGGATACCTGCACATAGGCCACGCCAAGGCCATCTGCATGGACTTCGGGGTGGCCGCAAGGCACGGAGGGGTGTGCAACCTGCGTTTCGACGACACCAACCCGTCGAAAGAAGACACCGAGTATGTCGACTCGATTCTCAACGACATCAAGTGGCTCGGCTTCCAGTGGGGCAACGTATACTATGCGTCAGACTACTTCCAGCAGCTGTGGGACTTTGCCGTATGGCTGATAAAGAAAGGCTTGGCTTACATCGACGAGCAGTCTTCAGAGCAAATAGCGGCACAGAAGGGCACGCCCACCACACCGGGCACGCCCAGCCCGTACAGGGACAGGCCCGTTGAGGAAAACCTCGAGCTGTTCAACAAGATGAACACGGCCGAGGCCGTGGAAGGCTCGATGGTGCTCAGGGCAAAGCTCGACATGGCAAACCCCAACATGCACTTCCGCGACCCGGTGATATACCGCATCATACAGACGCCCCACCACCGCACCGGCACCAAGTGGCACGCATACCCCATGTATGACTTCGCCCACGGCCAGAGCGACTACTTCGAAGGTGTCACCCACTCCATCTGCACGCTTGAGTTCGTGCCCCACCGCCCGCTGTACGACAAGTTTGTCGACCTGCTGAAGGAATACGAGCGAGAGCAGGGCCGCGACACCGACTACAGGCCGAGGCAGATCGAGTTCAACAGGCTCAACCTGACATACACCGTGATGAGCAAGCGCAAGCTGCACACGCTGGTAGACGAGCACCTGGTCAGCGGATGGGACGACCCCCGCATGCCCACGGTGTGCGCAATGAGGCGCCGCGGATACTCGGCCCAGAGCATACGCGACTTCATCGACTCCATTGGCTACACCAAGTTTGACGCGCTCAACGACTACGCCCTGCTCGAGGCAGCCGTGCGCAACGACCTCAACAAGCGGGCCTGCCGCGTGTCGGCTGTGCTCAACCCCGTGAAGCTGGTCATCACCAACTATCCCGAAGACCGCACCGAGGAGCTCGAGGCCGTGAACAACCCCGAGAACGAGGCCGACGGAACGCACAACATCACCTTCAGCCGCGAACTGTGGATAGAGCGCGACGACTTCATGGAAGACGCCCCGAAGAAGTTCTTCCGCATGACGCCGGGCAAAGAGGTGAGGCTTAAAAACGCATACATTATAAAATGTACCGGCTGCAAGAAAGACAACGAAGGCAACGTGGTCGAGATTTACGCCGAGTACGACCCCGACAGCAAGACGGGCATGGAAGGGGCCAACCGCAAGGTGAAGGGCACGCTGCACTGGCTGAGCACCAAGCACTGCCGCCCCGCAGAGGTAAGGCTCTACGAAAGGCTCTTCAGCGTGGAGAACACATCGGCCGACGAGCGCGACTTCCACGAGCTGCTCAACCCCGACTCGCTCAAGGTGCTCACGCAATGCTACGTCGAGGAATACGCAGCAACAAAGCAACCGGGCGACTTCCTGCAGTTCCAGAGAATAGGCTACTTCACGCCCGACCTGGACAGCACGCCCGACAAGCTGGTGTTCAACCGCACCGTCGGGCTCAAAGACACATGGGCTAAGATAAACAAATAATGCAGACAGACAACGAGTATTTCGACAGCGATGAATTCAAAGACCTTCTGGCGGCATACGAAGATTCGGTAAGCTCGGGGGCACCGGTGTTCCTTGACACCGACGACCTTGTTGACATAGCCGACTACTACACATTGACCGGACAGAAGAATAAAGCCGACCAAGCAGTGGAAACGGCCCTGGAGCTCGACCCCGGGGCCACACTTCCGCTTGTGTACAAGGCAAGGGAGGCGCTGGCCCACGAAGACGTGGAGGCCGCCAGGCAACTTGCAGATGCCATTGTCGACAAGGACGACACCGAATACAAGTACCTTCTGGCCGAAATAATGATTGTGAAAGACGACATCGACGAGGCCGACGACTACCTGAAAGAGCAGGAGCCGGCCCATACCGGCGATGAACACGAAGACTATATCTACGACATCGCCAACATGTACATAGAATACGGGGTGTACGACAAGGCGAACCAATGGTTGGGCAAGACCACCGAGCCCGACAGCCCCGACATGCTCGAGCTCAAGGGAAAGGCGCTCATGGGCATGGGAAGCTTCGAAGAATGCATCAAGGTCTACGACAAGCTGATAGACTACGACCCGAGGTCGGACAGATACTGGCTCGAGATGGCCAAGGCGCAGTATATGATCCAAGAATACAACGACGCCATTACCAGCTGCGAATATGCCCTGGCGCTGAAGCCAAAGAGCCTCGCCGGGCTGCAGGTCAAGGCCAACAGCCTGTTCCAACTGGGCAACAACGAAGCCGCGCTCGAGTTCTACACCCGCTACACGCAGATGGCTCCGAAAGACGGCACAGGCGAGCTGCAGATAGGCACCACCCTGCTGCACATGGCAAGATACGCCGAAGCGCTCGAACACCTGAACAAGGCCGCCAGCCAAAGCATCGACATGTGCAGCGGAATAGGGTCGCAGGTATACGAGACCATGGCCCTGGCTTACAGCTACATGGGCAAAACGGAACAGGCGCTTGAGTGTGTGGCCAAGATAAGCGTTGACGAAGGCAACAGCAAGGAGAGCGCCGAGAGGCTCGTCATCCACGGCCACGTGCTGCTCGAGGGCGGTCACAACGAGGAAGCCGAGGCCATGTTCCGCAACGCCATCATAAAGTCGAAGAACTCGCCCGACATCATACTGCGCGTCATAGTGTCGCTGCTCGACAACAAGAACACCGAGATGGCCTACAACTTGTTCAAGGTCTACTTCGCGTCACTGGAAGACCGGACCGAAGGCTACCCCTACATGGCGCTGTGCTGCTGGCGGCTCAACAAGAGCGAAGAGTTCATCTACTACCTCAGGCAGTCGATAAAGTACACGCCGAAGGAAGCGTCGGCGGTGATGTCGACGATAATACCAAAGGGATTAAGCATCACGGAATTCTACAACGACATAAACAAATTCTTAAAGAAATAAAGCTGTGAACCTACTGTCTTCCCTGCTGGACAACCTCAACTACGGCACCATATTCATCCTTATGATGCTCGAGAGCACCGTGATACCGGTGCCGTCTGAGTTTGTTGTCACCCCAGCCGCCTATTACTCTGCAGCCGGGAACATGGACGTGTTGCTCGTCGTGGCATTCGCAACGCTTGGCGCCGACGTCGGGGCCACAATCAATTACACAGCAGCCTACTACCTCGGACGGCCGCTCGTCTACCGCTTCGCCAACAGCCGCATAGGAAGGCTGTGCCTGCTCAACCAGAAAAAGGTGGAGAAAAGCGAGCAGTTCTTCTACAACCACGGCGTGGTGGCCACACTGACAGGGCGCCTGCTGCCGGGCATACGCCACCTGATATCAATACCTGCGGGCCTGGCAAAAATGCCATACTGGAAATTCCTGCTCTACACCACCATCGGGGCAGGATGCTGGCACGGCATACTGGCGACGCTGGGATGGTATCTGCACGCAGTGGTGCCGGCCGACCAGCTGAACATGAAGATTGAGGAATACGCCTACGACATAAAGATTGCGCTCATAGGAGCGGCGGCGCTGGCAGCTGTCTACATTGCAGCCAGGGCCATGAGGCGCAGGCACCAACGGCTGCATGGCACGAAATGAGCAACAGGCAGAGCCGCCAGGCACGGCCCCACAACATACAACAACCAACAAACGTTATGACCTATGGCTGAAAGAAACAACCACTTAGTAATCATGGCCGGCGGAGTAGGAAGCCGCTTCTGGCCGATGAGCACCGCTGAATACCCCAAGCAGTTTATCGACGTGCTGGGAGTAGGAAAGTCATTGCTGCAGCTTACGATGGAAAGGTTTGCCCCTGTATGCCGCCCGGAAAACGTATGGGTGGTGACAAACAAGAAGTATGCGTCCATCGTCAGGGAGCAACTGCCCGACCTGCCTGCCGGCAACGTGTTGTGCGAGCCCTGCCGCCGCAACACGGCTCCGTGTATAGCCTACGTCAGCTGGAAGATTAAGGCAAGAGACCCGAAGGCAAACATCGTGGTGTCGCCCAGCGACCACATCGTGACCAACACCGCCGAGTTCACCCGGGTGATAAGGAAATGCCTGGAGTTTACGGCCGAGACCGACTCGATAGTGACGCTTGGAATAAAGCCCACGCGCCCCGAGACGGGCTATGGCTACATACAGGCCGACCTGACATCGAGTTCGCTGAGAAACAAGGAGATATTCCGCGTCGACTCGTTCCGCGAAAAACCCGACCTCGAAAAGGCACAACAATACATCCAAAAGAAGAATTACTTCTGGAATGCCGGCATATTCCTCTGGAACATAAGCACCATAACAAACGCCTTCCGAATCTACCAGCCATCGATGGCAAAGACGTTTGAGTCGCTAATGAGCGTCTACGGGACGCCTGCCGAGCAAGAAGCCATAGACCGGTGCTTCCCGGAATGCGACAACATATCGGTCGACTACGCCATCATGGAGAAGGCCGAGGAGATATTCGTCTGCCCCGCCGACTTCGGTTGGAGCGACCTCGGGACATGGGGCTCGCTGCTGGAGCACACCAAGAAAGACCTGTACGGCAACAGCTGCATAGGCAACGACATCAACCTGTTTGAGACTCACAACTGCATGATACACACCACACAAGAGCGCAAGGTTGTTGTGCAGGGGCTCGACGGCTACATCATTGCCGAGAAAGACGGCACGCTGCTGATTTGCAAACTGTCGGAAGAGCAGCGCATCAAGCAATTCTCCGGCAGCGACAAACAGTAAACACTCTCCCAAAACATGAGTTGACAATGGAAAAGAAAATAGCTCTCATAACCGGAATAACCGGGCAAGACGGGTCGTACCTGGCTGAACTGCTGATTGAAAAAGGATACGAGGTGCACGGACTGCTGCGCCGCTCATCGTCGTTCAACACCGGACGCATAGAACACCTCTACCTCGACGAGTGGGTGCGCGACATGAAGAAGTCGAGGCTCATCAACCTGCACTGGGCCGACATGACCGACTCGTCGTCGCTGATAAGAATCATCGCCGAGACCAAACCTACGGAAATATACAACCTCGCGGCACAAAGCCACGTGAAAGTGTCGTTCGACGTGCCTGAATACACGGCCGAGGTGGATGCCGTGGGCACGCTACGGCTGCTCGAAGCCGTGCGGATATGCGGGCTGGAGAAGTCGTGCCGCATCTACCAGGCATCTACATCCGAGCTCTTCGGAATGGTGCAGGAGGTGCCGCAGAGCGAAACCACGCCGTTCTACCCACGCTCGCCATACTCGGTGGCCAAGCTCTACGGATACTGGATAATGAAAAACTACCGTGAGTCGTACGGCATGTACTGCTGCAACGGCATCCTGTTCAACCACGAAAGCGAGCGGCGCGGCGAAAACTTCGTCACCCGCAAGATAACGCTCGCGGCAGCACGCATAGCCCAGGGATACCAAGACAAGCTGTACCTGGGCAACCTCAACGCGCTGCGCGACTGGGGGTATGCCAAGGATTACGTTGAATGCATGTGGCTGATACTGCAGCAACCCACACCCGACGACTTCGTCATAGCCACGGGCGAATACCACACCGTGCGTGAGTTTGCAACTCTCGCATTCAGGGAAGTGGGCATCGAACTGGAATGGAGCGGCGAGGGCGTCGACGAGAAAGGCACCGACAAGGCCACTGGCAGGGTGCTCGTGGAAGTAGACCCGAAGTACTTCAGGCCGGCAGAGGTGGAACAACTGCTCGGCAACCCGGCCAAGGCCAAGGAAAAACTGGGCTGGAACCCACGCAAGACCAGTTTCGAAGAATTGGTAAGGATAATGGTTAAACACGACATGACATTCGTCAAGAAGCTGTTCCTGAAAGCCCAAGTGGCCGAATGAACCATCAAGCCGCAGGCCGCAGCAAACGGTCTGCGGCTTTGTTTAGCACAAGCCGCCCCCACCCGACCTGCCTCACAACGGAGGCACGGATACAGCCGGGAAAACCACAACGGCCACACGGCCTGCATCATAGCCTTGGGGCAAAAATGCAAGGCATACCGTATTGCATGGCGGAACGGGGCGTTTCAGACTGCAAAACGGACCATGGCAAGCCGCAAAACGGCACCCACGGCAAAGCGTTGGCCCCAGGCGGTTGGGGAACAGCCACCCGGAAGCACGACGGCAACGACAGAACAAAAAAATTATATGCGGGACAAGGCATAAGAAAACAAAACACAATACAGATTAACCAAACAGACAATGACACTGAGCAAAGAATCAAAGATATACGTGGCAGGCCACCACGGACTCGTGGGGTCGGCAATATGGAACAACCTCGAGCAGCGCGGCTACCGCAACCTGGTGGGCCGCTCTCACAAGGAACTCGACCTTACGGACCAAGTTGCCGTAAAGAAATTCTTCGACGACGAGCGTCCCGACGCCGTGGTGCTGGCCGCGGCGTTCGTTGGGGGCATCATGGCCAACTCGCTGTACAGGGCCGACTTCATCATGCAGAACATGAAAATACAGTGCAACGTGATAAGCGAGGCTTATGCACACGGGGTGAAGAAACTGCTATTCCTCGGCTCTACGTGCATCTACCCCAAAGACGCGCCGCAGCCGATGCGCGAAGACGCCCTGCTAACATCGCCCCTTGAATACACCAACGAGGAATATGCCATAGCAAAGATTGCCGGGCTGAAGATGTGCGAAAGCTACAACCTGCAATACGGAACCAACTACATTGCCGTGATGCCGACCAACCTCTACGGCCCGAACGACAATTTCCACCTTGAAAACAGCCACGTGATGCCGGCCATGATGCGCAAGATATACCTTGCGAAACTAATCCACGACGGCGACTGGCAGAGCATAAGGCGCGACATGGACGCACGACCCGTAGAGGGCGTTGGCGGAGGCAACACCGAAAGCGAGATTCGCGCAACACTGGCAAAATACGGGATAGAAGACAACAAGGTGACGCTGTGGGGCACGGGAAAGCCGCTGCGCGAGTTCCTGTGGAGCGAAGACATGGCCGACGCGAGCGTACACGTGCTGCTCAACGTCGACTTCAAGGACATCATAGGCATCGAAAGATACTCGTCGGTGTTCTATGGCGCATCGACCGACGGGGCCGTCGACCGCAACAGCAGCACCGGGAGGGGCGGAGCCATTCCCTCGCTGGGCGAGATACGCAACTGCCACATCAACGTGGGAACGGGCAAGGAACTGACCATCAGGGAGCTTTCCGACCTCGTGGCCGGGGCTGTTGGGTTTGAGGGCACGATAGTGTTTGACGCCTCGAAGCCCGACGGCACACCACGGAAGCTCATCGACGTTGAAAAGCTGCACTCGCTCGGATGGACCCACAAGGTGGAGATAGACGAGGGAGTGAGGCTGCTCTTCGAGTGGTACAAGGCGAGCCTGGCTTGACAACCGACGCAACAGTGGCAGTAGAGCCATAAGCATGGCTGGGCCTCGCCTGTCATCATGTCGCGACATAAGCACGCCACCGGCCACAAGCCACGGCCGCCACAACAACAAAAGGCAGGCACCCCACCGCCATTACGCGGCCTGGGCGCCTGCCTTTATCGTTGGCTTCGATGCCTGTCAGCATTTACTTTGCATATAGGGCAACTATAGTCTCATACTTCTCCTGCTTGCCGCTGGTCTGCCTGGGCTCACCAACCTTCTTGCCATACTCGTAAACCTGCTCCAGCGTGAGCTTCCCTTCTTCGAAGTCCTTGCCCATGCCGCTGTCGAAACTTGCATAGCGCTCCTTGACCATGGCCGGCAATTCGCTCTGCTCCAATATGGCTGCAGCGTTCTCGAGAGCGCGAGCCATGGCATCCATGCCGCTGATGTGGGCGATGAAGATGTCCTCGGGGTCAGTAGAGTTGCGGCGCAGCTTGGCGTCGAAGTTAGAGCCACCGTTGCCAAGCCCACCGTTGCGTATAATCTGCATCATGGCCTGCGTGAGGTCAAAGTTGTCAATCGGGAACTGGTCGGTGTCCCATCCGTTCTGGTAGTCGCCCCTGTTGGCGTCTATCGACCCCAGCATGCCGTTGTCGACGGCCACAGCCAGTTCGTGCTCAAAGGTGTGGCCAGCCAGCGTAGCGTGGTTAACCTCGATGTTCACCTTGAAGTCCTTGTCAAGCCCGTGGGCACGCAAGAACCCGATAACCGTCTCGGTGTCAACGTCATACTGATGCTTTGTGGGCTCCATGGGCTTCGGCTCGATGAGGAAAGTGCCGGTGAATCCCTTGCTGCGGGCATAGTCGCGTGCGGCAGTCAGCATGGTTGCCAAGTGGTTTTTCTCGCGCTGCATCTCGGTGTTGAGCAGGCTCATGTAGCCCTCGCGGCCTCCCCAGAACACATAGTTGGTGCCGCCCAGCTTTATCGTTGCGTCGATGGCGTTCTTTATCTGCACTGCTGCACGGGCCACAACGTCAAAGTCGGGGTTGGTGGCAGCACCGTTCATATAGCGCTTGTGGCCAAACACATTGGCCGTTCCCCAGAGTAGCTTGATTCCGGTGGCCTTCATCTTCTCGAGGGCATAGTCGGTGATGGCGTTCATCCGGGCCTCATACTCCTCGACAGTGGCCCCCTCGTCAACGAGGTCTACGTCGTGGAAGCAGAAGTATTCGATGCCCAGCTTCTGCATTATCTCAAATCCGGCGTCCATCTTGTCCTTGGCACGCTGCACGGCATCGTCGGCCTTGTCCCACTCATACGAGCGGGTCTGTCCGCCAAACTGGTCGGCTGATGCGCCGCCGAGGGTATGCCACCATGCCATGGCAAACTTCAGCCAGTCTTTCATCTTCTTTCCCATGACCACCTTCTCGGGGTCATAGTAGTGGAAAGCCATCACGTTTTTGCTCTCAGGTCCTTCGAAAGGAATCTTTCCTATCTGCGGAAAATACTCTTTTGCCATAATATTTTCAGTTTAAAACAGTTTTTATATCAATTAAAAAAAACATTCTCTAAATCACATCAGCCTGCCCAGGGCCTCTTTCCATCGCCCATAAGCCTGCATGTACTCGTCGCGCCGGGCACTGTCGGGCTCAACCACCTGCAGCTTGGCCAGCGTGGCAAAGGCCTCGTCGTGGTCTTTGTAGATGCCTGCCCCGATGCCTGCCCCACGGGCGGCTCCAACACTTCCGTCGGTATCGTAGAGCTCTATGACAGCCCCGCTCACCCCTGCGAGGGTCTCTCGGAACAGCGGGCTTAGGAACATGTTGGCCTGGCCGGCATGTATCTTGCGTATGTCCATGCCCATGGAGCGCATCACCTCCATGCCATAGCAGAAGCTGAACACGATGCCCTCCTGGGCGGCGCGCACCAGGTGGGCCCTGTTGTGCTTGTTGAAATTAATGCCGCTGACGGTGCAACCCACCTCGCGGTTCTCGAGCACGCGCTCGGCACCGTTGCCGAAGGGAATGATGCACACACCGTCGCTGCCTATGGGGGCAGTGGCTGCCAGGTCGTTCATCTCGGCATATCCCATGCCTTCGGGTGCCACGTTGCGCCTAACCCACGCATTGAGTATGCCCGTGCCGTTGATGCACAGCAACACTCCGAGCCTGGTCTGCCCGTTTTCGCCATGGTTTACGTGGGCAAAGGTGTTCACGCGGCTCTTCTTGTCGTAATTGACCTCGCCGAGCACCCCGTAGACCACGCCCGACGTGCCTGCCGTCGAAGCTATCTCGCCGGGGTTGAACACATTGAGGCTCAGCGCGTTGTTGGGCTGGTCGCCGGCGCGGTAGGTTATGGGCGTGCCCTCCTTCAGGCCTGTCTCGGCGGCTGCCTCGGCCGAAACGCGGCTCTGTATGCTGAATGTGGGCACCACATCGGCCAGCAGCGAGGGGTCGAAGCCGTAGTAGTCCATGAGGAACGTTGCCACTCCGTTCTCCTTGAAATCCCAAAACATGCCCTCGCTCAGTCCGCTCATGGTGGTATTAACTTCGCCGCTGAGCTTCATAGCTATATAGTCGCCAGGCAGCATCACCTTATATATATGCCTGTAAACGGTGTCGGCTTCATTGTCCTTGACCCACGCCAGCTTGGCAGCCGTGAAGTTGCCAGGAGAGTTGAGCAGGTGGGACAGGCACTTCTCCTGCCCTATCTCGGCAAATGCGCGCTCGCCATAGGGCACGGCACGCGAATCACACCATATTATGGAGGGGCGCAGGGGCTGCAGGTCTTTGTCAACGCATACGAGACCATGCATCTGGTAAGAGATGCCAATGGCCTTTATGTCGCCGGCTGCGGCGCCCGACTCTGCCATACCCTTTGCCAAGCTGAGCTTGGCGTATTCCCACCACGACTGTGGCTCTTGCTCTGCCCAGCCCGACTTAACCGCCAGGATGGGTGCCTCATGACCGGGATAAAATGCCGACGCAACGCATTTGCCGCTGTCGGCGTCTACGAGTGACGCCTTGACAGAACTGCTGCCGACATCAAACCCCAATAAATATCTGTTTGCCATATTAGTCATTTAAATTTTGTCCATTCATATAATAATACGTTCACTCGGACAAAATCCCCCGGATTTTTAATAAAAACAATGCCGGACAAAACCTTCAGCCGCAGCGCGTGACGCATAAGCCTGCTTCTTGCCATGATTGCCCGATGCCCCAATCTGCCCGCAGACACATCGCCTGCCGCTCCATTCCGCCGACGCCCCAAGCAAGTCGGCAAAAGGCGCAGACCGTGAGGCATGGCCGAACAAACGCATGGCTTGGGGGCTTTACGGCCGGACAGCTACGGTGAATAGACAGGGCCGGACAGCCTGATGCGGTGCCGTGACCCGCTGCAATTGGTGACCCGCTCTGCAATCCGGGCCGTATGGCAATGCCGAACGGCCTGTTCGGAACTGCAAAACAGCCCGTATGGCAAGGCAATACGGCACATGCCGCATTGCGCTGAACAACAGTGGGTTATGACGCACAGCCTTGTCGAAGCCCCCTGCCTACCGGTTGTTGACTGCACGGCCGCTCTGCCACGTCCTGACTAAAGCACCGGCGGCATCAGAAGCGGCGGCTGTCTGTCAGGAGAAAAGGTCGGGAAGGCGCAAGGCCTGCTGCTGCCCCACGTCTTCTTCGACGGGCTCTTCGTCAGCAGCCTGCCCGCCGTTGAACTCGAAGACCAACTGGCGGGGCACAAAGGCGCGGCGCGGATTGAGGCGGTAGAAGCCTCGGCGCTCCATGCGCTCAAGCAAAGACAAAGGCGACCTCGAGTTGCGCAGCACGAACTGCTGCACGTAGCGGCGCATGGCGTCGATGTCGCGATCTTCAAAAAGACTGCAATTCATGTTGTACAAATGCTTTGCAAGCATCTGCACACTCATGCCCTTGTCGCCCATCTTCGCCAGAATGCCTACAATCTGGCTGTCGTAAACCGTTTCACCCATTATGCTGTCGCTGCCTTGCCGGCCTTGTTCCGCATGCGGCCGGCCGCTGTTGTCTGATACAAGAAAGGGCCGGTAAGCTCAAGCCATACCGACCCTTTCCCTATGATTAATGACGTATTACAATAATTAAGCCAATGCAACCTTGTCTTCAACGGAAACAATCTTGCCTTCCTTGAAGAGCCAGCCTATGCCCAAAAGGGTTTCCTCAACAGTAATTTTAGCAGCCTGGGCAATCTCCTCTACTGAAAGAGCGACCCCAGCCTCATTGAGAGCGTTGTAAACGTCGCCTGCCTTGAAACCTACATTCTCAGCCGTCAGGGCTACTGCAACCTTCTTGGCAGCAGTCTTCTTAGCTGTCGTCTTCTTTGGCTCTGCGGCCGTCTTCTTTGTTGTTGTTTTCTTTTCTGCCATAGTTCTCTTTGAATTAATGCAATTATATAGAATTAATTAATAATCCCTTACTGTGATTGCAAAAGTAATTTTTTTTTCGTTCATGGCAAAATTTTACCTACTCCAATCTGCTATAAAACTGCCCAGTTTCACCACGCCGGCATTATTCTTGACCTAAATCAACCTTTAAGTGCAATTCTTCAAGCTGCTTTACATCAAGAACGCCGGGTGCATCGAGCATTACGTCGCGCCCGCTGTTGTTCTTCGGGAATGCTATGCAGTCGCGTATTGAGTCGAGCCCGGCCATGATGCTCACAAACCTGTCGAGCCCGAAAGCCAGTCCTGCGTGAGGCGGTGCGCCATACTTGAACGCGTTGATGAGGAAGCCAAACTGCGCCATGGCCTTCTCGGGGGTGAAGCCGAGTATGCCGAACATCTTCTCCTGCAGCTTGCCGTCGTGTATACGCAGGCTTCCGCCTCCCACCTCGATGCCGTTGCAAACGAAATCGTAGGCCTTGGCACGCACCCGCTCAGGATGCTCGTCGAGCAAAGGTATGTCATCGGGGTTGGGCATGGTGAACGGATGGTGGGTAGACATGAGCCGCTGCTCCTCGTCGCTCCACTCGAACAGCGGGAAATCCACTATCCAGAGGCACTCGAAACGATCTTTGTCGCGCAGGCCGAGGCGGTCGCCCATCTCAAGGCGCAGGGCGCAAAGCTGCGTACGGGCCTTGTTTGGCTTGTCGCCACTGAGTATCAGCACGAGGTCGCCGTCGCTTGCCCCCATCTTCTCCTTGAGCTTTTGGAACACCTCCGGGGCGTAGAACTTGTCGATGCTCGACTTCACCGAGCCGTCGGCATTGTACTTGACGTATACAAGGCCCTTCGCCCCTATCTGCGGACGCTTGACGAAGTCGGTGAGCTGGTCGAGCTGCTTGCGCGTGTACGAGGCGCATCCGGGCACGCAAATTCCACCGATGTACTCGGCAGAGTCGAACACCGGGAACGCCCCAGTCTTCAAAACGTCCATCAATTCAACAAATTCCATGCCGAAACGCAGGTCGGGCTTGTCGCTGCCGAAGCGGCGCATGGCCTCGTGCCACGTCATCTGCTGCAGCTTCGGCAGCTCAACGCCGCGTATCTCACGGAACAGATGGCGAGCCATTTCCTCAAACAAGTCTATCACATCGTCCTGGTCGACGAAGCTCATCTCGCAGTCTATCTGGGTGAACTCGGGCTGGCGGTCGGCCCGCAAGTCCTCGTCGCGGAAGCACTTGGCTATCTGGAAGTAACGGTCGAAGCCGCTCACCATGAGCAACTGCTTAAGCGTCTGCGGGCTCTGCGGCAGGGCGTAGAACTGCCCGGGGTTCATGCGTGAGGGCACTACGAAATCGCGCGCGCCCTCGGGGGTAGAGCCTATGAGTATCGGAGTCTCCACCTCGATGAATTGCTTTGAGTCGAGGAAGTTGCGAATGAGTATCGTCATCCTGTGGCGGAGCTCGAGGTTGCGGCGCACGGCAGCCCTGCGCAGGTCGAGATAACGGTATTTCATGCGAATGTCGTCGCCTCCGTCAGTGTTGTCTTCGATGGTGAACGGCGGCGTGAGGCTCTCGCTGAGCACGTTCAACTCTGATGCAATGACCTCAATGTCGCCCGTGGGCATATTGGCGTTTTTGCTCTCACGCTCGCACACCTTGCCCGTGACCTGCACGCAATACTCACGCCCGAGCTTGTTGGCACGCTCACAAAGCTCCTTGTCGACGGCCTCGTTGAACACGAGCTGGGTGATGCCATAGCGGTCACGAAGGTCTACAAACGTCATGCCGCCCATCTTTCTGCTGCGCTGAACCCATCCGGCAAGCGTTACGACACTGCCGTTGTCAGACGCGCGAAGTTCTCCACATGTCTTAGTTCTATACATATTATTTATGGTGATATGTTCTTACTGGAATGCAAAAGTAGGCAAAAATCAGTGAACGAGCAAACTTTTCATGTAAAAACCGAAGATAAATGATGACTTGCCAAGGGCGCACGCACACCGCCCCGCATGCGGCCACGCCACGCCGCAAGCCAAGCCCGGCCGGGCGGTGGGGCACGGGCGGATGGCGGCATTTGTGGCAGCCTGTAGGCCACAAGGTACGGCCGGAGGCACCATTTGCCCCATTTTTATGGCTTCCGGCCAGCAAAACGGCCAAAAAAGACAGCCTTTCAACTTATTTTTCTTAACTTTGCGACATCAATATTCAACCGGAAGCATATATGAATAAAATCCTGACTTTCGTGGCGGCAGTGGCGATAGCCTTGCCCGCCGTGGCACAAACGGCCACCCAGGCAGAGGTGCTCGACGCAGCACGCAATGCCAACGACTACTTCATGGCAAAGTATGCCGACCCCACCGAACCTACCAACGTAAAGAAGATACGCCCGAGCAGCCTGTGGACAAGGGCCGTTTACTATGAAGGCCTGATGGCCCTCTACGGCATAGACCCGAAGAACGAGTACATCGACTATACCGACCGGTGGGCCGCCTTCCACAAATGGACACCGCGCGACGGCACGTCTACACGCGACGCCGACAACCAATGCTGCTCGCAAACCTATCTCGACCGCTTCGTGATGACGGGCGACTCGGCCATGATGCGCCCAACTATGGAAAACATCAGGGGGCAGATGGCTGAGACGAAGCTGGGCTACTGGACATGGATAGACGCCATACAGATGGCCATGCCGGTGTATGCGCAGATGTATAAGATTACGGGCGACAAGGCCTACATAGACCACGCGATGGACATGTACCGCTGGAGCCGCAACGAATGTGGCGGCGGACTGTTCAACGAAGCCGACGGCTTGTGGTGGCGCGACGCCGACTATGTGCCGCCATACAAGGAGAAAGACGGCAAGCAGTGCTACTGGTCGCGCGGCAACGGATGGGTGCTGGCGGCCCTGGTAAGGACAATGGACCAGATGAAACCGCGCGGAAAGGTTTACAAGGAGCTGAAGAAAGACTTCACGGCCATGTGTGACGCGTTGGCGAAATGCCAGCGAGAAGACGGTTTCTGGAACGTGAGCCTTGTCTCGCCGGCAACATACGGCGGCAAGGAAACCAGCGGAACGGCCCTATTCCTCTACGGCATCAGCTGGGGGCTGCGCAAAGGCTACCTGAAGGAGAGCCAGTTCCGCCCCGTGGCCGACAAGGCTTGGAAGGCCATCGCCACCGAGGCACTGCACCGCGACGGCTTCCTGGGCTACGTGCAGGGCACCGGCAAAGACCCCTCGGCAGGGCAGCCGGTGACATACGACAAGGTGCCCGACTTCGAGGACTTCGGCGTTGGCTGCTTCCTGCTCGGCGCCACCGAGTACTACAAACTGCTCGGCGACGACTGAAACAAGCCACTTGCGGCACTGCCCGCCAACACCCGCCGGCGGCACCGCATAAACTCGCCACATAGGGGCGGCAGTGTTAATTTATAAAAAATAAAGCATGTAAGCCATACAACAATAGCGAAAAAGGGGTAATTTTGCCCTCGTTAAACAAAAGAACAACAGTATGAAGAAAATTATCCTATTGTCAATCCTGATGGTTTGCTGCCTCACGGCGGCCATTGCGCAGTCTGAAAACGGCAAGAAACAAGCTGAAATAAAGTTCGACAAGACAACCCACAACTTCGGCAAGTTCTCTGAGTCGTCGCCGAAAGTGACATGTGAATTTACATATACCAACGTAGGCGAGGCCCCGCTGATAATAAACCAAGCCGTGGCAAGCTGCGGTTGCGCAGTGCCGGAGTACACGAAAGCCCCTGTGCAGCCAGGCCAGAAGGGCAAGATTAAGGTGACCTACAACGGAACGGGCAAGTTTCCCGGCCACTTCAAGAAGTCGATAACCATCAGAACCAACGGTGCCGTCGAGATGACCAGGCTATACATAGAAGGCGACATGGAAGCCGCCAAATAACAAACCGGCAACCAGACGACAACCAGACTACAAGTTATGCGCCTGCATGCTCTGCCTATGGCAACAGCAAGCAGGCGCATAATCGTTTCACCACCCAAGCCACGGCACAGGCAAGCCACCGCTGCCACAACCACATTGCAAAGACCAGATAAAGCCAAGTGGCAGCCATGCCGGCATCAAGCGGCAGCAAAAGCCTTGGCGCGAGCGCCCCCTTGGCATGGCCGAAAGCATCGGGAAACCGTCAGAAATCATAAGAGAATCCCAGCGAGCAATATTCCTTAAACTGCCAGTAGCCAAGGTTTTCGTCATAGTTGCCGCCGTCGTCGAAGCGCGGGTAAAGGAAAATGTTGGTGCTGATGTACTTGCTTATATTCAGCGTAATGGTATTCTCCCACTCCATCTGCAACCGCTCGTAAGTGGTGTAGGCATAGAACCTCGACTTCCACTTTATCTGGTCGGTGATGGTCCAGGTAAGGTCGACGGTGACCTGCGAACCGAAGTCCTCCTTGGTATGGTGGTCGCCCACCACCCCATAGTCGCCCCCGAGGTTCTTGCGACCTACGAACAGGAAGTTGAAAGCCAGCGCAGAGAGGTTGACGCTGCCCGTTAGGCGCTTGTTCTTTGTAGAGACAGCGTAGTCCATACCAAGGCCGACATTGAGGTTGAAAGGCGACATGAAATCAGAGTAAACCTTCTTGTCGTTGCTCTTCAGGCCCTTTGTAAACTGCGTGTATGCCAGCAGCTGTATGGTGTAATACCAATTGTTCTTTGCCTGCAGGCCCAGCTTGCCGGTGTATCGCAACAGGTCGTTGTTTGTCTTGAACTTATGCAGCGTGTCGTCGCGCGAGGTCTGGAACCCCAGCTTCATCTCGAGCTTGTTCTCAAACTTCACCCGGCTCTTGTTGTTGTAGTTGGCCGTGAGCGTCAGGTTGCCCACCATCGAATAGTTGCTCTCGCCCCCCTTGTACCAGTTATCCGACACATAGTTCTGCAGCAGCTGCACATAGCTGTCGCCGCCGAACGTCCAGAAATTGGGCTTCTTGACCATTACAACCGCCGGGGCGAGCGCATCGACATCGGGCACGGTCTCAACCCGCTCCACCAGGTCGAGGTTTTGCTTCATCGGTTCGCCCAGTATGTCATTCCTGAGCGTACCGGCCTGCCTGAGCGCGGTCTCAGTGTTGCGCACCAGGTCGGGCCGCCCAAGGTACACCCTGAGCAAAGCGTCGTCGACGGCATCGGCCATCGGGTCGTCGGCACTGCCGCAGGAGTCGGCCCCGAGGGCCTTGTCGGCAGCCGAGTGGTAAAACGTCAGCGGCACGAAGAGGCGGTAGAAACGCCCGTCGTCAGAGTGGTCGGCACCGTCCCCGGCACGCGCCGCCGCCGAGTCGAGCCTCTGCCTGCACAGACGCAACGAGTCCATGTAGGCCTTGACCACATTGACCGTGTCGGCCAACTTGTGGCGGTTGTGGCCCCGTTGGGCCGAAATATGTTCCACCCCAAGCAAAAGGGCCACAATCAACACTGCGTATCTTATCTTCATCGACATTATCTTTCTTTAATTGCTCGCCGCCATCGGACGGGCCAAAAGGCCACGTTTACGCCCGCCGGCACTGTAAAACAAATTCAAACCTCACCCGACAAGCGTATCACCCTGGCATACAGTCACTTGCAAAACCTACCGGACAAGTAGGCAAAACGGCCTGTTTCCCAATGCCAAACGGCCCATTCCGCACAACAGCGCAGGCCATCTTGCACAGCCATGCCACCGCCACGGAAAGCCATCCAACCTTGTAAACAAATATTACTCGCGGACATTCCAGAACACAACCTGCCTTACGCCCCCATAGTGAATATGCCGTCCGGCCCACGGATGCACCGCAACCAGCAACCGTACGTTCACGGCCACTGGCAACCAAAGCACCCATGCAGCAGCAGGATGCCCTACAGCCTTGGCTTGCATGCACCCCCATGCCCTTACCTTATCCAAGGATTATGCAAGCGAGTGGCAAGTGAGCCAGCTCACTATTGCCCGAGTGCAGCTTATCTTATGCAAAGATAGGCATTAAAAACGAGAAACGGAAAGCCACAATGCAAAAAAGCACAATCAGCAACGCCATAGCCGTTAATTATCAGACTATTCTTTGCCGTATCCGTTTTTTTTAGTAATTTTGCACGTTGTTTATTATATACAACACTCAACGAGACAGAAGTTAAATCATAAAATACATATCATCGTGGCAGAAACAAAATACATCTTCGTCACTGGCGGTGTGGTTTCGTCGCTCGGCAAGGGCATCATATCGTCATCAATCGGCAAGTTGCTTCAAGCAAGAGGCTACAACATCACAATCCAGAAGTTCGACCCATACATCAACATCGACCCGGGCACGCTCAATCCCTATGAGCACGGCGAGTGCTATGTTACGGTGGACGGCATGGAGACAGACCTCGACCTGGGCCACTACGAGCGTTTCACAGGCATAAAGACCACAAAGGCCAACTCGCTCACGACAGGAAGGATATACAAGTCGGTGATAGACAAAGAGCGCCGCGGCGACTACCTTGGCAAGACAATACAGGTGGTGCCCCACATCACCAACGAGATAAAGCGCAACGTGAAGCTACTCGGCGAGAAGCAACACTACGACTTTGTCATCACCGAGATTGGCGGAACCATCGGCGACATAGAGAGCATGCCCTTCCTCGAGGCCATCAGGCAGATGAAATGGGAGATGGGCAAGAACGCCGTGTGCGTCCACCTCACCTACGTTCCCTACCTCAAGGCAGCCGGAGAGCTGAAGACCAAGCCCACACAGCACTCTGTGAAAGAGCTACAGAGCGTGGGCATACAGCCCGACGTGCTCGTGCTGCGCACGGAAAAGCACCTGGGCGACGCCATTCTGAAGAAAGTTGCCGCCTTCTGCAACGTTGATTTCGACTGCGTGGTGCAGAGCGAAGACCTGCCTTCGATATACGAGGTGCCGGTGAACATGCTCAACCAAGGGCTCGACTCGGCCATACTGCGCAAGCTCGGCATGGAAATAGGCGAGAAACCGACGCTCGGCCCGTGGCGAAACTTCCTTGAGCGCCGCAAGAACGCCACCGAAGAGGTGCACATCGGGCTCGTGGGCAAGTACGACTTGCAGGACGCCTACAAGAGCATACGCGAGAGCCTGTCGCAGGCCGGCACCTACAACGACCACAAGACGGTGCTCACGTTCATCAACTCCGAGAAAATCACCGAAGACAACGTGGCCGAAAAGCTGGCCGGACAAGACGGCATCGTCATCTGCCCGGGATTCGGCCAGCGCGGCATAGAGGGCAAGATAGTGGCTGCCCACTACACCCGCACGCACAACATACCCACATTCGGCATCTGCCTGGGCATGCAGATGATGGTCATCGAGTTTGCACGCAACGTGCTCGGCTATGCCGACGCCAACAGCCGAGAGATGGACGAGAAGACCGAACACAACGTGATAGACATCATGGAGGAGCAAAAGGACATAACAAACCTCGGAGGCACCATGAGGCTCGGGGCCTACGAGTGTGTGCTCAAGCAAGGGTCGAGGGTGCTCGACATATACAAGCAGGAGCACATACAGGAGCGCCACCGCCACCGCTACGAGTTCAACAGCACCTACCAGGCCGAATACGAGAGGCACGGCATGATGTGCACGGGGCGAAACCCCGAGAGCGGGCTCATTGAAATAGTAGAGATACCGGGCCTGAAGTGGTACATAGGCACACAGTTCCACCCGGAATACCAAAGCACGGTGCTCAAGCCGCACCCGCTTTTCCTCGACTTTGTAAGGACAGCGATAGACAACAAGAAATAAAACCGCCACAGCCAACAAAAGACAAACACAGCAAACGAAATGAACAAGAACACGACTATTGGCCTGATTCTCATGGCCCTGCTCATCTTCGGCTACGGATGGTACGTGCAGCCGTCGGAAGAGCAGATAGCCATGCAACGCCAACAAGACTCCATAGCCAACGCCATCAAGCAGCAGGCTGAGAAGGAACAAAAGATGGCGGAAGCCAACCGGAAAGCCAAAGCTGCCGAAAGGGCGAAGAACGACACCACCGCTCTGTTCTACTCTGCACTGAACGGCAAAAGCCAACAGGTGGTGCTGAAGAACAGCAGCGTGGAGCTGACTCTCGACACCAAAGGCGGAGTGGTGAAAAAAGCGCGCATACTGGGATTCAAAGACCGCAACGGCGACAAAGACGTGACGCTGTTCGACGGCAACGAACAAAGCCTGAACTTCATGCTCGCCGGCAAGACGACAAACATAATCACGCAAGACCTGTATTTCACTCCGTCAAACGTGACCGACTCTACAGTCACCATGACGGCCGACGCCGGCAACGGCGGTGCCATCATACTGGACTACAAGCTGGGCAAGGACTACATGCTGCGCATGTCGGTGCAGGCCAAGGGACTCAGCGGACTGTTCGCACCAAACTACAAGGAGATGGACATCGAGTGGAGCGACAAATGCCGACAGCAGGAAAAAGGCTTCACCTTTGAGAACAGGTATGCCACCCTTACATACAAGGAAAAGGACGGAGGCACCGACTACCTGAGCGAAACATCGGCCAAGGAAGACGAGAAGATTGAGGAAAAGCTCGACTGGGTGGCCTTCAAGAACCAGTTCTTCAGCGCCGTGCTCATCTCGAAAGACGACTTCGCGGCCAACTCGCTGCTCACAAGCATACCGCAGGAGAAAGGCACGGGATACCTCAAGCAGTACAACGCCAAGCTCAAGACGTTCTTCGACCCCACAGGGGCCAAGCCCACCGAGCTCGAGATGTTTATCGGGCCCAACGACTTCAGGCTGCTGCAAGGCGTGGAGAAAGAGAGCACATCGGGCAAAGACCTCGACCTGCAGCGGCTGGTCTACCTCGGATGGCCACTCTTCCGCATCATCAACCGGTGGTTTACGCTCTACGTCTTCGACTGGCTCACAGGCCTTGGGCTCAACATGGGCATTGTGCTCATACTCATCACGCTGCTGCTGAAGGTCATAACATACCCCATGGTGAAGAAAAGCTACATGAGCTCTGCCAAGATGCGCGTGCTCAGACCGAAGCTCGAAGAGGCCACCAAGCAGTACGACAAGCCCGAAGACCAGATGATGAAGCAGCAGGCAATGATGGCAATGTACTCAAAGTATGGCGTGAGCCCGCTGAGCGGATGCCTGCCCATGCTCATACAGATGCCTATCTGGATTGCCATGTTCAACTTCGTGCCCAACGCCATACAGCTCCGCGGCGAGAGCTTCCTGTGGATTAGCGACCTCTCTACCTACGACCCCATCATTGAGTGGAACAAGAACATCTGGCTCATCGGCGACCACCTGAGCCTCACCTGCATACTCTTCTGCGTGGCAAACGTGCTCTACTCCATCATGAGCATGCGCCAGCAGCGCGACCAGATGGTGGGCCAGCAGGCCGAACAGATGAAGATGATGCAGTGGATGATGTACCTCATGCCGGTGATGTTCTTCTTCATATTCAACGATTACTCTGCCGGGCTCAACTTCTATTACTTCATCTCGCTGTTCTTCAGCGCCGCCATAATGTGGATACTGCGCAAGACCACCGACGACGAGAAGCTGCTTGCCATACTCGAGGCGCGCTACAAGGAAAACCAGAACAACCCCAAGAAAACCAGCGGGCTGGCCGCACGACTCGAGGAAATGCAGCGACAGGCCGAAGAAATGAAGCGGATGCGCGAACAGGCCCGCAAGAAATAAAGGCATACATTATAATAACCTAAATGCAAGGGCGTCCCTTGGCGGGCGCCCTTGCGGTATAACCAAAACTCCAATAACAATGAACAGATTGACAGCAATGACTGCGGCGGCTTTGCTAACCTTAGCCGGCAACGCACAAACGGCGCCGACAACCAACATCGGCAAGAGCGACATAACCGTAGAAAACAAGCTGATGACGCCGGAGGCACTGTGGGCCATGGGCCGGATAGCCACGGCAACGGCTTCGCCCGACGGCAAGCAGATAGCCTACCAGGTGGGGTATTACAGCGTCAAGGAGAACAAAGGTCACCAGGTGCTGTGCCTCATCGACGCCAACGGGAAGAACAACAGGCAGCTGACAACGGCCGCCACGAGCGAGACCGACCCCGCATGGATAGAACAGGGGCAGCGCATCGCATACATCAGCGAAGGCGAGATATGGGCCATGAACGCCGACGGCTCAGGGCGCAAGCAGCTGTCTGAGTCGGGAGGAAGCATCGAAGGGTTCAAGTTTTCGCCCGACGGCAAGAAGGTGATACTGATAAAATCGATACCATACAACGACATAATAAAGAAGAACCCCGACGACCTGCCACTGGCCACAGGCCGCCTTGCCACCGACCTGATGTACCGCCACTGGGACCACTACGTAGAAAGCATACAGCACCCGTTTGTGGCCGATGTGACAGGCAACGGCATAACCGAGGGCGAAGACATAATGAAAGGCGAGCCATACGAATGCCCCATGGCACCGTTCGGAGGCATCGAGCAACTGAACTGGAGTCCCGACTCAAGGCAGATTGCATATACCTGCCGCAAGAAAACGGGGCTCGCGTATGCCATCTCTACCGACTCAGACATATATCTCTATGACACCGAGACAAAGACAACCACCAACCTGTGCAAGCCGGCCGGCTACAAGCCGGTGGCCGTCGACCCGACCCGCTCCATGAAAGGGCAGGCCGTAAACAGCGAGGAGAACCTGAAGAACAACCCGGGATATGACACCAACCCGCAGTTCTCGCCCGACGGCAAGTACATTGCATGGCAGAGCATGGCGCGCGACGGGTATGAGGCCGACCGCAACCGCCTCTGCGTATACAACAGGGCCACAGGAGAGAAGACATACGTCACCGAGAGTTTCGACTCAAACGTCGACGCCTTCTGCTGGCACTCCGACTCGCAGACACTGTCGTTCACCGGAGTGTGGCACGGCTGCGTCAACGTTTACCAGACCAACCTCAAGGGCGAGGTGCGCCAGGTGACCAACGACTGGGCCGACTACGTGGCACTGTCGCCCGCCAACGACGGCAAGAAGCTGCTTGCAATACGCCAGAGCATGTCGGAGCCGTCGGACATATTCATCGTCAACCCCGGCAAGGAGCCGAAGAAAACCAAGGTGGAGCAGGTGACATTTGAAAACAAGCACATACTCGACCAGATAGCCACAGGCAAGGTGCAGCAGCGCTGGGTGAAGACGACCGACGGCAAGAACATGCTCTGCTGGATTGTGCTGCCAGCCAATTTCGACCCAAACAAGAAATACCCCACACTGCTCTTCTGCGAAGGCGGGCCCCAAAGCCCGGTGAGCCAGTTCTGGAGCTACCGCTGGAACATGCAGATAATGGCCGCCAACGGCTATGTGGTGGTTGCCCCAAACCGCCGCGGACTGCCCGGCTTCGGCTCTGAATGGAACGAGCAGGTGAGCGGCGACTGGACCGGACAGTGCATGAACGACTACCTCTCGGCCATCGACGACGCAGCCCAAAACCTGCCCTTCGTCGACAAAGACCGCCTCGGCGCCGTCGGTGCCAGCTTCGGAGGCTTCAGCGTCTACTATCTCGCCGGCCACCACAACAAGCGCTTCAAGTGCTTCATATCCCACGACGGGGCATTCAACCTTGAGTCGATGTACACCGACACCGAGGAGGCTTGGTTCAGCAACTGGGAGTATGAAGACGCTTACTGGAACAAGCCGCTCTCGGCTGAGGCCAAGAAGACATACGACAACTCGCCCCACAAGTTTGTAGACAAGTGGGACACGCCCATCCTCTGCATCCACGGCGAGAAAGACTACCGCATCAACTACAACCAAGGCATGGGAGCGTTCAACGCTGCCCGCATGCGGGGCATACCGGCAGAGCTGCTCATATTCCCCGACGAAAACCACTGGGTGCTCAAGCCCCAGAACGGAATACTGTGGCAGCGCACATTCTTCAACTGGCTCGACCGCTGGCTGAAAGACTGAGCCATAGCCACCACAACAACGGGACAACGGCGGGCCGCATGCAGAGAACGACCGCACCGACGGCCGCCAACCAACAAAACAGGGCTTTAACCAATAACAATTCATATTATGACAGAAAAGATTCAAAAGACACTGAGGGACTCTGCCGGAATGAGATGGATGGTATTGTTCTTCCTGGCGTTTGCCATGTTCTGCTCCTACATCTTCATGGACATACTCTCGCCTATCAAAGACCTGATGCAGTCGACAAGGGGTTGGGACTCTACCGCCTTCGGAACCATGCAAGGCTCCGAGACATTCCTCAACGTGTTTGTGTTCTTCCTCATCTTTGCCGGAATCATACTCGACAAGATGGGAGTAAGGTTCACGGCCGTGCTCTCGGGCGCGGTGATGCTGGTCGGGGCCACCATCAACTGGTATGCCGTGACAGAGATGTTCCAGGGAAGCAGCCTGGAGACATGGTTCAACGAAAACCTCAACTACATACCCGGCTTCGATGAGCTCGGCATATCGCCGTTCTACCTCGGCATGCCGGCCTCGGCCAAGTTTGCGGCCATAGGCTTCATGATATTCGGATGCGGCGTAGAGATGGCCGGCATCACCGTTTCGCGAGGCATCGTGAAATGGTTCAAGGGCCACGAGATGGCACTGGCCATGGGCTCGGAGATGGCACTGGCGCGCTTGGGCGTGGCCACCTGCATGATATTCTCGCCGGTGTTTGCCAAGATGGGCGGCGTTATCGACGTGTCGCGCTCGGTGGCTTTCGGTGTCGTGCTGCTCATGATAGCCCTCATAATGTTCATCGTCTACTTCTTCCTCGACAAGAAACTCGACTCACAGACCGGCGAGGCAGAGGAAAAAGACGACCCGTTCAAGATTAGCGACATTGGCAACATACTGCGCAGCAGGGGCTTCTGGCTCGTGGCATTGCTGTGTGTGCTCTACTACTCGGCCATCTTCCCGTTCCAGAAGTACGCCGTCAACATGCTTCAGTGCAACCTAACATTCACCAAGCTGTCGCCCGAATCATTCTGGGCCGGCAACACGGTGACAGTGATACAGTATGTAATCATGCTCATCGTGGCCGCCGCAGCGTTTGCCAGCAACTTCTCGAAGGGCAAGACAATGAAGAGCGTCATGCAAGTGGTGGCCGTCGTAGCGCTCGTAATATTCTGCTACATGGGCTACATGAGGCAGAGCGCCGAGACAGTGTTTGCAGTGTTCCCGCTGCTGGCCGTGGGCATAACCCCCATCCTGGGCAACTATGTCGACCATAAGGGCAAGGCAGCCTCGATGCTCGTGGTGGGCTCGCTGCTGCTCATAGCCTGCCACCTCACGTTTGCCTTCATCCTGCCCATGTTCAAGGGCAACGCCGTCGGAGGCATCATCGTGGCCTACGTCACCATCCTCGTGCTCGGTGCCAGCTTCTCACTGGTGCCGGCCGCACTGTGGCCCAGCGTGCCCAAGCTGGTCGACGCCAAGATCATCGGCAGTGCCTATGCCCTGATTTTCTGGATTCAGAACATCGGACTGTGGCTCTTCCCGCTGCTCATCGGAAAGGTGCTCGACCAGACCAACCCGCAACTCGTGTCCGACTTAAAAAACGGATTGATATCACCCGAAGAGGCTGCCATGTCTTACGACTATACAGTGCCACTGGTAATGCTGGCCTGCCTCGGCGTGGCAGCTCTGATATTAGGGTTTGTGCTCAAGATTGTAGACAAGAAATACGGATACCGACTTGAGGAGCCCAACATAACGGAATAACCTGACCGAGGCCTGCAACGCACAAGCAGGACCGGAAGGAGAGCCAAAGGCGTGGGTTTTCACACCTACATACAAAGCCGCATACGCCAGCTTCAATGCTGGTGCATGCGGCTTTTTCGTACACGCGGCAAGCAATGGGGCGACAGTATTTTGTAAAAGAATGCGACAAAAGCCATCCAATCGGGCAGACAGCTGAATACCAGGCACATAGCCAACTGGGGCACACGGCTATTGAAAACCTGCCGTATGGCATGGCCAGAAGGGCCAAACCGCGCGCTGATACGGGCCGATTTGCAATGCAATATGGCCGGTTTGGCAACGGGGTATGGCATCGTAAACATTTATGCAAAACCGGTGATGAGACAGACGGGATGCGCATTGTTTGCCTTTCCCGGCTTTCAATGTGCTTTCGTCGTGTTCCGGCACCTTTCCGGCCACTTTGCAGCGTGCTTGTCACGTTACGCCTGCAGCAAAGGCAACGGCCAATCTGCACGGCATAACAACTAAATCACATCAGACTGTAACTGCCAATTCGGGGCAGACCGGAAGCGACATGCGCCGTCTACACCAAAGCGTTGAAGGCAGGGCAATGACTGTTTCGACTACCGGCATACATGCCTGTGGCATGCATGAGCGTTGTCTCTGCGCTGTGCGTAGAGTCAAAGAAGCAACGAGGATGCAGGAAAAAGGAGTATGAAACGCTGTCGGAATTTCTGTGATGAAACAACCGTCGGCAGGCAAGCCTATCCTTATATCCATCTGGCCAAAAAGCGACAGAGCATAATATCCATGCAGATTGCTTGGCTCATAGCCGAAGGCATGGCGGAGTGCAGCAACAAGAAGCGGAAGGCAATATTCAGGAATTGGCGGTGTACCCCCCCGACAGACTCGGCCCTGCCCTATCGCAGGCGCAGACGAACCACAAGCGGCAGGTGGTCGCTGTATCCGTCGCGGCGGTAACGGTAGCCAACATAAGTGCGGCGGGGCTTCACTCCGCCGTAGGTGGCGTCGGGCTCGGTAAGAAACGGCAAGTCGTTGACCCTGCTCGATTCAAAACGAGGCATCAGGCTGTCGCTCAAGAACACATGGTCAAGGCTCCCCCACTTGCCATCATACCTGTATGTGGCCTTTGCACCATGGCTGCCGCGGGCCCTGGCGGTGACGTTGACCATGCCATGCCGCCCTATGTAGGCCAGCGCGCTGTCGGCGGCATAGTCGTTGAAGTCGCCTGCCACGATAATCGACGCCCCCGGCTGCACGGTGCGCACCGAGTCGATGGCCTCGCACAATCGCCCGGCAACGGCCAGACGGTGCCTCCGTGTGGCCCGCTCACCGCCACGGCGGCTCGGGGCATGCACCACAAAGATGTGCAAAGTGTCATCGGTGATAACCCTGCCCGCAACGTAGAGTATGTCGCGCGTGGGCCTCATCCCGCGCACCGGGGCCACCCGCAACGACGCATGGGCGATTGGGGCAAACGAAAACTCATGGTAGAGCAGAGCCACGTCGATGCCGCGATCGTCGGGCGAGTCGGTCATTACGTAACCGTAGCGCGCGTTGCGCAACAGCGAACGCTTGGTCAGGTCGCGCAATACAGTGTCGTTTTCCACCTCGCATAGAGCAACGAGGTCGGGTATGTAGCAGTCGGTGCTATCTTCACCGCACGAGAGTATGGCCCGACCGATGTTGTCGAGCTTGCGCCAATAGCGCGACGCAGTCCAGTGGCGCGGTGCTTCGGGCAGGAATTCGGTGTCGGCCCTCAGGCTGTCGTGGCGGCAGTCGAAAAGGTTTTCGCAGTTCAGTTCAACGAAAGTGAGTAACGAAACAAGGAGCAGACCAACAGTCATGGGCGGAGAAACGGGTAAGAAAATGCGGCGGAAAGGTGCCTATCGGCCACCCTTCCGCCGCAATACGGCATGATTAGCAAACCTTTTCGAGCCGCTTCATTATAGCGAACATGAACAGTGCGGCCATCAGGCACAACACTATGAGCACGGCCCACACAATCCATACGGGCAGGCCCCAGAGCCATGAAGCAACGCTGGTGAGGTAGTTGCCCACTGCCGTGGCTGCAAACCAACCGCCCATCATCAGTCCCTTATACTTGACAGGGGCCACCTTCGACACAAACGATATGCCCATGGGGCTGAGCAGCAGCTCGCCAAAGGTGAGTATGAGGTAGGTGCTGACAAGCCAGTTGGGCGAAACGCGGTAGTCGCCCGAAGCCATGGCCGGGTCGGTTATCTGTTCGGGCGTGGGCAGGCCGAACGAAGCAACGCACATGAGCACATAGGCTACGCCGGCCACAAGCATACCGTAGGCTATCTTGCGAGGAGCCGAAGGCTCGCGGCCAGTCTTGGCCAGCCACCCGAATATGGCCATCGACACAGGTGTCAGGGCCACAACGAAGCAGGGGTTGAACTGCTGGAAGATGGGGGCGCTCACGGCAACCGACTCTGCCTGGCTGCTGTATTGGTAAACCAAGCCGACGATGCTGAGCAATATCACTGCGGCAGAGATGCCTTTACCGCGCGATGTCTTCGACTGGAACAGCCCGAACAAAGCGTAGACAATGAATATGACGAGCAGGAGGTTGAGCACGTTGAACTCCATTCCGACTATGCCGCTCACACTCGTAACGACATAGTCGCGGGCAAAGAACGTGAGCGTAAGGCCGTTCTGGTGGAATGCCATCCAGAAGAATATCACCACGACAAACACAAGGCAAAGAGCCACGATGCGGTCTTTGTCGCTCACTCCGTGGTGGGCGTCGTCGGCTTTTGCGCCTGCCGAGCCGGCGTTCTTGGCCGGGGCCGATGTTGTCTCGGTGTGGCGGAAGGTGCTGCGGAAGCCGTAGTAGATGGCCATCGACACTATAAGCGACGCACAAGCCACACCGAAAGCATAGTGATAAGCGTCGGTCTCGCTCACCCCAAAGGTGCGCTGTGCCCAGCCCATCACCCAAACGGCTGCGCTGGGGGCAAACATGGCACCGATGTTTATGGCCATGTAGAAGATGCTGAAAGCCGCATCACGGCGGTTTTCATACTCCGGGTTGTCGTAGAGATTGCCTACCATTACCTGCAGGTTGCCCTTGAACAGGCCAGTTCCGAGGCTTATCAGCACCAATGCCGTGAACATGGCAATCAGCGCCACGGTGTTGGTGCCAAGCGGAAGGGCCATGAGCAGGTAGCCGATGAACATGACCACGATGCCCAGTGTGACCATGCGCCCGAAACCAAACTTATCGGCAAGTATGCCGCCAAGCACAGGCAAGAAATAAACCAAGGCGAGGAAACCGCCATAGATGTTGCCCGCTGTGGCTGCCGAGAAGCCGAAATTAGCCTGCAAGAACAGGACGAAGATGGCAAGCATCGTGTAATATCCGAATCGCTCGCCTGTGTTGGCCAATGCCAACGCGTAAAGACCTTTGGGTTGATTTTCAAACATTGCTATTTAATTTTAGAGTTTTTAGTTCGCATTACGTCAAACAAGTATGTGAGCTTTATTATTATGCTTCCGTTGTTACTGCGCCCGAAGTAGTCGCGCTTCGAGTTGCCGAAGATGTCACCGAGGCCGTAGTAATACCGCCCCTCGAGCAGGAAGTGGCCCACCTTTGGGTGGGAATACTCTATGCCAAGGCCTCCGGCAATGCCATAGTCGAACTTGCGCTGTATGTCAAGCGAATCCTGCACGGCGTCCCTGAGCGCCCCAACGCGGTCTGACTGGTTGCGCTCGGCGAAGTTGAAGTTTGACTTTGCCTTGTCATTGAGGAAAAAACCTACCTGCGGCCCCACCTGGAAATAAAACTGGAAACCTTTGCGTTCGCGGCCCCATCCGAGCCTGGCGAAGAGCGGAACCTGAACGTATGTTAGTGTGCGCTGGTATTCCTCGGGCAGCCCTGTCACCTGGTTTATCACGGGCTGGTCGTCAACCGTGAGTATGTCTTCCTTCCAACCGGCCTGCGCAAAGTTTATCTCGCCGACGAGGGCGCACACGCTCTTGAAGTACTTCTCGCACGTATAACGGACTGTGATGCCGCCGGTGATGCCGCCGAGCAAGCCTTGCGGCACGTCGGGATTGAAGCCAACGTTGCTCAGCATGTAGCCGCCATTGACACCAACGCTAAGCTCGCTGCGGTGCTCGCCTATCTGTGCAATGGCCGACTGAACGCACAAAAGGGCCACAACAGCAACAAACGCCCTGCGCAGACAATGGCCTGCGCCCATCACGGCCGTGCGGCCTATCGCTTTTTCCTTATAACCTGACATTGCCCGATGCGTTAAAAGTTAATGGTCTCTATCCTGTGTCCGGGCGTGTAATGGACGAAAAGGATGCTGCGGTTCTGGTATCCGCCGCTGCCCACCCGCTCAAAGTGCAGCGGTGTCTGTATCGGGGTGTACCCCACCATGCCCCTCGCGCCTGTGAACTTGTCGCCATACAGGTGCAGGCCCTTTATGAAATAATAGGCTTGGTCGAAGCCTGTGATGGCGAACCGGGGCAGCGCCTGCATCATGTCTTCGTGGAAATTCCACCTGTACTTTAGCTCGATGCGGGCCGTCCTGGCTGATAGCGGGTTGGTATAGAATGCTGCCGGTATGTGGACATTGTACTTATAGTAGTTGTCAAGGTTGTATTTGGTGTACATCATCCATTCGGTATAGCCGAACATCGTTACTTTTATGTCCGGGTTATTCATCGTGAAGTTGTTCAGTTTGGCAAAGGCTATGTTGAGTTCCGGCGATCGTCCGGTGTTGAGGATAACGACGTTAGGCATCGTCTTGCTGAATGCCTTGGCGAAAAATGCCTCGCTCGACTTCAGGTTTGTTATCGAGTAGTTGCGCCCCATGGTCTCCATGCGCCTGCGAAGCCCGAAAGTGAATATGCCCTTCTGGCTTGTGGTGTCATTGCAATCGATGAACACTGCGTGGTAACCGGCAAACTTCTCGAGGAATCGGGCTATCACGGCTTCATTGTATTCGGTGGCGTTCTGGTACACCTGGAACAGGTTTGGATTGGTCTTCAGCTCGGGGGCGTTGATTGAAAACGGTATGAGCACCTTTATCCCGTGCTCCGAGGCAAAGTCGGAAAGTGCCTTCACCTGCGTTGAATACAACGGGCCGATAATCAAGTCACACTTTTCAGCATCCTTGTCCTTGAGCGTTTGCCTTATGTCGGCGTCTTCCGGGACGTTCCATGCCCTTATGTCAACCGACACACCGCCTTGCTTCAAGCTGTCGCAAGCCATCAGTACGCCGCGGTAATACTCAACCATCCGTCGCCCGTCGCCATTGACATTGTGCAGCGGAAGCATCACCCCGACCCTTATCGCGCGCCGCCTCATGTCGTCGACACTGCCGGCCGGCGATGCCTCGACGCGGGCCTTGCCCCCGGAAGCGGCAGCGCCATCCTTGGGATAAGGTATGAATATGTAGTCGCCCTTCTTCAGTTCGTAACCCGGCTGCTTCATGTCGGGATTGGCGTTCATAAGTTCCTCTACCGTGATGCCGTTGTCACGGGCGATGCCAAAGATGGTCTCCTTGCGCTTAACCTTATGCATCTCTTTCCAGTTGGACGTCTGCCCGGCTGCCGTACCTACCGTGAAAACAAACGCAACAAGCATCAAGAAACATCTGAAATGTTGATTCATATCTCTATTATTTTCAATAATCGCCTACAAAATTACCAAAAAAGCGCGGATAAATCAACATTAATCGCTAATTTTGCACATTATATTTTACGTAAGATGAGAATCAAACCAATATTAATGATGTGCTTGCTTGCTTTGCTGTCGATATCAGCAAGGGCGGCATTCACCCCTACGGCTTATTACACTGTTGACGGAGTGGACATGGAGGCGACCGATGTGATCAACGACGCACAGGCACCTCTCACCGTTACCTTCAGGGCAAACCCGACCGACCTCGGCGATGTCACACCCACATACGAGTGGCGCTTCACCCGCGAGGGAAGCACAGACCCGTTCATTGTAAGGTATGAGGAAGAGACAACTTACGAGTTTCGCGAATCGGGCTCGATAAGCGTGTCGCTCTACGTGGCCTACAACGACACGACGGAGGCAGAACTCATATCGACAATAAGGGTGAGCATAAGCACCAGCATACTGGAAATGCCAAACGCATTCTCGCCCAACGGCGACGGCATCAACGACGTATACAAGGCAAAAGACACCCACAAGAGCATAGTGGAGTTCCACGCATACATCTTCAACAGGTGGGGGCAGAAGCTCTACGACTGGACAAACATCGATGAGGGATGGGACGGCACGTTCAACGGAAAGGCGGTGAGCGCCGGCGTATACTTCGTGCTCGTGAAGGCCAAGGGAGCCGACGGCACCGAATACAACATTAGGCGAGACGTCAACCTGATGCGCGACTATACGGAAGGAGGCACACAGAGATGAACGACACGCAAAATTACGACACTCTGCGTGAAGACGAGCGCATCAACGTATGGGGCGCCCGGGTTCACAACCTGAAGAACATCAACGTGGAAATACCGCGCAACAGCCTGACCGTGGTGACCGGACTGTCGGGCTCGGGAAAGTCGTCGCTGGCCTTCGACACTATCTACGCCGAGGGCCAGAGACGGTATATCGAGACATTCTCGGCATACGCACGCAACTTCCTCGGCGGACTGGAGCGGCCGGACGTTGACAAAATCACCGGACTGAGCCCCGTGATAAGCATCGAACAGAAGACAACCAACAAGAATCCCCGCTCTACCGTGGGCACCACGACTGAGATTTACGACTTCATGCGACTGCTCTTTGCCCGGGCAGGCAAGGCTTACAGCTATGCCACCGGCGAAGAGATGGTGAAGTATACTGAGGAGAAAGTGCTCCAGATGATCATGGACGACTATGCCGGAAAGAAAATAATGATACTCGCCCCGGTGGTCCGCAGCCGCAAGGGTCACTACCGCGAACTGTTCGAGAGCATGAGACGAAAGGGCTATCTCAACATACGCGTAGACGGCGAGGTCAAGGAGATAACGCGGGGGATGAAAGTTGACCGTTACAAAAACCACGACATAGAAGTCGTAATAGACAAGCTGATGGTGCAGCCCAAGGACGACGAGCGACTGAAAAAGAGCGTCTCGATAGCCATGAAGCAGGGCGAAGGACTCATCATGGTGCTCGACAACGACACGCAGACGGCAAAATACTTCTCCAAAAGGCTGATGTGTCCCACCACCGGCATATCTTACAGCGACCCGGCACCCAACAACTTCTCGTTCAACTCGCCGCAAGGGGCGTGCCCGAGATGCAAAGGGCTGGGCTACATCAACGAGATTGACATAAGCAAAGTAATACCCGACCGCTCGCTGAGCATCTACAAGGGAGCCATCGTGCCACTGGGCAAATACAAGAACCAGATGATTTTCTGGCAGATAGACTCCATACTGCACAAATACGACTGCGACATCAAGACGCCGGTTGACAGCATTCCCGACGACGCGCTTAACGAAATACTCAACGGCTCGATTGAGAACGTGAGGATAGACAAGGAGCTTGTGCACACGTCGAGCGACTATTTCGTGGCTTTCGACGGGGTGGTGAAATACCTGCGGAGCGTATTCGAAGACGACGACTCGGCCAGCGGCCAGAAGTGGGCCGACCAGTTCATGGCCGTGTGCGAGTGTCCCGAGTGCCACGGACAGCGCCTCAAGCGCGAGTCTCTGTCGTATAAGATATGGAACAAGAACATCGCCGAGCTGTCGATGATGGACATAGCAGAGTTGCGCGAATGGCTCGACGAGGCCGAAAGCCATCTCGACGAGCAACAGAAACAGATAGCGGAAGAGATTCTGAAGGAGATTCGCACGCGCATAGACTTCCTGCTCGAGGTGGGGCTCGACTACCTTTCGCTCAACAGGCAGTCGGCCACGCTGTCGGGAGGAGAGAGCCAGCGCATCAGGCTTGCCACGCAAATAGGCTCGCAACTCGTCAATGTGCTGTATATACTCGACGAGCCCAGCATAGGCCTGCACCAGCGCGACAACGAGAGGCTCATACGATCGCTGAAAGAACTGCGCGACATAGGCAACACGGTCATTGTGGTTGAGCACGACAAAGACATGATGCTCAATGCCGACTACATCGTAGACATAGGCCCGAAGGCCGGGCGCAACGGTGGCGAGGTGGTGTTCCAGGGAACGCCACGCGACATGCTCGCCAAGCACACCATGACAAGCATGTACCTAAACGGCGAGCTCAAGATAGAGATACCCAAGCAGCGGCGCAAGGGCAACGGCAAGAGCCTGTGGCTGAAAGGTGCAAAAGGCAACAACCTGAAAGGCGTCGACGTGGAGTTTCCGCTCGGAACGCTCATCGTGGTAACCGGGGTCAGCGGCTCGGGCAAATCTACATTGATCAACGAAACGCTCCACCCCATACTGAGCCAACACTTCTACCGCTCGGTGAAACAGCCGATGGAATATGGCTCGATAGAGGGAATGGACTTCATAGACAAGGTGGTCAACGTAGACCAGAGCCCGCTTGGCCGCACACCGAGGTCGAACCCGGCCACCTATACGGGTGTGTTCAGCGACATACGGGCGCTGTTTGTCAACCTGCCGGAAGCAAAGATAAGGGGCTACAAGCCCGGACGCTTCTCGTTCAACGTCAAGGGAGGGCGCTGCGAGGCCTGCGGCGGCAACGGATACAAGACGATAGAGATGAACTTCCTGCCCGACGTGATGGTGCCATGCGAGGTGTGCCACGGCAAGCGCTACAACAGGGAGACCCTGGAAGTGCGCTACAAGGGCAAGAGCATTGCCGACGTGCTCGACATGACCATCAACCAGGCGGTGGACTTCTTTGAGAATGTGCCCGACATCCTGCGAAAGATAAAGACCATACAAGACGTGGGACTTGGATACATTAAGCTCGGACAACCGTCGACAACGCTCTCGGGAGGCGAGAGCCAGCGCGTAAAACTGGCCACGGAACTGAGCAAACGCGACACGGGAAAGACGCTATACATTCTCGACGAGCCAACCACAGGGCTTCATTTCGAGGATATCAGGATACTGATGGACGTCATTGAGAAACTGGTAGACCGAGGCAACACCGTGATAATAATCGAGCACAACCTCGATGTCATCAAGATGGCCGACTACATAATCGACATGGGGCCCGAGGGAGGGCGAAACGGCGGCTACGTGCTGTCGGCCGGCACTCCCGAAGAGGTTGCCATGAGCGACAAGGGGTTCACCCCGAGGTTCCTTCGCGATGAGCTCGGCATAGGTTAAGCCCTGTCCGTCCGCCAGGCCAACAACCTATTCCGCAACATTGCCGGCATGGTTGGCTGTCGGCTTAGCCGGAAGCGTTGCAGCCGGAAGCAAGGCAAAGCGGCCAACAGGCTGACGGCATGAGTGCAGAAGCGCTTGTTTGGCACGACATGGACACAGGTACAGACATACCTTGGCATTACGGCCGTATGGTGGCCGACGCCACGCAGTATGCGGCAGGGCCCCATATTGGCATAGACACAGGCAGACAACATCCCGCCATGCTTTCAGCGCAGTTATGCGCGGAGGCATGGCGGGATTTCTTTTGATACCCTAAAAAATACAACCGTATGTCAGAATCTGGTCATGAACTCAATAACTATCTTGTCGCGCTCCGACGGCTTGGCAACCGCGCCTTCGCGATAGAAATACTTCTCATAGTTGAGACGGATGTCTGAAACAAACGGTGTGCCAAGGCTCAGGGTCACACCGCCCGTTATGCGCGAGCGCCGGTAGTCGGTGGTATTGAGCAGCCCCGTCTCTGCGTCGGCCGTACCGTCGCTGTGGTCGCTCATGTAATCAAAGCGCGCCAAGGGCGACACCTTCTTTACCAGCGGCTTCTTTCCGCCAACCTTTATGTCGTAGTTGACAAAGCCGTCGAAGGAATGAACAGCCCCGTATGCATTGTCGGCATAGTGCTTGTACAGGTATTCGGCCTCCACATGCCATCCGCTGCCATGGTAATAGGCGCCGGCGTCATACATCATTATGTTTACCGCCTCGGGCTTAATCTTCTGCACACTCAGCGTGAGGTTGAAACCTTTCGGAAAGAAGAGCTGCGCCTTGGCCGAATAGTTTATGTTGTTGGTCCAGAAATCCTTCTGGTCGGTGAGCCCCGAGCCATTGAACATGCCGGCTTCGAGTATTATCGGAAATCCCACGTCGAACGTATAGCCGAGAGTGGCGCCCACGTCACGCACGTTGCCCACCTGCTTGGCTATGAACGAACGGTTGGCAAAATACTGCTGGTGGGGCGAACGGTGGGCGTCGATGGTAAAGGGCACGCGCATCTGACCGATGGTGAAATTGAGCGTGCGCCACGGACTGATGCGCGTGTATGCGTCGAGCATCTTTATGCTGCCCTCGTCGGAGAGGTCTATTTCGGCCTTGTACGACACGGCGTCAACCACCTTTCCCGACAGGCTGAAGCGGGCATTGCGCACCTGGAAGCGGCCCTCGCCTTCCTCGGTCTGGTATTCGTACTTGCCGCGAATCGTTCCGTTGATTTCGGGCTTGAACTGTGCTGCGGCATCCATGCCTGCAAACAATGCCAAAATGGCCAGTAAATGTTTCATACGGTTGCGTGGGTTGTTACTCCAATTAAGCGCGGGACTGCCGATGGCTGTTGGCTAAACCACCTGTCATGTGCCCGCCGTTTATCAGCCACAAAGGTCGGTATTATTTATTACAAAACGGTTACAGGAGTTTTAAAGAACGGTAAAATGACCGTAAAATGGCGCATACAGACAAGCCATGGGCCGGCACGCAGCTACCGGGGCGCCGTCCGGCGGCAGCTATCGGACTGTTGCCTACAGCCACTGTGGGCAGAAGCATCTCACGCCCCCCACTCTCTTGCCGACTCCATGCGCCGGCCGCAAATGGCCAGCAGCCGGCAGACGCATACGGCAACGACGTAGAGCAGCACCACCTGCAAAGGGCTAAGCCGCGGCAAACCGACCGATGCCCACGGCTGCGACGCCATGGCAAGCAAAAAAGCATTGAGCCACGTGGCCACAAAGGCAAGCACTGTGGCCACGGCCTGCTGCAGCACAGGCACAAAACCCACGGCAAACAGAGCCACCGCCAGATAGATTATGGCCGTGGCGGCAGGTATGACAACAAGGCCGGTGAGCAGCGAGCAAACGGGCAGGCGACCGAAATAGAACGCAACGAGCGGGGCTGTGCCTATCTGGGCCAGCAGCGACATGACCGAAAGCTGCCATGCCCAGCGCAACAGGCGATGGCGCTGGAGAAAGCGGACGGAGGCTATCGAGCCTACGGACGACTGGAAAACAAGTATGAAAGCCACGGCCGCGAAAGAGAGTTGGAAGCCTATGTCGAAGAGCGCAAGGGGGTTGGCAACGAGCAATACCACTGCGGCGAAGGCAAGCGCATTGACCGACATGCGGCTGCGGCCTGTCAGGCCTACAAGCCCGTAGACTGATATCATGAGGGCCGACCGCACCACCGACGATGGCATGCCGACAATAAAGACGTAGGACCAGATGGCCATGAGCAACAGGCATTCGCCAAGCAGGCGACGGCGTCGGCCGGACAATAGCATCGACAGGAGCAAATAGATGACGCCGAGGTGCATGCCGGAAAGCGCAAGTATGTGAGATGCGCCGGCAAGCGAGTAAGCCTCGCGCATCGAACCTGAGAGCGCCGACTTGTCGCCAAGCGTCATTGCGGCCACCACGGCAAAGTCTTGGCCTTCAAGACCAAGGCTGCGGTAGCGCCCAAGCAGCCAGTGGCGAAGGCGCATGGCTGAGATGCGGGCGCGTTGAACAACGGTCAGGGCCGACAGGCGGGGCTCGGACTTGCGCCAATTGCGGTAGTAGACAAACGTTGTGGCCACTATGCCGCGGCTCTGAAGGTAGGTTGCATAATCGAAATTCGACTCTCGGTAATTGGCCGGAGGCACCAAACGCGACCGCACCAACATACCGTCGCCCACGCCAAGGGTGGCATACCTGCGCTCTGCCGTGTCTTTGAGCAGTGTCAGGCGCACCCAATGCCCCTTCAAAGGCCCCGAGCATGCTATGGCGTCGAAGCGCAGCGTGCGGCCGCGCTCAACGGGCTCATCGGCCACAATGGCCTCGAAGGCAGTCTCGCCTTGTGGCAGGCTCACACTCTGACGGCGCTCGGCCAAGGCCGCCATGGCACAGCCCAACAGCAACACCGACAACAAGATGGCCGCGGTCTGGGCCTTTGGACGCCCCCCGAGCAACAATGCGGCTGTGAAGGCAACGCCGAATGCCACGGCCCAAACGGTCATTCCGACCATTGTAGCCATGCTCCGCCCTGCAAGTATGCCTGCTGCAAGACTAACGCACAGCGGCACCAACGGGTAAAGCCTGAATAAACCTGTGTTGCCCAATTGTATGTATGGTGTTTGATGGTTATATATCGGCGGCGTGCAATTGCTGAAGGAGCGGAATCTGCGACCGCAAGCGGAGAAACCGACCGACGGCCGCTATGGCTGCAAATGGCTTGGTGCATACGCCATGACGGCCGGATGAGTGATGCCAACTGCCTGCTTCCACGTACCGCCATCATGCGAAAATGCGTTACATCGTGGCGCCATGCCTAAAGTAGTCAACCTGCATCAGGTGTGAGAACGTGCCCGCCGTTTTTGCAAAACGGCCAAGACTGAATTTCAAAACGGCCCATACGGCATGGTAAAACGGGCCAAACGGCAGCATGGAACGGGCCGTTTCTGACCGTGGCGCCATACGGCGGCCATCTGCCAGCAGTTCAGGCTGTTGCATCATAAATGCGATGTGCAGTTGAAGACCGCCCATACCGATGGCAGGCTATGTGCACAACGGTCTGCAAAATAAGAAAAGCCGGACAATGACATGTCCGGCTTTCCATATTGCAACGGGCGTGACGTTTCAGAGAACGGCACCCGCAATCCAGTCGTAAACGCAGCTGAACACACCGAAGGCCACAATGCCTGCCGTGCAGAGCGTAAGAGCCAGCTTGGTGTTGCAGTCGCTGCTGAATGTTGGCAGCGGCGTGTCGGTGTTCTTGATATACATGGCCTTGACGATGAGCAGGTAGTAGTAAAGGCTGACCACGGTGTTGATCAATGCCACAAACACCACGAGGTATGCCCAGAACGAACCTTGCTGGGCTGCTGCCATGAACACGAAGAACTTGCTGAACATACCTGCAAACGGAGGTATTCCGGCCAGCGAGAAGAGGGCCAGCGTCATGAGCAGGGCCAACTTCGGGTTGGTCTGGTAGAAACCGTCGTAGCAGTTCATCTTCGTAGTGCCGTTGCCGCGTGTCTCTACAACGTTGATTACCGTGAAGACAGCCATGTTGGCCACAACATACACAAGCACGTAGTATGACAGGGCAGCCACTCCCATGGCCGAGCCGCCAATGACGGCCAGCATGATGTAGCCTGCCTGCGAGATGGAGCTGAAAGCCATGAATCGCTTGAGCTCTGTCTGGCGTATGGCAAAGAGGTTGGCAATGGTGATGCTGAGCACTATGACAATGTAAAGCAGGTATTCCCAGTACTCAATCATAGGCGCAAACACCTTCATGAGTATGGCCATGAGGGCAAATGCGGCGGCTCCCTTGGACACTACGCTGAGGTAGCCCGTCACCGGTGTGGGTGCGCCCTGGTAGGTGTCGGCCGTCCAGAAGTGGAACGGAACGAGCGATATCTTGAACCCAAGGCCGCTGAAGAAGAACACCAAGCCCATGATGGCAAGCGGTGTGTTGCCTATTACTGCGGCCACATCGTCAAAATAGAGTGTGCCGGCAGCTGCATAGATAAACGATATGCCGTAGAGCATGATGCCGCTCGAGAACGTAGCGGTGAGCACAAACTTGGCTGCACCCTCGGCCGAGTTCTGGCGGAACTTGTCGAAAGCCACGAGGCATGCCATTGGCACTGAAGCCATCTCGAGGCCGAGGAAGAACATGAGGAAGTGTCCCGACGACATCATCATGTACATACCGAGCAACGTTGAGGCCACCAAGGCATAGAACTCGCCAGCCTTGTTGCTCACGTCGGCACGGCCGAGCCAAGGCTGGGCCATGATGCATACAATGAGAGTGCCGGCGGTGAGTATCACTTTCATCACGTTGACTGCGTCGCCGGTGACGTAAAGGCCGCCAAATGCCGACGACGGCTCGGCCGTCAGGCATACTGCCGTCTGCACCACGAGCAGCACGTTCATCAGCAGGGCCAACGAGGAAACCTTCTTCTCGCCCTTCATTATGAGGTCGGCAAGAAAGACAATTATCAGGATTGCCACAAGCGTGGCTTCCGGAATCATATTAAAAAACTGACTGTAATCCATTTTTCCCTACTGGTTTTGTTAGAAGTTTATTACGTTGAGAATTGGGCCGACGGCATCGCCGATGACATTGCTGACCCACAGCGGGGCAAGGCCGAGGCCGGCTACGCAGAAGATGAGGCAGCAAACGGCCACGCGCTCATCCCATGTGGCGTCGGTGAGCTCGAGGTAGTGGGGGTCGGCCACTTTCTGATAGAGTATCTTTCCGACCACACGCAGGATGTAGACAGCCGTTATCACTATCGAAGTACATGCTATGATGGTGGCTGCACGGTGGAAGGTGTCGCCGTTTTCAAACGAACCCACGAAGATGGTCATCTCGGCAACGAAGCCCGAGAAGCCCGGCAAGCCGAGGTTGGCAAGACCGGCTATGACGTAACCCACGCTGAGGAAAGGCATTATCTTCATCAGTCCGCCGAGCTTGCGCACGTCGCGCGTGTGGGTGCGGCCGTAAATCATGCCGATGAGGGCGAAGAACAATGCTGTCATCAAACCGTGCGAGAGCATCTGGAGTATGGCACCGGTACATGCCGTCTTGGTCATCATGAGCAGGGCGAAGAGCACCAGGCCGCAGTGAGACACCGACGAATAGGCGTTGATGTACTTGAGGTCGGTCTGCACGCAGGCCGAGAATGCTCCGTAAACCACGGATATGGTGGTCAGGATGAGGAATATCCACGACAGTTCCTGGGCTGCGCTGGGCAGGAGGAACATGGCCACGCGGAAGCAACCGTAGCCTCCGAGCTTCATGAGCACGCCGGCATGGAGCATCGACACTGCTGTAGGCGCCGAGGCATGGCCGTCGGGGCTCCACGTGTGGAACGGGAACAGGGCGCCAAGCACACCGAAACCGATGAATATGAACGGGAAGAACACGTTCTGTATGTCGGCAGGTATGTGGTTGTTGGCGGCAATCTCCATCACGTTCATGGTGGTAGCACCGTTGAAGAAGTATATTCCGAGGATACCGAGAATGAGCAGGGCCGAACCTCCCATAAGCATCAGCGTAAGCTTCATGGCGGCATACTCCTTGTTGCCGCTGCCCCATACGCCGATGAGAAGGTACATCGGGATGAGGGCTACCTCGTAGAACATGAACATGGTGAACATGTCTATGCAGATGAAGAAGCCGAACACACCGGTTGACAGAAGCGTGAACCAAAGGAAATACTCCTTGGTCAGGGGCTTCAACTGCCACGACGCGAATGTGCCTGTGAATACAATTATGCTCGAAAGCAGCAGCATCACGACAGAAATGCCGTCAACTCCCACTGCATAGGCTATGTTAAGGGGCTTGAACCATGCAACGCTGTATGTGAACAGCATGGGGTCTGTGTTTCCCGATTGGCGAGCCTGGATGAAAGCCACGGTAAGCCACACCGACAGAGCCAGCAAGCATGAAGAGCCGGCCACCATCACGCCACGCACTTGGTTGAGGTTGCGGGCTATCCACAAGCCCAGCAACATAAGCACGGGGATTACTACGAATAGACTTAATATACTCATTTTATATCTGTCATTATATGCAAAGTAATACTAATGTTAAAGCGACTGTACCGGTGATGAACCACACGGCATACTGGCGTACGTCGCCGCTCTGCCACGGACGGATAGTCTCGCCGGCTGCATTTGCGCCCCAAGCCATGAAGTTGAAGGTGCCGTCGATGACGTGACGGTCAAACCATGCTATCGGGGTGGATATGCAACGGAAGATAATCTTGTGGGTGACAAACATCCAAACCTCGTCGAGGTAGAAGCGCCTGTATGCTGCCTGGTGCAGTTTCGGGAAACGGCGGGCAAGCATGTCGGCAACCGGTGTCTCCTCGCCCTTGTACATATAGGTGGCAAGGCAGATGCCGAGTATGGCGAGCACGGTGCTCGTGCCTGCTATGGCCCAGTTGATGTGTGTGCCGAAACCGATGCCGTTGGCAGACACAAACTCGCCGAACTCAAACACATGGAGTGTGCCGAAGATGCCTACAAGCATCGTAATGGCTGACAGCACTATCAGAGGCACGGTCATGGTGAGGGGCGCCTCGTGGGGCTGGTGGGCACCTTCTGCCTTGTGGGTCTCATAGTAGCTCTTGCCCCAGAAGATGACATAGTAGAGGCGGAACATGTAGAACGCGGTCATGGTGGCTATCGCGCTCATGATGACTCCCATCACGGGGCTGAAGTTGTAGCACGCCACGAGTATCTCGTCCTTGGAGCAGAAACCTGAGAAGAACGGTATGCCGGCTATTGCAAGGCACGATATCAGGAAGGTGACATGGGTGATGGGCATGTACTTGCGCAGGCCTCCCATGTACATCTTCTCATTCGAATGCACGGCGTGGATGATGCATCCGGCACCGAGGAACAGGCAGGCCTTGAACATGGCATGGGTGAACAGGTGGTACATGCCGGCCATGTAACCGAGACCGTTGACATCGGCATACTCTACCGTATTGTCTACACCACCGGTCTCACCGGGCAGGCATACGCCAAGGGCAACGAGCATGAAGCCTATCTGGGATATCGTAGAGAATGCCAGCACGCGCTTGATGTCGCTCTGGCAACATGCCACGGCTGCTGCATAGAAGGCCGTGAAGGCGGCTATGTAAGCTATCCAGTGGAGGGCCTCAGGGGCGAACTCAACAAACAGCGGGAACAGGCTTGCAACGAGATACACACCGGCAACAACCATCGTTGCGGCATGGATCAGGGCCGAAACAGGCGTCGGGCCCTCCATGGCGTCGGGCAGCCAGATGTGCAACGGGAACATTGCAGACTTGCCGGCACCTCCGATGAACATGAGGAACAAAGCCATCGGCATCACCCAAGCCACGCCGGCTACATTCTGATGAAGCTCGGGCATTGCCGTGAGGTCATAGCTGAATGTGCCTACGTAGAAGCTGTAGAAGAGTATACCTATCAAGAAGAACAGGTCGGCGAAGCGTGTCACGATGAACGCTTTCTTCGAAGCGGCAACCGCAGAGTGCAACGGGTAATAAAAGCCGATGAGCAGGTAAGAGCTTACACCCACCAACTCCCAGAACAGGTACATCTGGAATATGTTCGTGGCAACGACAAGGCCAAGCATCGACATGGTGAAAAGCGACAGGAAAGCGTAATAACGCTGGAAGCCCTTCTCGCCATGCATGTAGCCGAACGAATAGATATGAACCATGAAACTGACCGTTGAGATGACTATGAGCATCATCACCGATATCGGCGTAAGGCGGAAGCCAATGGTGAACGTCAGCAATTCCGAGAACTTGATCCATACAAAATCAAACGCCGTAACGGTGGGGAAAAGGCCGGTGGCATCCCTCCCGTCAATCAGAAAATACTTTATGGCAGTGTAATAGCACAGCACCGTCACCACAGCGAGCGAGCATGTGCCTATCAGTCCTGCGACCTTGTGCGACATCTTCATGCCGGCCAAGCCAAGCACGAGGAACGACAAAGCCGGCAGAAGGAGTATCAGAAATACATAACTATAATCCATAACACACTTTAAAATTTCATGTTTTCAATACTATTCACCTGATCGCTGTGGAAGTTGCGGTAGACATTGATGATAATGGCTATGGCCACGGCGCTCTCTGCTGCACTCACTCCTATGGAGAACAGGGTCATGAAGAAACCCTCAAGGCCCTCGGGGAACAGCAGGCGGTTGAACGCTGCAAAGTTGATGTCGACAGCATTGAGCACAAGCTCAACGGAGATGAGCATGGCTATCAGGTTGCGGCGGGTGATGAAACCGAACACGCCGATAAAGAACAACAGTGCACTGAGCACAAAATAAGCTTCAACTGGTACCATCATTATTTCTCCTTTTCTTTTCTCGCTACAACGATGCCGCCGATGATACATGCCAGCAGGAACACTGAGATGAATTCAAACGGAAGCACATACTGATACTTCTCACTGCCAAGCAGGGCCGTACCGATGGTCTCCATCGGGACTTCGGCGTCGGCCACGCTACACGCACGGTAAATGAACTGATTCTTGAGCAACACCAGGGCGACGGTCAGCAAGCCGACAACTGTCACGATGCCGCCAAACAATACGCGGCTGCCCTTCAGGTGCTCTACAAGGCCCTGGAGCGTGCGCTTGCTCACAAGCTGTATCGCGAAGATATACATCATCGTTATACCTCCTGCATATATGCTTATCTGGGCAGCACCCAAGAATGTGTAGTCAAGCAGGAAGTAAAGCCCGGCCACGCCGAGGAGGACAAACAGCAGGAACGTAGCAGCCCGCATGATTCTCTTTGTCATCACGCACAACACGGCAGAACCAAGGATGACCACTGCCAGTATGCAAAACATTACTAAATTTGCCATTTCTTATTAAGCCCTCCTTTACTTTGTTGCAGTGTTAAACTTTCCGATTGTCAGCGGTGCACCGCCATCGAGGATGTTTGGCAGCGAGCTCTCGTAATGCTCCTTGTCAAGGTGGAGCACCAGCTTGTCGCGGTCGAACACACTGTTCTCGAAATCATTCGTAAACTCGATTGCGTCGAAGCTGCACGCATTGACGCAAAGCTGACAGAACATGCAGTCACCCAAGTCATACTGGTAATCGACCAGCCGGCGCTTCTTCTTGCCCTCTTCGGTCGTCACCATCTCCGATGCTATCTTTATGGTGCCATTGGGGCATGCCTTCTCGCACAGCGTGCAGGCAACGCACTTCACCACACCATTCTCATCACGCTTCATAACCAGGCGGCCGCGGTGACGCTGAGCCACATGTAGCGTTGTCTTGCGATTCTCGGGATACTGCTCTGTGCTCTTCTTGGTGAAGTACTCCTTGAGAGTGACTTTCAACCCGGTTGCGAGCGACTTCAGGGCATCCCCTATCTCGCCGAAATATGATTTATTGTTTGCTTCCATTTTTACTTACTTGTTTAGAAGTGCCACCCAAAGGCAACGATTATTGTCATGAGAACCAGGTTGAGCAGACACAGCGGCATGAGATACTTCCACTCGAGCTTCAGTATCTGGTCGATGCGGAGGCGTGGGTATGTCCAGCGAATCCACATCAACAGCCACACAATGGCGAAGGTCTTGCCCAGGAACCATACGATGCCGGGTATGTAATCCATCACAGCGTCGAAAGCCTCGATGCCTATGTTGACCGGCGCCCAGCCACCAAGGAACACTGTGGTTGCTATGCCTGCAATGACAAACAGGTTGAGATACTCGGCCAGGTAATAGAAGCCGAATCCCATACCGCTGTATTCCGTGTGGTAACCTGCGGTGAGCTCGCTCTCGGCCTCGGCAAGGTCAAACGGGCCGCGGTTGGCCTCTGCGTTGCCTGCGACGAGGAAAACGAGGAACGCAATGATGGCCGGAACATGGCCTTGGAATATGAGCCAGTTCCACGGACCGGTCTGGGCCTCCACTATTCCGGACACCTGCATGGTGCCGGTGAGTATAACTGCCGTTACGAGACAGAGCCCGAGCGACATTTCATAAGATATGAGCTGCACGGCACCACGCATGGCCGAAACCACGCCATACTTGTTGTTACTGCCCCATCCGGCCATGAATATACCGATGACTCCGATGCTCGACACGGCAGTAAGCAGGAAGATGCCCACGTTGAAGTCAAGAATCTCGGCACCCTTGTTCCAAGGCAGGAATGAGAAAGTGCCCACAGAGGCAATGATGACGAGGAAAGGCGCCACGCAATAAAGCAGCTTGTCGGCCTTGTCGACGGCGAAAATCTCCTTGATGAGCATCTTCAGCACATCGGCAAACACCTGGAAAATGCCCCACGGGCCCACTCGCATCGGGCCCAGGCGGCACTGGAAGTAAGCACACACCTTGCGCTCCATGAAAATCAAGACGATAGCCAGCATGGCGTATCCAGCAAGGATGAGCACGCCCACCAGTATGCACTCGATAAGTATCGACCAGAAATCTCCCAAGCCGAGGGTTTGGCGCAGGAGGCTGTCGAACCACGTTGTAACTATGCTAAAATCAAACATTTCGTTTAATCGTGAATTTTAATTATGAATAAAGAACATGCCGTCATCTGTCGATGTCGGGTATCACGAAGTCGAGTGCGGCACCGGTGGTGATAAGGTCGGCCACCTTCTGTCCGCGCAGCATCTCGTCCATGGCAGCCACGAGGTTGAGTCCCATTGGCTTGAACTTGAGCCTGTAAGGCGACTTGTCGCCCTTCGAGTCGAGGTATACGCCTATTTCTCCGCGGCTACCTTCGCATGAGAAGAACCACTGTCCCTCGGGAACCTTGATTATCGGCTTCTGCTTTATGTAGAAGTCTCCTGCAGGTATGTTGTCGATAAGCTGCTCGATGATGCGCACACTCTGTTTCATCTCCTCGATACGGATGAGGTATCGGCCCATGGAGTCGCACATGCCGTTGGTCACCTCGTCGAAGTCAACCTTGCCATACATGGCATAGGGATGGTTCTTGCGCACGTCGTTGTGCCAGTCGGAGGCGCGTCCTGAGGCTCCCGATACACCGTAGCTTATGGCGTCGGCCTTCGACAGCGGGCCCACTTCCCTGAATCGGTTCTGCATGATGACATTGTCGCCGAACACATCCATGTACTCCTGGAACATTGGCTTGATGTACTGGCACAGCGCCTTCACGTTGCTGACGAAGTTGGGGTCTATGTCGTCCTGCAAGCCTCCTATCCTGTAGTAGTTCTGTATGAGCCTTCCGCCGGTGGTTTCCTCCATTGCGTTGAGCACGTGCTCGCGGTCGCGCATAGAGTAAAGGAACGCCGTGAGCGCCCCGAGGTCCTGTGCGCAGCACCCTATATACAGCAGGTGGCTGTCGAGTCGCTGCAGCTCGTCCATTATGGTACGTATGTACTGGATGCGGTCAGACAGCTCTATCCCCATGGCTTCCTCGATTACGCCGCACAGGGCGTGGCGGTTCATCATGGCGCTGAGGTAGTCGAGGCGGTCGGTCAGTGCCAGAGTCTGCGGGTAAGTGTACTTTTCGCACATCTTCTCCACACCGCGGTGAATGTAGCCGAAGTGCGGGTATATCTTCTTTACAATCTCGCCGTCGAGCACGGTCTGCAACCTGAGCACGCCGTGGGTAGAGGGGTGCTGCGGGCCAATGTTCACAACGAAGTCGTCGTCGGTGAACAGCTTGTGCTGCTTAGCCTGCAGGTTGCCGTCGGCGTCGAGCGAATACTCGTACGTAAAGTCGGGTTCTATGTCGTCGTCGAGCGTATATCTGTTGTTCTCCGGGCTCATGTCATAGTCCTTGCGGAACGGATAGCCCACAAAATCGCTGCGCAGGTAGAGGCGGCGCATGTCGGGGTGTCCGAGGAACTTGATGCCGAAGAAGTCGAACACCTCGCGCTCGAGCAGGTCGGCCGACTTCCAGAGGTGGCACACTGTGGGGATGACATAGTCGTCACCAATGCGCTCGGCCATCTCCTTCACCGACAGGCGCTCGTTGGTATCGGTGTTCTCAAGAATGTATATACACCCGAGGCCCTCCTCGCCGAAGTCTTCGCCGACGATAGTAACAAGGTAGTCAAAATGCTTGTCATTCCTCAGCTTGGCCATTTCGGCGGCGAAGCTGTTCTTGTCGAATACTAAGTTATTCAGTTTCATATCTTCTCTTACCTTATTATATTATTCAGTCTGGCCTGCCTTCGGGTCGAAGTCCTTCGGCACATTGGTCACCACGATGGGCTTCATGGCCTCTCGGCGCTCTTCGGCAGTCTGCTTGTGGTTGACGCCTCCGAAGAATTTCTCTATCTTGACCTTGCGCTGCAACTGCATCATGCCGTACATGATGGCCTCCGGGCGCGGCGGGCAACCGGGGATGTAAACATCCACGGGCACAATCTCGGATATGCCCTTCACCACGTGGTAGCTGTCCTTGAACGGGCCGCCTGATATGGCGCATCCGCCCACAGCAATCACATACTTCGGGTCGGCCATCTCGTCGTAGAGGCGCTTGAACACGGGTGCCATCTTGTGGGTTATCGTTCCGGCGCACATGATGAGGTCGGCCTGTCGCGGCGAGTTACGCGTCACCTCGAAGCCAAAGCGCGCGAAGTCATAGCGGGCGCAGCCCACAGCCATGAACTCGATACCGCAGCAGCTCGTTGCGAAAGTCAGCGACCAGAGCGAGTTGCTTCGCCCCCAGTTGATCACTTGGTCGAGCGACCCGAGTATCACGTTGGCTCCGCCCTCGTTGAGCTCGGCGGTGAGTTTCTCGAGGGTCTCGTTGTCCTTGAACTCCCCATAGGGGATGCTCTTGATTACAGGCTTTCTTACTTCCATTCCAACGCTCCTTTCCGCCAGGCGTACGCCAAGCCAAATACAAGTACCAGCATGAAGAAGCCGATGCTGCAAAGAGCCATCGCTCCAAACTGCTTAACGACAACTGCCCAAGGGTAGAGGAACACCGTCTCGATGTCGAACATCAAGAACAGGATTGCGAAGAGGTAGTAACCCACGTGCACGGGAATCCACGATGTGCCCCGAGTCGGGATACCGCACTCAAACGGCTCACCCTTTACCGGATTGTATGAACGCGGTCCTATCAGCTTGGCCACGACATACGCGCCAACAACCAATACGACAGCCGTCAAGATAACGGTAATAAATAAAGTAAAATACATAAAAAACTATAATATTACAAATTTGTACGCCTTTAGCGCTTGCAAAGGTAGTAAATTTATCGCAAAGAAAAGCTAAACGCCGCAAAAATGTTTTTACCTAAGCGATAGTTTAACGTACGTGCGCGCGTGTACGAGGGCCGCCATGCGTATTTGCGACGATGAGAGCCGCTGCCCTCCCCGCCGCCACGCGTTGCCGGCGACAGGGGCCGGGGGCGAAAAACCGCCACGACGAGGCGCCGCCCACAATGGCGCACGGCACGCCTGCAAGTGCCGCGCACGACGCTTGGGAATGGCAAACGGCAACGACGGACACAACCGGCAGAACCCGCCGCATATCCCTGGCTGCCAGCGCATTGCGCTCCGGGGCCACAGCAAGCGCGAAACCCTCGGCTGGCACCGGCCGGACGCACGCCACAGCACCGCCAACCGCCTGCGGCAAGGCATGGCTGACAGCCATGCCCCCTAAGGCCTAATGGCCTTGGCTGGCGTGATAGGCCACAAGCCCATCCATCGGACTGCGCACCACCCGGCCAAGGCGGAAGCCCTCGGCATCGGCAGCCTCAGACAATTCGGCCGAATAATAATACCCCACGCTGCCAACCACACCCACAGGCAGGTCGGCCCGGCCGTATGCCGACACGTTGCGACGGAAGAAACTGCGGAAGTTGTCGATGACCAGTTTGCGCAGCGAGGCGTCTGCAATGTGGCGGTGGATAAACGGCGACAGCGAGGCCAGGAACCTGTTGGCCATGGGCTCGCGGTATACGCGGCGCACTATCTCGGCCATGGTCAGCCCGCTCTCGGCAATGAAGCTGTCGCGCAGCCCCGCGCTCAGGCCGCCCTTGAACATGGCGTTGACGAAATTGCGGCCCAGCACAGCCCCGCTGCCCTCGTCGCCGAGGATGTAGCCCAGCGGCGGCGTGTTGAGCTTTATGGACGTGCCGTCGTACAGGCAAGAGTTCGACCCCGTGCCCAATATGCAGGCTATGCCCTGCTCCGGGCCGCATACGGCCCTGGCCGCCCCGAGCAAGTCGCCGTGCGCCTCTATAGCCGCGGCATGCGGGAAAGCCCTGCCGAGGGCCTCAACCACCACAGGGGCCATCTCATGGCTGCACCCGCTGCCATAGAAGAACACGGCCCGCGGCTCGTCGTCGCCCAGTTGCGGCAGCAGCTCACCGTCGACAATGCCATATATCACGCCTCCATCCTGATGGAACGGGTTTATGCCCTGCGAGGCCGCGCGCCTCACCACGTGGCCGCCATCGGCAAGCCACCAGTCGGTCTTTGTGCTTCCGCTGTCTGCTATAAGTATCATATCCAACAGTATCTTTTTGACCGCAAAAGTAAGAATAAAAGCCCGGAAAACGGCAACGCAAGCCCGGAAAAACGACTTTTCAGCCAACCGGCCCGCCCCACGGCGCCACCGCTGCCCACTGCGGCACCGCCACCGACGGCAAAAAACTGCCGACACAACACAAGTTTTAAGCGTCTGTAAGGTCATTTAATCGTTTTTCTTCGTTTATTACAGTGATTATTCGTACTTTTGCAACGCATAAACATTAGGATTACATTTACATGAAACATACCATAATAGCAGGCCCTTGTGTCATCGAGTCGGCAGAACTGCTCGACACGGTGGCCGCCGAACTGGTAAGGATAAACAGCCGGCTGGGCACCGACATAATATTCAAGGCATCGTTCGACAAGGCCAACCGCACGTCGGTAAGCTCATTCCGCGGCCCCGGACTGGAGCGTGGCATGCAGATGCTTGCCGACATCAAGAGCCGCTACGGGCTGCGCATACTCACCGACATACACGAGAGCTGGCAGGCACAGCCGGTGGCCGAGGTGGCCGACGTGCTGCAGATACCGGCCTTCCTCTGCCGCCAGACCGACCTGCTCGTGGCCGCCGCCAAGACGGGGCGTACGGTGAACATAAAGAAAGCCCAGTTCCTGAGCGGCGCCGACATGCGCTTCCCTGTCGAGAAGGCGCTCGACGCCGGGGCCACCGAGGTGTGGCTCACTGAGCGGGGCAACATGTTCGGCTACAACAACCTTGTGGTAGACTTCCGCAACATTGCCGACATGCTCGCCATTGTGCCCACGGTCATCATGGACTGCACGCACAGCGTGCAACGCCCCGGGGGCGCAGGGGGCAAGACCGGTGGCGACCGCCGCTTCGTGCCTCAGATGGCCATGGCCGCCAAGGCGTTCGGGGCCACGGGATGGTTCTTTGAGGTTCATCCCGACCCCGACCGCGGACTGAGCGACGCGGCCAACATGCTCGAACTTGCGAAGCTCGCCGACTTGGTGAAGGAAATAACAGAATGACGCAAAAAACCGGCTAACGACATGACAGTAAGAGACTATGCCACACAGTGCATCAAGGACGAGGCCCAGGCCCTGCTCGACCTGATACCACAACTCGACGACAATTTCGACCATTCTGTCGAACTGATACTGGCCTGCCACGGCAAGGTGATTGTCACCGGCGTGGGCAAGAGCGGACACATTGGGGCAAAGATTGCAGCCACGCTATCGAGCACCGGCACACCGTCGTTCTTCATCAACCCGCTCGACGTTTACCACGGAGACCTCGGCGTGATGACGCCCGACGACGTGGTGCTCGCCATATCCAACTCGGGGCAGACCGACGAGCTGCTGCGCTTCATACCCATGCTGCAGCACATGAAGGTGCCCATCATCGGCATGAGCGGCAACCCCGGCTCGCTGCTTGCCAAATACTCCACCTACCACATCAACGTCAGCGTGCGCAAGGAGGCATGCCCGCTAAACCTCGCGCCCACAAGCAGCACCACGGCCACGCTGGCCATGGGCGACGCCCTGGCCGTGGCACTGATGGAACGGCGCAACTTCCAGCCCAAGGACTTCGCCCAGTTCCACCCCGGCGGCGAGCTGGGCAAGCGGCTGCTCACCACGGCGCAAGACGTGATGAGAACCACCGACATGCCCATCATCACGCCCGAGATGCACCTGGGCGAGGCCATCATACTTGTCAGCAAAGGCAAGCTGGGCCTCGGGGTGGCCGAGTGCGACGGCAGGATTGTGGGGCTCATCACCGACGGCGACATCCGACGGGCAATGGAGAAATGGCAGGCCGAGTTCTTCGACCGCACCGTCGCCGACATAATGACGCGGCAACCGAAGACGGTTTCCCCGCAAACAAGGATAACGGAAATACAGGACATCATGAACAAGTACAAGATACACACAGTGCTCGTGGTCGATGGCGACAACCATCTGCTGGGTGTCGTCGACCACTACTCATGCATGGTGTGACCACACCTAAACCTTACGAATGACCAGACTTAACTACCTTATCATTGCATTGATGCTGTCGGTGGCCACTGCATCGGCAGACGAAGCCACGCCAACCAGCGACTCGACCATTGTCAGTGTGCTGGAGAAGGAGGGCGTGACGTTCACCGACAACAACAAAGTGGTGCTGCTGATGTCGGGGCAGGAGAAGTTTGACGACATGTTCAAAGCCATCAGGCAGGCCAAAAGCAGCATCCACCTTGAGTACTTCAACTTCCGCAACGACTCGATAGCCGCCGAACTGTTCACCATACTGCGGCAAAAGGCCAAGGAAGGGGTCGAGGTGAGGGCGCTGTTCGACGGTTTCGGCAACGACTCCAACAACCGGCCGCTTAAGAAAAAGCACATTGAAAAGCTCCGGGAGGAAGGCATACAGATATACGAGTTCGACCCGATACGCTTCCCGTGGATAAACCACGTGTTCACACGCGACCACCGGAAGATTATCGTCATCGACGGCAACGTGGCCTACACCGGCGGCATGAACGTGGCCGACTACTACATAAAGGGCACGAAGCAGGTGGGCGAATGGCGCGACATGCACTGCCGCATAGAAGGCGGGGCCGTGAGCCAGCTGCAAATGATATTCGTGAGGATGTGGAAGAAGGTGACGGGCGAAGACATCTGGGACCAGAAGTATTTCAGGGCCTACCAACCGGTGGAGATAACGGGGCTGAAACCCGACACCACGCAGACTGCCGGCCACAAGAAAGTGGGCATCATCAACCGCGAACCGCAAACCACCAACGAGATAATACGCACGTTCTACATCAACGCCTTCAACAGCGCGAAAGACTCGATAAAGCTCATCAACCCCTACCTCACGCTCAACCGCAAGGTGAAAAAGGCAATAAAGAACGCCCTGAAGCGCGGGGTGAAGGTAGAGATATTGGTCTCGGCCCACAGCGACATACCGCTCACGCCCGACTGCGTATTCTACAACGTGCACAAGCTGATGAAGAAAGGGGCCGACGTATGGCTCTACCAACCCGGCTTCCACCACTCGAAGGTGATAATGGTCGACGGCCGCTACTGCACGGTGGGCAGCGCCAACCTCAACTCAAGGAGCCTGAGCTGGGACTACGAGGAAAACGCCGTTATAGTGGACAAGCCCACCACGAAGCAGCTCGACGACATGTTTGACAACGACAAGAAGCAAAGCATATACCTTACGCCCGAATACTGGGACGAGTTCCGCACGCCGTGGAAGAAGTTTGTGGGATGGCTGGCCCACCTGCTCACGCCGTTCCTCTGACACACGCCCGCGCCCAGTCCGCGCCGGCATCCGTGGACTCCGCAACAACCTGACGCGCAGCGCATTGCGAAACGGGCGGAACCACACTGCCAAACGGGCCATCCGGCACCGCCAAACGGCCTGTTTGGCAAGGCAATACGGGCCTTGCCGCAAAAGCAGCCGCACGGCGCGGCCGCACAACTCACTTAACACATAAAGACAAGACAACCAAACAACGCTTGCCACGGTGAGAAGCCGCGCAAGCCAAACGCAAGCCAACGACAATGGGAAAGCGCAACACCGTGATATCCATCTGCAAAGCCATAGGCATAATACTTATGGTGATAACCCACAGCGAGTGCCCTTCGGCCCTTTGCACATTCGCCTACGAATTTCACATGCCGCTGTTCTTCATCACGGCGGGCTATTTCTTTTCGGTGAAATACCTTTCAGATGAAGCCACGTTCGTAAAGAAAAGAATCAAGGGGCTCTACCTGCCGTTTGTCAAGTGGGCGGTGTTCTTCCTGATAATACACAACTGGATGTTCGACCTTGGCATCCTCAACGAGAAATACGGCAACCCGGGCGGAGGCGTCACCCACCCCTACTCATGGCACCAGATGCAGCAAAACCTGTGGACGATTGTGACGGCCATGGGCGGCTACGACCAGTTTCTGAACGGGGCTTTCTGGTTTTTCCGCGGACTGTTCGTGGCGAGCATCTTCTACCTTGTGCTCTTCAAGCTGTTCGACATGGCTGCCACGGGTGCGGGCAAACAGGCATGGCGCACCACAGTGGTGCCCGTGGCCGTCTGCTTGGCGGCCCTGGCCTTAGGGGCATGGAAAACGGGCGAGGGCCTCAGGGTGACCAACCTGATACAGGGCGGATACCGCGAGATTATGGGAACGTTCTTCTTCGGCTGCGGATTCATATTCAGGCAAATGCATGAAAAATACAAAGCCACATGGTGGTCGACGGTTGCCTTTGCCGCCATCACGCTTGTGTTTTCGCTCTATGCCCCGTCGAGCATGGCGTGGAACGCCGACTTTGAGCGTTTCCTGCGGCTGCCCCTGCCGGCCATCTGCGGCTTCCTGATGACGTACAACATAAGCCTGTGGCTCGACAGACGTGAGGGACGGCTCAAGCGTTTCCTCGTCTTCTGCGGCAACAACACCCTGCAGATACTCGTTTTCCACCTCGTTGCGTTCAAGGTAGTGAGCCTTGTCAAGATTTGGTGGTACGGCCTCGACTTCCTGCAAATAGGCTGCCACACCGTCATCCACGTGCATTCGCAAGACGACTTGTTCTGGATTCTCTACACAATAGCGGGTGTTGGCATCCCGCTGGGCTTCACTTACCTTATTCGGAAAGCCAAGTCGCACACAAGGTCGCACATCAGGTGAACCTCTGTTGGCGTGATGCCATTGCCGGCAAGCAGCTCCCGCTCCTTGTCGGCCACGTCGGCATAGAACAGTGAGCGGCACCCGGCCACTCCTGCATCGCCTCCGTGCGCCCTGACATATTCAACGAAACACTCTGCCGCCCCGGCCTTGTCGCCGGCAAGCCACCGGCAAAGCCCGTGGTTGAGGTGGTCTTCGGGCTCCGCCTCCTGCCCGGCGCACAGCGCCAGGTAAGCCTTTTCGGCCTTGTCATACTGGCCAGCGCACACCAGCGCCCGCGCCATCACGCGGTTCACCCTGTCGTCGTCCGGACTTTCATAGTTTAGCTTATACAGGTGCTTCAGCGCCTCGTCGCTCTTGCCGAGGTTTACCATGCACACCGCCATGTTGAGCACGCTGCTCTTGCGCTCGGGGTGCATGGCCGACAAACGGGCATAGGCATCTTCGGCCACGGCATATTCTCCGTCGTAAAACTTGGCGCGTGCGTAACCACTCAGAGCCTTGGCAGAGTCAGGGCGCAGGCGCAATGCCTCCTCAAAGCATGCCGACGCCTGCGGCAGAGCCAGGCCACCCGATGCTGCCGGATGGTGCAGTCGCAGGCTGCCGCAGTGCATGTAATATAGGAAGTCGCGCCCCGGCACACTGCAGTTTGCCAGCACTGACACTGCCTCGCGGTACATGCCGCGCTTCATCATGCAGCCCACCACCTCGCCGTAGCAGGCCTCGAGCGGCGTGGCAGAGAATATTGGGTTTGCGAAAAAAACATAGTTGAACACATGGCCGTCGGCATCATGGCCAAAAGGATTGTAAAGCATGCTGCGCGACGGGTAAAGCCTGAAGAAGCGGTAGAGGTCTTGCAGATACTGGCGGCGTATGTATTCGGGCTTGCCCTGCTCCTCGGCAGCCACGGCCTCCATGCCCGCCACGCTGCCGTTGGCAATCATCTCGCGTATGTTTTGCGGAATCCGGTCAACCACTTGCCTGAATGCTATCACAAACGAATACTTGTCGCTGTTGCAGAATGGCATGTGGTCTACGATGTTCCTTATCATCCTTGTGTCAGCCTGGGTGCCGTAGGCCTGGCTGATGGCCGGGTGCTCGGGGTAGAACGGCACAAACCAGTTGCCAATGCTGTCGAAAAACGGGAAACGCTTCATCTGCGAGAAGCCGCCGAAATATATGTCGGCGCCCGACTTCTGCATGTCGAGCATCCGCCGGAAGCTCTCTTCCACCTTCTCCATCCTGCGTTCGGCCTCCTCAGGGTGGATTATGTCTTCGATGGAGTCGCCCTCTTTCTCTTCTATTCCGTTTGGCGTTATGCTCAAGCCGTTGTGCTTCAGCAGGTCGGGCATTATCTCTTGCTGTATCTTGCGGTTGTCGTTCTCGGCGCTGAGGCAGTAGAACAGCTGTATCTGCAGCTCTACGAGCTCCTTGCAAACATGCTCGTCGGCCAGCAAGCCGCCCACCATCTCGCGCTCTTCCGGGAATATATGGTGCATCCCCACACCCGCAGACAGGGCCCAGCCCACCAGCGCCCGCTGGCGCACCTGCTCGTCGGAGCTCTGCCGGTAGACGGTGAGCATCACCCTGAACTTGTTTATGTCAAACATGTTCATGCAGCCCAGCATCACTGCCGACACAATGAGCTGCTGGTCGATTGTGTCGACCGTGGGAGCCAGGAGCAGCTGAGCCATCGACTCGGCGGTGCTGTCGGTCCACTGAGACGACGTCCAGATGTAATCAAACAGGTCGTTCATCATCTGCCGGTGGGCCCTGTGCAGCCCCTGCTTCTTCTCGGCACGCACGTGGGCAGGCTCGAGTTCGAGCAGTGCCACGTCAGATACAAAGCCTTCAAGCCCGGCCTGCAAGGCTGCCGGCGACCAGTCGCGGCCGGCCGACCTGACGCGGTTGTCTATTGCAGTCAGGTATGAAGAGTGGGATATGGCGTAGCGCATGCCCACGTCGGCCGTCAGCCTGTACATCCGATATATGAAGTTGCGGTATACAAGCTCCAGCTGTTCGTCCTTGAAACCCTTGCTCCAATAGTCGAACATCAGCCTGTAGTCGCTGCGTATCTCGCGAAGGCGCGCATCCAACGAAAGCTCCGGGTGGGCAGCGCCGAATGTCTCGAGCTCGTCGATGGCCTCGCTGAGCGCCATCGAACCGAGCAAACTGAATATGTGGTCTAGTGTCTTGTTTCTTTCCATAAGCCATTGTTTCACTGCCTGGCGAGCCAACTGTCTGCCAGTTCGATGTCTTTCTTGCGTGGGGCGGCGGCATGGCCAAACTTCAAGCCGGCCGGAATGGAGTCGGCAGCGGCCTCTCCCACCCCACAATATCGCGCCACCAGCTCCCTGTAAGCGGCCACTCCGTGCTCGTTGATGGAGTCGCACGCCATGTTGTAAGCCCTTAGGAATATGTCTATTTGCTTCTTCCGGCCCTTGTCTTCCATCAATTCGCTCCTGAAGGCAAACGCCCCCAGGCTTATGTCCAGCTTGCGCGAGTCGAGCAGCACGCGGTGCTTGCCGATGCGGGCCACGGCAGCCTGGGGCTCGGTGAGCATCATTGCGTCCATCGAGTTGTTCTGCAGCATCTTAAGACGCACGCCCACATCGTTTATCTGCACGCGGAAAACGCGCTCGGTCTTCAGCCCCGACATCGCCACGGCACGGTCGGCCAGCAGGTCGGTGGCCGAATAGCGGGTCATGGCCAGCATCTTGTCGTCAAGGTGCTTCAGGATGGTTATGCGGGCGTTGCGGTTGGTGATGAGCTGCCAATAGGCATTGGTCGATGTCACATAGGTAAGCGGCGTGCCCTCCTTCACCATCCTTTGGCCGCGCACGAGGTCGGTGACAGCACCCTCCACTCGCTTGCGCTGCAAGGCCGTGTCACAGTCCATCTGCGCCGTATATGGCTTCAGCCGCACGTCGGCACCGAGCGTATCAAACAGATTGTACATCTGTGCCACATACAAGGGAAGGCAGTCGAGCGTAGGCATTACGGCCACCTTGAGCGCCGCCGAGTCTTCGCGGGCCAGGCGCAGGCGCTCCTGCCGCGACAAGCGGTCTTTCTCTTCGGCCGACTGTCCGCAGGCCACCAGCATGGCCAATATGATGAAAACGATATGGATATGCTTCATCCTGATTTGCTGTTTTTTAAATCTAAAGAGGGACGCCCAGCGTATTGATTACACGAGCGCCCCTGCCGAGTTCTATAAATTAATGTGCGATATTAGCCGTTTGCACGGTGCAAAATTAATAAATAATTTCGTAATGACGAAAATAATTGCTACTTTTGTGCTGTTATGGCAAAAGACAAGACAGCTTACGTGTGCAGCAACTGCGGCCAGGAGTCTGCCAAATGGATTGGCAAATGCCCCAGTTGCGGACAGTGGAACACGTTTAAGGAGATAAGGATAGCGGCAGACACGGGCACAATGGCGGCCAAGTCGGCCGCAATGACCGTGCGCCACGCCCATGCCTCGGGCAAAGGCAACAAACCGCTGAGACTGAGCGAGATAAGCGCAAAGGACGAACCGCGCATGGACATGCACGACGCCGAACTCAACCGTGTGCTCGGCGGCGGGCTGGTGCCAGGGTCGATAGTGCTTCTGGGCGGCGAGCCCGGCATAGGAAAAAGCACGCTCACACTGCAGACAATACTGAGGATGCCCGAGCGCAAGATACTCTACGTGAGCGGGGAGGAAAGCGCCCACCAGCTGAAAATGCGCGCCGAGCGGATAGATCACCCCGAAAACGACTCTTGCCAGATACTATGCGAGACGTCGCTCGAGCACATATTCGAGCACATAAAGGACGTTGCCCCGGAACTGGTGGTAATAGATTCCATACAGACAATATCCACCGAAGACGTCGACTCAAGCCCCGGCAGCATCACACAGGTGCGCGAATGTGCCTCGGCGCTGCTCCGTTTTGCAAAGACGAGCGGCATCCCGGTCATCCTCATAGGCCACATCACCAAGGAGGGAACCCTTGCCGGCCCGAAGATACTGGAGCACATAGTAGACACGGTGATACAGTTTGAAGGCGACCAGCACTACATGTACAGGATACTTCGCAGCATAAAAAACCGCTTCGGAAGCACTTCCGAGCTTGGAATATACGAAATGCTGCAGACAGGACTGCGCCAGGTAAGCAACCCTTCGGAGCTTTTGCTCAACCAAGACCATGAAGGCCTGAGCGGGATAGCCATCAGTTCGGCCATCGAGGGCGTGCGCCCGTTTCTCGTCGAGACGCAGGCGCTGGTATCGACAGCAGCCTACGGCACCCCGCAACGCACGGCGACGGGCTTCGACCAGAGGCGGCTCAACATGCTCCTGGCCGTGCTCGAGAAGCGCGTGGGGTTCAAGCTGGCCCAAAAAGACGTCTTCCTCAACATTGCGGGAGGCCTTCGCGTGACCGACCTGGCCATGGACCTGAGCGTAATAGCGGCCGTGCTGTCGAGCAACGTAGACACCCCTATCGAGTCGGGATGGTGCATGGCCGGCGAAGTGGGCCTCAGCGGAGAAGTCCGCCCGGTAAACCGCATTGAGCAACGGGTGGCAGAAGCGGAGAAGCTGGGGTTCAGCCACATGATCGTTCCGCGCCACAACCTGCAGGGATTCAACCGCAGCAAATTCAACATCGAACTGGTGCCGGTGCGCAAAGTGGAAGAAGCCTTGCGCGCACTCTTCGGCTGACGCCCACTGTCATTGCGTATACCAACAACAGGTAACAAGGCTTGCCGGCTGCCCTGTGGCCGCCGTCAAGCCCCAACAGTTTCACCATTGCCACCTGCGACGCCCGCCGCGGCTAAGAAAGACGAAGCGGGTGCGCCGTCAGGAACAGTTTCCCGCATGGCGCCCCCCTATCAAGTCATTATGAAAAAATTGTCAGAAAGAATAGCCAGTCCAGCCAAAGCCGGTTGTAGGACAGCCAGCGTTGCCCTCAACAATGCCCACTCCCTCGTAAGTGCCGTTTTGGTTTATCTCTGCAGAAGTGACGTTGGTGGCGCTGTTGGTCACGCTTATCTCAGTGCTTGCGGCGGCGTCTCCCTTGCTGTCGGTAAGGTCAATGAGGTTCTCGATGGCTCCCGAGCCGGTAACGAAAGCATTGGTTATGTGTGCTGCGGCTCCGCGGCGAATCTTGATTGCATCCTGCATTGACTGTGCAGAGGCAAGGTTTTCGATGGTCATGTTCTCGATGGTGAAGTCCGACTGCGGCGTGTGGTCGGGGCCATTGCCGTCGAGGTTGCCGTCGGCCTCGACCCCGCGGGGGTCTTCCTCGGTGCTCGTGAACGACGACTCCCACCGTCCGTAGCAGTTGCTTAGCGTTCCGCAGTAGCCCTGGGTGAAGTCAAACATGTCGTCGTCGCAGTTGACAGCCAGCAGGTTGCTCACGTTGACAGAGCCCCCGAAGAACTCGATGGCGTCGTCGGCACCCTCGGCAATGTATATGTTGCTTATCTGCGTGCCGTTGCCCACGGCATTGAGCGTGAGCCCGTTGTGCTCTATGTCGGCCGAAGAGCGTGCCCCCGAGTACAGGATGCGCACGTATGTCAGCCTGCCGGAGTTGTCGGCATTGTCGTCACCGCCATACATTATATTATTGTCAACCTCGGTTGCGGCCTCGTTCACGCCGTCACCGGCGCCGGATATGCGGGCCCTACCGTTTAGGATTATGCCTCCCCAGTAGCCGGCAGTGGCCGTTTCGCTGTCGGCGGTGAATGTTATGGGCGCGTCTTCAGTGCCGTCGGCATATATCTTTCCGCCACGCTCCACAAGAATGAAGCTGTCGAACCCTTGCCTTGCCTTTATGGTCATGCCAGCGGGAATGGTCAGCGAGCCACCCTCCTTGACGTGAACGCTACCGTCGATGAAATACTCTTTGCCGGCCTCGAGAGCCATAGCCGTGGTTATCTCGGCAGGCAGGTTGCCCTCGGCAATCACCTCCGGGGCCGTAGCCTCGGGAAACTCATATCCAGTCCAGCCGAATACAGAGTTGTCGGCACCGGTGTTTCCGGCCACCACCTCAACGCCGGCATATTCGCCATCCTCGTTGATCAGTGTGCCGGTCAGCTGCGTAGCGCTGTTGGTCACGCTCATCTCGGTGGCAGTGTTGGCTCCGCCCTTGCTGTCGGTGAGGTCGATGAGGTTTTCAATAGCCCCGTTGCCCGTCACGAGAGCGTTGGTAATGTGAGCCGTAGCGCCGCGGCGCACCTTTATCGCGTCTTGCATTGACTGCGCCTCAGAGTAGTTGGCAATGGTCATTCCGCTGATGTTGAAGTTTGCCTGAGGCGTGTGGTCGGGGCCGTCGCCGTCGAGGTTGCCGTCGGCCTCAACTCCGCGCGGGTCTTCCTCGGTGCTGGTGAAACCGCTCTCCCACACTCCGTAGCAGTTGCTTAGCGTTCCGCTGTAGCCCTGGGTGAAGTCGAACATGTCGTCGTCGCAGTTCACTGCCAGCAGGTTTGTCACGTTTACAGAGCCCCCGAAGAACTCGATGGCGTCGTCGGCACCCTCAGAGATGTAGATGTTGCTTATCTGCGTACCGCTTCCCACGCCGTTGAGCGTAAGTCCGTTGTGCTCAATGTCGGCCGAAGAGCGGGCACCGGTGTAAAGCAGCTCGACATACTGCAGCACACCGCTGTTGTCGGCAGCGTCGGTGCCTCCGTACATCTGGTTGTTGTCAACCTCGGTGGCAGCAGTCGTTCCCGACGCGTTGCCCGAGATGGGAGCATACCCATTGATGACGAGCCCGCCCCAGAAGCCTGCCGAAGCGTTGTCGCTGTTGGCCGTGAAGACGATGGGATTGTCGGCCGTGCCGCGCGCTTCAATGCGGCCTCCCTGTGCCACGAGTATGTATTTGTCGAATCCCTGGTTGGCCTTGATGGTCGTTCCGGCCGGTATTACGAGAGTAGCTCCGTCGGGCACGGTAAGGGTTCCTGTGAGCACATATTCTTTCGAGGCGTCGAGCGTCATGGTCTCCGACACGGTTCCGCTCAATTGCACGGTAGTTCCGAGGTCATCGCCGCCATCGGTATTAGCATTTTCGTCATCACTGCATGATGTGAGTGTCACTGCACTCGCAATGGCCGCGAAGGCCAAAGCGTTAAGAAAAAACTTTCGCATGATAATAATAATTAGTTGAATGTCGTTTTGTTGTACTCTCTTTATGTCTGTTTTCAAAAACTATATGTAAGTCCCAGGCTCAGGTCGATGCCCTTGCGGTATTTGCTCAGCACCACCTCTTCGCCCGTGGCGTTGCCCTTTCGTGTGAGCAGACGGGCCGAGTTGAGCAGGTTTCGGGCCTTGAAGTTGATGCCGAAATGGCTTCCGAGCTTGCCCGATGCCACAAAGTCGAGCGTAGGTATGCCGTTTTCCACAATGTCCTGGTAGCCTTCAGTGCCGATGGTGTATATCCTGTCGCTGAAATAGTTGAACACCACAGCGGCGTTGAACGAGTTGGCCCCCGTGCGCAACATGTATGTAAGGTCGGCGTTGACAATCCACGGCGCAGCGCCTTCGAGCTGCGAACCAGACGGGTCGGTGGCCAGCGGAACCTTTGCGCAGGTGTATGTGTATGCGCCGTTGACGCCGAACGTGAGCCTGCTCAGGCCTCCGTCCTTGCGCGGCGTTGAGAAGATGTGCTTCTTGAGCTCCACCTCGACGCCTGCCGCCGTGGCGTGGTCGGAAATGTTCTCATACGACAGGAAGCCGCCCGCACTGGCTATCTCGATGCGCGATATCGGCCGCTTGATGTATTTGTAGAACCCGGTCACGGAGAATATCTCAGACGGAGAGAGGTAGTAATCCCACTTCAGGTCGAGGTTGTAGTTGTCTGACGGCTGCAGGTCGGGGTTACCCTGGCTGTTGAAACTCACGCTGACGTAGCGGAAAGGCGATATCTCCTTGGCCTGCGGCAGGGTGTAGGTCTTGCTCGCCGCAAGGCGCAGCGTGTGCTTGTCGGTGAGGTCGTAGCGCAGGTTGAGGCTCGGCAGGACATACGACTTGTCTATCTCTTGCTCGCCCTGGCTGCCGCCACGGTTGACGTTGTAGGCCACGCGGAGCAGCACATCGTCGTATTTCAAGCCCAAATTGGCCGTGAACCGCGGTGTAAACTGGTATGTTGCCTCGGCGAAAACAGAGTGCACGTTCTTCTTTACCGAATACTCGTCGACATTCCTGTCGAGCTGGAAAGCACCGCCGGCAAAGTTGTCTTGGTTGAAATAGTCGTCAAACCTGACGTCGTCGATGTCGAAGGCGTCTTGCCTCACCACCGACATGTCGTACTCTACGGCCTCAAACGAGTCGTCTACAATGCGCCCAATATACCCCAGCTGCACGTTGGAGTGCTGTTCGAACCCATCTTTCAGCTTATATGTGAGCGCCGCCCTTAGATTGAGGTCTTTCTCGTCGAGCTCAGAGAAATACCGCTGCTGTATGCCCGTTCCCTTCATTGGCACATATCCCGAGGCTGTCTTCACAAGGTTGTTGATGCGCCTGTCGGGCTCGTTGCCGCTAATTGTGTTGTAGGCCACGCCTGCGTCGAGGTCGAGGTTGGTGCCTATCTGCCATTTGGTCGACAACTGGTTTACAAGCAGCATGTTGTCGTTGACCTGCTGCCGGCGCATGAACCCCTCGTAGGTGTCTGACGACTGATAGTCGGCATCCATGCCCAAGTAGTCGCCCACCGACTCTTTTGTAGAGTGCACCATCATGAAGTTGTAGCCAATGCGGTGCTTGCTGCCAATGCCGTAGCTCAGGTTGGCCATGGCTATCTGGCTGGTCTCCACCTCCGATATGTTGCCGGTCATGTCTTGCGAGAGCGTTCCGCTGGTGATTGAGTTGCGCACCTCTTCGTCGTAATGCGAGAAGTTCTTGTTGTGCCCGGCCACTACGAAAAACCTGAGCGGGTTGTTGCCCACGGTAAACTCGCGCCCTCCTGATATGTAGTAGCTCTGGTTGACCTGCAAGCTGTGCTTGCTCGGGTCGAGCGAATTGCCGAATGTGTAGGCCCCCAGGTCGGCCCCGGGCTGCGACTTGTCGGCAAATCCGAAGGCGTTGACCCCGTCGAGCCTCATGAAGTCGGCCGACACGGTCTGCGTGTTCAGCCCGCCCGATATGCTTATGTCCAGCTTTCCGTCGCCGGTGAGCTCCTTCGATGTGATGTTGATGTCGGCTCCGGCCACGTCGGAAGGTATGTCGCTGTAGAACGCCTTGTTGACGTCTATCGACTGTATGATGTCTGTCGAGAAGAAGCCAAGGGCAATGTTCTTGTACTCTGGGTCTTCCGACGGAACGGGAAACCCGTTGAGCGTGGTCATGTTATATCGGTCGCCGAGGCCGCGCACAAACACATTCTTCACCCCTTCCTGCTTGGATATGCCCGACACCTTGGCCACTGCGGCCTCGGCATCGCCCACTCCCTTGCGCGACAGCTCCTGGGCGCCCACCGACTGAACGGCTATCACGGCGGCCTTCTGCTCCATCAGCGTCACGTTTTCCGACTCGCGGTTGGCCCGCGACACCACAACGACATTGGCCAGCTTGTGCTCGTCGCTCTCAAGCTCCATGTCGAGAGTGGTCAGCTTGTCGTCTTCTATCTTCACCTGCCGCTTTACTGCTGTCTTGTAGCCCACATATTTTATCTCAATGTCATATATGCCGTCGGCTATGCCCGACAGCCTGTAGTTGCCTTCGGCGTCGGTCACAGTTGCAATGTTACTCCCAACAATCTTCACCGTAGCCCCGATGAGAGGCTCTTTCGACTTGCCGTCCTTGATGCTGCCCTTCACATTGACACCCTGGACAACGGCGTCGACGGCAAAAACGCGTGTGGCCAGAAGCGACGTGAGGGCGGCTGCACCCATCATTCTCTTAAATACTTTCATCTTGCATTTACAACTCTGATTTCTGCCTGCAAAGGTCGGCATTCATCATTACAACTCATTGTCGCCGAAATGAACATTGGTTTACGGAAACGTTGCTTTGTGCTTAACGGCTGTTACACGGTGTTTTCATTTTTGGGCAAGATGTTACAATGGCTTGGCATTACTGAAAAAAATGGACCATCAACGCCACTGCCCGGGCCCGTGGCGGGGCCGGCTGCCGGGGGTGACGCACTGCCCGGCTGGCAAATCCATGCCGGCCATCCAACCGCCGTGGATGAGCGCTGCAGCGTTTCACGGCTTCTCGCTTTGGCCCCTTATGCCAGATTGCATGTGAATAGGGCCGTTCGGCAGCGCGGAACGGCCCGTATGGCAATCTGACACGGGCCGTTTTGCGTTGCAAAAGCGCCCGTTTTACAACGCTCTGGTTGTCAATGTGTTACGCAGATACGAAAGGCGGGCGGAATGGCACGGCTGTCACCCACCGACCTTTACAGCGCTGCAACAATGGCAGGGCATGGCCACCGCAACGATATGCTTGGCCCGGAATAGGTGGCGTTGACGCTTGCAGGTGATGGTTATTATTCGTAACTTTGCCTTTACTTACCCAATGTTTTACGCTAAAACAATACAACGACTCATGGAAAGGCATAAAATTATGACACGGCGGGCCACTGTTGGCGACCTGCCCGGGATAAAAGAGCTGTTCAGACGCGCCGTGGCCGGCGTGGACAACAAGTATTATAATAATGAGGAAAAAGCCGACTGGGCTGCCTGCGCCGACAAGCCGGGGCACTGGGAGCAACTTGTAGACACGTGCTTTTTCATCGTTGCCACGTCTGCCGACGGACGCATTACAGGCTTCGCGGCAATAAACGGCAATGGACTACTTGAACTTATGTATGTAGACAGGGCATGCAAAAGACAGGGAATTGGCAGCGCCATGCTCTACGAACTGGAGGATTACGCCCGGGGCAAGGGCCTTAAGGAGATAAGGGCAGACGTGAGCTACGCCGCCGAGGGGTTTTTCAAGAACAAGGGATATGTGGTCTTGAAGAAGCAGGAGCGCAAGGCCGTAAACATGGTCATGGGCAATCTGCTGATGATGAAGAGGCTGGTAGCTGGCAATGGGCACGCTGACAGACGGGAACAAGACTGACCCCAATGGCCACCTTATGCCTGAACGACTTGGCACTCCGGACTGTAACCTCCCACAAAAGATTTGATGCAGTTGCCTCAACATGCCACGAAACATCGCCAGGCGTGTTGAGACAACTGCATCAAAACATATTTAACTACCCGCAGGCCAACCGACGCGGCAATGCCGGAGGGCATCACGCACACACGCCCGACGGCACATGCCGCCACCGCCGGCGTGCCCCGGGAAAGCCAACGGCGCTAAACAATCTCCTCACCCCCGAGGAACACCCTGCTAACAATGGGCGTGGTGTAGGCATACGGGATGAAATCTACAGACGGCATTGGCTCTGTAACGAAGAAATTGGCCACCTTGCCAACGTCTATTGAACCGTAATCGGCACTCAGGCCCATGGCGCACGCGGCGTTGATGGTGGCGGCGTTGATGGCCTCAGACGGCAGCAGCCGCATCTTGATGCATGCCAGCGACACCACAAACTTCATGTCGCCCGATGGCGTTGAGCCCGGGTTGTAGTCGCTGGCCACGGCCACAGGCAGTCCGCTGTCAATCATCTTGCGCGCCGGGGCGTAAGGCATGTTCAGGAAAAACGACGTGCCCGGCAATGCCGTAGGCATGGTGATGCTGCCGCGCAAAACGCCAAACTCGTCTTCACGCATGTTCTCCAGATGGTCGACAGACAGTGCGCCACGCTCCACCCCGACTTGCAAGCCGCCAATGGAAGCCAGCTCGTCGACGTGAATCTTTGGGCGCATGCCCCACGGCGCTGCCGCATCGAGAATGCGGGCAGTGTCTTCGGGGGTGAAGAAACCCTCGTCGCAGAACACGTCGACAAAGTCGGCCAGACGCTCACGGCCCACCTCCGGAATCATCTCGTTTACCACAAGGTCTACATACTCGGCGTGGCCGTAACCCCTGCCGATGGCATGGGCGCCGAGAAACGTGGACACTATGCGGGCCGGGACGCTCTCGCTGATGCGCCTGATTACGCGGAGCATCTTGAGCTCGTCGGCCGTATTGAGCCCGTAGCCGCTCTTTATCTCCAAGCAGCCGGTGCCCTTCTTCATGACCTCGCGCACGCGGCGCATGGCCTGGGCGTACAGGTCGTCCTCGCTGAGCGTGTGCAACAGGTCGGCCGAGTTGAGTATGCCGCCGCCCCTGCGGGCTATCTCGGCATAGCTCAGGCCGCGAATCTTGTCGACAAACTCGCCCTCACGGCTGCCTGCATACACCACGTGGGTATGTGGGTCGCACCACGACGGCAACACCATGCCTCCGCGGGCGTCGACCACAACGTCGGCCCGCAGCCCCTCCGGCGGCATGTCGTCCATGCCGCCGAAGGCTGCAAAGCGTCCGTCGTCTGCAAGCAGCCAGGCATTGTCGAGCGTGTTCAGCCCGGACATCTCGCTTCCGCAAAGCCTCAACTTGCCGCCTATGCCTGTCCCGACAAGCGTGGATATGTTCTCAACGAGCAGGCGCATTGTTCCTGATGAAATCTATTGAATGACTGATATGCGGGAACATCACCTCGTCGTTGACAATGAACGGAACCACACGACGGTAGGCAGCGTATACCGACTCGATGGGCTCCGACGACTTCAACGGGCGGCGGAAGTCGAGGGCCTGGGCGGCATTGAACAGCTCGATGGCCAGCACGCGCTCTGTGTTGAGCACCACCTGGTGCAGCTTCAGCGCCGCATTGGCTCCCATGCTTACGTGGTCTTCCTGGCCTTGGCTTGACGGTATGCTGTCGACAGACGACGGAGTGCACAGGCTTTTGCTCAGGCTCACTATCGAGGCCGCCGTATACTGGGTAATCATGAAACCGCTGTTGACGCCCGGGTTGGCCACGAGGAAACTCGGAAGTCCGCGTGTGCCCGACACGAGCTTGTAAATGCGGCGCTCCGATATGTTGGCCAGCTCACTGACGGCAATGGCCAGGAAGTCCATGGGCAGGGCGATAGGCTCGCCGTGGAAGTTGCCCGCCGAGATGATGATGTCGTCGTCCGGGCACACGGTCGGGTTGTCGGTGGCCGAGTTTATCTCCGTGTCTATCACCGACTCCACGTAGGCCAGCGTGTCTCTCATGGCCCCATGCACCTGCGGTATGCACCTGAACGAATACGGGTCTTGCACATACCCCTTCGGCTTGGCCACAATCTCGCTGCCATCAAGAAGCTCGCGCATGCGCTGAGCGGTGAATATCTGGCCGCGATGCGGGCGCACCTGGTGCACGGCATCGATAAAAGGCTCGACGAGTCCGCAATAGGCATCGAGCGACATGGCCGCTATGGCATCGGCCCAAGCGGCCAGCCGCTTGCTGTTTAGTATGGCCCACACGGCGTAAGCGCTCATGTTCTGCGTGCCGTTGAGCAATGCCAGACCCTCCTTCGAGGCCAACTGTATTGGCTTCCAGCCGTTTTTGCGCAATGCCTCGGCCGCGCCCATCACCTTGCCGCGATATTCCACCTCGCCAAGGCCTACAAGAGGAAGGCACAGGTGGGCCAGCGGCACAAGGTCGCCGGAAGCCCCCAGTGAGCCCTGCTGGTAGACAACGGGATATACATCGCTGTTGAAGAAGTCGACAAGGCGCTCTACCGTGTCGAGCTTGCAGCCCGAATAACCGTAGCTCAACGACTGCACCTTGAGCAGAATCATTATCTTCACAATCTCGTTGGGCACGCGGTCACCCGTACCGCAGGCGTGCGACATCATGAGGTTTATCTGCAATTGCGACAGCTGGTCGTTGCCGATGGACACGTTGCAGAGCGAACCGAAGCCCGTGGTGACACCGTATATGGGCACATTGCTCTCTGAAATCTTCTTGTCGAGATACTCGCGGCAGCGCATTATGCGGTTGCGCGCATCGTCACTGAGCCTCAACTTGTAACCCTTGTCTATTATTTCGCCGATGCGTTCGATTGTCAGGTGCTCGGCAGATATTTCATGTACCATAACCGTTTCGATAAAAATACAACATTAAGAACCAAATACTGAGTCGACAACGCTGTCGTCGACGATGTTGGGCATGGTGACCTTCAAGCCCGGGGTGCGCTCCATCTCGCGCACGATGCTGTGCATGGAGCCCTCGTTGCGGGCCCAGCTGCGACGGGCTATGCCGTTGTTGACATCCCAGAACAGCATCTCGCGTATGTGACGGTCGCTGTCGTCACCACCGTCGATGACCATGCCGAAACCGCCGTTGATGACTTCTCCCCAGCCTACTCCGCCGCCGTTGTGCAGCGACACCCACGTGGCCCCGCGGAAAGAGTCGCCAATCACGTTCTGCACGGCCATGTCGGCGCAGAACTGCGAGCCGTCGTAGATGTTGCTGGTCTCACGGAATGGCGAATCGGTACCCGACACATCGTGATGGTCGCGGCCAAGCACTACAGGTCGACTGATTTCTCCCCGGCGTATGGCCTCGTTGAAAGCAAGGGCTATCTTGGTGCGCCCTTCGGCGTCGGCATAAAGGATGCGCGCCTGCGAACCGACCACGAGATGGTTTGGCCCGGCCTCTTTTATCCAGTGGATGTTGTCGTCCAACTGGTGCTTTATCTCCTCGGGCGCAGTCTTGCGGATGCCTTCCAGCACAGCCGTGGCTATGCGGTCGGTAGCCTCGAGGTCCTTCGGGTCGCCCGAGGTGCACACCCATCGGAATGGGCCGAAGCCATAGTCGAAGAACATCGGGCCCATGATGTCCTGCACGTATGACGGATAGCGGAAGCGGCCGTCGGCCCCCATGATGTCGGCCCCGGCCCGCTGCGACTGCAGGAGGAAGGCATTTCCGTAGTCGAAGAAGTACATGCCGCGCTCCGCCAGCCTGTTGATGGCTGCAACCTGGCGGCGCAGCGAAGCCTGCACCCGCTCGCGGAAGGCGGCCGGATTGGCTGCCATCATCTCCTTCGACTCCTCGAGCGTCATGCCCACGGGATAGTAACCGCCGGCCCACGGGTTGTGGAGCGAAGTCTGGTCGCTGCCCAGGTCGACCTTGATGCCCTCGTCGGCGAGGCGCTCCCACAGGTCTACCACATTGCCGACGTAGGCCATCGACACAGCCTTGCGCTCGCCCACAGCCTTGCGTATTGCCGGCATGAGCTCGTCGAGGTTGTCGTGCAGCTCGTCAACCCACCCCTGGTCGTAGCGTTTCCGGGCCGCCAGTGGGTTGATTTCTGCCACCACACTGACCACCCCGGCTATGTTTCCTGCCTTTGGCTGTGCTCCCGACATGCCTCCGAGTCCCGACGACACGAACAGCATGCCGCGTATGTCAGAGCGGCCCGGCTCCTTTGTCATCTGCATGCGGGCAGCGTTGAGCACGGTGATCGTGGTGCCATGGACGATGCCCTGCGGCCCTATGTACATGTAAGACCCGGCTGTCATCTGCCCATACTGGCTGACGCCGAGGGCGTTGAAGCGCTCCCAGTCGTCGGGCTTCGAGTAATTCGGTATGACCATGCCGTTGGTCACGACCACCCTTGGAGCATTCCTGTGCGAGGGGAAGAGGCCGAGCGGATGGCCCGAATACATCACCAGCGTCTGCTCATCGGTCATTTCGCTGAGGTATTTCATGGTCAACCGGTACTGCGCCCAGTTCTGGAAGATGGCCCCGTTGCCCCCGTAGACAATCAGTTCGTGCGGGTGCTGCGCCACAGCGGGGTTGAGATTGTTCTGTATCATGAGCATTATAGCTGCGGCCTGGAGCGAGCGGTGAGGGTATTCGTCAATCGGACGGGCATACATCTCGTACTTCGGGCGGAAGCGGTACATGTATATCCGCCCATACGTCTCAAGCTCGTCGGCAAACTCCGGGGCAAGCACAGCGTGGAATTTCTTGGGGAAATACCTCAGCGCATTGCGCAAGGCCAGCTTCTTCTCAGCCGGTGTGAGTATGTCCTTGCGCTTTGGCGCATGGTTGATTTCAGTGTCGTATGGCATCGGTTCGGGCAATACGTCGGGTATGCCGGCCCGTATCTCTGCAGCAAATTGTTCCTTGTCCATAATCATTATTATCATTAATCCTTGTTTATCACCTTGTTCACCATCTCTAAAATGGCAGCCTCGGCCCCGCAGGCCTCGGCCATGAGCCTGTCGGCCTCGGCCACGAGTCCGTCGGCCACGCCCTTGTCCTTGAGCGAAGCGGCGTTGATTTTCACGTTCAGTCCGGCTCCCATCACTGCGGCGCGCGCGGCCAGGGCCCCCACTCCTGCGTCTGACACGCTGTTGGGGTTGCCCTGCTCCACCATTGCCCTGCACAGCTCAAACACCTTCGACGACGCCTTCATGGTCTCGAGCGGCACCTGTGCCGCAAACAACGTGGCCCGCTGAATGGCCTCGGAGCGCAGTTTCTTGTCTTCGTCGGTAGCCTTAGGCATAGAGAAAGCCGCCATTATGCGGTTGAATGCCTCTGTGTCTTCATCGACAAGGCGCAGCAGCTCGGTCTCAATCTCTACTCCCTTTTCAGCCCAGACGCCGAATTCCTCCCAGCGGTCATCCCATCCCGGCTTGTGGGCCGAGAGGTTTGCCACCATCGTACCGAGCGCGGCGCCCAGCGCCCCCATGTAAGCCGACACCGAGCCGCCGCCTGGTGCCGGCGACTCACGCAGCGTTTCGTCGGCAAATCCCTCCACGGTCATTGCCGTCAGCCGGCCGTCATGGTTCTCGCCGGCGGCGAGCAGGTACTCTATTACCTTCTCTTCGGGCACGAAAGGCTTAAGGTCGTCGAGTCCGAGCGACTTCACCGCGATGTTCAGTATGTCGCCCTTTGGTATGCCGCACGAGCGGTGTTGCTTTTTCAGGAAATGCTTGCCGGCATCAATCAGCGAATGCTCCGGCACGAGGCCCACTATCTCTGTGCCCGTGACACGCAGCCCCCTGGCCTCGGCACAGCGGCATACCTCCTCGAAGGCCACGTGGAGCGGGGTGACATTGACGTTGGTGATGTTCATCGAAACCTGCGCAATGCCATACTCCTTGATAAACCATCCGATGGCCTTTGTGCACTTCAACGTACCGGGACGCATCACCGGATTGCCTTCGGCATCGCGCACGATGGGCCCCGTGATGGGGTTGCCCGTACGCTCGGGTCGCCCCTTCTCCCTCACGTCGAAGGCCACGGCATTGGCCCGCCTCGTGGAAGTGGTGTTGAGGTTGAAGTTGACCGCTATCAGGAAATCGCGCGCTCCGACCACCGTGCAGCCCGTGCGCGCCATGTCATCGTCGTATGGCCGGTAGCCGAAGTCGGGTCGCTCGGCCTCGTCGCCGAGCCGTTCGGCGATGGCCTCATACTCACCCTTGCGGCAAACGGCAAGGTTGGCCCGCCCGGGGCGCAACGCCGCAGCCTCGTAGCAATAGCACGGTATGCGCAACTCGGCAGCTATGCGCTCGGCCAGGCCGCGCGCGAGCTCGGCACACTCTTCGAGCGTTATGCCGCTCACCGGCACCAAAGGCAACACGTCGGTGGCCCCGATGCGTGGATGGGCGCCGTGGTGCTGCCTCATGTCAATCAGTTCGCCGGCCTTGCGCACGGCCTTGAAAGCCGCCTCGACCACAGCCTCCGGCTCGCCCACAAAGGTGACCACCGTGCGGTTGGTGGCCTCGCCCGGGTCGACATCCAGCAGCCTTACGCCGTCGGTAGACTCAATCTCGCTTGTTATCTGCTTTATTACTCCCATGTCGCGCCCCTCGCTGAAGTTGGGCACACACTCTATAATCCGTTTAATACTGGCCATAATCTTTTTGTAGTTTTAGGTTATCGGCGGCCGGGCCGCCATGGCCCGCCGCCGTTGAAAGTCAGTTAAAAGCCCCGCCCCGTGCCATCGGCAGACAGCTACGCGGTCGGGCCCTGTCAGTCGTCATACTCGGTATGGTCGTCAATGCCGGCGGCAGCCAATGCCTCCCTGCGCTCTACGCAGGTGCCGCAACGGCCGCAATGGCGCTCGCCGCCTTTGTAGCACGACCACGTCTGGGCATAGTCAATGCCCAGCGCCTTGCCCTTCAGGGCGATGTCGGCCTTGGTCAGGCCGGTGTAAGGCCCTTCGACGCGCACGCCCTCGTAAGTGCCGGCCACGGCAGCGGCATCCATGGCCGCGATGAACGCGGGCCTGCAGTCGGGATAGATGGCATGGTCGCCACCATGGTTGGCCAGCAACACGCGCCTGAGCCCGTTGCTCTCGGCCAGCCCCACGGCAATGGCAAGCATGATGCCATTGCGGAAAGGCACCACGGTCGACTTCATGTTGGCCTCGGCATAGTGCCCTTCGGGTATGGCGTCGGCCCCTTCGAGCAGCGAACTCTTAAAGTGCTGTTGCATGAAACCGAGGTTGATGGTGACATGCGGGATGCCCAAGCGCCGGCAATGCATCTCGGCCAGGGGTATCTCGCGGGCGTTGTGGTTGCTGCCATAGTCGAAAGACACCCCCATGGCAATGCTGTCCTTCATGTCGTAGAGCAGCGTCACGCTGTCCATGCCGCCGCTAACCACTATCAGAGCATCCTTGCCTGTCATCGCGCCGCAATCATTTCAATCTCCACCAAGGCCCCCTTGGGCAAAGCCCTGACGGCAAACGCCGAGCGGGCGGGATAAGGCTCGCCGAAGAACTCGGCGTAGACCTCGTTCATGGCGGCGAAGTCGGCGATGTCTGACAGCAGCACTGTGGTCTTGACCACATTAGACAGCTCGAGCCCCGCAGAGCGGAGTATGGCCTGGGCGTTAAGTATCGACTGCCTGGTCTGCTCCTTCACCCCTCCTTCGGGGAAAGCCCCGGTGGCCGGGTCGATGGGCAGCTGGCCCGATGCGTACACAAATCCGTTTGCCTCAATTGCCTGGCTGTATGGCCCAATGGCTGCAGGCGCCTTTTCAGTAGTCAATGCTTTCATAATGATGTTCACATTTTATATTAATACTTACTCTTATTTTCCTTAAACCCGTGGCTGGCACAGGGCGTTGTGAGCACGCGCCCGATTGTGCATAAACTATTGCACAAAGATAGCATTTCTTCCGCGAACTGCCAAGAATAAGGCGAACTATTTTTACACCGGCGGTAATGCAGCGTGCCGCAACGCACATTGCGCCGTCATCCGAAGCCCACCGCGGCCCGCCTGCCAAGGCCCGAAGCCACGCCGCCCGGTGCCGCAAGGCAGCATGGCGACAACCGGGCCGCCCCAGCCACATGCGCCCGGGCGGTTGAGCCATGGCCGTGGCGGCAAGCGGCAACTTGGCCTGAGGCAAAGGGAGGAGCAGGTGGCTGACGGTTGTGGCGGGCGGTATCATTTGTTTACAATATCAAGGGAGGGGCGCAATACGGGCCGTCCTATCCTGCCGTACGGCCCGTTTTATGTTGCCAAACGGCCCATACGGCGATGCACCGCGGGCCGTATGGCAACACGGCAAGAGACCTGGCCGCAACAGACTGACGGCCAGCACGATGGCCAACATGACGGCACGGCATGGCAGCGGTGACTTTATGTTTACACGATGCCGGCCCGAGGCATTGGCGGCTGTGGGCTGCCCCCGGCGGCACGCCAGTCTGTGGCGGGGCCTGAAAGCAGTCGGCCGACATGCCATTTTTGCAAAGCGGAAGTTGCATTTGAATGTAAATGCCGTAAAAAATATATAAAAACTCGACCGGCATGGCCCAAATGTTAATTATAATCGCTAACTTTGCGTTCGCAAAAACAAGAAGTTCAATCAAATTACAATACAGCTATGAATATCGATCAGTTCAACTTTGCCGGCAAGAAGGCAATTGTCCGCGTGGACTTCAACGTGCCACTGGACGAGAATGGTAACGTAACGGACGAGACTCGCATACGCGGCGCGCTCCCCACACTGAAGAAGGTGCTGGCCGACGGCGGCGCGCTCATCATGATGAGCCACATGGGCAAGCCCAAAGGCAAGGTGAAGAAAGAGCTTTCTCTCTCGCAGATTGTCAAGAATGTTTCGGCAGCCCTGGGCGTCGAAGTCAAGTTTGCACCCGACTGCGCCAACGCCGACGCCGAGGTGGCCGCCCTGAAGCCGGGCGAGGCACTGCTGCTCGAGAACCTCCGCTTCTACCCCGAGGAGGAAGGCAAGCCCGTGGGCATCGACAAGGAAGACCCGAAATACGACGAGGCAAAGAAAGAGATGAAGGAGCGCCAGAAGGCTTTCGCCAAGAAACTGGCCTCGTATGCCGACTGCTACGTGATGGACGCATTCGGCACCGCACACCGCCGCCACGCCTCGACAGCCGTAATAGCCGACTACTTCGACGCAGACCACAAGATGCTGGGCTACCTGATGGAGAAGGAGGTGAAGGCCGTAGACAACGTGCTGAGCAACATCAAGCGCCCGTTCACCGCAATCATGGGCGGCTCAAAGGTGTCGACAAAAATCGGAATCATCGAGAACCTGCTCGGAAAGGTTGACAACCTCATCCTCTGCGGCGGCATGACATACACCTTCGCCAAGGCACAGGGCGGCAAGATTGGCAACTCCATCTGCGAAGACGACAAGCTCGACGTGGCCCTCGACGTGATGAAGAAAGCCAAGGAGAACGGAGTGAACCTCGTGCTGGGCACCGACTGCATAGCTGCCGACGCATTCTCTAACGATGCCAACACCCAGGTTTGCCCCTCCGACAACATTCCCGACGGATGGGAAGGCCTCGATGCCGGCCCCGAGACGCGCAAGGCATTCGCCGACGCCATCAAGGACGCCAAGACAATACTGTGGAACGGCCCTGCCGGTGTGTTTGAGTTCGACAACTTCATCGGCGGCTCAAAGGCCATTGCCGACGCCATTGCAGAGGCAACGGCCAACGGAGCGTTCTCGCTCATCGGTGGCGGCGACTCTGTGGCCTGCATCAACAAGTTCGGCATGGCCGACAAGGTGTCGTACATCTCTACAGGCGGAGGAGCACTGCTCGAGGCCATCGAGGGCAAGGTGCTTCCGGGCGTAGCCGCCATCAAGGGCTAATCGGCACGCCTGAGCATTAAAGAACACCATATCAAAGGCAGCCCGGCCAGCAAGCGCGGGCTGCCTTTTAACAATAAAACCCATACTGACAATGAGAACTAACTTTATCAGCATAGTCTTTGCATCGGCCATGGCCGCCGCATGCGGAAACACACAGGCAACACAAGAGGGATTCACAACCGAACCGGCAAAGTACGAAAACAAAAGCCACGCATCTGACGTGACGCTTCTGGCCGACTATCCCAAAAGCGGCAATGCAACACTTACCAACGCCGTATGCGAGTATATCAGCGAGCAGCTGGGCGGCACTTACACCGGCCCGCTGACCAGCAGCGACTCCATAATGGCCTACTACGGCAACGGACAGACAACACGACTCAACGAGCTGGCCAAGGACATGCAGGGCTCGGCAGCCGCTCCGCTGTACTACAAGCAGGAGATAAAGGTGGCCGCCGAGACCGACACGTATGTGACTTACACCGACTTCAACGAGCAGTTCCTCGGCGGGGCGCATGGAAGCCACTCGATGAGCGGCATCACTTTCCGCAAGTCCGACGGACGGCGCTTCGGATATGAGATGCTGCGCAATACCAACACCGAGGACTTCAGGAAACTGCTCAAAATGGGACTGAAGCAGTATGTTGAGTCGACGGGGCAGAAGGTGAACGACGACAAGCAACTGGCAGAGGTGCTGTTCATCAACAACGACGTCAACTACCTGCCGCTGCCTGAGACACCACCGTACCTGACGGAAAAAGGCATGGCCTTCATCTACCAGCCGTACGAAATAGCGCCGTATGCCGTGGGGAGCATCTCGTTTACCATTCCATACGAAAACCTGAAGCCGTTCCTTACCGAGACGGTCAACAAACTGCTCGCCACACAAGGCAACGCCAAGCAATGACGCAACCGCCCGCGCCGAAACGGCTACGGGCAAGGCATGGCGGAACACGGCCGACGGGCGGGCTGCATGGCCCGACACATGCCCAAAAGCCATGGCGCACCACACAATGGCGCGCGGAACAGACAGCAAACCACTATCTTGCAAACAGCGAAACCGCAAGACGACAATACCGAAAGGCCATGGCACACTGGTGCCATGGCCGCTTCGGACTAACAAAAGGCCATGGCCGGGAAGCCCCATGACGGTGGCTGTCACGGCGGGACGATATAGCCATTTGCGCATACAGCAACACCAAAACTACACAATACCGCACAGGCACGGCCTGAAAGGATAACTCTAGGCCAACAGGCCTCACGGCCCGAAGGGCCACAAAGCCCGCACCGACACGCGGGCAGCGACAAGACCGCGTGGCGGCATCAAGACACAAGACAAACGGGCAGACAAATCAAAAATCCGTAGATGCCGCCCCACACACATTGTTTTCCGAGCGCGGCAACACCGGCCATGCCAGGCGGAAACCACAAAGGCGCCAAGGCACAAGCAAGCCGGAGCCAACGCAAGGCCCACAGCCATACACGCCACCACGGGCCCCAACGCGGCCACCGGCGCTGCAGACTGAAACACCAAGGCACGGGCCACTCTCTCGACCATGCTAACAGAAACAAGCATTATGCCCATATCAACAGCAACTTAACAAACAAGCAGAAAACAACGAATAGCAAATGACAGCAACACTCATCATCCTTGCGCTTACTGTCGTGATGTTCATCATAGGCAAGATACGCGCCGACATAGTGGCCCTTTGCGCCCTCACAGCACTAATCCTGCTCGGGATACTCACCCCCGAGGAAGCCCTTGCCGGCTTCTCGTCGACGGTCATCATCATGATGGTGGGCCTGTTTGTGGTTGGCGGAGCCATCTTGCAGACCGGCCTGGCCAAGGCCGTGAGCCAGAAGATAATGAAGCTGGCCGCCGGCAGCGACACACGGATGTTTCTACTGGTGGTCATAGTGACCTCGGCCATAGGCGCCTTCGTAAGCAACACCGGCACCGTGGCGCTGATGATGCCCATAGTGGTGAGCATGGCGGTGCAAAGCGGCACGCAACCCGCGCGCCTGCTCATGCCACTGGCGTTTGCAAGCAGCATGGGAGGCATGCTCACGCTCATCGGTACCCCGCCCAACCTCGTCATACAGGATGCGCTCACGGCGGCAGGCTATGAGCCACTGGGGTTCTTCTCGTTCTTCCCCGTGGGCGTAATCTGCATAGTAACGGGCATCGTGGTGATGCTGCCGCTCAGCAAGAAGTTCCTATACAAGAAGAAAGGCAGCGGCAAGCACAACTCCGGCAGGGGCAAGACTCTCGACGACTTGGTAAGCGAATACAACCTGAGCAACGCCCTGAGGCGCTACAGAATAAAGCAACACTCGGCAATAGCCGGCAAAAGCGTGGCCGAGCTTGACCTGCCCGGACGCTACGGACTGTCGATTCTCGAGATTCGCAACGAAAGCTCAGACCGGAGCGGACTGATACGCAACGTCACGCAAAGCCTTGCATCGCCGGAGAGCATACTGACTGCCGGCGACATAATATACCTGACGGGCGACACGGCCAAGATGTCGCAATTTGCCAGCGAGAACCGAATGGAAGAACTGGACAACAACAGCATCGACTTCTACGACATCGGCATATCCGAGATTGTGCTCATGCCTACTGCGCGAATCATTGGGATGCCACTGCGCAAATCAGGCTTCCGCGAGCGCTACAGCATCAATGTGCTTGGCATAAAGCGCAACAATGACTACATAATGAACGACCTTCCGCAGGTGAAACTGCAGTCGGGCGACGTGCTGCTCGTGCAGGGCAAGTGGAGCAACATCGCACAGCTCGACGACGACGAGATCGACTGGGTGGTGCTCGGGCAGCCTGAGAAGCAGGCCTCGCAGGTGACCCTCGACTACAAGGCGCCAGTGGCCGCCATAATAATGCTGCTGATGATAGCGGCCATGGTGTTCGAGTTCATTCCCATCGCGCCGGTGACGGCTGTCATGGCAGCGGCGCTGCTTATGGTCATAACGGGGTGCTTCCGCAACGTCGAGGCTGCCTACAAGACCATCAACTGGGAGAGCATCATGCTCATAGCGGCCATGATGCCCATGTCGGTGGCACTCGAGAAGACGGGCACATCGGCCCTCATATCCCACTCGCTGGTGTCGTCGCTCGGCTCAATGGGCCCCACGGTGCTGCTGGCCGGCATATACTTCACCACGTCGCTGCTCACAATGTTCATCAGCAACACGGCAACGGCGGTGCTCATGGCCCCAATAGCCATGACATCTGCCACGGAAATCGGCGTAAGCCCGTATCCGTTTCTCTTCGCCGTGACGCTGGGGGCAAGCATGTGCTTTGCCTCGCCATTCTCGACACCGCCCAACGCCCTTGTAATGCACGCCGGTGAATATACCTTCAGCGACTACATCAAGGTGGGACTGCCACTGCAAATCATCATCGGCATAGTGATGGTGTTCGCCCTGCCGCTGCTCTTCCCGATGTGACAAAGCCCCCGGCGGCCGTGGCCCGGGCGGCGAAAGCATGGGCGCACGGCCCTGACACGCCACCACCCGCCTACTGCCGCCACAAAGCCACGGCTGCACGCGGTGATGCAGGCATGCCGGCGAGACGCATACACTCAAAATACATCAACAACAGAAAACAACCAATAAACATTCAAAACTGTGATTCGCAGCATATTTTTAGACATCGACGGTACGCTTGTGAGCTTCAATACCCACACCATACCCACGTCAACCGTCGACGCCCTCGCCCGCGCAAAGGACAACGGGGTGGGAATATACATATCGACAGGGCGGCCGAAACTGCTCATCAACAACCTCGGGCAGATTGAAGACCTCATCGACGGATACATAACCACCAACGGGGCCTTATGCATAAAGGGCGAAACCACGGTTTACTGCAACCCTGTGCCCCAGTCGGACATAGACGCCATATTGGCCGACAGCATTGCCTCCGACTACGCCTGCCTGGTGGCCGGCGAGCGCGATGTGGTGCTGGTGAATGCCAAACAGGTGTTCACCGATGTGTTCGTCAATCAGCTCAACGTGACCAACATCGACACCTCGCTGCCCCTGAGCGCCCTCAACGGCCAGCGCATACTGCAGTTTTCGCCGTTCATCGACGCCAAGCGGGAAGCGAGGCTCATGCAGCTGATGCCCAACTGCGTCTCCGGCCGGTGGCACCCGGCTTTCTGCGACATAACATCGAGCATGGCCGACAAGGGCAAGGGGCTCGAAAAGATGGCCGAGTACCTTGGGCTCGACATTGCCGAGACGATGGCTTTCGGCGACGGCGGTAACGATATTTCCATACTGCGGCGGGCCGGCGTTGGCGTGGCCATGGGCAATGCGGGCGACGATGTGAAGCAGGCTGCCGACTACGTGACCTCGCACGTTGATGACAACGGCATACGCAACGCCCTGATGCACTACGGGGTGATTGACTGAGCAAGGGCTGCAGCGCCCCAAGGCCGCCAAGGCCGCCACTCCCTAAGAGCGGGAGGCTTTAGCCGCACGGCATGGCCGGGGCCACGGCAAGCAAGACTGATGCCTGCGGCAGCAACAGACACCGGCGACCGAATGGCGAGCCACATGAGGCGCAACGGCCTTATGCGATGGCCGCAGGGCCGCACCGGCAACGCCGACATAGCGCCTCGATGATGCCGGCACACACAGGCCAAGCCACCGTACTGCGGAATATACGGTATGAACGATGCCCAACACACAGCCCGACAGTGGCATTCAACTGGCCTGCGGCAACGGCAGACATAATAAAATCAAGCCTTGTTTCGGTGTGCGACGGCCGTCACGCCACGAAACAAGGCTTGATTTTTGATACGGAAAACGGGCAGTGTCGCGGGCCTCCCACGCCCGGTTGGCTTGCCCATGCCTGCCGGAAGTAAGCGCAATGCCCGCCCGCAGGCCATTGCAACCTGTACCGGCAGCCCGGGCGGGCAGCCATCAGAGCTTGTGAAGTATCATGCCGTTGGCCGTATCGACAACCGAATTGTCGAGCGAGGCAAGGTAAAGGCGTGTGGTGTTCTCGGAGTCATGCCCCATCCCCTCGCTGATCACGCCCAGCGGTATGTCCTGGCTGTTTGCCGCGCTGGCCCACGAATGGCGCGCCACATACATGGTGAGCCCCGAAGTAACCCCAATCATGGCTCCAACCTCCTTAAGCTTGTGGTTTACCAAATGGAGCGCGCTCTCATACTGACGGCGCTCATTGTTGCTACGCTTTATTATCGGCAGCAACCTTCCGTTTTCTGCGCCGGGATACTTGTCGACAATATCCTGCATGCAGGGCTCCCACTTTATGTAAAGCGTCTGGCCGGTCTTGCGCCGGCGGTATGACAGCACGCCGTTCTGAATGCTGTCGCGGTCGAGGTAAGCCATGTCTAAAAACGACATGCCGCGGGTGTAGAAACTGAACAAGAACATGTCGCGGGCAAACTCAAGCGACGAGTCCGATGTCAAGTCGATATCCTTCATGCGCTTCACAAGGCCGAAAGGCAGGGCATGCTTCACGGTCTTGTCAACCCCTGTGTACACGTTGTCAAACGGGTTGGCCTGCGAGGTGAGCCCGCTGTCGACGGCCCTGTTGTAGGTGGCCCGCAGTATGCGCATGTAAAAAGAGATGGTGTTCTTCTTCAACCCCTTCTTCTTCAGGTAGGCCTCATAATGTACGATGAGGTTGGAGTTCATGGCATCCAACGTGACATCAACCTGGTTTCTGAACTCCATAAAGCTACGCAGGGCCGAATCGTAGGTCTCGGCTGTGCGCATCCGCCCCTGCTTGCGCAACTTGGCAATGACGCCGTTCATAAACACAGAGAACGACAGGCTTGCATCCTGCCTGTGATATGAGTGCACAACCATGTCGGCCGTGTAAGGGCCATGGCTGTCGAGCGAGGCCACTACGTTGTCGAGCAAAGCCTTCTCGCGCCTTATGTCCTCGCCTATGCCATGCACCTCGGCAGCACGGGCTTCGCCCTCGCCAAGCTCTGCCGGCATCGACGAACCATCATCCCACTCATTGCTGTAAAGCCTGTAGCCTGTGCCTATCTGCCTGACTACCCTATTTTGAATTACCTGAAAGTAAACACTCCCCATTCCACCTTCCACTGTTGAAGGCCTGAACTTCACCTTTACTGATGCCATTCCATCAATTATTCTAAACTGTTATATACTTTAAAACGACCATGACGAATAGCCCGGCAACATTGAGTGCCAGAATGCACCATGCATGCCCTGCATCAACCAACTGCCATCCGGCTCGAAATATGCAGGCCTGACTGAGGCAAGGGCCACCGTGAGGCTTGCTGCCGGGCTATGCCTTAGGGCTCAGGAACATGCTGCTTGAGCAATCCGAGCCAACTGTCGTCACCCTTTCGTTTTATGCAAAATTATATATATATATATGAAACAATGCGACTTACATTCCCACACATTGTCCATTTTGTCGGAATGCGGTGGTTTGGGCTAATTGTGGCACCAATATGACTAATTGCAAAACACCATTAAAGCCACCTGCAGCGTAAAGTCCTGACACAAAGCGCACAAACACCATGATGAAACGGGATGTAGATAAACAAAATCAACAGTAACGCAGTGGCTTTACTGCTGGTGATATGTGATTGGAAACTTAAACCAACGACAGAACGGATAGGGCCAACTAAGCCGCAGCAGTTGGTTCTATTACAATAATGATGTGGCAAAAAGAATACAGCAGACGATGTTGATTGGGTAACAGGGGAGCTACCGCTGGCGTAGCATGGGCATTGTATTACGATTCACTCACTGTCGCCCATCGGGCGCCGAATTGCCTTTTCCGCAACAACATCATGCTCGCCAAATGTTTCACACCATCTTGCCAGCAGATTGGCTGCCACATTGCCTTGGGGCAGCCAGCCATGCCCAGGGACGTTACGGCAGGCAGGACACGTAAGGAAAAGGAAGCAATAGCTTGGGGAGATAACGGGCGATTGAAGACGGACGGTGAATGCCGGCATGCGAGAAAAGGCCGGAGAACGCCGCTCTGCATGGAAAACAAGGCTCGTGGAGCCATGCGAATAGGCATCAGTCTATGCCGGCAGAAAATACGATGTGGCGCATATACTGCCCACGGTAGTGCCTGACTATTGCGCCTTCGGGGCGCATGCCTATACGGAATGCCACTTTTTGCGAAGCCACATTGGTTATTCTGATTATGGAATATAGCCTGTTGAAATGCAAGTTGGTCATGCCATAACAACGGCAAGCCATGGCAGCCTCGGCGGCATATCCATTGTGCCAGTGCCCACGGGCAAACAGATAGCCTATCTCCGGCACAGTCAAATCATTGTATTCTTGCATCGTTATGCCGCACTGCCCTATCATCTCGCCTGTATCATTCAGGCACACGGCCCACAGACCGAAACCTAGTTCGGCATAACGACGCAACTGTTTGTCAAGCCACGCCTCTGTCTCGGCCGCACTGAATGCTCCGCCATAAGCAGACATCACGCCGTCGTCTTGCAACATAGCCGCCAATGGCATAAGGTCGGATGGCGACATTTCCCTTACCATCAGCCTCGCGGTAGACAATACCAACTTATCCATTACTTTGTGAAGATAAAAAACATGCGGGCCACCCACCTGCACCCTGACAGACGCAACCGGCATGGCAGGCTACTGCCGGCAGTGACGGCAGGCACCGACGCTCAGCACTCGAGGATGTGGGCGGCCAGTGCATCGGCCGCCTGGAGTATGGCCACAAGCGGCACGTCGCTCGCGGCAGAGATGTTGCTCTTCGACTCGAAGCTCTGAAAAGACAAGTCCCACGCAGACATGTGCCAACGTATGGCCAGTATCTCGTCATTCGACAGCTCCAGGCCGAGGCGAAGCAGCATCACAACAGATTTCTCGCCATGGCCGAGGGGGAAGCGGGTGTAATCCACGTCGTAGCCGTCGTAGGCTTCCCAGCGGTTGTTGGCGTCCTTGCGGTATTTGGTTGTCTTGTGGTAAATGTTTGCCTTGCAAATGTCGTGAAGCAAGGAAGATATAACCACGCTGTCTACCTGAAGCCGCCCTTCTATGTCGGGACGCATGGCAATCATCTGCTCTCGCAGCATCATGGCGGTCCGGTAGACATTGAGCGAATGCTCGAGCAGGCCGCCGTCATGGCTCAGATGGCGGTTAACCGAAGCCGGAGCCTTGAAAAAACCCGCCTTGTCGAGGTAGTCGACCACACTGTCGATGCCGCTGCGACCGGTCGACTTCAACAGTGATATGTATTCTTCCCTTGCCGTATTTGCTGTCATAGGCTTGTTGTTATTGTATGAAACACTGTATCTGCAAAGGTATGAAATAAAGCCGAGAACGCAAAACCTTACAGCGGCAAAGTTTTGTGTGACAGGCAACTGTTGCCAACAAAAGCATACGAGGGCGGAAAGTGGGCGACTGACCAAGCCTTGAAGGCAAATACATAAGCGAACATTATGCCATTGGCGGGAAATGTTGTATCTTTGCACAAAGCAGTGCGTCCTTTGCCGACGTAGTGCAACGACTAACAATAACAACCTGAAAGAAACAGATGAAAAAACATTTGATTGCGGCACTATGCCTTTGCGCTGTCTTAAGTGACGCGCATTCACAAGACTACAAAGTGAAAGTAGCAGAAACAGACGAGAAAATGGAACAAGGCAACTACCGCCCCTCGTGGGAGTCGCTGGCCAACCATGAGACGCCGGAATGGTTCCGCGACGCCAAGTTTGGAATATGGGCGCACTGGGGGCCGCAGTGCGTCGAGGCCAGCGGCGACTGGATGGCGCGGAAAATGTATCTCGAAGGCAGTTACCAATACAAGTACCACGTTGAGCACTACGGCCATCCGTCGGAGTTCGGATTCAAGGATATCCTGCCATTGTTCAAGGCGGAGCATTGGTCTCCCGACTCTCTCGTGGCATATTACAAGGCAATTGGGGCCAAATATTTCTTCGCCCTTGGCAACCATCACGACAACTATGACCTATGGGACAGTAAGTATCAGCCGTGGAACTCGATGAATATCGGCCCTAAACGCGACGTTCTCGGAGAATGGGCAGCCGCAGCCAGGAAAGCCGGCCTGCCTTTTGGCATTAGCCTGCACGCCGACCATGCATGGACATGGTACGAACCGGCACGGCGATACGACCGCAGCGGCGAGAAGATGGGAGTGCCATATGACGGATGGATGACAAAGGCCGACGGCGTGGGCAAGTGGTGGGAGGGCTACGACCCGCAAGACCTGTATGCCCAAGAACATACGCCAAGCAAAGCCACATGGGCAGACGGCATGATTCACCAACAATGGGCATGGGGCAACGGGGCAAGTCTGCCATCTCAGAAATTTGTCACCAACTTTTACAACAGAACCCTCGACGCCATCAACCGCTACGACCCCGACTTGCTGTATTTCGACGCCACGGTGATGCCGTTCTACCCGATAAGCGACGCTGGGCTGAAGATTGCCGCCCACTTCTACAACCACAACGAGAAAATGAACAAAGGCAAGGCCACTGCCGTGATGTTCGGCAAAATACTGGACGAACAACAACGCAAAGCCATAACATGGGACGTGGAACGTGGAGCACCGAGCAAGATGATTGAACAGCCTTGGCAAACATGCACATGCCTGGGCGACTGGCACTATAACACGCGCACTTACGAAAAAGGATATAAGTCGGCTGCATTGGTGGTGCGCCAGCTTGTGGACGTTGTGAGCAAGAACGGCAACCTGCTGCTCAGCGTGCCTCTGCGCGCCGACGGCACCTTCGACGAGAAAGAAAAGGCTATTCTCGACGAGATAGGCAGGTGGCTGAAGACAAACGGAGAGAGCGTTTACGGCACCCGTCCGTGGCTTGTGTTCGGTGAGGGCCCCATAGCTAAAAAAGGCATTGCGCTGAATGCGCAGGGCTTCAACGACTCGCAGTACCGGGATATGGACAGCCGCGAAATAAGGTTCACGCAGACTCGGAGGTACGTTTACGCCACATCAATGGCATGGCCAAAAGACGGAAAACTCACCATAACGTCGCTGGCTTCAGGCAACAAGCACATAGGCAAGACAATAAAAAGCGTTTACCTGCTTGGCTACGGCAAGCTGAAAGCGGTGCAGGATGCCGAAGGTCTGCACATCACACTGCCGAAAACAGCCAACAACATTGCACCGGTTGTGCGGATAATAAAGTGAGGCGGCCGACAAGCATGGCGTTGTCAACATGTAACTGCACAATAAAGAAACGCGCCGGAAGATGCTTCCGGCGCGTTTTTCATGCCATACAAAGACGAGGTTTTGCTCAATCCTCGTCGAGCAAGATGTTCATTATCTCCACTGCAGCCTTGGCAACAGATGTGCCCGGGCCGAATATTGCGGCAACACCGGCCTTGTAGAGGAAGTCGTAATCTTGTGCGGGGATCACGCCTCCGGCAATGACCATGATGTCTTCGCGCCCGAGTTTCTTCAACTCGTCGATGAGCTGAGGGATGAGTGTCTTGTGGCCTGCAGCCAGAGAAGACACGCCCACCACATGCACATCATTCTCGACAGCCTCGCGAGCAGCCTCGGCCGGAGTCTGGAACAACGGGCCCATGTCGACATCGAAACCGCAGTCGGCATATCCTGTGGCCACAACCTTTGCACCACGGTCGTGCCCGTCCTGTCCCATCTTTGCTACGAAGATACGCGGGCGACGCCCTTCTTTCTTTGCAAACTCCTCGGTAAGCCTGCAAGCCACGTCGAAGTCCTTGTCGTTTTTGCTTTCTGATGAATACACGCCTGAAATAGTTCTGATTACTGCTTTGTAACGGCCTACGACCTCTTCGCAGGCATCACTTATCTCACCGAGAGTGCAACGCAACTTGGCGCATTCGATGGCATGGGCCAAAAGGTTGCCCTTGCCGCTGCGAACGCATTCCGTAAGTTCGGCCAGCGCTTTCTTGCAAGCCTCGTTGTCGCGCGTTGAGCGAATCTGTGCCAGAAGCTCTTCCTGCTGCTTGCGCACGGCGGTGTTGTCAACCTCGAGGATGTCAATCGGATCTTCGTGGTCAAGACGGTACTTGTTTGTGCCGACGATAACCTGCACGCCACTGTCGATGCGGGCCTGTGTACGGGCTGCAGCTTCCTCGATGCGCATCTTTGGCACGCCGGTCTCAATGGCCTTGGCCATGCCGCCGAGCTTCTCAATCTCCTGTATGTGCTCCCATGCCTTGTGAACGAGCTCATTTGTGAGCGACTCCACATAATAAGAACCGGCCCACGGGTCGATGTGCTTGCAAACCTTTGTCTCGTTCTGGATGTATATCTGGGTGTTGCGGGCAATGCGGGCAGAGAAGTCGGTTGGCAATGCTATGGCCTCGTCGAGCGCATTGGTGTGCAGCGACTGGGTATGGCCAAGCACGGCAGCCATTGCCTCGATGCAAGTGCGGCCGACATTATTATAAGGATCTTGCTCGGTGAGCGACCAACCTGATGTCTGCGAGTGCGTGCGCAGAGCCATCGACTTCGGGTTCTTGGCTCCAAAACTCTTCACAATCTTAGCCCAAAGCAAGCGGGCCGCACGCATCTTGGCAATCTCCATGAAGTGGTTGACGCCTATTGCCCAGAAGAATGACAGGCGGGGTGCAAACGCATCGATGTCTATCCCGGCGTTGACTCCAGCACGGATATACTCCATTCCGTCGGCAAGCGTATATGCAAGCTCAATGTCTGCAGTGGCTCCGGCTTCCTGCATGTGGTAACCGGAGATGGATATAGAGTTGAACTTAGGCATATTCTGAGAAGTGAACTCGAATATGTCGGCAATAATCTTCATTGAGAAGGCTGGCGGATAGATGTAGGTGTTTCTCACCATGAACTCCTTCAAGATGTCGTTCTGGATGGTACCGGCCATCTCCTCCAGCTTGGCCCCCTGCTCCAGGCCTGCCACGATGTAGAACGCGAGCACGGGCAACACCGCACCATTCATCGTCATCGACACAGACATCTTGTTGAGTGGGATGCCATCGAAGAGCACCTTCATGTTCTCTTCGTTGCAAATCGACACACCGGCCTTTCCAACGTCACCGACCACACGCTCGTTGTCGGGGTCGTAACCGCGGTGTGTTGGCAGGTCGAAAGCCACCGACAGACCTTTCTGTCCGGAAGCCAGGTTTCGGCGATAGAAAGCGTTTGACTCCTCAGCCGTTGAGAATCCGGCATACTGACGTATCGTCCACGGACGGAAAGGATACATCATTGAGTAAGGGCCGCGCAAGAACGGCGGAATACCGGCAGCGAAGTCAAGGTGCTCCATGCCTTCGAGGTCTTCCTTTGTGTAAACAGGCTTCACTTCAATATGCTCCGGAGTCTTCCAATTGGGAGCAATACCATTGGCCTTCTGCCAGTCGGCTCCGTTGGCAGCCTTTATCCCGGCAAATATATCAACATCTTTAAAACTCTTTCTCATGACTCTTGTGGTTATTTGATTCCCAATTTAGCGTTATACTCTCTCAATGTCTCAAGCACATTGCACTTCACGTGTATAAAGTTCTCAATGCCTGCAGCCTTGAGCTCATCCATGCATGCCGGGGCTCCGGCAACGATAAACATTGCGCGGCCGGCAAGGTAATTGTATGCCGGAACTGCAAATGTAGCATACTCATCGTCGCTTGAGCAAAGCACGACAATGCCGGCACCGGCCTTCATTGCGGCGTCCACTCCTTCTTCAACCGTGTCAAATCCAAGGTTGTCTACAATCTTGTATCCGGCGCAGGCAAGGAAGTTTGAACTGAACTGCGCACGTGCCTGGCGCCAGGCCAGGCTGCCTATCGTAAGCATAAACGCCGTAGGCACCTTGCCACTGTGCTCGGTCTGCAAGCGCAACTGCTCAAAGTCGGCGGCAAGACGCGTGGAAGTGATGGCCTTGAACGGAGCGTCTTCATGCTTGCTTCCGCATCCGCAAGAGCACGACAAGGGCGCCTTTCCGTCAGAAACCTCCGTGAAATTAGGATATTGGTTGGTTCCGAGGATGAACTCCTTGCGCTTGGCGGCATCTTCATGGCGCTTGGTGTTGGTCGTATTTACATCATCCTGCACGACGCCACACTTGACAGCTTCAAGGTATCCGCCCTGTTCTTCTATCTTGAGGAACAGCTTCCACGCTGCATCGGCGAGCGAAGTGGTCAGCTCTTCGATGAAGTATGACCCGGCAGAAGGATCCACCACCTTGTCGAAGTGGCTCTCTTCCTTCAGCAACAACTGCTGATTGCGGGCAATACGCTCAGAGAAGTCGGTAGGAGTCTCGTAAACGGCATCGAATGGAACGACAGATATAGAGTGGACTCCGCCCAAGGCTGCACTCATTGCCTCGGTTTGCGTGCGGAGCAAATTCACATAGCTGTCATACATAGTCATGTTGTAAGTGGTGGTCGTTGCATTGACACACATCTTGCAAGCGCAATCGCACTTGGGCTCATACTGCTTCACTATCTCGGCCCAAAGCAAGCGGGCGGCACGGAACTTCGCTATTTCCATGAAATAGTTTTCGGTGATGCCCATATTAAACTTTATCTTGCTTGCCGCCAAAGCGGGGTCTACGCCTGCTTCAACCAGCTCGGAGAGATATTCATGTCCCCATGCGAGGGCATATCCCAACTCCTGTACGATATATGCTCCGGCATTGTTAAGCGAAGCAGCGTTAACGGCAATGCAGCGGAAATGAGGATAATCCTTGAACATGTCGACCAGCTGTGAAGCGAGTGGCAGCAGGCGGGTGACGTCCTTGCCCTTCATCACAATCTTCTCAATAGGGTCCCAGTCAATCGAACCGACAATGCTCTCCTTTGCATACCCCTTGCTTTCAAAATATGCGCACAGTATCTTTGCAAGGTCAACAGAGCGCCGTTTGCAAGTGCAGAAGTTGAGTTCCACACAGTCACACTTGACGCCGTCGAGCAAAGTCTCAACGAACTCTGCGCTTATGCAGTCCCCACAGAAATGGAAGCCCAGCGAGTCCACCCCCTTAGACAACACATCCAAGGCCTTGGCGTTTCCTTCCTTTGCGTCATCAACCTTTATGTCTTGGCGCACATACCATGAGTTGCTGTCCTTCTTATTGCCGCGCACGAACGGGAATTCACCGGGCAAAGCATCAGGGGTCTTCAATTTCTCGACATCTTCCCTGCGATAGAACGGCGGTACGGAGAAGCCTTCATTGGTTCTCCAAACCAGTCTCTTGTTGAAGTCTGCACCCTTCAAGTCAACTTGAATCTTATCAAGCCATTCCTGGGTTGTAGGAGCTTCGAACTCAGTAAAGAGTTTTTCTCTGTTGTTTGACATAAAATACAATATTTATTATATAAGTTATTGAATCGTTGAGTCACGCGTCAAGCTCTCAGAGCTGAAATACCGTCCGCCTCAGGTGAGGCATGCCCTAGCCAGTGCCGGCCAGTGCCGGCGCGGCATCACCGCCATGGTGAGCCACAGGCCGGGCAAGCCGCGGCGCCACCTTCAGTGCGCCGGGCGCAGCCGATCATTATGCAAAGATATACAGAATATCCGAGTTTCTGAAAAATATAACGAGAAAAAGATTGCCAATCGTGAAAAATTCAAAAACTTCAAGCGCCGAACGAAAATAATTACACATAAATTGTTATTTGCGCAATATTTTACCTAATTTTGCAACTTAGATAATATTAATATTCCACATGGATTGGCTAATAAATCTATTCACTAACACCGAGTCTGTAGCGCACATAGCTATTCTGTATGCTATAGTGATTGCTGTTGGTGTACTCCTCGGCAAAATCAAAGTAGGCGGAATATCGCTCGGTGTGACATTCGTGTTGTTTGCGGGCATAGTTGCCGGCCACATAGGCCAGACAGCCCCACTCAACATACTGACATTCCTGCAAGACTTCGGCCTTATCTTGTTTGTCTTCATGATAGGACTACAAGTTGGGCCCGGATTCTTTGCCAGTTTCCGAAAAGGCGGCATTACGCTTAATGTGCTCGCTTGTGCGGCCATATTGCTGAACATTGGCGTCATGTTCGCATGTTATTTCATTTTCTTCGACACGAGCGACCCCAAGAACCTGCCAATGATGGTCGGAACGCTCTATGGCGCCGTGACCAACACCCCCGGGCTTGGTGCTGCCACGGAAGCCCTCGACAGCGTCTTCCCCAAAGGCCAGGCCCCGCAAATAGCGTCGGGCTACGCTTGTGCCTACCCGCTCGGCGTGTTGGGAATAATCGGAGCGACCATACTTCTGAGATACATTTGCCACATATCGCTCGACAAAGAGGAAGAAGTGCTGAACAAAGACTCTGAAGAGGATGCACACGTAAAGCCCCACAACATGCACCTGCGCGTGACAAACTCATACCTTGCCGGCCGTTCAATAAAGCAAATACACGACTTCCTTAACCGCGATTTCGTTTGTTCCCGCGTATTGCACGACGGGCATGTAAGCATACCCAACGGCCAGACCACGCTCGAACTGGGCGACATCGTATTTATAGTATGTGCAGAGGCCGATGCCGAAGCCGTAAAGGCATTCATCGGGCCCGAGGAGCAGGTTGAATGGGAAAAGCAAGACCAGCCCATGGTATCGAAGCGAATCGTCGTCACCCGCCCGTCAATCAACGGCAAGACGCTGGGCCAAATGCACTTCTCTACCGTCTACGGCGTCAACGTTACCCGCGTCACACGCCAGGGCATGGACCTGTTTGCCAACCCCCACCTGGCCCTCCAAGTGGGCGACCGCGTCATGGTGGTTGGGCCCGAGAACCTTGTCAACCGCGTGTCAAGCGTGCTTGGCAACTCGATAAAGCGGCTCGACAGCCCCAACATCGCCACAATATTCATAGGCATCATAGTCGGCATATTGTTTGGCAGCCTGCCATTTGCAGTGCCGGGAATGCCCATGCCGCTGAAACTCGGCATAGCCGGAGGCCCGCTCGTCATAGCCATACTCATAGGGCGCTACGGTTACAAGGTACACCTTGTGACATACACAACCACCAGCGCCAACACCATGCTTCGCGAGATTGGCCTTGTGCTCTTCCTTGCCAGCGTCGGCATCAAGGCCGGTGAGGGTTTCTTGGACACTGTCGTCAGGGGCGACGGTCTGAAATACGTTTACACAGGCTTCCTAATAACGGTGATACCTATACTTATAGTAGGAACGATAGCAAGGCTGAAATACAAATTCAACTATTTCACGATAATGGGCATGATTGCCGGAACATATACCGACCCGCCAGCATTGGCCTATGCCAACCAGTCGTGCTCGAAAGAGGCGCCTGCAGTGGGTTACTCTACGGTCTATCCGCTTAGCATGTTCCTGCGCATATTCACCGCACAGCTGATAATACTCCTGTGTTGCGGCATCTGACAGGTTGAACTAACAATATCAATACTAACATAATACTCACACACTGAAATGAACAAGTTCGGATTACTGTTAGGCCTAGTGCTTACATCAGCTTCAACCGGCGCCTTGGGACAGGTGTCCAACAGCATCAAGCTGAACGAAGTCATGACCAACAACACAACAAGCCTACAGGACGAATACGGGCGTAGGGAAGCATGGGTGGAGATAGCCAATGTGTCATTCTCCACCTACAATGTCAGGGGCATGTTCCTGACAACAGACCGGTCCGTACTCGACCCAGAAATGAGTGTTCCCGAGCGCATCAAGCGCATGAGCATCATTCCCAACGGGGATGCACGCACAAACCTTAGCGCACGCCAACACTTGCTGCTTTACTGTAACAGCAACCCAGCCAAGGGAACGCTGCACCTCTCTGTGAAGATCGACCCGGAAAAACCCACCTGGATTGGTCTCTACAACGGCAACGCTACACAACTCCTCGACTCTGTGACTGTTCCGGCACTGGGTGCCAACCAGTCATACGCACGCCAGCACGACGGTTCGCCTGTATGGCAGGTCAAGCCGGCTGACGCCGTAACGCCTGGTATATCAAACTATATACAGGTTGACGAGACAAAAATCGCCAAATTGAAACGCAACGACCCATACGGAATAGGCATCACAGTGCTTGCCATGGGCATCGTGTTCTTCTGCCTTGCGTTGCTTTGCATCTTCTTCACGCTGTTCGGAATGTTCATGAAACACCGTGCCGCAGCAAAGAAAGTTGCCAACATGCAACCTCTCAAGGCCGGAGTAAAGACGATGGAGAAGACCGTTGAGCTGGGCCACAAGACAAACGTATTGCTGCAAGACGGCCTCAAGTCGAAAGGCATCGACAAAGAGACCTACATTGCTGTAATTGCACTTGCCATCCAGCAATACACGAGCAACACCCATGATGTTGAAAGCGGCATCATAACCATCAAGCCCAAAGACACGGACTGGAACGTGGAATACATCCAGATGACTCAATTTCATGAATAATCCATAACCCAATAAACTAAAGACAAGCAACTATGAACAAGTTTCAATATAAAGTACAAGGTGTAGACTACGATGTAGAGATTGAAGAGTTGGAGGGCAACGTGGCCAAGGTTCAGGTCAACGGCATCAAGTTTGAAGTAGAGCTCAAGCAGCCCATCAACCCTGCCCACGCCATACGCAAGAAGCCCGAGGTGCACCAACAGGCTACGGCGGCTCCACAGCAGGCACCAGCATCGCAGGCACCCGCCGCCGCGGCAGCCCAGCCTGCCGCCTCTGCCACCGGCTCACAGGTAAAGGCACCACTGCCCGGCACCATCACATCGGTCAACGTCAAGGTAGGCGACGTGGTCAAAGACGGCGACACCGTAGTTGTGCTCGAGGCCATGAAGATGCAAAACAATATCGAGACAGAGTTCTCAGGCACGGTCACGTCAATATTAGTTAACCAGGGCGACTCGGTATTAGAAGGTGCCGTTCTGCTCACAATAGCTTGATGACTTATGGGATTCACAGAGTTCTTAGCAGAAAATTTCAATGAATTCCTCGGATACACAGGCTTCGTCAACGCCTCTACGGGGAACATCATAATGATTATTGTGGGCGCGATACTGATATATCTCGCCATAAAGAAAGACTTTGAGCCCCTGTTGCTCATACCCATCGGACTGGGAATCATCATAGGCAACATCCCTTTCAAGGCCGACGCCGGCCTCGAGGTGGGATTATATGAAGACAACTCGGTGCTGAACATATTCTACCAGGGTGTGCGCCAAGGATGGTATCCGCCGCTGGTGTTCCTCGGCATCGGCGCCATGACCGACTTCTCGGCACTGATAGCCAACCCCAAGCTGGTGCTCATCGGAGCTGCCGCACAGTTCGGCATCTTCGGAGCTTACATGGTTGCCCTCGGCTTAGGCTTCGAGCCCAACCAGGCTGCGGGCATAGCCATCATCGGCGGAGCCGACGGCCCTACAGCCATCTTCCTATCGTCGAAGCTCAGCCCCAACCTCATGGGAGCCATTGCCGTGTGTGCCTATTCATACATGGCGCTCGTGCCGCTAATCCAGCCGCCACTCATGCGCATGCTCACCACCAAGAAAGAGCGCCTCATCCGCATGAAGCCGGCACGCCAGGTGAGCCAGACAGAGCGCATACTCTTCCCCATCATCGGACTGCTGCTCACAACGTTCATCGTGCCCTCGGGCCTGCCGCTGCTCGGCATGCTCTTCTTTGGCAACCTGCTCAAGGAGTCGGGCAAGACCACACGACTGGCAAAGACTGCCGGATCGGCCCTCAACGACATCATCGTGATGTTGCTCGGCCTCACCGTAGGATGCTCTACGCAGGCCAGCGAGTTCCTCACGGTCAATACGCTCTACATATTCATCATCGGAGCGTGTTCGTTTATGGTCGCCACTGCCAGCGGAGTGCTCTTCGTAAAGGTGATGAACCTGTTCTTGCCGAAGGACAAAAAGCTTAACCCGCTCATAGGCAACGCCGGCGTGTCGGCCGTGCCAATGAGTGCGCGCATAAGCAACAACATGGGCTTGGAATACGACCGCCACAACTTCCTGCTCATGCACGCCATGGGCCCCAACGTGGCCGGAGTGATTGGCTCGGCTGTTGCAGCCGGAGCACTGCTCGGTTTCTTGTCGTAACAGACGAACAAAGACTGCAATCAACATGTCGTCACTGTCCCGCACGGGGCAGTGACGATATTTTTTATGGCAACTCCTATCTATACACAACTATGCATATTCAACCAACAATATGCTCTCACCAACAAACAACAGCCACATGACTGACTTGCCATACTAACCGGCCTTCACCTGAAGCACCACCATACCACAATCGGAAATTATAAGGCACGGCACGGCTTGTGCTGCTTTGACCGGCCCTTCACATCGCCATCAAACAGCCGATGTGGGCCAATGTCATAACCAACTGAATGACAGCATATTGCAATACGGGCCTCGTTGCCATTCAAAACAGCCCGTTTTATAGCCTAAAACTGGCCAAACGGGAGAGCAGAACAAGCCGAAATGCAAGGCAAACGGGTTGCAGACCACACCACGGCAGGCAACGATGTGACAAAAAACGAATGTGACAGCATTTCAATCAACGCGAATATCCATAGACAGAACGCCGGCAAGGCCTACGCAAGATGCAGTCTGCCGGCATTTTCTATCAATGCAAGGCGAGGCTGCTCCGCCAATCGCGGCTTACATGCAAACACAAGACATGCAGAAAGAAAGGGCAGTACACATTTCCAAACCACGAGGGCGTGGCATATCAAGTAACCGGCCATTTTGCGAAATATGCGGCGCGATAAATATCAGCACGCCACGAAACGTTGTTTCGGCAACACGGCTACTGGCCCTGGCAAAGCACGTTTTAAGTAGGTGTTCAAAATTAATTGTCATCAAATTGTGCGCTATTTCGGAGATGCATGCCAAAGTCCGAAGAGAGAGCGTAGCGGGCTACGCGACCGATGAGACTTTGGCATGCGGCCCGAAATAGCACACAAGATGATGGCAAAGATATAGAGGAAACATGCAAGGTCAATTGTATCGGTTAATTTTGAACAGCTACTTAAAATATAGTCAAAGCCAAGTCGGTCTGTCGTTTCCCACCACGAAGTTGCATTTGCATGCAGTTTGACATGCGACTCCGGCAGCAGTGATGCTGCATAAAACAACACGAAGCGCACGGCTGCGCCACCCCCGGAGGCGCTATGCACAAGTTAAAATAAAAAAAACGAAAGAAACAACGCCAGGCAAAGCCAACCGTCAATGGGGCATTCACACCTGTTTCACGTGATTCAGCAAGGCTTTAGTACCGGCAAGCAACCTGCGCTGGCTGCTTGCAGGCTGCCACAGACGACACCTTCGACGCCAACCAACAGCAGCCACCGCCCGCAATCACAACTCACACCGCGCCCCACAATACTGAATGGCACCACAATGAAAACACCGATTGCCAACAAACAGGGGCTTTTGCTGGCAAACCCAGCAATGAAAATGACCGACGGCACTTTGCGGCTTCGGGCCTGGGCGGCCGACAACAGATGCCAACCGCCACCACACCGACTACGGTAAAGCTCCGCTCCAAGCCATGACCAACAGAAAGCAGCACCCTTTGCGAGGCGGCAAGACACAGGCACGGAAGAAACATAAAACCGAAACACATCAGGCACGAGCCAACAGCCCGCAGCGCGGGCAGCCGTAGCCACTGCAGCCAAGCACCCAACCGTCATGGTAGCGGCCCGCCGACGCTCCGCAAACTGAAAGCGGTGAATGCCGTGCGCGGTTGGTAAAAAACAACACATCTGTTTCAGTAAAACTAACCAACAAAATGAAATGCAGGATTTTGCAGACTGGCTATTTTAATGTAACTTTGCAAACGATATGGAGTTAAGCAACAGCCACCGGCCAAAGATAGCAATCATCGATCCCAACACGCCAGCCGCGCTTGGGCTGAAGTTTATGCTGCAAGATGTCGTGCCGGTGATGGAAGCCTACACGTTCGGCTCGTTCACCGAACTGATGGCCAACAGCCCGGAACTCTACTACCACTATTTCGTTGCGCTGAACGTGCTCATGTCAAACCACACCTTCTTTGCCGAACGGCGCAACAAGACCATCGTGCTCACGCCTTCGCCCACGGCCGAGTCGCAGCCAGCGGGTTTCCACTGTCTGTGCACCAACTTGCCCGAGCGGCAATTTGTAAAGTCGCTGCTTGCGCTTGAGCAAAGCGCGCATGCCGAGGGGCACAACCTGCCGCCCATGCACGGCAGCAGCCGGGGCCTGCTGTCTGACAGGGAGACAGAGGTGATGGCCCTAATCGTGCGCGGTTACATCAACAAAGAGATTGCCGACAGGCTGAACATTGGGCTTGCCACTGTGATTACCCACCGCAAAAACATAATGGAAAAACTTGGCATAAAGAGCGTTTCGGCACTTACCATCTATGCCGTGATGAACGGATATGTAGATGTAGACAGCATTTAAATACACAAAACGTAGGGCAAAGAAACGTGGATGCATGTTTCTTTGCCCTACGGCCACATTGGCAAACGCCAGTTTTTTCCGGGGCATGCCGCCCCCGGCTTAGCGCCAGAACCTCGAGGTTATGTCGGCAAAGGTGTCACCGGCCACCTTCTTATACAGCCTCTGGTTGGTGGTGCGCTCCCTGAGGCATCCCAGATGGGCTATGTACGGGCCCAGCTTCAGGTAGTCGAAGTCGGCCTTGCGCACAACCGCCGGCACACGCTGCCTGCCACTGTACCACCCCACCTTGAGCCCGGGATGCTCTCGCCTGATATATCGGGCCAGCACACCGACATACGACGGGTCGGCATCGCCGCCCATGAAGCATACACACGTTATCCCCGACGCATTGGCCCGAACCATCCTTTCAAGCTCCATCGGAGTGAGCGGGGTGCCGACATCCTGCCACAGATAGCGGCTGTGGCACCCGGGGCAACGGCAAGGGCAGCCCGAGAGGTTGACCGCCAAGGTCACCTCGTCGGGTATTTCCTGGAACACTACGCCTGTGTTTACGTATTTCAGCATTGTCCGTCAGTATTTTCAAAACAGTTGGCAAAGTCAGTCAACGGCAAGCTCAACCCCCGCCTTGGCATAGAAACGGCGCTCGGCCTCTTGCTGTCGGGCCTCGGAGAAGTTGCTCACGCGCTTCAGGTAGCCAATTATTCGCGTCATATAGTCAACGTTGTTCGAATGGCAGTGAGGGCATTCGTGCAGATAGCGCTTGTCAATATGCCCGCAATCGTTGCATATCGTGTTGGGTATGTTGAACGTGAAATAGTTGCATCCCTCCTTGGCGGCCACGCGGAGCAACTGCCTGTACTGCGCCTTCGACAGGTGCTCCTCGAGGTTCATGTGCAAGGCAGAGCCCCCTGTGAGGTGCTCAATGTATGGTGCCCCGTGCAGTCGGAACTTGTCGATAATGCTCAGCGAGTCGTCTTCAACCACGTAGAAATAGCTGTTGTAACAGTCGCGTGGCACGAAATACCCGTCCTCACGGTCCCACTTGGCATGCTTTACGCCCACATTCTCGGCCGGAATCATCTCGCAGTTAAACATCACACCGCTTGTTCTGTACTCACGGTTCTTCTTTTCAACAAGCCCAAGCACGCCTTGCACAAAAGCCAGGTAGTCGGGATTGTCATTTATCTGCAGCCCCATGAACTCGGCAGCCTCTACCAGTCCGTTGACACCGATGGTGAGATACTGCCGCGACATGTTGATATATCCCGCATCAAAAAGCGGCAGCATGCCGTGGGCCTGCAGTTCCTTGAGGTTCTCGTTGTATGCCAGCTGCACCTTGTGGCACATGTCTATCACGTCGGTCAAAAACTCCTTGTAGTCAATGTTGTTGTTTACGGCATACTGGATGCAACGGTTCAGGTTGATGGTCAGCACGCTCTTAGATCCCGTCGACACGCCTCCTGCCCCAAGCGTATAGCTGAAACCGTTGTCCTGTATCTCGTTGCGCAGGCGGCAACAGCTCGACAGCGAGTCGGCATTGTCGCTCATGTAAGTAAAGAAAGAGTGGCCTTCGGCATACATCTCCGCCGTAAAGTCGCCCCACTCTTCGTCTATCACGTCGCCGTCATTGCTCAAAAGGGCCATCGTCTCGACAGGGAATGTAAGCACAGCCTTGGTACGTTCCTTGTTAAACCACTTCATGAATCGCTTCTGCAACCAGCTGAGCCCCTCCCAGTCGGGCTTGCTTCCGTCGGGGAAATAGAAGTCGCCAAACAGGCTTTCAAAGTACGGGCGGTCGTAATACGCAATGTTCCAGAACACTGCCTGATAGTTGCGTGCGCCAGTAGGCTGGTTTATTGAATACACAATCTGTTCGAAACAGTCGGTTATCATCTTGTCTACCGTGCGCTGCTTCAGCGACAAGTCCACCACCCTGTCGGGCTCCTTGTAATACTCCCTGCCGTATTCCAGGCCTATGAAATAATTGAGATACATCAGGAACTCCGGCGTGGCGCAAGCACCGCTGAGCATGCTCGACACCATGAAAACCATGTTGACAAACCCTCCGCAAAACGACTTCAAGTTGGTTGGGGCGGTGGAATTGCCGCCAATAGACATCGTACCGCCGATGAGCCATGGATACATTGTGATTGAAGCGCAGTAGTTGGCAAGGCTTGTCTCGTCGTTCTTGTATATAAAATGGTGTGTAAGCATGTCGACATATCGGTCGGCCAGCTCCTTGCCATACATCTTTTTGATGCGGTCGGTCAGCAGCCTGCGGTTCAGCCTGATGAAGCCCGACTTTGGCAGCTCGCCTATAAGAGTGGCAATGTTCTTGTGCTCTACGTTTGCATTGGCGTCATACTTAGAGCCTGATGCTGCGTTGGCAGCTTCGCAATAATCGGCCAGGAATCGCAGTTTCTCCATCGTCTCACGGTCTTCGGTGTGCTTCTGGCGATATAGCATGAACGACTTGGCCACCCGGTAGTAGCCTTCTCTCATGAGCGCTTCTTCCACCTGGTTCTGTATGTCTTCAACGGTTATCCCCTCGTGAATGTCGAGGTGGCTCAGTATCTTCGATATACAGCCAAGGTCTACCGGCTCGCCAACCGAACCGAAAGCCTTGATTACGGCATTCATTATCTTGTCGAGGGAAAAGCGCTCGGCCGCCCCGTCTCTCTTGGTAATCGTAAAGCTTCTCATCTCCATATAAGTTTTCCGTTTTAGATAACTTTGAAACAACAATCCATTAAAAAGTTTCCCGTTTTAGATAATTTCTCAGCGACCGTCAGGCCTCAGCCTTTCCGAATCGGGCACAAAGATACAATAAAATCCGGTAGCAGCCTACCGGATTTATGATATTTTTCAAACCGTCTAAAAGAAATTCCTAAAGCTTTACATTGGATATGTCAACCAGTCCGTTGACAATGGCATAGATGGTCAGTCCGGCCGAACTGTGTATCTGCAGTTTCCGCGCAATGTTGCGCCTGTGCGTTATCACCGTGTTGACCGAAATGTACAGATGCTCGGCTATTTCCTTGTTCGACATGCCCTGCACAAGGCTCACCACGACGTCTTTCTCGCGGTCGGAAAGCATGTCGGCGTTATCCTGCCCGCCCTTGAACACCATCGACGAAATGTTCTTCGTCACGTCGTTCTGTCGCAACATGCGCTCCAGCCTCCTGATGGCCGGCACGAATATGTTGTCTTCAACCTCCGTGTGAAGCCTCAGCCACTCCTCGTTGTTGTATATATCGTAAAGCGTCGACATGAGCTTATGGTTGCGCTGCATGTCGGTAGGCAGGTATTTTATTATGGTAGTCTTTAGCTCCTTGAGCTTTATGTCGGTCTGGCTGTGGTGCTTGGAGAATGTCTCTATGTTGTAGTCGCCCAGCGGCTGCCTGTCGATTAGCGCCTGCACGTATGGGAAGAGCGTCTTTTCCTCATACAGCATGTGCTTTCTCACCTCACGCGCATACTCATCGTACAGCTTCATGAGCAGTCCGCCAAGGCTGTCGTTCTCATTGATTGCCTCCTGGAGTTCCCTTCGTATGAACGGCAACTGGAAGTCGAGGTAATACACGTGGCACGCCTTCAGGTAATGCATTAGCGTAGGCACAGACAGCTGGTCGTCGTCGTCGAACCCGTAATAGCCGTTGATTGTGTAGTTGACCACGGCAAGGAAGGTGTATGTGTCGACACCATTGTCCTCGCACGTCTCTCTGACCGTCTTGTCACCAAAGCCAAGGTTGATTCCGAAACTGCCCAAAGACTGCAACACATTGTAGTTGTCTTTGATGAGAGAAATCATCTTGTCGCTGGCCTCATAAATCTTCTGGTTCTTCATTACGCTACCAATTAATTATTACCTCTGCAAAAGTAATAATTTAAAGCGATACGCACAATAATCATTAATAGGTATTTATGTCGCAAGTTCTGTCCTTCTCTACACATTTCCTGCTAATTCCCGGCAATGACATGGCGCGGATGCCAACTGCCTGGCATTGGCGTTCGCCCTGCCTAACAGCCCCGGGCCGAAAGGCCAGACCAAGTCAGCAGGCCACATATATATAATGTATCGGCACACCATTTATGTAAACTAAATTTCAAAGAAAGGAATGCCGGCCGGACGCCTGCCGTGCAGTGTGCCCGCACAGCGACCACAGTCGCTTGGCAGCACGACCAAAACCGCAACGCCGAAAAACCGCCGAAACAAGCCGCGAGTCACCATTGGCAGAGGCAAAACCCACTGACTTACTGAGCATTGGTGTACACACTACAACATACAACAGGCAATACGGCATCCTCGCTACCGCCAAATTTTGCCGACAGATGGCGCCAAACAGCCACCAACCATCACCAAAGGTAGGTAGCAGGCGGACTCGGCTCATCACTATTTAGTATTTAGTTACAGTTTTTCATGACTTTTGAGTATTGCCAACGTTTATGTAAAAGCGTAATTTTGCAACGCAAATCACAACTCAAGGCAAACATCAAGACAAAGAGAAAAATGAAAAAAGCAGCTATCGCATCCATCGCGCTCGCCATCATTGCGGCACAGGCCGCCACCGAGTCACAGGCCCAGGTGGCAGCCTTCGACAGCGTGTCAACCCACCAGAGAGGCAACCGCCTGAGCATAGGCGGCTACGGCGAAGTGGCCCTTACGCGCAACTTCTACAGCGACAACGTCTACAGGTACAGCCAGGCCAGCAAATACAAGGACGCCCCCGGCCACGGCCGGTTTGACATTCCGCATGCCGTGGTGTATATAAGCTACGACTTCGGCAAAGGCTGGACAATGTCGAGCGAGATTGAGTTTGAGCACGGTGGGGCCGGAGGAGCCGTTGAGAAAGAGTTCGAGGAAGCCGGCGAATGGGAGCAGGAGACCGAGAAGGGAGGCGAAGTGGAACTGGAGCAGTTCTGGATACAGAAGTCGTTTGCCCGCTGGGCCAACATCCGCGTGGGCCACTTTGTCGTTCCCGTGGGTTTCACCAACGCCTACCACGAACCGCTCAACTTCTTCACCGTCTACCGTCCGGAGGGCGAGGCAACCATACTGCCCTGCACCTGGCACGACACCGGCATCAGTTTCTGGGGCCGTTCGGGCGATTTCAGGTATGAAGTGCAGCTTATCGCCGGCTTGGACGGCTTTCTTTTCGACCGCGACAACTGGATTCAGAACGGCGCGGGCTCTCCGTTTGAGTTTAAGGTGGCCAACAAGTACGGCTTTGCAGCGCGCATCGACAACTACACCATACCCGGACTGCGCATAGGCCTGAGCGGATACTACGGCAGGTCGATGCACAACACCTTCCCACACGACCTGGAGAGCAACGGCAACAAATACAAAGAAGTGAAGGGAACTGTGGCCATCGGAGCCATCGACTTCGCTTACAACGCCCACAACTGGATTGTCCGCGGCAATGCCGACTATGGCTATGTGGGCGACGCAGCCGCCATCAGCGAGGCAAAGCGCAACATCAACGCAACGAACGCGCCTTACAAGAAGTCGCCCGTGGGCAAAAACGCCTTCGCAATAGGCGTTGAAGCCGGTTACGACGTGTTCTCGCAAATAAACAAGACGCGCCGCACCAACCAGAAGCTCTACGTGTTCGGCCGTTACGACTGCTACGACTCATACATCCCGAGCAAGCAGCAAGCCCAGTATGAATACACCAAGAAGATACGCATGGCGGCGGGCATAAACTACCACCCGATACCCCAGGTGGCTGTAAAAGCCGAATATTCCAAGCGATTCTTCAAGTCGCAATACAACGACGAGCCTTCTGTCTCGCTGGGCATCGCATACGAGGGCTTCTTCCTCTGAGCCCGGACGCCGCGGCACACAGCGCGCAAGCGGGCACCGACAGACAAACATCCAATAACAACTAACAATATTACACAATGAAAAGATTATTTTACTATGCATCCGCCTTTGCAATGGCAATGGCCATGACCGCCGGGTTAACATCGTGCAGCGACGACAACGGCGACGGCAGTACGGACGAGTCGGCATTGAGCGAAAAGGAACAGATGATGAAAGACATCACCACCCAGTATGTCAACAACGTGGTCTACCCCACATACAGCGACCTGGCCACTGAGACGGGCGAGCTGTATGAGATGCTGGCCGAAGCCAAAGACAAGTTCAAGGCCGACCCAACGAGCCTCACGCAGACAGAGTTCGACGCTATATGCTCAAAGTTCCTGCAGGCACGCCAGTCGTGGGAGGAAAGCGAGGCGTTCCTCTACGGGGCGGCAACAGTGTTCGGAATCGACCCGCACATCGACACATGGCCGCTCGACCTCGACGGTCTTGTAACCGAGCTAAGCAATGCCGACAAGATAGCCATGCTCGACAATGGCGATGAAGGCATCAGCTACGCCGGCAACAAGATGGGCCAGGAGCTGCTTGGATTCCACGGCATCGAGTTCATCCTGTTCCGCAACGGAGCCAACCGCACCGTCGAGAGCCTGAGGGCTTACGAAACCGACGAGGCCTTCACGAGCAAAGGCGTACGCGTGTCGGGCCGCGAGGAGCTGATATATGCCGCTGCCGTGGCCGGCGACTTGCGCGACCGCTGCTGGCAACTCGAGGTTTCATGGAACGAGAACGCACCGAGCGACCACATCACCCGCGTTGTCGACGAGTGTGAACTGCCCAACACTGTGGAAGGCAACAACTACACCTATGGCAAAAACATGCTCGAGGCTACCAACATTGGCAGCACCTATGCAACATGGCGCGTGGTGATGAACACCATTCTCGTGGCCGGATGCGCCAACATAGCCCAGGAGGTGAGCGGGCAGAAGATAGGCCAGGCATACACCGGAGCCGACCACAACTACATCGAGTCGCCCTACAGCAAGAAGTCGTTTGTAGATTTCAAGGACAACATCATAAGCATAGAAAACTCCATCTACGGCGGAGTGGAAGGCCGTCGCGACGAGAATAAGTCGATCATGGCATACCTGAGAAAGTATAACCCGACCATGGCAACATCGCTCGAGAACGCCCTCCAGAGCTCGTTCACGGCCCTCGATGCCTGCATCAACTCCGGCGTGGCATTTGTCGACGCCCCACAGGCCGACTATGTGAAGACGGCCATGGACGCCATAGCCGAGCTTGACAGCGAACTGAACAAGGCTTCCGACTGGATTTCAATCAACTGACGACATTACAACACACGGTGACTGTTGACTCGTGCCGGCGCCGCTGCCGGCACGAGCACATACTGATTAATAACTAAAAAATACGATTATGAATTTGAACAAGACAAGAAACATTCAGCTCTTGGCCGGATGCATCTGCCTGTCTATGGCGGCATGCTCCGACGACGCCCCCTCGACAGGAGGCGGACAGACCGGCGCTGTCGACGATGTGTCGTACATCGGAAAGGCCGTGGGCAACTTCTCTGCCGACGAATGGTATCCCGGAGGAGAGCTGGGCACAACGCTCAACGTGTCGGAAGGATGCTATGAAGACGAGACCCCGGCCACAACCAACATGGGACTGACCGACCAGTTCAACCGAGGCGAGATGTTCTTTGAGCGCAATGTCACCATCGACACGCCACCCTTCAACGGGCTCGGCCCGGCCTCGGTGCGCAAGTCGTGCATTGACTGCCACCCGGGCTACGGCCACGGCAAGCGGCAAGACTCCTACAAGGCCGGCTTCGGCAATGGCTACCTGCTCGTGATATACCATCCCGACGATGGGGCAAACAGCAACGACGGCCCATACATCAGCGAGGTGACGGGCATGCCGCAGACACAGGCCGTATCGCCGTTCCTGCCACCTGTCGACGAAGACAAGATAACAATAACCTGGAAGAACGTCACGGCAATGGAGAGCGGACTGTCGATGACGTTCCCCAACGGCGGCGACTCTTACGAACTGATTTACCCCGAGGTGACCATCGACCCCTCGGCCTTCAACACTTACCCCGTGCCAACCAACTACGCGGTGCGCCTCGAGTCTACTATCGGCATCATTGGCACCGGACTTATTGACGCCATACCCGACGACTCGCTGAAAAAGCAGTATGAGCTCACGGCACGATACTCTGAGGTCAACCCGGCCATGTGGGACAAAGAGGCCAACGACTGGGCGTCGACCGCTTACTACACCAACTGGACAAGCCCGGGCGCTCTGGCCGACGGCACTGCCGTGACGGGCAAGATAAAGCGGTACACCTATGCGCTCACCAGGGCCAGCCTGCAAGACGGGGCCGGAGCCAACGCCATGTGGAACATACCCAACGTGTCGCGACCCGACCGGCCTAAGCTCTACACCACACAGGCATGGGCCGACGCCATGTCGATGAACGCCGACGTGATAAGCGCCATCAAGCGCGACCCGACGTCGCCATACTATGCCGACGGAACCGACGAGGGCATTGCCGACGCCGTGAAGAACCTCCTGTCGCCCAACACCAACCAGTTTGACAACAAGTGGCACAACTTCACGCCCGACATGAGCACCGACAACTTCTACGCGTTCATGGTGTGGCACCGCGGCCTGTCGATACCGCGGGCACGCAACCTCAACGCCCCCGACGTGCAGAGAGGCAAGAAACTGTTCATGGAAATGGGCTGCGCCACCTGCCACAGGCCGTCGTGGACTACGGGCGACGACAATTACTGGACGCCCGACGTAATAAAGGGGCGCCCGCTGCCGAAGTATCCCAAGCAGAAGATTTACCCCTACTCCGACTTCGTGCAGCACAAGCTGTACATGGCCAACGACATCCACGGCTCGTGGTGCCGCACCACCCCGCTCTGGGGGCGCGGCCTGTCGCTCATCAACACCGGGGCCGAAGACCGCCTGCACGACTGCCGCGCACGCAACGAGGTGGAGGCTATAATGTGGCACTGCTACAGCAAGAAGAGCCAGGCATACGACAGTGCGTACAAGTTCTACAACCTGCCTAAGGCCGACCGCGACGCGGTGGTAAAGTTCTTGCGCTCTATCTGACGGCCCCAACCGACCTTCGCAACCTTCGGCCGGGCCGGCCTGGCACACAGCCAACGGCCCGGCCAAACCCTGACACAAACCAACCTGCAAGGATATGACAAGGAAAGCTCTTTTCGCATTCTACATACTCACCATAGCGGCCATGGCCGCCGCAACGGTAATAGAGAAGTCGGAAGGCACCGACTTCGTGTCGACACACATCTACGGAGCGTGGTGGTTCACGCTGCTGTGGGCCATGCTGGCCGCCACAGGCATTGCGTGGATTGCCAGGCGCAGGCTCAGGCGGTGGTCGCTGCTGACGCTCCACGCATCGCTCGCCATCATCCTTGCCGGCGCGCTGCTCACCCACCTTACTGCCCGCAGGGGAATGATTCACCTGCGCATAGGCCAGCCCACAGCCACCTATTACGAAGACAACGGAACAGATACACCTGCCACGCGCAGCCTGCCGTTCGAGATTCGCCTCGACAGGTTCGACATCGAATACTACAAAGGCACAAAGGCGCCGTCCGACTACGTGTCGGCGCTGACCATCATCGACGGCACCGCACAGGCCAAAGGCCGCGTTTCTATGAACAACATCATGACTTACAGCTCCGTGAGGCTATACCAAAGCTCGTACGACGAAGACATGAGGGGCAGCATACTGGCTGTCAACTCCGACCCGTGGGGCATAGCCGTGACTTACACCGGCTACGCCCTGCTGTTCATCTCGCTCGTGTGGATGCTCATCGACCCCGGGGCCACCTACCGCAAACTGCTGCGCAGCCCGCTGCTCAGGCGCGGCATCATGGGCGCGGCGGCACTGCTGGCCATGGCCCCCCAGGCCGCACGGGCAGCCACCACCCTGCCCGAGGCCGACGCCGACAGGCTCGGCAGGCTCAACATACTGTACAACGACAGGATATGCCTGCTGCAGACGCTGGCCATCGACTTCACCAAGAAACTGCACGGAAGTCGCTCGTACCGGGGCCTCACGGCCGAGCAGGTGCTCACGGGATGGATATTCTGGGGCGACGAGTGGAGCGACGAACCATTCATAAAGCTGAAGGACGGCGAGCTGAAAGAGACTTTGCAGCTGCCCGACTACGTGTCGGTGAACACGTTTTTCAACTCCGACATGGGCGGATACATACTCGGCCCATACATACACGAGTATTACAGGGGCAACCGCGACGCATTCCACAAGCAGGCGGCCGACATTGACAACAAGATTCAGCTCATAATGGAGCTGCGCCGCGGACTGACGCTCAAGGTGTTTCCGCACACCGCGGGGGGCCACACCACGTGGTATGCGCCCACCGACAACCTGCCCGACACCATAGACAACGACCGGCGGCTGTACATGGCCAACGTGTTCTCGCTGCTCTACGGCGAGATTCAGAAAGGCAACATGCCCGCCGCTCGCACCATCATCGACAAGATGGCGGCCTACCAGACGCAAAACGCCGGCCACTCGCTGCCCGGGCCCGTGCAGACGTGGGCCGAGCGCACATACAACGCCATACCCTTTGCCACCATCCTCTTCATGGTGTGCCTCGCCATGGGCCTCGTCACGCTGGCCGCCGCCATCATACGCCTCAGCGCCCCGCGCCCCGACACCATGGCAGACGGCAGGGCCTGCAAGGCCGTGCGCCGCATAAGCCTCGCCACAATGGGCGCCGCCTTTGCCGCGCTCACCTTCTGCGGGGCGCTACGATGGATTGTCTCGGGAAACATTCCCATGTCCAACGGCTACGAGACCATGCTGCTCGTGGCGTGGCTCGTCATGTTGCTGTCGATGGCGGCCAGCCGGCGGTTTCCCATCGCCCTCACTTTCGGATTCCTCATGGCAGGCTTCTTCCTGCTCGTGTCGCACATCGGACAGATGGACCCAGCCATAACCAACATAATGCCGGTGCTCAACTCGCCACTGCTGAGCATCCACGTGTCGGTCATCATGCTTGCCTTCGCCCTGCTCTCGCTGACGTTCATCTGCGGTGTAACGGCCCTGGCCATAGCCGCCGCGCACAGGCTCAGGGGCTCGGCCGGAAGCACCGAGGCGCCACTGGCATCGCTGCAGCTGCTCTCGCGGCTGCTGCTCTACCCCGCCCTGGCGGCACTCGGCATAGGCACCTTCGTCGGGGCGGTGTGGGCCAACGTGTCGTGGGGGCAATACTGGGGGTGGGACCCCAAGGAGACATGGGCCCTGATAACCCTCATGGTCTACGCCGTGGCTGCCCACACCGACACGCTGCCCGCCCTGAGGCGACCGCTGTGCTTCCACGCATTCATGGCCGCAGCCTTCCTGACCATACTGATGACGTATTTCGGGGTAAACTATTTCCTGGGCAGCGGAATGCACACCTACGCCTGAAATGACTACACCATTAACACAATAAAACAACTATGAACAAACAGACTGTAAGCAAAGCAAACACAAAGACAGAGATATTCGAGTTTGACAACGGCACTGAGGCAAGGGAATGCCAGGCCGTGATACACGTGACAAACACATCGCTGAGCTACGCCGAGCAGCTCGACGCCCTGCTCAACACCTACGACGAGCTGCGCTCCAACGAACTGCGGGGAACTGAGGCCGTGTTCAAACGCTACTACCTGAGCGACGCCGCCAACCAGGCGGCCACCATCCACGCAATGGCGGCCGAGGGGTCAGACTGCGCCCTGTCGGTAATCGAGCAGGCTCCGCTCGACGGAACCAAGGTGGCACTGTGGGTATACATGCAGTCTGGAGTGGCCACGGCCATCTCGCCGAGCGGACTCTACCGTGTGGCCCACGGCAGATACACCCACCTGTGGGACGGCGGCGCCCACCGCCACGAGGCCAACTCGGAGCTGCAAACGCGCCTGCTGCTAAACAGCTATGTGATGCAGCTTGCCGCAGAGGGCTGCAGCCTGGCTGACAACTGCATCCGCACGTGGTTTTTCGTCAACGATGTCGACATCAACTACGCCGGCATGGTCAAGGCGCGCAACGAGGTCTTTGCCACGCAAAGCCTCACGCCGGCAACGCATTTCATTGCCAGCACAGGCATAGGCGGAAGGCAGGAAGACGCCACGGTGTCGGTGCAAATGGACAATTACGCCATCAAGGGCATCTGCAAAGAGCAAATACAGCACCTGTATGCCGCCGACCACATGAACCGCACCAGCGACTACGGGGTGAGTTTCGAGCGCGGCACAAGCGTGGAATACGGCGACCGCCACCACGTGTTCATATCGGGCACGGCCAGCATCGACACCAACGGCGATGTGGTCTACCCGGGCGACATAAGGAAACAGACGGAGCGCATGTGGGGCAACGTCGAGGCGCTGCTCCGCGAGGCTGGCTGCACGTTCGACGATGTGGCCCAGATGACAGTCTACCTGCGCGACCCGGCCGACTACTCCACGGTGAAAGCCATGTTCGACGGCAGGTTTCCCTCAACGCCACGGCTCATAGTCCACGCCCCGGTATGCCGCCCCGGGTGGCTCATCGAGATGGAGTGCATGGCAATATGCACTGCCAGCCACAAGGAGTTTGCACCGTTCTGACCATCGCCGGGCCGGCTCTGTGTGCTACAGCCAACGGCCAGCTCAACCCGGCTGGCAAAAGGCAGGCAACAGTCTGGCGCACAGCACTTTGCAAAACGGCCCATATTACGTTCTCATACGGGCCGTATCACACCGTAAAACCGGCCGTTCTGCAATGCAGAACGGCCGGTTTGGCATTTCCACCCACAACAGACAAGGCAATGCCAAACACTTGCCTGCACCAAGCACAGGCGCACTAATGGCAGCAAAGCGAAGGTCATCGTGAGGCTATACACCTGAAGAAGACCCGAAGAGCCATGACCGAAAACTTGGTGTTGCCCAAACCCGGCTATATTACAATGCCAATCTCTAAAAAATAATCAGTGTTTATCCCATGCCGACATACACGCCGTGAAACACGACATCAAACGTTTCACAACATATCTACAGGTCTCCAAGATTGGCAGATTTACAACAACACCATAATATTTATACGCAAAAGACCGACGATATACATTAATTTATCTATATTTGCGATATTAATAATTCAAATTAAAAGTCAACGCCTATGGGTTAAAAAGTAACAAAAGTGATTTAAAACAGTGAACATGGGCAAACAATACGAACTGCCCCATATTCTTTGTTGTGCCACCCTTGCATAAGGAGAAAGCCTCAACGAATAAACGCACAACAACCCAAACAAGCAGAGATATTGCGTAAGCGTGAGTTTCGAGCCAACAACTTGCTTGTAAGGCCTAAGGTAATTACCACAAGGACTGCTCTGCACAATGTCATGAAGTTGACCAAGCAAACACAAACACCATGGCAGCCACTCGCAGACACCATGCAAACGACATCACCGGCAACAGCCGCCGTCATTGCATGATGTTCTATCCAAGCCCTAAAAATCCAACTTTTTTAAAATCAAGCATCATGAAAAGAATTTTATGTATGGTAGCCATGGCACACAATAAACAAAGACCTACAAGGCGGAAACGAAAGCTGTGGCAGAGATACGCAACTGCCCGAAAGGGGTATATGTGGTCACCCTCGAAGAGAATGGAGTGACTATGGACACAAAGAGAATAGTAAACGAATGATAAAACCAGTGCAGGCCGGGGGCTGCCCGGCCTGACTTTAAAGGCTTTACAACTATGAAACAAGTTTTGATATTGATGCTGTTGCTCTTGGCCAACGCCATAGAGGCACAGACAAAAAGGGTGGTTGACGTGAAAGACGGGCAGACTTTGGTGGGCTTGCTTGGCGACGACATACTAGAAATAGATACGCTGGTGGTTACGGGAAGCCTGAAGCACCAAGAAATCTTGATGATGCGCCAATGCGTCCACATAGGGAAACTGAGGGTTATCGACATTAGTGGTTGCACCGTTGAAAGCAACTCTCTGCCAAAAGATGCGTTTGCCTACTATCGGGTTCCGCCACGGCTCGACTCTGTCGCACTGCCAAAGACACTGCAGGCCATAGGCGCAACAGCCTTTAGCCACACTAACATAACAGCTATGGAAATCCCTCCAACATGCAAAGTAATATGAATGGGAGCATTTTCGCTATGTTACAAGCTCAAGTCTATGGTTATACCCGAAGGCGTGGAAATGATATTTGACGACTGCTTCCTCGAATGCGGCGATCTGGAGTATGTGAGCCTGCCGTCCACTATAAACTACATAGGTGAACATGCATTCGCCTTATGCAGGAAGCTTATGAAAATAGAGATGCATGAAGGAATTGAGCACATTGACCCCTATGCATTCAAAAGCATAGGGTCAATAGAAGAAATCGTGATTCCGGAAAGTGTCAGAAGCATTGGTGAATATGCGTTGTGCGACAACCGATTTTTACATACAGCTATACTGCCCAACCGATTGGCCGTAATAGTGAACAACGTGTTTGAAGATTGCAACAGACTAAGCGATGTTAGATGGCCGTCAGAACTCGCAATGATATTCCAGGAAGCATTCAAGTCGTGCGGCTTCACCACATTGGCGTTGCCTTGTAAACTTGAGGCAATAGGCAACGAAGCATTTTTCGGAAACCTTAGCCTTACAAAGCTCATTCTGCCGGAATCGCTTGAAAGCATTGGCAATGCGGCATTCGCCGGATGCGAGAACCTGCGCGAGGTGTACTGCCCGAGGCAGACGCCTCCCGAAGTTCAGTTCATACACAGCATGGCCAATGCAGGCTCAGGCGCGGCCAATGCCCCGCAGCCGCCTTTCGACAAGATTGCGGCAGATGCCGTGCTGTATGTTCCCATCGGCACAAAGAGCCTGTATGAGGCCTCAATGTTTGCCAAGGGCTTTGCCGAAATACGCTAGACGGCCGACTTCCCGTCGGGCATAAGCACCGAAACGGCGGCACCTACAGGCTGTAGCGTGACAGGCGGAAAGGGGTGCATAAGCATCAGTGCAAACGGAGACCATGTTGCATATAAGGTATATGCGGCCGGAGGACAGCTCGTGGCTGAAGGTGTGGCCGATGGAACTGACATCGTGGAAGCACCGGCCGGTATTTGCATAGTAAGCGCACATGGCGAAAAGACAAAGGTCGTTGTGAGATAGAAAGCACAACACGGGGCCGCAAGGCAATAAACGCAAAAATGGCGCACCGCCATTGTCGCACTTAACAAGTGGGCACATGACGGAGCGTCATTTTTGCATCCTGCCCACAACATGCGAAAAACACTGAGAATGGCAATAGCATTTTTTCGCAGGGAAGAACATCGGTGATTGATAAAAATGAGTAACTTTGCAAACCGAAGACAACAGAACGACATGAACGAAAAAGAAAGGATAGTGCAGCTGCGCAACGAGCTGCACGAGCACAACCACAGATACTACGTGCTGAACGCTCCAACCATCAGCGACATGGAGTTTGACATGATGATGCACGAACTGCAAGAACTCGAGGCACGCCACCCGGAAATGGCCGACCCTACCTCGCCGACACAGCGCGTGGGCAGCGACATCAACAAAGAATTCAGGCAGGTGGAGCACCGCTACCCCATGCTCTCGCTGGCCAACACATACAACGAACAGGACGTGGCCGACTGGTATGAGTCGGTGAGCAAGGGCCTGAACGGTGAACGGTTTGACGTGTGCTGCGAGTTGAAATACGACGGCCTGTCGATAAGCCTGACCTATGTAGACGGCCGGCTGACGCAAGCCGTGACCCGAGGCGACGGCGTAAGGGGCGACGACGTGACCGACAACGTGAAGACAATTCGCTCAATACCGCTCGTGCTGACGGGCAAAGGCTACCCCCGCGAGTTTGAGATACGCGGCGAGATTCTGATGCCATGGAATGTGTTTGAGCAGCTCAACGCCGAGCGCGAAGCCGCCGAAGAACCCCTGTTTGCCAACCCGCGCAACGCAGCCAGCGGCACCCTGAAGAGCCAAAACTCGGCCCTCGTGGCCAGCCGCCGCCTCGACGCTTACCTGTATTACCTGCTCGGCGAAGAGCTGCCGGGCGACGGGCACTACGAAAACCTGGCGGAGGCCGCCCGGTGGGGCTTCAAGATAAGCAGTGGGATGCGCAAGGCAACGAGCCTGGAAGAAATATACGACTACATAAACCACTGGGACAAGGAGCGCAAGACGCTGCCCGTGGCCACCGACGGCATTGTGCTCAAGGTGAACTCGCTGCGCCAACAGCGGGCGCTGGGCTACACGGCAAAAAGCCCCCGGTGGGCAATAGCCTATAAGTTTAAGGCTGAAAGGGAGCGCACCAGGCTCACGGAAGTGACCTTCCAGGTGGGCCGCACAGGGGCGGTGACGCCGGTGGCCAACATGGAGCCGGTGCAACTGGCCGGCACCACCGTGAAAAGGGCCACACTGAACAACGAAGACTTCATCAGAAGCCTTGACCTGCACATAGGCGACTACGTTTATGTGGAGAAGGGAGGCGAGATAATACCGAAGATTGTCGGGGTGGACACCGATGCCCGCACGCCCGGGATGGAGCAGGTGACGTTTATCACCCATTGCCCGGAATGCGGCACACAACTCGTCAGGTATGAGGGTGAAGCAGCCCACTATTGCCCCAACGACACCGGCTGCCCGCCGCAGATAAAGGGCCGCATAGAGCACTTCATCTCGCGCAAGGCCATGAACATCGACAGCCTTGGGCCTGAGACGGTTGACGAATACTTCCGCCGTGGCCTCATACACAACGTGGCCGACCTGTATGACATACGTGTCGAAGACATCAACGGAGGCGGCACGCGCGAGAAGTCGGCCCGGAAGATTGTGAAAAGCATAGAGGCATCAAAAGCTGTGCCGTTCGAGCGGGTGGTCTTCGCCCTCGGCATCAGGTTTGTAGGCGAGACGGCCGCCAAGCTGCTCGCGCGGCGCTTCCGCACCATGGACGCCCTCGCCGGGGCGCAACTGCAGCAGCTCACCGACGTCAACGGCATTGGCGAGGTGATAGCCAAAAGCGTCATCACCTACTTCCACGACCCGGCCAACCTCGAGATAGTAGACCGCCTGAGGGCTTGCGGCCTGCAGATGGGCGTGAGCGAAGCTGATGATGCCGGCACGGGCGACGCCCTGGCAGGCCAATCCATAGTGATAAGCGGCGTGTTCGAACACCACAGCCGCGACGAATACAAAGACATGATAGAGCGCAACGGGGGCAAAAACGTGGGCAGCATAAGCTCTAAGACATCATTCATACTGGCCGGAAGCAACATGGGGCCGGCCAAACTGCAGAAGGCGGAGAAGCTGGGCGTGCGCATTGTTGGCGAGGAAGAGTTTCTCAAAATGATTGACAACACAAACGGATAAAATATGATCAACATCATCGTATCAGACGAAATAGAGACGGTGTGCCCAGGCTTTGTGGGCGCCGCCGTTGAAGCCACAGCACAAAACAGCGGGCACAGCGACGCGCTGTGGCAAGAGATAGGCGCATTGAGTGCCGACTACCGCAGCAGGCTGACCACCGAAAGCCTGAAACAGATGCCGGCAATAGAAGCCACGCGGCGCGTCTACCGGGCTTGCGGCAAAGACCCCAGCCGCTACCGCCCGTCGGGCGAAGCACTGGTAAGGCGGGTGTTGCAGGGCAAGGAGCTATACATGATAGACACACTCGTAGACCTTGTCAACCTGGCAAGCATGGCTTACGGATACAGCATAGGCGGGTTTGACGCCGACAAATTCTGCGGCGACACGCTCACACTGGGCATTGGCCGCGAGGGCGAACCGTATGAGGGCATTGGCCGGGGGCTGCTCAACATTGCCGGGCTGCCGGTATACCGCGACGCGAAGGGCGGGGTGGGAACGCCGACAAGCGACAACGAGCGAACAAAAATGACACTGGAAACTACGCATGTGCTGTTTCTGGTAAACGGATACGACGGCGACAGCAAGCAGGTGGAAGCCTGCGCGTCATACCTGCAAGACCTGCTCAGGAGGTATGCCGGAAGCGACGGCGGCACCATCACCACATACAGGTAGGGCAAATGAAGCTGGAATTGTATTCGGCTGACCTGAGCAGCCAACTAAACCTGGCCTTTGCCGACCAGGGCATCAGGGCCGGTTTCCCGTCGCCGGCGCAAGACTACATGGGCGAAAGCATCGACCTAAACCACGAACTGGTGCACCACCCCGCAACAACATTCTACGCAAGGGCTGTAGGCGACTCTATGACCGGATGCGGAATTGACGACGGCGACCTGCTCGTGATAGACAAGTCTATAGAAGCGCAAGACGGCGACATAGTGGTGGCATTCATCGACGGCGAGTTCACCCTAAAGCGGGTGAAGACCGACAAGGCCGCCAACTGCCTGTGGCTCATGCCGGCCAACGACCAATACAAGCCGATAAAGGTGACTGAAGATAACAACTTCATAGTTTGGGGCGTACTGACATACAACATCAAGCGGCAACTTAGGAGGTGAGCAATGTTCGGCCTTGTAGACTGCAACAACTTCTACTGCTCGTGCGAAAGGGTGTTCAACCCCGCACTGAGAGACGTGCCCGTGGTGGTATTGTCTAACAACGACGGGTGCATCATTGCACGGAGCAACGAGGCCAAGGCCATGGGCATTGGCATGGGCGTGCCATACTACCAGGCACGAAACCTGCTCGAGGCCAACAAAGTGGCCGTTTTCAGCTCAAACTACGCGCTTTACGGCGACATGAGCCGCAGGGTGATGATGATGCTTGCCGACTTTTCGCCCGAACTGACCCAGTACTCCATCGACGAGGCTTTCATCGACCTGTCCGGCCTCGGCACCGGCAACGAACTGTACGACTACGGAAGGCAGATAGTGAAATCTATCGGCCGGGGAACAGGCATACCCGTGACAATGGGCATCGCCCCCACGAAGACGCTGGCCAAGGTGGCCGGACATTACGGAAAACGATACAAAGGCTACGGCGGGGTGTGCATGATAGACACCGACGAAAAACGGACAAAGGCACTGATGGGCCTGCCCATAGGCGAAGTGTGGGGCATAGGAAGGCGCAACAAGGCCCGGCTGGAAAGCGCCGGCGTGCAAACGGCATGGGACTTTACGCGCCTCAGCGAGTCGTGGGTGAGGCAATTGCTCACCGTGACCGGCGTGAGAACATGGCAGGAACTGAGGGGCACGAGTTGCATAGACATCGACGAACTGCCACAAAAGAAAAGCATCTGCACCAGCAGGAGCTTTGCCGACGGCGGACTGTGCGAGCTGGGAAAGTTGGAGGAAGCCATGGCAAACTTTGCCGCGGCATGCTCACGCAAGCTCAAACAGCAGCACAGTTGCTGCGCCACGCTCACGGTATTCGCTTACACGAGCCGGTTCAGGACGGACATGCCCCACTATCCCATCAACCGTACAGTACAGTTTGCCGTGGCAACCAACGACCAACAGGAAATAGTGAGCACAGCGGTCAAGGCGCTGAGGGCCGAATGGCCGGGCGACAACAGGTATCACTACAAAAAAGCCGGTGTAATAACATGGAACACCATGCCAGACAAGGCAATTCAGGCCAACCTCTTTGACACCACCGACCGCGAGAAACAGGCGCGGCTGGCCAAGGCCATCGACACGATAAACAGGAAAAACGGGCATAACACCGTGAAAGTGGCAGTGCAGGGAACGGGCAGTGCATGGCAATTGAAACATGAGCATTCGTCGAAGCATTACACCACAGACATAAAGGAAATAATAAGGGTGAAAACACAATGACAACACCACGACCGGCCTAAAACCACCCCACGGGTGGGACGGATTGGCCAGTTTTGCTCTTTTTAACACTTTTCCACGCAATATTTGCGCCGCTACCTCATTTTAGTGGTAGACAAACAAGACATAAGCAACTTACAAACAGCAGAGACATGAAGAGAAACCTAATCGTAGCCGCAGCACTTTGCGCAATGGCATTCACTGCGTGCAACAAACCACAAAAAGGACTTCAGGAAGCCTTGAACAGCGAATGGAACATAACAGAGGCTGACGGAAACGCAATAAAGACAACAACCGGACAGGCACCTTACATTGGCTTTGACCTGAAAGAGGGCCGCATCTACGGTTACAGCGGATGCAACAGGATAATGGGCTCGATAGACCCCAAGACGCAGAAGCCCGATTTCCAAAGGATGGGCAGCACGATGATGGCCTGCCCCGACATGGAGACCGAAAGCAAGGTGTTGGCCGCCCTGAACAAGGCCAAGGACTTCAAGCAGGAAAAAGACGGCTCGCTGGCACTGCTCGACGAGAAAGGAAACAAGGTGGCAAGGCTGGAAAAGAGATTTGAAGACATGGCCTACGCCGAAATGGAAGGCGAATGGACCATAGCCAAGGTGTTCGGACAGAGCCTGAAGACCACCAAAGACAGTAAGGCACCGGCGTTGTCGTTCGACACAAAAGCCAACAAACTGAGTGGCACCACCGGCTGCAACCGCATCATGGGGGGCATAGAACAAGGCAAGGACGGGCCTCGAAGCATATCGTTCGGGCAAGCCGCAACCACCAGGATGGCATGCCACGACATGGAAAATGAAAACAACATAATGACCGCACTTGCCCAGGTGAAATCGTTCGGCAAGCTGAAAAACGGCCATCTGGCTTTCTTTAACAATAGTGGAATGCTGATTTTGGAACTTGCAAGATGATGAATCCGGCGCATGTTCCGGCTTCGTCTACCGCCGGTGTGAGCCGTGTTTTCGGCACATGTATGTATGCTTGCCTCATGGCATAGCCGTTCTCTGCGAAGAAAACAGGCTAACCCAAACGGAAACACGCTCAAATCGGCGGCGGCAGGATATGGCCTTGATGAAATGAAAACAGATATTTTATAAAGAAAGGGTAATCACAAACACACAAAATTAAACTCATATTCCGAAGGGGAGAATACGCCAGGCGAGGCTGTTCTCCCCTTTCATGTGGAATGGCAATGCCATGAGACGAAAGCCACATGCTCTATACAAGCCTACATTACGGCTGCCAGTGAGTGCACACGGGGCATTGATGGCCCACACGACAGGCATGAAAAACGAAACAGCAATGCCAATTGGCCACATATCACGCAGACTGATTGCCAGGCAACCTGCATGCCGACTGCCGTCAAGGCTTATCCCGGGGGCTGTTGCCTGTTGGCAATGCGGCCCCACCCCGAAGGCATTGCCGTTTACAGAAACATGGCTGCAACAAGGCTGAAAACATTCTGTCGCAGGCATGACGCCCCACTGGGCATACGGCAGTATGGCGGCCGCCGATGCCGCCCCGGCTCCCACAGTCACGCCAACGGCCAAAGGCAAGCGGCCATCACAGCAGAGCATGCACGGCTATGCATGCCTGTCGGCAGGCCACGACTTGAAGAAGGCCGATGCCGATGGTGCATGAAAGTAGCGTAAACGAAGCCTGCCTCGACCGTAGCAACCGACGTTCGGCTTTTTTGGAAAAATGGCTCCGAGCAACACCACCGGCTAAGCCACACCACACAACGCATCATGATGAAGGCAGGAGTGAAGCAGTATGGCAACGCATATTCACTGTGAATCTAGGTAAACGAAAACATTCGGACACCCGGCATTGCTGCCCCGCCCCCATCCCTGTGCAGTGGCCGGCGGGCAACATGGGCCGTTTTGAAGCGCAATACGGGCCGTTTTGAAGCGCGGAACAGGCCGTCTTGCATTCCAATACGGGCTGTTCTGCCGGCCGGCCCATGCGCTTCACTCAACCATCTCAGGCTCAGGCCATTGGCTATTTCAGGCACTATGGCTGTGGATTATGCATAAATGCAGCGAGCCACATAATGGCGTGATGATGCCGCGCGTGCAAAACCACGATGCGGCTCATGCCACGTCTCGACGCCAGACGCCGCACGGTTGGGTCAAGGGCATGCCTGCACCGATTGCAGCCGTATGCCTGTCGCGGTCGCCACGACCATACACCACCGCCAGCAAACAGCTGATTGGATGGTGGCAACCACCGGCCGGCAGGCCCAAGGCAGCCACGTGGGCGGCAGGCCGGGGCAGCATCATCACGGATACAACAATGTAAACAGGCCTACAGGCCCTCAGATCCACAAACAAAAAAGCAGTGCGGCAATGCCGCACTGCTTTTCGCGAGTCGTGGCGCAATGGCGCCGCAAAGCCCATCACTTAGCGTAGGCCACGCTGCGCGTCTCGCGTATGACGGTAATCTTAACCTGTCCGGGATAAGTCATTTCCGTCTGTATCTTGTTGGCAATCTCGCCCGAGAGTGCCTCTGTCTCGCTGTCGTCCATCTTGTCGGCACCAACGATGACGCGAAGCTCCCTACCCGCCTGTATGGCATAGGTCTTTGTAACGCCGGGATAGCTCATGGCAATGGCCTCGAGGTCGTTGAGGCGCTTGATATAAGCCTCTACTATCTCCCTGCGGGCACCCGGACGGGCACCGCTGATGGCGTCGCAAACCTGAACGATGGGCGCAAGCAGGGTGTTCATCTCGCACTCGTCGTGGTGGGCGGCAATGGCGTTGCAGATGTCGGGCTTCTCCTTATACTTCTCGGCAATCTTCGCCCCGTACAACGCATGGGGCAGTTCGCTCTCCTCGTCGGGCACCTTGCCTATGTCGTGCAGCAATCCCGCACGCTTGGCTTTCTTTGGGTTGAGCCCGAGTTCTGAAGCCATCACGGCACACAGGTTGGCCGTCTCGCGGGCGTGCTGGAGCAGGTTCTGCCCGTAAGAGCTGCGGTATTTCATCTTTCCGATGATGCGTATCAACTCCGGGTGGAGCCCGTGTATGCCAAGGTCGATGGCAGTGCGCTTTCCGGTCTCAATGACCTCGTTTTCAAGTTGCTTCTTCACCTTCTGCACAACCTCCTCTATGCGGGCCGGATGGATGCGCCCGTCAGACACGAGCTGGTGCAGCGCAAGGCGGCATACCTCACGCCTGATGGGGTCGAAAGCGCTGATGACGATGGCCTCGGGGGTGTCGTCTACCACAATCTCCACCCCTGTGGCAGCCTCGAGCGCACGTATGTTGCGGCCTTCGCGGCCAATGATGCGGCCTTTAACCTCGTCGTTGTCTATATGGAATACGCTGACGCTGTTTTCAATGGCAGTCTCGGTGGCAACGCGCTGTATGGTCTGGATGACTATCTTGCGTGCCTGGGCGTTGGCATTAAGCTTTGCCTCGTCCATAATCTCATTAATATAGCTCTGTGCGTCGGTCTTTGCTTCGTCTTTCATGGCCTCCACAAGCCGTTGCTTAGCCTCGTCGGCGCTCAGTCCAGACAGCTCTTCGAGCTTGGCCCTCTCCTGCAACTGCATCTTCTCGAGTTCTTCATGGCGCATCTGTATCAACTTCTTTTCATTCTCTATGCGCACTTGCTGGTTGTCAAGGTCGTTCTTACGACGGCCCAATTCTTCTTGCCTCTGGTTGAGGGAAATCTCGCGCTGCTTCAGCTTGTTCTCGCTTTGCTGTATGTGCATGTTGCGCACCTGCACCTCCTTCTCCAGCTCGCTCTTCTTGTTAAGGAACTTCTCCTTGACCTCAAGCAGCTTTTTCTCTTTCATAACATTGGCCTCCTTCTCTGCGGCCTCCATCATCTCATTATATTTTCCCGTTAGTACATATCGGAAAACGAGATATCCGCCAACCCCACCAATCACCAATGCGGCGGCGCCGATAATTATTTCTATAATCATAAAGCTTAATATAAAGTTGTTAATATTCTCATCTTTTATCGCTAAGTGCATCCTCGATTTCAGCAGTCAGACGTGTGAGAATATCATTGTATGGCGCGGTGTCGTTCTTATAGCGCTCCTTCTGGTACTGAAGCGCTATATCAATAAGTGTCATGAGTGCTATCGTATGGTCGCCCTTATGGCCCTTGTACATCTGCGCATAGACATTGTAGCGGTCCGTAATGAGCTTAGCGGCAGCCCGATAGTACTCTTCCTCATCGCGGTCGACGACGACTTCCAACTCTTCGTCGTAGACGTGCAACCGTATATGTAGTTTATCTCTGTTCTGCTCTGCCATCAATCTCTATCTATTTCTGTTCAGACAAGATAGTGATGCATTTGTTAACATCCCTTATGAGCCTTGACAAACGGCCTTTGGTGACTTCGATGTCTTCGTCTGAAACCTCCAACATCTTCATCATCTTCAATGCTTCATATTCATCGCATTTCTGCTCCAGCTTCCCACGGAGGTCGCTTATCTCCCTCTCATTCTGGTCAACCATGGCATATAGCTCGTCGTTCTCCTGTTTCAGTCTGTTAAACTGAAGGAGCAAGTCCCGCACGCGGGTCTGGAATAATGCCAAAGTCTGTTCATCTGAAGCCATAGGCAACAAGTCTCTGAATACAAAGGTATTAAAATATCTTCAATTTGTTTGCAATATCACATCAGGGGAATGCTTTATTTAATGTTTTTTATCTATAATCATTTATCATCGCCCTTGGGCTGCGGCTCTTTCTTGGCCAGCATGACAACGTTATAGACAAAGTCTGTCACCCAGCGCTGCGAGAAGCCCAGTCGGTGCGAATACTCACGCACAGACACAACGGCCTTCATCACACCGGGCTCCGTGAAGTTGTTCTTGTTGTATATGCTGTCGACGGTTTTCTCGGTCATCTTGTACAGCGCTCCCTTGAAAACGCTGGGCAAACGCAGCTTGAACTTCATCAGGTTGCCCATGAGCATCATGAGATCCTGGGTGAAACCCTGGAACTGTACAAGGTATACCTGAACGTCTTGCAGCTTGCGGCACCTGCGGCGAACGCTCTGGTCAATCTCCTTGAAGAAGTCGTCGTCCATCGAATATATCTCTTTGAGCATTTTCTTGCAACGGGCCTTCTCGCCCACACCAAGGCGGTTGTTGACCGTCGGCACGTGGAGCGTGGTCTTGAACACACGCATGTCGGGAAGCATGGCAAGGTTGGTGATGCCGAGCTCAGAAGCTATAGCCGCCTGGAAATAAACACGGATGAGGGTCATGAAGTCTTCCATGCCGCCCACTTTCTTCTCTTCAGCATCCTTGTGACGAAACAATTTGGATAGTATATTCATAATAGTCAGTCTGTTACACCCCAAGAACACGCCGCTGCGGCCTCATGCCAAGGCGGCCCCCAAAGGGGTGTTGCTACATATCAATTATTTGTTTTGAGTGCAAAGTTACGTATTTTCTCGGACAAAGGAATGATTTTCAACACAAAATCCTTCCTAATAGGAGAAAAAAGATTACCTTTGCAGAAAATTCATAAACTGGAGTATATTATTCAAAATGAAAGGTATCGTATTAGCTGGAGGTAGCGGAACCAGGCTATACCCGATAACCAAGGGTATCAGCAAGCAGATGATTCCGATTTTCGACAAGCCAATGATATACTACCCAATCTCGGTTTTAATGCTCGCCGGGATTAAGGACATCTTGGTAATCAGCACGCCATACGACCTGCCGGGCTTCAAGCGGTTGCTTGGAACGGGCGAAGACATAGGTGTAAGGTTCGAATATGCAGAACAGCCATCGCCTGATGGACTTGCCCAAGCGTTCCTCATTGGCGAGGAATTCATAGGCGACGACGCAGTGTGCCTGGTGCTTGGCGACAACATCTTCTATGGAAGCGGATTCACAGGCATGCTGAGGCAAAGCGTAGAAAACGCCGAGAAGCACAACGAAGCAACTGTCTTCGGCTATTACGTCAACGACCCTGAGCGTTACGGGGTAGCCGAATTCGACAAGCATGGCAACTGTCTGAGCATCGAAGAAAAGCCGAAGAGCCCCAAATCAAACTACGCCGTGGTCGGTTTATATTTCTATCCGAACAGCGTTGTGGACATTGCCAAGAGCATAAAGCCCAGCGAACGCGGCGAATTGGAAATCACTTCGGTAAACCAAGCCTACCTCGCACAGCAGAACCTCAAGGTGCAAACGCTGCAAAGAGGGTTTGCATGGCTTGACACCGGCACCCACGACAGCCTCAGCGAAGCCAGCACTTTCATCGAGGTAATAGAAAAACGCCAGGGCCTAAAGGTGGCCTGTCTGGAAGAGATTGCATACAACCAGGGATGGATAACAAGGGAACAGTTGCACGAACTGGCCAAGCCGATGGCCAAGAACAGTTACGGCCAATACTTATTGAAGCTATAGCGACCCAGCCGGACACCTCCAACTCTATCTACAATGCGCATATTATATCATACATAGCAACAACGAAATCCATTCAAAAACAAATTAATTACTGTTGATGGGAAACAATAATATAGAAACGAACAGCTACGCCGAGCAGCTTGCAGCCAACGAGTCGGAGTCTTCTTTCGACATCAAGGCAATATACACAATGTTCATCCTCAACTGGCAATGGTTTGCATTGTCGGTCATTGTGTGCTTATGCGTCGCCGTAGCATATCTCAGGTACAAGAGCCCGGTATACCAAGTGTCGGCAAAAGTGCTCATCAAAGACGACGAAAACAAGCAAGCCAGGGGTGGCAACCAGATGCTCGCCAACATGCAGGACTTCGGTTTCATCTCGAGCAGCAACGGCATTGACAACGAGGTCGAAATACTGCAAAGCCACATCTTGGCCCGCGAGGCAGTGAAAGACCTCAAGCTTTACACTGAATACAGGCTTGAAGGCAGCATCAAGGACAGGCTGATATACAAGACACAGCCCGTGAATGTGGATTTGGACACAGCCGCCCTCACCCGTATGGACAACCCCGACATACTGAGGAAGGTGCTCTATATAAAGATGAGGGTGTCTATGGCAGGCGGCAAGTTCAATGTCAAGGGAAAGGTGTTCACCAACGAGAGCACCAACAACGAGAAACCGTTCGAAGTCTCTTTCAATTCTCTGCCGGCCAAGGTCAAGACATATGCGGGCCTGCTCACATTCACACCGAACCTGCACGAGATACCTGAAGAGTCGAAGACCAACGACCTCATTGTGACAATAATGCCGCCGTCGACCGTTGCAGCCAACTACATCAGAACCATGAGCGTAGAGCCCACATCGAAGACAACGTCAATAGCTCTTGTCAGCATCAGCGACAAAGACGCAAGGAGGGCCGAAGACTTCCTCAGGCAACTGGTGATATGCTACAACAGGCAGGCCAACGCCGACAAGAACGAGATAGCCATCAAGACGGAACAATTTATCAACGAGCGTCTTGAGAAAATAAACACAGAGCTTGGAACTACCGAAGGCGACCTGGAAAGCTACAAGAGAAAGCACAACCTCACGCAGCTGAGCCTCGACGCCACCGAGACCCTTACCCAGTCAAGCCAGTACGCATCAAAGCTGTCGGAGGCAAAGTCGCAGATAGAACTGCTCAATTACCTCCGGGAGTACATAGACAACCCAAGCAACAAATATGAAATAATACCGTCCAACATCGGGCTTGAAGACCCGGCGTCGACGGCACTCATCACACAGTTCAACCAGTCGGTGCTCGAAAGGAACAGGCTGCTGCAGTCTGCATCGGAGATTGCACCGCAGGTAATGGCACTGACCAACACCCTCAACGAACTGCAGTCAAGCCTCCGCACGGCCCTGCTCCAAGCACGCCGCAGCGCCGACATCAAGTTGCAAGGCATCGAGAAACAATACAACCTGTACCAAAACAGGATTGCAAGCACCCCTGAGCAGGAGCGCATACTGACGCAGATTGGCCGCCAGCAGGAAGTAAAGTCGGGCCTGTACCTCATGCTTCTGCAAAAGCGAGAGGAGAACTCGATATCCCTCGCCGCCACAGCCGACAAGGGAACCATGATTGACGACCCGATATTCGGAGGCAAAGTGAGCCCCAAGGGAAGCGTAATACTGTTGGCTGCACTGGTGATTGGCATCGGCATACCGTTCGCCATACTATACATACTGCAACTGATGAGATACAAGATTGAGGGCCACGACGACGTGGTCAAGCTCACAAGCCTTCCCGTCATTGCAGATGTGGCAGTGGCAAGCGAAAGCGCGAAGAGCGCGGCAGGTATCGTTGTGCACGAGAACAAGAACGACCAGATTGACGAGATATTCCGATCTATGCGCACGAACATACAGTTCATGCTCAAGGACAGCCAGAAAGTGATAATGTTCACGTCGTCGACATCGGGCGAGGGAAAGACGTTCAACGCCGCAAACATAGCAGTAAGCTTTGCCCTGCTCGGCAAGAAGGTAATACTGATTGGCCTGGACATCAGAAAGCCCGCGCTCGGACGGCTCTTCGACCTTTCCGACAGAAACCGCGGAGTAACCCCGTTGCTGACAAAAGAAACGATAACACCGGCCGACATAACCAGCCAGATACAGCCGTCGGGTGTCAACCCCAAGCTCGACCTGATGCTGGCCGGGCCCATCCCCCCAAACCCTACGGAGCTGCTGGCAAGAGAGAACCTCGGAGTAATCATCGAGCACCTGAAGAAAGAATACGACTACATAATACTCGACACAGCCCCTATCGGACTCGTGACAGACACGTTCCAAATCGGCAAACTGGCAGATGTGTCAATCATCGTATGCCGTGCCGACTATACGGCAAAGTCGTCTTTCGGCCCAATCAACGAGCTCTCCAAGGAGAAAAAGCTGCCTAACATGTGCATTGTGCTCAACGGAGTAGACCTCTCAAAGAAGAAGTATGGCTACTACTACGGCTACGGCAAGTATGGCAAATACGGGCGTTACGGTCACTACGGGCGCTACGGCACCTATGGCAACTACGCCAACAGCCACTATGGCAACAAAGAAGACAACTCGATAAAAACAAGGTAAAAGCGACATGACGATTGCAGTAGACTTTGACGGAACCATCGTCGAGCACAAATACCCGGAGATAGGCAACGAGATTCCATTCGCCACCGACACGCTCAAAATGCTTATCAAAGACAGACACAGGCTGATACTGTGGAGCGTGCGCGAAGGGGAGTTGCTCAACGACGCCATCGAATGGTGCAGGGAGCGCGGTGTTGAGTTCTGGGCAACCAACCGCGACTACCCCGAAGAGACCGAAAGCAACAACCAGCACTTCAGCCGTAAGCTCAAGGCCGACATGTTCATCGACGACCGCAACCTCGGAGGACTGCCCGACTGGGGCACTATCTACCGCATGATAAAGCAGAACAAGACATGGAACGACTTGCTTGCCGAGGCTGAAAACGGGAGTATTGACAATCCGTACATGCATGATCGAGGCAACGGCACGAAAAAGAAAAGGTGGTGGCTGTTTGGCAAATAAAACGTCACAAAGCATAGAATGATGTTTGCGGCAATTGGTTCAGCGATTTGGAACCATTGCCGCAAACGTTTTTTTAATGCCAATCGGCCGTTTGGCCACAAAAAGATTTCATCATGCTGCTGTGCCGATTGCCCGGCGCTGTTGGCCAAGGCATGCCGGACTACAACCTGACGCAACGACCGGCATGATGCCCTTGCGAGGATGGAGAAGCTTGATTGGTAGAGGCATTAACTTCTAAACAAACATCAAACTGCTAAATTTCAGAACCAGATTTAACACCAATCGGTCATTAGAGCCTTAAGTGGCTATGAACAGCTTCTATTCAAATTGCCCCTCGTTCTTGGCAAAAGTGCAGCTGGTCTGGTTGAGACAAAGCAGCCACAAGGTGCCGACAGCTGCACCAAAGTATACAGAAAGCCCCAAAAAGCAACCAAAGCACAGCCACAACTGCGGTAATGATCTATTGTGATTAAACGCACGACATGCTGCAAACCACACGCCGTACAACCGTATTCTCTTAGTCGCCTTTGCAGTAGAGAGGGCTTTTTACATTCCAAAAAAGCACTATTGTCTCAACCGGCATGCCCCGATATTGCCATTATGCCGCATAGTGTTAGCATCGAAAACAAGATCCCTATTCCCAGACGCATGCCACATCACCGTGGCAGGCTGCCTGCTGTGGCGTATGGCCTAAGGCTGCTACGCATTAGGCGATGGCTGAAATTTGTTTGCACAGCAATGTGAATGCGTAGATGCAAAAACCGAATTGCGATTTTGGTTGAATGCATGTTCGCTCTGTTTCGCACACCGATTCACAACGTAACCAGCCATCCATGCCTGTAAACAGACAATAGCCGTCGAAATCACGACAATAAATGTCTGCCGATAAAATCAAAACGAAATCAAAATATCGCCGCGGAATGAAGAACAAAATCTGCGGTGAGCCAACCATCTGACTGTCAGCATGTTGAGAAACAGCAACTTAGCGTTTGCAAAAAGCCCCGTTTTGGCCGGCAAAACGTGCCGTTTCAAAGTGCAAAACGGCACGTTCCACAACGCAAAACGGCATGTATTGACATCCATCAAGCAGTGGGCCGACAATTTGACACGTTTAGTTCAATCAACTACCGGCTTGCTGCGCACCTTCGATTGCCCTGCCTGCGCAAGGCTTAAAGCATGGTTGCCACACATGGCAAAAAGCCTCAGAACATGGCAACAAACAATTTGCACTACAATACTTTGCAAACATTGTGGCTGAAACAGCCGATTTTTGGAAAAAGAAACGGCCCAACATGGCAGGCATCACACGCAGTGCCGGTTTCGGCGACGGCAGTGCGCGCACCGTAAAAACTCGCATGGCGCTCCCCGGCGTGCTATTCGTGCAACCGTTAACAAACAATGGCCAAACGCCAATCACAATGCACCAGCCATTCGGCATATATATTAAAATACACCTGTGCGACCAAGCCCGAGGCAAGCGCGAGCGTGTTTCAAAGCGAAAAAATCTAAAAATAAAAACACTGAAGACATACAAATTCCACGCCAATAATTTGGTTGAAAGAATTATTTTATATACTTTTGCAATATAAAATAAACATTCCAATAACAATTAATCAAAACTGTTAAGCCTATCGACGAGACATTTACTTAATCAACAAAAGACAATTAAGTATGAAGAAATTCGGAAGTATGACCGACGAAGAGTTGGCATTACTGTACGTTGAGGGAGATAACAGAGCCTTTGATGAGTTATTGTCACGAAATCAAACAAAGCTCTTTACTTATATAATGTTCGTAGTGCGCGACCAGGAGACGGCCAACGACATTTTCCAAGACACTTTTGTCAAGGTCATAATGAAGCTGCAGGAAGGAAAGTATACCGACTCCGGCAAGTTCTCATTCTGGGTTACGCGCATTGCCCACAACGTCATCATGGACTGGTATCGCCAGAACAAGAATGAGCACATAGTGGAAATGGCAGAAGACAATGACCTGACAAACCTCAAAAGTGCCTCTGTCATGGACATCTGCCGTGAAGACGAGATTGTCAGCGAGCAGGTTCACTCCGACGTGCGCCGCATGATGAACGCCTTGCCTGCCCCGCAGCGCGAAGTGGTATACATGCGCTTCTATCAAGGCTTGTCGTTCAAGGAGATTGCCGACATTACCGGCGTGAGCATCAACACGTCGCTCGGCCGCATGCGCTACGCCATAATCAACCTGAGACGCATGGCCCGCGAGCACGACATAATGCTCAGCATCGGGGCCTGAGCATTATGTAAAGCAGTCTGCCTGAATCACTCCTTATACACCGCAAAGTTCATCCACACAAGCTCTCACCGCCGGGGTTGTGAGCAGCCATGTTGCGTTCGACCGTCATCCTGCTGCCGTTGGCATAACAGTAAGCGCACAGATGGCCGCAAGTGGAATACATGCCGATGTCCTTGCTTACCATGCACCCACACGCCTTGCGCTGCCCCCTGTCCTTTAGACTGCGCCTTGCCTTGGGCATGACCGGCATGTAGCCGTCTGCACCGGGCAGCGGCAGTTTCCCGGAATGCAGATAATAAACCAACTCGGGGTCGTTGCCGAAGAGCCGCTCTATCAGCATGCCGTCGATACAACAGTTGTGAGAGATGCCGTATGCCCCGAAGTCATCTTCTTCGGCGCACGTAGCCAAATCAATTTTCCATCCATCCGAAGCCCACCTGTCGCGCATACGGGCCAAACCGACAGCCAACTCCAAACGCTGCCCGGCCGACGGTTCGGCCGACGTCACGCCCGCCTGTGCAAACAAGCTGCACGAGGCACGCAGATTGGAAGCAACGCGCCGATAGGCACCCACGTCGACAAAGCTGAACACGAGCTTCTCTGTGCATCCCCTCATCATGTTACCCAACCGCCAGACACGGGCCAGCAAATCTTGCGGTGTCAACGATGGCGTGAGCAGCATCGGGTCGAAACGCCACACCACCCTACCGGCGCCAATCATTGCAGCCAGCCTCCGGGCGGTGTCGACCCTACAGCCGAGCGATGGCACTCGTGGCTCCAAGCCCTCTTGCTCATAGTCGTTGATGGTAAACTGAAAGTAATAGTGGATGCGTTTACGGTCGAGAATGTGCAGATATGGCATAATCGGTGCAGGGTTTTTCGTCCAAAACACGATGACCTTACACCGCATAAACGATACGTACACTTTACGTTTGCTGAACGGATTCACCCACACACAGTAGCCACGCTCCAGCCTGCGGAAGAACCATTCGGCATAGAATGCCGGTATGTCGGTGGCCCTGCTGGCCGATATAACCACTGGGGCAACGGCCTCGACCCGCTCACCCGAATCGGTTGTTATCACTACTCTATCCATGCACTTGAGCCAAACGAGGCTTTATATTAAACAACATGAAAACCTGTGAGCGACCATTTGCCCCCGTCTCGTGTGCCATCCTACCAAACGAAAGGACAACACACGCATGCCATCCTGGACTAAGCCATTGCCAAGGAATTGGCAAAAGCGGTTCCTACCGCTACGACGGAACAAGCCCAAAGGCCATGCCCGACAACCGGATGGGGCACATACCGTGACGCAAACCCACAGCCATGACCCAGCAACAATGACACCACCATTCACTTACAGGCCTAAAACAAAACAGCCGCAAGCGTCAATTCTTGCGGCTGACTGTAACTGATTGCCTGCTCAAACCGTACGCCCGAGGTTGCGCAAATGCCTTATTGCCTCCTCGGGATGCGGGCTCTTGAACACGTAGCTGCCGCTGACGAGCACGTCGACACCTGCTTCCACAAGCCTCGGGGCTGTCTCGGCCTGCACCCCTCCGTCAACTTCTATGAGGGCGGGAGAGCCGCTCTCGGCTATCATACGGCGCAGCCTGCCCACCTTGTCAATGGTGTTTTCAATGAAATCCTGCCCGCCGAAGCCCGGGTTAACGCTCATGAGCAACACCATGTCGAGCTGCCCGATGATGTCTTCAAGCATAACCACCGGCGTCGTAGGGTTGAGAGTGACGCCGGCCTTCATCCCCGCATCGTGTATCTCCTGCACGGTGCGGTGCAGATGGGTGCATGCCTCATAGTGGACATTCATCATCATGGCACCCAGGCGTGCCGTCTGGCGGATGTAGTTCTCGGGGTGCACAATCATGAAATGCACGTCGAGGGGCTTTGTGCAAGCCCTTGCCACCGCCTCGATGACGGGAAAGCCAAACGAAATGTTGGGCACAAACACGCCGTCCATCACGTCGAGATGAAGCCAGTCGGCCTCACTGCGGTTAATCATCTCTATCTCGCTGTCGAGCCGCAAGAAGTCGGCTGCAAGCAGCGATGGTGAAACCATTGCCATATATCGCTCAATTCAGGCAGAAAGACACAGTCGTCCCATCTGCCATTTTTATTACTCTGTAAGTGTAAGCTATCTTCTTAATGATATCCAGCGTGCGTTCGTTGGGATTCATTCCTTCCTGTGTAAAATGCATCATAGGCTCCTTTCTTATTGTACTTGCTTACTTTACAAACGGCAGAAGCCATGATTTATTATGTCTGCACACAGATTTTATTCCACCCGGCAACCGTCGATGTCTTTCATTCCGTTGAGGAAGTCGGCCGAAGCCATGCGTTTCTTACCCGCAACCTGCATCTGGTCCACCACGACAGCCTCGCCTCCGGCCGTAGTGACGGCCAGTTTTCGCCCGCAACGGAACAATTGCCCGGGTTCGCCCTGCCCCTTTACTATCTCGGCATCGGTGGAATACACTTTCATCACCGAGCGTTTGCCGTCGGCAGTCACGAGTGTTGTCCATGCACCGGGATGCGGACTGAGGCCTCGCACGAAGTTGCGCACACCGGCAGCCGTCTTTCGCCAGTCAATCAGGCATGTCTCCTTGAATATCTTCGGGGCCGCGTGCAGCACCTCGCCCGGCTGTTGCAGTCCGTCTTGCGGCAATGCCTCGGGATGCCCCCCGGCAGCCACAATTGCCTCGAGCGTACGCAGGCACACGCCGGCACCGAGCTGCATGAGCCCGTCGTAGACGTCGCCGGCGTCGTACTCCGGCTTTATGTCAAACGGCTCGCGCATAATCACGCGGCCGGTATCGATGTCGTGGTCAAGGAAAAACGTGGTCACGCCGGTACGGGTCTCACCGTTTATCACGGCCCAGTTTATCGGAGCGGCCCCTCTATACTGCGGAAGGAGGGCTGCATGCACGTTGAACGTTCCGTATTCGGGCATGTCCCACACAACCTCGGGCAGCATCCTGAAAGCCACCACCACCTGAAGGTTGGCCCGGAAAGAGCGCAGCTGCTCAACAAAACCAGGGTCTTTCATCTTCACCGGCTGCAACACAGGCAGCCCAACCGAACAGGCATACTGCTTAACAGCCGACGGCTGAAGCACGCTGCCGTGGCGTCCCACGGGCTTATCGGGCTGGGTCACCACCGCCACCACGTTGTAACCGCCTTCAACCAAGGCCCTTAGAGTAGCGACGGCAAACTCCGGCGTGCCCATGAAAACTATCCTCAAATCGTCTTTTGTCATAATGGTCTGTTGGTTATGATGTCAATCTTCACTCATGTCGGCCACCATCTTGCGATACATGCCATACATGCGCTGCCTCGAGATGTAGCCCTTCAGATGGCCGTCGGCGTCGAGCACTGGCAACCAGTCGGCATGTGTGCGGTCGAAAACCTGCATGACCTCGGTCATAGGCTCGTCGTCGCGCAGCGTAGCCGCGGGCGGTGTCATGAGCTGGCTTGCCGTGAAATGGTGGTACAATTCAATGCGGAACACCACATGCCTTATCTTCGTTATGTATATCTCGCCGAGCAGATTGCCGGCTGCATCAAGCACCGGCAGGAAGATGTTGCGGCTCCGGCTTATCTTGTGCACAATGGTGCCGAGCTCCATGTCGGGCGACACGGGCGTATAGTCGCGGTCGATCACGCTGTCGAGGCTCATCAGAGTGAGCACTGCATGGTCGGTATGGTGGGTGATGAGCTTGCCCTCCCTGGCCAGCCGCATGCCGTAGATGCTGTGTGGCTCGAATATGATTATGGTCAGATAAGAGCATACGCTCACTATCATCAGCGGCAGGAAGAGCGCGTAGCCACCCGTTATCTCGGCGATGAGGAATATGCCCGTTAACGGGGCGTGCATCACGCCAGACATCACGCCGGCCATGCCGAGCAGGGCGAAATTCTTTTCCGGGACATAGACCCCCACCTCATACATGTTCCAAAGCCTGGCAAACAGGAAGCCGCCGAAGCAGCCCACAAACAGACTCGGGGCAAAAGTTCCGCCACATCCGCCCCCTCCGTTTGTGGCCGAAGTGGCAAACACCTTGGTAACGACCACCAGGAAGACGTAGATGACGAGCAGGCTGCCATGGCCGGAGAAAAGCGAATTGTGCATGATGCCGTTCCAGTCGGCCTCCGTACTGCCGTTGAGCAGCTGGTTGATGTCATGGTATCCCTCGCCGTAGAGCGATGGGAAGAGGAATATGAGCATGCTGAGCATGCTCCCGCCGATTACCAGTTTGAAGTAAGGCTTGTCCTTGAAGCGCGAGAACATGTCCTCGCACAGCGTCATGGCCCTTATGAAATACAGGCTCAGCAGGCCGCAGGTGACGCCGAGCAGAATGTTGGCAGGCACCCGTTCTACCGTCCACGCAGCATCGAGGTGGAACGTGAACAACGACGTCGAGCCGCTGAAGATGTATGTAAAGCATGTCGCGGTGACGCAGGATATCAGTATCGGCAGGAGCGAAGCCATGGTAAGGTCAATCATGAGCACCTCGAGGGTGAACACGAGCCCCGCTATTGGTGCCTTGAATATGCCGGCTATGGCACCGGCAGCACCGCAGCCAACAAGCAACACGAGCGTACGGTTGTCCATCCTGAACAGCTTGCCCAGGTTTGAGCCTATGGCCGAGCCCGTCAATACGATGGGCGCCTCGGCACCTACTGAGCCGCCGAAGCCGATGGTGATGGCCGAGGCCAGCACCGACGACCAGCAGTTGTGGCCGCGCAGGCGGCTCCGCTTGCTGCTTATAGCATAGAGTATGCGCGTAATGCCGTGGCTGATATTGTCTTTTACGACATACTTCACGAAGAGCCCCGTGAGGTATATGCCCACCACGGGATATACCAGGTAGAGCCAGTTGGCCGTCTTCTCGTTGAACGAGCTTGTGAGCAACAGGGCTATCTGGGCTATGATCCAGTGCAGAGTAAACGCCGCCACGGCACAGAAGAAGCCAACGGCAAAGGCCAGCATGAGCACAAAGGTGCGCTCGCTGATATGCTTCTCACGCCAGTCCAGCAGCTGCTCAAACCACGATTGCCCCGCGGCGGGCGCCGACAGCCCTATCATTGGCGTATAATTTCGACCTCACCGTTAACCCTAAGGCGCACAATGCTCGACGGCTTGTGCGGCTTGTGCTCCTGACGGCGGCTCCAGCACACGTAGTCGACGGCATCGAGCAATTCCTGCGCGATGTCGCAATAGTTCTGGGCTGCCGGTTGGCCGGAAATGTTGGCCGACGTTGAGACCACAGCTTTCTGGAAACGGTAGCACAGTTCTTTTGAGAACGGCTCGTTGGTTATGCGCAGCGCGATGCTTCCATCATCGGCTATGAGGTTTGGCGCAAGGCCGGTGGCACCGTCAAGTATCACCGTGAGCGGATTCTCGGCGCAGTCTATGAGCTGCCATGCCACGTCGGGCACGTTGCGCACGTAGCGCTGCAGGCGGGCATCGCTGTCGACGAGGCATATCAACGCCTTCGAGTCGTCACGCTGCTTTATCTTGTATACCTTGGCCACGGCCTCGGGGTTGGTGGCGTCACAGCCTATTCCCCACACGGTGTCGGTGGGATACAGTATCACGCCGCCATTCCTCATGGTCTCTATGGCGCGCCTTATGTCTTCTTCTCTTGTCATCTCTTTTCTATTTACTCACTATTTATTGCTGCAGGCATCGCCCGTTGCGGGGTTCCGGCAAGCAGCTCGTTTTGTAATCAATTTTACCAAAACAGCCATCAGCCTGACTGTCAGCATGTTGCGACATGGCCCGTTTCGCCTTTCAAAACGGCCCGTACCACAGTGCCGAACGGCCCGTATTGCACGGTCGGAAGGCATGTTTCGCGCACTGTGGCCGCCATCGTGGACGGCCGAACCGAACGGCGTAATGATTTTTCGCCGCCGGCATGAGCATGCCTTTTCTGGCCCGTGGCTAAAGCCAATGCACCGCCGGCCACTGCCGGCCGACCGTCAGAACTCGCTGGTGGTGTGAAACTTGATGTGCTTGAAGTCTTCCTGTGCCATGCTGAGCACGTAGCCGCTGTCGGCAAGGAACACGTCGCGGCCCTCCTTGTCCTTGGCCATGTACTGATACTTGCGCTTCTTGAAGTTGGCAAGCTCGGCCTCATCGTCGCTCTCTATCCAGCATGCCTTGTACAGATGCACGGGCTCCCAGCGGCATTTGGCGTTATACTCGTTTTCAAGCCTGTACTGTATAACCTCAAACTGGAGCTGCCCCACAGTGCCAATAATCTTGCGCCCGTTGAACTGGTTGACGAAAAGCTGGGCCACACCCTCGTCCATCAGCTGGTCGATGCCTTTCTGAAGCTGCTTCGACTTCATCGGGTCGGCATTCTCTATGTACTTGAACATCTCGGGCGAGAAGCTCGGCAAGCCTCTGAAATGCAGTTGCTCGCCGTCGGTCAGCGTGTCGCCAATCTTGAATATGCCGTTGTCGGGCAGTCCTACGATGTCTCCCGGGTATGCCTCGTCGATGGTGCTCTTGCGCTGCGCCATGAACTGCGTTGGCGAAGAGAAGCGCACCGTCTTGCCCAACCTGACGTGCAGGTAAGGCTGGTTGCGCACAAACTTTCCGCTGCACACCTTGCAGAAGGCTATGCATGAGCGGTGGTTAGGGTCGATGTTGGCTGTTATCTTGAATATGAAGCCCGTAAACTTGGGTTCGTCGGGGCTCACCATGCGTTCTTCGGCCTTCGTCGGGCGTGGGCTCGGGGCTATCTTGACAAAGCAATTGAGCAGTTCCTGCACTCCGAAATTATTGAGCGCAGAGCCAAAGAACACGGGTGCCACCGTGGCATCCCTATAGTCGTCGACATTGAACTCGGGGTAAACGCCGTCGACCAGCTCCAAGTCGTCGCGCAACTTCGATGCGTTGTCGGCTCCCACCCGCTCGTCAAGCTCGCTGCTGTCTATGTCGACCTCCACCTTGTCGGTCACCCTCTGCTTGTCGGGCGTAAACAGGTCGAGCTTGCCTTCATATATATTGTACACCCCCTTGAAGCGCGCGCCTTGGTTGATGGGCCACGACAGCGGCCTCACCTTAATCTGGAGCTCCTGCTCAAGCTCGTCGAGCAGGTCGAAAGGGTCGCGCCCCTCGCGGTCCATCTTGTTGACGAAAATAATTACGGGCGTGTTCCTCATGCGGCAAACGTTCATCAGTTTGCGCGTCTGAGTCTCAACTCCCTTGGCGCTGTCCACCACGATGATGGCCGAGTCGACGGCGGTCAGTGTGCGGTATGTGTCTTCGGCAAAGTCCTGGTGGCCCGGGGTGTCGAGTATGTTCACCTTGTATCCCTCGTAATCAAACTCCATCACCGATGTCGACACGGATATTCCGCGCTGTTTCTCGATGTCCATCCAGTCGGAAGTTGCCGTCTTCCTTATCTTGTTGCTCTTCACTGCACCGGCCACCTGTATCTGTCCGCCGAAGAGCAGGAACTTCTCCGTTAGTGTTGTCTTACCCGCATCGGGGTGCGAGATTATCGCAAATGTTCGTCTTCTTTCTATCTCGTTGTTCATATATCTGATGTTCTCGTAAAATCATGTCTACATCGCCGGCCTCATGAAAAGGCCCCAAGCCTGCCCTGCCGCAGCCAATGCCCGCGGCACCGGCACAGCAGCCTTGCCGCATTCGGAGCACGCCGGCACTCCTGCCGGCCGCCAGCGCCCACGCCCGGGGCGCCATCTGCCATCACTGAGCCATCAGCCTGGCCATGCAGTCGCCAAGGCTTTCTTCCCAATGGGGAATCTCTATGCCGTACGTCTCCTTGATTTTTGTCTTGTCGAGCACGCTGTAGTGCGGCCTGTTGGCCGGCGTGGGATACTCTGACGTGTGCAACGGGCGCACGTGGCACGTGCCAATCCCGGCCATGCGGTGAACGGCCTTGGCGAAGTCATACCAGCTGCACACGCCCTCGTTCGAGAAATGGTAGACTCCGGGCACGATGCCCTTGTTCACCGCAGCCATTATCGCCACGGCCAGGTCGCGTGCATACGTGGGCGTGCCAATCTGGTCGAAGACCACCCCAAGCTCCTTTTTCTCGCGGCCGAGGCGCATCATCGTCTTTACGAAATTGTTGCCAAATGACGAATAAAGCCATGCAGTGCGCACAATCATCGTGCGCCGGCAGAACTTGACCACGGCCAGTTCGCCGGCCAGCTTGGTGCTTCCGTACACACTGTCGGGCGAAGGCGTGTCGGTTTCGACGTACGGCGTGTGTGCCTTTCCGTCGAAAACATAGTCTGTCGACACCTGCACCATCGCCCCGCCCCGCCTCTCGACAGCAGCGGCGAGGTAGGCCGGGGCCACCGTGTTGAGCGTGGTGCATAGCTCGCGGTCGCTTTCGGCGCGGTCGACGGCTGTGTAAGCCGCGCAGTTAACGATGCAGTCAATCTCATGGCCGGCCACGAAGCGGTCGACAGCGGCCTGGTCGGTGATGTCGAGTTGGCTCACGTCGGTATTGAAAAAGACATGTTGCCCATTGTCTTTTTCCAACAGTTGCATCTCATTTCCCAGCTGCCCGTTGCAGCCTGTGACAAGTATGTTCATCCGTCTCTATGTCTTATATCGTGTAACAATAACCATTGCGTTGCGTGCCGGTCAGAACTCGAGCGGTTCCTCGCGGTCTTTCAGGTAATAGTCGTTGAGCATCCCTACAAGCGTCGATATCTCTTTCACGGCGTGCTCCGTGTCGGGGCTTATCGGCTTCTTGGCCAGCCGGAGCATCATGACGCCGTAAAGAGAGTTGAAGCACGTCTCAACCTCATTCTCGTCTTTGCTCGCCCCACGGTTGCGCAACTCGACTATGAACGGCAATACCTTGTAATACTCGCTGTTGTAGAAAGGGTATCTGGGGCTCTGCAGCAGCTGGGCATGCAGTTCGGCCAGCTGTTGCATGGTCACCTTGTTTATCTGCAAGTGCCCTTTCTCGCGGCATCCTTCCTGGTTCATCATCCTTATGAGGTTGCCAAACCAGTCGGCCTCTTCCTCCTTCTGCTCGTCGGTATAGTCGAAACGGTCGATATACTCGCGCCTTATCCTTGAGAGCGAGCATCCGAATGCCCTTATCGTATCTTCTATCTGCCACATGTAGAGCAGATACTCGGCTATGTTCTTTTTCCTTAATTGCTGTGCTATGAACATGATTCGTCAGAAAAACCTGTATATGTTGGTCACTGTCCCGAACACCATGATGACCGAACAAATCATCACCACGGCCCCGATGACCTGATTAATCAGCTTGATGCCGTTGTCGTCGAACTTCCCCCGTATCTTGTCGATGAGCCAAGTCAGGCCAAACCACCACAGCATGGCACCGCCGAATATGCTCAGGAAGCCCACGCACATCTCGAAAGGATGGTCTGGCAGCACAAAGGCGAACTGTGCGTAACAGGCCAGGAAGAGGAAGATGATGAGCGGGTTGGAGAACGTCACGAGGAAAGCCGTTATGCCGTTGTGCAGCAGCGAGCCTTTCTTGGTGCCCGAATGGTGCATGTTGCGCGTCGGGTCGGTACGGTAGGTGTACACCCCGAAGGCAAAGAGGAGCACGCTGCCCACTATCTGCAAGTACAGCTTGTTCTCCGGGTCGTTGACGAAATCCATCACCAGGCTCATGCCCAGCCCCGTTATCCCGGCGTAGATGATGTCGCTCAAGGCTGCGCCCACTCCTGTGACGAAGCCATACCAACGGCCTTTGTTGAGCGTGCGCTGCACACAGAGCACCCCTACCGGCCCCATCGGCGCCGACGCAATCATCCCTATAAGGATTCCCTTGAAGATGAAATTCAATATGTCTATATGTATAGGAAACGGCATAACGAATGCAAAATTGCTAAAAATAAACGAAATGAGCAAGTTTTTCAGGCTAAATGTTTGGCCTGTCATGGTTTTTGCATAACTTTGTCTTCGCAACTAACAACACCCATAAATAAAAACCATAGTATGAATATGGACATACAACAAAGCATCAAACCGTACGTCATAGGCCTCGACCTGGGAGGCACCAATGCTGTATTCGGCATTGTAGACAGTCACGGTTACATAAAAGCCACAACGGCTATAAAGACCCAGGCCTACAAAAGTGCAGAGGATTTTGTGAAGAGTGCCACCGACTCACTGCAGATAATAATCGAGCAGGTGGGCGGCATAAGCAAGATCAAGGGCATGGGCATTGGCGCTCCCAACGGCAATTTCTACAGCGGGACGATAGAGCGCGCCCCCAACATCTCGTGGGGCAAGGGCGTGGTTCCGCTGGCCGACATGTTCGCCCAGGCCATAGGCATACCCGTCGCGCTCACTAACGACGCCAACGCAGCGGCGCTCGGAGAGATGACCTACGGCGTGGCAAAGGGCATGAAGAACTTTATCATGCTCACTCTGGGCACGGGCGTGGGCTCAGGCATCGTGGTCAACGGGCAGCTGGTGTACGGCAGCGACGGCTTCGCCGGCGAGCTGGGCCACGTGATAATGGTGCGCGAGGGCGGCAGGCTGTGCGGATGCGGACGCCACGGTTGCCTCGAGGCATACTGCTCGGCCACCGGTGTGGCCCGCACGGCACGCGAAATGCTGGCCAACACCAACGAGCCTTCGATACTGAGGGAGATGAATGCCGAAGACATAACGTCGCTCGACATCAGCATAGCCGCAGGCAAGGGCGACAAGATGGCCAAAGACATATTCGAGTTTACGGGCAAGATGCTGGGCCAGGCCTGCGCCGACTTCGCCACATTCAGCAGTCCCGAGGCCTTCGTGTTCTTCGGGGGGCTGGTCAAGGCCGGCGAACTGATAATGGATCCCATACGGCGCGCCTACGACGAAAGCGTGCTGCCCATATTCCAAGGCAAGGCCAAGTTCCTGGTGAGCAGCCTCGACGGTGCATCGGCGGCAGTGCTGGGCGCCAGCGCAATAGGTTGGGACATCAACCAGCAATGACCGCCACAGGCCCCTGCCGCCTGCAGGGGGCAGGGCAAGACAACAACAACCATAAGGGCGAGGGCTCTCTCATGGCGCTTCACATTGCCGCCACCATGGCAACGGAAGCACGTGGCGAGAGCCCTCGCCATGTTAATTTGGGTTAACGCAACCACAAATTCACAGCATTTAACCACCTTGATACATTATTTATCTGTAACTTTGCACGCGTTGAGGTTCGCGCAACTGCGATTAAAAGGGAATGGAGGTGCAAATCCCCAACTGTCCCGCAGCTGTAAGTTCCTTTATTACCCACGGGCATTTCAGTCCACTGCTCAGGCCTAACGCAGGCCGGGCGGGAAGGCGCCCGGGGTGGAACGAAGTCAGAAGACCTGCCACAACAGCCGCAAAGGCGGCAATGGGCCAAAGTTCCTCGGAGCAAGGATCATGAGGCATCAGCACAACTTAATACCCCGACAAAGGCGTCACGGCGCCCCATCATGCCCTCCAGACGAAGTGCAAAGCCACTGGCGTTGTTGGCGCCATCTGTGTTCAGATAAAATTATGTGCATTATTATATAAGTTAGTTTGAAAGTTGTCCGACCGTGAGGCCGGGCAACTTTTGTCTTTCCAAATGCCTGCCACGGACAGTGGCAAGCAATCCACATGTCAACATTTTTGGTAAAAAACAGCCCTGTCTGCACCATATCAAACAGCCCGTTGGCTGGAGCCATTTTGCCAAAAAGCCAGACCAACATCCCTGTCAAGGCCGCACGCCGGCCGCCATCGGGCCCCATTTTGCCGAAAAACCTGGCTTGAACCACCCCGCCGAACGCCATTGCATACTGCAAGATGGCATGTTTGGAAGGCTGGAACGGCCCATTCGGGCTTCTAAAACGGGCTGTTTGACAACACCGCTGGGCGCCAGAGGGAGCGCAACCCCCGCCCTACCAGCCGCAACGGCCAGCATGTCAACACTTTAGCAAAACTCTCCTGAGATTGCAGAATTTGCCGCCGAGACCTACCGACGCGCCGTCACAGCCATTCTCAAGCAACTGTTTGTCAACAAAATTTGCACTCTGCCGACCGCCATTACCACCCCACCGCACGCCAACGGAAATGCTACCTATACGCAGGGAAAACAAAAGGTTGGCGCAGGACGCGCCAACCTGGATGCTTATAGATAAGGTCATCAACAATGGCTGATAGAACTTACCGATGGCAAATATAAGCATTTTCCAACTAAACTGCAAATTTTTAAAGCAAAAAATGAATAACATCTTTGCATAATGCCATTTTTTCTGTAAATTTGTGGCAATATATTTAAAATGCAAATGCCCATGAATGCCAACAAGACATTACTGACAGCAGCAATGGTCATGTCGCTCTTTGCAACGATGTCGTGCACAAACACGACTGGCACAAAAGACAACAACAAACCTGAAACAAGCATTAACAGAGAAGCAAGGCAAGCAGAAGGAACCGACGAATTGATAAGGCAGCGCTATGACGGATGCCGCATACTCGACCACGACTATGACAACGGCTACCTTGAAGTGAAGATTGTGCACGATGGCACGGAGAAGGTTGCACTCTTCGACGGCAGCAGCCGCTGGGTGCGCACGCTGTGGGAAACAAGGCGCGAAAGGCTGCCGGAACGCGTAATCGAAGCCATCGGGCAAGAAGTCTTGGCCTACGAAGACATTGACGACAACGACAACAAGGTGGTAGACTCGCCCGGCGGACTGCTATACGCCGTGCAGGCAAGGCGCCACAACGACGACTTCATATTCCTTGTGTCGCCCGACGGCAAAATAATGTCGACGCTCACAGCCGACGAATGGAACGACGGACGAACATACTACACCCCCCGCAGCAGGCCGGAGGGCAGCAACAGGCCGGCCAACCCGCCGGCAAGGCGGGGGCAAGGCAGCCACGACGGGGGCAGCCAACCCACAGGCAGTGGAACGGAACGCCACGGCTACGGCCACACCGACGGGCCTGCAAACCGTGGATACGACGACGGCGAGGACCATTTCGACGAGGGAGACGACGAATGGGACTACCGTCGCAACAGATGACATGCCCCGGGCTACAACAACAACGACAACCAAAGAACTTGCAGCATGGTTAAAACTAACTTAAAAATCACTATGATGGCTGTTGCCATGGCATGCGTCTCGCTAACCGCGGCATGCGAAAAGAATGTGTTCGACGAAGGCTCCAAGCCCGACGAAGAGCAGCCGAGGCCCGACAAGGGGGTAATAAACAAAGACACGGCACAGATAGACTACATGACCGTGGCCGAGGCACAGGAGGCCACGGTGGGCGAGGTCATCTGCGTCAGGGGCTATATCGTGGCGTCATGCACACGGAGCATGAGGAACGCCGACTTCACAGAGCCCTTTGAAGGCAGCACTGCCATCATACTGGCCGACGAGCCCGCCGACCTCGACGACTTCAAGTACCTGACCGACGAGCACCTCTTCCCGGTGTGCCTCACCGAATACAAGGACGTGAGGGCGGCGCTCAACCTTGTAGACAACCCGCATCTGTGGAACCGACTGGTATACATCAGCGGGGTGAAGTCGCGCTACATGAGCATGCCCGGACTGAAGAAAGTGCTGCAATACCAAGTGGCCGCACAATAAACACCAATCTAACAGACACCAAAACTCAAGCAAATGAAAAAGGCTTATTTACTGTTTGTTGCAATAGTAATATCTGTTTGCACATCAGCCCAAAACGGCAAAAACCTCATAAAACCCATCGACAAAGACGAATTCGAGGTAGACTCAATACTCAGCATGCGCGGCGACGTCATTGTCTACCTGCGTGCCGGCACAGAGTTCGACATCAAGAAAAGCGATGTTGCTTACGTCAACCATTCCATACTCGGGCGGATTGACATTGCTGAAATGGATTTGCCAATACCCGAACCAAGGCATATCGGCGAAGCATACATGTGCAACTTCGACAACAAAGAATACGTACAACTCGAAAAAACGGTTGGAGTGGTCAAAATAAAAGACCAGTTTCTGGGCCCTGAAAAGAAAATATATGTAAGCCCCAAACGCAGTCCTCTGAGAGCGAAAATAGGCGAACAGAAAATCATTTTACATGTTCCCAATCAAGATGAAGACCCGAATGCAATAATTAAAGTGGCAAAATTTTCTGTTGAAAAGACAAGGAAACTGTCTTTGGCTCGCATAAACGAAATTACAGGAACTGTGAGCTATGGCATTCAAGACTACCAAACCATACCATTCAAAGCCCAAAAATACGGTTCATCATCCATTCTTATAACTGTCGACTTGACTGAATCGGGTGAGTATTGCATCATGCTAAACACGCCCAACAACATTGGAGACCGTGTAGCCTTGGCCTGCTTCGGTGTGTGACCACGTTTTTCCCATATAATTATGAACGCGCCTACGCATGACAGAAAGCGCACATTTTACGGTAAAATATTTCATTTTGAGAAAATAACAAGCAAAAGATTTGCAGATTAAAAGAAAAGCATTATCTTTGCAAACGTAAACCAATAAGATACAAACGATATGATACAGATGATCAATGCATGGTGGTGGCGCAACTCGAGATTCAGATAATCGCGGGTAACGGAGCTGTGCATAGTATTCAAAGATATAAACACAAAGGCTCGTCGCAACCGCGGCGAGCCTTTTTAATTTGCAAACCAACAACACTAAAGATATGAAACAGTCGTATTTAGTTGACCAGAACGGATATTACGGAGAGTTTGGCGGGGCCTATGTTCCCGAGATTCTATACTCCACTGTAGAAGCCCTTAAAGAGCAATACCTTGGAATCATGGAGTCGGAAGAGTTCAAACAGGAGTACATGGAGCTGCTCAACGACTATGTGGGAAGGCCCTCGCCACTGTACCGCGCGGCCCGCATGAGCGAGCGCTACGGATGCGAACTATACCTGAAGCGCGAAGACCTGAACCACACCGGGGCCCACAAGATAAACAATACCGTGGGCCAAATACTCCTTGCGAAGAAGATGGGGAAGAAGCGAATCATAGCCGAGACAGGCGCAGGGCAGCACGGTGTGGCCGTGGCAACGGTGTGCGCACTGATGGACATGCCCTGTGTGGTATACCAGGGGGCGCTCGACGTGGAGCGCCAACACGTCAACGTGGAGCGCATGAAGATGCTCGGAGCCGAGGTGCGACCCGTGTTTACGGGCAACCACACGCTCAAAGACGCCACCAACGAGGCCATACGCGACTGGTGCTGCCACCCGCAGGACACGTTCTACATCATCGGTTCGACCGTCGGCCCCCACCCTTATCCCGACATAGTGGCGCGACTCCAGAGCATCATATCGAAGGAAATAAAGGAGCAGCTGGCAAGAAAGACAGGGCGCGACTATCCCGACTACCTCATAGCCTGCATCGGCGGAGGGTCGAACGCTGCCGGAACAATATACCACTACATCGACGATGAGCGCGTGAAGATAGTGCTGGCAGAAGCCGGCGGGCAGGGAGCCGACACCGGCCACACCGCCGCCACGATACACGCAGGCTCTGTCGGCATACTGCACGGGTCGAGGACGCTTGTCATGCAGACCCCCGACGGCCAGATAATGGAGGCAGAATCAATATCGGCAGGGCTCGACTACCCGGGCATCGGGCCCATGCACGCCAACATGGCCGTAAAGAAGCGGGCCACGGTTTACGCCATCAACGACGACGAAGCCATTCGCGCAGCATTCGAGCTGACGCGCACCGAAGGGATAATACCCGCCCTGGAAAGCGCCCACGCCATAGCCGCACTTGGCAAGATGCACTTCAACAGCAACGATGTGGTGGTGCTCACGGTAAGCGGCAGGGGCGACAAAGACGTGGAGACTTACCTGGCCAACAAAGCCATGGCCGGCGAATACGGCACGTTCTGAGCCACGGCCGGAGGCGGCCGGAGGCCACGGCACACAGACATGGGGCACAACCTGCGTGGCCAAACCAACAATGCAAACCAACACAAGACATGACATACAAATATAAGACAACAGCAAAAACAGTGCTCGCCGACCTGCACACCCCTGTGGGAGCCTACCTGCGGCTGCGCGACATGCAGCCCATGAGCGCCCTGATGGAATGCTCCGACTACCACGACAGAGCCACGAGCCGCTCGTTCATAGGTGTCGAGCCAATGGCAAGCATATCAATAGGCCACGGCATGTGCACCATGGCCTACCCCGACGGCGGGCGCAAAGAGGCGCACATGGGCCCGGGCTACGGCATCGAACAGGCCCTGCGCGAGTTTGTAGACAGCTTCAGGGTTGAGGGCGAAGGCTCCGAACTGTGCGGACTCTACGGCTACACCTCGTTCAACGCGGTGAGATACACCGAAGGCATCGACGTCAAAGACGTGACACAGCAACGCAACGACGCCCCCGACCTGATGTACATATTATATAAGGTGGTTGTGGCCTTCGACCATTTCGACAACACCATGACCGTGGTGACGCTCGGCAACGAGGCCGACATAGACCGCGTGCTCAAGCGAATGAACAAAGACTGCGCCGGCACCTACGGCTTCCGCACCACGGGCGAGGCCGTGCCAACGCTCACCGACGACGAGCACAGGGAGAACATAAGGCGCGGAATAGCCCACTGCATGAGGGGCGACGTGTTCCAGATAGTGCTGTCAAGGCGCTTTGTCCAGCCTTACGAAGGCGACGACTTCACGCTCTACAGGGCCCTGCGCTCCGTCAACCCGTCGCCATACCTGTTTTATTTCGACTTCGGAGGATTCAGGCTGTTCGGCTCTTCGCCCGAAACCCACTGCCGCATCGAGGGCCGCAAGGCATTCATCGACCCCATTGCCGGAACAGCAAGGCGCACGGGCAACGACGCCTCCGACAGGCTCAAGGCCGAACAACTGCGATCCGACCCGAAGGAAAACGCCGAGCACGTGATGCTGGTCGACCTTGCGCGCAACGACCTCAGCCGCAACTGCCACGACGTGGGAGTCGACTTCTACAAAGACTTGCAGACATACTCGCACGTGTTCCACCTCGTATCAAGGGTCAGCGGAACGCTCGACGAGGGCGCCGACCCGCTAAAGGCCTTCGTCGACACCTTCCCCGCAGGCACGCTCTCGGGCGCCCCAAAGGTCAGGGCCATGCAGCTGATAAGCCAATACGAGCCCCACTGCCGCGGCGCCTACGGCGGGTGCATAGGATATATAGGCCTCAACGGCAACTTGAACCAGGCCATCACCATACGCACCTTCGTGGCCCGCAACGGCGAGCTGTGGTTCCAGGCCGGCGGAGGCATCGTGTCCCGCAGCAGCGTTGAGGGCGAGTTGCATGAAGTGAACAACAAGCTCGGGGCACTGCGCAAGGCCATCAGCATGGCCGAACAGATGTAACGACATTCAGAAACATAAAGAAATGAAAATAGCTATCATTGACAATTACGACTCGTTTACCTACAACCTCAGGCACCTGGTAAACGAACTGGGGGCCGAAGTGACGGTAATGCGCAACGACCGCTATGCCATCGGACAGCTCGAACCGTTCGACAAGCTGATATTCAGCCCCGGGCCGGGCATACCGTCGGAGGCTGGCCTCATGCCCGAAACAATCAAGGCGTATGCCGGGCGCAAGCCCATGCTGGGCGTTTGCCTTGGCCACCAGGCCATAGGCGAGGCCTTCGGGGCCCGCCTTACCAACCTCAGCGAGGTGTTCCACGGCGTGGCCACAGAAGGAACGCAACTGGGCAACGACTACATCTTCGGCTCGCTGCCGCGCCGCATCACCATGGGGCGATACCACTCGTGGGTGGTTAACCGCGAGGGGCTGCCCGAATGCCTCGAGGTGACGGCCGAGAGCGACGACGGACTGATAATGGGCCTGAAGCACAGAAGCTACGACATACACGGCATCCAGTTCCATCCCGAAAGCGTGCTCACGCCACAAGGACGAACCATCATGGCCAACTGGCTCGCCGGCCGACCCGGCGTGAGGTAGAGCCGACTGCAGGAAATAACATTACAACGCCACAGTCAATGCTGCCGCAAGGGCAAGGCCACATTGCAAAAAGGCCCGTTTGGCAATGCAAAACGGCACTTGCCGCACTGCCAAAGGGCCCGTTTGGCAACGGCAAACCGCACGCGACGCAACACCCTGAAGGCCAAAAGGTTGCACAACAGGCACCGACTTGAGGCCTATGGTAACAAAAACAGACAAACAACACCGGCCATGCCGCCCCGCAACAAACTGGCGGCATCGACCTCAACCGACACAAGGCTTACATCAAAGACAACGACAATGAAACAAGACATGAACAATACGCTCGAGCGGATGCTCAACCACGAGGAACTGACCCGGGAAGAAACCAAGGCCATACTGATAGGCATCACCCGCTCCGAATATCCGCCCGAGCAGATAACGGCGCTGCTCACCGGACTGCAGATGCGCGGGGTGACCGTCGACGAACTGCTGGGCTTCCGCGACGGAATACTGGAAACGGGCGTCCCCGTGCCCCTCGACTGCGAGCGATACGTCGACGTTGTGGGCACAGGCGGCGACCGCAAGAACACTTTCAACATATCAACCACGGCGTGTTTCGTCATTGCCGGGGCCGGCTACAAGGTGGCCAAGCACGGCAACTACTCGGCAACAAGCACGAGCGGGGCATCAAACGTGATGGCGCGCCACGGGATAAAGTTCACCGACGACATCGGCAAGCTGAACCGAAGCCTGAGTGAGTGCGGCATTGTTTACCTGCACGCACAGCTCTTTGCACGCGCGATGAAGTTTGTGGGGCCCATACGCAAGTCGCTCAGCTTCCCCACTTGCTTCAACCTGCTCGGCCCCATCGTCAACCCGGCCAAGCCGCAATGCCAGCTGCTCGGCGTGGCCACACTCGACCAGATGCGCCTATATAATAATGTATACCGCAAGATTGGCATCGACTACGCCATCGTCAACAGCACCGACGGGTACGATGAGATATCCCTTACGTCTGATTTCAAGGTGGCCACCAACAGCTATGAGCGCGTGTTCTCGCCCGAAGACATCGGCCTCCACCACGCCAGGCCCGAAGAACTCGTGGCCGGGGCCACCGAGGAAGAGGCCGCCCAGATATTCGACAGCGTGCTCAACAACACCTCGCTGCCAGCACAGAAAGAGATTGTTGTGGCCAACGCAGCCTTCGGCATACAGGTGCTGGAGCGCGGAAGCAAGGGCATCGACGAATGCATAGCCATAGCCCGCGAGTCGTTGGACAGCGGACGGGCCCTGAAAACATTCAGAAGATTTGTCGAACTTAACTCATAACGCAAGCATGAAAGACATTCTCAACGAGATAGTGGATTGGAAACGCCGCGAAAACGAGCACCTCGGAAGGCTCTTCGACGGGCGCGAACTGCGCGCCATGGTCGACAGGCAATGCCGCGACACCCCTCCGTCGCTGGCACGGGCCGTGGCAGAGTCGGACACAGGAATTATAGCAGAGTTCAAGCGCAAGTCGCCTTCGAAGGGATGGATTAAGGCCGATGGCTCGGCCAGCACCATACCACTGGCCTACCAAAACGCCGGTGCCGCCGCCATAAGCATACTCACCGACGAGCGCTTCTTTGGCGGACGCGACGAGTATGTGGCCATGGCAAGGCGCTCGGGAGTGACGGTACCCATTCTCTACAAGAACTTCGTGGTCGACGAAAGCCAGCTCTTCAGGGCACGGCTCTGCGGCGCTTCGGCCGTACTGCTCATTGCGGCATGCCTCGACATGGCGCAATGCGCCGGGCTGATGCGCACGGCCCACGACATCGGACTCGAGGTGTTGCTCGAGATGCACAGCGAGGCCGAACTGGAATATGCCGCCCTTGGGCCCGACCTGTGCGGCATCAACAACCGCAACCTCGGCACGTTCAACACCGACGTGGCTGCCTCGCTCGCCCTGGCACCGCTACTTCCGGGCGATGCCGTCAAGGTGAGCGAGAGCGGAATAGGCAGTGCCGACACTGTGGCCGTGCTCCGGCAGGCAGGCTTCAGCGGCTTCCTGATAGGCGAAAGCCTGATGAAAGCCGAATCGCCGGGCAAGGAACTGAGCGACATGATAAACCGTATGAAAAAACAGGCAGGCACATGCAGCTGACAGTAAAGGTTTGCGGCATGAGGAATCCGCACAACATCAGCGAGGTGGCGGCAGCGGGAGCCGACTGGATCGGGCTTATTTTCCACCCCTCGTCTCCGCGCTTTGTGGGCAGGCCGGACACCGCTACGGATGCTCACCCCGGCGCCGCCGTAGAGATAGACGTGCCGCCGGGCATAATGAAAGTGGGCGTATTCGTCGACGCCGACAACGATTACATATCAATGCAGGCCGCCCGCCATGGGCTCGACCTGATACAGTTGCACGGCAACGAAAGCCCGGCAGCCATGCAAAGCCTGCGGCGCTCGCTCCGCGCCGGGTCGCTCCGTGGGGTCAGGCTCATAAAGGCGTTGCACGTGGCAAGTGCCTCCGACCTGCAGGGATGGGCCGCCTATGCCGGCTGTGCCGACTTCCTGCTCTTCGACACCAAGTGCCCGACGGCAGGCGGAAGCGGCAGGCAGTTTGACTGGACGGCCCTTGACAGTTACGACGGCAGCCTGCCATTCCTGCTCAGCGGCGGCATAGGGCCCGACGACGCCGACCGCATAGCCGGCTTGTGCCACCCGATGATGGCCGGCATTGACATCAATTCGCGCTTCGAGACGGCCCCCGCCGTGAAAGACGCAACACTGATAGGGCGGTTCATAGGCAGGCTGCGCAGCGCCGAAACGACAACACTGACACAAAGACTAAAACAAAACAAGACATGAACAGAATCAACGAACTATTCAGCAAGGCCGGAAACAGGAAACTGCTCTCACTCTACTTCTGCGCCGGATGCCCTGCGCCAGACAATACGGCCGACACTCTCAGGGCAATGCAACGCCGTGGCATCGACATGGTGGAAGTCGGAATACCGTTCAGCGACCCCATGGCCGACGGGCCTGCAATACAAGACGCCGCCACGAAAGCGCTGCGCAACGGCATGACGCTGGCCAAGCTCTTCGGGCAACTCAAGGCCGTCAAAGACGAGATAACCATGCCGGTGATTCTCATGGGCTACCTCAACCCGATATTGCAATACGGCATCGGGCGGTTCTGCGAGAGCTGCGCTGAATGCGGGGTGGACGGCGCCATCATACCCGACCTGCCGTTCAAAGACTACATGGAGACGGTGAAGCCTGTGGCCGACAGGCACAACATAAGGATAATAATGCTAATCACGCCAGAGACAAGCGACGAACGCATACGCTTCATCGACGACCACACCGACGGATTCATATACATGGTGTCGTCGGCGGCCACCACAGGGGCGCAACAACTGTTCGACGACAAGCGGCTGGAATACTTCCGCCGCATAGACGACATGCACCTGCACAACCCGAGGATGATTGGCTTCGGTGTGTCGAACCGCCAGACACTCGAAAGCGCACAGGCCTATTCGGCCGGGGCCATCATAGGCAGCAAGTTTGTAAGCCTGCTCAACGACAGCGCCAATGCCGACGAGGCGCTCGACAAACTGTTCGCCGCCCTCAGGCGGTGAGCACCGTGGCGAGCGTAGAACCTGCACCGGCAGAAGTGCCACGCAAAGGCAATCGATGCGCAAAAAATGCCCGCCATCCTCTGTGCGCCGCACCGGCGGGAATGCCAAACGGGCCATACGGCACTGCAAAACGGGCGTTTTCGCAACACAAAACGGGCCGTTCGGCAGTGCCGTATGGCCCGTTTGGCATGTGGCTGACAATGAGCGCATTATGAAAGATGCCGTAGGGCGTAGCAGGCCCCGGCCGCCCACCTCGGCCAGAACCGGCTTAATCATATTAGCGGACATATATTCCACCGCCCCAGCCGAAGGCGCAGCGGGCCGAGCCAAGGCCAAGCCGAAGCATGGAATGCGGCGGGGCGAGGCTGACACCGTGGCTGCATGAAGCGCAAACCGCAACCGGCACAAGACGCCATAACGACTGCACGGGGTTGGACATTGGCAAAATCAACACAGCCGCACAACGTCAGCCACACGGCCGTCAATCACCACCAAACGGCCTTTCTGAGCCTCAAAAAATCGAAAATACAGCCATATTTATGGTGGAAAATCGTATTTTAACGGATTTTCCACCCACAAACGCATCTGCAGAAACAATATTCCCCCGTTTTTATTAAAATGTCCTAACAAAACATTTCAATTTATCCGCAGCCATAAAAAATATTTTGTACCTTTGCATCAGGAACATAACCCAAACTAAAGTACCAACCTATTTTACCATAGAAATCTATATAATAAATTAAAGACGTTAGTGATAAAGGGTTAATAATAGCATTCCCTCATTGTTTAGTAGTAATGTAACAGACCACGTCTGTGAAGATATGGTCTGTTTTTAGAAGCCATAACATTTCAGAAACTATATAAAAACGATTTATGAAATACTTACATTTATTGCTCCTCTGCCTGCTATTCCCCGCAGCCCTTATGGCCGACGGATGGGACACTCAGTATAAGCAGATAGAACAAAGCATCAGGCAACCGAAGTTTGCCGACCGTGATTTCCTGATAACAAAGTACGGCGCCAGCCCCGAAGCATCGGCAGCATCCAACCAAAAGGCCATAAACAAGGCCATAGCCGAATGCTCGAAAGCTGGCGGTGGCAGGGTTGTAGTACCTGCAGGAACATACAACACAGGCGCCATCACCATGAAAAGCCATGTCAACCTCGTCGTAGAAAAAGGCGCCACGCTCCTGTTCGCATTCCAACCGGAGCTTTATCCCATCGTTCCCACGCGCTGGGAAGGCCTTGACTGCTGGAACCTTTCACCCTGCATCTACGCATACAAGGCTACCGACGTGGCCATCACCGGCGAGGGAACCATCGACGGCGGCGGCACAAACGAGACGTGGTGGAAGTGGTGCGGAGCCACCCACTACGGCTGGAAGGAAGGTGTGATAAGCCAGCGCAACGGCAGCCGCGCCCGGTTGCTGAATATGGCGGAAGACGGTGTCGACATGAACGAGCGCCGCTTCGGGCCTGAAGACGGCCTGCGCCCGCAGCTGATAAACTTCAACCAGTGCGACGGCATACTCATAGAAAACGTCACTCTGCTGCGCTCTCCGTTCTGGGTGATTCACCCGTTGCTGTCGAAAAACATCACCGTACGCGGCGTGCACATCAACAACGACGGCCCCAACGGCGACGGATGCGACCCCGAGTCGTGCGACGGCGTGCTTATAGAAAACTGCTTCTTCAACACCGGCGACGACTGCATAGCCATCAAGAGCGGCCGAAACAACGACGGGCGCCTGTGGAACCGCCCGAGCCAGAACATCATTGTGCGCAACTGCGAGATGCAAAACGGCCACGGCGGCGTGGTGATAGGCAGCGAGATATCCGGCGGATGCCGCAATGTGTTTGCCGAAAACAACACAATGGACAGCCCTAACCTCGACCGCGTGATACGCATCAAGACCAACACGTGCCGCGGAGGCATAGTGGAGAACATCTATGCACGCAACATCACCGTGGGACAATGCGGCGAGTCGGTGCTCAAAATCAACCTCGACTATGAGCACAACGAGATTTGCTGCCGCGGGTTCCTGCCTACGGTGCGCAACATAAACCTTGAAAACGTGACGTGCCAAAAGAGCAAGTACGGCGTGCAAATAATCGCGCTGGACACGTGCGTCAACGTTTACGACATCAATGTGAAGGACTGCAAGTTCAACGGAGTGGCAGAAGGCAACACAATAAAGGGCCTTACGCGCAACATCAACTTCGACAACCTATATATAAACGGCGGACTTGTGCTGCAGGAAAAGCCATACAAGAACTACAGCCAGTGGATGACTGCCTCCGAGATGAAGCGCGTGCCGCAGTCATACCTGCTCGACTTCTCAAAGAAACCTAAGTGGAGCTATGTCATGGGCATCGAGCTCGAGGCCATGCTCGACACGTATCTCAAGTACGGAGGCGAGGAAATTAAAGACTATTGCAAGCTCTACACCGACACGATGATAAACGACAAGGGCGAGATACGGGGCTACAAGCTGAAAGACTACAACCTCGACAACATCCGCACGGGCCATTTCGTGGCACGCATGTATGAGCTCTATCCCGAGAAAAAGAACCTGAAGGCCATCGAGACGCTCATGAAGCAGATGAAAGACCAGCCCCGCACCAACGAAGGCGTATACTGGCACAAGGCCATCTACGCCTACCAGGTGTGGCTCGACGGCATATTCATGGGCCTGCCTTTCCACGCGATGACCGCCAAGATGCTGCTCAGCGACAAGAAGGCGCGCAAGATTTACGACGACGCCGTAGACCAGATAAAGAAGACTTACGACCGTACGCTCGACCCGAAGACGGGCCTCAACCGCCACGCATGGGACGAAACGCGCGAGATGTTCTGGGCCGACAAGACCACAGGACTGTCGCAGCACTGCTGGGGACGGGCCCAGGGATGGTATACCATGGCGCTCATCGAACTGCTCGACGCGCTTCCCGAAGACTACGAACGCCGCTCGGAGGTCATCGACTTGCTCAAGAAAGACCTCGATGCCGTGATAAAATGGCAAGACAAGACGACCGGGGTGTGGTATCAGGTGATGGACAGCCCGGGGCGCGAAGGCAACTATCTCGAGTCGACATGCTCGACCATGTTTGCCTACTCGCTGCTCAAGGCATACCGAAAAGGCTACCTCGGAGCCAAATACCGCGACGCGGGAATACGCGCTTACCGCGGAATCATCAACAACTTCATCAAGGTCAACCCCGACAGCACTATCTCGCTGACCAACTGTTGCGCCGTGGCCGGCCTCGGCCCGGGCACGAGCCCCACCATAGCCAAGTACGTGAAGAAGCCCAACCTGCGCCGCGACGGCTCTTACGACTACTATCTCTCTGAGCCGGTGCGCGACAACGACGCCAAGGGAGTGGGCCCGTTCATCTGGGCTTCGCTCGAGATGGAAGCGCTGGGATACAACACCGACAACTCCACAGAGGCCATAGACCGCCAAGCAGTGGTGACGCGCAACAACCCAATCGTCACCCGTCCCGACTCGCTGGCGTCACTATCGGTGGGCAACGGCCACATTGCAGCAACGGTAGACGTTACCGGACTGCAGAGCTACCCGGACTTCTACGAGGGTGGAGTGCCGCTGACCACCATGTCGGACTGGGGCTGGCACTCGTTCAAAAACGACAAGTCGGTGACCAAGAGCGAAACGGAGAAGGCCTTCGACCTGGGTCACGGACATGAAGAAACATACGCAGTGGAATACAAAAAGGCCGGTCGCAACAAGGATGCGACCGACTTTTTCCGCATCAACCCCCACCGCCTGAACCTCGGCATAGTTGGCCTTGAGCTGAAAGACAAGGCCGGCAAGAAGATTGAACTGGCCCAGCTGGGCGGCATACGCCAGGAACTGGCCCTTTGGGACGGCACTGTCAACTCGCGGTTCACTGCCGACAGCACCCTGGTGGAGGTTTCTACATCATGCTACCAAGACCGCGACGCCATCTTCTCGCGCATCAAGAGCAACATGCTCAAGGACGGACGCGCCTCCGTCACATTCAATTTCGCCTACCCGACAGGCAAGCATGCCGACGCAGCCGCCGACTGGTCGAAGCCCGACCTGCACCGTTCGGCCATCGTGTCGACGGGCGACCACAGCGCAACGATAGAGCGGACGGTAGACGAGACGAAGTATTACGTGAGCCTGGAATGGGAAGGCGACGCCACTCTCAAGGAGACGGCACCCCACAGCTTCACCCTCACCACCACCGACGACGTGCTCACCTTCTGCGCCGAATACTCTGCATCAATGCCCAAGAAGCGCAGCACCTCATACTCATACGACCAAGCCATCAAGGCGGTGATGAAGAGTTGGCCCCGCTTCTGGAACGGCGGCGCCATGGCAGACTTCTCGGCCTGCACCGACCCGAGGGCCAAGGAGCTGGAGCGCCGCGTGGTTCTGTCGCAGTACCTCACGCAAATCAACTGTGCCAACGCCACGCCGCCGCAGGAGACCGGGCTCACCTACAACTCATGGTTCGGCCGCCCTCATCTCGAGATGACATGGTGGCACACGGTCGACTTTGCCCTGTGGAACCGCCCGAAGACCATTGTCCCCATGCTCGACTGGTACAACGAAGTGGCCTATCCGGTGGCCAAGAAGATAGCAGAGCGCCAGGGATTCAAGGGCGCGCGGTGGATGAAGATGACCGACCCCTGGGCCGGCGAGGCCCCGTCGAACACGGGTTCGTTCCTCACATGGCAGCAACCGCACTACATCTACCTCGCCGAGGAGATGTATCGGGCCAATCCCTCGAAGGCAACGCTCGACAAATACGGCAAGTATGTGGCCGAGACGGCCGAGTTCATGGCCGACTGGGCGAAGGCCTGCGCGCCAAAGGGCGGCACAATCAAGCTCTTCGGGCAGACAGCCATGCAAGAGTCGATGTCGAAAGACTTCTCTTACCACCATCCGTTCGAGCAGGCCTACTGGGTCTACGGGCTCACCGTTGCCCAGCAGTGGCGTGAGCGCCAGGGCTTGGAGCGCAACGCCGAGTGGGACGACATAATAAGCCGCATGGCCCCGCTGGCCGAGAATGGCGACATATACGCCGCCGGAGTGCCTCTCGCCGAGTTTGACTCAAAGGCCAAGTCGACCGAGTTCGATCCCTTCGTAGCCGCCGAGCAGGCAGGCCGCAAGCAGGTTTCGGCCGAAGATTTCGCCCTGAAGTCGCGCTCCGACCACCCCGCCGTGCTCGGCGCCTGCGGCCTGCTTCCCTACTATCCCGCCCTGTATGACAAGGCAAAGATGGCCAAGACGCTCGACTGGGTGATGCAAAACTGGAACTGGCCCACCACATGGGGATGGGACTACGGCATGATAGCCATGACCGCCGCCCGCCTCGGCCGGCCCGAGACAGCACTCGAGGCACTGCTCATCGACAAGGGCAAGAACACCTACCTCGTCAGCGGCCACAACTTCCAGGAGCCCAAGCGGCTGCGCCTCTACATGCCCGGCAACGGCTCGCTGCTCGCCGCCGTGGCCATGATGTGCGCCGGGTGGGACGGCTGCGCCGAGCCCAGCAACCCGGGATTCCCCAAGGACGGCAAGTGGAACGTTCGCTGGGAAGGATTCCAACGCATGCAATGAGCAACACACCTCAAGCCTCGCAAGTGCACGCCAACGCTGCCCTTGCGAGGCTTTTCCGTTTCAACAAGGACACTATTAACCACAAAATGACACCATTATGAAAAAGACTCTGACGGCAGCTGCAGCCATTGCCCTGCTTGCTGCCAACGCCACGGCCGCCAGGCTGCCCGCATTCCCCACTGCCGAAGGCTACGGAATGTATACCGTTGGTGGCCGGGGCGGCGACGTTTATGAAGTGACCAACCTCAACGACTCGGGCAAAGGAAGCCTGCGCCAGGCCGTAAACGCCAAGGGGACGCGCACGGTTGTGTTCCGCGTATCGGGCACAATAGAGCTGAAGAAACCGCTGACCATCAACAACCCCTACATAACCATAGCCGGACAGACGGCGCCCGGCGACGGCATCTGCATAAAAGACTACCCACTAAACATATCGGCCGACGAAGTGATAATACGCCACCTGCGCGTAAGGCTGGGCGACAGGAGCGGCCAGGACGCCGACGCCATCAGTTGCCGGGGCCACAAAAACATAATTCTCGACCACGTTTCGGCCAGCTGGAGCATCGACGAGACCATGTCGATATACATGTGCGAGAACGTGACAATACAGTGGTGCATCATCAGCGAGAGCCTCTTTGCATCAAACCACATAAAGGGCAACCACGGATTCGGCGGCATCTGGGGCAACAACTACGCCACATACCACCACAACCTGATAGCCTGCCACTCCAGCCGCAACCCGCGCTTCGCCTCGGGGGCGGGATACAACGACTACAGAAACAACGTAATATACAACTGGGGGTACAACAGCTGCTATGGAGGCGAGAAAGACCACCCGGGGATAAAGAACACATTCGGCTCGTTTACGGTCAACATGGTGGCCAACTACTACAAGCCCGGCCCGGCCACGCAGCCCGGGCGTACAGCCTGCAGGATAGCCGGGCCGTCGTTCAGGGGCAGCGCCGACAACTACGGCAAATGGTATGTGGCCGACAACATAGTCGAGGGCTGCGACAGCGTGAGCCGCGACAACTGGAACGGCGGCATGCAACCGGCCGGCGGCGACGTCGACATCGAGCATGTGAGGCTCGGCCAACCGTGGCCGGCAATGCCCATAAGGCAGGAGACGGCCGCCCAGGCCTACATCTCGGTGCTTGCCGGAGCCGGGGCCACACTGCCCAGGCGCGACGCCGTCGACGCGCGCATAGTCGACGAGGCCCGCAGCGGGAAGGCATCGGTAGAGGGCAAGGCATACAAGGCCCGAAAACGGATGAAAGACCCGTCGCAACCTTCGGGCATCATCGACACGCCTGAAGATGCGGGCGGATGGCCCACGCTCAGGTCGCTACCCGCCCCAACCGACTCCGACCACGACGGCATGCCCGACGCATGGGAGGCCGGCCGCGGTCTCGACCCCTACGACCCTGCCGACCGCAACACTACCGGCGCCGACGGCTACACCATGCTCGAGGCATACATCAACAGCCTGTGAAACTGACGGGAGGGATGCCGGAGGTGTAAAAATCTTTCGCCGTTGGCCGACAAGGCTGCCATTGCCCGCAACCCGCTGACGCCCAACCACTTGCCGCCACGGGCCGTTTGACCCTGCAAAACAGCCCCCGCCGGGGGTCAAAACGGCCCTGACGGCATGACGGAACAGGCCATTCGGCACACCCGCCGAAGCCTGTTGGCAGCACGCCTGCTGCCATGTAAACAATCATTACCCGCCACCACCCAAGGCTCACCCGCCCACCCTGCACGCCCCGGCAAGCCCGGCAGCCACACGGAAAAAAGCGGGCCAATGGCGCAAAACCATGCGCAAACGGCGCAAGACGAGAAAAACAGCCCGAAAAAAAGCCATTGTTGCAAAAAAAGCATTATCTTTGCACCAAGACATTTTGTGTGCTTAAAATACACCTGTCTACCAACAATCCACAGGCAAACCTAAGGCCCCGAGCCTAAAGGCGGGCCCCGACAGCCGCAAGCCGCTGCCAAGGGCAGGCCATACGTAAAGTTATCGATAACTAAAACTATCTATAAGGAAATGAAAAAAACAAGACTTGCGCTGACATTGGCCGCTTCGGCCATTGCCGGCATCAGCATGGCGCAGGCACCGGCTTTCCCCGGAGCCGAGGGCCATGGGCGCTACACCACCGGCGGGCGCGGCGGAAAAGTGATACACGTGACCAACCTCAACGACTCCGGCGAGGGCAGCCTGCGCGAGGCGGTCAGCGGAAACGACAAGAAGATTGTGGTGTTCGACGTGGGCGGAGTGATAGAACTGGAACGCAACCTAAACATCGGCGGCAACACGACAATACTCGGTCAGACAGCCCCCGGGCAGGGCATAACCCTGCGCTACTACACCGTTGAATACAACGGCGACAACATCATAGTGCGGTTTGTGCGATTCCGCCGGGGGCAGGAGCGCGACGTCAACGACGGAGCCGACGCCACCTGGACGCGCCACCACCGCAACATAATGCTCGACCACTGCTCGTTCAGCTGGAGCATCGACGAGGTGGCATCGTTCTACGACAACCGCGACTTCACCATGCAGTGGTGCACGGTGGCCGAGGCGCTCAACAACGCCGGCCACAACAAGGGCGCCCACGGCTACGGAGGCATCTGGGGCGGCAAGGGGGCATCGTTTCACCACAACTTCCTGGCCCACCTCAACAACCGCTCGCCGCGCTTCAACGGCGCACGCTACGCATGGGACGGATACGACCAGGACGAATACGACAACACGGTGATGGCCGAGCGCGTAGACTTCCGCAACTGCCTCATCTACAACTGGGGCACGGGCGGATGCTACGGCGGTCCCGGGGGCGGCTTTGTCAACATGGTAAACAACTACTACAAGGCCGGGCCGGGCACGTCGCACAAAGACCGTGTGACCGAATGCTCTACGGCCAGCTCGGGCAACAGCGAAGGGGCGCCCGACGAACTGATAGGCATGAAGTCGAGATATTACATCGACGGCAACTACGTAGACGGCTATGGGGCCAACTACGACTGGCAGGGCGTGACCTATGATGATGGGCGCCAGACATTCACCGACAAGGCAGGCATGTATGGCATGGGTGCCGGTGCCACCGTCAGCGTGCGCCTCGACGCCCCCATAGAGGCCGGCACCGTGACCACCCACAGCGCCGAGACGGCCTACGAGAAGGTGCGCCTCTACGCCGGGGCGTCGCTCAGCCGCGACATGCAGGACGCACGCTATGCCGAAGAGGCCTACGCCGGCACGGCCACCTACAGCGGCTCGGTGACAAAACGCGCCGGCATGCTCGACCTCGTGGCCGACCAGGGAGGCTATTCGCTCGACCGAGCCTCGCGGCCTGAGGCTTTCGACGAAGACAACGACGGAATACCCGACACTTGGGAGCGGGCCAACGGGCTTGACCCGGCCAACCCCGACGACGCCACGGCCACCACTCTCGACCCTGCGAAATACTATACCAACATAGAGGTCTATGCCAACAGCATCGTGCAAGACATAATGCTGGCCGGCAACGCCGACGCCATAGAGGCCGTCGAGGAGTATTACCCGCAATACACCAAGACCGACGGCACTGTGGTAGAGGCCATCAACCTGCCCGATGACCTGCCCGCCAATCCCGACGACCTTGAGGAGCTGGGCTCGGGAACAATAACATGGGCCCTCTCTTCTGGCTCGACGGAAGAGGCTACCGTGTCGGGCGGACTGGCTGAATACATAGAATCGACATCAATGGAGATTGGCTCTAACCTCACGCCCGACGGCACCCGCAACATCAACGGCACGACAATGACCGAGCTGACGTCGGCCGAGAAGCAGTCGACAGCCTCGTCGGCCAACCGCATCAGGTTCTCGGTGACACCGGCCAACGGCATCTACTTCACGCCGACAGCCGTCAGGGTGATGCTGTCGCGCATAGGCACAGACAGCGGAGTGTTCGACCTTGCATGGCAATGCAACGACACCGAGACGGCCATAGTGACCGGAGGCGACATCAACCGCAACAAGCAGGAGTCGGGATGGTATACCGACTTCTCGCAGCCAACCACCGACATGACGGCCGGCACCGGCGAAAGCTCTTTGCTGCTGTATATATATAATGTGAATGCGGGCAAGCAAACGGCCATAGCCAACGTTGTCATCGAGGGCAAGGTGGCACAGTTGAGCAGCGGCATCGACGACATTGCGCTCGGCCAACCGGCATCGGTAAGCTACTACAACCTGCAGGGCGTGCAGACCGCAACCCCCGGCAAGGGCGTTTACATAATGGTAACCAAATATGCCGACGGCAGGCAGAGCGTGCGCAAAGTGACGCGCAGGTGACACCCGGCACTGCCACCGGCTCGACAACGGCAACGGTGGGGGGCGGACAATGACGGCCGCCCCCACCCCGTCCGTCGCCGCCCGCAAAGGCTGCCGCATAGCGCCGGCAACAGCCGGCAACAGCAAGCAATACCACACCAGACCAAAATAACAATAACTAAAAACTAAAGAAACATGAGAAAAAGACTACTAAGGCTCACCGTAGCTGTGCTATGCGTGGCAGGGTGGCTGCCGTCGCAGGCTCAGACCTACGACAAGGAACCGGCCACAGTGGCCTGGGACTTCAACACACAGGCCGACTACGACAAAGTGACAACACTCATCCCGGCCGACGGCTTCTCGCTGGCTACAGTCGACCTTGGCGACATCGAGGTGACCGGCACAAGCACGGGCCAGGCCACCAACGACGCCGGCGAGAAGGTGACCTTCCTGAAGCTGCGCCCATCGGGAACGACGCAGGCCGCCCAATGGAAGGTGACACCAGCGCGCGGACTGTCGTTCACGCCAACGAAAGTGAGCGCATACATACAGCGCTTCGGCACCGACGCCGAGAACGGAGTGACCGTCAGCGCGCTGCTGCCCGACGGAAAGAAGGAAGACCTGGGCAACTTCACCGCCCCGCGCAACAACAAGTCGCAGGCCGACGACAAGTTTGGGGGCAACGCCAACTACACCAACCGCTTTGAAATAGAGCTCACCGAGGCACAGCAACAGAAGCTCACCACAGCCGAGGGCTTCACCCTGCAGGCCACCGTGGGCGTGGGGGCAGCCAAGGAGGGCGGCTTCAGCGACGTGCGCATCGAGGGCACGCTGAGCGGCACTATAGAGAACGTGGCCAAGTACACCCTTACGGCCACGGCAAACCCTGCCGAGGGCGGCACGGTGACGCTAAACCCGGCCTCCGACGAGTATGACGACGGCACCGAAGTGAAGGTGACCGCCACCAGAAACTTTGGCTACAAGTTTGTAAACTGGACCGACGCTTCGGGCAATGTGGTGTCTACCGAAACCGAATTCAGCCTCACCGTGACAGAAAACACCACACTCGAAGCCAACTTCGAGCCCGTGAAGACCTACGCGCTGACGTGCAACATCGAGGGAGGCGGCAACGACTACATGGTGACAATGGCACCAGAGCCAACCGTAATAGACGGCAAGAACATGTATGAAGACGGCACCGACGTAATGCTTACAGCCTCGTCAAACAAGATAGTGACCTTCACCAACTGGAGCAACGGCGAGACATCGGCCTCGATAACGCTCACCATGAACCAAGACCGGGAGCTCACGGCCAACTTCTCGGCCACCGACTACATTGCGGCATGGGACTTCATCACCCCGGGCAGCGACAGCCGCAAGGCCGACTTCGCGTCGGCCGACAACGACGCGGCAACGCTCGTGATGCGCAACGCCGCCGGCGAGACCAGCGGATGGCTCGACAAGAGCTGGCAGGCGGCAGGCGGCTACGAGGGCCGCAACGCCGCAGTGAACTGGCGCACCACGGGGCTTGGCGACTACTACTGGCAGACCGTGGTCAACGCCGAGGCCTTCACAGACATCAAGGTGCAGAGCGCCATGGCCTACAACTACAACGCATACACCAAGCAAGACCTGCAATACTCGCTCGACGGCGAGCAATGGACCACCGTGGGCAGCTTCAACATCGAGGGAGCCAAACACTGGCTGGACAAGGAGTTCAGCCTGCCGGCCGAGGCAAACAACCAGAAGACGGTATACCTGCGCTGGATTTCAGACAAGAGCTCGGCCATAAGCGGAACGACATCCGACAACGACGGCATTGCACTCTCCGACATATTCATCACCGGGACAGAGAAGCTGGTAGACGACGGCACTGCACCAAGGCTGATGTCGACCGTGCCCGAAGAGGGCAACACCAACGCTTCGGCCAACGGCAAGATAATACTCACGTTCGACGAGAAGGTAAAGGTGGCCGACGGAGCCACGGCCACGCTCGGCCTGACGGAACTGCAGCCCAGCGTATCGGGCCGTACTGTGATATTTGAATACAAGGGCCTGGAATACTCTACGCCCTACACGTTCACCCTGCCGGCCGGAAGCATTGCCGACCTTACGGGCAACGCCGTCGACGAAGCCATCACCATCAACTTCAGCACCAAGACCCGCCCGGCCATATCCAAGGCACTCTACGACTTCATAGTGCCCGACGACGGCACGTTTACAGAGGCCATAGCGGCAGCCGAGAAGCGCGAAGACACCTCGGTGCGCTTCAGGATATTCATCAAACAGGGCCATTACGTGATACCGGCCAGCGAGACAGAGACCATCATGGGTTCCGACGGGGTGGCCTACCCAAGCCCGATAACCCACATAACCACGCCAAACGTGTCGATAATAGGCGAGGACATGGACAACACATCCATCGTAAACACACTGCCCGAAACAGAGGTTGAAGGACAGTACGGCCCGGCGTGCCCCATCGAAGGCCTGCACAAGAACCAGACGATAGACCTCGGCAAGAACGCCACGGCCACCTACATACAGGACCTGACCATAAAGAGCGGGATGAAAGACGACCGCGGGCGCAACGGGGCACTCGAAGACGCATCAGACAAGACGGTTTGCAAAGACGTGAGCCTTGTGGGCTACCAAGACACTTACCTGTCTAACAACGACCGCGGACGCTTCTACTTTGAGGGCGGACGCCTGCGCGGGCGCACCGACTTCCTGTGCGGCAAGGGCGACGTATTCTACAACGAAGTGGAGCTGATGGTTTGCGGCTCGGGCTACATCTGCGCCCCGTCGAACCCCAAGCAGTATGGCTATGTGTTCAACAGCTGCACCATCAAGGGCGAGACCGGCGGCATAGACGGCAACTACACGCTCGGGCGCCCATGGGGCGACGGCACTCCGATAGCCCTCTACATCAACACGCGCATGGAGGCACAGCCGTCGGCCATAGGCTGGAACGAGATGAGCGGCGGCTGGCCGGCACGCTTTGCCGAATACAATTCGACCACGGCCAGCGGAACGGTGATAAACCTCGACAACCGAAAGAAGACTTTCGGCGACGGCCACGCCAACAACCCCGTGCTCACTGCGGCCGAGGCGGCACAGCTGACGATTGAGAACGTGATGGGCGGCGACGACGACTGGGATCCGACATCGGCCACCGAACAGGCATCGGCACCCAAGAACGTAACCATAGACGGCACCACCCTGACATGGGAACCGAGCGACTATGTGCTCTGCTGGGCTGTATGCAAGGACGGAAAGGTGGTTGACTTCACCACACAACCCACATACACCGTCGATGATGCCGACGCCACCTACTCTGTGCGCGCGGCCAACGAAATGGGCGGACTGGGCGAAGCTGCCGCAGCCCAAATAGCCGACGGCATAAGCAACGCCACCGGCGAGACGGCCATAGGCGAGACGACGTATTACACCATAGGCGGAATAAAGACCGGAAAGACAGCCAAGGGCGTAAGCATACGCATAGACAGGATGGGCAACGGTAAGACAAAAGCCACCAAAGTGGCCAGGTGACGCTTCGGCGGACATGCCGGGCAAGCACAGCCCGCATTGAGGTGAACGCCCCTGATGAACCACAGGGGCTGTCACCATACAAGACGAAAGCCCCCTCCAGGATACTACAGCCATCCCGGAGGGGGCCGTCTTGTCATCACCATCGGCCAAAACCACCGCGCCGCCATGTGCCCGGCACCCTACGGCACTGCCGCCAAACCAACCCGCCGGCTTTCCGGCAGCCACACCTCGCAGCAAGCGGCCCGCAACACGCGCCCGCAGGAAGCAGACGCACGGAGGGCGTGTTTTTCATGGTTTTTATGGCTCAAAAAGAATTATTTACCCCAAACAAACAAAATTTCCACCATAAATTTCACCATAATACATAAATTTGCAGCAAGAAAAATAACTAAAAACAAAAACAAAAATGCGCAAAACATGACTAACAGACCAAATTGCATGCCATAAGCATGCCGTGTTGCCGACTTACGAAAAGCCGTAAGCAAAGGCAAATCGACGAAAGGAAAGTGTTGTTAAGAAAGCATAAATCAAGACCACACCTAACCTTTATATTGAAAATTTAGCTATATTTGCATTAACACAAATGCCAAGCTAACCCATACTTCGACATCTGTCAACCATAAAAACAGAACTAACGGCAGTCTGGTCACACTCACTGTGTGCAACTAACCAAATACTAAATAATTAAAAACCGTATATGAAACAACTAAAACTCATCAGAAAGTCAATATGGATATTATTGCTTTCATGCTTGATGTTACCTTCATGCTCGGATTTGGACGAGTACTTCGAGACGCCCGAATGGATAGGAGGCTCGATATACAAGACGCTGCAAGACGAAGGCAACTACAGCATATTCCTCAAAGGTGTGGACATATCCGAGTATCAGCCGATACTCGACGGTAAGTCGATACTAACCGTCATGGCCCCCGACGACGACGCCATGACGCAATACCTGCAGGAAAACTATGGCACAACCGACATCAGCCAGATAGACAAGGATGAAGTGAAGAAGCTCATAGGATTCCACATACTGTACTACTCTTTCGACAAAAACAAACTCGTGAACTTCCGTCCCAACGAGGGCGACGGAGCCACCGACGACGAGCTAAACCTGAACGCCGGACTGTATTACAAGTTCCGCACGCGCAGCCAGGACGCCATCTCGACAGCCTACGACAACACCCGCAAGCGCAACGTTCAGGTATACCACAACGAGCGCTTGCTGCCGGTGTTCTCATACCGCATGTTCCAGACGAAGCAAATCGACGCAAAGGAAAACTACGAATACTTCTACCCTGAGACAGGGTGGACAGGCGACGGCGGCTTCAACGTGGCCAACGCCAACGTGACCGAATATGAGCGCATAGCGCGCAACGGCTACATCTACAAGATAGACCGCGTGCTCAAACCACTCGAAACCATCTACGACGAGCTGCAGAACGCGGGCAAGTACAGCCGCATACTGAGCCTCTACGACAAAAGCGAGGTATATTCGTATGACAGCATACAGACACGCGAGCTCCAGACGTCGGACTCGCTGTTCCACCACTACCACCAAAGCCCGCTGGTAAACATAGACAGCGAGTGGGGAGACGTGATGAACTATACGATGATGAGCGAACTGTCGTCGATGGGCTACACCATCTTCGCCCCTACAGACGAAGCATTCCAGAACTTCTTCAACGAGTACTGGGGTGAGGGCGGCTACTCTTCGATAGAGGAAATAGACTCGGTGACAATGCAGGAAATCATGCGCAGCTGCGTCTATCCGCTATCAATCATCTTCCCGGGTGAGATAAAGAATGGAACGGCAGAAAACATCGACGGCGAGGTAATCACCGTCAACACAGACGAAGTGAGGCCCGAAGACCGCGTGGTATGCTCAAACGGACTGCTCTACGGCTGCTCCGTGCTCACCCCGCCGGCCAAGTTCCGCGCCGTGACCGGCCCGGCATTCCAATACAAGAAGTTCAGCAACTTCAACGAAATGCTCAACAACTCAGGCATGTCGTCGACACTTGTGGCCGACGCCGTGAGCTACATCATGCTCTACCCCGACAACGACCAGCTGTACAACAACGCCGGAATACAGCGCACCGGCGGCCGGCTGGTATCAACAGCGCAGCCCGACGGCATGAGCACAAGCGCAATGACGGCATACATCAACGGCCACGTGGCCAGCCCGATAGACGGCAACTCTGTGCTGCCCGAGAGCGGCACGAATGTGATACCGGCACTCACATCCGACTTCAAGCTCTACTGGTATGTCAAAGACGGCAAGATTACCAACAGCATCATGCACAACAACTGCCTGAAGTATGCCGGCAACACCGTCACCGACGACCAGATATGGACTACATTCGAGCCGCTGGCATACCGCGGCGACGTGAACGGCTGGACCAACGGACACGCCTATTCATACGACAGGCTGCTCATGCCAGGCGACTACTCAAACGAGAACAACAGACAGATGGTGAGGCTCATGATAAACAACCGCACCGACGAAACCACTGAGTTCTACGGATGGATAAACCTGCTCAACAAGGCAGGCCTTGTAAACACGAGCTCCGGCTCGCTGCAAACGACATTCACGCAGGAAGACTGCATGATGCTCATACCTACGACCAACGTGATAGAGCAGGCCATCGTCGACGGGAAACTGCCCGGAGTGAGCGCCGGGGCCGGTGCTACGGTAGGCTCGTCGACATTCTTCGACAACATCGAGATAACCGATGCCAGCGCCCTGACCGAATACCTGAAGCTGTATTTCGTGCCACTGTCAACGGCACCGTTCAGCAATTACCCATACATAGGATGGGGTGAGAACACCGCCGACTACGGCGGACTGCCCACGCTGCAGCAAGAAGTGGTGTCGGAAGGCGGCTCGACAAGCATCATCTCTACCAACATGAACATCTACGACGACGGCACGGCACTCTATTGCGCCATCATCGACCGCAATACCGGGGCCGACGGCCACAGGGTGAAGGTTTCAGGGGCATACGACTACTTCCCGTTCGTATTCGAAGACGGGCCTGCCCACTTCATTGAAGACGTGTTCTGATGAAGCGGAAACCCAACGAGACACTATAATCACATATCTAATGGAGACAACATGGACAAGATAAGAAACATATTTGCAGTGGTGCTGTTATGCTTGGTCCAGCAGGCACTGGCACAAAAAACGGTTTCGGGAACGGTGACCGAAGACTTCGGGGGAAGTTCAGAACCGTGCATAGGCGTTAATGTGACTTTCCAAAATGCACAGAAACGTATAATCACCGGTACGGTTACCGACTTCAACGGAAAATACTCTATAAAGGTACCCGAGGAAGAGAAGGGGCAGCTGACGCTCGTTTTCTCGTACATTGGAATGAAGTCGCAATCGTACAAATACACAGGGCAGACCACGCTCAACGTGAAGATGAGCGGCAACGCCACGGAAATAAAAGAGGTGACCGTGCAGGGCAAGCGCGGCAGCCGCAACGAGATGGGTGTGACGGAGCGCCAGATGGCCTTTGCAACCCAGAAAATCAACATGAGCGACATAACGGCCGTATCGCCGGTGACGTCGATAGAGGAAGCCCTGCAGGGACAGCTCGGAGGCGTTGACATCCTCGCCGCCGGCGACCCCGGTGCAAAGAGCACCATCCGCATACGCGGTACGGCCACGCTGAACTCAAACGCCGACCCGCTCATCGTCATCAACGGTGTGCCCTACTCTACCGACATCGACGACTCGTTCGACTTCAACACGGCCAACCAGGAAGACTTCGCACAGATGCTCAGCCTCAACCCGAACGACATTGAGAGCATCGAGGTGCTGAAAGATGCCGCATCCACCGCCGTATACGGTACGGGTGGTGCCAACGGAGTGTTGCTCATAACTACAAAGAAAGGTGCAATGGGCAAGACGCGCTTCTCGTTCTCAACCAAGAACTCATTCAAGTTTGAGCCGGAATCAATGCCGATGCTCAGCGGAAACGACTACGTGGCCTACATCCAGGACGCCATCTGGAACTCGGCAAACGCACAGGGCCTGAGCGGGCAGAGCGGACTTCTGGAATACCTTTACGACACGCCAGAGATAGGCTACAACCCCGACTGGCGCTACTTCGACGAATACAACCAGAACACCGACTGGCTTTCGTACATCACTCAGAACGCATTCACCACCGACAACAGCTTCTCGATGTCGGGAGGAGGCGAGAAAGCCACATACCGCTACTCGCTGTCGTACCTGAGCGAAGGCGGAACGACCAAGGGCACGGGCCTGACCCGACTGAACACCAGCCTCGACATAGGCTACCGCTTCTCGGAGAAGATCACAGTGAACGCCGAATACACTTACTCTGACTCAAAGAAGAAGGCACCATGGAGCGAAAACCTGCGTGCAGAGGCCATGCGCAAGATGCCTAACAAGAGCCCCTACTATATCGACGACGAGACGGGGGCCATGACCGGAACATACTTCACCCGGCAGAACGACGAGGAGTTCCAAGGTGCATTCAGCAGCAAAGACGACGGCAGCAACGCTAAGAACTTCCACCCGATAATAATGGCCGAGGACAGCTACAGCAACCTGCGCACCCGCGAACAGAAGATAAACGTGAGGGGAAACTACTACCCCATGGAGCACTTGCAGTTCAACGGATATGTGTCTATGAAGTACAAGACACAACGCACGGAGTCGTTCCTGCCGCAAACAGCCACGGGCGTGACAATAGAGAACACCTTTGCCAACCGCGCCACAAACTCATACACCAACAACTTCTCGCTGCAAACAGAGCTCAAGGGAATGTACAACAACTCGTGGAACGACAACAAACACCAGTTCACCGCAACAGCTATATGGCGCACATCGCAAAGCCGCAGCTCAACGTCGTCGGCTTCTCGCTACAACGTGGCATCGGCCAGCCTGGCCGATCCGGCCTCGGGCAGCGGCATACTGCTAAGCCAAGGCTCTGGAACCTCGGAGGTGCGCAAGCTCTCTGGAATTGGAAGCGTGGTGTACACACTGCTCGACCGATACACCATCAACGGAACGGTAAACTATGAAGGCAACTCAAGCATAAGCCGCGCACACAGGTGGGGAATATTCCCCGCAGTGGGTGTGTCATGGCAGTTTGCCGACGAACCATTCATGAAGTGGTCGAAAGACGTGCTGACAGAATGGAAGTGGCGCTTGAGCTACGGAGAGAGCGGCAACACGCCGAGCGGCACATCGCCATACGTGGGCACTTATGTCTCGGAAGGAATGTATATGGAAGGCAATGCCGTAACGGCAAGCACAATGCAGCTCAACAACCTGAAATGGGAGCGTTCGGCCGAGTGGAACTTCGGCTTTGACTTCAACCTGTGGAACGGCAAGCTCACCGGCTCGTTCGACTACTACAACAAAAAGACCAATGACCTGCTGCAGAAAGACTATGTTGTGTCGAGCTACCTCGGCTACACAGACCACGAACTGAAATACTACAATGCCGGTTCGCTGCGCAACAAAGGAGTTGAGTTCCGCGCCGACTGGCAGGCACTGGACACCAAAGACTGGAAACTGAAAGTGAACTTCAACATCAGCCACAACGAAAACGAGATACTGAGCATGCCTGGCTACTCGGAAGAGAACTATTCGTTTGAAAACGGTGAATACGCCATGCGCATAGTGAGCGGCACCTCTGTAGGCTCTTTCTTCGGCTACAAATACCTGGGCGTTTACCAGAACACTGAAGACACCTATGCAAAAGATGCCGAGGGCAACGTGATGCACGACCTGCAGGGCAACCCGATAATAATGTCTAACGGCACATACCGCTGCTACCCCGGCGACGCTAAGTATGAAGACCTCAACAAGGATGGCAAGATAGACAAGAACGACATCACATACATCGGCAACAGCAACCCGCAGCTGCAAGGCGGAGGCGGTTTCAACCTGCGCTACAAGAACTGGAGCCTGACGGTGTTCATGCACTACCGACTCGGGCAGAAGATAGTGAACCGCGCAAGGATGAACGCCGAGTCGATGATTGGCAGCGACAACCAGTCGACAGCTGTGCTACGCCGCTGGCGCAACGAAGGTGACGATACTGACATACCACGCGCTCTGTGGGACTACGGCCTCAACTACCTCGGCTCAGACCGATTTGTGGAAGACTGCTCGTTCCTGCGCCTGAAGACCCTGTCGCTGAGCTACAACCTGCCCAAGACATTCTGCCAGAACCTGGGACTGACATCTGCCAACGTGTACATAACAGGCTACGACCTGTTTACCATAACAAACTACACAGGCCAAGACCCTGAAGTAAACCTGCCCTCAAATGTCACCGACCTTGCTGAGGACAATTCGCAGACACCGCGCAGCCGCCGCGTGGCAATGGGCGTTACCATAAACTTCTAAACAGTCACAATCATGAAAGGTTTAAAGACTATAATCATAATAGCTACAGCTGCCATGACATTGACAGCCTGCAACGACTATCTGGACATAATGCCGGAGAACGCTCTTCCGACAGAAAACATGTGGAAATCGAAAAGCGACGTTGAGTCGGCCCTGTTCGCCGGATACTACAACCTGCGCTCTTCGATACAGACCCACCTCATACCGCTTGGGGAACTGAGGGCCGGATGCGTGAAAAGACGCTCGGCAAACGACCTCGACAAACTGGACATCAAGCCAACAAGCGGCGACTTCACCGACTGGAACATATTCTACAAGGTGATTGCCGACGCCAACGGTGTGATTGCCAACGCAGGAAAGGCACAGAGCAACGACGCCACATATACCACTGAAGAGATGAACTCACACCTGTGCGAAGCCTATTTCCTCAGGGCACTGGGATACTTCTACATTGTGCGCAACTGGCGCGACGCCCCACTGATACTGCAACCGGTGGAAAGCGATGACATGGAACTGTATGTGACGCAAAGCAAAGAGAGCGAAATAATAGCGCAAATAAAGAAAGACCTGCTCACTGCCATCGACTTGGGCGCCGCCAAGGAGACTTTCGACACAACCTGGGAAACAAAGGGCCGAGCCACAATATGGGCCATCTACGCCCTCATGACAGACGTTTGCATGTGGAACCAAGACTTCGACGAGGCCATAACATACGCAGACTTGATACTCGAAAGCAAGTCGCCCTATGCGCCGAGATTCATGTCGACAGCCTCACACTCGAGCTGGTTTACAATATTCAACCCCGGCAACAGCGAGGAGTCGATATTCGAACTGCAGTTCTCGAGCATAATGCCCGACGGCTCAGGGTACCAGACAAACGACCTGCCCACACTGTTCTACAACGACAACACCACCACATACATGCTCTCGCAGACACTCACACAAGAGCTCAACCAGGACGCAAGCCAGATACTGACACGCTTCAACGGGGACATTGACATGTACGGACGCACAAGGTATGGCAGCTATGTTGCACAGGAGAACTCGCTAACCGGCTATGTATGGAAATACCTCGGAGGTACCACCATCACCGAGCCGCGCACAACAGAATATTATGACCCTAATTTCATAATATACCGCGTGGCCGAGATAATGCTCATGAAAGCAGAGGCGCTGGTGATGCGCAACATGGGAGAGAACACCGAAGACAATACCGCGGCAATAGAACTGGTTAACCAGATTCGCCAACGCACCAACCTGCAAGATGCCACGGTAAGCCCGTCGTCAGGCCTGTCGGCTATAATGAACGCCATTATCCACGAGAACATAATGGAGTTCATAGGCGAAGGCAGGACATGGTATGACCTGCTGCGGGTAGGACGATACAAAGACCCGTCGGGCACAGTGGACTTCACCAGCGAATTCTTCATCAACAACGTTTCCACATACAACGAGACGGCCGGCGGAAGCAAGATACGCTCGGTGCTGCTCGATGAAAACGCGTGGTACCTGCCCGTGAACGACGAAGAAATACTACACAACGACAAGCTAGTGCAGAATCCATATTACGAATAACATTTAGACCATACAGATATGAAAAAGATATTATTCACAATGACTGTCGTCGCATCTCTCATCGTGGGCTGCCAAGACCCCAATGAGGACACGCTGTTTGTTCAGCCGACGAACATTGAAAGTGAAATGTCGACGACAACCATACTGGAAAAGTCGCCCGAGACATACTCACTGTGGATAGAGATGCTGAAGTACACCGACTACTACAACGCTCTGAAGGATGCCAACGCCAGCGCAACGGTATTCTCGCCAAACAACGAGGCCATAAAGAGGTTCCTGGCCGACAGGGGCGTGTCAACAATAGAAGAACTAGACCTTGACTATGCCCGCAAGGTGGTGCAGAACCACATAATAGACTGGGAAGGCGGACAGCCGGAAGTGTCGGACTCATCGCTGGTCAACGACGCCACCGCCGGTGAGTACATACACACGAGAAACCTGTTCAACCAATACATCACGCTGAGCTATGGATACACCATAACCGACGTGGACGACGACCAACGCACAGACATTGTGTACAGCCCAGACAGCATATTCCTCAATAATCAGGCAAAGTTGGGACGTTTCGTAGGACAGGCGGGCTCAAACGGAAACATTTACATGATGGACGATGTAATAGTGCCCAACGCAGAGAACATTGTGGAAAGGCTCGACAACCTGGACGGAGACAACAATACGTTCAGGATATTTACCGACGCAATCATGTCTGACCCCGAAATACTACACATGGCCACAACAGAGCGTGACACAACCACAGGCCAGGGGGGCGTACAGGTTATCAACACGTACAGCTATACATGCTTTGCCGTTCCTGACCATATAATGAACGAATCGGGCATAACAGACGTTGAGTCGCTCAAGCAATGGCTGGTAAACAACAGCGACGGCGAAGAGACCAACCCGGACAGCGCGCTCAACCATTACTTAAAGTACCACTTCATGCCATCACAATATACCATGGACGAGGTGTACAACTTAAACGACCCGAGCGAAACGCTCATATATGACACAAAGTACACCGGACAGGCCTTCACGGTGCAGCTCGTTGACAACAAGCGCACCATAAACACCGGCATACCCATCCTTCGCAGCGACATACAGGCAAGCAACGGACTCATCACAAAGATTGGGGGCATCATGCCCGTATACCATCCTACTCCGGTAAACGTGAGATGGGACTTCCTGAACAGCGCCGACATCATATCGTTTGTCAACAACTGGGGAGCAGCCAACAGAGAAGGCGACTTCTTCTCAAGCGCGCTGACAAACAGCTACCATCAGGTTGACCTCAGCGAAGAAAGATATGACGGCGAGTATGGCGAGATAACATCATTCACAGCCAACCTCACCGAGACATCAACCTCATCGGGCAGCTACAGAAGGATTGCGTTCATGAAGGAAAGAGCTGCAACTGGCCAGCCCAACACACCTGAGCATGGCGCTTACATGAACAATTATCTCATCCTTAACCTGGGATTCGCCGGTTGGATAGAGTTCAACACTCCTACGATAATTGCAGGCAAGTACAAGGTGGTGCTGCACTACATCAAAGACCCATTGCTGGCAACCCTATACACATCGGGCACGCTGACGCAGTTCAACATCGATGATGAAGACTACCAAACTCTGGCTTACCTGTATCGCGGACAAAGCATGACAATGCCATTCTTCGCTTCAATAGAAGAGACATTGTGGAACTCCGTGGAATTCGAAGGTTCTTCTCAGCATAAGTTCAGAATAACCATGCGCGACATCAACGCAAAGAACCTGAGCAGTTACCACCAGCGCCTCGACTATGTGGAATTCATTCCTATAGAATAATGTAACGACCAACGAATCATAATTAAAATACCCGGATATGAACATATATATGAAAGCAATCCCACTGGTAATGATAGGTTGCCTCTTCATGGCATCCTGCTCATCTGACTGGGACGACCATTATGACGAATCAAGCATAACACTGGCCAACGGCAGTGAGGTGACCATATTCAACGGAAGTGTCACCGATTACATCAAGTCCGCATCAGACTTGACGAAGGTCAACGAACTGTTCAACCGCAACGACATATTCGCCGAAACGCGCAGCGACGGTCAATACACATTCATTGTATGCGCCGACGACCTGTACGATGAAAGCAAAATAAACGACGAGGCAACCTTCGCAGAGCAAAGCGTGGCCAACATGAGCATCAACCCGTCTAAGCTTGTAGACGGCTGGAACATCAACATGCGCTCCGGAAAAAGCGTATGGGTGTATGACGGAGGCAAGCGTTTGGACGACTGCAACATAATAAAGGCCGTGAAAGCAGACAACGGCTACGTGTATTATGTCGACGGCATGCTGCCGGTAAGGCAGTCGGCTTACGAACTGCTGATGTCGCTCGGCGACGAGTACTCACGTTTCAAGGAGCTGGTCACCAATTACAACTATGAGTATTTCGACCGCGAAAACAGTCTTCCCATAGGCGTTACCGATGACGGACGCGTCATCTACGACTCTGTCAAGGTGACCAAGAACACGCTCATGGATCGCTACGACTCCGACGGCACACCAACATGGAACATGAGAAGCGAAAGCTATACCACTACCATGTTCATACCAAACAACACGCTGATTGACAAAGCCATCAACTCGGCAATGGACAGCATACCGCTGTGGCTTAACCGTCAAGCAACCGACGACGACAGGGCGAAATTTGAAGAGTGGATTGTCAAGGCGTGCTTCTCGGACAAGCGCCTCGAAGTGGCCGACGTAAGCAGCTCGGCTCCCGACTTCAAGTGTGTGGAGGGATACCAGGAAAGCATTGACGAAACGTCAGACCTGACAACCTACAAGAACCTTGAAGGCGCATGGTGGCGCCCGTCGGTGCAGACTGTAGACACAAGCAACCCTGTAACTCTCAGCAATGGCATGGCATACTACTGCACAAACCTGAAGATACCAAACCATGTGGTTATTTATCGCGTAAAGTCAAGGTTCTACGAACTGTGGAACAACATGACGGCCAGCCAACAAAGCCAGTACTTCAGATGGGAGAACTGGGTAGACCCGATGGTCATCAACGACTGCCAAGGCCAGTTCGACCTCATTGCATCGGGGTCGACCACGACGACCAACGCACAGTGGCCCTCCATATTCTATCATGAGCTCTGCGCCATACCAAGCGAAGAGGCCATGGCCGAAGGCTTGCCTTGCAGCGTTGAATATGACGGACTGACATGGAATGAAGACGAACAGAAAATATACGAATGCCATCTGCCTGCAGGAGAGTATTACCTGCGCATGGGCTTCAAGCACTCGTTGCTCTACTCTCTCAGCATTGCATTCAACGACACTTGGCTCGTGGAAGACATGAACATGCACGCCACTGGCTCCAATTACCACTTCGACCGTGGTGCAGCCAGCGCTGTGCCCCACTATGGCGAAGAGTTTGGCATTGCATACCCGGAGGGATTCGACGTCGACTATTGGCAGAAACAAAACGAAAAAGCCATTGCCTACGACACCGACGGATATACCGTAGGGGTTGTCACCTTGCCTCACTCGGGCAATTTCCGCATCCGCGTCACTTCCAACGACATGGCAAGCATTTACAAAGCTGCATTGGACAGCGGCACCGTACTCAACCGCGACAAGAACAACGTAAACCAGCTGATGATGTATCACTGGTGCCTACGCCCCACTCACAATAACTATTAATACCCACGAACATGAAGAGAATCAATATACTGGTAGCAGCCTGCCTCATGGCGGCAGCGGCAACGGCACAGCAATCAACAGTGCGCTCGCAAATCAAGAGCACTGACGGGCAGCCTGTGAGCGGAGCCATAATCTCGATTGTAGGCGACAGCACCACTGCGCTATCTGACGAGCGAGGGCAGTTCTCAATAGCCACGGCCATCAAAAATGCCATCGTCACGATAAAGGCTGAAGGATATTATCCCAAAGAAATGCCACTTAGCTTTCTCAGGCAACTATCCGCCAAGAAGCATGGCACGATAACACTGGTGCCGGAAAACGAAGTGCTGTACTCTGAGAAAGCCAACTCTTTCTTCGGAAGCCTCAGCAATGACAGCCGTTCGGCAACAATATCATCAATAGAAAGCAAAGACTTCACGGAGAAACAAAACCTCGGGGCGGCGTTGCGTGACGGACTGACCGGACTGCAGGTGATTGAGAAAAGCGGCATGCCGGGCGAGGGCTCATACATGAACATACGCGGCATACACAGTTTCGTTGCCGAGAACAATCCGCTAATTGTAATTAACGGTGTGCCCTATTTCGGCAATCAAGACGTGTCGAGCGTTATCAACGGGTACTCACGCGACTTGCTTTTCGGCTACGACCCCAAAGACATACGCAGCGTGACGGTTCTCAAAGGAGCCGACGCTGCCATGTACGGATCGCTGGGAAGCAACGGAGTGATTGTTATCGAGACGCAACAGGCCACATCCAACAACCTTGAGACACGGATGACTTTCTCTGGGTCGTATGGCTTCAACATTCGCCAGTCGAACCTCCCCGTGCTCAACTCGTCGCAATACAAAGAATACCTGAACGACATCGGACTCACGCGATATCCGTCAATGGAGTCGCTCATAGGCGATTACCCTTTCCTGCAGAACGGAACATATCCGCAGGCCTACCTCTTCAACGAGAACACCGACTGGATGAAAGACATACAGCATACAGGGTTTACGACCGAGAACCTGTTCAGGGTTGAGGGAGGAGACGAGATTGCCAAGTACAACATTTCGTTTGGATATACAGGCAACCAGGGCACGCTGCGCAACACAAACACGGATCGTTACCATACGCTGATAAGCGCAGACGTGCTGGCAAGCCGTAAGGTCGACATCTTTACAAACATCGGCCTGGCATACATCACGAGCAACCTGCAGAACATGGGAATGCAGTTGGAGACAAACCCGATGCTGGCGGCCTACAACTCGATGCCCCTCATCAATGCTTACCAGAAACAAACAGACGGTTCTGTTCTCAGCAACCTTGCTCCTTATGACTTCTGGAATACGTCATCCAACCCTATGTACGCATACGACAATGTGAGCAACCCGCTCGCCATTGTCAACACCGTCGAAGGGAAAGACAAGATATATGATGTAAACACACAGATTGGACTGAACTTCAAATGGAATGACTACCTTACGCTGAGCGCAATAGCCAACCTCTACTATAATTATATTGAGGAAACTCTGTTTGTGCCGGGCATGACCAGTCAGACCATCATGCCTCAGCTTTACGGGGCCGGACGCAACAAGGTGGCCAACGGGGTTTACACCCAAGACGTTACCACCCTAACGCTGCAAGGCACTTACGACCGCATCTTCAACCGCGTACACAAGCTCAATGTGTTTGCTTCGGCACGCATGATCATGAAAGATTTTGAGTCTGACATATCCGAAGGCTACAACACAGCGAGCGACGACTACCAGACAATGGACAACACCAATGATGAGCAACTCACCTTTGGCTCGCTCGTTGAATGGAACTATGTGGGCTTCAACATACACGGAGCCTATACATACAACAACATAATACGCGGCTCGCTCGGCCTCGCCGTCGACGGTACCAGCGCCTCTGGCGTCGATGCACCTCGATGGGGTTTCTTCCCATCGGCCGGAGTGACGATGATGGTGGCAAACCTCGGCGTTCTACCGTCGTGGGTCAACCGCCTCAACGTGTCTGTCGAAGGAAGCCTGACTGGCAACAGCCGGTTCTCGTCAAACTACGGCAAGAACTACTACACTGGCGACAACTTCTTCGACATTGGTTCTATCAACCGCTCAAACGTTCCCAACACCAAGCTGGAATGGGAAAAGAAGACGCAGCTTGACCTCGGGCTAGACATGGCGCTGTTCGCCAACCGCGTCAACATTGGCTTCACCTACTTCACCAACCATGCCTACGACCTGCTGCTCAACAGCAATGTGTCGGCCGTGTACGGTTCGTACGACTATTACGAAAACTGCGGTACAATCAATACCAACGGCATAGAGGCTTCGCTGCGCGTCAATGCATTCCACACCAAAGACTGGGATGTCGTGATAGGAGCCAACATCGCCACTGCCAACAGCACAATCAAGTCGCTTGGCGATGCCAATAGCATGACTATTGAATACACTGGCTACAACAACGACGATGCGGAATTGATAATGGCCGTGGGCTCCGACCCATACGAGTTTTACGGATACCAGACCAACGGCATCTTCTCAACAACAGACCAGGCTCAGCAAGCTGCGCTCAAAAACAGCAATGGCGATGAGTACCAGGCAGGAGATGTGTGGTTTGTAGACCAGAACAACGACGGTGTCATCGACGAGAGCGACAAGGTCAGCCTTGGCAGCAACATGCCCGACTTCTATGGAGGCATCAACCTGTCGGTGCGCTATCGCCGCTTCGTGCTCGACGCAAACTTTGCCTACTCCGTCGGCGCAAAGGTATACAACGCCACACGTCGCGAACTCGAGTCAATGGACAACTTCTACAACCAATCCGCTGCCGTGCTGAACCGCTGGCAGGTAGAAGGGCAGCAAACCAACATGCCACGCGCCAACTATGGCGACCCCATGGGCAACAACCTATTCTCCGACCGCTGGATTGAGGATGGCGACTTCCTGAAACTGCGCAGCCTGAAGCTGTCTTACAACTTCGACATGCTGTTCAACTTCATACGCTCAGGCAATGTCTACGTCGCAGCAGAGAACCTGTTCTCACTGACCAACTATCTCGGCCACGACCCGGAGTTCGCCTACTCTTACGCCGAGCAGCTACGAGGATTCGACTATTCCAAGATGCCGCTGCCCATAACAGTAAGGCTCGGCTTCAACATCAACTTCTAATTATAGCACACTAAAGAATAAAGACATGAAGATTAGGAACATCATACCGGCAGTAGGACTGTTAGCAATGTCTGTCTGCTTCCACTCGTGCGAGGATTTCTTCGATACCGACCCGAAGAACATAATCAACGAGGGAGACTACATTGCAGAAGAGGACGAGATATACAAAGGCTTTCTCGGAATATTCAACCGCATGCAGGAAGCCGGCGACCAGGCCATCTTCCTCACCGACACCCGTGGGGCTTTGCTCGAGACAACCGACAACGCACCGGCCGAGCTGAAAGCCATATACAATTACAACGAGACCAATGGCAACTCATACGCCGACCCAACTTGCTACTATTCCATCATAGTGGCCTGCAACGACTACTTCAACAAGATGGAGGAATATCACAAAGAAGTCGGCGGCATGACCGAGGTGGCCGAAGAAAACTTCCCTGCCCTCATCAGCAGTGCCATGAGGATTAAGGCTTGGGCCTACCTCATGCTTGGCAAGATATACGGCGAAGCCTATTGGTTTGACGACCCTCTTACCGAGAAGAAGGAGCTGAGCGACGCCTCGGTGTTCACTCACTGCAACATGAAGGAGCTGGCCGACCGCGCCATCAACCTGCTTGAGAACGGAATGACCATCGACGGCGTACACATCTCTGCCGACCTTGAGGTCAGCTGGTACAAATGGATTGACGAAGAAAACCAAAACGCCACGCTGTACCGCGAATGGGAATACCTTACCCCGCCGGCAATAGTGCTCAACGCCGAATTCCGCTCATGGCGCGCCAGCTACGTTGATGAAGAAGCTGCACAAGCCGACTGGCAGTGGATTCACGACAACTTGCTCCAGTACATGTACGACTACCAGATGGGATACAACGAAAAGGCTACGGAGCGCATCACCGGCGACCAGGGAGTGTCTGATATCTTCCAGCTCAACATGAAGTTGCAGAGCGACAGCCAGACGGCCTACTTCCTCATTTTCTACAACAACCGCCAGGGCTTGATGACTCAGTTGCTCAGCAGCATCATGTACGACTATGACAACCATCAGCGCAACAGGCTCGTGCAATATTTCTGCCCGGAATACCCGTCGGACGAGTCATTCTACCTGCAACCGTCCGACTACGGAGTGAGCCTGTACAACGAAAACGACATACGAGGCTACACGCAGGGGTGGATGATGAGAACCCTTTCGGGAAAGCGTTGCGTGTCTAAGTATTATTATGGCTACGACTTCGTGACAAGAACCTACCACTATCTTGACGACGAGGACATATACAAGATTCAGCCAGCCATACCTACGTTCCGTGCCCACGACCTTCACTTCCTGTTGGCCGAGGCCGAAACTCACCTTGGACATTTCGACCAGGCTTACGTGATACTCAACCACGGTGCCAGCGCCGAATTCCCCGACAAGAAGCTGCCTTGGCAAACCGACCCGGCATGGGATCAGAGATATGACCCGTGGGTGAGCGCTCCTTCCGGCGGATACGGTAACTTGGGAATAGCCGGCTCGGCCAACGGAACCATGCACGACCTGCCACGCCCGGGCGATGACGACTGGGACAACTACACGGAAGACCAGCTCAAAGAAATGTACGACTGGGCGCTGGCCGACGAGCACATGAAGGAATACATTGCCGAAGGCAAGTCGTACAGCTATATGTGCAAGATTGCCGAACGCTATGCAAACAGCGCATACCGCAACGGCAACGAAGAGAAAGCCCGTGACAGCGTGGCCGTCAGAATTGGCCCGAAGTATGCCGTCACCGGCCGCCAGGGCACAGTCGAAGGCCGCATCAGAAGCAACGGTTACTTCATCAACTGGCAACTGCAGGAAATAAACAACCCGCAAGACCAGGACGAGGAAGAGCAGCAGTGAATGCAAGCTAAGGCCCCCTGCCATGCCAACATGGCGTGGGGGCCCATGTACCGACAAATAAAAGACAATCAACATTATTAACAACCAACTAAAAAATCAAAGCGATGAAAAAACTTACTTTATTAGCTCTGGCTGCCATGACCATGGCACCGGCTACATCGTTTGCCGAAAGCTGGACGAAAGAGGTGACCAACTCCTCTGAATTTAAGGACGCGTTCAATCTCATTGGCTCCGGCATGGAAGGCGACACTTACGAAATCGTCTGCAACTGGGACGCTGGCACTCTTGTCAACGTTGGCAAGCTGAAGCCAACCATGACCAAAGGAAAGCTCGTCATCCGCAGCAACGAGACCGATTTCGACAATATGCCTCAACTGCAGTTGGCATTTGAGTGGTCTGCCGATGCACCATCGGCAGAGGAAGGCAAGCGCATGTCTGTCTTCTTCAGAAACCTCAACCTTTTAGGAACCGGCAGCTACCTCATCGACAACCGCCGCGACCTCTTTGCCGACACCATCTCGCTGACACGGTGCGACATCCACGGCCAGGCCCGCTCTATACTCCGCTTCGACGGCGACAAGAGCGAGACAGGTCTCACCGGGGCCGACATGGCTATCGCATGCATCGAAGTAAAGGAATGCAAGATACACCAGACAGCCCAGAGCAGCGGCGACAACTGGTCGGTATTCCGTACCTTCATGCCCGTCAAAGCGTTCAACATCACCGACAACATGTTCTACGACATGCCGTATACCAAAGGTCTGTGGGAGACACGAAACAGGACGGAGACTGCCACGACCGTTACATTCGCCAACAACTTTGTATTGTTGGGCGAGAACAAGGTGATGCACCCGCAAGGATTCACGGTGCTGGGCGCAGCCGGAAACATTGGCACAGGCTCTTCGCTTAACATTTACAACAACCTATTCGTAGGCCCGTCTGAAGGCTACACCCTCCTCAAAGACGAGAACAGCTTCTACACAGACACGAAGATAACCAACATCGAGGACGGTTATGTCATTACAAACAACAACGTCATTGACAATGAGACGTACAGGTCACTGACAGACCTTTCCACCTATCTTCTCAACGAATGCAGAAGTGCAGCCATGCCTTTGGGCGGCGACATGACCCTTGCCGATTTCGCTGACTTCACATGGACAACGGGCGGCACATTCCAGGACGCTTCAAAGAACATGTACTACATCCTGAACAGCAATCCTTGGAAGACGGCCGGCTACGATTACAAAAACAATGGCGGAACTTATTACATAGGCCCGTCTATTGCTTACGTCGACGAGTTCCCGACACCGGCTTCAGTAAATGTCAACATTGACGGCCCGTCGTACATCACTTACTCTATCTCGCCCGAGAAAGATGTATACTATGTAGGCGACGAAATCACAGTTACGGTTGACCCGCAGACCTCTCACTACATCGACAACCTCAACACGTTTGAAGGCTGGGAAGACGGAACGAAAGAGCTCACGCGCACATTCACGCTCGACGGCGACCTCAACCTCACGGCCAAGTTCACCGAGAACAGCGAAGTGCTGTCAGCCTTCACCCTGAAGGACATCACATCAAACGGCAAGCCTGAGTCATACTCTGCCGACGTTTACCTCAACATGGATCCCGCTTACCAGAGCACCGTATATGCCATCGTCAACGATACTACCGAGGCTACAGGCAGCAAGGAAGCTCCATTCACCTATGTAAACGGATTCTTCGAGTCGCGCCCGGGCAAGTTTGGCGAGGACGATGCCGAACTCCAGATGCCTATCCTCTCTCGCCGCACATGGTCTGGTGCAAAGGAGACACAGCGCAACTACGCTCTGTTCGTCATCCCGACAAAGGGCATAAAGGACATCACCTTCTCTTGCTACGTTGGAACAGACAACAACGCTGCCAAGATTCAGAAGCTTGAGTTCTCTACCGACAGCACCACATGGACTGAGGTTGGCAGAATAGAGATTGAGAACCTCGTATGGGGCAACCTCAAGGCCACCCTGCCTGCCGAGGCCAACGACAAGGACAAGGTATACGTACGCGTCATAGGCGACATTGCCGGAGGCCCCGTTGTGACTCCCGACGAGAGCATTGGCATGTGGAATCCTGAGACCGGCGAGGTTATCTGGGATGTTTACATCACCCAAGACGCATTCGAGTACATGGGCAGCATACTCATCACCGGCGACACCAGCTCAGTGAGCGACGGCATCGAGGAAGTGACTGCCGACGAACAGCAGTTCGACGAGAACGCTCCGATGTACAATGTGATGGGCATGAAGGTTGCCAAGGGCACCAAGGGCCTCATCATCCAGAATGGCAAGAAATTCATGGTGAAGTAACAAACCTGCAGGCGGGTTACCCGCCACGCGCCAAACCCAAGGGGCGCACCGCTCGGCCGGTGCGCCCCTTTTCTTGTTTCATTGCCGCAAGCCGATACCGGCGGCTTCTTTACCGGTTTGGTTTCAACGCCCTGTTGGTGGCGAAGCAACGATGGAAGTACTGTTGGCAAAAGCGCAAAAACTGGCATTAACGCTTACAAAAGAACATTTTCCACCTTTTAAGTGAAAAAATTCCCCCTTCATACGGATAAAGTAAGTAACTTTGTAGGCAAAAGTAACACATATCAATAACAACTAAAACATCAAATATGAAATTCAGACTACTCACTTTGGGCGCTCTGTCGCTCATGCTCGGCACATCATTCTCGACAGATGCCATGGCCGAAAGCAAAGAGAAGCAGCTGGCTTTTCCCGGCGCCGAGGGCTTCGGCCGCTATACTACAGGTGGGCGCGGCGGCACTGTCTACCATGTCACCACACTCGAGGATACCGGCGAGGAGGGCTCGTTCCGCTGGGCATGCAACCAGAAAGGGCCGCGCACCATCATCTTCGATGTGTCGGGCACCATCTACCTGACATCTCCCCTTAGGCTCAGCAACGGCGACGTGACCATTGCCGGCCAGACCTCGCCCGGTGGCGGAATATGCATTGCCGACTATCCTTTTTCCATCGGTGCCGACAATGTCATAATACGCTACATGCGCTTCCGCTGCGGCAACCGCCATGTCGACGAGCATGAGGGCGACGGCCTCGGCGGCATGGACCTCAACGATGTCATCATCGACCACTGCTCCGTAAGCTGGAGTGTCGACGAGTGCCTGTCGGTATACGGCAGCCGAAACCTCACCGTACAATGGTGCATTGCCGCCCAGAGCATGGTCAATGCCGGCCACTCCAAGGGTAGCCACGGCTACGGAGGCAACTGGGGAGGCAGCGGGGCGTCTTACCACCACAACCTGATAATACACCACACCTCGCGCACACCGCGCCTCGGCCCGCGCCCGAGCACACAGACCGACGAGCGCATGGACATGCGCAACAACGTGATTTACAACTGGGGCGGCAACGGCTGCTACGGTGGCGAGGGCATGAACGTGAACATAGTCAACAACTACTACAAGCCGGGGCCCGCAACCGAGAACAGAAGCGAAACCATACAGCGCAGGATTGCCGGCATAGGCATCAGGACGTCAGAGTACACCGGCCACAACACCGACAGCCCCAACGAGTGGGACAAGATGTGGCATGTATGGGGAAAGTTCTATGTCGACGGCAACGTCAACTCCAAATATGACGACGTGACCAACGACAACTGGACCTACGGCATGTATAACCAGATAACCAACGGCAGCGGGGTTGACAACACTTACACCCAAGCCACTCGCGACACCATGCGCATCAACGAGCCCATCGACTTCGTTGCCGTGACCACCCACTCTGCCGAGGATGCCTTCGACCGTGTGCTCAAGTATGCGGGATGCAGGCGCACGGAAAGCTCGCGCGACGCCCTCGACATCATTCTCGTCAACGATGCAAGAGAGGGTCTGGCCACGTTTACTGGGCGCAACTGCGACCAGGGGTTCATCAACAGCCAGGATGACTGCGGCGGATGGCCCGTGCTCGCCACGGCCAACGCACCGGCCGACCTCGACAACGACGGCATCAGCGACCAGTGGGAAGACTTCAACGGCCTCGACCCGTCGAACCCTGACGATGGAAACGAGGTCGGTGCCGACGGTTACACCAACCTTGAACGCTACCTCAACAGCCTTGTCAACATTACCACCATCAACCAGAATGCCGGCGGAACGCAGATGGGCTACACCATCTATGAAGACGGCACGACAAGCATCACCGGCATTGAGGACACAAACGCTAGCCAGTATGGGGCAAACGCCACTGCCGACAACAACATCTACTTCCTAAACGGCACCATAGCCAAGCAAAATGCCACAATGGAAGACTATGACGGCCTGGCAAAGGGCATATATATCCACAAAGGCAAGAAGGTTGTGGTGAAATAGTCTGGCTGTAGCATTGCCGCAATCACTCTTGGCAATGCCACCGGATGCATGCAAAATAGATTTCGCGGAAGTTTCTGTCTTCCGCGAAATCTTTGTCAACCACAATGTGGCTGCCTTTCCAACAGCAAGTGGCACACATGCCCCCGTATATTCACGGCATAGCCATAAAGTCCATGCCTTCACATGACAAACATGGAAAAAACATCGGCATGCCTATCGCCGATGGATGTCTGCACTATCGCCTTTCCGGCCAACGGCATCCCTTATGCAGTATCCTGCATCAGCAGGCCTTCCAAGGCATGAGATTAAAAGTGAAATACAGGCAACTGCACGATGGCCACCATGTGAGGCACCACCACCATCTGGCGAGGTGGCGGTAACCAATCGCCAACGGCCTGTCCGTCTCGCCACGCAGACATTCTGCCTACTGTCCGCCCTACCCTGTTGCAAATGCCGGAGCAAGCGGCACTGACAACAACTTCTCACCCTATCCGAATGCACCCAAAAACTGTCTACATACGTGAAAGAAACAAATTTAACCCCAAAATAGCCAAATAATCGCCGACAGGTTAACGGCATTTCACTAACTTTGCATCAAGCAATAGTAAACATGGCCGCAAGCCAACGCCATGTTGCATGCGGGCAACCCATGCATCATGTTGTGGCTGAAAATGATATCAAGCATGCCACAGGCCATAAATAATTATTAACGCGAGAATACATGATAAGAAAACTTCTCATAGCCAACATGCTGCTGATGGCAGTCTCTGTCGGTGCCAGCGGAAGCGGCGAAGGGGCAAAAGCCTCGTTCGACTACTTCACTTACACCGGCGACGACGATTATTACCGACAGAATCCGCTGACCGACAAGGCATCGTTCTACAATCCCATAATCCCCGGCTTCCACCCCGACCCCGCCATTTGCCGTGTCGGCGACGACTACTGGCTTGTCAATTCCACGTTCGGCTACTTTCCCGGGGTGCCGCTCTACCACAGCCGCGACCTTGTCAACTGGACGCTCGTGGGCAATGTGCTCAACCGCCCGTCACAACTGCCTGCGCTTGCCGGACAAGACGTGGGCAAGGGGGGCATCTATGCACCCAACATAAGTTTCGACCCGCAGACCGACACTTACTACATGCTTACCACCGATGTGGGGCGCGGCCATTTCTACGTCACAACCAAAAACCCAATGAACAACGACTGGAGCGACCCCGTATGGCTGCCATCCATCGACGGCATCGACCCGGCGTTCTTCTTCGACGACGACGGCAAGGCCTATATCATATACAAGGAGTCTACCGAAGGGCAGCCCAAGTGGAGCAACCACCGCTGCCTGCGCATAGCCCGGTTTGACCGCGCTACGGGCCAGACCACGGGTGCACCGGTCAAGTTCCGCGAAGCGGGCGTGGGCCCCGAGGAGCGCCTGGCCCGCAACGAAGGCCCGCACATATATAAAATCGACGGCAAGTACTACATCATCTGCGCCGAAGGAGGCACCGGCATATTCCACTCGGAAGTGGCCTACAGGGCCGACTCTGTGTTTGGCCCTTACACCCGTTGGAGCCGCAACCCGATGCTCACGCAGCGCGAACTGAAAGCGGGGCGCACCAACCCGGTTACCTGCACTGGCCATGCAGACATAGTGCAGACGCCCAACGGCGAATGGTGGGCCGTGTTCCTGGGTTGCCGTCCGGGCCCCGGCGGCGTTGAGCAACTGGGCCGCGAAACGTTCTTGATGCCCGTGAACTGGAGCCTCGACGGCTTCCCTTACATCACCCAAGAGAAAGACACCGTGCCGCTGACGCTGCGCCGCAACGGCACAGAGCGCCGCGAAGGCGTCACGTTCGGCAACTTCACATGGCGCGACGATTTCGACGGCCGACGCCCCGGCCCCGAATGGCTCTCGCTGCTGGGCCCTGCCGACGCCTACGCGAGCATGGCCGGGGGAAGGCTGGACATAGTGCCCGACGAAGTGTTGCCTCAAGACAGGCGCACACCGCCCATGCTCCTTAGGCGCATACAGCACCACAAGTTCACCGCCGAGACCAAGCTCGACTTCCTGCCCTACCCCGGGGCGCAGGCGGGCATGGCTGTATTCAAGAACGAACAGCGCTACTACCGCTTTGGACTGCGCCGCGGCATGATTGTGGTTGAGCGCAGCGACAAGGGACGGAGCACTTCGACCATAGCCTCGGTCAGCGTGGACAGTGAAACGAAAAGCGTCATGCTGCGAACCAAATGCCTGGGCGACAACTATGAGTTCAGCTTCTCGACCGACGGAGGCGCAACGTGGCAGACGGCAGCCAAGGGTGTCGACGCGTCGTTTGTAAGCCAGCGTGCAGGCGGGTTTACAGGCACCATGATAGGCCTTTATGCCTACAGGCAGTATCTCTGAGTCGCCGGCCGGCGTTCATCGCCCGGATGTGGCTGGGCCGCGGCCGGCGTTACAAGCCTCATCACCGCCACTATACCAACCGCACGGCTTGGCTTGGCCAACAGCGAAGGGCCTTGCCGCAACCCCGGCGCTTGCAGCACGACAATCCTGAAAAGAGTGGAATAAAATCCTAAAACAAAATAACGGCAATGAAAAAGAACCATGTCATATTTGCAATCGTCACGGTAGCATCGGCCCTGATAGCCGCCCCGGTATCATCACAAGTATATGAATACCCGTTTCAAAACCCGGAGCTGAGCTTCCACGAGCGTGCCAAGAACCTTGTGTCGCTGCTCACCCTCGACGAGAAAATCAACCAGGTTGGCCACCAGACGCTCGACATCACCCGCCTGGGGGTGAAGGGCTACAACTACTGGAACGAGGCACTGCACGGCGTGGCGCGCTCGGGCAAAGCCACGTCTTTCCCGTCGTCGAAGGCCATGTCGAGCACATGGGACCTGCCCCTCATCTTCGACTGCGCCTCAGCCACGTCGGACGAGGCACGGATATATTACAACACAAAGCAGAAAGGGCTCATCTACTGGTGCCCAACGATAAACATGAGCCGTGACCCGCGGTGGGGGCGCGACGAAGAGAACTACGGTGAAGACCCCTACCTCACAGGCCGCATCGCAGTGGAATACATACGCGGCATGCAGGGCGACCACCCCAAATACTACAAGACCGTGGCCACGGCAAAGCATTTCGCCGCCAACAACTATGAAAAAGGGCGGCACAGCACCTCGTCGGACGTCGACGCGCGCAACCTGCGCGAATACTACCTGCCGGCATTCGAGACGGCGGTGAAAGAAGGCAACGTGCGCTCGGTGATGAGCGCATACAACGCCCTCAACGGCATACCGTGCGGAGCCAACCACGAACTGCTCATCGACATACTCCGGGGCGAATGGGGATTCGACGGATTCGTGACGAGCGACTGCGGCGCGGTGGAGGATGTGTACAACAAGCACCACTATGTGGCCACCCCGGCCGAAGCCTCCGGCGTGTCGATGCGCAATGGCGAAGACCTCAACTGCGGCACCACGTTCCAGGATTACTGCAAAGAGGCAATAGAAAAAGGCTACATGACCGAGGCCGACCTCGACTCGGCACTCACCCGGGTGTTTGAAGCAAGGTTCTCGGTGGGCGAGTTTGACGATGCCGCGCTGCTGCCGTGGAGCAGCATTTCGGAAAGCGAGCTCGAGTGCCAGGAGCACATCGACCTGGCCCACCGGGCAGCACGCGAGTCGATAGTGCTGCTGAAAAACGACAACTCGTTTCTGCCGCTCGCCGAAGACAAGAGCATTGCCGTCATCGGGCCGCTCGGCAACACCGTCAGCCTGGGCGGTTACAGCGGCTCGCCGGTTGAAGTGACAAGCCCGCTGGAGGGCATTGCCGAGAAGATAGGCTACACCATAAGCGACGGAACGATACAGTGTGAAGACTTCACGGGCAGCAGTGTGCCCAGCTCTTCGAAGCGGCTGAGCATAGAGGCCAACGGCAGTTCGGGCAACGTGGGCTACATATATGCCGGCGACTGGATTTCGTTTGACGACGTCAACTTCGGCGACGGCTGCTCGAAGGTCGACATTTACTCGGGAGCAGAAAACGACCTTGCCACCACGGTAGAGCTCTACCTCGACCGCATCGATGGCAAACCGGCTGCCACCGTGACGCTTGCCACCACGGGCGACTGGGCGAAATACGCCACAACGACGGCCGATGTCGACCCCGAACTGTTCAACGGAACCCACAAACTGTACCTCGTCTTCGGCGGAGGCGACAAGTATTGCGCCAACATGGACTGGGTTAAGTTCTACAACGAGGGCGACGACAACCCGCTCGAGACCCAAGGCCCGCTCTACTGCTACAAAGGCTGCGCCGTCACGGGGAAGGCGGAAACCAACATAGAGCGCGCCGTCGAGATAGCACGCAAAGCCGACGTGGTTGTGTTTGCGGCCGGCACCAACCTCGAAGTGTCCGACGAGAGCAACGACCGCACCTCGCTGTCGCTGCCAGGCGACCAGCAACAGTTGCTCGAAGCCGTCTACGAGGCCAACCCCAACGTGGTGCTCCTGCTGCAGACGTGCTCGTCGGTGACGGTAAACTGGGCGCAAGAGCATGTGCCGGCCATAGTCGAGGCTTGGTACGGTGGCCAGGCGCAGGGCAAGGCCATTGCCGATGTGCTCTTCGGCGACTACAACCCGGGCGGAAAGCTGACATCGACATGGTATGCCTCTGAAGCCGACCTGCCTGCGGACATGCTGCAATACGACATCAGGAAAGCCAAGTATACATATATGTACCACGACAAAGAACCTCTCTACCCGTTTGGTTTCGGACTGAGCTACACCACGTTCGGCTACAGCGACATGGCGCTCAGCACCAACAGCCTCGACGCGGGCGACAGCGTGGTCGTCACGGCCAACATCACAAACACGGGCAAAGTGGCCGGCACCGAGATAGTGCAGCTCTACACCCACGCGCAATCGGAGATAGAAAGGCCGCTGAAGGAGCTCAAGGGGTTTGCCCGGGTTGAGCTCGAACCGGGCGAGACCAAGCCCGTGAGGTTTGTGCTGCACCACGACCAGCTGGCCTATTTCAACGACCTCACCAACACGTTTGACGTGGAAGACGGCACTGTCGACGTGCTCATAGGTGCAAGTTCGGCCGACATAAGGCTCAAAGACAAGATCACAACCGAGGGCGCCACGGTGAAGACCACATACAAAAGCACTACCAGCGGCATAGAGAACGCCATGCGCAACCCTTCGCTCAAGGGCGACAGGGTGTACACGCTGCAAGGCACCTGCCTCGGCACAGCCGACAACTTAGGCGCACTTCCGGCCGGTATATATGTGATAAACGGCGAGAAAGTGGCCGTAAACAACAAATAAACGAACCATAGAACAACTCTAAAACTACAACAACATGAAAAGAAGCAATCTGCTCTTATCCATCATCGTGATGTGCTCTGCGGGGGCGGCAGCACAAAACCTGCCTTACCAGAATGCCGACCTGCCGGCCGAGCAGCGCGCCGAAGACCTGCTGGGCAGGCTAACCCTCGACGAGAAGTCCAAGCTGATGATGAACGGCTCGCCTGCCATACCACGCTTGGGCATACCGCAGTTCGACTGGTGGAGCGAGGCTTTGCACGGCGTAGGGCGCAACGGCCTGTCGACAACGTTCCCCTCGTGCATCGGCATGGCAGCATCGTTCGACGACGAACTGCTCGAACGCATCTACTCGGCCATAAGCGACGAGGCCCGGGCAAAGAACACCGCACAGAAGCGCAAAGGCAAGGTGGGCAAATACCAGGGCCTTTCGTTCTGGACCCCGACAATAAACATATTCCGCGACCCGCGCTGGGGGCGCGGCCAAGAGTCGTATGGCGAAGACCCATACATGAACTCAAGGATGGGCCAGGCCGTGGTGCGCGGACTGCAAGGGCCCGAGGGCCACAAATACCGCAAGCTGCTTGCCTGCGCCAAACACTTCGCTGTGCACAGCGGCCCGGAAAAGACCAGGCACAGCCTCGACATTGAGTCGCTATCGCCGCGCGACCTCTGGGAGACCTACCTGCCCGCGTTCAAAGACCTTGTGCAGAAAGCCGGGGTGCAGGAAGTGATGTGCGCCTACCAGAGATTTGAGGGAGAGCCGTGCTGCGGCAGCAACAGGCTGCTGCAACAGATACTGCGCGACCAGTGGGGATTCGACGGACTGGTGGTCAGCGACTGCGGGGCCATAGGCGACTTCTGGCGCCCCGGACGCCACGGTGTGTCGAAAGACGCGGCGGCGGCGTCGGCCAAAGCCGTAATCAGCGGCACCGACGTGGAGTGCGGCAGCAACTACAAGAGCCTGCCCGAGGCCGTCAGGGCCGGCGAGATAAGCGAGGAGCAAATCAACGTGAGCGTGAAGCGGTTGCTGAAGGCGCGCTTTGAGCTCGGCGAACTCGACCCCGACTCGCTCGTGGAGTGGACAAAGATACCCGAAAGCGTGGTGAACTGCGACGCCCACAAGCAACTGGCGCTGCAGATGGCGCGCGAGCAGATGGTGCTGCTGCAAAACCGCGGCAATCTGCTGCCGCTCGACAAAGACGCCGGCCGAATAATGGTGATGGGCCCCAACGCCGCCGACTCGGTGATGATGTGGGGCATTTACTTCGGGCAGCCGGCCCACACGGTGACGGTGATGGAGGGCATCGAGGCCAAGCTCGGCACCAAGGTGAAATATGCAAAGGGATGCGAGATTACCGAGATAACCGACACCCGGAGCCTGTTCGGCGACTTTGTCACACCCGACGGGAAGCCGGGCATGGAGGCGCGATTCTGGAACAACACCCGCATGGAGGGCAAGCCTGTGGTGGAAACACGCTACACAAGCGCGCTGCAATTCGACAACGGGGGCAACACGGCTTTTGCTCCGGGCGTTGAGCTCACCAACTTCACGGCCAGCTTCCGCGGTTCGTTCACGGCAAGGCAAGACGGACGGGTGTTCATCAACTATGTCAACGACGACGGCATACGCCTGATTGTCAATGGCGACACCGTGGCCAACCGATGGAAGGCCGAGGAGATGAGGAACAACAAGAGGGAGTTGAAAGTGAAGGCCGGGCAGAAGTATGACATACAACTCGACTACATGCAACTGGCCGACGGCGCCACGCTGCAGTTTAACGTAGAGACCATAGAGCCGACTACGCCGGCAGATGTGGTGGCAAAGGCCGCCGACGCCGACGTGGTGATATTCGTAGGCGGCATATCGCCCGACCTGGAACGCGAGGAAGCCAAGGTCAACAAGCCCGGCTTTGACAACGGCGACCGCACGAGCATTGAACTGCCGCAGGCACAACGCGACATACTGAAGGCGCTGCACGAGGCCGGCAAGAAGATTGTGCTGGTGAACTGCAGCGGCAGCGCGGTGGCTCTGACTCCCGAGACCGAGACGTGCGACGCCATACTGCAGGCCTGGTATGCCGGCGAACAGGGCGGACACGCCGTGGCCGACGTGCTCTTTGGCGACTACAACCCGGGCGGGAAGCTGCCTGTGACCTTCTACCGCGACGACAGCCAGCTGCCGCCGTTCGACGACTACTCGATGAAGGGCCGCACATACAGGTATTTCGGCGGCGAGCCGCTATTCCCCTTCGGCTTCGGCATGAGCTACACCGAGTTTGAACTGGGCAAGCCCGAATACGACAAGAAGGCGGGCAAGATAACGGTGAGCGTCACCAACACCGGCCGGCGCGACGGCACCGAAGTGGTGCAGGCTTACATGCGCAACACTGCCGACACCGAAGGGCCGGCCAAGACGCTGCGCGGATTCTGCCGGGTGGAGCTGAAAGCCGGCGAGACCAAGGCCGTGGCCATAGACTTCCCGCGCGAGAGCTTTGAAGGATGGGACGCCGCCACCAACACCATGAGGGTGGTTCCGGGCAACTACGAACTGATGGTTGGCACGTCGAGCGCTGACAAAGACTTGCAGAAGATACAGGTAACCATCGACTGAGACAGACGCTTGGCAACGGGCCCCGGCGACGGACTGAGGCAAACGGCACAAGGGCCGCAGCCGGCCGGACGCTGCAATATTTACTGACAAAAGTGACATCAGGCCGCGCCAAGGCCCGTACTGCCATGCCAAACGGCCCGAACGGCCACGCCAAACGGGCCATACGGCCGGGCAGTACAGGCCTTTTGGCAGGCCGATATGCCGGCGGGCGCAAACCCGTGGGGCTCAAGACGTTAGGCGAACGTACCCTGATTTGGAAAAAAGCATACATGACCTGTACACCCGACAGGCCGTTGACATCAATGAATTAACGACTGCTGAAAACATAACAAACAAAAAAACAAAAAACAATGATGAACAGAATAACGAGAATGGTGGCTATGGCCACCGTGGGGCTGGCATCGCTGCTGACCGCCACGGCACAAAAGGCCGACGGCGCAGCCACCGCCTACAACGACTTGCCCTTTGAGATGAGGGCCGTTGCTGAACCGAAAATACCCGACTATGAAGTAAGGCTCACCGACTTCGGAGGAGTGGCCGACGGAACCACAATGAACACCGAGGCTTTCAGGAAGGCCATTGCCGCCCTGGCACAACGCGGCGGCGGACGGCTGACGGTGGCCCGAGGGGTGTGGCTCACCGGGCCCATAGAACTGAAAAGCAACACCGAGCTGCACCTTGAGGAGGGTGCCTTGGTGCTCTTCTCGCCCAACAGGGCCGACTACCCGCTCGTAGACTCTTACTTTGAAGGGGTGAGGATGCGCCGCTGCATGTCGCCGCTGACGGCCGTAAACGCAGAGAACATAGCCATCACCGGCACAGGCGTGTTCAACGGCAACGGACAGAGTTGGCGACCGGTGAAGCGCGGCAAGATGACCGATGGGCAGTGGAAGGCACTGTGCAAAGGCGGGGCACTCAACAAGAAAGGCGACGTGTGGTATCCAACGGAACAAATACGCGACATAGACGCCGACAGGGACAAATACTACCAACGGGCCTACAGCGAGAACACCGACGAGGCATGGCAGGAGCTGCACGACTATCTGAGGCCTGCCCTGCTCTCGTTCATAGGTTGCAAGAGGGTGCTGCTGGAAGACGCAACGTTTGAGAACTCGCCGGCATGGAACGTACACCCGCTGATGTGCGAAGACCTGACTGTGCGCAACGTGACCATACGCAACCCGTGGTACTCGCAAAACGGCGACGGGCTCGACATCGAGTCGTGCAGCAACGTGGTGGTGACGGGCTGCTCGTTTGACGTGGGCGACGACGCCATGTGCATAAAGTCGGGACGCGACGAAGAGGGCCGCAAGCGCGCAATGCCAACCCAGAACGTGGTGATACGCGACTGCCGGGTGTACCACGGCCACGGCGGCTTCGTGATAGGCAGCGAGATGTCGGGCGGCGCACGCAACATAATGGTAGACAACTGCCTGTTCATCGGCACCGACACCGGCCTGAGATTCAAGTCGACACGAGGCCGCGGGGGCACCGTCGAGGATATATTCATACGCAACATCGGCATGGCCGACATACCCGGCGACGCCATCACCTTCGACCTGTACTACGGCGGCAAGGCCCCGCTCGAGGTTGCCAGCAAGGGCGGCAACCAGACGGCGGCACCCATACCGGCTGTCGACGAGACCACACCGAGCTTCCGCAACATAAGCGTTGAGGGAGTGACGTGCAACGGGGCCAAGCGAGCCATCTACATGAACGGGCTGCCAGAGATGCCCATCAAGGACATAAAGATAAGCCGCTCTACGTTCAAGGCGCAGGAGGGTGCAATACTCAACTATACCGACGGGCTGACTCTCGACGGCGTGAAGATAACCGCCGCCGACGGCAAGGCCATAAAGAAGTATAACAACGTGACCAACCTGACAGTAAAATAAGCGCCGGCCCGGGCATAAACAACCGCACCGGCATATAAGCAGCTGTTGAAAATCATTTATCTCTGGTATCGGTTAAGTATCAACAGCTACTTGCATAAAGAAAGCTCCTACGCGCAAGATGCCACCATTGTGGTTGCCTTTGCGCGTAGGAGCTTTCTTTATTTGTGCCATCATTTTAACCCGCACCTTACGTTAGAGGCCGAATAGATTTGGCTCGGTTGGCATGAAGAGTTGCTGCCGACAAGGAGGCTGAAGCGCCCTGGAGCATGATTGACAACCGAAAAACAACATACGGCGGCCTGACGGGCGGTTAGGAGTTCATTTGCCAGACAGAAAGAAGTCGCACATAAGCACCACCTTGTGCCCGTCGATGCTTACCTCCTTGAAGAAACGGTAGCGCCCCGGCCGGTTATTGTTGACCGTAGGATATAGTTGCCCGTAAAAAGTGTGGCTGCCGCCCGGGCCTACATTGATGCCAATGCTGTTGACCACACCGGCAGTAGGCAGCCAGTACCACCGCCCGCCGCGCTCGACGGCCATCCTGTAATCCTCGCCCGTGCCAACCGTCAGGCTGCCATGGTTGCGCAATACAAACGCAGCCCTCCGGGCATCTGCCGGGAAGCTGTCGCTCTCCGGCCGTATGCTGACGCCCAGCGTGTCGGCCACGCCGGTCACAGAGCATGGTTCACGCCCCGTGGAACCACTGAAGCGGAGCGCCGGCGAGTCATATACGTGTTTTCTGAACGCCAGTCGCGCCGCTTCGGTGTTGAGCCTCATGTGCACGTCTATGGCATGTAGCCCGACACCCCACATGTAAACATTGTCACTGACTTCGGCCGGAGCCGTTGCCATACGCTTGTTTATCGTGTCAAGCATGACGCCGAGCTCTTTTTCCGAATACACCTTTCCGCCCACCTTCTCAATGGAGAAATGGTTGCTGCCGGCCGCCTGCGAAATCTCGCGGCGCGCCCTGGCCGTGTCGCCACGCACCTGGAACACAAGCCGCTCGCCGCTAAAATGCCACCCCTCAATATAGCCGGGGTAGCGGCTGCTGCCAATGATGGCACCCACGGGTGCCCCCGCTTCGCCATAAACGCGCGTGAGCCTCTCGATGATGAGCATGCCTTCCGACTGGTCGACAGCCCCCGAGGCATTGCCATCGGATGAAGGTGGCGGCGGAACAGTCTCGCCGTAGGCCACAGCGGTGGCAGTGGTGTCGCCACGGTCTGCCGTTGCGGGCCTCACTTTTCCGGGCCTGCCACACGCAGCCACCACGACACCCAAAGCCAGCAAGGGCGATAAAATAAACTTTTTCATACCACAAAACATTTTAGTCAGGGCCATGCAACCCGGGCAGCACAGCGGCCGAGGCATGCAAGCATACCGCTACGTGTTGTCGCCCGACTCGGCCCTGTCGCGATATTCAGACGGAGTCATGCCGGTTTCCTTCTTGAAGCATTTGCTGAAATACTTAGGGTCGGAGAATCCCACGGCATAAGCAATCTGCGAGAACGAATAATCGCTCTTTACAATCATCTCTTCGGCACGCAGAATCCTGATGTGCTTCACAAAGTCGACAGGTGCCATGCCTACAATGCTCTTTATCTTTCCATAGAACACCGAGCGGCTCAGATTGACGGAAGAGGCCAGGTCTTCAATCCTTATCTCCGGGTTGCTGATGTTCTCTTCGAGGTAAACCATGAGTTGCTTCATCATCTCCTTGTCGGCATCGACAATCTGCGGCGACTCCAACCTGTATGTGTCCTTGTTCTTAGGATCAAGCTGCTCTACGTATAGTTGCTGCAGCATGCGCCGCTGACTGATGATGTTCTGCACACGCATCTTGAGGTATGTGGCACTGAAAGGCTTGGTTATGTAGTCGTCGATGCCCTCGCGCAATCCCTGCAAGCGGTCGTCGAGCGACGCCTTGGCCGACAGAACAATGATTGGTATGTGGCAAATATCCTTGTTCTGCTTTATCTTGTGCACCATGGTCAGCCCGTCCATTACCGGCATCATGACGTCGGTGACAATGAAGTCGGGCATCTGCGCCTCGGCGGCCTCGAGTCCGCTCTGCCCGTTGTCGGCCTGTATCACGGTATAGTCGCTGCTGAGTATGCCCACGAGGAAAGCCCGTAGGTCGTCGTTGTCCTCGACAACGAGCAGCCTCAACGACTTCTTTGCGCTACCGGCGGCGGCATGGGGCACGGCTGTCTCGCCGCCGCTGCCGGCCATCATCACCCCGGCGTTGGTGTCGCTGATATATACGTGGTGGTCGAGATTGTAACGAAGCATCTTGTTGACCAGCTCCAGCATGCGCGAGGCATTGCGCTGCACCATCTCGAGATGCCGCCGTGCGGTGTCGGTAAGACCGCCGCCGCCCAGCACCTCGGCCACCGGGCCGCCGATAAGCGTGAGCGGCGTGCGCAGCTTATGGCCTATCTCGGTGAAGAACTTGGTCTTCATGTCGTTGAGGTCGCGCTCGAGCACGGCCTTGGCCCGCAACTTATAGATGTAGATGGCGACATATATCACCAGGCATGCCAGCACTATGTAAAGCAGCCAGGCCCACCCGGTCTCCCAGAAGGTGGGGTGAGAGTAGATAACCAGTTCGGCCACATTGTCGCTCCACACCCCATCGGCGTTGGTGCTCTTGACAAGCAGCCGGAACTTGCCTGCGGGCAACCTGTTGAACGAAGCGCTGTTGGCCGGGCCCACAAAGTTCCAGTTCTCGTCGATGCCTTCAATCTTGTAGGCATACCTCACGAGGTATTTGTCGGAGTATTCGAGCGCGGCGAAGTAGATGGTGAGGTTGCGGCTGTCGGCAGGCACGTCGAGAACGTCTTTGTTGAGGATGGAAACCATGCGGTTGGTGCTGTGGTAATGCACCCTGGTAAAGATGATGTTCGGGCAATACGAACTCTTTTTCAGGTCGGCGGAGTTGAAGCTCACGAAGCCCCCGCGGGCCGCAACGGATATGAAGTCGGTCTTTGCGTAGTGGGCGGGCTTGGCCTCTGACAGCTCCACACCGTCGCCGATGTTGCCCGGCCCGTAGCGCAACAGTTCGCCTGTGTCGAGCTTGTATCGGTCGATGCTGCTCTCGCGCATTATCCACAGGTTGCCTTTGTTGTCTTCGGCCACCGACTGCACCACGCCCTCGTCGGGCCTGGCTCCGCTCATGTCGCAGAACTTAAGGCCGTCGGCCAGCAGCTTGGGCGAAGCCACGAGCTGCAAGCCTCCGCCCATGGTGACCACAACCACCCGGCCGGAGCGCGTGATGAGCGTCTGCAGCACGTCGGGGGCCATCAGCGACGTGGTGTCGCCAACCACCTGTGGCGTGGTATAGAAGCGTATGCCCTCGGGGTGGCTGAAGCGGTCGGAGAACGTGACGAGGCCGTTGGTGGTAGAGAGTAGCATCTCGCCGCGGCCGGTGTGGGATATGCGGCGCACGCGGGCAAACTGCTGCATGGGGTATTGGGCCAGACGGTTGCGGTGGTTGATGAAGCGTATGCGGCCCTGGCTCTTGTCTACAAGGTTGATGCCACCCTCATAAGTGGCCACCCATATACGCCCCTTGCTGTCGGCATCGATGTCGTAAACGTCGTTATAGCTTATGGAATACTTGTCGGCGGCATTGGCAGTGAAATGCTCCACGTGGCCAAGGCTGTCGATGACATAGAGCCCGGTGCCCTTGGTGCCAACCCACACGCCACCGTGGCTGTCTTCGAAAAGCGAGTAGATGCGGTTGGCGAAAGCCACCGGCTCGCTGACAAGGCGGCCACCGCGCGACATGTAGCCCACAAGGCGGCGGTCGGCATCAAACAATGCCAGCTGGCCATTGTACGTGCCTGCCCATATACGCCCCTTGCTGTCGTACATCAGCGAGCGCACCTCCTGCCCCGGGAGCACGGGCGTAAGCTTGAAGTGATGATAGCGGAAGTTGACAAGGTTGACGTCGCGCGTGCCCGTGAACCACAGGTTTCCCTCTTTGTCAAACATGAACTTGTTTATCTCCGGCAAGTAGGAGTCGGTGCGGTCCGACGTCTTCAGCATATACGGCACGAGCTCGCCCGAGGCCTCATCGTAATAGCTGAATGTGCCTTCGGCCGGAACCACCCACACCGTGCCGTAGGCATCCTCGTGAACAAAAGGCTTCACGCTGGTAGTGCGGTGCAAGGGGCGGTCGGCGTCGGCCATGAGCCAGCGTGGCGACAAGTTGCGGCCGGGGAGCAAAACCACTCCTCGCGATGGTGTGAAAGCCCAGATGCGGTGCTTGCGGTCGACGTAGATGGAGGTGACCTCGGACGACGGTTGCGACGGCGTCTGCACATTGAGCACCCTCATGCCGCCCCGCCTCACGTCGTAGGCCACTATGCCCACGTTGGTGGCCAGCAGCAGGTTGCCGCCGTCGAGCTGCTCGACGGCATTGATGCGCACCACGCCGTGAGGCATGGCCACAGGCTGCATGGCCCTATGCCGCGGGTCGAAGAGGAACAGACGGCCGTCGGTCGAGGCGAAATAGAGGTTGTTGCCGGCCTGTGCCATATACTCTGCCGAGATGTACGAACGCATCCTGGCACCGGCCATGGCCACGCCGCGGTCGGAAAAAATCCACTCGCGCCCCTGCCCGTCGAGCTCAACCTTGCTCAGGAGGTTGCTCGGCAGGGTGCCGTTGTCGACGCTGAACTGCTCTATGCCGGCCCCGGTTGAGATGAGACTGTCGCTCACACGGTAGCACGCCGAGGCGTCGTTGCTAATAAGCCACGTATGGCCATTGGCCAAGGGATAGATGCTGCGCACGGGCACATCATGGCCGAAACGCTCGCGTATCATGGCCGTCACGTCGATGAAACGGTTCGCCTGGGTGTCGAACAGGTAAACATGGCGGTCGGACGTGCCGCACCATATATCGCCCTTCGACCCCGGCTTGATGAGCATAATCCTGTTGGTGGACAGCACCATGCCTTGCTCGGCCGAATTACGGAACGTGGCAAAGCGATAGCCATCGTAATAACAAAGCCCGTTCCACGTAGACATCCACATAAGACCGTCGGGAGTCTGCATGAAACCGGATATGATATTGGCAGCAAGCCCGTCGCGGATGGTAAACGTGCGCACATCGCAATACGGCTGTGCAATGGCGCGGATGGAACACAGCACAGCTGCCATAATGATTATGAAACGGTATCTCATCTTTTAAAACAAATTCATAGCAACATTGCAAAATTACGAAAAAAGCATCAGAATACGCAAGCACACGCCGTCAAATTTACCAAAACAACGAAACAACAGACGACACAATGCATGAAGGCAAAAGACCGACGGAGCGGCATGAAACCCATGGACGGCCACGGAAAGCAACAGCCGGGGCTGCAACACAGACGGAGAAAAACACGAGAAACAGACCGGCAAGCAACGGCTAACGGCACCGGCAACGGCACAAGACTGCAAACAGTAGAAAAAAATCCCATGGCAATCGATGAAATAAATGCTCACAATGGCATTGGGAAATGAAAATTAATACGTATCTTTGCCAAATGCAACATTCAAGCAAGACAGACGGCCAAAGGCCGCTGACGACCAAATGCCTGCCGGCAACGGGCACCGGAAAAAAGGAAGCTACGGGCAGCCGGCCTTGGATGAACTGCACATAGGAATGGCCATGGGCTGTGTTGGCCAAAACCGCAATATGCGGAACAAGTGATGACAATATGCATACGGCGGCGCGGAAACGCTGACCGCCCCCGGCACTTGCGGTTTTCTGCAGGCCGTGGGCGGGCTGGATGAGACTGCAAGAGCCGCACGGGCAATGGCCGGCACCGCGCTTCGGAGGCCACTGCAAGAAACGACGCAGGATTTAATGATATTGACGGGAAGCCTGACAACAAGGCATGAAACCCCAAGCAGCCTGGCCAACGAAAGGGCACAAGGCGCTGCATGAACTAACCAAAGAGAAAGAGACCTATGACTTTATTGAAGAAAATCTTAGACAAAAACTACGTGTGGGGCGACGAGCGCATAGGGGAAGACGCATACGAAGAGCTGCTGGCCGACATCATCATCGACTATCTTAAGCGGCACGGGCCCGAATGCAGGGAGATGCTGGCACGGGGTTGGCGCCTTGACAACCCGCCCAAAGTGATAAAATGGATTGCACAACAGCCAGACACAGACCGCGGAACGATACTGAGGCTGTACTGGATGATGGACCCCGGATACGGAAAGCAATTCGCCACCATAGATGAATGTGCTGAAGGACACAGGTGGTATGTGGAAGAATATGACATAATTAAGACCATTGAACGCAACTATGCTGAAGGGTTCTACCGCAACGTGAGATATGCCTTCGACCCGGGCAACGACGGCTGCAAGCAGGGATACGACTGGACAAAGACGCTCGAGGGATATACGATGAAGGATGACATACCTCAGGAAATGTTCATACCGACCAATGGAACGGTGGCAGACACCAAGGGATGGGCCGACGGAGTGCCGCCTGAACTGAAAGAAACCATATCACGACTTGAAGAACTTATTGACGACTGATGGACAAAGAAAACATTATCAAGCACTATTGCGCCAAGGCCGAAAGGGCAGTGAGGCGCATGAGCCGGAAAGGGATTGGCGACATTTACGCCATTTCGTTCTGGAAAGACAACGTGGATGACGACCCGCGACGCCCTGTGGTGACAATCGGATACAACACGGTTTCGCACGCGGAAGCCCAAAAACAAAACGCAAGCAACGCCATGGAGGCTAAGTGGAACTACGCTTACTGGATGCAAGACGACACGGGCACGCTGGGTGGAAACGACACTATGCTCAGGCTTTACTTTAAAGACGAGGGCTTGTTCTACACCCTGCACGAACTGAACAAGGCCGAAAAGCAGGAAGAAAACGGCAACCCGGAGGGATACAGGATGATTGAAGAGAAAGACAGACGAATGCAGGAGGCATTCATGGACATTGTCATCGAGGTGGCCAACAGGCTGCACCGCAACGAAACGATAACCCGGGCCTTGGGCAGGGACCTGCCGGTAATAATCCACGAACTGGAATACTACGACCAGCCTGTGGGATGGACAGCCAAGGCCAACCCCACCCCGCTGGTGGCAGAGTTCATGGAATGGTACAGAAGCTTTGCCAAATGAAGGCTGAAGGCTTGGCGCAAGCCTATATGAAAGAGAGGCGATGGCATGATGCCCATCGCCTCTCTGCATGTCGATACCGACGCAACGGCCTAAACACAACGGCCAAGCGCCATGTCACTTGGATTCAGTCTTTGCATCGGCAGCCTTTGCCGTGGCCTTGCGCGTTGTGGTTTTCTTGGCGGCGGCAGCCTTCTCTACCTTTGCCTTGAGCTTGTCTTCGGTTGCCTGCATCTTCTCAATCTTGGCCTTGAGACGTATGATTTCCTTGTCTTTCATCTCAATCTCGTCGCCTTGGTTCTTGATGGTGGTGAGCAGACCGTTGAGTTCCTCGTTGTCTATATCCTCGGGATAAAGACTGTTGACGCGGTTGAGGAAGTCGCCGAGGATGTTCATGTAATTGGTAAACGCGTCGAACGCGCTGCTGTAAATGCCGCGGTCAAGCCCCACACTGGCCGGTTTCGTGGTCATGAAACGGAAGTTGTTGCTTGCCTGCAGGTAATCCCAGTCTTGGCAGATGCGCGGGTTGTTGGCTATGCGCACACGGTCGGCCACACTGTACAGCTTGTTGAATGCGTCACGCTGCATGGCGTTGCCGAGCCAACAGCTTACGTCGCGCTCCTCGTCAACCCACGAAAGCGTGTCAGGCACGTCAAGGCTGCCCACGCTCTTCACCGACGAGCATATCTCCGACGGCGTTGAGAACGTGATGTCCTTGGCCCGGGCGCAAGCCGGCAGGGCCTTGATGAACTCAAGGATGTTTGACGACAGCGGCTGGGCAATGCCCAGGGCAGACAGCTCCATGAAGATGTTGATGATGCGCTCTTCCTCCGGGAAAGCCGCAATGCGGTTGATATAGTTGTCGGCAAACAGCGGATAACGATCCCACTCACTGTTGTTGAAGCGCAACGAAATGTCGTCGCTCAGCTCTACGTCACGCAGCAATAGCTTGAGGTTTGGGGCTATATTGCAATTGTAGACATAATGGGGCGACTTCCAGCCAAGCACGTGTTTGGCACCCTCGGTGAGCATTCCCTTGAATCCCATGGCGGCCACCTGGCCTCCGATGTCGTCGCTGTAGATTAGCGAAGAGTTGCGCAACACCGTCGGTTTCTTGCCGAAATACTCTTCAATCTTCACGCACTGCTTCTTTACATCGTTGGCAAACGTATCTTCGTTGGCCAGTGATGAAAGTCCGTGAGAATATGGCTCGGCAAGGAATTCCACGCACCCTGTGTCGTTCAACTCCTGCAACTTCTCGAGCACTTGGGGCGCATGCATCTCAAGTTGCTCCATGCCGACACCCGAAAGCGAGAACGCCACCTTGAAATAATTGCCGTTGCTCTTTATCATGTCGAGCAACGTGTTGAGCGCAGGCATGTACGAGCGGTTGGCAATGTCGTTTATGCTGCGCTCGTTTTCAAAGTCATCGTAATAATAATGGTCTACACCTATGTCAAAGAAACGATACCTCTTGAGGTGGATTATCTGGTGAATCTCAAAATAAAGACATATTGTTTTCATAATGCTTTTGTTTGTTTTGGTGGGCCGTCATCACTCCACCGTAAGTTGATTATGTGTTGTTAAAGCTCTATAGTTACTTGGTAGTGGCCGTTAGCGCCATCCGAGCGTACGCTCGTAGAGTTCCCTTATCCACGCTCCGACCTTAATCCATGTTATCTGGTCAACCTCCTTCTTGCCCTCATCCTGCAGATAATGGAACAGGCTGTCGTTGGAGCATATAGAGTAAATGGCGTCGGCCAGGGCATGAATATCCCAATAGTCCACCTTGATGCAGTTGTGAAGGATTTCAGCGCAGCCGCTCTGCCATGATATTATAGACGGAGTGCCGCACTGCATGGCCTCAAGCGGCGATATGCCGAAGGGCTCGCTGACAGACGGCATGACATAGACGTCAGACCCCTTAAGGCATTCATACACTTCCTTGCCGCGCATGAAGCCCGGGAAATGGAACCTGTCTGATATGCCCCTTTCGGCCGCAAGGTAAATCATAGAGTCCATCATGTCGCCCGACCCGGCCATGCAGAAGCGCACGTTGTGGGTTCGGTGGAGCACCATGTTGGCAGCCTCGACGAAATATTCGGGCCCCTTCTGCATTGTGATTCGCCCGAGGAACGTCACCACGCGCTCGCCACCGCTATGGTCCGGGCGCGGTATGTCGGCGTATTCTGGCTTCAACGGATAAACGGCATTGTGCACCGTGAAACACTTGCGCGGGTCTTGGTGATACTGGTTGATGACTGTCTGGCGTGTCAGTTCGCTCACGCACATAATGCAGTCGGCCCAGTCCATGCCGTTCTTCTCGATGGAATAAACAGTGGGATTCACCTTTCCGCGGCTGCGGTCGAAGTCAGTGGCGTGCACATGTATGCACAGTGGCTTGCCGCTAACCTGCTTGGCGTGGATGCCGGCAGGGTAAGTCAGCCAGTCGTGCGCATGTATAATGTCGAACTCCTCGGCCCTGGCCACCACTCCGGCTATGATGGAATAGTTGTTGATTTCCTCATGGAGGTTGCCGGGATAGCCCCCTGCAAACTCCATGCAGCCCAGGTCGTTGACGTTCATATAGTTGAAGTCAGCGTATATATGGTCGCGCAGCTTATAGTAAAGGTCGGGCGACATAATGTTGCCCACGCGGTTTTTAACATAGTCATAGTCTACATCACGCCAAGCAATGGGCACCGCATTCATAGCAATGATGCGCGCCGCGTGCTGCGACTCATCACCAAAAGGATGTGGCAGGCACAGGGTTATGTCCACATCGCCCTGAGCATGCAAGCCTTCAGATATCCCAAAGTTAGCAGTGGCAAGCCCACCGAACACATGAGGGGGATATTCCCATCCAAACATTAACACTTTCATAGTCTTAGCTCTCCCCTGTTATTTCTGATAGGTATAATTCTCCAATAACTTCAATGTGCGCAGTATCTCGGCCACGTTCATGGCGAACGACATTCCGCCACGGCCATGGAAAGGCGGGTTTCCATCGAACAACTCGGATATGGTACCCAGTGTATGGTAGTTCATCTCATCCTCATAGCCAACCATCTGGCGCTCGATGAAACTGAGACGCGTGCGCTTGTACAGCTTCAGGCTGGCCTCCATGTAAAATCCTCCGAGCCATGGCCATGCCGTACCCTGATGGTAAGCATAGTCGCGCTGTGCCTGTGGTCCGACATACATCGGGTTGTATCCGCCGCTCTTGGGCGACAGAGAGCGCAGCCCCTTCGGCGTCAGCAGTTCGCGTGTGCACATGTCAAGCACGCTCTTCTTCTGGTCAAGGGACAACGGCGAGAAGTCGAGCGCCACAGCAAATATCATGTTTGGCCTGACACTCCAATCCATGTTGCCTCCATCGACATAATCCAACAGATAGCCATATTCGTTGAGGAAGGTGTCGACGAACGACTTGCGGCACAGTTCCGCCCGTGCTTCCAACCTCTGTGCAGCATCTTGCTCACCACACTCTGAAGCCATGACGGCACAGAACTTAAGCGCATTGAACCACAGGGCATTGAACTCAACGATGTAACCCGTGCGTGGCACCACCGGACGACCGTTGGCAGTGGAGTTCATCCATGTCACCGGCTTCTCTCTGCCGTCACTGTAAACGAGCCCGTTGTCGTCGAGCCTGAGGTTCGGGTGCTTGTTGCCTATGATGTAATCGACAATCTTCTTGAGCAGCTTGCCGTACATCTGCCAGCACTTGGCGTTGCCCACCTGCTTGGCGTACTGCTGTATCGACCACACAGCCCAGAGCAGCACGTCGGGCTGGTCTATCTCATATATGCTTACGGATAGCTGTTTGCCGTCCATAAACTCGCACAGGCCACGCTCTGCAGTCTTCATCACCATCTCGAAATAATCCTGCTCGTCGATGGCAAGGGTGAGCCCGGGCAACGATATGAACGTATCGCGTGCGCGGCACTTGAACCACGGGTAGCCGGCCAGGATGTATCTGTCTTTGCCGTCTTTCTCCCTCTTGTGGAACTGATGCGCGGCATTGACCAGGCAATGGAAGAAGTTGTCGCGCGGCGTGCGCTCCTCCACCTCTTTTTCGAACAACGACTTCAGCCCGCTGGTATGTATGGGTGAAGTCGATCCGGAGAACACTATGCTCTCGCCTTTCTTGATGTTCATCTCGAAGTAACCTGGCACGTAGAGGTCTTCATTCGAGGCGTAGCCGCGCTCTTGCTCCTTGGTATACTCCACACCGCGGTACCAGTCGGGGCAGAACACAAACTCGTTTTTCTTGCTGAACTGCATGTACAGATCCGGATAACCGGCATACATGCAGGTACGTATGCCATTGTCCACCTCGTGGTATTCGCGGCTGGCCACAGAGTTCTCGTGCGTAAACTGCCGCACGCTGCGGAAAGCCAGGAACGGGCGGAAGCGCAATGTCGTCTCCGAATGCGCATCAAGCAACGTATAACGGATAAGGATGCGGTCCTCGTAATGCTGAAACACAACCTCCTTCTTCAGCAACACCCCTCCGACTCGGTAGACCGTGGTTGGCACTTTATCGCAGTAGAACTCACGGATGTACTTATGCCCTGTCGGACTGTAGTTGTTGCCTTGATACTTATGGAGGCCGAGGTTGAACTCTGCGCCGTGTTGCATCACCGTGGCATCCAAAGATGAAAGAAGCACATGGTTGTCATCATCCAGCTCTGGCACCGGAACGACAAGCAACCCGTGATACTTCCGCGTATTGCAGTCCACGATGGTAGAGCACGAATATGCTCCCGAGCGATTCGTCCGTAGCAGCTCTTTGCGGAGAGACTCCTCCAGGTTAGTCATTACAGTTTTTTCAAATCGTAAATAACTCATAGTCCATGTATTAAGGTTTTTAATTATCGTTAGTATCCATAGCAGCGCCACCGGTGGCCGGACAACGCCACTAATCACTTTCAAAGTTAGCCATTTTTACCGTCACGGCAAAGAAAAAATCGATTTTTTTGATAAAAATAGAGTATTTTTGTCCTACAGTATACAATTCACAGTTGGCCGAAACACATATTAAATCAAAATGTTGTAATTTTGCAGCAGCAAAAAATGGTATGCCAGGATAATGATTGTTAAAGAGGATTTCGACAAGGAGAAGATTGCGGAGTCAATGACTGTGCTATGGGAGCCACTTACGCCAGATCAACGAAAATACCTCGTTGACCATATCAAGGTGCACTTATTCGAGAAGAATGAGACCATCTACAAACAAAACGAGCAGCCCACTTACCTCATGTGCCTGCTCAAAGGCAAGATAAAAGTATACATGAACGGTGTAGGCGGGCGCACACAAATCATCCGCGTCATTGAGCAGATGGGCATTTTCAGCTACCGTGCCGCGTTTGTAAACGAGAACTACAAGACATCGGCGTCGGCCTTCGAGGCTTCGACGGTATGCATGATACCCATCAACGTCATCAGGAGCATAATTGAAGAAAACAACGAACTGGCTGTTTTCTTCATCCGCCAGCTGTGCAAGATGCTTGGCGAAGCCGATGCGCTGACGGTCAACCTGACCCAGAAGCACATGCGCGGGAGGCTGGCCGAATCGCTCATCATACTAAAGAACAAGTATGGCTATGAAGACGACGGCTCGACACTGAGCATTTACCTCAGCCGCGAAGAGTTGGCCAACATGTCGAACATGACCACGAGCAACGCCATACGCATACTCTCCTCGCTCGCCTCAGAGAACATCATCATTACCGACGGCAGGAAAATAAAGATAATCGACGAACACAGGCTCTGCCTCATCTCTGAGAACGGTGGCTGACGCCGCCCATCCACTATGGCTGCCTGCCACCTCCTGTTCATTCGGGTATGAGGAAGTTTACCACCTCCTGCTCCACGCTGACCTTGTAGGAGCCCACCGGGGTGCTCATCATCCGCCCGTCGATGCCAACCATCGCGCGCCGCGTCTCTACAATCTCGACCTCCCGCGTGCGGTAAGGGTGCACGCTCCTGTGATTGAGGAAGCGCCCCGTGAGCAGCAGCCAGATGCCGGCAATGAGCTGTGTCACCTCCGGATGGTAAACCACCGACACGTCAAGAAGTCCGTTGTAAGGCACGGCATTGGGCGTCTGCCCGTATCCATAGGCATTGCCTATGCACACCGTCATCACCTTCCGCCTCACCTCGTCGGCATTTATCTTTATGTCCATGAAGTATTCCAGCCGGTGGAACAGCATCAGCACGAAAGACACTACAAACGAAAGTGTCTGCGAACCGAACAGCCGGTGGGTCTGCCTTCTAAGGTTCATCATGTCGGCAATAAGCCCGATGTTGACGCAGTTGAGGAAATACCTGTGGCAGTTTTCGCCTTTCTTGTTGGTATACCTGATGCATCCGAGGTCTATCTTTCTCACACGCCGCTTCATCAACCAGTCCACGGTCTGTGCCACATCGCTCTCCTTGAAGTTCCAGAAACGTGCGAAGTCATTTATCAGCCCGTTGGGTATCACCCCCAGCACAACGCTCTCCCTCACCTCGCGCCCGGCCTCCATGAGACAGTTGACGGCATCGTTGAGGGCCGAGTCGCCGCCGACTATGATTATAGTCTTGTATCCGTTGTTGATCAGCATGCGTGTGAGCCGCTCCACGCTATCGGTGTTTTCGCTCTGCACGAAATCGTATTCAACGCCGCGCTCATCGAGCACTCGCTGTATCTTCTTCCACTGGGCAGCCCCCTTGCCCAGCCCTCCCTTGGGGCAGTAGAGCACTCCCCAGCGGCTGTCGTTGATATTGTTGTCCATTGTCTACCTTCTACTTTTGTCGCCGCGCGGGCCACCCAGCGGTCATGGCCGCCACTGTCCGCGCATGCCGTTACATCATCCTAATAATCTCGTCAACCTTTTCGGCCACAGGCCTCATGGCGTCTATCCAGTGTATGTGCAGCCCGCGGCGCTCCATTCCGCGAAACCACGTCATCTGCCTCTTGGCAAACTGGTGTATGGCTATCTCGAGCTGCGCAAACATCTCGTCGTAGCCTATGCGGCCGATGGCATATTCCGTGACATACTTATACTCAAGGCCATAATATATAAGGTCGTCGGCAGCCACCCCGCTTTCGAGCAGTGACCTAACCTCGTCTACCATACCGTTGTCCAGCCTCTGCCTGAGCCGCTCCGTTATCCTGCGCCTGCGCTCCTCCCTGCCGATGTCCAGCCCGACTATGAGCGAGTCTATTGGCGGCAGTTCGGCCCCGGCCGTAGGGTTTTCGCCGTTGAATGTCTCTATCTCTATGGCCCTTATGGCCCTCTTTGCCGTGTCCACGTCGGTGGTGTTGTGCATCACCGAGCCGTTGCGCCGCTTCAGCCCGGCCAGCATTTCGGTCAGTTCAGCCAGCGACTTGCCTTCGAGGCGCTCCCTTAGCTCCTTGTTCTCGGGCACTGCCGCGAGCCGGTAGCCCCGCAGCACGGCCTCTACGTAAAGCCCGGTGCCGCCGCACAGTATGGGCTGTGCGCCCCGGGCCAGGATGCTTTCGTATGCCTTGAGGAAGTCGTGCTGGTATTGGAAGAGGTTGTACTTCGCTCCCGGCTCGGCGATGTCAATCAGATGGTAAGGCACGTGCCGCCCGCCAACCTCATAGTCGGCCAGGTCTTTGCCCGTGCCGATGTCCATCCGGCGGTACACTTGCCGCGAGTCGGCGCTTATCACCTCGCCGCCCACCCTCACGGCCAGCTGCGTGGCCACAGCCGTCTTGCCGCAAGCCGTAGGGCCTATTATGGTTATCATCTTTGCCATAGTTGCCGCAAAAGTACTAAAAAAAAGCCGTCCGGCAATGCCGGGCGGCTTTATTTTATCGTCAAATCATTGAAAATGATTAGCCGTTAACCTTCTTCATGTGGGCGATGAGCTCGAGCACCTTGTTAGAGTAGCCAATCTCGTTGTCATACCAAGACACAACCTTTACGAAGGTGTCTGTGAGATAAACACCTGCGTTGGCGTCGAAGATAGATGTGAGCGTGCAGCCGAGGAAGTCGGAAGAAACGACAGCGTCCTCAGTGTAGCCCAGAACACCCTTCAGCTCGCCCTCGGCAGCCTCCTTCATGGCAGCGCAGATAGCCTCTTTGCTTGCGGGCTTAGCCAGGTTCACGGTCAGGTCAACTACAGAAACGTCCAGAGTAGGAACGCGCATAGAGATACCTGTCAGCTTGCCGTTGAGCTCGGGGATAACCTTGCCCACAGCCTTGGCGGCACCAGTAGAAGACGGGATGATGTTGCCAGAAGCGGCACGGCCACCACGCCAGTCCTTCATTGACGGACCGTCAACGGTCTTCTGTGTGGCAGTTGTAGAGTGAACGGTTGTCATCAAGCCGTTAACGATGCCGAACTTGTCGTTCAGAACCTTAGCGATAGGAGCCAAGCAGTTGGTTGTGCAAGATGCGTTTGAAACGAACTGTGTGCCCTTCTCGTACTTGTCGAAGTTAACGCCGCATACGAACATGGGGGTGTCGTCCTTTGAAGGAGCAGACATTACAACATATTTGGCACCAGCCTCGATGTGAGCCTGAGCCTTCTCCTTTGTCAGGAACAGACCGGTAGACTCAACAACATACTCAGCCTCAACTTCGTTCCACTTCAGGTCAGCGGGGTTGCGCTCTGCAGTCACGCGAATCTTCTTGCCGTTCACGATGAGCTGGCTGTTCTCAACGTCAGCCTCGATTGTGCCCTGGAATGCGCCGTGCATGGTGTCATACTTCAGCATATAGGCCAGGTAGTCAACCGGGCAAAGGTCATTGATTCCTACAACCTCAATGTCGTCGCGAGTCTGAGCTGCGCGGAAAACGAAGCGGCCGATGCGGCCAAATCCGTTAATACCAATTTTAGTCATCTTACTTTTATATTTTAAAGTGGTTCAAAAATATCCTGTTTACTTTCTTTTCAAGCCGTGCCGGTAACGCCCACAACTGAGCAATGAACACCAAAAGCGACATACCGACCAGCCTTTTCTTCTTTTTCGCCCGCAAAGTTACTAAATATTTTCTATATTTGCAGCACCATTCCGTATTAAATAATATAAAAAGTAAATAAGCATGAGTAAATTTATGAGAGAGTTCCGCGAGTTTGCAGTAAAGGGCAACGCCGTGGACATGGCAGTGGGTGTCATCATCGGAGGCGCCTTCGGCAAAATAGTCACGTCTATTGTCAACGACATAATAATGCCGCCGATAGGCTGGCTCATCGGGGGAGTTAACTTCACAGAACTGAAACTGACGCTGCCTGCAATGGCAATCGGGCCGGAGACCACGGCGCCGGCCACCATCAACTATGGCAACTTCATACAGACGATGATCGACTTCACCATCATCGCGCTATGTGTGTTCATGCTTGTCAAGGGCATCAACAAGCTGTCGCGCAAGAAACAGGCCGCCCCGGCTGCGCCGCCTGCCCCACCTGCCCCGTCGGCAGAAGAGAAGCTGCTGGCCGAGATACGCGACCTGCTCAAGCAGAAAGACCGCTGAGCCGGGGGCCGGGGGCCGCGCCATGGGGCCGTGAGCGATTGATTGCCGAGGCCGATGCACCCATTGGCAGACGGGCATTGCCCGCCATTGCACTAAGCGGCGGGCTGCTTTGGCCGTGGATGCTGCCGGGCAGGCAGAGCCACAAGGCCACCCTGCCATGGCAACAACAGCCTATTGATATATAAAATATGTGTGTCTGCGGATGCCAAAACCAACGGATGCTGAATGCCAGTGGCATCCCGGCAACCAAAGGGCAAGAGAATAATTTATTACAATTGCGCTCCGGCAAGGCCAACGGCCCGCAACGGGCTGGCAACATGTGCCGTTTCGCACTGCAAGATGCACCGTCTTGCAACGCGAAACGGCACTTTTTGACTGGTCGGACGGCCTCTATGGCAATATCCTGTGGGTCAGTGGAATACGGAAGCCTGGCGCCGTTGCGAAATATCATTACCAAAACCGGGCTGCGGCACCCATGCCAATGTGCCACGACCGCGGGCAACCTGCCAGCGGGGCAACGCGCCACCGTGCACCAAAGTCAAAATAGGAGCCGGCCGTTTGGCTGTCTTGCATTTTTGTTATACCTTTGCATAAGGCAAGCTGCGCTCGGTAATGTACAAGCAAACTTGCATCATGCTCGATTGCATTGCCTTGGGATAGCGCGGGAATCAGCATATCAAGCCTGACGATGAACCGCCCCCCATCTTGGCTCGGCACAGCATGTCAGAGGCATGGATCCACCAACCGAGGCCTGAAGCTGAGGAGCCGCGGTGGGCATGGCGCAAGCGAAGCCTGAAAAAAGACACAAACACAAACGACGAATGGAAAAGAACGAAGAACTTGACATGGCATGGCAACTGGTTGAGAACACCGGAGCCAACGTGTTTCTAACCGGCAAGGCCGGAACGGGAAAGACCACTTTCCTGCGCGAACTGCGCCGGCAGTCGCCCAAGCGCATGGTGGTGCTGGCGCCAACGGGCATTGCCGCCATCAACGCCGGGGGCTCAACCATCCACTCGTTCTTCCAGTTGCCGCTGTCGCCCTACGTGCCCGGAGCGTCATTCGGGGCAAAAGAGAAGCGCCGCTACCAGTTTGGCAAGGTGAAACGCAACATACTGCGCACGCTCGACCTGCTCGTGATCGACGAGATAAGCATGGTGCGCGCTGACCTGCTCGACGCCGTCGACTCTGTCATGCGCCGCTACCGACGTCACGACCGACCCTTCGGCGGCGTGCAGCTGCTGCTCATTGGCGACCTGCAGCAGCTGGCCCCGGTGGTGAAAGACGACGAATGGGAGATGATGAAGCAATACTACGACACGCCTTACTTCTTTTCGAGCAAGGCCCTGGCCATGGCCCCCTGCCAGACTATTGAGCTGCAGAAGGTGTACAGGCAGCAGGACTCGCGGTTTCTGGCGCTGCTCAACAAAATCAGGGAGAACCGCGCCGACGAGTCGACGCTGGCCGAGCTCAACCGCCGGTGCGTGCCCGGCTTCGTGCCGCCGCCCGACAGCGACTACATCAGGCTGACCACCCACAACTACCAGGCGCAAGCCGTCAACGACCGCGAGCTGGCCCTACTGCCGGGCCAGGCCGTGACCTACCGGGCCACCGTCGAGGGCACGTTTCCCGAAAACAGCTTTCCGGCCGACGAACGGCTCACCATAAAAGAAGGCGCACAGGTGATGTTTATAAAGAACGCGCCCGACCACTCGTACTACAACGGCATGATAGGCACCGTGGTGTGCGCCGAAGACGACTGCCTGAGGGTGAGAAGCCGCGACTCGGGCGAGGTCATCGAACTGGAGCCGGCCGAATGGGAGAACACGCGCTACACCCTCGACGAAAGCACAAAAGAGATAACCGAGGCTGTGGAGGGCGTGTTCCGCCAATACCCGCTGCGCCTGGCATGGGCCATCACCATACACAAGAGCCAGGGACTGACGTTTGAGCATGCCATCATCGACGCCTCGCGCTCGTTTGCCCACGGCCAGACGTATGTGGCGCTGAGCCGGTGCAAGTCGCTCGAGGGCCTGGTACTCGACGCCCCGCTAAGCCGCGAGGCAGTGATAAGCGACGCCACCGTCGACACGTTCATCAGCTGCGCCGAAGCCAACCGCCCCACCCCGCAGACGCTGAACGCGCTGCAGCGCGAATATGTGGCGCAGACGCTCGACGAGCTGTTTGGCTTCGGAGCGCTGGCGCAGGCCGTAGAGCAGATGACGCGAACGCTATCTGAGCATTTCTACAACAGATGCCACGCGCTGCTAACCGAATACACCCGGGCGCAACAGTCGGTGGCGGTGATGGCCGGGGTGGCCGAAAAGTTCGGGGCGCAATACCGGGCCATACTCGCCAAAGAGCCCTCGGCAGGCAGCAGCCTGCTGCAAGAGCGTGTGCACAAGGCGGCTGCCTACTTTGCCGGGCAGCTCAAGCCGCTCGCCGCCTTGCTGGCCAAGACGCGCGTGGAGACCGGCAACAAGACGGTGAGGAAACAGTTTGACGACCGCCGGGCCACGCTTGCCGACGAGCTGTCGCTGAAGTCGAGGCTGCTCGACTATGAAGGCCGGGCCGACACGGAGTTCACTACCAACGACTACCTGCGCCGCAAGGCGGCCATAGTGCTGGGCGACGAACCTGCAGAGACGGCGACAAAAACGGCACGCCCCAAGGGCGCGGCCGCAACCAAAGGCAAAGCCGGGCCAAAGGCGCCCAAACTGTCGACACGCGAGGTGACCCACGCCATGTTTACCGCAGGCATGACTGTGGAGCAGATTGCGGCCGAGCGTCACCTGACCACCGACACTGTGTTTGGCCACCTGGCTCAATATGTGACCGAAGACCGGTTGCCCATCGACCAGCTGGTGACACAAGAGCACATAGACACCATTCGCAACTACGCCAGGATGCACCCCGACAACACTCGCACGGCAGACATCAGGGAGGCCCTGGGCGACGAAATATCATACAAGGAAATAATGCTCGTAAAGCGCATCTATGGCATTGACAACCCCCAGTAGTGATGCGCCGGGCAACAACCAACTGCACAACGACATGAAACGACTGTTGACAACCATCATCATAGCCCTCGCCACACTGGCGGCCCACGCACAACACGGACAGCTGGCAGCCATGCGCAATGTGGTGGAAGAAGGCTACAACTTCTGGCTCTACGCCCCAAGCGAATACGTGACCGACCACCGCCGTGTGCCGGTGATAATCTTCTTGCACGGGGCAAGCCTATGCGGCAACAACATGCAGCGGGTGCGCCGCTACGGCCTGCTGCACGCCATAGCCAAAGGCCGCTACTATCCCTGCATGGTGATTGCCCCGCAAAACCCCGGCGGGGCATGGCGCCCCGACAAGATTGCGCGCGTGCTCGACTGGGTGGAGGCGCGCCACGACATAGACACCACCCGTGTTTATGTTATTGGCATGAGCCTCGGCGGATACGGCACGCTCGACTTCGCCGGCACTTACCCCAACCGTGTGGCCGCAGCCATGGCCCTGTGCGGGGGCAGCACGCTCAAAGACTTCGGCGGGCTAGGACGCATACCGCTGTGGATTCTGCACGGCACGGCCGACAGGGCTGTGCCCGTAAGCCAGTCGAAGGCTGTGGTAGAGGCCATCAAGGAGTCGGGCAACGACGGGCTGCTGCGCTATGACTGGGTGCCGGGGGCATCGCACGGCGACCTGGCCCGGCTGCTCTACCTTAAGCAGACCTACGACTGGCTGTTCTTCCACACTACGCTCGACAACCCGCGCGAGGTTGACCGCGATGTCACCATAACAAAAGATGACCTGAGAAACGCTTACTCTGACCTCGACCCAAAGGCCACCGAGTTTGACATTGTGGACGAAATAAAACCTACGAAACAGCCCTGAGGCGAAACAAGCGAGGCTTGACGTGAATATCAGTAATAATGGTATGTTTGACGGCAATGCGTATACAGACTTTTTAGCGCCTTGTCATTAACTTTGCAGCCGGCATGGGCCTACTGCCACAACGCCCAGCGCCGCAACGGCAGCACGGGGCCATGGCTTAGCCACGTGATGGGCCCTGGCCAATAAAAACAAAACTAAACAAAATCTATAAAACAATGAAGAAAGTAAAGATTACGGTTTTGAAGAGAGAGTTCAAGGCCGACCTCGCTGCCGAATACGGATGCGACGGGCTCGGCCCTTGCGGCAGGCTGAAAGACGGCCAGGTGTTCTATGCAGGCATCGACTGCCCGCCCGGACTGTGCAATACGGCTTGGAAGTGTATGCACCAATACATTTTCGCTCTGCAAAACGGGGTCGAGAGTTTCTTCTTCGACAACTGGTGCCGCCAGCCACACACTGCCATTGCTTGCTGCAACGACGGGTTCCGCCCTGTATATTTCAAGCTTGAAACAACCGACGAGGACATCCCCAACCCGGAAAAGAAGTGAAGGCGATGTTTGGGGGAGTTGGAATGAGGCAGACGGAGTTATCGCTGTGCTGCACTTCGAACAAGGAGTTAAATTGCAACGGAAGGCAATATAAAGTTTGATTTGCCGATGGTTGGGCCGTCACTTCAGTGAACCACATCCTCATGACTTCTACGCAAGGAGAGCGGCGACACCGCTGTAAGGGAAGCACGCTGCAAATGTATTGACATAAGTAGCTGTTCAAAATTAACCGATACAATAGACCTTGCAGGTGTCCTCTAT